>Ga0247837_1000156_pt1 | contig 130039 bp, 100 predicted proteins | sample LaCtaG_2_FD_187115 | JGI IMG/M metagenome (GOLD analysis project Ga0247837, IMG submission 187115) | Freshwater microbial communities from meromictic Lake La Cruz, Castile-La Mancha, Spain - LaCruzMarch2015_14.5m | ecosystem: Environmental > Aquatic > Freshwater > Lake | place: Spain...
AACACCCTAACACCCTAACACCCTTACTAACATGGTTGCTATCCTAAGGTTACTAACCTATGTTTGCTTTTGTGACCCCCCTAAAAGTAGAGTCAGAGCAAATGGCGGCAGTGTTTCCTGGCAATGTCGTTTTGCCTCCAAAGGCCGTTTTGATCTGTCGGGTGCCGAAAGATACCCCCCACCTCTTTAAGGACTCAATAGGACTTCACTAGAATCTTCACAAAGGCTAAGCAGGGATGGTTGGACCTTAGCAGGAGCTCATTAGGAACTTAGAGTTAAACTAAAAACCCAGTCGTAAATCTCTATAAAGCTTTATTAGTCAATATCAATATGAATGAAAAGCTTCTAAATTACTTCTATTCGTCAGCTCAACAGTATTTTCAATTTCGATAAGGCGTAGGTCTTCGAAGATGGTCTTGAACTCCGATGGCTTAGATGGAGGCATTGCAACGCTCCAGTATTATTAGGAATTGCTAGCATTGGCAGTGAAAACCCTCTGTGACTTATACAGAGACTTAAAGCCTGCAAATTACTTTTTAACTCAGGAAAGCGCGTGAAAATCAGAGATTTCGGCTTAACCACAACTCGCCGCAGGGTTCGCTCAAACGAAGACAGTGAGGACGATGCGGAGGCCCAGTCTTCAGACACAAAGGCGCAGGCCCACTCTATTACATGAGTTTCGAGCAGGAAACAGGCGAAAATATCACTGAAAAGACGGATATGTATTCCTTAGGCGTTATTTTCTATGAAATGGGAGGGAGTACCAGTCCACTATGCAAGGGAAAAGGAATTCCGCCGGCTGAAATGTGAGCAGAGGACTTTTTAGCCTCTGCAGCTAATGTAGTGAGTGCTTGTGAAATTGCTGAATAACGACCGAAACAGCGTCCGAAGGCCCAGATTGCAAGCATTGTAATCGAATAGAACTTTCCTGAGACCTTGCCCGCTGACTAGCTGAAATCCGACCCCAAACCTCTAGTGCCTCTGAGAGAGGTGAAAGCGGGGACTTCTTCTATCAGTGATTTTGCCCTTCCACTGATTGAGGAGCTAATGCCCTGCATTTTCCAATGCCGTTAGGTGCTGGAGGAGATAAAGGAGTCAGTATGCTAATGAGCTGCAATTAGCTTAGGCTTCCTCGCCATAGCCTTCCTCTTCGCCCTCGCCTTCAGCAGTCTCAATGCCGACCTCCTCGTAGTCCTTCTCCAGCGCTGCCAAGTCCTCACGAGCCTCGGAGAACTCGCCTTCCTCCATGCCCTCACCCACATACCAGTGGACAAAGGCCCGCTTGGCGTACATGAGGTCGAACTTGTGGTCAATGCGAGAGAAGACCTCAGCAATGGCAGTGGAGTTGGAAATCATGCACACTGCTCTCATCACCTTCGCCAAGTCGCCTCCCGGCACTACAGTGGGTGGCTGGTAGTTGATGCCGCACTTGAAGCCAGTGGGGCACCAGTCCACGAACTGGATCGTTCGCTTTGTCTTGATGGTCGCCACAGCGGCGTTCACGTCCTTGGGCACCACATCTCCACGGTACATCAAGCAGCAGGCCATGTACTTGCCGTGGCGAGGGTCGCACTTCGCCATCATGGAGGCAGGCTCGAACACTGAGTTGGTGATTTCGGCGACTGAGAGTTGCTCGTGGTAGGCCTTCTCAGCGGAAATAATGGGCGCGTACGAGGAAAGCATAAAGTGAATGCGAGGGTAGGGCACAAGGTTAGTCTGGAACTCAGTCACGTCCACATTCAGGGCACCGTCAAAGCGCAGGGAAGCAGTGAGGGAGCTGATGACCTGGGAAATCAGACGGTTGAGGTTGGTGTAGGTGGGACGCTCAATGTCCAGTTGACGTCTGCAGATGTCGTAGATGGCTTCGTTGTCCAGCATCACAGCGACATCAGTGTGCTCCAGCAGAGAGTGAGTGGAGAGCACGGAGTTGTAGGGCTCCACCACAGCAGTGGACACTTGGGGCGAGGGGTAGACCGTGAAACCCAGCTTGGACTTCTTGCCGTAGTCGACGGAGAGACGCTCCAGCAGTAGCGAGCCGAGGCCAGAGCCAGTACCTCCTCCGACCGAGTTGAAGACGAGGAAGCCCTGCAGGCCAGTGCAGTTGTCGGCCAACTTGCGAATGCGGTCCAGACACAGGTCCACGATTTCCTTGCCAATAGTATAGTGGCCGCGAGCGAAGTTGTTCGCAGCGTCTTCCTTGCCAGAGATGAGTTGCTCAGGATGGAAGAGCTGGCGGTAAGTGCCAGTACGCACTTCGTCAATGACAGTGGGTTCGAGGTCCAGGAAGACTGCTCTGGGCACGTGTTTGCCTGCGCCAGTTTCTGAGAAGAAGGTGTTGAAGGCGTCGTCTCCGCCGCCAATAGTCTTGTCCGAGGGCATCTGACCGTCGGGTTGGATACCATGTTCGAGACAGAACAGCTCCCAGCAGGCGTTGCCTACTTGGATGCCCGCCTGTCCTACGTGAATACAAATAACTTCTCGCATGGTTGATCGCTAGGGGTCAAACAAAGCTTACCAGCCTCAGTCTCCTGCGCTTAAATAGCCCCCCGGCCAACTCAGTTGCTTCAGGATTGCAATGTTGCTGCTGTCCTGTCCCGGATCACCCCCCCTGCCACTGCCATATTAGTCCCCACTGCCATTCCGCAATCCTGAAGCACAGCACTTTTGACGTACTAAAGTAGCAGGAATGAAGCGTGCGAACTCCGCGACCGGAGATGGAAGAGTTCTTCAAAAGGTAAATTCAAGCAATCTCCTTCATACCTTCAGAATGCTATAGTTTCAGAGCTGCGTGTTTTCGCGAGGTCTGCTTAAGCCTGGTGCTTGCTACTATTGGTTTCCGACTCATAGATAGACTGCCAGCTCTTCTGAGCTAGGTGTGGCTTTCAGTTGAAGACTGCACATAAATATTCGGCAATGAGGTTCTCGCATCAATACGAGCACCACAAGCTTCCAGAATGGGCCTCTCGCTACATCCGCTACTCCTTCCTCCTGGCTGTCATCAAGCCGCTTTACGTCCAGGAGCCTGCGGAAAGGCCTAGTGTCTATGCAGCCAAAATTCCTCTAATGACGTTCCTGTCCTCCAACAAGACGAGGGCTTCTCGCCTGGCTATGGCCTCTATCAACACCCTGGGAGGCGAGGACTTCTTCTACGAGCACGACCCGTTGAACGCCTGGCTGGAACTGCTCCAACAAGATTGCCAGCGAGTCACGGCCTTCTACGAGGAGAAAAGTCGAGAATTCGCAGCGGAGCTAGCGGAAATAATCGACTATGTGTCTCGCAATCTGAAGGAAATGGACGCTTTGCAGTTGCTGACAGACCACCAAGACCCGCGGTTCCGAGTGAACAGTCTGCAGCGTGCAGTGGAGAGCTGCCATCGCCACATCTGGAACTTGGAAGTGTTCCTGGAAATCAACGGCCTGGCCTTCAAAAGGCTGCTGTACAAACTTTCCAAACTGTCTTGCAGCCAACAGCCCGAGTTCCTCACTTCCTTCCCCTTCCACCTGCGCTCCAACCAGCGCCTGCTTGCGCACTCCCGTAAGAACATCTACGCCTTTGCAGCCGAACACATCACTCACAGTGACATCAAACACACCAAGAAGCTCTTTCGCCGTGCAGAGGTCGTCTACAACCCCCGCGACACTCGAGCCATAGCTTTCTGCGCAGGCTGGGCACTGGTCTGTCTCGGAGTAGGACTGTTCTCCATGAATGCCCTCAAGGACCTGGACCGCATGATTCCCAGTTTCTGCGTCTACCGGCTGATTGCGTGCTTTATGTTTATGCTGTGGATAGCCTGCGCTGTGCTGTACGTGTTTGACTACTACGCCATTAACTGGCCTTCTGTCTTCGAGATCCGCCACAAAACCGCTATCAACTTCATCAAGCTATGAAGACTGCAAGTGGGTGGACAGCTCTGCTCGCCACTTTCTTCATGCTGCACGTGACCTTCATTGTAAGTGAGCAACACACCGAGGCAGACATCATTTCCTACATCGCCTTCCTGACTTTCCTCCTGCTGTGGCTGGCGCCTGTGCACTTCATGCACTTGAAGGTGCGCAAGGAACTGGCTGTGGTGCTCGGACACATCTTCATCAGTCCTTTTGGCAAGGTGGGGTTTCCGCACTTCTTCACTGCGGATGTACTTACTTCCTTGTCAAAGCCCATAGCGGACATCTTTCGCAGCTTCTGCTTCATTTCCAGTGACGCCTGGAAAACCAACACAGAAAATTCCTGCCCAAATCAGTTATACTGGATCTACATGCTCAGTGTGATTCCCTACGTCTGGCGCTTCTTGCAGTGTTGGAACCGTTTCTACTACACCCGCCAGTGGTTCCCTCACCTTGTCAATGCAGGTAAGTACACTTTCGGAATTCTAACTGTCACTGTGAGTTACTTCGAGCCGCAAATGGACCCCACCAACACTCGCGGCATTTTAGTGACAATCTTCGTAATAGGAACTCTGTACATGCTGACTTGGGACACTATGATGGACTTCGGCTTCCGCAGGTTCTTCACTGCTGCAGGGCGGAAGCAGTGCATGTACCCCCGCTGGATGTACTACTATGTGAGTGTGTGCAATGCTGTGCTGCGACTCACCTGGTCCCTCACTCTCATCCCCAAATCCTGGCTCGTCAACAAGTACCTGCAGGTGGAGGTGGTGTTACTCTTTGTGTGTCTGCTGGAAATCCTCCGCAGAGGCCAGTGGACGCTGCTGCGCATCGAAAATGAGAAGTTCAGCAACATTGAGAAGTATCGCAATGAGGACTTCGTCCCCAAGATGCCCAAAATAATAGTAGACGACTAGTTCCAGTGTTGATTTGCTATTCACTCAGTTGAGTTCAGCCACTTCAAAGTGCACTCTGCAATGCTAGTTTCTACTTTGGAAGAGATGACACATACTTGCTAGGTACGTCAGTAAGACAGGCTTAACTAGACCAACTCGATGAATGGGCGATTGCTCCTGCTCCAGTGGACAAAGAAGTAGAACGTCGCCCTCAGTGTGATGCCCAGTCCCAGCAGACAGAGGATAACTGCATATATTCCCAGCACGTATACAAAGACAGTGTCTTTGGCCAACAGTCCCAGTACATATACTCCTACGCTGTACGCTGCAAACGCACAGCCCAGGAACTCCGCCAGTATGAGACCTGCTGCTCCGCAGAGGACGGACTCCAAGGGACTGTGCATCTTCGCTGTAGAGAAGCCGATGAACCGAAACAGGGGCGAATAGCAGAAGCCTGCTAACAGCAGAATCTGGAATAGGACAGAAACTGCTGAAAACACACCTAGGGCCAGTGCTAGTTCCAAGCGCAGACTAAGCGCCTTCAAAAAGGCTCCGACATTGAGGCCCAGCCAATACCCCTGCACCAGGGCCAGCAGCCAGAGCAGAGCATTGGTCTCCACTCCACACAGACCTGCCCACAGCGACTTCCTGCTAGTGGCTCCCCGATGCACCAGCAGGTCCTTGGAGAAGCTTTCTGAGCAGTACACAAGTCCCGACAGACAAAAGGCGAGCACCAGTCCCAGCAGAGCTCCGAGCATGCCGCTTTCGTGAGTCCAGAGCGGAGACTTGAACACAAAGGTGGGCACCAGCACGAAAGGACTGAAAAGCAGCACTGGAGCAACAAGCCGCAGGGTCATGCTAATATGGGGGACTCGGGGAAACGGAGAGAGGAACGCTTCCGCTCTCAAAGCGAAATGACTGAAGAGGACAACCTCCACGCTGCTCTGATAATTCGCGAAGAAGCCCACGCCCTCCACAACCGTCTGGACTACTCCAGTGCTCTCCAGCGCTACGAAGACGCTCTCATTGACCTGGAAAAAGGACTCTTTCGACCCACGCCCTCCCCTGCCTGGCAAGAAGCTCAGCTGCAACTGACTTGCGAGTCAGTGCAGTGCTTAGTTGCACTCAAGCAGCACACTCGGGCTGTGCTGCTCTGCAGGTCTTATCTGGATGCCAACTCCAAGAGTGTAGAGATGTGCATTGCCCTGGCTTCAGTGCTGAGCGATACAGGCAGTTACGATGATGCACTGACAGAACTGCGGCATGTGAGGTCTACCTAGGCACTGACGCTTTCCCCAGGGAACGAGAGCATACAAGGCCGCATTGATACTTTGAGTCGTCTCAAAGTACAGCAGTTGAGTGGGAGGAAGCCTTGGTATAGGCGGGGAGAGGTGTGGTGGGTGCTGCTCGTGGTCGCAGGACTCTGGCTGCTGCTGCGCCGGAGACGTATTAGGTTATAATATGTTACAGAGCTCCTTGCTGCAGGGATTCGATGGCTCGGGAGAGTTGTGAGTAGTGGGAAACGCCCAGTAGAGTTACCAAGTCGGCAAGTACGCGCTCAGCACTGGAGTGCGAGTCTTTGAGCTTGCGCAGAGCCATGTATTCGTCAATCAGGCGACTCACCCACTTCCACACTTGTTTGAGCGAGGGAGGTCGCACAAAGGCTCCAGGAGGGGAGTACTGCACCACAATAGCGTTGATCTTCTCGATGAACTCACTTGCGGCTGTGAGTGTCTTCGCCTTTCTCACGAGTCCTTTCACACAGGCCAGTAACTGCGCTGCACTATCGAGTTGCAGCAGTTCCTGCAAGTCTCTCAGTAGTTTCCTCTGTGTGGCTACTGAGGGCGACTTCGAGTCGTCGCTCCTGTGTCTTGGATTCGACGGCCTGCGCCCTGTTTTGGGCCTTGGCGCCAAAGGACTTTCCTTAGTGCGCTTGACTGCCTGCTCAAGTTCTGCGACTCGCTGTCTCAACAGGTCTACTGGACTGTCTTGCAGTTCAGCTAGCAATGCTTCGTTTTCCAGGCGCAGTCTTTCCTCTGCTTCGCTTTTGTCTGTGACTTGCTGTCTAGCACTGCGCAGTTCATTCCGCTGTTTCTCTGCTTCTGCGGCTAGTGCCCGCAAGTCTCTGTCCTGCTCATTCTCTCGCTGCTTGCACTCGTCCAAGTCCTTCAACAGTCGCACTCGTTCTTTCTTGAGAACTAAGCACTCCTCAGTGCGACTCACAAAAGCCTCTTTCATTTGGCGCAATTCGCGTTCCAAAGCAGAGAGAGAACTTCGGAGTGTGTCCACTTCTCGAGTCCGCAGAGCCGCTTCCTTGCGCACCTCCGCCAGTTCCTGTCCTGTGCCGCCCTGGGCCTTGAGTTCCTCCAGTTCTCGTAGAAGCTGGCGCTGGCGAGAGTCTGCAGTTTTGGCTGTGCGTGCTGAGTCTTGCAGGCGAGTGTGCAAGTCTGCATTTTCCAGCTGCAGCGCAGAGATGCGGGTTTGTCCGTCTCTTAAATCTTTGGTCAGACTCTCGAGTTCTTTGGTCATTTGCCCAATCACTTCGTTCCTTCTCTGAACCTGTCCTGAACCCTGCTCTGTGTACAGCGAGTAGCTCTCCTTCTCAGGCTCTCTTCCGAAGGCCACATAATCAGACACGAAAGGAGGCTGGGGGTCTTCGACGAAGCGAGGGGAAGTGGCGTGGACGAGACTAGTGGGACTGAGGCTTTCCTCGATGAGAGTGCTGCTGTCAGCTGATTGCACATTTCGGGAGTACTTGATAGGCGAGAACATGCGAGTTCGGCCAGGGAGCAGACCCGCTCGTGTGCGCTCTTCAATCAGAAACTCCGAGCCTTTGCCTGCAGAACTGAAAGTGCCTCCGGAGAGAGAGGACCCACGCAGGTCTAGTGGAGCCTCTGCCTCCCCAAGGCGCCTTCGATAGTCCTCCACCTTCTCCTCGAAACTCAAGTCTTTGCTGGACATTTGAAAACTAACTGTCACTCTAACATGTCAAGTTCCCTATTCTTGCCATAGATTAGACCCAGTGACTTGTGTGAGTAAGCGCCAAAGCCCCTCACCATTGGCTCAAGGACGAGCTTAGGCACTAACATCGCTCAGCAGCACGCCCCAGTTCTGCTCCAGCTCTTCACTTCTCCCTTTCTGCAGCTCTCTCGAGCGACCCACAATCACCAGGGAAGTCGAATTGCCGCACACGGCCTTGCACACCTGTGCATTGCTCATACACCCCAGAGGTCGAGGACTGGCGTACTGGCTTTCAGTGCCAATTCCCAGCTGTCCCTCCCTGTTCTTGCCCCAGCTCCAGAGCAGTCCGTGTGGCTCTGTGGTGATGCCCAAGGCATGATCAATGCCACAGGCAACTTGACTGATAGTCGACCCCATAAATACGTCCAATTTGGTGGGAATAGCGATATCGCTGGTTTCGCCTGGGTGTATTTCCAAGCCCAGCTTGTAGAAGTCATTGGCTCCGCAGGCGTACACCGCTCCATCATTGGTAACGAACAGAGAGTACACTCCACTAGCAGCCACACTGCACACTCCTAGTCCCGTCAAAGCCTTCACCAGTTCAGGCTCGTAACGAGTGGACAGCTCGTCTCCCTTGCCAGGCACATAGGCTGCACTGCTGAAGCCCAGTCCCAACTGTCCGTTGCTGTTTTGTCCCCACGCCCACACTTCCCCGTCTTGCGTCAAAGCCAGAGAGTGCGCCTCTCCACAGGCCACTTGCATTGCCTTCTTTCCCACTAGTCGTCCACTCACACGGATAGGTGTGTGTAGGTACATTTCACTGAGACTCCAGTCCCGCATTCGCTGTTGCAGAGTGTCCAGACTGATGCCCAATTGCCCGCCGTGGGCTTCTCCCCAGGTGTAGAGGGCGCCTTCACTCGTCACAGCTACTGAGTGGAACCCGCCACACTCCACATGCTTCACTTTCACTGTCTTCAGCGCTACTACCAGCTTCGGGAAATGCACAGAATGGGTGTTTCCGTGTCCAAGCAAGCCTTTCTCTGCGTCGCCACAGCTGAACACCTGTCCATCACCCGCCAAAAACAGCGTGTGAGTGTAGCCGCATGAAGCCTGGACGACGTTGTTGATGGTCTTAATGAGTGCAGGAGCACTCACACTGGCAGGAGCTTCCTGTCCCAAGCCAAGTTGTCCCTTCGAGTTATCGCCCCAGGCCCAGGCCCTGCCTTCCAGACTCACAGCTATGCAGTGGTCCGCTCCAATCGCTACTTCCTTGATCACTTCGTCTTTGAGGGAGGTGAGGAGGCGAGGCACAGGCATGCGCAAGTCACTGTGCTGCTCCTGAGTCAGGCACAGGCCCAACTGTCCATGACTGTCTGACCCCCATACATACACCACTCCTTGCATGTGTGCCACAGACACCACTCCTTGCTCGATGGCTAGCACTTGACTCAGAGTGCTTTGCTGCATGGCTGGTCGCTTTATTTCCCTGCCCAGTGAGTCGACGAAGGTTTGGATAGTACCGGTCTGCAACTTGACAGAGCGCAGTAAGGCCTTGTATTCGACGTTGGACCAGAGTACGCCGCTTGGGAACATAGGCAGGTGGTTCTGCAGCACACAGGCGAAGTAGCCTTCCCAGTTATCAGCCGCAGGGTCTTCGAAGGAAATTGACCCGCGAGAGCGGTTGGGAGTGAAGGTGCTCCAGTGCTCGAAGGGGAACTTCATAGACAGTTCCTCCGCCCTAGTGTTTGTATGCTTCCAGTGACTCTGTGCATAGCTCATCTCTCGAAACTGCTTCGTACTGATATACGCCGCATCAAAGTGCTCCTCAGCCAGCACAGCGTCCTGCACTCTGCCATCATCTCTGCAGAGCAGGGAGAGCTTCGAAGCCACAAGCATCTGCCACGGTACTCCTGGGTTTCCCCTGCCCCGGGGGTCTCCATACAAGTGAGTCATCAGTAACAGAGCTGTTACGAAGTGCTGTTCCGACTCGGCCGTGTTCTCGGACTCACTGATGATGCCTTCCCAGAGATGGTAGGCAATGGCTAGCTCAGCAGGGAAGTGCACACATTGGGTGAGTGTCTCGCCCATGCGCCTCAGTAGTTGCACGCACTTGTTGATGTCCTTTTCTTGGAAATAAGTGAGTGTCACTGCTAGAATCAGCAGTTCAGCCAGAATGGACTCCCCTCCACACACTGACAAGATGTCCCTGAAGAGTGCGTCAATAAAAGCCACACAGTTGGCAATCACCGTGAGCGAGGGCAGTTCACAGCGCTCTCTAAGTCTAGCCAAGGACTCAGGTCCATACAGCACTCCAGGCAGCACCAATTCGAAGTGCTGTGGCAGCTTCTCCTCCTCTCGATTCAGCAGTTCGATGTCTTCTTCACTGATGTAGGAACGAGAGGCAGAGCTGGAGTGCAGACTGTTACCGGTGCGTTGGATGTCTGCTTCCTGTTCAGCGATCAGAAGCAGGGTTAAATAGGCCATTTCGCGCATGCCGAAGCGTTCTTCATGGCGCAGTTCCCAACTCTGCACGCTTTCTGCTGCAACCAGAGACATGGGCTTGGCCTGGAAAGTGAAGGGATCGAGTCGTGCGTCCGCCAGAACGCTGGGAAGAAGTCTGATTCTGCAGTGCAGCTGAATCGCCTAGGTAGGTCTTACACTGAGGAACAAACCTGGGTTTTTGCTTGCTGCCTTGTACACCTCTCGCAAGAACTCGTGCTCCAGCAGCACTTGGTAGTGGGGAGTAGTGGGCTCGAGGGCAGGCGCTGCACTTGGGGAGGAGGGCGGCTTGCTGGCGTCTCGCAGTGCACGGAGTCGAGAGAGGAAGAGACACAGCATTACTTCCTCTTTCGGCGGTTTCTCTGCTATCACATCAGTCAGTGCAGCAGCCATCACCTCTCTGTACTCCCCAAACGACCGCAGTCCTTTGTCCGCATACTGGCAGTGCACGTACTTCTTCACAGCTCTCGCAAGAAGGTCTGTTTGCATTAGCAGGCGGCCTCTATAGTCTTTCAGCTTTGCAAGCACCAGCCAGGCATGTCTGCGTCCCAGTCGCTGACGTCTCATCAGTTCTGCCAGAGCCGCATGGTTCGTGATAGTGTCAGTGGTTTCCAGAGTGGACAGCACCCGCTTGATGCTCTGTCTGCGGCCTTCTTTGCCTTGCTTCTGCGAGGATAAGTGCTTCCCAGGGCTCACTTTCACTCGAGCCGTCACAAGGAAATCCCCCGCACTGCCCGGAATCAGCAAAGCTGCCACTCGATTGGGACGCTGAGAGGTGTCAACCAGGTCACTGTGCACTTCAAACACCCAGCCAAAGCGCTCCACTGTACGAGTGCGCAGACGAGTAATATCCAAGTGCTTCCCTTCCGACTTGACCATCGCAGCAGCCCTGGAAGGAACAGCCGGGTCTTTGTCCAGCAGCTTCATAACGCGCACTTCACTGCCTAGAGAGCTGAGGAAGAGCAAGAACCTGGGCTGCTTTGCAGGCTGCAGCAGAGTGTGCACGTTCACAACCATGTATAGAGGCTTCAGACTGATGGGTGCGGAACTCGTTCCAGAGCGAGACGACACTGAATCAGACGCTGGCTTGAACAGCTGCAATAGGTTCTCTTTGGGCAGTACTAAGGGAGGCCGAGGAGGACAAGGGATTTCCAAGGTCGGAACTGCGCTTTTGCCCACAAAGTTGCCTGGAATGATCGGGGAAGCGTGCAGTAGGTAGGGCCCGAAGGTGACCAGCGACATCATAGGGAAGAGCAAGGCGTGCGCCAGTCCCTCCTGCGCCACCTGAAAGGCCTGTCCCAGCCTCTCCAGCGCCACTCCTTCCGCTGTTATCACTTCAGCTTCTTTCGAGAACTCCAAGGCTAAGCGCAGGTACACTCCTTTGAATGAAAAGCCTTGGAGCCAGGCCTCGGAACTGTTGGGTAGGTCGAAACTCAGCCCGGTCTGGAGGACATTGGAGGCAGTGCTGCTGTTGGGGTGCGAGGCGAAACTGGCTTCAGACGGCTGCAAAAACAGAGTCGCGAACTCCCGCTCTGAGTCATTACCTGACACTGACACCATGTAGTAGGCAGCTAGTGCCCAGGCGAACCACTTGAAATGCTCCTCCAGCTGCAGTGTCTTCCGCCTCGCAGTGGTGGCCATGTCACTGCCAGGACGGAACTGCTCTCTATAGAGGACGAGTTGTTCCTGCACCCAGTCTCGAGGAGGCAGGGCGAGAATGCGGCCCGCAGTTTCTACCAATAGTCTCTGGTCCCACTGACTGTGGATCGTGAGGTTGGAAGTGGCGGCCGAGGCAGAGTGGAGTGCACCAGCTGCAGAGGTCAAGTTCAGACTTCGAGAAAGTGTGAGCTGCCAGTCCCTGGGCGAGGCCTTTTCCAACGACAGTATCTGCACCTCCTTAGCGATGTCGTAGAGCTTGACTCTGCTCGGGGGTTGCTGCACGTCGTAGAAGTGTTTGAGCCTTTCAGTGTTTTCAGGGATGAGTACAGGCTGCATGGCGTTGGGAACGGCTATTGCGGGCTTGGGGATGTCTTCGTGGAAGCTGAGTTCAGCCTTGTGAGGTGGGTCTGACAGCTTGGCAGGAGTTCGTTTCAACGGCGCTTTAGACTGCGGGGCTGGCGCTTTCCTGGGTTCCTTGGATTTGCAGCACCCCATGCTATTATATCTGCTCATCCGCCTTCCGCCTGGTCGCTCCTCCGGACTGCTGCACGGACACACTCACCATTCGTGCCAAGTGCAAGGGTCTGGCCCGCTCCTGAGGCAAAGCCAGGTTGGGACCTCGCTTCCACTCAAAACGTCCCAAGTACTCTTCAATCACTTTATTCTTCACTTCCTCTCTGCGCTGCCAAGTGCGCACAGGGGAGCGTCTAGAACTGGGCCTAGCGTAGGAGTGCACAGCGTAGGGCAGGGACTGAGCAGACACGCCTAGAGGGATCGAGTCCAGACTCAGATGCAGGTAGTGACAGGTCTGAGGGGAGTTGACTCGATACCGGGCTTTGTGAGCCTTGATGCGAGGGACTTGCACTCGAATGGTCTCTGCACTCTCATAGTCACTCTTATCAACTAGACTCAGGGTTTGGCCTATCACCAGGCCGGAACGACTTCCTCCCAGTGCAGGTCTGCACAGGTCAGTGATGAAGCCAGGCTTTCTGCGCTTGTCACTGGAGTGGCGGTTAATGTCGCTCCAGCCATAGGGAGTGTCCACCGTGTGCAGCGAGGCGAAACGGCCCTCTGGCCGAGTGATAGGGCGGCGAAGGGGAGACCCAGCCATCCGAATAAATAGCTAAAGAGCGCTACGCCGATGCAACAGTCGCTGGCACTTCCGCCAGGGCTGGACTCTCTCTGGGACCAGCCCTGCATACGCCACAGCTTCCTTCACTGTGAACATTACCAAACTGCTGAGTTGGCAAAAGGTGTTGTACCCGCTGGGGTTGAGCCGGTCTCTATTGTCCCCCAGCACTCCCTCCACCTTGTCGATGTTAGCGTTGCTGAAGTCGAAGTTGCAGCAGGACTGGAGAACATGCTGCTCCAAATTGGAGGCCTTGCCTGCGGCTAAGTAAGCACGACACGTAGCCCAGGCTTCCACTTTCACATCGGAAAGAGTCTCTCCGCAGAGTTGGAAGAAGAGACGGAACACCCAGTACACTTCATCCCTGGTAGGGTCAGTGGACAGGTAGAGGTGAGTGTCGTCTATGGAGTTCAGTAAGCTGAGGGCGCTTGAGGCTCCGAGACTCAGAGCAAAGGCAGTCGGAGTCGTTAGCACTTGCTCTCCGTGGGTTTGATACAAGGCTTTCAGCTCTGCGTCGATAGGGTGGCTTCCCAAGTCACTGAGAGGAGGGAAAGGCTCCAGCACAGGCAGCAAGACTGCAGGACGCTCACTGCTAGGCAGAGGGTCGACCTGAATAGCCGGCTCTTCACTGGCCATCAACAGTGGCGACACTCTGACTTCCTTCTCACTGGGCATTTCCTGACTTCCCATCGACTTCCTATCGCCCTTGTGAAGCACTCTCTTCTTCTCTTCCGCCTTAGGCAGTTCAGTCTTGAGTCCAGAGGCAGTTCTGCCTTTCGGCCGGACTTCCTCCCGCTTGCGCTTAGCTTCTTCGTCTTGCTCTTTCTTGGCCTCCAGACGCTTAGACTCAGCCTCCTTCCTGACTTTCTCCTTGGCTGTGCGCTCTTCCTCCTTCCTTTGCTGCTCCTCAGCCTTGCGCTTGACTTCCGCTTCCCTCACTTCCTTGGCCTTGGCTGCAGCCTCCGTTTTCTTGAGTTTCGCTTCCTCTGTCTTGCCCTTCATATCCCCAGAAGCCGGCCTCAGTCCTGTCATCGACCTCCGCACAGTCCTCAAGTCCGCAAAGGACTGATTCCCGTCAAAGGCAGACCCTCTGTCCATTTGAGCCAGAGCGAGGTGCAGACTCCCCACCTCTTCCAGCACTTTCTGCAACAGTTCCGCTTGGGAACGAAGCTCAGAGTGGATGGGCTGTAGGTGGTCCGCTAGTAGAGGCGCCAGCGCAGCTTTGATGTCCTCCATTACCGCTCGTAATGGTCATTTGGGCTCTGCTGGGTCTCGCTGCGGCTGTGCTGGTCACTGACCTCAGCACTCTCTGCTCCAACGATGGGAAGCACTGGCTCGTATTGTCAGAAGACGCCCCCAACTCCCTGCGAAATCAGTTCGAACAGGCAGCAGGTGATCCCCGCACTCCGAAAGTGAACTTCGCTATAACAGCCTTTGGCAGTCTCCCACAGCCCTGCCGTGCTCCCGCCAACGACTTGGTAGCACTGGTTTCCTCAGGACAACGCAAGCCCTATGACTGGGAACTGGACTTCTCTGGCTTCGTAGGCGTGGGACAGAAGCTTTCCTACCCGCCTCTATACACACTCCAACGTCCTGCCACTTTCCTCAACTTCCAGCAGTACGCCAATAGCTTCCTCCTGTGGTACTACCCAGAGTCCTCCGACCCCGCACACCTCCGCAAAGCCGCACTAGTGGAGCAGATAGCTACGCAGTACCACCACTCTCCCTTCTACTTCGCACAGGCCTTCGACGCACAGCTCAGGGAGCAGGAAGATATTCACTTCCAAGACCTGCCGCTGTTTAAACGGTATGGCACTGACCAAGCTTTTGACTTCAACTTGACGCAGATCACAGAGGCGAGTCTAGGGACGTTCGTGGAGCGGTACAAGTGGGGCTTGATGCCCTACCTCAACACTTCCCTGTGGCAGGCGATACACCGTGACTCTACTGAGAAAGTGCTGGTGTTGGTGTTTGTGCAGGGAAGCAACTACACGCAGTACAACCAATTCGTGTACTCTATGAAAATGGCGCAGTGGGCGAAGTGGAAAGCGGGCGATTTCCGCTGGCAAATGGCCGCAGTGGACGTGGAAAGCGTCCCTGCCCTCAGCAGTCTCTACGACTTGGACCAAATCCCCGCCATCCTCGCAGTTGACCAAAGGAACAACAGCCTCAAACTAGGCTACGGCTACTTTAACCCAGAGAATAAAGGGGAAACCGAGCGCTTCCTGCAAGCAGTGCAGGCAGGCAAGCACCTAGCTCGCAAGGTCAGCTTCGTCCCCCGCACAAGTGACCTCCGTCCTCTCGTAATGCCACCAATTTCCCTGTGGGAAGTGGGTCTAGTGGCTGTGTTGGCGCTTGCTATCTGGGCGTGGTGTTGGCCGAAGAGACAGACAAAGCGCAAAATAGCATAGATCTTGCTAGAAAAAGGAGTCCTCGGAGATTTCGAAGTCAGAGGACAGGGACTCAGGTCGGTTGCCAGGGTGGTACAGGCGTGCAGGCCCAGGCACACCCGCCACAGGGCCAGGCTGCAGCTCCAACAGCTGTATGCACCTTCCCTCTTCAAAGACCTGTCGGGTTTCTACTCGGTCCTCTACCCAGCGCCTGTCAGCACTGCGGTGCTCTGCCTCCTCTGCTGGGAAGTGGTCTTTGCATTTCTCTAATACAACATCTGCCTCCTGCGTCACTTTCACTATCTCGGACTGCATTGCTTTCACTTCTTCTTGAATACGCTTCCTAGTCATCTGAAAGCCCTCCTTTAAGTGCGGAAAGAGCGCTGGGATTTTCTCATTCTTCGTCCAAACTGCGTTTATCTGTAAGCCTTGGAGGAACTGCAAAGCCTTGTTGTACAGATTTCCAGAGTCCTTAAATTGGTCCGAATACAGCAAGGGTTTGTCTGTTGTGGGTTTGTTGTTGGAGAAGGTGACCTTGGTGCCTATCATCTGTCTTAAGTGTGATAGAGGTACACTAGCATGGCGGAGGAGGGAGTGGCAGCCAGGCCTATCACTGTCATTCGCTCGTTCTTGGCGTTCTTCTCCAGCTCCGCAGCCACCCTCTCCAGTAGGGAGTCTCTACCCAGGTCTAGCACTATGTAGGAGCCGCTTTCAGGCTCCTGGCCGAGGACGAGGAAAAGAGCGGAGGGAGTGCTGAGCGCCAGACGGTAGCTGAGTCGCTGGGCAGACAGGCCGTTGAGGTGTGTTTCTAGCTGCAGAGCGGTGGTGGAGAGGGGCAGTTCTTGCACTTTGGGAGCGGTGCGAGGGTGGGCGCAGTTGCGGAACAGGAAGTACAGGCCTGCGCCTGCGCCTCCGCAGCCCAGCAGGTCCAGTTTCTGCACCAGTTGGTAGCGAGTGAGAGTGTGTTCGATGCTCCGCCTCAGTTCCTCTACGCCTCCCATGCAATTGAAAGTCAGTACTGTGTACCTGCCCTGATCCTCGCCCAGTCCACACACTAGCAGTGCAGCTTCTTCGTCTGGCCACTGACTCATCAACTCTGCCTTGTACCGGTACAGCAGTTGGTCCCGCACACTACTTTGAAAGAACGCATCTAAGGAGCCAGCAGAGAGACGCACCACTCGGTACTGACCCAAGGTGACGTACACCGGACTTTCTGCGAAGTGACTCCGGTACTTGAATGCGGGTCTGAGTGCCTTTGTCTGTGGAGGGAGGTCCGCCTCGTTGCGCTCGACACAGGGCAGGGAGCTGCCCATATTTACTATAGCTCAGACAGCAACGTATATAACTAGTCAAACAAACAGCTAGTCAAGTCCATTGGCAATGCTTGTAAACAATCAGATGACTACGGAGAGAATTAGGTGACTATGGGTGTCTCGCGGTAGACCATTTGCCACCACTCCACGAAGTTGACAGTCATGTTAATAGGCATCGAAGCCTGCACGGCTGCCTGGTCGCAGCACCCTGCCGTAGCACAGGTCCAGTCGCCCCCAATAGCTAGGTTCAAAATCATGTTTTCAGGAGCGTCAAAGGGAGCATTAAGTGGGTAATGCTGGCCTGCAGCGTTCTGACTCCACCACTGCGAACTAGGAATGTACCCGTACCCAGTGCCTTGGATGTTTCCGTCCACCATCACTTCCGCATCGAACCAGAAGCGGAAATAACTGGGAGTCCACTCCACTCCGAAGTTGTGGGGCATGGACCAGTCCACTACGAAGGGGTACTCGTTGTTGGGAGGCCACGGCCACTGGGTGTTGTTCGGCTGGGATCCGCCGAAGTGCAGGGTCGCGTAGCCTGGAGGACTGGGACAGATAGTCTCCATCAGGTCGATTTCTCCACCTGCGGACCAAGCGCCGTAAGGACTGGAGTTGATAGGGAACATCCAGATTGCAGGCCAGAGACCTACTCCCTTCGGTATAGTCGCTCGCACGTTGAAGAAGCCGTATGGACCCAGCATTTGCTTGGAGTGGATCTTTCCTGAGGTGTAGTTATAGCCCTGGTACTGTGGGCTTTCGTAATGAGCCTGCAGCAGCAGGTAGTTGGCTCCAGTTTCATCCACTTGCAGTCTCACATTATCAGTACTATTGGTGTAGTATTCCCACTCATGGTTCCCAGTGTTCATTCCCTCCTCGACATCAATCACCCAGGCGTCAAGGTTCTCCCAGGTTTCCCTCCACACGTTACCGTAGGGACCTTGAGCGGCTCCCAGGGTCGCTATAAGCACAAAAGCCCACAGCATATTATTGCCAGGCTTTTAGTCGCCAAGCAGAGCTAATAGCGACTGGATTTGTCCTCGAAGCTGGGAAGCCTTGGTGTCGGGTCGGAAGCTGCACTCCTGCAGTTCCTTGCTGCGCACCTCTGTATGCAGCTTCTCCACTCTGGCAGCCTTGGAACTAGGCCGCAGGTGGAAGGGCTGGGGAGTGGTGATGAGGCCGTGTGAGGGGTGTAGGTGGATATCGGAGTTGAAGGCTTTGGCCTCGCGCTCCCTTAACTCTGCACTCAGACGCCGGGCTCGGTCGCGGTGTTGGAAGAACTGATCCAGGCCTCTCACCACTACGGGCGAGTTCTCTTGCCTCGGAGTCACTGTTTTGGGGGTGAACGTGCACTCTCTGAGCTCCTCCTCTTCCCTCCTCTTCCTATACTCGCCCAGTCTCAGTTCCTTTTCACTAAACTTCGCACTGATATTGAGACTGATATTCTGCCGCTGGCTGTATTCAGACACAGCCTGCGCTTTCCTGCCATTGGAGTAGAGTGAGGGGTGGAAGGAAAAAGCCTCCTCAGCCGCAGCGGCCTGGAGTCGCTGAGCTGTGCGCTTTTCAGCATTATAGGCGAGTTCAGACAAGGTGCTGGAGCGGCCGAGTCTGCGACTCAAAGGGTCGATTTGAGGCTCGAAAGGGTGTTTTTCTTGGAAATCCTGGGATGCACGTTCTGCTGCTAGAGAGTGCTTTTTAGCATCGGGAGTGGAGAGTTGCTGCAGACGCTGGTAGGGGGAAAGAGTGCGCGGCTTGGTGGGCAGGATGTGAGGGTGGAAGGTGCACTCGGGCTCTGCAGCTGTCCTTTCCTGCCGCTTCTTCTCTAGCAGTAGTGCTTGTCGGTCTTCAAAAGTACTGCCCACGGCTTTGCCAGCACTGGTCTGCGGCTTGAAGGTGCACAAGTCCCTCTGCTTCGCCTCTGTCTCAGCCAGTAGTCTCTGCCTTCTGGCTTCACTCTCTTCCGCCTCCTTCCTGAGCTTTTCCTCCACTCTCGCTCCTGCCAACTCCCTCTTCTTCATCCGTTCACTGTACATCTTCGCGGAGTTCCCATTGACTTCCGGCTTAAAAGTGAGGTCCGTCTCCGCCTCCTCAATAGCCTGTTTGAGTTTCTGCAGCAGGTCCTGTCTCCTCTGACTGACCTGCTCAAGGCGCTTATGCAGTGGCAGGCCTCCCTGGCCAGCGGAGTGAGTGCGCGGGTGGAAGGTGTAGTTGGCGAGTTCCGTTTCCTCGTGTCTGGCAGCCAGCAGTTCTTTCGACTGCGTGCGTTGGGCTGCTTCTTCGTGCAGACGCAGACTGACGGAGGACTCCTGGTCCAGTCGACTGCTGAGGTAGGGAGTGACGGAGGGCTGGAAAGTGCAGGCAGAGAGTCGCTCCCTGTCCAGCCGCTCCTTCTCCCGCTCCCTTTCCTGCACAATCACTGACTTCGGCTTACTGAGTCGCTCCAGTCTGTCCCCTACTCCCTCGTCCTCCCGCTTACCTAGAGGGGAAATCGAGGGTCGGAAGGTCCAGCCTCTCTCCATCTCCTGCTTGATAGCCTGCACGTCACTTTCCCGAGAGCGCTGGCTGTGTCTGGGCGTACCAGGACTGGACCGAGTGCCTCGAGAGGTGTTTTCAGGCTCTGCAGATTGCTTGGAAAGCCGGGCACTGGGTGGACGCTTGCTGAGTGGCGGCCTGCCTTCCTTTTTCAAAGAAGATTGGTCGGGCTTGGGACTAATAAGCAGTCGTTCCTGCTGAGTCTGGTCTCTCAGCGCTGCTTTCAGCAGACTCAGCGGGTCTGCAGCCTCGAGGGAAGAACGCGCAGAGCCTGACAAGTCCGAATTGCTGAGTCGCAGCACTTCCCCCTTCGAAATCAGTTCCTTCCGCAGTTCCCTCTCCTTGCGTAGGTTCGCCAGTATCTCTTGCCTCCTGGTTTCCGTGAGGAGCAGTTTCTTATCCTCTTCCTCCCAGTCCATATTACACCCACCTGCCCTCTAAGTTAAGATGGAAGGACTTCTGCTTGTTCCCTTGGTCAGGCCTGTAGAAGGCGGGGCCGGGGTTGCAGGTGAGTGCTAACTCCGCTCTGTGGCTCTCTGACATGAAGGAAGAGCCATTGATCGGGGCTTTCGCAGGGAGTTGTGGCAGTAAGTTGTATGCGCCAGGGCCAGGGCGATAGTCTTTTGGCCGAGTCCTGGCTACAGGGTTGCCGAAGCGGTCGATTCCTGGGTGTTGGAAGGAGACTGTGGCGCCTTTATCGAAGCTAGAACTGAGAGAGTAGTGGCCGGGCCCTGGGAAGCTTTCCTCTGCGACCTGGGTGTGGGGGTCGTACAGGTTCACTTGGAAGCGTCTGGGGTTGAGAGGCATTTTGAAAGGGGAAGTTAGGCCCTTGGCGGGCCAGACACTGGCGAAGTTGGGGGAGTAGTAGGAAGGCGGAGGGGCGGGAGACATAGTCACATTCAGCAGCCTTTCTTCCCTGCTTTTAAACGTAGTTATCAGGTCTTTCGGTCTCCAAGGCCGCGTCACCTCGTAGTCTCCAGGTGCAGGAGTGCGGTCCTTACTCAGGTCTACATAAGCCTTCTGCGGACTAAGTGAAGGCGCAGGGTTAGACATAGTCCTCATATGCACAGGGCTGTAAGCTCCTGGCCCCGGCACAAAAGTAGCGAATTCCGCCCTTCTGAATCGACTCATTTTGCTCACAAATCCACTGAGGAAGCCTTTCTTGCTGAAGGAGGGAGAACTGGCCTCGGAGTTGGTGTACTGGCCTGGGCCTGGACAGGGCTCTGGGGCTTCGAGGAGGAAGCGCTGGGCCCTGCGGCCAAATCCCCCCTTGCCGAGTTCCTGCTTTGCGAGGGTTTGCTCGAACTTGGAAGGGATTGACGCTTGATTGGTGCGGTTGTATGCGTCAATGATCACTCCTTTGTATACTTTCCCCGCTTTCTCCTTGCCTACTTGCCGGAATGACACCCTATCATTCATTATGTGTCTTAGAAGCCTATCAAAGCCAGGACTCGTCGATGCACACTGAGCAGAAACTCGCTGTAGCTGGGACTGCTGCAAGTGCGGTCCTCCACAGTGAACAGCTGCAGGGCGCCTGGGTCCAGTAGCAGCCTCAAAGCTTGATACTTCCCATTGTTTTTGGTTAAAATCGTCCCAATAACTCGCTGTAACCGAGCATTAAGTTCGTTGTTTTGCCTGGGAAGGACGGAATGCAGGTCGAATTGCTTCAATTCATCGAATGTATTAACGCCTAAAGCGGCTTGTAGGAAGGAAGTTGCGACTTTCGGGCCGATTTGCAGGCCTAAAATATCTCCATTGTCCATCAAATAGGCGCCTTCCTCTAAGAAAGTCCTGCTTGCTGCTGGGACGAGGTCGGGCAGGCCTCCAGGGTTATCAGAAGACCCAGGCTCCTGCAACTGCTTGAGTATAGTATCAATACGGTAGCAACGTGGATATAGCATCAGATAAGTATCCTTCAAACCCAGACTTGTAAGGCGGTGTAGACAGGCGGTGCTGCGGTCTGCGTCTGTGCTTGTGAAGGCTGCGAGTCTGAGTGCGGAAAGCGTGTAAATGGGCCAGTTCCGCAGTGACTCTGGTAGGACTAGCTGCCCGGAGTTGCCGGAGTCGCCCATGATTTCTCGGTAACTGTGCAGAGCCCGGGCCAGCTGCATCGTCCAGTCCTCTCGCTCTGTCTCTACTTGTCTACCAGACCTCACTCTCTGAGCTCTCCTCTTCACCTCCACACACATCAAAGTCTCCACATCACAGTTCCTCACGACCTCCGCATACGACCAAGTGGCTCTCAACGCCCCATTACACACGCGAATAAAGGCCCTGCCGCGGTCGTCTGTGAAGGAGCAGGTGAGCTGCACAAACTGCAAACTGCCGTTCTTGAGACTGGTTAGGCCGCTTACCTGCTGTCATGTTCGAATAGCAGCGCTACTGCCTGGTCACAGTCTAACAAGGGCACAGTGAACTCAGTGGGAGACTTGCGTAGGGTGTGGCCTAGTGCTTCGATTAGGTTCAGACCGTCACTGGTGCGGACTTTAGCGTGGAAGTGGCTGACTTGGGGTCTGGTCACTGTGCGGATTAGCTGGTAGCAGAGAGGGGCGTTGTCTCGTGCTGGCAGGAAGCCTGGGAAGTGGTGGATTTCCCCGCCTGTGAGGGAAGTCAAGGCACTCAAACTTACCAAATCCATGTATTTGCCGGAGCACACGAAGAGGTCCACAGTGATGCCCGCCCTTGCTGTCTCTGTGGCGAGCGGAACCAGGTCAATTTGAGGGGCTTTCCAACTGCTTCCAGTCTCTGCCTCCACTCCCCAACGCCCTGCACTGCCGATATTGCTGACCACCACCATGACTCTGCTTCCCTGCGGCAGCACTTCCTTCAGCGCAGCCACAATGTCCCCTACTGCCAAGGCATTTCCTGTCATTTCTGCCCTCGGCGCCTCCATCAGAAAGGCCAGTCGCTCCCCAAGTCCCGGGTCTGAAGCCGGAAACAGCAGATCTGAGAGTGGCACAGGGATGAATAGGTCGTTTTGGTCAGTGACAAGGACAGACTGGACCTGGGGAGAGTTGAGGTAGCAGCAGAGCTGGGAGTCGAAGGAAAGTAGGAGGAAGCTGGTGGAAGCGGGGCTTGGGAGGAACTCGAGAGCGTCTTTAATGCTGCCGTAGACTGTGCGATATAGGCCGAAATTGGCTCCGATAAGGGATACATCCACGCAAATCGCAAATACTGTTCTGCTGCTTTGACTCATATCCACCGGCACTGGGATATCATACAGTCCGCATTCCCGCTCTGTAAACGGCCCTTTGCGTCTCAAAGCATTCTCCGAAGTGCGCTGTTCCGTCCCACACATATTGCACTTGAAGCGGTGTCCAGCCGCCAGCACCTCACAGAAAGGGTTGGTGAAGGCCTGACAACTCTCACACCTCGCTATATCAGGTGAGTCCAGCAAAGGCACGGTTTCGTCGATTGGCACATCTGCGAGTGGCTGCCAGATGCAGGCGATGGGCAGGCCGGTAGCCTGCTGCGTGTCATGGTCAGTGCCGATGTGAGTGCTGGTGAAGCGTAGGAAGCGAGGGGAAGTGAGGGGACCAGGACGCACTGTGTAGTTGGAGTAGAGATGGGGAGGCGGATGGTCGATATCAGGGAAATAGAAGGAAGCGGGATGGTCATGTCTCAGCAAAGGACGCGGGAGGCGGTCAACATCAGGCTGGAAAGGCGGCTCCGAAGGAAGAGTGGAGGGAGTGTACCGCACTTGCAGGTGAGGCAACATCCTGCTGAACTAGTGAATTGCTACCGTATCTACTGAGCCCATATTAGCAACACAGACCACAGCCAGGATTAAGGACTAAGGATCTGGAATATCTCATGCAGTTTTCGCTGGACAGTCGAGACATCCAGGCCCAGGTCCAAGGCCAATTCCTGCACCGGGGCTAGCGACTTGAGCACAGGCACAGAAGTCATTAGCACGATTTTGAGTTTTTCACAGATACGGTCTAACTGCCTTTCAGCTGCATTTTGATATTCACTGGGTGCTACCCAGAGGAACGACACGCCTAACACCTCTGCGAGGGAAACCTGAATTGTGCTAGGCACGTGGTGGAACCAGTCCTGCTCCAACAGCTCCTCTGCTCTGATTCTGCGCTTCGCATTGCTGCGTAGACAGACACATAGGAAGGCTTTGAACGCTCCACTCAGCCGGTCGAGCAGTGGTGCGAGTCGGTACTCCAACAGTGTGTGCAGCAAACAGCACTGCACAGGCATAGTCTGAGGCAGCAGGTCCAGCCACTCGGTGCCGCCCATTGCGCAGGTTAAGAGAGTCGCGCCCAAGTCGAAAACATCCTCCTCCCGAGTGAAATCCAAGCCTTTGCCCAAGTGTTGAAATAGCGTGGAAAAGGTGGTTTTGACTCCCAGGTGCGACTTGATGGCCAGGTCCAGCTTGCAAGTGCCATTGCGAGCCAGCAGGACTTGGGTTGGACAGATGGACCCATGGACTACTCCTCGCACATGCAATGCACGCACACTCTCACACATCTGTCGGGCCAACCCCTGCAACAGACCTTCAGGCACAGCACCCACTGAGTCTACGAGTGACTGCAAACACCCACTGTCCATGTACTCCAGCACTGCGGACACATAGCCTTCCGGCTGGTTCCAGTAGGTCGCCCGCACTCCGGCCAGTCCTGCGACTTCGTCCTGCGCTGCTTCCCACTTCTTGAGCCAGTCTACAAGTGCAATCCTCGTTTCTCGCGAACTGAGCGCCACCACTCGTATCGCATACATGCCCAGACTAGGTGCATGGAGCACCTTCTTGACATTCCCCAGAGGAGAAGTATTGATCATTGACATCTCCACGAAGTCGTCCAGCTTCAGCTCAGAGCTGTGCAGCAGAGTGGTCGTAAGGCCTTTCCAAGGCTGACTCTTGGCGGCCTTGATAGGGGAGAGCAGGACGGTTGTGTGTTTGTACTCAGAGGTCTCGAGAGTGGGGACGGGGCTGGAGGAGTGCGGCAGGCCGGAGAAGAGCTTGCGCATGCGACTGGATACGATTGGGCCTTTGTTGAATTTGGAGGCTGGCTTGGTGCTGTGAGCCATTATGACCTTCTCCTGTAGAACCAAACATGCAGTCCACCTGCCTGCACTCCTCTACAGACTACGTGTTATCGGGGATATAATTAAACTGGCGTGCTGTATTCGTCGCAAGTCCAAATCCAAATCTCGGGTGAGCACGACTCTTCCAGTGGTTTCTCCCAGTCTATCGGTCTCGGAAGTGTCCATAGACCGCACACTGAAGCTAGACCAGATCCGAGCGCAGTTGCTGTCAATGCCCAGCAGCCACTTCGCCCAGCCGCAGGAAGGGTCAGTCGCAGAGCAGGGGGAGGCACTGCAGATGCCACTGTACAGCAGTGAAGGCTTCGTACTGAAGAACACGGGACAGACCATCCACTGACGCTATAGATACATAAGGAAGCAACAGTGACCTTATAAGGTCGGCTTGTCCTGTGTCTCGCTCCTTCGCTCTTTCAATCTGGAGGTGGGGATTCGGATACGACCGTGGAAGAAAGCAGGCGTCACTGGCTTCATAGGCAGAGGACTGGCGCTTACTCTCGGCTGCGGCTTGCGCCTGACTTCCTCAGCACTCGGCAGTGATTTGAACTTCAGACTCTCGACCTCTGGTACACTGTTCGGCTCTATGGACACCATTTCAGTCGATACGGAGTTGAGTGGGCCTTTCACTGTGTTCCCCATGTCCGCTTCCGATAGGTTCCTTAGCAGTGCTTCCAAGGATAGTTCCTTGCCATCTCCTTCGCCTGTAGACCTGATCGTCAGTCGCAGAGTTTCTCTCAGTCTAGTGTCTTCTAGAAGCCTCGGCTCAGGCGAAACTGACTGAGTCACGGACTGAACCGGGGGCGCTATGCTCTGCAAATCCGCTGTATCCACCACCTGAATCTGCTCCGCAGGCTTAAAGCAGCACAGTAACCGCTTCAGCCACGACCGCTTGACAGTCTCTTTCCCTGACATTTCTCCTTTGCAGTCCAGCTGAGGCCTATAATGGAAGGCAAACCCAGTCCCTCAGCGGATTTAACCTATGAAGAGATTGCAGGGTCGACGGAGTCCCTCTTCCGAGCCAGCACTTTGAAGAGAATCAGCTCCGCAGGCAGTGCGAAGGACAGCTTGTCGTACTCGCCTAGCAGTTCCCAGGACATTTCCGACTTCGTCAGACTCAAAGAGAGCGTCTCACTCGTCAAAGCGCAGCTAGTCTCTGGCTCTCCGGAGCAAGTCCGCGCCTCTATTGATTTGCTGCAGAGCTCTACTTTCAAACCAGCCCCCAAGCGGGCAGTTCCCGACATGAAGCCCGAGCGCGAGGACCGACGGACTCTACTGGACCCCCGGAAAAGCGCTGAAAGACTGATCGCCTTGGCGGAAAACAGGTCCGGGTCGGACGGAAACATCCAGGTAACGACGGAGGTGATAATGCAGGTGTTCGGGGAAATGGGCGGCAAGGCCAGTGTGGAGCAGCTCATTACACTCGTGCAAAGGCTCAAACGCGCAGATGCTGCGGGCTTGAACCAGCGCTTGGCTGAGGAACAGCGCAGGACGGATGAGATCAAGGAAAGGCTGACGGAGAGCAGGGCGCAAGTCTCGGTACTCAATCGAAGCGTAAAGGAACACTCTGGGAATGTGGAAACACTGAGCAAAGCAGTTTCCGACCTGTACAGTCTCACTAGAGAAGTGAGTGAGGCGTGGTGCAGAGAGCGGGCTGTGCTCAAGTCTATGCAGCGAGAGCCTGACGAGGCCGCCACTATCAAGCAGTCCCTGCAGGAAACGGAAAAGCGGTATGCGGACACGAAGAGGAAAATAACTGCTGAAACTGTCAAAGTATCGGAAATGCGGTCTAAACTGGCTTCTGCTGAGCCTGGGGTTTCGGTGCCCAGCCAAACTGACTACTGTGACGGAGTGAAGGAACTTAGAGAGGCTCAAAGCGAGTTACTGGCCCAACTCGACCACAGCGAAAAGACCCTAGCGTCCATTTCCCAAGCCACAGCGGTGGATTTGGACCGGGAAGTGGCAGCGAAGGAGGAGCGGCTGCAGGCAGTGAAGAGGGAGAGGGAGAGAATAGAAGCGGGACTGAGGGCACTAATAGCCTTGGCAGGGGGCTAGCTTTGGTATACGGAACAGTCGTCACCGAGAGAGTTGGCCACTTGCTGGATGGCTTCCACCCAGGCTTCGCGCTGCACCTCGTCCTCCGCCCAGAGATGCAGTGTCTTGTTGTCAGTCTTGACCACGAAGTGGTTGGGGTACTTGTACTGCTCCACACTGCTCACCCTGGCCCCATGCAGCTGCAGCGACCCTCTAAAGTTCTTATCCGTCTGCGCAGCATAGTAAAAAAGCCCCTGCGTCCTCAGCGTAAACCACCTCGTTTTTATGCTCTTCCAAGAACTCCCTTCCTTGCGCAACAACCCCTCTTTGCACTTTTCCCCCATATACGCACTGGAATTCCGCACATTGCAGATATGCAGTTCGCTAGAGTCTATGGGCGTGTCCGTCAAGTCCTCCAACCTGCCCATGGAAAGCAGCAGTTTGGAGCACCGCAGAGCGTTGAACCACTCTAGCAGCTCTGCAGTGGACGCACTGTTCAGCAGGAAGTCCAGGTCGCTGGTTTGAATGCGGATACTGAGGCGGGGGCCGACTTCCAGGAGGGAAATCTCGCAGAAGTCGATGGAAAGGGACTGGTCTGAGGAAGAAGCGTAGTTGTATGTGTTCAGATATAGGCAATTTCGACGTAAAATCACCCACTTTCGCTGCGTTTTGGACTTAATTGTGACGTCCAGGTAGCCTCTGAGGTGCGGCAGAGGCCGGGACAGCAGTTCCAGGCGCTTTTCATAGGTCTCATATATGGAAATGTCCGGCTTTTTGGTGTTTTCATCGATGATTTCCGCATAAAGCTTGTCCAGAGCCAGCCACTTCCTGCCCAACACAGGGTGCCACACATAGCTCTCCCCTAGCAGTCTTTCCCCCTCTACTTTCAGCCTCCTCACGTCTTCCCTGCCTATTGGGCCTGTCACTATCGGCGTTTCTTCACTTACTTCATCCAAATAGAACCAATATTGGTTCAAATCAGTCCTTTTCGGCCTTTCCCTAGGCTCTATGGCGAACACCCTGCTGAGGTACTTGGCCCTCGCCCAGTGCAGACGGACTGCAAGGAAGGGGAAGTCGCTGGGAGTGGCAAGCCAGGGCGATATGGTCTTGCAGAGCTGCTTGTTCAGCTGGGAGTTCCCCTTTTCTGCGAGGAAGTTTAGTTCTTCGGGTAGGAAGGAGTCGTTGACGGCTTTCACTGGGAATTTGAGCTCGTCGCAGTGGACTGAGGCGCAGGCACTGCAGAGAAAAACCCCGTGCAGGATGTCAGCGGCTTCAATGGGCTGCGCACTGCAGTCCACACAGGCAGCATTGGCAGCGAGCAGAGCCTGCATATTAGTCTATATCAAAAGCAGAACAGACACCTGCGCTTCACCCGGTCCGCTTCCCTCTGCAGTCTCACCTTAATGGCTCCACTGGAAGCGGTTTTCACAGCGTCTAGCAGTTCTTTCCGGGACCAGGACGAAGAAATCAGTAAGGCTTCCACCACTCGATAATGGCTCCAGCGGCAGGCAGCGTCCAAAGGAGTCTCCGACTCATTCCCGTCCACATTACTGCGCAAGTGTGCATCCGCCCCATGAGCGAGCAGCAACTCCACCACTGGCAGACTGCCATTCACTGCAGCTTGGTAGATTAGTGTCTGTCCTTGTGGGGATTTCAGGTTGACGAGGCTTTGGGAGTCCACATGGTCGCGGATGTACCGCCTAGGGTCTTGCTTGAACAGGGAGTCAATCACTGGCAGGTCATCTGCACTTCCTCTGGCACAGAGTTGGAATAGCATTTGGATCGACCTATGTTGGTCTATCGCACTCGTAAGGTCTGTCTTATTGCAGGCTTTCTGCTGAAACGGGAGACTCTGCACGTCGGATATAAGCTCGTCCAGGTCATTTACCACCGCTACATCCGGGTTCTTGAAGAGATGCGCCGCTATGACTGTCGATCTGAGTTTCTTCCACCTCCTGCCGCCCACACTATCGGGACTGGGACTGTAGGATGCACTGCGGTCTGTGGACCTCTGCTGCGGAGCTTTCACTGTTAGCAGTGTGGAGGATGAGGAAAAGCCTTCAGACATATTTGCAAGCTGGGTGAGGGAATGGGTAGAGGCAATACTTACTAGAAGGACTGTTTTCGCGTGTTTGGATGGATTAAATGGACTATTCTGGGCATTGAAGATGCACACTTTTCTATTTCGTCCTGTTAGTGCATACAAACGCCTGCTTATGCACCTGCAGGTACTAACTGAAAGCAGCCGTTAGCATCTTAATCAGTCGAATCGACCTGCAACTCCATGTTCGAGCCGCTTTCCCTCTGTAATTCAATTCCCATGGATAAGTCCCTGTATTTGGACCATGTGGCGCTCTTTCGTGCCTTTTCAACGAGTCCCGCCTCCACCCCCAAGTCCTGCCTTCGCTCTCTCACTCCCAAAGAACGTCAAGTCCGCATATGGGAGGAACAGCGTTTGGCCAAGAAACAGAGAGTAGCGCAGGAAGCGGCCCGGCCTAAGTACGTCCTGGAGGAGTTCTCGGCCGGTCCTAGCAAGTCGCCTGCCTATTACATCTCCCGGGCGAGGGAAAAACACCTCCAGACTCTTTCAGTCCGGCCCAAATCCGCTGTTTTAAGGGCCTTTTCCCCGGCCAAAAGTCCGTTTACTCGCACTTTACGGCAGCCTGACTCTCCGACTTCCTCAGGCAAGTCCCCACACCACACTTCCTATAGGAAGGAAATCACCGAGGCACTGCCAGACTGGGTCCTGCAGCGTACCGACTTCCTACCCAGCTACACGCGTATCCGGGAAGGCACAGGCATCGACCTCTTCGAAGTCTGCAAACTGCCCCGAGTGCAGCGCAAAGAAGCGGAGTTAAACGCCTTGGTGCAGTGGACCCTGCCCATTCCCTTCTTCGCAGGACTGCCTAGGACTGTACTGAAGGACCTGTGTGGGAAGTTCCAAGCTGCAACTGCTGTGAAGGACTCTATAAGTAAGGAATAGGCAGTTGTGCAGAAGGGAGAGATTGGAGACTGCCTATTTGTCGTATATACTGGGCTGGTTGAGACTAGAATGGACGGAGTGGAGGTGGAGACAGAGGGGGAAAGGGCGCTCATAGGCTGCGAAGCGATGGGTGGGGAGGTAGTGCGCACTACTACAGTGCATGCCAAAACAGACCTCAATATGCTCAAATTGACCCAAACTGACTATGATAGTGTGCTGCTGGGCGTCAGAAATAAGGAGAAAAACGCGCTAACGCAGTTTTTGAGCGAAATTCCCTTCTTTTCCTCCTGGCAGTTGGTCAAATTGCACCGTCTCAGCAGCGTAATTACCTGCATTTCCCTGAATTCTGGCCAGTGTGTATATCAAAAAGGCAGCAAAAGCGGGTATTTCTACATCGTAAAGTCAGGCAAAGTGGACATTCAAACACTAGTCGATATCGACGAAAGCCACAGGTGGCCAGTGGGGTCCCACTCCTGGGAAATCTGCAATTTAGCAAAAAAGGTGCTCTATCGCCTCAAAACCTGCGGCCCTAAGGATATATTTGGCGACCTGGAAATGGTTTTAAGGAAGAATCGGATGACAAGGGCGAAAGCAGCGGTGAAAACGACCTGTTTGGCTATAAGCCGGGAGGAGTTTTTAAAGATATTCACGCAGAGAGAGACGGAAATGCTGCTGCAATACACCAACTTGACCCTGCCGTCTGAGCAGGAACTGGCTGAGAAAGTGGTGGAGACCTTCGCAACCCAGCGTGCAACCGTGACTTCTACCTAGGAAAAGGCGCTGCTAGACGGATTCGTGCTAGACTACCACAGTCTCACAGCGAAAGAGTGCTTACTCGACCGAAAGACTCGGAAAATGAGAGGCTGGATCCAGAACCTACAGCGAAGAAAGGCCGCAGACCAGGCTCAAAGCCGCACCGAAGTACTGACAGTGCAAAGACAGAGGACTGTCATTAGCACTGTCCCCGGCCTCAGAGACCCCAAGGACACTGCCCTGAAGCAAGACTAAGTATGGAAATAGACATGCTGGGGAAGAAGGGACTGTAGGAGACAGACAGGGCGGGGTGCTGTGCTGTGTTGGTGGGGATGTGCGTGCACTTGGGAGCTACTTGGGATGACTTCAGGTAGTGGTAGTGTAGGTGTGGAAGTCCTTTGGAGGTGTGGCTGCTGTGTTTTTACTGTTTGTTGCTTATTTCGCTGGTGTTGCTGGGGCCCTGTCTGCGTCGCTGGGGAGCTGCGAAGCGCTTGGCGCTGTATGTCGGAGTCACGCCTTTGTTGTGGGTTTGGAACGCTATAGGAGCCATTTGGTACTCGAAAAGTGCAGTTTCGACCTGTCTCCCGCATGCATTTCCAGCACCTTTGCTGATGACGCTGATGGCTGCTGGGTTCCTACTGGCCGCAGTACTGTGGTTCAAGGGACTCCTCGACGCTAGGGACTGCTGCAGGACTGCCCCAGCGCAGGTGGACGAAAATTTGACGCTTATCTACCAGCGGCTTCCTCCACTGCCCGAGGCAATCTTCATAGAAAAGACGTACGCCGAAGGACTGAAGTCAGAAGTGTGCACAGTGTGCTACGAAGAGTTCCAGGTAAGTGCAAGTTAGCAAGGAGAGAAAGTGGTGGAGCTGCGCACCTGCACTCACTGTTTCCACAGGCCCTGTGTCAGAGAGTGGCTGCAGCGCAAGCCCATCTGTCCCTACTGTCAAACCTCAGTCTATTAGTTCTGTAGTAATGGCCTGGTTCGTAGTCGAGCCTCCGGAAATCCGCCTGGATTCCTTCTGTTTTGATGCGGACTTCCACTCGTCCTCACAGCGGCTTTCCCTTGCGCTCATCACAGGCCAGCTGCTCACCTTTGCATTGACGGAGGAGGCTTCTACGCTGCAAGGACAGGTCCAGCCGCATACTGACACCTGCAGAAGACTCAGGTATATAGATGAAAACCAGGTGGTGTCCGTAGGGTCGGACCGGGCCATAGCGATAAGTGACCTGTCAGCCAGCACAGTGGCTCTCCGTCTCGAGTCCGCCCACAACTCTCCTATCAATGCAGTGCTGCCCATCGCCTCAGGCCTACTTCTAACCGGAGACGATGACGGCGTCATCAAGGCCTGGGACCTGCGCACCGCCTCCGAACCCAAATTCCACTTCGTAAGACACAGAGAACAGATCTCCGATTTGGCACTTGTGGGGGAATTCAGCCTCTATTCAGGGTCGATTGAGGGAGTTATCACTGAGTTCGATTTGAGACTGCCTGGATTTGTGATGCAGAGTGAAAGTGTGGAGGAGGAAATCACTGATTTCCAAGTGGTGGCGAATGGTCGAACGATAATTGCAGCGACGAGTAGCGGAGTGTTAGTGCAGTTCCAAAGAGAAACCCTGGGAGTGACGGGCAGACTAAGCGGCCACCCCGGTAGTGTGGACACAATGGCTAAACTGAGGGAAGACCGGCTAATCACCGGGTGTGCGGATGGGTATGTACGGTGGGTCACAGTAGAACCACTGGGTATGCTCGGTCCAATATGTGAAGAAGAGCAAAGAGAATACAACTCTGACATGGTGTTCTCGATAGAACGAGTGGTGCTGAGTCCGGATGGCAGCTTGCTGGCCTCAGTATCGCATGAACACATGGTGAAGTTCTGGGATGTGCAGCAGGCGCCTGAGCAGTCTGCAGCGCCCGCGGACTTCTTCAGTGGCTTAGACACCTAGGTTTTAGGCACTATATCGATGAGGAAATCGAAAATATCTGTCTGTGCGATAGCAGTCGCCACATCACTTCTCTGCAGAGTCCTCCTGTGGTTTTCCTCAGTGTAGACCCAGGCTCTGTGCGTGATTTCAATAATAAAGAGCTCGCAGGCCTTGGCGAAGAGCGCAGGAGTCTCTGCACTGATCATCCTCACGTCCTCGTCACTCTTCATTATCTTCTTCACCCGGGCGAGAGGGAGTTGGTGGTGAGTGCGCATGTCCTCGGCCGTCATTTGCTCGATTTCCTCGCGCTGGGAAAGGAAGAGCCTGTCCAGCATGAGTGCAGGGTCTGCAGAGAAGTCAGCAGAGGCAAGGTCTCTTTCCATCTATTACCAGGGACTCCGCTTCCAAATCTCATATTGAGGCGGGAAATGGTCGCTTCTCTCTGCGATATACGAATATCTGAGCGAAGCCATGCTAAATAGTCGTCTAAATGAAGCAACAGGCCTTTAGTTATATTTCAGGTGAGTTCCGGCCATATCTCCGCCAAGGACGTGAGTTTGGGGCTGTCCCAGCAGTCAAGGGGCAGCTCCCACTCCAGCGCTTGCTCTGACTCGCTGCAACTAGGGGCCGTGCCTCCCGACCCTTTGTCATCCAGTCCCCACAGCATTGGTTTCGCCTGCGACAAGGGGGGCGCCAGGGCCAACAGAGCGTCAGTCAAGTCGTTGTAGTCTACAGCGGCTACCCGTAGATGCTCAACTGAGCACATTGAGAGGGTGGAGTAGCAGGAGAGCAGGTCTTTGGGGGAAATATCCAGCTTTTCATTGTAAGATTGGCTGAATTGCTGGTATTTCTGACCAATCCCTGGACAAACAGTCTCCAAATACTCCTCAAACGTATCCAAATCCTCCTCAAAATAAGCCTTCGTCGCCATTCCTGCCAAATACATCCCCTTCTCGACCTCCTCCCCCATATTCCATACAAACCTATCCAAATACAGACTCCACACCACCACTTCCAGCTCATTAAGCAGCAGTTCTCTAGCCACTGCCACCACCTGCCTCCGCAGTACTACCTTGGAGAGGGACTTTGGCCCCCTGGCAGCCACTCGACGGAGACAGAGACTGATTTGGTAGGGAATTTCTTCAGTTTGCTGGGTGCGAAGGAGGCGGGAGTAGGCCTTGGGGAGTGGGTTTCGGATGGATTGAGGGGGTTTGGAGGGGGTTTGGAGGGGCCTGGAGTTGCGCCTATCGCAGCTTTTGTTGTTATGGCTGGAATGCATCTCTGATATTATTGTGACAATCAGCCATGCTATTTCGCCCGAAGGCCTATATATGGCACCAGGTCCGGACGTTTCATTTGCACAGCTAAATTGGCTTTTAGACTATGAGTGACCGTAGCAGCACTAGAGACGTGGCTCCTGCTCTATCAGCCCACTGCGTGTTCCTAGACACAGGCACTCTCCTGTTCCAGCACTGCGGACCCAGGGCTCTGCTGTTGGGCGACCTCCCCGCCCAGAGCAGTTCCGCCTCCTCCCTCTCTCACTCCCGAGACCGCATCCGAAGCACCGACCTGTCAATCCGCCAAAGACCCCAAATCCCGAGACTGAGCAGTCCTATGGGCAGCCAGGGCTCTTCCTATAGCAGCAACCCTGGCTCCAGACGCTTTACTCCCCAGCCTGAGAGCAGACTGGGCAGAGGGGGACGGAGGAATGACCGCTCCAGTGCGGCGGTCAAGTACAACTTTACGCCTGAGGAAACGCGTGTGTATGAAGCCTTCATTCGCCTGCTTGCGAACTTCGAGCCGGATGATATGTTTGATATCATATCGGATGTGATCAAGGATGCGAAGACGCAGTTCTCGGCACAGTAGAGACTTAATAGGGATAAAGACTTGGGAAATGGGCCTGCACTGGGATATGTAGGGAAGTCCAGCGCCTTTCAAGGTATCGACCACTTCGTTATCTGTATTTCTAAGACTAAGTGCACTCTATCAATATCTCTACTGTCTCACTGTCAACTTCCGTAGGGAATAAACAGGCTTCGACTCTGCCTAGCAAACTCAGCTCTTTTGCTCGATTAGTGGTGAAATCCCACTTCAGTTTCTCTTGAAGAGTGCTCTTAGATGGGACGTAAAAAGATAACTGAATCTGGGAAGCAAGTAGTGCTATGCCCCCCTGTCTCCCCCAGTCCTTCCCAGACGTCCTTTTCCCCTTGTTCTACTCCTAGTTCCTTTCCTGGTTGCTGCTCTGATGCTCCTTTACAACCAATACAGCCAGCCCCAGCGTCCAACCAGGAAACTAGTCTCCGCCGCCCAAATAGGCAGCGGAATAGTGGGCATTATGACCCTGATAGGGACTGTTTGTGCGTGCTGTCTAAAGGCCCGGACAGGCTGTCCGAGTCACCCATGTGCGATAGTGATGGTTGGCTGGCTCATATTGGGGATCAATTCTGTGACTTCTGGCATGTGTGGGATTCTTTGGATGGGGCTGACTATCTGCAGAAGATAGAATTGGTAATTGGAGTAGATTTAGTGCATACGGAGTGTATTTTCCATCTTAGGTCTAGCCTATTCAGGGTTCGAATAGTCTCATATCTTTATGTAGACAGCCAAATATGTAGGAAATACTGAGACAACTCCTCTATGAAGTTGCAGACTTGCCGAGATCTAGCTGATAGGACAGTCTTTTTAGGGAAATGCTCATTCTAAGCCTAGTTGCCATGACTTTTGTCCTATTATCACTTCGAATTAGTTCAAAATGCAGCCTAGCTCTCTCCATACAGCTATCCTTCCCTTTCCAAATCCTCCTACCAGTCCCCCCACATAGTGTATTTAATTGTAGAAATAATATATAATGGAACCCAGTGCAACTCCCACCCGCCCCACCTTCCCCTACCGTCCTCTTTCCCTTGCTCTGCTCCTAGTGCCTTTCCTAGTGGGTGCTCTGATGCTGCTGTACAACCAAGCCAGCCAGCCCCTGCGTCCAACCCGGCAACTCGCCTCTGCAGCCCAAGTAGGCGGCGGCATACTGAGTGTGATGGCGCTGATTGGAACCGGTTGCGCCTGTCTCCGCCACTGTATGGTTGGATGTCCGAAGTCTCTGTGTTGCCAGCTGCTGTGGGGTTATTTCTACTTGGTGGTTAACTCGGCCTCGGTTGGTATGTGTGGGATTATTTGGCTGGGATGCTACTTCTGGGCGAAACGAGGCTAGAAATAGCATTAAGTAGGAGTTTCCCGAATGATTGCGGTATACGACTGCTCACTAGTTGATTAGACAAGTCAGTTACTCAGTCATTTGAAAGTGTAGAAGTTTTTGTCCAGGGCTCTGATAGAGTCATATTGTCAGAAGTCCCTATAGCCCAGGACTGCAACTCCGTATTTGTTGTAATCTATAATATTTCTAATATGCACCCTCGCGTTTCCTTCTTCCTCCTTCTCCTATGTGCCCTGCTCCTCACTGCCTTGCTCTACTCCGCCTCTCCACCCCATCCAGGCCGCCGTCTCTCCACCTCCACCTTATCTGTCCCCGTAGTAGTGACAGGCTGCATGACAGCCCTCGGCAATGTATGCGGCTTGGTACGTATCTGTCTCAAGGGCTGTCCTGACGGCTGTGGGAAGGTCTGTGGACTTCTAGTGTGTTGCTACATGGTGAATTTTCTGACTGTGGGAGTGTTTGGAGTGGGGTGGCTGTGCTGTTACTGCTGTGGCAAGCAGGGCAAGGAAGGCTCGAAACAGGCGCGGAAGGGGACGGAGGTCAACACGCCTACGGAAGTGCAGATAGTCATTTTAGGCGTCAGAACTGACTAACTCCTCCATTCTCTAACAGAGAAATCAATTGGGAGTGTAAACACTCGAAGTTAGGCGTATGGACTGTATTTGCTAGGGAATTGAAGACTATGTCTGCAGCCGAATAGCTGTTAGCCAATAAATAATAGGCAATAGAGCGGTATAAGCAGGCAAAACGGATATAAAAGTCGTTCTTTCTGGACAAATAGCACTTTATGGCATTACTCTAAGAATTACTAGGGCAATTACAGGGTTTAGAAAGGTTACTGTGGAGTGCACAGCTGCCCACACTGCTCCGCATAGAAATCCGCTGCTATTTTCTTCATCTCCTCCACACAGATTTTGATGCCGTTGACCTGCTTCATGCACTCCTCTGCGTAGCTCCCTGTCCTGCCCTTCTTCTCGCCCTGCTTCCCTCGGCCCCACAACAGCTCCAGCTGCACCTGCTCCCCCTTCTTCACGCACCGCAGCAAGGTACAGAGTTTAGCCACATCAAAGTGAATGTGAGCGAGTTCTCCGTCCAAAGCAGACATCACTGAAGTATAGTCCTGCTGGAAGTTGAGCTTCACTTGAGCCAGCTCCTGCGCCACTCTGTGGTTTTCCTCCAAGAGATAGGCGCAAAAGGCAGCGGAGCCGGTGTTAGACGAGCTAGGGGAGCTTACCGCCCTATTCAGGTCCTTAAACCTGCGTGAAGACTCTGTCAAAAGTCTCGTCAACCGTTGGATTTCCGCAGTGAATTTGTCCTGCAAGTCCCCTTCAACCTGCTTCAACTTGGCAGTTAACAGCTCTTTTTCCCACTTCGCCTCGATTAAAGCCTCTTGATTAGCCTTCATTTCCCCCTCCATCTCACCTATCATTGCCTTCAATTCCCCTACTTGTTTTTCCCTCTCATCCAGCGTTTTCCGCATTATGCCTAGTTCAGTCTGCAGGTCTTCAGCTCGTGTGTCCTCCACTAGCACAATAGTGCTGCCCTCTTTCCCCTCTCCCTGTCTCCGTAGCCTTAGTTTCCTACTGCTGCCCATCAGTTTTTCCCTTCTTTCCCCTTCGTCTGTCTCACTTGATGGTGGGGAGATCAGTGGTGTGTCGACACTGAGGCGGGGATCTTCACTGTTGGGCTTGGTAAGGTAGAGGGAAGGCTTGCGGAAGGGCGGGGTGGAGGGCAGGTCCAGGGAAATCCGCAGTTTACTATCAGTTTTCTTGGGAGTTTGGGACAACACCGATTTCGGCGAGGGTGTAAATCGCCTATTTTCCTCACAACTGCCTGTATGAGCAGTAGTGATTTGCAGTGATTTGGCAGGCAAGCCTCCCCCCTTCCCAGCAATTTCCATATTACTACCTAGCAACTCAGGCTATTCCGCACTATCACGTTCTCAGCAGCCCAGGCCCGCAGCTCCTCACTCCGCGGCAGGATAGAAAGGACCTGGGACTCGTGCTGTGGCTTGTAGACGCCAATTAGCTGGTCCGCGGCTTCGAACATTTGGCAGCGGAGGGAGACTATGAGGAACTGGGCGGTGGATTTGCGCTGGCGGATGTAATCGGCCACTTTTTGCACGTTTAAATAGTCCAGAGAGGCGTCGATTTCGTCCATTATGTAGATGGAGTTGGGCTTGTAGTCGTGCAGGGCGAAGATGAGTGAGAGCGACACTAGTGTCTTTTCGCCGCCACTGAGCACTGAAAGCCGCTTCCAGGACTTCCCAGGAGGCCTGACAGTGATAAACAGTCCTTCCGCGAAGGGATCCGCCGAGTCCACGAACTCAATTTCCGCAGCTCCAGTACTCGTGAAGAGTCTGTATATGCTTTTCAGGTTGGAATTCACCACATCGAAGCCCGCTTTGAACTTCTCCAGCCGCTCGTTGCGGAGCTCAATGAAGGAAAGGCGAGACGTACTCAACTGCAAATAAACCGCATTCACTTCCGCCTTCACCGTTATTTGTCTCTGAAAAGCCTCTCGATAGTCCTCCACAACATGCCAATCCAGCTGAAAACTCTCAATCCTTGCCTTTATATTGTCCAACCTTCGAGTAATTTCACTGAGAGCATACTGCCACTCAGGCTTGTCGAGGGAAGCAGAGTCGCTTATTTGGCTTTCCTCCAAGTCTTGGTCCACTCTAATGAGGAATTTAGTGGCTCTTTCGAAGCTTTTGAAGCGTTTTCGCTCGACTGCGAAGAAATCGTTGCTTTCTTCCTCGGATTCGCCGATTCGGAGACCCTTGAGTGCGTCTTGGTACTGGTCCAGCTCGCTTGCGTATTGGATGCGGTTGGTTTGGATTTTCTCCAGCACTGCAATCAGCGCCCCCTCCAAGTTGCCTATCTGTTTCTCCAAGTCCCTGATTTTGCTTTTTAATCGGTTTCCCTTGCTTTCCACCCTCTCAAACTGCAGCTTCACCTCCGGCTGTGCGGCTTTCCTGGCCTCCAGCACCTCCACAACCTCCTTTTCAGCCTTGCTGAGCTGATTTACCTTCTGCATCACCCCCTGCGCCTGTATTTCCAGCTCCTTAGTGGACTGCTGGAACCGCTCAATGTCAGCTTGCAGGCCTTGGAGGTGTTGATTGTAGTCCTCCAGGTGGCCTTTGGAACTGATATATTGGTCTTTGGTGCACTTTAAGCGCCTTTCCTGATCTTCGATGGCGAGTTCTAAAGTGCGAATGGAGACAGTGAGTTGTAGTTCTTGGGTTTCCATGGAGCGCAATTCGGCGGATTTGAGGCTGTTTAGGTGGGTTTCGAGGGTGGTTTTTGTGGCTAGGAAGGGCGCTAAAGCGGTTTCAGCAGTGCGAATTTCCCCCTGCAAAGTTGAAATTTGCAGTTCAGAGTCTCGGATTTGCCCCACAATAGTGTCGATAGGCGGAATTTCCCCGACTTCCGCTTCAATTGTTTGCAATTCCGCTCTCAGTAGCCTTTCCCTTTCCCGCTCCAACTCTTCGTCTACTCTCCTTCGCTCGTATTCTTGCTCTACAGCCTGCTTTTCTGCCCTGCAGCGGCTCACTTCTCGCTTTATCGCCTCCATTCTCTCTGCCGCAGACCTGACCCTGTCCTCCAGGTCCCTTTCCTCACTGTCTTCAGTCACTCTCCTGGCCTGGTCGCTGTGCACACAGATAGAGCCCTGTCTCGGCTGGCCAAAGCCCTGCATGTCCCCTGCTCTGCGCAGGATTTCCCCTGAGAAAGTGGCTACATCCCACCGCTTTTCCAGGTCGAAAGCCACTTTCCTGGCCTTTTCCAGGCTTTCCGTTATCAAAGTATCGCGAAATATGTGGTAAAACACCTTTAAGACCTCCGGGTCTCCAATAGGCTGCACTTGGTCGTAAATACGCACAGCCTGGCTATCCGGAGTACGGAAATTACCCGGAACAGCAGCCATTTTGGCCAACGGATAGACCGTCACTCTGCCAATTTGCTGTTCCCGAAGGTAGTCGATGAGCATTTCCGCCTGCTCCACCGTCTTAGTCACATAATTGTCCATAGTGCGGCCGTATATAGTGGATACGGCCGTGTCGAAGTGGGCGGGAACGCTGCCCAGGTCGCCGAGTCGGCCCAGCACTCCTGGGAGTTTGCCGCGTGCGCAGGCTTCTTGGATGCGTTGGTGCATTAAGGCGTTGAGGCGAGCTTTGCGTACGGTCTTTTGCGCTTGATTTGACCGGCGTTGGGCCTCGGAATGGGCGTTTTCAGCCTGCGCCAAGTCTCTTTCCGAGGCTTGAAGCGCTGATTTCGCCTGCTCCAGGTGAGACTTCAAGGCCGTAATGGGCTCTCTATTGCGGCTTTGCCCGGTACTTAAGGCCGCCAGGTCCCTACGCAGAGTCTGAATGCGCTGTTGCAAAGCCTGCTGGTTGCCTTGCAAGTCCCTAACCTGCTGCTCCCAGCCCTCCTTCCTGGCCTGCTTTTCCTGCATTTGCTGGGTCAGTTGGTCTCTCTGGCCTTCACTTTCCCTTATTTCCTGCAGCAGCAGCGCTAATTCGCTCACGAACGGCCGAATTCGCTCGTCTGCCTGGTCCCTTGCAGGGGTCAAAATTGCCAGTAGGTCCTGTAACTTTGCGGTTTCTTTGGTCTTTGATTCCTCTTTTTCAGCTATTTTGTCTGTAATTGTGCTTAAATTGCTTTCGAAAGTAGACAATTCGTGCAGAGATTTGGCCACTTTTTTCTCGATATCGGCCTTTTTTTCCTCACATCGCCTCAAATTATTGTTTTGTTCCTGGAAATGAGCTTCCAAATTATCGAATTTCTGCTTTCCCTGCGCCTTTTCCTGCTCCAATAGTTTCTTTTTCCCCTCCAAGTCCTCAATTTCTTTCAGAATTTCCTTATGTTTCTCCTTCAACTCGATAAACCTCTTCACCAACTTCTCCTTTTTCCTCTCAAACGTCACTTTTTCTTCCTCCACCCCTCTTTTCTCGCCTAACTTATTGCACTTTTCGAACTGCAGTCTGACATTAGTGAGTTGAAACACTTCCAGCTTGGTCCTGATGTGCTTTACGACTTCTCGTAAGGGCGCTTTGAGCGATTCCAGGCGCTCCTCTAGCATTCTTTGGGATTCGTTGAGTGGGGGCAGGCGACATTGCAGGGAGTTGATTGCCTGTTGGGTGTGGATTAGCTTGGAGTGGTACTCGCGAGTGCCGATCAGGTCGTCGAAGTACTCCAGGAGGCCTTCTTTGCTGATGGGGTTGCCTTGGTCGTCCTCATAGCCACACTTCGGCTCCATCGACGACAGCAACTCCACCTCCCCCTGCAGAATCATAAACCTGTTCCTCTCTATGTCCACCCCCAAGCCCTTCAGCCTGCCCACCACCGTCTCCATGCTTTCCTTCCTCCCGTCCACCTTATAGTGCGAAACCCCAGACTGCAGCACCACTCTTTCTAACACAGTGTCCTTCCCTCCGTCCACAGGACTGAAGTGCACACTCACAGAGGCGAAGTCCAGCTCTTCCCTGGTGTCTGATTTGTGAATCAGGTCTTCTATGCGTTTGGAACGCATAGTGCTGGCTCGCTTGCCGAAGGCGAAGATGAGTGCTTCGAGTAGGTTGGACTTGCCGGAGCCGTTGGGACCCACGACTGCGCTGAAGCCGCAGTGCACTCGGTCGATTACCTGCATGCCGGAATAGGACTTGAAGTTCTGCAGGACTAGCTTGGAGATCAGGTAGCGGGAAGGCAGTTCCATATTATAGACCAGCGCTTGGAGGGCCGCTTAGCTCTATACTGTAAGGAACATTGTGAATTTCACCCTTCGGAAGGCTGGAACATACTAATTCCTTGCTCCCTGAGAGTCAGCATTATGACGAGAGCTTTTACACTAAGAAACGAACTGCCCGGCCTTGGCTTCGCTTTGCTCAAAGGAGGCAAAACTGCCTTCGCCTTCACTCTTCCTAAACAACTCCGCACTTCTATTGCGTCGTTCTCGCAGCTTGCTTTCACTCCTCTGGTCTCTAATGCGCGACTTCGCCCGCTTAATTAGGTACTGTTCGCCTATAAACGCCTCCGACAAGGCTCTGATTTTCCTACTTCCCGGCTTCGAAGGGTGCAAATTGCTTTGACTCCTTGTAGCGCTTCGAGTGGTGACGATTTTGCTGGGGGTGTTGGAGCGCTTGGGGGCACTTTCAGGCAACTGCGGCAAAGTGCTGAAATCGTGCGATTTCGTGCTTTTTCGAGGTCTGCTGGTTCTGGCCTTGGCGCTAGTTCTGCGGGCAGGTCGAGCGCTTTCCGCAGCTTCAGGAATTTCGTGCAGTTCACTGACGAAGCGCTTTTCATAGGTCTGGGCGATGTGGGTGAGTAGAGGACATTCAGAGGGAAATAAGGCTTCTAGTAGGACTGCAGCCTTATTGTGGAGGATTTCCCTGAGTGGCTTTTACCCGTCTTTGTCCCTTTCCGGGTTGAAGGCCTGTTTCCCACGCAGGAACTTCAATTCCGTGGATATGCAGAAATACGCTACTGCCAGGTGTGCGACTTTGTGCAGCATAAAGTCCTTTGCGAATTCCGCCCTGATCAAAGGCTTCAGCTTGACGTCTTCCACTGCTAAGGGCTGAATAACCATCAAATCGGAGATAGACAGCAGGTACACCCAGTCTGCGAAGGTCTTCACGCCGAGGACTGACCTCATTTGCGGGTCTTCTTCGATGAGTATCTCCCCAGAGGCGAAGAAGCCTTCTAAACACTTTAGGGTGGGGAAAGCGCGCTGGGCGAGTAGGTAGTTCTGCTGCATTTGGTCGGGGACTGGGGCTCTTTTGCGCTTGTACTGCTGGTACTTGCCTATCAGTACTTTGTAGGCCTGGATAGTGGCTTCTAGGCTGAAGCGAGCCAGTCGAGCGGCCTGTTTGGCCTTCGTTAGCGCCTCAATATGGTTGCCTGCCTGCGACAACAGCGCACACAGCTGTATATGCACAATGCTTTGATACTTCGTCTGCTTGATGTCCCACGCCAACTCCCCCAGTCCGCCCGCCATCCGTCCATGTATGGGCGCCAGGCAGGCTTCCAAGTAGGCCGCGCACTGCTCCGTGGCTTCTTGTCTGCATGGCACTCACTTCTGATAGCAGCACGCGATGTTATTGAGCGTGCACAGGACTAGGTCCTGGTCCACAGGCGCTCCCTGCGTCGTAAACGCCTCTAACAACTCTTCAGTTCGCTTCAGTGTGGAGAGGGCGGCTTCGTGGTTGTCAGCGGACAGCTCTTGGACGGCCTTGCGGTGCAGGGATAGCAGGGTGTCGGGCTGCTCCGTTGTCTGCAGGGACTGCTTCGAGCTGCTTCTTAGCTTCTCCATTATAACGAATGCGGTTAGGTGCGGGAGATAGGGCTGTGGAAGTCTCAGGACCTGCTGCAAACAGGCGGAAAAGCCCTGGCTATATGCGTAATTCCTACCTTATACACTACCAAGCTAGGCAAATCAGCTATTAGAAGGACGCCAGAGTCACTTCTCTCCTCAGTCTTTCCATCCTTTCCGTTAATCCCTTGATTTCCCCTTCGTTTTCAGTCCCGCAAGGGCTCGAGTCTTGATAAATCAGCACAAGAGACATCCCTTCAGGGCTTTCCTGCAGCTGCAAAAGGCCGAATAGAGTGTTTCCTCTGGGGATATCTTCCATTGGAGGAAAGTCCTACTTTTCCCTTACAGGGTGATCAACGCTGTAATAAGCGAGTCTCAGCTCCGTCCCCACTTCTCTAATTTGACACTTTTCAACGAACTCCCTAGCTGCAACAGGCGCCGCAAGGGCAAAAACCGACTTTCTGACATAGTAATTCCCCTCCGCTACATACAAAACGCTCATATGCTTTAGTCCATAGTCCCACCTCTCCCTAGCGTCCGGGTTCTCTATCAAAGACAGTAGAAAAGACAGACTCACTCTATGGGCGAAGTCCACTTGGATCCTTAACACCCTGTCCTTGTCACTGTATTGGCTGCAGGGACAGGTGTCAATGCAGAGTCCGTTTAGGGCGTAGATGGACTCCCAGTTGGCCTGGGAATGAATCTGCAGGGCGTAGTTTTCGATTTCTCGGGCTTTTTCGTCTTCGAAAAGACCTCTTTGAAGGACTTCTTGCACAGCTAAGGCCTTTAGAGAGGCGGGGAAGTCGGAGGAAAGGGGGAAGTCGGAGGCTGTTACCTCTGACAAAGAGGAACTTCTCACCTGCGTCAAGTAGGGATTGAGGCAAAGCATCGATTTCGTCCGATTCGTCCCTTGCGAGCAGTGAGAAGACAGAGAATTCTGAGTGGTTTTTACCTGGCAGGAGTGACAGCAGCCCATTAGTGTCGACACAGGGAATAAAGAGATGGAAAAGGACTTTGCGTGGCTTTGCTCTGTCCTGAGTGCAGCGGGAGCCAGGATTTCTGTGCCTGAAACTGTCTTTTTCATGAAGGACGAAGTGTGTTTATGGGTTTTAACGACAAAAGAAGGGATTTTTACCCGGAAAAGTCCACTTGACGACTCGACTCCGTCCGCTTTCAGCGTACTGCAGTACTTTTTGCAGGCACAAACCTTACCTAATGCTGTACTATGCACTGCAATGGTGAAGGGAGTGCGGCTGCAGGTCACATCAGACCGACTGGAAGAAGCAGCGGCGTTAAAAGGCCTCTTCACCCGCTGCGCCTACTTCCAGCAGACTATTGACCTGAATTCCGCCCCTACTCTGTATGTTCTGAGAGTGGAGTTGAGGGACAAGGAGTACCAGACTTCCTTCACTGTGAGACGGAGTGGGGAAAAAGACTGCGGAGATATGCGTTTGTACTGCAAATTAATGGTGTGTGTGAAGGTAGTTCTCAGGGCAGTGGAGAGTGTGCGGAAAAGGAGAGTTGAGGAACTGGGGCTGGACTTTGCAGTGGGAGAGGAGGGGAAAGTGTGGCTCCTGGGGAGCTGGGGGTGCAGGCTGGGCCCTGTCACTGTCCCGCATAAAGCCGCTGAGAAGAAGAGGAAAAGTGAGGATAGAAGCAAAGGCAAAGGGAATGCGCAGGCCGAAATACTGCCTATTGTGGCTATAAGGAGTCCCCTACCACGTCTTAACACTCCCACCCAATTCCGCTTTCCCACACTTCCAATTTCCCCCCCTGCTATACAGCCGCCTACTCTCATCGACCCTATTTCCTTGCAAAGTCCTATCCCTCCCTTACCTCAACTTTCCGCTAAAACCTCTCGACTGTCCATTCGACGACCCATGAACTTCTACGACTCCAACTTCAAGGAAGTGCTGGCGAGGACTTGGGCGCGGTCGAAGCGCTTGCTGTCCGAAGACTACGAGTGCATTTTCCTGGACTTAGATACAAATGTGCTGAGTGAGGACGACCCGCCTGCCAAGTTGAAACGCTCGAGCACACTTTTGCGCTACAGTGAACTGTCATCTTCGCGGGGGAAAAAGACACAGGAAGGGAAGGAAGAGGGAGGGAAACTACGCATAGATACAGAGAAATCGGCACTTTTGAGGCATTCTGATTCACTCGCTACCAGCGGCCGCAACTCCCCGACTAAGCCTCTCACCCTTCCCAAGCGACTCAAATGTCGCCCGACCAAGTCTTTATCGAGCATTGAAAAGATACTTGCGCTGTATGCCTCTCCCCGCGCTCTCTCCCGCTTTCCCCTGAAGCCGCTCTTCACCCGTCCACGCAAGGAACAGAGCACGGCATTGAACCTCCTGGGAAGGAAGAGGAAAGCCTAGTCTTGCTAGTGTAGTAAAACAGCGGCCATTATGAGCGCTCAGAGGCTGGCAGTGCTGGTTAGTGACTCTGTGCCTTCCAGGTTGATCCGGGTGCCTGGCACTTTGGGACTGCTGCAAGGTGAGTTGGAGCCAATCGTAGGCCTCGGCAAGGCGCAAATGGAGGTCGTTCTCGTCAAATCAGCCGCAGAGACTGAGACTATAAGGGACGAGGGCACGTTCCAGAGGGCTTGCACCGAGGTGAGAGAGACGCTGGTGCTGATGGTGCGGCCGAAAGCGGCTTTGCCGGGGAAAAAGCCCACTGCTAACTATGTGTTGGGCTTTTCAATGCGACACAAACTCAAGGTCCTCAACTTGGACGACGACTCTGTGGGCTTTTGGGAGTCTAAGAATATCAGCTGGACTGGAAGAGTGTGCGTAATGTCCACTGACAAACTCATCTTTACAGGAGGGAACAGGACTCCGAGAGCTGCAATGGCCTACGATCTCGCCACTTGTCGGGAGACTCAGCTCCAGGACATGAGCCAGGGACGGATGTGGCACGGACTGTGCTCCCTGGAAGGCACAGTGTTTGCTGTGGGAGGGAGAGAAAGTCAATCCGGCATACCCACCTCTACTGCGGAAGTACTGAAATCAACCACTTGGCAGGGACTGCCAGACCTGTCCTGTCCCAGGGAAAGCCTTACGCTAATAGCAAATAGCGGGGCTGTATATGCCTTTGGCGGCTTTGACGGCTCTCAACGCTTGACTACCATAGAGAAGTACGCAGGGAAAGCTTGGGAAACCCTCTTGTGTGAACTGCCTTCTCCACGGCAAATGCTAGGGGCTCTATTCCTCGATGACCACACGGTGTTAGTGCTTGGAGGACAGGAAGGGAAGTATGAGCAAAGTGAAGTTTATGAAATTGACCTAGAGGCTGGGATGAGTGTGGAGGCAGCGCCGCTGCCGAGAGGGGATTTCTTTACAGGGAGACAGGTGGTGAAGAGGGGAGAGGAGGTGTGGGCCTTTGGCAGACAGACGTATGTGCGTAGAGGAAGTATGTGGGAAGTCCACACTAGCTAAGTTTCGCTCTTTCCACTGCAGTAACTACACAGTCTTCCCTTCAAGTACTTGTTTGGGAGTGCAGTGGCGGCTTAATACAATGGACAGTTCAAAGAAAGTGGTGCTGCCCATCCTCACCACGCACCGCATCAGCAGCTCCTCCTCCATGTCAGGCAACCAGTCTGCCCGCGGACAAGAGTTCTCCCCTATGCGGTTCAACAACACTACTAGCGAAATCTACGACCAGCGCAAGCCGAAAGAGCTGGAAAGTGTGCTTCGAGCCAGCATGGAACTGAGGTCCTTCAGTCCCATCCCAATGCAGAGAGGCGGACAGGACCCAGAAGCACTGCAAAGAGCCTTGGGCAGCCAGATCATACCGAGGCCGCCTGAGCGACGTCCAGAGGCAGGAGGCAGGTATGAACGGCGCAGTGGCCGGGAACTAAAAGTCGTGGGGAACATCAAGGGCTTATCCAAGTCCAAGACCCCGCCTCGTGGGCACAACCCCAGGAGGGCGAAGTCGCCTATTGATAGTGGACGGAACTCTGCGCAGCCGCATCAAGGCTCCACACCTAGTAATCCCCACTCAGAGTTCACCTCTCCGAAGCCTCCTGAGTCTGTCCCGAACGCTAGAGAACAGCTCGCCTCGCTCGTCCTTGAGTCCATCAAGGCGAATTCCATACCAATTGCACTGGAAAGCAAGCAAGTGAATAAGAAAGTGCTACTCGTACCAACTGCTGAGCCGGAAGACATCAGCGGCAATCTAGTCTTCACCAAGCAGGGATTCTTCGAAATCCCCAAAGAAAAAGGCAAACCTTCGCGGTTTATCTCCAAAAAGGAGTTCGCGATGGAAACTATGAACTTCGACATTCTCAGCAAGTTGCCCTTCGTGCAGAACTACCACAAGCACAAGCAGTTGAAAGTGTGGAGAGCTACAGCCCGGGCCATGTGGTACAGGTCCAGGATGAAGCTTTTGTCGCAGGATTTGTGGCTTGCGAAGCCGATTTTAACAGCGAAGATGCCGGAGTTTTTGGACTGTTTGAATGAAATCAGAGATGTGAAAGCGTTGGATATACATGAAAATTATATGTATGGGAAAAGACATACTGACTTCTATAGTCGCCAAACCATAATGTTGACTACCGCTTCCAGCCTATTTGAGCAGCAATCGAACAAGATAATGCAGGCGATTTCCGCAGTCTCTCAGACCCTTGCAGAGTTCCAGAAGCGCGAAGAAGACGACTTTGTGTACAGAAAAATGACTGATAAACTGGAAAAACGAAAAGGAGACGATATCGGCTTATCGTCGAATAAGCGCAGTGCGCATGAGGAAAAGCAGAAATACGAGCGGAAGACCCAACAAGATTTCGTATTCGACAGGTTTTTACAGTGGATACTGACAGCATATCAGCACGCCACCATCACCACTATCCGCAACAACGCCAAATTCTTGGAGAAAATTACGCTTTCCAATAGACGTCCCCGCTTTGAAGTCTTCCTACAAGCCACTCCCCAGCTCGCCTTCGACCCTTCAATCTCCTTTTTGAGAGACATGCACCACAACTCAGTTATTCGCCTGCAAAACACCCTCTGCAACCATAGCTGCATCACTCAGTTGCACTGGCTCGTCGTGTCTTCCTTCCACCTGAGCGAGCACAAGAGTCTGGAGCTGAGGACTTATAAGGAGTTCATAGCCCAGGAAGGGATGAACCAGGAGGTGGTGGCGAGTCTGGGGAGAGTGCAGAAAAGCATAGATGTGGACTTGGCAGCAGTGGAAAAGTGGTCTCAACAGTACACTCATTTGAAGAACTTGCGCATTAAAGCAGACCAATGGGTCCTCGAAACCGACCAAAGCGGGGATATAATTGCCTTCTATAGGGAGCATTTCAGCGAGGTTAATAGCTACCAAGAGACTGTCAGTGCCTTGCCAATCGCTAATGTGAATGTGGGAATGTTCACACTGGACACAGCCTTCGTCAGAAGTGAACTGCTGGAACTGCCTACCCGCGTATACCGCCGACTGCACGACCGCCTGCAAAGCGTAGTAACCACCGAGTCAGCAGACTTGCGAGGAGAAGTGTATATCCACTACACAATGCTAGACGAAAGGGCGGCCAGTCTACCGCAATACTCCCAGCAGCTGCAAAGTCTCTCCACCCTCAAATCCGAAAAAGTCCACAGGCTGCAAGAAAGACTGGACTTCCTGCAGGAATGTCTGAAACTCTGCAAAAAGGAAAATATCCGCATCCCTGCGCCCGTGCAACTCGACTGTGACGACGCTAGAATCATGCTTGCCCAGCTGCCAGAGAAAATCGCCAAAGCTGAAGCGGCCTGTCAGGAGTCGAAGCCCTTTTTCGAACAACAAATCATCAGAAACGCTGACAAACTGAGCAGGAAAATCCGCAAATTCGAGGAAAAGTACAAGGAACACTACCTAATGGACAGCAGCAAAGTCAGCAGTCCAGAGGGAGTTCTGAGGGATTTGGAGAAGAGGGAGACTGCGCTGGCTACGATTAAGCAGAGAGTGGAGGTTTTCGCTAGTTTCGAGACTGTTTTAAGTGCTGAGGCTGGAGGGGAGTCGCTGTCGTGCGTGGGAGACTTTAAAAGAGTGTTTGATTTGCACTGCGATACGCTAAAATGCTGGAAATTGGCTGTTTATGTAGCGAAAAACAGAGAGATTTGGCATGAAAGTCCCTTCACTGACCTAAATTTCAAGAAAATTAATCATAAATTGAAGAAAGTAACTGACAAAATCACTCCAAACCAGTTCATTACTGTGGACATGGCCGAGTCGAAAGTGGTGAAATCGCTGCAGCAGCTCATTTCCGAGCTGTCAGAACTCACAGAGACCTTGACTCTGCTGAAAGACGACGCTTTGAAGCCCAGACACTGGGAAAAAGTCTTCCAAATGCTGAGAAAGCCGCAACTGTTCGACACCGGATTTACGCTAAAAGACCTAAAAGAGGCGAAAATCGTGCGATTTATAGGGAAAATTACCACTATTTTGGAGGAAGCGAAAGTGGAAGCCAAGCAAGAAACCGCCCTCGTCGACATCAAATCTACCTGGGAAAGTGCCACCATCGACACCGAATCCTACCGAAACCGTCTCGACATTTTCCTCCTTACCAACGCAGACAAGCTGCAGTACACTATTGAAGAGCACATGGCGCTGCTCGAGGCCTTGGAGCAGACTCACAATGCAGAGCACATGCAGGGGGACATTGTAGAGTGGAAGGAAAAGCTGCAGGTGATGGGCAGGACGATGGACGTTTGGAGGAGGTGTCAAGAGGCGTGGCTGCTGCTGGAGCCGATTTTTACATCGGAGCAGCTGGGGTCGGCCCAGCCGAAGGATTATAGCATGTTTAGAGATGTGCAGATGACCTTGAAGAAGATTATGTGGGCTGCTCATCAAAGTCCCAAAGCGGTTACTCACCTGCTCGTCCCTGGCAGGCTGGAAACCCTCTCCAGCGTATTGTCGGCCTGCGAAACACTTAGGAAAACCGTCAAGGACTTTTTGGAGTCGCGCAGAATCGCCTACCCCCGATTTTTCTTCTTCAGCGACTCCCAACTGCTCGAGTTTTTCTCGAAAGTGCACGCAGGGCTGAAATATGACCACTGCATTTCCGCCATTTTCCCAGGCATCCAATCCCTCTACATCCGCAGAAGCTCGGAGGAGCTGTACGACTGCGACCCAGAACTAGCCCCTTTCAACAAGTTTTCCCCGGCCGCAGACGAACTTTTAGACCCTTTCGATTTCTCAAGTGATGATAGTAAGGACGAGTCCAGTCGTCACTCTGATAGCGACCTAGAAGCTCCTCCGGACCGCAGTGCACTCAGACTGGAAAAACAAAAGCGACTGCGGGAGCAGCTCCAGCAGCCTTCCGGCGACTGGACCAACTCCTCCCCTAGTGACATTGTGGGAGTTATTGGTCCGAATGAGGATGTGCTGATGCTGGAAACGCCTGTGGCGGTGCATGCAGGTGTGGAGAGTTGGATGAGTGAGTTGGAAGTAGAGATCGGAACCACTTTGAGGAAACTGGTATCGGCCGCTATAGCGTCTTTCCCCAAGCAAAGCCTGGATGAGTGGATATTGGACTACCCGATTCAGACGATTTTGACGACTATTACTCTGATTATAACTCATGAAATCACGGAGTTGTTCCACAGCTTTCAGAGCGCGAGTGAGCCTGGAAGTGCAGATCCGTCCTACTCGGAAATTGTGGACGAACCTGTCACTGAGAAATACGAAAGCCACTTCAGCCGAGTCTTCTTCTCCTCCAACCAAGAATCCGAATCCGTGATGGACCAAAGCAGGCAAGCCCTCGTCAAGCTCCTGCAAGCCAAGTCCTACAAAGGCCTCTACCTGCGACTTCAGTTTTGGGTAAATCAAATCGCGAACAATATGCGTGCAGACCGCGAAGGACCGAAAAGACTGCAGCCTTTGCACAGACTGAATTTGATGAATTTCGTGACTTCGTTGCTGTACCAGAGAGACTTAGTGTACAACTTGCATAAGCGGAAGGTTCGGTCGGAAGAGGATTTCGAATGGAGGAAACTGCTGAGAGTGTATTTAGGTGCGAACGACACATGCTGTAGGGTGGAGTGTGGAGGGTGGGGAATGGTGCAGGAGCAGGAGTACCTGGGCTCTACGCTTCGACTGCTGTGCACTCCCGAGTCCACCCGCTACTACCTCTATCTCAGCAGTGTCCTGCGAGAAAGCGGCTCAGTCCTGCTTCAGCCCCAGCCCGGCAGCGACACGCCCAAAGAAGCGATTTCCGAGTTCGCCAATGCCATGGGCGTGTGCTGCCAATTCCTCCCACTGAGTGCCACTTCCTCCCCCTCTCTGGTCATGAACTTCCTCAACGGCGCTGCACTCGCCCACATCTGGCTCTGTCTGGAAGGAGTCACTTCCCTGCCTTTAGCAGCACTGCATGCAGTCGTGCGAGAAACACAAATGGTCAAACAGCAGTTTCTAATCGCGGGTATATCGGAACCCAGTAGTCAGCCGCTCCCCGGCGAGAGCCAAATCGAAGACTCCTCCGTCCTCCCCAATCAATCCCGCCCAGAAGACTCCCACAAAGACCCTTTAGCCAGTCTCAGCCAAATCCAAGTCGAAGGCACCGTCGTCCAAAAGTCAATCACTCAGTCGATTTCCCCTAGTCAGTCCTCTGCACCCGAGGAAGACTCTGGCACTAGTCAGAGGAAACTAGTGCCTGTGATAAGGTCCAATTCCAATATGTTTGTGGTGTTTGCGAGCTTGGCGATGGTCGCAGTGCAGGGAAATGAGGAGTTTTTGAGGAGTGCGAAAGTCACTTTCCGGGTGAAGGAGCTGGTCAGACCCCCGATTGCCTTTGTGATTGGAGGGTTATTGCTGATGAAAGGGTTTAAATCCGCGAAAAGTCTGGGTGGAAAGGTGCAAGACGTCCTAATGAAGCTGATTTCTATGAATATTCAGGCTTCAATGCGAGATTTATACCGAATTGCAGGCTTAGCCAGAATTTATTTCGCTTCATTTGAGGAACAAACGGCCGAAACTGAAAACGAAGCAGTTTCGGCGGCCTTATTAACCTGGTCCACTAGCAAATCCTCCCCAAATCTCATTGATTTCACGCAAAAATCCTCCAAATCCGACTTCAAAGCCTACCTCACGGACCTCGAATCCGCCATCCGCAGCCAATTTCCCAGGCGCAAACTGACCCTAACCGGCAAAAGCCTGCAAACCGCCATCCAAGAAGCCACTACCCGGCTCCAATTCGGCTTCCAAGACTGGCAGGAACACCTAGTGGAGCAGTTACTGCAGCAACTGATAGTGCATAGAGGGGTTATTATTGTGGGGAACAAGGGCTGTGGGAAGACTGCCTGCACTAGGATACTGCTGGAAGTGCTGAAATCGGCTGGAAAGGTCGTATTCACGCCTGTGAACCCGGAAGTGGTGGGGAGGGAAGGCTTGTTTGGTCACTACGAAGGGGAGGGCAGTCAGGCGGGACTGCTGGAAGGGGCGTTGCATGGGGAGGAGCAGGGGGAGGTGCATTTGCTGCAGATGCAAAGTGACCAGGCTGGCAGTTGGTGGCTTGAGCCGCTGCTTTCCCTCTGCCAATCCTCCATCCTCACCCACTCCGAAATCGCCTCTTTCGAGCTTCCAGACGTCCTAACCGCCTGCAAAAGCCTATGCCGAGGAAGCGAACTGTCCCTCAAGCTGCCCACTGGCGTGCATCTCTCCATCCCCCCTTCCCTCTGCCTAGTGTGCGAAGTCGCAGACCTGTCTCAAGCCTGTGCAGCCACCGTTACCTCCCTAGGTCGGCTGTACATTGCTAATAACGACCTGAATTGGGACGTGCTGCTGACTCCCACAGCCTGTGAGTTAGCGGAAAGGTACGCCAGCCGCTGTCTCAACTCCGCCATATGTCTGAAAGTCTTTGCCGACCGCATTAAGCCGCTAGTCGAAGCCGCTGATGCCCGCTTTAGCGCTTTGCATGTGTGGAATGTCCGCAGGCAAATGAGTGCCTTCGCTTCCCTCCTTCTGAGTCTAGTAAGCGCCTCGGCTGTCAGTAGTCTACCAGAACTGGGGGAAGCAGAGGGACTAAACATAGGCAATTCAGCTGAAATCCGTCTATTTCTACAGGAACATGAAAGCCACCCTAAGGTCAGAGAGGCGAAGGAAGTGCTTTGCTTGGCTATGTGTCTGGCCTTCGTGTGGAGCTTCGGAGGACCTTTGAGTCTCAAAGACAGGGCCGCTTTGTCGCAAATGATGACTGAGGGCAGGTCTCTGATCATGGCGAAGTACATGTTTCCAAGGGCTGAAAGTGTCTTTGACTTTTGGTACGACTGGAAAAGCAGGGAATTTAAGCGGTTTGATAGGTCAGATGTGGCTCGTTTAAGCGCCAATTCGACCTACGACCCCGCCACAAAGACCCTCTGTGTGCCTACTCTTTCCTTCCTACAGCTGCGCTACGCCACCCAAATGGCCCTCTACGGCACCTACGACGGCATGCTCACTGCCACCGAGCAAAGAAGTGCCTGGGTAGAGCTGCAGGGCCCTGAAGGCGCAGGGAAGTCCGCCTGTGCACAGTACTTAGTGCGGGAGTTCCAGCAGTACTTGAACTCGAACTGCTGTTCCGTGTCTCCTTTGCTGACTATTGGCAAACTCACCGCAGCTGTATTTCCCCTGTTCGCCTGGAAAACCAGAACCAACGCCAGTACTCTAAACACTCGTAAGGTCTTATTGGTAATTGATGACCTGCACCTGGATGACCCTAGCAGTCGCATCACCCAAGCACTGGAGTTCCTGCAGGGCTGCCAAGGCTGCTACGACCCCAACGACCACCAATTCAAGTCCATCAAGGAACTCAGCCTCCTGTCCCTCGCCCACCCCAGGCCTGTGAAGCACTGCCTCTGCCTGGCCCTGGAGTCTCCAGACGCAGCCAGTATGAAGGAAATTATGACTGTGTATATATTTTCGAGGAAGTTTACGACGGATTCGCTAGTGCATCGCTGGTCTACGACGCTTATTCAGGTCCTGCTCAGTGCTAGGAAGGAGCCGGAAGTTAGGGTGCAAATCGGCCCTCATAGGGTTTTTACTGCTTTGACTAGACTGATTCAGGCGACTTTGCACCTGGAAACCACTGAGTAAGCGCTATTTAGGCCGGAAATCGCTGATGAAGAAAGGAAAATTCAGGATTTGGCGCTATATGAAGTGCTGAGAAGCTACAGAGACAGACTGCACGACCCTGCACGCCTCGACTCCCACCTGGAAAAGGTCCTTTTGAAGCGAATCAACTACAGAAGACCACTGGACTGGTTCAATTTATGTGTGGACTATTTCGACCCTATGCTTCCCTACCGCAGTTTAGCAGGAACTTCCCCGGATATCGAGTCCAAATCAGCCACTATTTGCGAAAAAGCGGCCTGCTCCTGCTTCTCCAAACCCTCCAAAGGCCAACTTCCCCGCGAACTCGCTCAAATCGTGGGCCTAACCTTAATCCCGCAAGTAGTAACCAAGATCTGGGCCCTGTGCCGCTCTTTCACCATGGAAGACGGCCACTTCCTCTGGGTAGGCCGCAGGTCTGCAGCCCAGGAAGTAGTCCAAATCGCCTGCTCTATCCGCAAAGTCCGTCTAATCGACCCCACTTCCGTCCCTTCCCAGGACCACTTCTACCGACTCATCCAAGAGGAAGTGGCCAAACTGGCCACGGCGAAGCGGCCAGAGCACCTGGCTATCCTAATAGACGTGAATCAGCTGCAGTCTGAGAACTGGCTGCTGACTTTGCAGTCGATGTTGATGGATGATGTGAGCGATTGGGGGCTTTTTAACGAGGAAAGTCAGGCGGATAAGGCGAATTCGTGGATTTTGAGGAGTCCGTTTCACCTTGCGAGGAAGTTTATGCATGTAGTCATTCTGGCGGATTCGGAATTGCAGGTGCCGCTCAAGCCGCGGGTCATCCAGCAATGCGATATGCTAAGAGACGAGGAAGAGCCACTGGACTGGCCTGAAATCGCACTGAAATACCTCAATTTGCGAGGAGAGCTGGACACTTCCCTACGGCCAAAGTGCGTTTCTGCAGTTTGCAAGGCCTTTGAAGTGGTAGCGAAGGCCTATGAAGTGCGGAAGGACACTTACATTGGGATGGAGCAGGTTCTGGCGAAGTCCTTCATAGTGAGTGAGTTCCTAGGGCCGAAGCGCTTCATTCAGCTCATAGATTTGACTACAAGTCTGTATACACGACTGAAAGCTGCTCTGCAGGCGAAAATCGCCCACATGCAAAGAATGGAATCCGCCGCCAGCGACTTCGAGTAAGTCCCACACAGGAAACTGCACACTCACATGGAGAGCTTCCGCTCCAACCTGCAGTACAAAGACATGACCATCGCCCAAAACCTAATGGCCATCACCGCCCAAATCGACACTCTGCGGAAGTCGCAGCAGGACCAGAAGACGTATATAGACATCAAGGAGAAGGATAATGAGAGGCTTAGGGCGGAGGTTGAGGTGGTGGAGGGGGAAATTGATATTGTGTCGAGGAATAAAATAAGAGCCATTGAGGACAGTTTTGGGAATTTGAAGCGACGGTTTAGTCCCTTGAATTTGACCACTTTGGTGGAAAATAGGAGAATTTTGGTCCCGCCGGTGACTGACTTGCTCGTAATTCTAGTGACCATAGGGACTCGAAACAGCTCCAAAATGGCCCTAAACGAGGCTCTGGCAGAGATAGAAAGACCTGCATTCATCGAGGCACTGGAAGGCAACCAGCGACTCCCTCTATCAGACGACCTGTTCGTAGACCTCGCGAAAGCACTGGCAATCCCTATGACCGAAACGCCCAATCACCCTATTCTGGAGGCTGTTCCTGCCTGGCTCGAAGCTGTATACCAATTAGACAACCTGAAGCGTGCCCTCGGCCAAAAGATGAACAAACTGAGCGAATTGAACAAACAGGTGGAAATCAACATGGTCGCCATCGACTTTTCCAACAAAGTAAGAGCAATGTAGCATATTTCTGATACAGAGTCCAGGCTTGACGAGCAGCGGCAGCTCCTGCTACAGTACCAGCAGCAGGATGCCTCGCAAAAGCGCAGTCTCGAAGACGCGGAAATCACCAGCATCCGCACTGACAGCCTAATCACGTATGTGAGTGCAGAAAAAACAAAATACCAAGGGAAACTGGAAAGAGCCGCTACTCGCCTGCAGGTCTGCTTTGGAGATGCAGTGGTTTTAGCCTGTAGTGCTGCACTACTGGGGGTTCTGCCACCCAAGGAGAGGGTGGAAATCAGGGGACAGCTTGCTAATGCACTGGCAGGACAGAGAATCGCAGCTGCAGAGGTGTGGACTCAAGTCGAGTCCGACCCGCACCTAAAGGAGTTCCGGAGAGTCCTCAAAGTAGTGGGTCTTCAGGTCCACTTCGACCTGTCTCTATCTGAATCTCTCTTTTCCTACCTCCACGCGATCAGTCTGCCAGTGGTTTGGGACCAGTGTGGAGTGGCGGTAGAGTGGATAAAGGCAGTGGCTATCGACAGAGGGGTGCTGACCCTGTCCTGCTGTGAGCTGCAGGCTGCCAAGCGCTTGGAAAAGGCACTGGAAAGCAACGTTACTGTCTTTCTGGAGGACTTCAGGCCCAACTTGAACCCGCTGTTCTGCAGAATGGCGGCCTTTAGCCTGGATAGCGGCCAGCCCTGTCGCTGCAATAAGCTGATAAGGATGTTTTCAGACCACTTTTCCACCTTCCAAGTGGCGATTTCCTCAGTAAAAACACCGATTCTGCCCAGAGACTACTGGGCCAGAGGGACTTTCCTGCGTTGTTCCTCCCCTAGCCAGGACGACCTCAAAATCGCCCTGAAAATCGCAATTTTAGCCCTCGTGGCGCCCTCAAAGGCAGCCAAAATGACCAGAGCCAAGAAAACCCTGGAAATGGGCTCTGTAGAGCTGAAAAGACAAGTAGAGGCTTTAAGCTTTGCTATACTGAGTGTGGACGAAAAGCAGCTCCAAGACTCGGACTATTACTCAGGCTTGTTAGGGAATTTGAGGGTTATAGTGAGACTGAGGGGGGATATCAGCACTGCGAAGGCGGATTTCGACCAGTTGATGCAGGAAGACGCGGTACTACTGAAGCAGGCTGGTCTGGCGTTGGACCTGTATACAGCTTTGGTGCAGGTAGCGGAGACCTTTGCTGGCGTTCCTTACAGCTGGGGCGCGTTTCTGACCATCACAGAGGCGATTTTGGCGAAATGTATGAGAGATGTGACTATGAAGTTGCAGGAAGACTCAGACTCGCAGCCCGACCCAAGTCTCTTTTTCACCACTGAAGACTTCTTCAAGCACAGCGTGCTACCAGCTCTCTGGAAGGTCGTAGCCGCCAGTCTGCCCCTGCGCTGCACTCCTCTCCTCGCGCTGGCCTTCGCTCTGAGAGTGGAGCTGTCCACAGGGCGCCTCAGCACAGGGCTATACGAGCTGTTCTGGAGACTGATGCGGAAGGCGGAAAGGTGGGAAGTGTGGATGACTGGGTTTGAAAGTGGGGAAATTTCCGAAGATTCGTGGGAAAAGGTGCTAATAGAAGCTGAAAAGGAGTTGGCGGTTATTGCAACTGCTAAGCCGCTTAAGAAGATTCGCAAAGAGTTGGCGAAGTTAGCGTTTCAGTTGAAATTTGTGCCCGTGATATTGCCGGAAGTCCTGGAAAAGTCGAAGCACAAGGCAGTTCCTCTCTTTTTCCGCATCCTCATTTCCCTCTACTACCCAGACTCCCTCACCCGGCGTCTCTTACGTCAGTTCATCTTCGAACAGCTCAACTCTATCTTCGTATACAGCGAAGATTCCACTCCAATGCAGCACTTCATCAAGTCTGCAAGCTGGTCCTTTCCTATCCTACTAGTCTCAGAAGTGGGCTTAAACGTCGTTAGTCTGTTGTGTGCGATGGCGAATTACTATGGAGTGGGGCTGGAAGTTGCACGGACTGACCCGGAAGAAGGCCCAGGGAGGGAGTCGGATCCTTGTCAAGTGATAGAGAAGTGTGCTTTGGAAGGGGCTTGGGTGCTCGTAGCAACCCCCAAATTCCCCTCATTCCTGAAAAAAGCCATCCAAACTCTCGACACTCTCCGCTCCGAAGGGAAAATTTTGAACACTTTCCGGCTCCTTATCGACCTCCAAGGCCTGACGGAAATCCCCGACTCCTTCCTGCACAGCAAGTGCGTCCGCTTCCACCTCTCCTCAGATAACGTGGACGAAATCGAGGAAGCGGGAGACGTCTGGCAGACAGTGCTGCAGGGACAAGTGCTCACTGCCTCGCAACTGGACATGTCCCAGTGATTAAGTTAGAGGTCTTTTTAGGTCTTTTCACTGTATTTAAAGCTACTGCAGAAGTGGGGTTTCCCTACTTTTTCATATACTTGTATATATGTGAATACGGAAAAGACTGGCAAATCTAGCCTCAAAGTCCCTTTTCCATATCTGATATATCTACTATTTACCAAGTCGAAGCCGGAATTCGGCTCGAAGGACTCAAAATACACGCCAAATGAGCCAATATATTCTCACGCAGTCGAATAGGAACGGATCTGAGGACTAATAAGCACTTTTTGCTAGGCTTTACAGTGATGTGCAGCATTATTTCCCTGTCCAGCACTTTCCCTGTGGCTAGAAGCTCCCCAACTTGTAGCCAAGTCGCCTCACTAGGCCCGCATATCAGCAAATTCGCAGAAACTGACAAAAGGCCTGCTAGTGCCCTCAAAGACTTGAGAAAGGGAAGTAGGTCCAGAGTGCTTTGAGACTGAAAAGGAGCTAAATCCCTCCACTGCTGCTCAAGCGACTCCGTTTGGCTTTGAAACGGCTCACAGAAGTGCAGAATTCCCAGCGGAACAGCTAGTACCAGCTTAATCCTCTTGGAGTCGAGAGTATAGGCAATATCTACCTTCGGTGACAGATAAAAGGCCTTTGAACAGGCTAATTTGAACATTTTTGAGGTCTGCGCAGCAGGCAGAAGGGCATCGGAAGTGGTCTGGCCTACAGGCGCAGACTCCAGACCTAGGTGGCAAGTACCATCAGGGCAGTCTATGAAGTCCATAGTGAGTCTGGACAGGGTCTGTAGGCAGGCATTGCAGACTGATATAGTCAACTTCCCCTCTTTGCGCTGAAACCCCACTTGAACCTGTTCACTGGCATACAGTAGTCCCTGTGACTGCAAAAAGCCCTTGCGGTATTCTCTCCAGTTCATAACCGTCGCATTGGATTCGTCGTCCTCTGCATCAATCTCTTCATCGTCCTCAGGAGGCGCGACTTTGGGATATATAGGTTCGGAGAGGGGACTCAGGGAGTGGTTCAAACGGTCCGGAGAGTCACTTTCACTCCTAGCCGGAACCGCATTATGCGCACTGATGGCCAGCTGAGACGCAATATCCTCCACCGCTCTTTTCGCACTTTCAGTGCGAGAACGGTGCAAGTCCGCCAGTGCTTCCTGCGCCTCTCCGAGAGTCTGCTGCAGTGCAGTCTCTTCCGCGGAGACTTGTCTCTGAGTGGACTGGATTTCCGCCTCGAGGACTAGAGACTGGGCCTCGGCGGCTTGGAGTTCGGCTTGGAGCTGCTGGATTTCGTAGGTGAGTTTCTGCCCTTCGCTGGCTGCGGCTGCTTTGGCCTTCTTTTCCCTGTCTTTGCGGGCTGTTTCTTCCTTTACTTCGGCCAGTTCCTTGCTCGCTGCCTGCAGCTTCGCCCACTTTTCCTCCAGTTGCCGCACTTCTTCTTCCTTCGCTGCTAGTTCGCTGGCCAGGGGACCTGCGGCTGCTGTCTGCACTGTGAGTTCCGCCTGCTCCCTGCTCAGAGCGTCCAGCTGCACCTGACTTTGCGCTAAATCCGCCTTCGCCTGGCGAATCCGGCCTTCCAGGACCGTGGCCTGCTTCGAGTCTTCCTGCGACTTGGCCTTTAGAGCGTCTCTACACACCTGCAGTTCCTTCTCCGAAGCCACAAGCAGACTCTGCAAGTCCGCCAATTGCCTCAGAACCGCGGCCTTTTCGTCCTCCACAGCCGCTATTCTCCGCTGCACAGTGGCAATGTCTGCCTCTTTCCTGCCTATTAGCTTCTCCTGGGCGGCCAGACAGACTCTGTACTCAGTGATCTTTTCCTCCAAGTAGGCGGCTTGGCCCTTGGCGGCCTCCCACTCTGCCTTCAGGTCAGTAGTGTCTGGCTCGTCCCAGAGGAAGTCCACCTTACTGCCCTGAGCTTCTTGGTGGATGTCGCTGTCGAAGTCGAAGAAAAAGCCGATTTCCTCGCTGGAATCGTTGGAATTGGAGGGCTCTGGGAGACTCCCAGGCTCCGGAATAGGCTTCAATTGGGTCAATCCGAAAGGAACTTTGTGAATTGGCACTTTTACATCTGAGGCTTTAGGAGCCGGGCGCAGTCCAGTCCTGCGAAGCCAATTCTGATACATTTGTAATGCCTTTTGCACCAAATTCCCCTCCTCTATGTATTTCTTCACTTCCGAACTGCTGCTCGAGCCCTCCCTCACAGCCTGCTCAATGCAGACAGCTTGCTGGCTGAGTACCTCCACCGTCCTCTCCAAGTCCGCAGGGTCAGGCAATACAGAGGCCAGCAGTCGCTCCAGAAGCTCCGCTGCAGAGACACAGAGTTGAGTTTGAGGTCTGATTTCCTTAGGGAATTGCACTTTGTCCCGCAGAAGCATGTGGTACACCCTTGAGAAGGCTGCGCCGTCCTGCTGCTGAGGGAACTTCTCTGCCCAGGACTTGAAGCATCTGAGGAGCATTGTGAGGAACTCTACAGAGGCCTGTCGCTCTCCAGGGTCGCTTTGCTCCCCAAACAGCACAGCTCCGCGAGCTTCAGCCCGCACACTGCCTTTGGACTTGGCGATTTTCATCAGTCTGCTAAGCATTCTGCGAGCGACTTGCGAGCGAATTAGCGGGTTTTCAGTGGCCAGGCCGAGAGCCAAGGCTTGCAGCGCCCTCAGCTTGCAGGAGGGCTGGAACCGTCTCTGCTTGATAGTTTGCTTGAGTTGGCTGACGAGGGACTGAGCGAGTGAAGAGTCTGCACTGCGGAAGGCGTACTCCAGGGCCGCTGTGAGACGCTGGGACTGCTCAGAGGCAATGTACTCAGAAAGGACATCTACAGCGCTCATTTCCCTGCACTATGTTACTGTGACTTCCATTTCTTCCCTCCCACACCTTGTGCTTGCTAGGAACTTGCTAATTATATACTGACTCATATCCTCGCACCCATAGGAAACTCTCAATTGCATTCCATTCTCTCGCCCAGTGGCAGTGTTATGGCCAACTTGCCCCGGCCTTCCCACCCTCGAGCTATCCCACTGTTTTCCTCTTCCCTGGACACTATCGAAATCGAGCCCACCCAAGTCTCCTACCCTCGTCTGCGCCACGCTAACCCTCTCACCGCAGACCGCAAGAGAGAGGAAACGCTGGCTGATATCCTCAAGATAGTCCGCCAAAGTCCGCAGTCGCCCATCTGCACCGGCTCGCCTGACTTGTGCCACTCCAGCCACAGCAGTCGCTCCTACTACTTCACTGAGCCTACAGATGACACGGATGAGGTGGTTTCTCCGCGACAGCCTCCAGCTTCTCAACTCCGCCCCTCAGACCACAGCCGCAGACATCACACGCACCATCGCAGTCTAATTCAAATCTCCCCTTTCGCCTACACTCCCCAGACCCGAAGTCGCCATGTCTCCTTCGACTCTTCCTTCCTCCACCTGGAAAGCAGACTCACAGGCCACAGGAACACTGTCAGTTCTGTGCTGTTTGAGTGGGGAATGCTGGTGTCCGGGAGCAGTGACTACGATATAAAGGTGTGGAGAGTCGAGGAAACGAGGATGCAGATGAAGGCGAAATGTGTGTTTTCAGTGCTTGCACATAAGAGCAGGATAAGGGCGATGACGGAAAGAATGCCGGGGGTCATTTGCTCGGTTTCCTCAGAGCCTTTGTGCTATCTATGGAGTTTGAAGCCGGAAAAGGTGAAGAAAGTGGGGAAAATGACACTGTTATCTCCAGCACTCGCCCTCTTATGCCCCTCGCCCTTGACGCTGCTCACAGGCGCTCCCTCTGGCGAAATCCACGTAAACAGCTTCGACTCCGACTGTGCAGCCTCTCTGTACAGCGGCCACACTGCGCCTGTCACCGACCTAACGAGCATTTCCTCCCATACATTCCTCAGTGCCTCTGTCGATACGTCTATTCGACTCTGGGACTTTAGGACGAGAGCAAGCGTTACCACCCTTCGGGAACACACTGAAACTGTCTCCAAAGTCCTGCAGTGGGATGAGTACGCCTTCGTTTCCGCTTCCGAGGACTGCACTATCAAGGTGATTTCTGCATAGAAGTGGGACCTGCGCACCTGCGCAGTGGTGCAGACGCTGCAGTCTGAAGAGCCGGTGAAAGTGATAGAGCGAGTGAGGGACCATATTGTGAGTGCTGGGAAGAGTGTGGCTGTGTGGACTGGGAAGTCAGCGCAGATCGCCTGTCCACATAGTGGGGAAATCACTTGCATTCGCTATAGCGCTGAGCGGGACGTGCTGGTGACAGGGTCCAAAGACGCCTCTATCGCAGTAAGTGCCATCTAGATATTGAGGGTGTGCTGTTAGGTGGCAGAGAATTGCTATATTTAACTCGTTAGTACATGGAGTCACTGTTACGAGAGGAAGAACAAGCTGCATGGATAGGCGAGGGAAAGGCGCATTGGAGTTCTCGTCTACAAGCGTTTCTATTCAACATCCTATACGTCACCTTTCTCACAGAGGAGACCTCAGAGACCTATCTATCCGCCCCAGGACTTATCCTTGAGAACGGACTTTTCTTCACTCATGTCTTTTCCCTAGTGGACTGGACGGACACACGATTGAGAGATATCAACTGGGTGCTTCGCCTTACTCGTGTAGATGTACTGGCGCGGTACATCGGCTTTACGTCTCAACTGGCTTGGCTGCACCTACTAATCAATGGAATGCCATTAATCGGCCTGGTCCTGACTTCCGTTGAAGCTGTGCCGAGGCACATCGCTCGGGCCGTTGTGGCTTTGCCAACTTGGTACCTTGCGAAAGCAGCCTTTGTGCCGATATTAGCGCTGCATGGCAGACTGCTCAGGTGCTTGTTTGGAAGCTGCAGAAGTAATGACGAAGGACAGGAAGATCTAGCAGACATGAAGTGGGAACAAGTGCTGTCCCTCCCCGTACTCACCCTCACCTTATTCTACGCCTACTTCTACCACTCCCTCATCTACCGTATAGCAGGCTTCAGACGAACAAAACGCCAATGCAGAAGTCTGTCCCACTCCTTTCCCATCAAATCCAACTTCTACGCTACAGTCCTCACTGTCGCCTGCCACGTCTTTGCGACTAACCAGCCCTTTCTAACCCTTCTCTCAGCCTTCGCTTTCTGCAAGTCGCTTTACGACCTACTGAGGAACTTGCCACACTTCTCACTGTGGGTGAATGCAATGAAGGCCTGCTTGGCTGCAGGTCTGTGTTGGGTGTATACAGTAAAGACTTTGACGGAAGTGGCTGGGGACGTTTCTGCCTTTTTCTTGGTGTTGATAGTGTCCTGGCCTTTGGGTGTTCTCGCATATCAGCACGCTTTCCGCAGATTTCGTTCCTGTAAAGAGGCTAATATCGATCGGTTTGCTCATATATGCGACTTGGATTTCGCGACTCGGTATCACCTGGCTAGCGGCTATCAGCCTGAAACCATCAAATCAATGTACAAATCCGCCTATCGCACCCTGCAATCCGACCTAATAATCGTCTGGGAGGCCTCTATTCTGCTGGGATTCAGCTCAGACCCTATCGACTCCTCACTCTTACTAGCCCTAAACCCTCCCTTGAAAGGCTCTTCCTTCGAACTCGCATTTCAGCGGTTTATTCTGCTGAAAGACGCTGAAAAGTACTCAAATACCAATAAATACCATTTGGAGTTTTTGCTGAATGTGGAGGAAGTGCGGAAATCAGATGAAACTTTGTGTCAGTTTATGTTACAGTTCTGCAACAATTTGCTCAACTCTGTACTATCCGTTGGGAAATTCGAGCGATTGGTACTGCGGATAGTGGATGAAAAAAGATACTTGAGTAAGAAATACAAGTCCTTAACAGCTAAATATAAGGGAGAAAGGCAGGTTAATGCCCTGTATGGAACTCTAATGCTGGAAATACTGGGCAACTTGGCAGGACAAGCCTTGCTGATACAGTCCGAAAGCACAAGTTCGCAGGAACACGGAGTTATTTGCCTGCACGCAGGCTACATGTGCATCGGCCAAATCGCAGTTTTCAACAGTGTTATGCAAAGTCTGCTAAAAGCAGACGCTAGAGACTTGAAAAACCAGCCCTGCACTTCAATTCTCCCAAAAAGTCTGCAGTCTTTCGCTATTTCCACTCTTAAAAAGGCGATTTCCGCCTCTGATATGTCGGAAATCGAATTACTGTTTTCCTTTATTACTGATACGGCTGGATTTCTGATGAATCTGAAAGTCACCTGCAAAATGGTGGCTTGGAAGCAAATGCCTATTTTTTTCCTTAGTTTCAAGCAGGGAAAAGACCATCAAAAGCTGCTAATTGACTGCGAAGGCAGAATTGTTGGGCAAAGTAAGGGAGTTTGCCAGGAAGACGTCACCGGAATGAGGATAGAGAACCTGTATGAGGACTATCGACTGGGAGATACCGGGGATATGCTAGTTGTGGACAAATTGACAGGAGAAACTATGAAAATATCAGTAACAAGTCTACGATTAGAAGGGGAAATTTTCTATCAACTCAGTCAAATCCACATTTCCCACCGAATTGAATCTCTTTCTGTTACCTGTTCCAAAGAAGTCCGTTTCATCTCAATGTCCCTCGATCCTTCTCAGTCTGTAGTGCAGAGCTTCCTCCCAGACCAAAGTTTAAAGCAACATGTGCTGCAAAGTGTGGATAGGAGCAAAGTCGCCCTGTCGACTTCCTCTACTGTGGCTACAGCGGAGGCTATGAATAGGGTTTTTGGCAATAAAATGCGAATAGTTGCGAGAAGGAGTAATTTATTAGCGCTTTTGGCCTATTTGTCGGTTATAGGAATGGTGCTGGGGGTGCTTTTTACGATTGAACATGTAGTGGACCAACTCCTGAACCAGGACTCTATCCGTTCAATAGGCCGCCAGCGCTACTTATCCATAGAAACAGCCCATGCAGTGCGAGCAATCAGCCTAATTCAGAGTGGATTTTTGACTCAGACGGAAAGCCTGTACCGCTCAATGCTGCAAAGCGACCTATACTACTACTCCGCCGCTATGAACGAAACCAGTTCCAAACTACCCACCTGGCCCGCCGGCCCCTACAAAGCCATGCACTTCGCCCCTGTGGTTCCCCAGTGGATTTACTACGATAGCGAGCCGCAGGCTCAGATGATGGGCCTGCTGCAGGTTATGACCTTAATGATGCGGGCTACAGTGGCGGTCAATACATCTCAATATGTCAATTTCACCAATTCGAATGTGCAGTATATCTTCCGAAATGGCCCTGCTGAGAACTCAGTGTATCAAAATAAGTCCGTATTTCTGTTCCTTGAAGCGCAGAGGGAAACTCGGATGCAGGAATTGGCGGTCACTGATGCACTGGTAGTCTCTGCGGCTTTGCTGCTTCTGGCAGTGCTGGGAATGCTGGTGGTTCCCCAGGTTGTAGCGACGGAAAAACTCAATAGACAGATTTGGCGAAGACTGTATGAGGTCCCGAAGGAAGGCATTATTGAATTGAGACTGAAGGTGATTGAGAGACTTGAGGAAGTGCACGGACTCGAAGGAGCTATAGAAAGGATAGAAAGGGCTCAGAAAGCGCCTATTCCCAGGCCTATTTGGACCTATTATGCAGCGCAGATGCTGCTTTTGCTCCTAGTCTCAAGCCTCTTTTTCGGTCTGGTTTTCACTGGTCCCTACAGTGACATCCAGGCGAAACTCACGACTTTGCCCAACTTCCTGAACTGGGGACAGCTGTTTCACCTCTACTTCGAGGGCAGCTGCTTCTGGAACAGTGAGCTGTACTTGCAGCAATTTCCCAACATCTCCCACACCCACTTGCTCAGTAACTCTGAATATTGGCGCTTTCCGGAATTGCTGCTATCGAAGTATCAGCGGGATTTTGCCTTTGCAAATAGTCTGCTTGCCTCTCCGCACCCTGAATTCGGGATTTTCACTACTGATATATCAGACAATTTCACGGATTTCCAGCTGAGTCACGCATGTGACCAAGTGACCGTCTCGAACTGCAGCAATTCGGCTTTAAGCCTAGGCCAGATCTTCGCAGCGACTGAATTCATGCAGCAAATGAGAGACACCACAGCCACTATCGGGCGGGGAAAAGCGAAAAGGACAGAGGTGTACGCCTGCGAAATCAGAAGAAAAGTGGTGACTGCAGGGAGAAGGTTTCTAAACACCATACTGGAAGCGGAGTTGAAGGTCTCTGTGCAGACAGACTTCGCCCTGGTGAGGACAGCGGTGATTCTGTACTGCGCAGGTTTGGTCCTCATTTACTTTGGCGTGAATTGGACCATTGTGCGCTTTCTAACTGCACGAATGAAGCGAGTGGCGGAAATGCTGCACATAGTGGGTAAGAAGTGCTAGAAAGCGGTTACTAGTGGAGTGGGTTACCTAGCAGGAACTGCTGGAACATGTACTGGCCTTGAGGCCGCTTCCACTCGATGGACATATGTCCCGTCCCCTTGATCGTAGTGAAGGAAAGACCTTGAGCGAAGTTGATGGTGTAGCCAGCCACCTGACCAAACACTTCATTTCCCCACTGCCGCCACTGAGTGATGTTGGGCAAATTCAGCATGTTCAGCCATGTCATTGTGCCGTTCGTAGGAACTGCGGCATCAGTGTCGCCGCTGTATATCAACATATTGAGGGGTGGAGTCTGCTTGAGGAGTTGCGTCTGGTACAGGCCGTAGGAGCCTGTGGCGTAGTCCACGGTGTAGTTGAGGATGTTGGAGCAGAGTTCCCAGGTAGCAGTGAAGGTCTTAGGGATGTTCAAAGCAGCGCGCACTGTATTGTTGTTCAGGTAGGCGTTGAGGCCTTCATTGTCCACGCAAGGAACTGAGTCTTTCAGACCAAAGTGGCTTCTCCAGGAGGTGTAGAGTCGCTTGGAGTGGCTTCCGTTGGGGGTGTAGTCGCAGGCCCGGTACACGTCGTAGATGTTGATGTTGGTCATTTGGACGTTGATTTCGTCCAAAGCGCCTGCACAGGCACTGCTGGGTTTGGGATTGTTGGCGTTGCAGCTGTTCTGCACCCACTGGGTGTAGGTGTTAGTGCCAATCAAGTTGTGGGACCAGGCGAAGTAGGGCAGCGCATTGCCCACATCCACGTTCCAGTTAGTAACTCCGTTCCCCACCATGAAGCCCTTCAGGTTAATCGGGAAAGGCGGCTTCGGCTTCTTAGCTCCATTGTAGTCCAGGACTTGCGCTGCCAAGTAAGGCACGTAAATCCCAGCGTAGCTTTCCCCTGCAATATAGAACGGGTTGTCCTTGAGTTCCGAGTACTTGGAGTAGAAAAATGCCAACGCGTCCATGTTGTCCGCAGCTGACTGCACATCGTTTTGGTTCAAGTTGCTATTCACATTTCCCCAGGTGCTGAACCCCACTCCCACCGGACTTTCGAAATAGAGCATGTTGGCGTACAGATTCCACGTGTAGTTGTTATAGAGAAGGTTGGTGGACGCTTCCTGGAAGACATACGGTCCGTTCTCGTAGAACATGCCTTCCATCGAGGAGCAACCAGGACCGCCGTTGAGCCAGAGCACGACAGGGTCAGTAGCCGGTTTGTTCTGCGACTCCACATACATGTAGTGAATAGACTTGGTGCTGGAGACTGTCAAGTAGCCGGAGTAGATAGCGAACTTGGGTTGGGGGGACACCCAGGGCAGGTTCTTGACCAGGTCGTCGGACACTGCAGCCAGGGCGGCGCCTAGCAGCAGGAAGCTGAGGAGCTTCATATTGTTTGCGGCTCCATTTTCGTCTCCACCTGGGCAACACAGCCAGAGACGCTGGGCTTGGGGAGGGGACTGGGTGCAGAGGTAAGAGAGTAGGGGGAGACTGAGGGTCTAGTTATTGGTTCAAGAGATTTAGGTCTAGTCAATAGCAGGAGTTGGGTCACCTAGTGAAAGCGATTACTAGGTATGTTTGGTCAGTGGTTGTTAGGCTTCATTGAGCAAAGTTCTGTATTATTCCCTCAAAGCTGCATTTTCAGCGGCTATTTCCAGTTTTTTATTCGATTCTCGCTCCAAACTTCACGAATTCCTGGCCTTTTGCAGTTCAACATACCATAGACAGCCTCGAACTTGTAATGGCTATCGGCCCAGCGCTGTTTCTACTCGGACTGCAGACTGCACTGGGCCTAAACAACGGACTCGGACTAACGCCTCCAATGGGCTGGAGTGCCTGGAACGCCTTGGGCTGTAATATAAACGAAACTGTGATAAGGACTGCAGCCTATATGTTAGCAGCTACCGGCCTACGAGACTTAGGCTATACCTACGTAAATCTCAATGATTGCTGGGCTATGCAGTATAGGACACCTAACGGCCAGCTGATTCCTGACCCTATGAGATTCCCATCTGGGATAAACGGACTAGCGGACTATATACATAGTCTGGGGTTGAAATTGGGGATATACTCAGATGCTGGCAATTATACATGTCAAGGACAGCCTGGATCCTGGGGCTATGAGGAAGTGGACGCTAATACGTTTGCAGCCTGGGGAGTAGACTACCTGAAGTACGACAGTTGCTACGTTCAGAATGGAACGACGCCTGCGAGATATCTAGCTATGTGCAATGCACTACTGTCAGTGGAACGGCCAATATTCTACAATATATGCACCCGGGGAACTGAGGAAGTGACTTCCTGGGCTCGCACAATAGGAAACAGCTGGAGAACTACATCAGACCTCAGAGACAATTGGAGCTCAATGAAGAACAATTTGAAGGAAAACAATTGGCATCCGGAAATCGCAGGACCCGGAGGCTGGAACGACCCTGACACACTGGAAGTGGGCAATGGCAATATGACAGATGTCGAGTACCAAACCCATTTCACTCTATGGGCGCTGACAAAAGCCCCACTCATCCTCACCTGCGACTTGACCCAAATGACCAATTCTACCCTTGCAATTCTCAGTAACTCTGAGATAATCGCAATAAGTCAGGACCGAAAGGGCCAGCAAGGCACGTGCAAGTGCTACTGCACCTGGAGCGGCACTGTCTTCCGCCCTCAAATCTGGAGCACCTCCCTATACAATGGAGACGCAGCAGTGGTGGCCTTCAATGTCGAGGACGAACCCACCCGAGACTACAATATCAGTCTCTGGGGATTGGGCCTTTTTGACGCGTATGAAGTCAGGGACTTGTGGGAACATAGGGACTTGGGAGTGGTGTCGCATCAACTGCCTGTGGAGAAGATTGAACAGCATGCAGTAAAGGCCTATCGACTACACCGCTTCATAGGGAACTAATAGCTGCATTTGGGACTTTCAGGACTGGCAGTGCTTTGTTTTAGAAGTGACAGTGAAGACATTTGAAGGAACTAAGCAGACTTATAGTTTTCGAAGAGGTACGTGGCTGCCACTTCCACATTCTTGCCGCAAGCGAGGTACACCTCCAGCGCCCTTTCGTAGCTGAATCCGAAGGCGACGAGGCTGTCTAGTTCCGCACTTTGCTCTGGAGTGAGGTCTACTGGTGCAGCCTCAGGGACTGGAGCTGGCTCTAAGGGCAGCGGAGATGTGAGCAGTCGCTTGAAATCCTCCGGAAAGCGAGCAATCAGCAGCGCAAGCGGCGGGTTGCTCATTTCAATTTGCTCCAGAACCTGCCCCAGCAGCTGCGGCCGAGCAATGAGCATCTCCCTGAGCTGCATAAACTCCGGCTTACGAATGAGTTCCTGTATTTCCTTCGAATTGACATCGAACACTTCCATAAGTTCCGAGTCTTCAGTCCTAGTGGTCAGCAGTTCTATAGCTCCGCACACATCTCCCTGGGCCACTCTTAGTGCACGCTCACACTGGTCATAGGGGAATCCTAGGTCGAGCAACTGAGCCAGGGCAGCTTGATTAACTGTCATTTGCGCAGAAGGGGGAGAAGTCAGCACCAGTTCAGACTCGGGGATGCAGTCTCTGGCTGCAGGCGGAGTCACAGGCTTGGGAGGCTCTGTCGGGGCCGCTGGATGTGCAGCGGGTTTGGAGTGCTCGACCATTAGAACCAGCTGGTCGCCGTCTTTCAAGCCAGCAGCCTCAGCAGTGATGGCATTGAGTAGGATCTTCCCTAGCTTGATTAGCTTCTGGCAGTTGGCAGGCTTGCCTAGCTGCAGCTCCAGCTTTTCCTTTAGTGCCAGTATCGTTTCCTCGGGCTCTATGTCCACTTCGACCACTACGGAGCTCAAACACTTCACCTTCACCCGCATTCCTATTGATTTCCGACAGTCCCTTTTACACTAATGCCCGGGATTAGGCCACTAGGCGCCTTCTGCTACCAGGATATCCCCGTCCTCTTCCACTCTTCTCATTGTAGTGCCCGCCTCCAACCCTTCGAAATGAGACAGACGGAAGGCTGAACTACTTCTTCCCACGTCCATCAGCTTCGGAACAGCGCTTCTCCCTGCGTAACGACTTCGACTTGCTTCCGGGTCTTCGTCCTTACTAGCAAAGCAGCACAACAGCTTCCGGAAGCGAGACTGTCTGTGGACTAAAAGGTGGATAATGGCGTTGTTAACTTGCAAAGTTGCACTGACTCCCGACAAAAGTGCAAGTCGTTGCGTGAGTTTGAGCATAGAGCCGAATTTGGACCCTCTGTCTTCCAAGTAAAACCCTTCTTTGTGCAGAGTTATGTGTGCGTGGAAGCGGGAAATCGATGCATCCGATAGGAAAATCTCACAGTCCTCAGACCTACCAATGCGGAAACTGCCGTTTTCTCTGAGACTTAGCACATGTAGGCCTTTGGTCATATAATTAGCACTGCGTAGGTCTTCCAGCACTATGAACGGTCCATCTGGGATGGCGATTTGTATCAAATCCCTGACTTCGTCATTATATGATATAGTCATAGGCAGGTTTTCTTTGCAAAGTTCGCAGTCTATTCTGCGCATTAAGTAGGCCACAGCCGAGCCTTTGGACTGGTGCATGAGTCTGGCTTGGATCCACTCCTGGAGACAAGCCACATGGATGTACCGCAGGTCGCCTACGCACTTGCAGGGCGCTACTAATGGATTAGTGGAGGTCTGGTGCTCTCCCAGACACACTTTGCAGACCTGCCGCTTGCGTTCCAAACTCGGCTCATGCAGCAGAATCGGTGTGGCGGATATAAGGTCCGGGAACAAAGGCCGAGCCTCCCCATGTGCACTAAGCTGCTTCACTCGCATATGCACCCTTCCCAGTCTGATCACATCCCCCTCAGCCAAGCGAACTCCACGACTCTTCACTACGCTCCAAAGCGTATGAGAAAGAGCATCGACCGCGAACTCCCCTGAGTAGGTCTCACCATTACTACGAGTGACTTGCAGCAGGCCAGTCCGGGACTTGGAGTCAGGAGGACGGCTTTGGAGTTGTCCCTGGGACAGGACTAGGTCGAGAGAGTCAGTGATTGTGAGGGAAGAGTTGGGTGGCTGCTTGGTGTTGAAGTCGTAGAGGCCGAGAGAGCCTTTGGGGAGTAGGGTGATTGCGATTTCGACGCTGTGTGGAGGCTACTAGTCTCTGGCTTCCATATGATTTGTACGCTTACATCGAGAAAGGCTAGAAAGCTCTTATTTTAATAGATGTCCACCTGCAACTGGAGTGATTTGCATGGACGCTCTCATCTCCTCTCGGTCGATATCTTAATAATGGGTATATTGGCCTATCTGGCTATTTGGATAGGCCTGGGATTGACTCAGGCTTTGGATAACGGTCTGGGCCAGACTCCTCCCATGGGCTGGAACCCTTGGAACCACTTCAGCTGCTACATCAATGAGACAATTGTCAAAGACGCGGCTGACACACTGGTTTCCACTGGTCTGCGGGACCTAGGCTACAACTATGTCGTGATCGATGACTGCTGGGCATTTAACGAAACTCGGTCTCCAACCGGAGAACTGCTCCCGGACCCTATTCGATTCCCCTCCGGTATAGACGGAGTGGCCAACTACGTACACAGCTTGGGAATGAAGTTTGGTCTCTACTCCAATGCAGGGACTTTGGCCTGCAGAGGACAGCCAGGGTCTCTGCACCACGAAGAGATCGACGCCAATACATTCGCCCGCTGGGGAGTGGATTACTTGAAGGTGGACAATTGCTTTACTGATGAAGTCCCTGCGCCTGAGAGATTTGTAGCAATTCGAAACGCTTTAAATGCGACTGGAAGGCCGATCTTTTACAATGTGTGCAATTGGGGCACAGAGAACGCATATGCCTGGGTGCCGAATGTAGGAAACAGTTGGAGGACTTCTTGGGGTATTCGCGATAACTTTGGATCTATGGAGCACAACTTCCGGGTAAACGGGGAGCACCCGGAAGTAGCAGGGCCGGGAGCCTGGAACGACCCTGACATGATGGAAATCGGAAACGGCGGTATGACTGATTTGGAGTACCAAACCCACTTCACACTATGGGCATTAGTGAAAGCACCGTTGATGATCGGCTGCAATTTGACCAACATGACAGCTGCAACTCTCACAACTCTCAGTAATGCGGAAATCATAGCGATCGACCAGGACCCACTAGGTGTCCAGGGAACCTGCAAAGTGAACTGTGTAAGGGACAGAATAGCAAAGCAGCCGGAAATATGGACAGCCCCGCTTGCTGATGGAGGCGCAGCAGTGGTGGCCGTTAACTGGCGAGAGCCGGTGACTTCCGAGTTGAATGTCAGTCTGGGGTACTTGGGTCTGTTCGAGGCCTACACAGTGAGGGACTTGTGGGAGCATAGTGACTTGGGAGTGCTGCAGGACCTACTGCAAGTACCGAGTCTGCCGGTCCATGGGGTCAAGGCCTATCGTTTCTACCCAGTAATCACTCCCTAATTTAACTACATAGACGCATTTCTGGCCTTTGTCCACTTCTTTATTGGAAACCGCTATTCTTCGCTCCCTGCAGACGCCTATTTTTGCTAATAATGAAGCGTACTCTGGGTCCACGGGACTCCCGGCCTCCTGACCGCGCAATTTACACCTCAGACCTCTCAGACGAAGGCTCGGAATCAGCCCGCAAAGGGTCCAACATTGACAACGCAGCTACTCTCCGCAAGCTAAACGCTGCTCTGCTCGAACTAGACAAACTGAAAGCTGAGCGGAACTCTTCCCAAGTGCAGTACCGCTCCCTGCAGCTGGAGAGGGACAGACTGGCGCAGGAGCTGGAGGAGTGCAGGGTCAATGACAGAGTGGTGAACAGGCAGGGTACGGAGTTGAGGGGGTTGGAGGAGGAGAACAGGAGGATGAAGCAGGCGTTGGCATTGGCTGAGAGTGAGAGGAAGGACCTAACGACTCGACTACAAGCTGTAGAAAGCGAGCGACTTTCCGCTTCCCGGAAGCTGCACACTGACAGCCAGTCCCTCTTCCAAGCCCAGCGCAGCCGAGAAACTCTCGAAGGCCAGGTGGAACAGCTGCGCAGCCAACTGCAGCAGTACGAAGCCGCCAACCGCGAACTCGCTCTCTCGAAAGCCCAGGCACACCGAGACCTGTCTCGCCTGGACCTAGACAGGAAGTCAATACTGGAGCAGTTGGAACACTGCAGTAGGAGTCAGGACCAGGCTACTGTGGCTGTGGCGAGGGACAGAGAGGAGCGGGAAAGCGTGTATTTGCGACATTCCAGGCTGCTGGCTTCTGTGGGGATTGGGGAAAGGGTGAAAGCGGCGGTGAGGAAAAGAAGAGCTGCGGGCTTTGCGTCTATCCGGGATCATATATTCAGGAAATATCGGAAGACTAGTGGAATTGCGCTTCTCGACAAGGTCTTGTACCGGCGACTAAAGCGATTAGCTCAGCGGCGTATGTTAATTTGGAAGGATCTGTGCAGGCGAGTCTTAGCTGAAGAGCACAGATCCAGTCTATTGCAAGGACACATCCTGTCCCTAGCCAAGCAAGCCAAGTTCGCGTGGTGGCAGGCTCTCACTTACCGCTCCAAAGTCCAAGTCCAGGCTCAGACCCGCCGCTCTCGCTTCCAGGCAGCCATGGAGCGACTGGATGATTTGCTAAGCTCGCAAGAGCAGGAGAAACTCGTGGTCAAGGCACTGCTCGGCTGGAGAAACTTCCAACTTCGTCAGAAGCGAGAGAAGCTGAGCAAAGCAGTGGAGGGGATGACTGCGCAGACTGGAGAACTGAAGGCAGGCCTGTCCCACGAGCAGTTCAGCCACCACCGTTCCTTACAACGCAAAGCCCTTTCCTGCCTCTTCCGTCAATCCAAGGAGCAGATTTGGAGCTACTTCCTGTCTTGGAAGAACTACATGTTCGCCTACCGTGCCAACCTCCCGAAGCTGAAGCGAGTAGTGACGATTTGGAGCAGATCGAAGCAGACCATGGCTGTAAGCACTTGGAAAGCTGTGGTCAGCTACAGTCAACTCACCGATGTAGTCTCGGAGTCGCATACGTTAGCGGGCAGAAACTTGGTGCTCAGTGAGAGTATTGCGGATTTGAGCAAAGTGGTGCAGCAGAAGCAGACTGAGCAGCAGGAAAGCAGAGAACGGCGCTTGAAGATGTCCCTAGTGCTCAATTGGAAACTACAAATAAGAGCCGGCCTGCGACTGTGGGCGAGAAATGCACTGGAAGACAGCTCCAAAGTAAGAGCTATATACCAACTGACAGGCCTCGCGAGGGAGTACCACCTGAGATGGGGCTGGGGAAGCATTGGCAAGGCTGCAGGGAAGAGGAAAGCCAGAGCTGTCCGCTCTCAACGTGAGCAAACAGTCCTCTTCATGACTGCCAGACAGGCTGTCAAACTCAGCTTCGCAGAGTGGCAGCAGTTCTATTATAGTCGCAAATCCGCCAAATCTCTCATCCGCCGGGCACTAATGGGCACTTCCGTGCGCGGCCGCAGAAAGAGCTTTTTGACCTGGAAAGCCGCACTTCACAGTTACAAAGAGGCAGATTTAGCCCTGTCCATCAGCCAATTAGACGACGCAAATGCTGATTTGAGGGAGAGTTTGACCTCTACTCGCGCTGATCTCGCCTACACCCAGTCAGACTTCCACTCCTTCACTCTCACTGTGAAGACACAGGCTTCCTGGCAGATGGACAAAGTGGTCTCCAGACTGCAGGCCGGAGTAGCCGGGAAAAGGTTCCTTCAGTGGAAGGCAAAGGTGCAAGTGAGAAGGCAAAAGCAGGTCAAAGCCAGGCGCTTACTAGTCTTCTGGGCCCGCCAAACTGAGCGCAAGGCAATCAACGCCTGGACCCTGCACACCCAAATAGTCCTCCAAACCCTCCACCAAGCCGAAGTCCACTCCCTTCAAAGCGACCTGCGCGACCAGCAGAAGTCCTACAGGGCTCTCAAGGACTTTTCTGAGGACAAAATCGCCACTCAGGTGGGGGAAATTCAGACTCTGAACAGAAATCTTGGGAAAACGATAGGGAGTTATGAAAAGGTGAGGATGAAGTTGTGTGATTTACGCGTGAAAGTGGTCCCTTTGCGGGGAATCTGCTTTGAAGGGTGGAAGAGAGTCCTTGCAACTACGAAAAAGCACATGGGCCTGCTTGTGACTATCTTAAGGCAAAGAGTCCTCAAAAAGTCCTTATTTTCAGTGAAAATATTCGCTTGGAATGAGGCGAAAAGAGAGGGAAATCGAAGGAAAATTGGACTGATGCTGGGGAAATTGAAAGGGTGGGGACTGAGAACTGCCCACTATGTGTGGAAAACGCAGGTTAGACTTGGCAGAGAAGCGGACTTAATGGCTGCTTTGGCCAGGGAGGAAGAGGAAAAGACGCGAAATGCGAAAAATAGTGCTTTGGTGAAGGATAACATGTCGGCGGAAATGATGAAAAGACAAGTTGAACATTTTGAAAAGAAGTGCTTGCAGGAATGGCGGAAAGCGGCTCGAAAAATGAGGAAATTGGCGTCGATTTCTGCCTTTTTCCATACTTCCAGGAGAGAAACGAGCCTAAAGTCGACCTTTGCGACACTGTTTCGGCACAGCTACAGCGCAAAAGTGCACTATCGCAAGTGCATGCGCAGTTTGCGATATCTCAGTAGCCACACTCTCACTTCCGTCTTTCTGAGCTGGAAAAGCCAAGTGAAAGACGTGCACTACTTCACGAAAACTCTGCAAAAGAGCTGGGACCAGCACTACCAAGCCTCCATCTCCGCAGGCTTCGAGGCTGTGCGAGGGACAGCGGCCGTGAAAGGAGAGAGACGGCAGTGGTATGGGAAGCTGCAGGGCAGTTTGATCTGCAGGGCACTCGTAACCCTAGGGAAATCCAACGTGGCTGCAGGGTTTTCACTATGGAGGGGGAAAACCGGACATGCAAATAGGCAGGAAAGCACTATCAAAAGCGTGATTTTGTCCCAGCGGAAAAGAGCTCTCCGAGGCTCCTACGCAGTGTGGGTGAAACTGACTTCCTTACATCAGCAACGCGACTACCTGGAAAGCCACGGCCCCACTGCTCGCTTCTCCCAGCACCTCCAGCACAAAGTGAACACACTGCAAGAGCTGTTGAACCGGGAAGGAGTGGACTTGAAGCGTTCGGAGCGTTTCTTGCTGGAGCGAGAGTCGCGAGGCAGTGCTTTGATCCAGCTGAAGCAGCAATCTGGCTTAGTCTCTGCGGCTTCGAAGTACTTTTTGCTGTGGAAAATGGTCACTTACAAGAAGCAACGCATAGTGAAAACAGCGAAAAGAATGCAGGCGTATCGCTACAAAGGGGACTTACTTGCAGGCTTCCAGACCTGGAAGTCAGCCTTGCCCCAGCTTTCCACACTCAAGCAGTCCTACTCCAAACACGAATTAGCCACTATTGTCTCTCAGCTGGAGAAGGATGTGGAGCGTCTCAGTGCGGAGGCACAAGTCATGGACCAAGAGTTGCAGAGCAGAAGCAGCTACTGCTTCCTTCTCGAAAGAATGGCGAGAGGAGGGCAGAACCAAGCCCTCGCCCATCTCAGTTCTGTGGTGCAAACTCCCCTGCGGCAGGCAATGCATCAATGGAGCAGCAACCTGAGGGCTGAAATGATCGAGCGACTGAGGGAAGACTTGGCTCAAATGAGACAGGAATTGGAGTACGTAGCCACAGGCTTTGAAGAGGCAAAGGCTGAAAATCGAGCCTTGGCTGACGAAAACGGGGAGCTGCGGAAAACCACTAGGGACGGCATAGCCTTTGCCGAGGCTTTGGAAGTCGCAGGCGACGAAAACCGGGAAATCCGCGAGGAACTGATTGAGCAGAGACTTGCAGTGGAGCGACTTCTGGAGGAAAACAAAAGACTGGCAGACCGCGTCCGCAGACTGAGAGGCGAGGAAGAGGAGGACGGGTACGGCTCTAGCCGCAGTCTCAAGTTCAAGTCTCTGCATTTCTAGCAGTAACTCGGCTACCTAGCTGCCTGGCCTCGACTCTCTATTTGAACCTGCCTAGAGCTGTCAGTAGGCTCCTCATTGAGGGACGCTTGCGCCAGGGCGCCCAGCACTGCTGCATCAGGTCTGCCAGTTCAGGCTCATTTCGTTCGAACTCTTCAGGGATAAAAGGTCTGCGCTTCATCTGTTGTATCTGGACTAAGTGGTCTTGCTGGGACTGGGCTGCAGGGAGGTAAGTAGGGTACTGAGCGGGCTGGTTGAGGACGAGTAGCCAGTGCATGAGGATGCCGAAGCTGTAGACATCTGCTGCTCCGCTGATGCAAGTGAAGTGGTTTTCTACCTTGTCTTCACTATGGTCTAACCAGTGCTGCTTTTTCTGCATCAGTCGCAGTACTTCCGGAGCGAAAAAGTACAAATCCGCCAAATTCGTGTTTTCGCTTGGCGGATCGAGCATGACGGCGGAAAAGGCAATATTGGCCAACCTGGGGAAGTGAGCATTAGTGAGCTTAACAGCAGTCGGGCAGAGCTGCAAATGGGCTAGTTTCCGCTCATGCAGCCAGGCTAAGGTATCTCCCACATTGCTTAGAATCTCCATCTTCACTTTGCGAGTAGACTCAGGAACCGCCACAGACAGCGAAACTTGGTGCAAATCAGGGAGAGTTTCCTCGATTGTATAAATACCTTCAGAGGTATATTTGAACCCGTATTGCTTCAAGAACACATCAGGAGGCAGAACATTAATGAGAATCCGGGTGACAGTTTTCTTGCATAGGTCCCAAATATGGGTGGAAGACTGAGCGAGTAGTTTTTTGGTCACTTTGACGGTTTCGTCTTCGAGTTTCATGAGGTAGTACTGAGGGACGAGTTCGCCCGGGGGCTTTTCCAAGCTTTCCATTACTACTTTCGAAGCTCTCAGTAGATGTACGAACGAGTCTTCAGGCAAAGACTCTCTTCTCTCTGGGAAAACCGGCTCAATGTAGGCCTTCAGGAACTCTTCCCGTTTCAGGTCCATGTGCAAGGTTTCCAGCGTGCCCCACACATTCATGAGTTCCAGCACAATGCAGTGCAGGTGCAGAGCCCAGGGGTTCTCGTAGTTAAATATCGGCCACAGGCCTTGATTCACAAAGTTTTTGCCTTTTGTTTCCTCTGTGATGTACTGTCCTGGGCGCGCAGTCCAGAAAGCCACGACGTCTCGGTTGTCAGGGGTGATGCGGACTATTTTCTGGTATGGGAACAGAGTGTTGGTCTGCTGACTTGAGTACTGCGAGTTGTTCTGCACTTCTTTGATGATAGAGGCAATGCTGCGGGTGGAGAAGCGCAGGGGTTCCCGGTGCTTGGCTTTCTTGGCAATGCAGGGAATCAGTCGGAGGAGAGTCGAGCGGATAGTGGCTTCGTTTTCGAACACATACACGTATTCGGCTTTGTAGCTTAGCACACGTTCACTGCGCTGGAGCACCACTGAGCCAAGCTTTATGCTTTCAGCGGAGTTCAGTCGCGCCAGGCGCTTTTGCGTAGATTTCTTGTCCTCTTCGTCTGCAATGGTGAAGAAAATTGTCAGGAACTGCTTGTGCACGTGCACTTGTCCCTTCATGTTGGTAACGAGTCTGTCCTGCGTCTGTGTCAACTGTCTTTGAGTGATGGGGAAGGACATGGTATAGATGTCGCTGGTGCCCAGACGCACAGCTTTCAGCTCTGCCAGAATGGAGCGAATGAGCTGGGTCTTGGGGTGCTCGATCTCAGGCTCCAGGTTGCGAAAGGGAGAATTGAGCAAGTTTCTCAGTTCCTTACCACTGCCGAGATACTCCCGGTTCATATCTCCCAGTATGTTCATCATCATCTCTTCACTAAAGCCTTCATTGCCCTTCAAAATCGCCCTGTACTGCAGATGATGTGACACTGTCAATTGCGTGAATATCCAATAGCCCAGTTTGAGTTTCCTGTTGGTAGTGCACAGGCAGTTGAAGAGGTACGTCTCCTGCTCCGGTTCCCTGATAAGGTTCAAAGCCTTCGAAGTAAAGACCAGCACTAACTCGCTGGAGCCTGTGGAGAGGTAGCCGAAGGTTTGAACCAATACAGGGTCGGGGTTCGTAGCGAACAGCAGTGTTTCGCCAAAACTCAGCCCTGCCAAAGGACTCACGGCCGTGAATTTGCACTGAACGTTCCTGTGGCTGAAGAGCTCCTTGAACTTCTGGATGGACATTTAGAAGATGCGAGGTCTACAAAGTCTTACAGTACTATGCATCGGCTGTCTACCGCTTTGCCTTTGATTAAAGCTACAAATTTTAACCAAGGGACTAGAACATATTTCTCTAGTTTTGGGAGGTGGAGGCTTATTGGGGTTCTCGAGTCAGAATAACTGGCATTATTCTAACTCGCTGAGTGCTTTCTCGGCGCCTCTTCCTCGCTTTCCCTTCTCCTCCTCTTCTCCCTCTTCAAGTTCGCCTCGAACAGCTTCATATTGATTCTCACATTCCCACGCTCACACCTGCACACCCTCGCTTGCTTTCCCACCTCCACCCAGTTCTCCAGTGCGAAATTGACCGACTCCGCTGCATTGTACCCAAAGTTAAACCCCGCATGATACACCCGCTCAAACACAATGATAAACTCCCGCTCCCGCTGCACTGTCTTCGTGATGTGGATGCCTTGCTTGAGCAGCAGGTAGGGGGAGATGAGGGAGCACTTGTGGCGCAGGAACTCGGGGCAGGCGGCGGCTGCGTCGGGGAAGCAGCGGCTTGCGAAGGCTTCGAACTTGTCGGCGTCGGCTGGGTCGATCGCGTACCAGAACTTGGGCTTTCCGAAGTGGAGGTAGTTGATGGCGGGCAGGTTCAGGTCCTCGCAGTGCCAGGCGAATAGCGTTTTCCAGGCTCCTACGTAAAGGTAAGGCGTCACTACCCCTGCCAGCTTGTGATTTCCCAGTCCCACCTTGAGATCTGACTGCAGTTCCGCCAAGTTCCAAGGCACTCCCTGGTCAAACAGTGTCTCTATGTCAGTGTCTGACCCGTAGATGGGGTTTTTGAAGTTTACACTTTTCCAAAACAGTGTTTCCACCTTGTCCTCGCTCTTTCCTGCAGTCATCTTGTCGTCTGCCTCAGCCCTTTCTCTATATTTTGCCAAAGACAATTTGCGCTGGGAGACCAGTGCTATTTGGTACTTCCCTGCCTGTCCGTATATTTCCTGTCTCACAGGGTGATTGACTACTAGATCCAGCGACTGGTAATTGTCATTCCTTGGTGTCCAGTCTGCAGGGCCCTGGATCTTGACCATAGGAGCCGCTGGCTCCAGACGCCGCACCTTGGCCACGTAGCCCGCAAAGTCTCTGAACTCTTCCAACGTAGGTGAGAACACAGGGCAATAAGGAATCATACGTAATACAATGGCCGGTGTTGAAGGGCTCATTCTGCATCAAGGACTGCTTTCTCAGGAAGACATCGAGGAAATTCACCGCTTGTTCGTGCTAATGGACACAGACGGAACTGGGGCACTTACGCTTCCTGAATTGCGTGCGATGGCTGTGCAGATTACCAAGGACCCGAACATCTCTTTTGAAGAAGCCAGGCAGTTATATGCACTGCTGGACTCGAACTGTGATGGACAGGTGTCCTGGGATGAGTTTTTGCAGTTTGTATGTAAGTGGCTGCATGAACGAGGAGGCACCAGAGTCAAACTAAGGACCGATTTGCCCAGTTCATTCAACGAAAAGGACACCTTGCACAAGTGCATCGCTCAACTGTTTTCTCTAGACAAAGTGGTTTTCGACACGAAGCTGCTGCCAAGCGACCATGTGGACAACCGAGCTGAAACCTGGGATTACTTAGGCGAAGCGCAAAGCTTTTCAGATGCTGAGAAAAAAGCCTACTTCACTCAAGTGTTCCAAAGTCTGTCGACTCCTGGGTATCTGCAAAAGGTAGTGGACCAAATTTCCAGCAGAGACGCTTCTTTGATCCTCGGGGGGTTGAAAGAACTCCGGAATCTGCTGGGCGTTTTGAACGTGTTCCAAACTCCGAGAGACAGAAGCAAGATTTCAGTGTTCCTCATCCAGCTCTTCGAGCTTGTCGTGCAAAGCCGGGTTCTCGCGCAAGTGGTGCAGTGCTTGTCCTTAGAAGGGCAAAATGAGGTCCAATGGGAGGCTCTCAAGGTGTTAACCATCTTCGCCCCTGGTCCCCGGGTTCCTGGCTTGCCTGATGGCCACGCTTTCCACCCTAAGCTCAGATCTACCAAAGTTCTAGTGTTGCAGTCCAATGCTGCTCCCAGTATTTTACGTCTCTGCGAAAGTCCGTGCATCGAAGTAAGGAACCAAGCACTGCTTTGTCTAGGCTTCATAGCAAGACACGACGGAGAAGCCAGAGACTTCATAGCCAACCTCGGGGCAGTTCCAGTCCTATTGAGGTTCCTAGCGAAGGGAGCGGAGGCAATACTGGCAGACTTGCCAAGTGTGATACGAGCGACTTGGGTCCTGTCCATTATCTGCGGCGCTACGATTCCTCGAGAAGCCGCCAGTCCGAAGTTCACTCCCCAGCAACTACTGGAAATCGGCGGCTCTCTAGCCAAACTCTTCATTCTCCAAGACCAGGAAAACCTAATCGCCAACTCACTCACTGCCCTGGCCTACATCCTGCCCTACCTCAACCCTGACCAGAACTGCAAAATCCTGCTTGAGCGTGTGGTGTTCATGATACAGCATCCGAATGTCACGATCAAGCGGGCGTCTCTGCAGACTGTGAGGAATTTGGCCTGGGGCAGTGCAGCTCATAGCCAATTGTTGACGGAGGTGGGACTTTATTCGCGGTTGAATGAGATAATGAGCAATCCGGTGGAGGTGGTGGTGAAGCTGGATGCGTTTACTGTGCTTAGGTCGTTGATACAGAAAGGGTATACGTATGAGATGATGAATTTGTCGGTGTTTACACAGCAGCTGCAAATGACGATAGCCACTGACCCGGATTTGCGCTGGGAGGCTGTCCGACTGGCCAAAGTAATTGCATTTTCCAACTCTCGTATCGCCATAGAGTAACCTTCACCCAGAGACATGATCCGCCAAGGCATGACTCGCACCTTATTCCAATACATGATTTGCTTCAAAGAAGTCAGCCCCGTCTTCGCCTCTGCCTACGGAGTGAACTGCTTCACCTACAACTTCTCCTACCTCCACGACTGCGCTTTGATCCTGGACAAGTTCATAATGCTGGGCTGGGGCACAGGCGACACAATGATGAGCAACACATTTGCACGGTGCTTCGATAGGGAAGAAGCCACGTTTTTGTTCGAGGTTATCAAGGTGCTTACAGGGGAAGTCCGCAAGGGGAACCAAGACTTGTACAACCTCAACCACGGAGAAGTAAATCTCGAGAAAAGTCTGAGCGATTTACTCGACCATTTCATCAGAATCCACTCTATGAGTCCTGGAGTGAATAGTCGCTCTGTAGTGGACTACTTGACCAATATATTGAGTGAGGACTAGACAGACTTCTTCAGATCGACGCTCAGACAGACCAACTTCGCTATGATTGCGCAGAGTCAAGTCACGCCTGACCGCATCCTTAACAGTGTGCGCACTTATGTATGCGCCACGTAGAATGTGAAGTGCTTTGACCTGCAGAACTATCCCAATGGAGACAATCGACTCATACAGAATATCAGGCGGGAGGATATGAGTTTCTTCAACCTAAAGAGACTGGTGAGGATTAGTCAGATTGGCCAGCATTACGGCTACGAGAAGAATTTGCAGTTCCTGGACCAGCGTGGAGACAAAATAATGATTCAAAGCGACGAAGCTATGCGAGCTGCCATTTTCGCAAGTGTCCAGGCGGCCTTCGAGCAGTTCTTCGCCTACTACCAAAGCATCGGCAGACCTGTGCCCCAGCCTTTGGAACTGCCCAATGCTGAAATCAGGCTAATTGTCTCAGGCGCTCAGTATCAAATGGCTCCCTACCCAGGCTTGCCTGCCAATGTGGACTACGGCACCCATATGTTCCGGTCGGAGAAGGAAAAGTACCTCAGAGACTTAAGTCTGGAAAGCAAACTGGACCCTACTGAATTGCTGCGCATTTACGACGAATTCACTCTCGCCACCTCCTCCAGAGGCTCAGACGGCCGCATAGACCTGCCCTCCTTCCAAGCCTTCATGGCCCGACTCTTCGGCCAAAGAAACGCAGCCCGAGAGCTATTTTCCGCAGTGGACATCGAGCGCAAAGGCTGGATCGACTTCCGCAACTTCGTGATAACTCTGGGCATGCTACGCTACGGCAGTATGGAGGACAAGATCTGGATCGCCTTCCGAGCGTTCAACTTCAACGGGTCGCAGTCCTTTGAAAGGGAAGAACTAGCGGTGATGGTGCGCAGTATGAACGAACTGAAGGGAGTGGGGCTTTCGGACTATGATGTGGGCAATATGGTGAATCGGGTGTTCGCGCAATTTGACTACGACCGGGATAGTCACTTGAACTTCCAGGAGTTCCGGGAAGCGATGCTGAGCAATGTGGACTCGCTGCTGCCCTTCTTTAACAGCTTCTCCATGCCTGTAGGCGGAGGGGCTTACTACCCTCCTAGGTACTAACTAGCTCACAGCGACAAAGCCGCTAGCACCAGTCGGAGCGTCAGTCTCTCCACCAGTGCTAAATGCGCATGCATGGCCACCTTCTGGCTGATCCCCATACGAACAGACGTGTGATAATAGGTCTCGTTGACAAGCTGCAAGGCACGACGCTGAGTCCGCAGACTTTCCGCATAAGTCTGCTTCATGCGCACAGTGATCAAGTCTCTGTACATCACCAAAGCAGTGGTGAAGTGGCCTTGAGTTTCGTTCGCACTAGGAGACAGGTAGATTTTGTCAATGTTGCGGGGAGTAGCTTTGATGACTGTCACCGAGTTGAAGATTCTCAGCCAGTTGAGCAGTTTGTAGTTGAGAGTTGTGACGTTTAAAGGGAAAAAGCAGTCTCCTTTGCGCACAGTTCCGGGGCAAGTGGGGTCTTCGCCCACACTCACTTCAAAGAACTCGTCCAAGTTTCGATCCATCAAATAACCGTGCAGAAAGAGCATTTCGTAGTTTGTCATGTTGCGGTTGTGCATGACTATCACTTGCCCAGGCTTGAAGTCTCGGTCGGCTAGCAATATTGGTCCTGGCTTCTTGCCGCTTTGCATGACGATGGCTCTGTGTTGGTCTCCGCGATATCGCATTGGCAGGGGGACATGTGGAACCAAGTCAATTAGAGGGTATAAAGCTCCGCCATGTGTGATTTTGTCTCGGTCTTCTGCAGGGTAGCCTCGACTAGTCAGCCAGGTGTACCTGTCCAGACTGAATCCCTTGGACTGGGAGAGTGTCATTGCCCAGAGCCAGGCGTCCCACTCCAACATTTCCGCAGGGACAACTTGCTTCAGTTTCCGCTTCACCAAGTAGTATGTATTGGTGAGGTCGGACGCATACTTGACCTTCGTAGCATAGTTAATTTCGTGCTGGAGCGTGTCCAGCTTGTCCTCAGGCCACAGCGAGGACTGGGTGAGGTTGGCTGGCAGACTGTGCACATAGGAGTTAGTAAAGCCGCCACGTTCATTCACGAACTTCTCATAGAGCAGACGTACAGCCAGGACTGTGTCAGGCAGGAACTCAGTTAAGTGTTCGCTCAGTGGAAAGTGGTCGAATGAGGTGATGCAGAGTTCGAGCGGAATGCCGATTATTGCTTCTCCGCGGGAGATTGCTTGGGTCGCGACCCAGGCGTATTGGTCTTCCTGGGTCCTGACTAGCACGACCTTGTGCGAGTTGTGAGCCATGCTGCCGTAGAACGCCTCCAACTGCTGTCCCTGCATCGTAACTGGCACCAAAGCCAGCCCCACAGCCAGCAGTCCCCACAGTCTCTTCATAATATGCCTACTACATATGCTTCTCAAGAACATGCTGCTTGACTTCGTTGCGCCTCACGGGCTCCGCATCTCTGCAGCTTTCACACTTGACCGTCATCAAGGCCTTCTCCACCTTCTGTCCGGGCAGCACTCGGAAGAACACAGTGACCGGTGAGTCCTTGATTTCCACCGCCAAACGAGTGGGATTGGCTGCGGAGTTATCATACATGACCAAATCTGGGTTCAGAACTACGCCTTGGTTGCTGTCGTGCACGTTTTTGAGTCGGTAGAAGATCTCGCCTGTCTCTCGACTGGTCAGTTGCAACTCTCCCGCCACTGTAAACATCTCTTTTGTGAGCATGAACAGAGTATCCAGGTCGTAGCCCTGGGCTTCGGCGTGCTTCAGCCGCTCACTGTCGTTGTTGAATACGTAGTTCAGGTTCATTATTAAGGCTTTGGTGGGGAAGCGCTAATATGGCTAGGGCTGCGTTGCAAGCTTTGTAGATATGGAAGAGGGCAGGGATGAGGCGAAGCGGGAGCTGCTGGCCAGGCGCAGGCAGGATAAAGTGAAGGGTGCTCTGACGGTGTTCGCAGGGTTCCTCATGAACATGGTAAGAGCTCCTCAGGCCGCAGGGTCTGTGAACGCTTGGGGAACTATTTCAGTCTACGTCGCTTCTTACTATCATCACTTCGACTCGAATGTTGACCTGGGCACAATGTTCGTGGTCTACCCTGTGTCGGCTTTCTTCGAAGGAGTGGGATTCAGTAACGCTCACACAGTCATGGGAGTTATCATGTACCATGCAGTGGGGTCGAGAGTGACGGGAGCGGCAGCTGGACTGACCTATGCACTGACCTTCCTCGCCTGCGCCTATATCCCAAACGCCTACTTGTTCGCAGGAGTCTATGGAGTGATGACAGGCGTGGCCACAGGTCTCTCAACCTTCACACCAGTGTGGCCTGCTTGGGAGTTCTTTCCCAAGAACCAGGGACTGGTCGCTGGGCTGATTGTATTTGGATACGGCTTGAGTCCTGCTCTATTCGGTATTGGGTTTACCTATCTAATCAATCCCACTAACAAACCTGCAACGCTCGAAGTCTCTCGAGGAGCAACCCACGATCGCCTGTTCACCTACGACGTAGCCCAGCACTTGCCCTACGCACTGCGAGTGATGAGTCTGGTCTTCGCAGTTTTGTACATTGTCAGCGTTCCCCTGCTCTTCAAAGCCTCCAACAAGAAAAAGCTGGGCGTGCAAGACTCCATCTCTTCACTTATGTCCCAAAACGTACGTCGAAATGTGCGAGAGTGTCCGGATATGGCCACAGTCCTGCGGTCACAAGCATTCTGGGTGCTGCTGTTAGGTCTATTTGTGGGCAGTTCTTATGGGATATATATAATCAACGCTTATAAGAATTTTGGTATGTTGCATATTCACAATGACAGGACGCTGTCGCTAATTGGGTCGATTGCAAGTGTAGCAAATGCCTTTGGTCGCATGCTTTTACCGATAATTCTGGACTATGTTTCCTTCAAAGTGTCCTATTGTGTGAATAGTGTGGCGCAGATAGTGGTAGCTGCAACTTTGGCCTTGACAGTAACCAATCAGTACTGGTACTGCCTTTGGATTAGTCTCAGCTTTGTGCTGTTTGCTGGCAATTTCACGGGATTTGCGATTGAGGCTGGACGGATCTTTGGTCCCAAGTAATGCCTACGATAGAATGGGCTCATACGCTTTTTCCTACATCGGCCAAGGCTTCACTTTGGCCGCAGGCCTGAGCATCCTCCTAGACTCCTGGGTGGTACCCGTCTGGGGCTACAGTGTCTGCTTCTACGTGCTGTCCGGCTGCTCAGCTGTGGCCTTGGCGCTGACACTAGTGCTCAAAGAGTCCTGGTAGGTAGAAATGGCCCTCAACTCTCGTGCAGCAGGCGTAGCAGAGACAGACCCCGCCTCCTTTGGCGCAGGCACAGGCTTCGTCTATACAGTGAACACGACCGTGGGAGCAGGGTTCCTAGGCCTGCCTTGGGCTTATTTGCAGGGAGGGTGGCTGCTGTGTGTGTTGGTGCAGGTGGCTATTGCACTGCTGGGCTGGCTTATGTCGCTTATGCTATTGGAAGTGATGAGTCGGGCGGAGGCAGTGACACGCTTGCGGGAGGAAGGCTACAATATCCCGAGTCTAGGCTACAAACATCTCTGTGGGAAGAAAGTGTACGACAACGACCTGTACCTAATTCCCAACACTCACAAGCCAGAAATAACGCACCGGCGTTTCGACCTGACCGAGCTAGTGCGCATATACTTCGGCGAAAAGTGAGCTCCAGGCAGACTGAGTGGCGTGTATATCTGCCTTCTGTACTGCTACAGTAGCGGCACACTGGTGGCCTTCACTTCCGTCTTCGCTTCTTCCTTCGCTGCCAACGTCCCGTTAGGTCCTTTGGACACTTGTGATGTTTACCAGGACGATAGTGTGGGATGCAAGTGGAAATATCTTACCTATGTGTGCATCTTTTCAGTCTTCATGCTGTACTTCACAATCGTAGGGCTGAAGGAGCAGTTCTGGATGCAGATCTGCATGACAGTCCTGCGCATTGTAGTAATGACCCTAGTGATTGCGGCCTGTCTCGCAGCCGCTCTCACCAATTCTCACATTGACAATGTGCTGCACAACCCAGCAGACGTGCCCGCTGCAGTGGACTTCCGAACTATGGGCAAAGCTCTGCCAGTCATAGTGTTTGCATCCATGTATCAGACCTCTCTGCCCAGTATAGTCGAGCAAATGCGCAACAAAGACCGGACTGTGCCCAAAGTCCTGGCTTGGACCACTGTAGTGTCCCTGTTCTTCTATCTCCTACTGGGACTGATAGTTCCAATAGCGATCCCGAATGTGCCTAGTCAGTGCTCCATGGCCTTTAGGAACTACACAGCGGGACATCCACTCAACCACAGGCCTTGGTGGACATATGCTCTCAGCTACCTTGTGGTCGTGTTCCCGGCTTTAGACGTGTTTTCCAGCTTTCCACTGAGCTCTGTAGCGCTCGCAGACAACCTGCAGAGTCTGGTGTATGGCTCAGTGCCGAGGAACTCAATTCCACGAGTTGGGTACTACTCAGTGAAGCTGTTCGCCTGTGTGCCCGCCCTCATAGTGGCCATGCTCACGCACAACCTAGGCGCAGTGCTGGACTGGGCAGGGCTATTCGGCTTCTTCCTCGTGCTGTTTATGATACCTCTGTGTCACTTGGCCGGGCGCAAGGTGCTGCCCATTGAAAGTCAGTACGATGTGCGGCGTATCCCGAGAGTAAGCACTACACAGGGAGCCAACTGGGCCGTAGCAGTTCTGGTGCTGCCTCTAGCGGTAATCGTGGCCTTGGAAATGGTCTAAGTGGTAATCACTATGGCGACTCCAGAAGAGATGCTAGCCGCATTTGATGTAGGTCCTCGCTACATCAACACTGCACTCATCGGCAGTGGCGCCTACGGCACTGTTGTGTCCGCACTGGACACCGAAACCCAGCAGAAAGTCGCTATCAAGAAACTAAACAAGCTGGAAGACATCATCGACGCCAGACGGAACCTCCGTGAAATCCGCTGCATGCGCTACCTCCGCCACGAGAACATTCTGGGACTGAACAGTGTGATACACAAGGTGTAAGTTCCAGCTAGAGTCCCAGACGAAGAAGTGGGCGACCTCTACCTCGTCAGTCCTCTCATGGACACTGACCTGCACCGCATCCTCAAAACCAACCAGCAACTCACTGACGAACACGCGCAGTATTTCCTCTACCAAGTCCTGAAATCACTCAAATTCATCCAAGGAGCCAACATCGTGCACCGCGACATAAAGCCAAGCAACATCCTCGTGAACGCCGACTGCGACACCAAGATCTGTGACTTCGGCCTAAGTCGCTGCATTACAGATCCACTGGACGACCTGACGGAGTACGTAGTGACCCGGTTCTACCGGGCCCCGGAAATAATGCTTTCCTCACATGAGTACACGAATGCAATTGATTTGTGGAGCGTTGGATGCACTTTCGGAGAAATCCTGTCGCGGAAAGTGCTGTTCCCAGGGACGAACTACCTGAAGCAAATCGACCTCATAGTGAGGACTCTGGGCACACCCACAGACGACGACATGGACTTCATCGCCAACCCCCACGCTAAGAAGTTCCTCAAGTCCTTGGAACCGAAAGCCAGAATGCCCCTCGCAGAGTTCCTAGGCGGCCCTCAAAACCCACAGGCTGTCGACCTGCTCAGCCACATGTTGGAATTCAACCCTCGCAAGCGCATTTCTGTCACCGAAGCCCTGCACCATCCCTACCTCGCCGACTTGCACGACTCTGACGAAGAGACGGAGTGCAAGGAGGAGCTGGACTTCAGGTTCGAACATGAAGAACACAGCTTTGCGGAGATGAAGCAAATGCTGCTGGAGGAAGTGGCGCGCTGCTCGGATAACTAAGACTAGTCGCCTTCACTAGCTGCGGCGATGTCGGAGGGACTGACTTCCAGACTCTCCACTGTGCGGCAGGCCACATGCTTGGCAGTTTTCCACCCAGCGGTTGCGGCTACTTGCAGTACCTTTTTCCTCCACTGCAGCAACTTGCTCGCCTTCCCCAAGTCGTTGTCAGTAAGCAGCGTTTCCAACAAAGTGAGGACTGCCAACTCCTGCTGGTCACTCGGGCCTCCGCCTTTCACCACGGCGGGCAAGTCCTGTACAGGCTGCAAAGCCGGTCTCCGCGGCCTGAGTTCAGCCATGTAGTCCAGGCACTGTTTGAACCTCGCGTCTGCGTATTCTTTCAGTTTCCCCAGGGTTTCGCCGGGCTCTTCATGCTCTATTACTGAGTTTTGGTCCTCGAAGGGGAAATCACTTGCGCCGCCCACAGACCCGAAAATGCCGCCCTGAGGCAAAGGTCGCCCGCCATAGTGTTTGGACAGCTTGCGAGTAGGACGGAATTCGTCTTGCAAAGAGGCTATACTGGAAATCTGCGGCAACTGCAAAGCTGTAAATCCCTCGAGTTGCAAACTCGCATACACTCCTGCCATTCGGTCGCTTGCGACTACTGGGGTATAGATATCTTTTAGTAGCTGTCCCAGACTTAAGACGAAATCAGACCTTTTGGGCAAGTTCGAGAGACTCACGAGAGTGACTCCCTCCGAGTCCAGTTTCCGCAGCAAAGCAGTACACATCTCCCCGACCAGTTTCTTTTGTGAGTTCTGAGCGTCCGCAGCTATCAGCAGTCTCGGGAAGTGCGCCAGCACTACCCACAAGTCCTGCAACGGCACTGCACTGCTCAGCAAACCAGTCATAGCCTTCACTCCTCCCTTCTTCACAAACCCTTGCAGTAGCTGACTCACATTCACGCCTAAGTTCGCCCGCTCATAGAACTTCCCTGTCCTCGGCACTAGTCCCATTACGCTTATGAAAGTCTCCAACAGCTCTGTGCCCGCCTTGTATATAGCGACGTTGCTATTCTGCAAATAGGCATCTGCCTGGCTCTGCAGTCTCAAGTGCTAATTGGAACTCACGTCTGTGTAGACCTCAGGCGCTCGCAACATCCAACTGAGAGCCAAGTCAGTCACTAGTCCGAAGAGCTCGAGGACTTTGGAGTAGTCGCGGAGAGGGTCCTGGGTAGGGAATACGGTGTAGGTGTAGGTGAGGATGCAGTCCACTAGGACGAATAGGTCGCCTCGGAGCAGCACTGCGAGGTCGTAGGGACTGAAGCCTTCGAACTTATTGTGCAGCAAAATACGCACTTTCCCGTTCACGATTTTCAGATATTCCTCGTTAAAGTCCCATTCTCGGAGAGCGACGGTAGTCTGCCCTGTATATCCGCGCGAGTACATGCGCAGAGGCGCCAGCAGTGCAGAGTGAATGCAATGCCATTGCTTCCACTTGTCACTCCACCCGTCAAAGTGCACCAACACTCTTTGCTTCTGCCTCTTTTTCACTCTTCCCAGCCTCCACACGCCCAAGCCGTCCTTCGCATCACACCACGTCTTCTGCTTGAAATAGTCCAAGCCTGGGTCTGCCATATGTTGGTGTTAAGAAATACCAGCAGTCGAGTTATCCACAGCAATGCTAAAGTGACCAATTTGCAGTGGCTGCAAGCTTAATAGCAGGAGAAATGGACTCCCAGCAGATCCGCGTAACCCTCTACAAGAACACCCAAAGTCCCACCGAAGGGGCAGACATGCTAGTGAGTCGCTCCATCTCCAAGGCGGACATGCTCGCCCGCTGCAGTGCCACTTTCGGCTTCACAGCTACCAAGGTCTACAACAAGACAGGCACACTGCTCAACTCCTTCGAGGGACTGGCGGACGGTGCAGCGCTGTATGTGTCGAGAGGAGAGGCGTTTCAGGTGAAGAAAAGCACTGGGAGTGAACAGCGTGCAGGGAGTAAGCGGTGGATGTTGACTATGCTGGGAGCGGCGGCTGTGGGGAAGTCAGCAATTACTCTTCGCTATGTGAACAACCGGTTTGTCAAGGACTACGACCCTACAATTGAAGACTTCTACCAGAAAGCCGCTCAAGTGGACGGAGAAACTGCGAATTTGTCGATTCTGGACACTGCAGGAATGGAGGACTACGAGAGTCTCATTGACCACTGGATAGATAAGAAGGAGGCGTTTATACTGGTGTTCAGTGTGCAACTGCCTGAAACCATGCAAAGACTGCGTGACTTCCACGATAAAATCCTGCACCGCTATGAAATGAAGGACCAGCGGTCTCCTGTGGTGGTCATCGCTGCCAATAAAATAGACGTGCCGGAGAGATATGTGAGTACCGAGCAAGCCAAGCAGCTGGCCGCAGAGCTAAACGTGCCTCTTTTCGAAGTGTCAGCCCAGAGCAACACCAATATAGAAGAGATGTTCGCATACATCATTCGCGAACTGCGGAAGAAGTGGGCTCCAGCAGGCAAGCCGCAGCCGCACAAACATAAATGCGAACTCCTATAGCTAAGAGGACTGGCCGTAGGCAGCCTCAATCCGGGCAAGTATGACGTTGTGCATCATGTTGATAGTCTCCTCGATGTGCTCGATGTTGATAGGCAGCACTGTGAACACCTCGTCGAAGTCTAGGAGGTAACGCTGCACTTCTTGGAAACTACGCAGACAGTGCTGGAGTTGCTGCTGAAAACTGCCTAGGTTCCGGAGTTCCTCTTGCACGTTGGACTGCAGGTTGGACATGAGCCAGTTTTCCACAATGTACGCATGGTCTTTCTCGGTGATAGTCAAAAGAAAGGGCACGATGACAGCGGAGCTGTAGTCGATCGAGTCAATGTCCGCCTTGCTCGCAGCATCTTGGCTGAACGCAGGCGAGTCCGGCCATATCATCTTGAACTTCCTATGCGACTGCCCCTCTAGCAACCTGAAGTAGAGCGTCGGATCCACATGATACCCCTCGATAATCAGCGCCTTCCCCTCCCTCAAACACTTGCTAAGATCAGTCTGCACGCCCTTACGAGCTCCCGCACACTCCGCCTTATAGCGGTCCAAGCGGTGTTCCTGTGCAGCCCAGAAAGGCCTTTCGCAGTCCGCATTGAAGCGGGACATTACAGAAGTGACAATTGCAGTTTGCAGGACGTTGGCTACGTTCACTCGGTCTGCTAGTTGAGTGACCAGGGTGCTCATGCCGCAGATGGGAGGGCCGGAAACTAGGATCAGCAGTGGAGCGCGGAGGGAGTAGAAGCGGTTCATCATTTGGTACCTGCGGATGAATGCGTCGCCGTAGTTGTAGACTCGCATGATGCGGAATAGGCAACTTTCCATCTCTGCCTGCCGCACTTCCAGCTTGCCCTCTTCCACTAGCAGCTTTTTCAGGTCCATGGCAATACGGATCGAGTCCTTGGGCGGCACTTTGTTGAGTGTCAGCACTCGACTCACAAGGAACCGGGAAAAGATGAAGAAATGGTCCTCCAGCCACACCTTCACCTTCACAGCGTCGTATTTGCTGATTTTCTTAACGACTGGGTCCGTCTGTTCACTCGCAACGGAGCTTTCCTCAGTCTGATCACTGCCCTCTACCATTAATGCGATAGAAGCCAGTCCTGTCCTCGCCCATTGTAAATGGCAGAGACACAGTCCCGAGTGCTGAGCAAACTGGACGAAATCGAGAAAAGACTGCTGGAAAGCACTCCAGAACTCCGGGAACTCTATAAGAAAGGGGCATTCGGCAGGGAAAGTCTGCCTCCTTCCTCTGAAGCGCTCAGAAGGACCATTGAAATAGCAGGCTACTCGTCTCACCCTTTGGACATGCAGAATAAGGCTAGGGAGATGGAGGGACTCATTGCTGAGGAGAGGAAAAAGGGGAAAGCGCTGGCGAAGGAAATAGAGGGTAGACAGCTCAGATATGTGAAGAGGGAGCAGGAGTACCGCAAGACTTTGCTGGACTACGAGCGCCAGCTGAAGAGCAATGCCACCCTAGGCCGCATTTCCCTGAGCGAGCCCACCTACAAGCACTTGGAAAGGATCTCCTCCATGCACGACCAGATTCTGGCCAACATCGGCACAGTCCAGAGCAAAACTTCGCTGATACTGGACGAACAGGAAAAGGACATCACCAAGGACTTCAACTCCGAACTGAACAGACTGGTGCGGGACTTGGAGGAGGAAAAGAGGAGAAAGCTGGAGGGAGTGGGCAGCTTCGCTGAGAGAGAGTCCAGACTGAGGATGAACTTGGAACTGACCAGAGCCAAGATAGAGCTAGTGGAGCAGACCAATAAGGCACTACAGAGGAAAAACAGAGACCTCAAAATTGAACTCAGTTCGCAAATTGGAGACAGAGAGTTGCTTGCGGTCCAAATTCAGGAAACCGAAGACCTCAATAGCAAGCTCAGGGAAGCTATAGAAAGGGAGAAAGCCAAGGCTATGGAAGACACTGCTGACCTCGTGGAAAGGACTGAAGAGCCACACCCACTGGGCAGGTCTTTGGTGAGGAGTGACCAAGGCAAGGCTTTGAGGTATGAGAAAGTGCTGGCGCAAATGCGACACAGACTGGACTCTCGCAGGAGGAAAATAGTGGAGACGAAGCAGAGTCTGGAGCAGTTGCAAAGCAGCAGGACGGAACTTGAAGTGATGCTGAGTGGGACTGTGGAGCAAGTCAAGTCGGAAATTCGGGCTCAGGGGGATATTCACAAGCGAGGAAGTGAGGCCTTGGGAGCACAGGACCGGGAACGCATTGTGGAGTGGCTGCTTTCCCAAGAACGCGTGCTGACCCTCCTATACGACCAAACCTTCCCTCCCCTGTCCTCCCAGTAATAGTCACTCTAATGGGCAGACATGTGAAGCGGCGCTCTCGCACTGACAGTGCTACCGCCTTCAACTTACTGCTCACCCGAGTCAAGCTCAAACGAGACGCCTCCTACCCTCCCTGCCGCTTTCAAGTCCTGGCAGCCCTGGAGGCCTGCATACACGACATCTTCTCAGGCCTGCGGGAGGAGTTTTTCCTGATGACAGAGAAGCGGAGGGACGACTGCGGGCTCACAGGCCAGCTCCAATCGCTGGAACTGCAGCTCGACTCGGAAATTCTGAACCAGCTGATAGCCGCCATTGACAACGAGACAACTCGTGTGTTTCTACCCAGAATAGATGATTTGGTGCGTAGTGAGACGGAAGACCTGCTGTCGACTATGCTGGCGGTCATCAGGGAAGTCGCTGCAGACACTGCTTTATGTGCAGGATTCATCTGCGACGCAAGTACGCTTATTCAAGCGATCATTAGCAAGCTGCAGGAAAGCAGTCGAGAGCTGAAAGTCGTCCTGGACCAGTTTTTCCAAGAAGCTTTACTCGTCTTCTATGAAGACTTGATGAAGATAGCAGAGGTGCGAGAGGCTTTCCGCCTCGTAGGCCGCCAAGACTCTCAAGTCGGCCAAGTCCTTGCAAGGGTCTTGGAAGACCTGCAGAGCTCTCAGAGGGATGTGTATGTTTCCTACAGCACCCCTGACCTGCTGCAGCAGATGTCTATCGAGCAGGTCCTGCTTTACATCAATGCTGAGGACGAGATAGGGGCGAAGGGGAAGAAGAAGCGGAGGAGAAATCGGAAGAAGCAGATGAAATCGTCGAGGGACTTAGGGGCACTCACAGACACGGAATTCGAGGAATTGACAGTGGACTTCAGACAGAGACTTGAGCAAATTCAGCTGAGCTCTGAGCGAGGACGGCCCCGAGTTAGTGCCCAGTGGCTGGACCGCCTCCGCACCATGGTCCAGTAATTGTCCTTAGCCTAATAGCATGGAACAGGAATTCAACTCTTCATCCCTAGGACTGAGCAACAGTCACATGTACGAGTGAGTTCACTGAACTAACCGCTACACCTCTCGAGAGACCTATGAGGTTTGCGACACTTCAGCAAACACAGGCCGCACTGCTATAGGTAAATGGGAGTGTGCTGTTCTCACAAAGAGTGTGTGGCTGCAGCCGCAAGCAACGGCAACACGTCTGCTATCACTCAGCTTCTGTTCCCGCGGAGCGCCCGGATCCACATCCTTTGCAAGGATGAGCGACAGAGAGTCATCACAGACGACCATCTGCAAGTGACTTTAACAGAGCCGGCAGTAGCCTTTTCGCAGCAAATCAGCATGGGGAAGTGGCAAGTGTGGGCCTCAGGTGAGCACTAGACAGGCTGCATTCTGCCGGGGTTGGACCCGAGAGGTCTGGACAAGGTCTGCCAGGATATGGTTTTTTTGGAGTCTTTCAAGGGGTGTACACTCGCAGGAGTGTTGGATGGACATGGACAGAACGGAGAAGTCGTCGTGTCCTTCTGTCGCAAGTTCATATGTGACTACTTCAATCAGCACCATCGAGAAATCGAGCCAGACCCACAAGCGTTCTTGCAAGTCCTCACAGCAACTTGCAACAAAGAGTTGAATGCAGCAGTGGACTGCCTTGCTTCCGGCAGCACGGCGATATTCCTGCTATACTGCAAGGAAACTGTATACTTCTCAAGCGTTGGCGACTCGCGCGGCATTTTAGCCACTTCCCATCCGCCAGATATATTGGCCGCGGTACAGCCTCCAAGAGGCGATGACAAGGCTTTACTGCAGGAAATTAAACAAAGAAGGTCCGTCTCTCCTCCTGAAAACGAACTAATAGCAGTGCAAATGACCGTGGACCAAAAGCCTGAAGACCCTCAAGAACTAGTGCGTATCAAGCAGGCTGGAGGCGTAGTCATGCGGCTAGAGGATGACTCCGGCACGCGAGTGGGTCCTTACCGTGTCTGGAAAGTGGCGAATATGTACCCGGGCATAGCCATGTCCCGCTCACTTGGAGACACCATTGCGCATGAAATCGGCGTTAGCAGCGATCCTATCGTCACCTCCCGGCAATTGAAAGAAGGCCAGGACTTCTTCTTTGTGCTGGGGTCGGATGGCCTGTGGGACATGATGGAGAACCAAGAAGTCAGCGACTTCGTGGAGGCCTACCGACAGCGTTCAGTCCGCGGGCTGCAGAGGCCACTCTATGTGGACATAGTGGAGCCCACCAATGTCTGCATTGCGCATTTACTATGTGAAGAGGCTCGAGCCCGCTGGCTGTCCATCGTAGAGGCGGAAGACGTCATCATAGACGACATTTCCTGCGTGATATTGGAACTTATCACTCACCTGCCTAGCAAGAAGCGAGCCCCTCCACGGACATACCAAGCTCATAAGGACTTCGCGGACTTGCCAGGGATGGACGGAGGGGTCCGCCACCTCGACCCCCGCTCCCCCCTGCTGAAGGAACCGAAGGAAGAAGACTCCATAGTCAAGGAAAGCATTGACACCCAGCCTGCAGCAGTTGTCAACGATCCTCGCAGATCCTCGGTCAGTGAGTTCAAGTTGGCAGAGTGACCTACAGCGCTATCGTAATATGTGTAAGTTGTTAGGCTGAAAGACAGCTTTAATGGGACTATTTTGGATTCAAGTCCTGATTTCAGCCATAGAAATCCGTGTCCTGGACTTTCTCTTCCCAGGCCGACTCTAGACTTTCTCCTAGCGCAGGCTACTCAGCCTTCATCACCTACACGCAAGAGCTGCTAAAGCAACCACATGTCACGCAGCAATACAATATCACCATGGAGTGGAGCAATTTGGCTTTGTGCGGCTTGGCGGCAGTCCTAGGCGTAGTAGCAATGCGCTTCCGCACTCGCATCCCTCCCTTCCGCCTAGCCCGCAGGCATGTAGTCCTGTACGGACATGACCTTCCCTTGCTGGAACGACTCACACGAGAGTGCTATTTCGCTGGTGCGAAGGTGACCTTGCTGTACAGCTGTGCGGCTAGTAAGGCCGCAGTATCCAACCTCATTGCAAGTTTGGAGCGGCACTGTGGACGCTCTGCACGAATCAAGTGCTTGGAGTACAACCCTGCGAAGGCCAATAGCAGCCTTACGGAGGCGGAAAGGAACAGTCACGGAGCCTTCGAAGTCCTCATCATCTGCTCAGGTCAGGCACCTGTAGGCGACTTCCTGGACCTATCGATAGCTTCTGTAGCGGAAACCATGCAGAAGAACTACCTGCAAGCCGCGGAACTGATCAAGCTAGTAGGGGGCAAGATGCAGGCGAGGGGAGGAGGACGGATCTGTGTGGTGGAAACTGCGGCTGCCTGTTTGAACCTGCCTGGCGCCTGTTCCCCTGCTGCAGAGGCTTTGAAGGTCTTTGCAGATGCGATGAGGTGCGAACTCCCAGCTGTCCCAGTCCTTTTCATGGGGCTAAGTCTGCTGGAAAGCAACAAAGAGTCTGGGTCCAACTCCCTGGAAGCGCCCATCTCTCTGGAAGAAGCCTCGCACAAAGTCCTCCTAGCCATCCAAGCTGGCAAAAGCGTGTCCTTCAGCAGGCCCTGGCAGTCTCTCCTGAGCATCGCAACAGAAGGCCCTACAGAGCGCTTCGCTCCTGTGACAGACACTCTACTGGCAGGCACGAGTGTGCTGTTCGGCTTCACTTACTGGCGTCTTTACCTTCCCTGGGCACTGCCTAAGTAATCTCTTAGTCTGCTTCACTGGGCAGGGTTTCGCGAGCAATGGTCGCCCAGCGGTTATACTTGGCTAGTCGAGACCACTTGAAGGGCGGGCCAAGCTCTAAGAACTCGGCTTGCAGGCCGAAAGCCAGGTCCGCAAGTGAGGAGTCCCCAGATTCGTACAGAGCCTCGCGCAGTACTAAGCCGTTCCCCACCCCTGCCTTGGTAAGGACCTTTTGGAACTCCAGTGTTTCGGAGACTGTGCCTTTGGCTTTGATGGAGACTAGGTGAGGCCGGGACTGAGGGCTTTGGCCTTCGTCTGGGTCGAATATAGCCTTGTGCGCTTCGATATGGTTGGAAATCAGGCGGTTTCCGCTGAGACGGGCATTGGGGTGCATTTGGGCTAATTTGGCGCTAACAGCAGTCCAGCCCGCTGCATCAGTAGGCGCCACAGGGTCCTCCAGCACTCCAATGCTCCTCCTATCATTCAGCAACTTCACATAGAAGTCCCCCAGTTGGTTGACATCTAAGGGCTGTTTGAAACCCTCCATCTCATACTTCCCCACATCAGGCAGGAAGAAGTCCTCAGCTCCACAGAGAATATACACGCTGTAGTCCTCACCAGGGCTGAAGCCAGCGTGAGTGACGGCCTCGTCCATCATTTTGCAGCACTCTGCAATGCTGTCGTACGGAGCGATAAAGGCGCCGTCTATGTGCTGCTTTAGCGCAGCTTCGCCGCCTTTCCCAGAGGCTAGAAGTTGCCTGAAACTCGTGTAGAGCTTTTTGAAGTTGTCGAAGGACTGCTCGGGAGGAAAGCGTCCGGGCGTAGTTTCGTACAAGGCGAATTTCCTGAATTTGTTCTTAGTGTTGAATCGCTTGCCAGTATGCAGGAAGTTCACCAGTAGTCTCACAGGCTTGAAAGCGGGCAAATCCTCGCCTACCCTCACAGCCGCAATATGACGGTACAAAGGCTTGTTCGCGAAAAAAGCCCCTGCCAGCGCTGTAGCCAGAGATAGAGCCGCCACTGTATTGGCCCCTAAAGGCGCCTTTGTCTCTGCGCTTTCGCACCCAGCCACAATCGTCGAATCCGCCTTTCGTTGGTCTGTCACCGACACCCCACTGAGTCTCTCTCGGATCGAGTCTCTGATCAGCCCTGCAGCCTGCCTCATGCCTTTCCCCTCCATCCGTTCTTCCCGGTCTCTAAGGTAGTTCTCGTCTTCTTCATCTGGGGAAAAGGTGAATATAGGCCCCGGGAACACCTGTCCCTTGAAGTCACACAAGACCTCGATTTGCAGACTGGGTAGTGTCTCGAGTAGTACTTCTGAGGCTCTGAGTTCTGTGATGTTGGCACTCGCACTGCTCATTTCGCTCAGAACGCCGCTCATGAAGGAGTACGGGTCAGCAGGCATTGCGCGGGCTAGGCGGTTGACCAGAGAGGTGAGCGTTTCCTCGATTTTGAAGGAAGCCAGGTACTCGCGCAGCTCCTTGCTGATAACTGCTGAGTCCGCCATATGTTTCTGAGTACTAAAAGGCGGATTAGGCTACTTCTAAGGCTTCTCTGATAGCGACTTCATTAGGCACAGCCACATGTCTGCTTTCTCTGACCAACTGGATTGCAGACTCCACTGAAAAGTTGTGGTACTTGACCAAGTAGTACACCACTGTAGCCGGCGCCCTGCCCATCCCCGCCGTGCAATGCACATATATCACCTTCCCATTCCCATACAACTCGTCCAGCACCTGCGCAGCATAGGGCAGTTTCGACACCAAGTCAGAGTGGTCGAAGTCGCCCACAGGGATGTGCACTGCTTCGATGTTCAGGGCGGCGTAGACTTGCTGCAGTGCGGGCCAGTTGATGCGACGGTATGTGAAATCTCTCCTGCTCTGCAGGTTTACTACTGCAGTGACCCCCGCTCTCGCGAGAGCTTCGATGTCGGAGGAGCTTTGGGGGTAGGGTCCGATGAAAAGCTGGAAATCGGTCACTTTGTCGAAGGCGATTCCGCCTACGAAGTTCATGTCTAGGCGTTCAATGTGACTAGGGGCTTCGCCTCCTTCGAGTAGGAACAACTCACGGTTCGGCTCTCGCTCCCATTCGGCTGAATCAGTGGCTGAGTCCACTAGTAGGTACTTATACGTGAAACGGAGCATATTTCGAGGGACTGCAAAGGTAATAGCCCAGCACTGGCCCTGGACTCCCGTAGGCAGCAGTCTCGACTGAGCCTCAAGAGACATAGCCACAGGTCCATCACTTTCCCACTTCCCCAACGAATCCGGGTCTCCATTGATATGCATGACTTCAGTGCTTTCACGCTGAGGACTGTACAGGGCCAAAGTCACAGTAGTGTGGTTCCATACATCCACATGTCTCTCCACCACACTCACTGCTGAGCGGTTAGGCCCTGTTTCCCACCTGCTCGACTCGTTCTCTCCAAGCACCAGATACTTATAGTGAAACATGACACTGAAAGGTAAGGTCACTTTGGTCGTCCACACATGTCCTTGCGTCCACCCCATCTTCACCGCTTTCTCCGTGCTCCAGCCTCCCAGCTCTTCCAAGTCCCCAACGACATACAAGTTCTGTCCCCAGTCTGTGCGGTACCCTACTGAGAAGCACACCTCCATTTTCAACCGCTTATTACTACTCTCGTTCTTCGAAGCTTTGGGTGTTGGCGAGAGAGGACACGGGCGTGTCTTCGAGCCGGGCGAAAAGACGAGACCTGGGCTTGGCTGCGGCTGACAAGTCGAAGTTTTGGTCGAGTTCAGTTTTCACAAGGCTGATTTTCCGCTTGAGAGTACTCAGGTGGGAGTCTTTGACCGGGGGGGAAATCGACACCTCTTCAAATCGGTCATACTTGGGTAGAGCTGACTTAGAGGCAGGGACTTCACTATCGTCCTCAATAGGCTGGGTGTATGGCCCCAAGCCAAGTGCTCGTCTGAAGCCATCTCCACTGCCTCGAGTTTCCAGGTCCACACTGCTCCTCATCATGTTCAGCTCCGCCCGCAGAGCGCTGCTCACCTCTATCAGCTGGTCTCGCTCTTCGGTTGCCTTTGCGAGGTCGCTCTTCAGAGACTGCATCAGAGCCTTCAGCCGAGAGAGTTCCTTGTCTCGGGCCGCGAGTTCGGCTTCCTTCGCTTGCAGAGTCGACTCAGTTCTCCTTTGCTCCTCTTCAGCGCTTCGAAGGGTATTTTCCAAGTCTTGCAAATGCGCAGTGAGCCGGGCTATTTCCAACTCCTGCCTGCTGGATTTGTCCTTAAAAGTCGTCTCAAAGTCTTTCTTCCTCGAAGCCTCCTGAGCATCCCGCAGGTCGGAAGCCAGTCTCTGTCTAGTGCTTACCTCCAAGTCCTGGTTCTCCATATGTGCGGCTTCCAGGTCTGTCTGCGTGCTTTGCAAGGTCTCTTTTAGCCTTTCCACCTCTTCCTCCCGTTTCCGCAGTAGTCTCTGCAGAGTGTCCACTTCTGAGGACTGGTCCTTTGCTTGTCGCTGCTTGAGGCGAGTTTCGGCACTTCGCTCGAAGTCGGAATTGCGAGTTTGGGCGCTTTCAAGGTCACTTTCAAGCCTGCGGATTTCTCTTTCCTGGGCTGCTAAGGCCGCCTTGCTTCGGTCCAAATTCAGCGCTAAAAGACTCATTTCGTCGCTCTTTTCTGCTAATTCGCCCCTCAAATCGACAACATTTTTCTTCATTTTCGCAATTTCAGCTGCTGCATTGTCCCGAGTTTCCTCCATTTCCTGGGCTTTGAGCTGCTCCGCGTCCTCCGCTCTGCCTTTCAGCGTCTGACACTGCAGAGCCAAGCGCTCATTATCATCCATCGCCTCCGCCAGTTTCTCCTGTATTCGCTTCAACTGCAGTGCATGTGTCATTTGCATTTTCTCTGAACTGGCTTCTTTGATTTGGCTGATGTAGGCGAGTTCTCGCTCTTGCTGCTCTTTGAGCTGGGCGATTTCGCGCTGCTGGGCGAGTTTGTCTTCTTCGTGCATGGATTGGAGGTGGGCGAGTTCCTGCTTCAGGGCTTGCTCGGAGAAGCGTAAGGCGCGTGCTTCTTGGTCTGCCTTGAAAAACGCCTCCGTCTTTTCCTTAATAACTGCATCATATTTCTTATGCAGCGCTTCATTCTGGTCCTGCAGCACTCTCACTCTGTCCTCCAGCAGCCCCGCTTCCTGCGACCCCGCAATCACCTCCTCCAACTGAGACCGCAGGGAGTTCTGCTGACTTTGACTCTGCGCCAACTGCGCCTTCAGACCTTGCACCTGTTCCTCTCTACTCCTCAGTGTGACTTCCAAAGACTGAGACGAGTCCTTCGTAGCTGTGATGACCTCCAATTCCTTATCCCGCAAGCGAGCTTCGTAGTCCGCTCGCACTGCCTTTATTTCCTCGTCTTTCCTTTTGAGGATGTCGGCTTTTTCCCACTGAATGGCGGAGAGTTGTTCTCGGAGGGTTTCGCGGTTGTCTTGGAGTTGACGTTCGCTGGACTTGCGCCTGTCTTCGAAGGAGCGGATCCGGTCATCAGCGCTTCTCAGGGCATCCCGCAATTCCTCAGTCTCAATTTCCTTTTCTCTGCATGCGGTTTTCAGCACTTCCAGCTTCTTCTCCAGCTCTTCCAATTCCGCGTCTCTCCCATCTATGAGAGACAAGTTGTAGTTGAAGTCCTCCTGCATTTGCTCCAACTTGGCTTTCAAGTCTTCACATAGCTGTTCCTTGCCTCGCATCTGTTCCTCCAGTCGCTGTATGCGGGCTCGGCTCAGTGAGATGAGTTCCCTTTCCTTCTCTGCCAGCAGCTGGCCCATTTCCGCGTCCTCTCCATAGTCACTCATTTGAATGTCACTGGACACTTCGCACGAATTCAAGATAGAGGAGAAGATTGCGGCGATCAAGAGAACAATGCAGCAGCTGGGTTCAAGTATTAAAGACGCCCCTACCGAGCCTCATAGACTGCTCAAAGCCTCTCACTCCATGGAGGACTTACAGGACTACGACCTACTCACCTCGCCTGTGGAAGAGCCTCGGGAGGACCTCGTGCCTCCACTGTACGCCTCCATCAAGCAAAGTGTGGACCTGACCAAGGGCATGGCAGGCAAAAGTCCCGAAGTGTGGGAACTCAACGTACTGCTGGACTATGAGAAAGACAAGGTAGCGGCTTTGGAAAGCAGACTGAAAGCCAAGGAAATGACAATAGCGCAGCTCAGTGCGGAGAGTCAGAAGGCACTGGCGACTGCACAGGCCTATCGCTCTGAGGCTGTTAGCCTTAGGGAGACTTTGGAGCAGGAAAGGACCAAACAGCAGCGAGAAACCTTGCGAGCGGACCAGGAAATCCGTCTCCTGCAGGACAGAGTCGACAAGGAACAGACCGACTGGGAAACTGTACAGGCCAAATACAAGGCTTTGCAGGAGTACGTGGCCGCCCTGGAAGCCAGGAACGAGGTCGAAGACTTAGCTGCTCGAGTTAGAGACTTGGAAAACGAGCGAATCGCTCTGATTACAGAAAGTGCGCAGACGACACAAAGAGTGCAAAGTCAGGAGCGAGAGCTGGAGTTGGTGAAGCAGGCATTGGATGCAGCGCGGAACAGTGCTGCGGGTGCGGACAAGTCGCTAAGTGTCAAGGAGCAGGAACTGGTCCATTATCAGCGAGAAAAGGTCTCGCTGCTGAAGGAAATCGACAGTCTGCAGGCTAAAATACAGCGACAAAGCGACCTAGACGACGTCAGTTACCTGAAAGAGGAAAACAAAAGACTAGTGAGAGAGCTAAAAAGCGCTAGAGGAGGGGAAGGGACGCTGGCTCGGGAAAAGGAAGAACTACTGGGAGAAATCCGCACTTTGAGGCTTGAAAAGGCCAGAGGCCGCAGCCAATCCGCAGAACGGTTCGAGCGTCCTTGCACCAAGCGAGGCAAAACGAAGCGGTCCAAAAGCCAAGGCCGCAAGCCCAGCCACCCGAACCTAGCAGGAGGCACTACTCGGCGCACCCCCACTCCAGCCCTGTTGACACAACTGCAGGAAATCTTCGAGGTCACAGAGGTCGAGCAGCTGCTTCCCACCTGCTTAGAGCGCCTGCGAGAGATGGGCGAGTTGAGAAAGTTTTCAGGCAATTTGGCAGTTCTGATCAGAGACTGCTCCCCGCCGGACAGCTTCGCACGACAACCCTCTCATCGGCAGATGTGGAAATGGGTGAAGCGACTAGTGGAAGAGTACATGCACATACGCAAATCTGAGGGTGAGGAAATGCGCCAACTCAAAGGTCTCCTAGGAGTCCGCTCCAACTCTGACCTGCTGAGGACTGTGACCAGACACACTGCGGAGTTGCAGTCGCTGCAGACTCTGCTGGAGAAGCTGAGACTGGTCCTGGGGCTGAGTCCGAGAGTAGAGCTGGAGGCGATTGACCAAGCTCTCAGCTCTATGCTGGCCTAACTAATACTGCAGGACTAGGTCTGACTTGGGCCAGTTGGCTGTATATGGAGGAAGTAAGGCCGGGGCACTACGTACTCGTGCAGGACCTGAAGGGTCGGCGGTCCTTCGTGCAAGCGAGTTCTAAGGGCAAAATCAAGGTCGCGAGGCAGTTCATCCCCGCTGCCAGTCTGGTCGGCCTGAGGTACGGAGTGCTGTACGAGCAGGACGGAGGGACTGTCTCTCCCGCTGCTCCCAGTGACGTGGGCGCCTTCACAGGCGAAGTCACGGGCGATAACCGCTCTTTAGTGGACGACAACAAAGCGCAAGCACTGAGCGCTGAGGAGATCAAAACCATGAAGGACACCTTCGGCGGGAGGAAAGTGATTGAAGAGCTGGTCAACAACAGCGCTACTTTCGCCACCAAGACTCAACTCAGCAAGGAGAAATACCTGCGCAAGAAGAAGGCGCAGCACTTGTGCGAGTTCACGCTTTTCCGCACTTCCGCTTTTCACATTGCGGAAACTTTGTTTGAACAGCGGAAGTGCGTGCGGCCGGATCTGCTGGCGAACATGATTACTTTGGCGAACCTCAACTACGCAGCGAAGGTACTCGTAGTAGAAGACTTGAAGGGAGTTATCACTGGAGTGTGTCTACAAAGGTGCTGGGAGCCTGTGACTGCACTAGTGACTGGAGAGAAGGCGAAGCTGCCCTTCCTGCAGTACTTCAATTTGACCCCAGAGGAAAAGTCACGACTGAAATGTGTGAAGTTCGAGGAACTCACTGGGTCCTTTTCCTCCCTTCTCCTCGTGACTTCCCTGCACCCGAAGTCCACACTGGAGGCCTTGCTGCCCTTCCTGCGACCTTCCGCCCAGGTAGTGATTCACAGCTACACAGGCCAGTTCCTGGCTGAATGCGAGCAGTGGCTGATTCGGGCAGGACTTTGCATCGATGTGCGTATTGAGGACTTTATGACTCGGAAATATCAAGTGCTTCCCTCAAGAACTCACCCTGTGATGTCCAGTGGAGGGCATGGAGGCTATTTACTTAGCTGCATTGCTGTAGCCCACAAGGTGGATGACCCGCCAGCGCAATCCATGGAGCTTGAAGAGCCACAGGCAGAGGCGGGATCGGCAGAGGAAGGCAAGGAAGACGATTAGGATAGCTTCTTAGGATATCGCTTTATATAAAGGGGGAAGGAGATGCATTCATTTAAAGTACCATTGGAACCACAGAGGTGGAATTGACCCTTTAAGGTCCATATGTATAGCGAAGGAAATCCTCACTTCCTGAGTATCTATCTACAGACAGCATTTCTGATTTAGCATAGAGCGAGTTTGGGTGCAGCAATTGCTTGCTAAGTCTGTTGGGAAGCGTGACAGGACAAGACTAGTATGTCTAGGGCGGACGGTTAGTCCTACACTAAGACCTCTCTCCCCTGATACGCCGAGCGAGCTGCATGTCCTTGGGCATGATAGTGACTCTCTTGGCATGGATAGCGCATAGGTTGGTATCCTCGAAGAGTCCGACCAAGTAGGCTTCCGCAGCCTCCTGGAGCGCCAATACAGCACTGGACTGGAACCTGAGGTCTGCCTTGTATTCCTGGGCAATTTCTCTCACTAGGCGCTGGAAGGGCAGCTTGCGGACTAGCAGCTCAGTGGACTTTTGGTACTTGCGGATCTCACGAAGAGCGACGGTGCCGGGGCGGTAGCGGTGGGGTTTCTTCACACCAGAGGTAGCAGAAGGAGCGGACTTCTTCGCCACCTTCTGAGCCAGGTGCTTCTTGGGAGTTTTGCCAGCGGGAGTCTTACGAGCAGTTTGCTTTGTGCGAGCCATTATCACTCACTGTTGCAAGTGGTTAAGTACTCCCAGCAGCATCCCCGGCGCACAATATCTCGTATCTGATTGGCCAATTGGGCAGAAAGAGAAAGAGGCGGAAGGGCCAATCAGAGTGTAGATTGCAAGGCGGAGGGATACCTGTGAAGGTATAAAAGCCCAGCGACCTGCCTTAGAAAATGGTCGGACGCGGAAAAGGAGGCAAGGGACTCGGCAAAGTGGGCGCAAAGAAGCGACATAGGCGGGTTGTGCGCGAGAACATCCAAGGCATCACCAAGCCTGCCATCCGCAGACTCGCTCGCAGAGGAGGAGTCAAGCGCATCAGTGGACTCATCTACGACGAAAGCCGCAACGTACTGAAGATCTTCTTGGAAAACGTGGTCAGAGATGCAGTGACCTACACTGAACACGCCCGGAGAAAGACCGTCACAGCACTCGATGTCGTCTACGCGCTCAAGAGACAAGGCCGCACGCTCTACGGATTTGGAGGCTAACAACATAGTAACCAGCTGCTTCTAGTCTGTCTCTTGGGCTGTGCATTGAAAATGGACCAGGTGAGGAGCAGCACTGCCCGGGTGCTTGCTGAGGCTGTGCATGTTGCTGTGAGTGTCCCTGCCTTGGAGAAACTGGCTTCAGTGCTCAGAGTTCAGAGACCTACTCCCTTGCCTTGGCGTTCTTGTTCCTTTCACTATACCGGTCCATCCATCCTCGACTACATCTTCGCCATCGACACAGTCAACTTCTGCTTCTGGCCAAACCCAGGTCTCGAATACGACACTTTGGCAGGAAGTCTCAAGGCAGTGCTCGAGGCAGACTCCACAGCTCTGAGTCCTCAGCGACTTGCCTCAATATCAGAAGACGAAGTGGCCCAACAGTTCTTCGCAGGAAGGCGAGTGGACCTGCTGGATGAACGGACTCGCTTACTGAGGGAAGTCGGGACCAACACGCTTAGTCTGTATGGGGACTATGAAACTCTGATCAGAGCAGCTGACCACTCTGCAGTGAAACTGGTAAATCTCGTCACTGCTGCTTTCCCAGGCTTTCGCGACCACACAATCTATAAAGGCAGACAAGTGTTCTTCTACAAACGAGCTCAAATCCTCGTCGGCGACCTGTGGGGCGCCTTCGAAGCACAGCAACTGGGCGACTTCCCAGACATCAGCAGTCTCACGATGTTCCCAGACTACCGTGTTCCCCAGATTCTCCGCCACCACCAAGTCCTAGTCTACTCCTCTGACCTAGCTGCGAAGGTCGACGCTGGGGCGGAACTGCCCGCCGGAGGGCCTGAAGAGGTGGAAATCAGGGCTGCTACTGTGCAGGCTTGCGACTTACTGAGAGTCAGTCTCGGCTTGGGTACTGCGGTGGAGACGGATTGGCTGCTGTGGCAGGTCGGGGAAGAGGCGAAGGATGCAGTTTCGCCACATCATCGCACTCTTTCGATTTACTATTAGCACATTAGAGGTTCACTTAGGAGTAGTCTAGGAAGCTGGATGTGTACGGGAGCTCGCTTATGCACAGGAGTGGTGGCCTTTCCTCGCCCTGTCAATATCTGTTCTTTCAGCTCCTTTCCCAGTTTTCTCTGTTTGTCTCCTAATTTGGCACTTTCCTGCAACAAAAAGTCAGCCGCCAGGACCTCCCTCACTCTGACCAAACTTGTCACTTCCAACAGCCTCGGCCTACTTCTCTTCTGACTCAAGTCTCTACTCGGCGCCAAGGCTCTAACTCCCTTCGTCCAGCCACAAGGGCCATACGATTTCTGGTACGGTTTGCGTCTTTCCTCCGAATGCCGTCTTTCCTCGAATTCCCAGTCCACCCTCTCCCTTGTAGTAGGTGTGAGGACGATAAGGGCGGGTCTAGGGTGTACAGACCCTGTTCGTATGGAGAAGCTTCTCCCCGGTCTACATAATCTCCCGAATTCCATTTTTTATTTACGCTAAAGCAGACGGTGATTGGCGGCTGCCTTCTGAAGTGCATCCATGCGCCTTGCGACTTGATTGAGCGTGTCACGGACTCGATCCTTCCCAAGTTGATGGAGCTTGAAAGAGCGATAGCGGTCTAAGGCTGGGTTGCTGTGGCAGCGGGAAAGCTGAATAAGCGGCTTTGAGTGCAATTCTTGGGCTAATTTCGCTCTGTCTAAGAGGTTTCGACCCACTGCTTGAGTCAAAGTGTTCGGGTTGAGGGACGAAATGGCGGAAATTGTGAGCATTTCGGTCTTCATTGCGACTAAGTCTTTGAACCGGGCTTCGGACTCGATTTTGGCTTCTGGGGCCTTTTCAGCTAGTTTCTGCGCATATAGCAGGTCGAGGTTCCGGAGAGGAACGTCCTCTGTGCGTTCCCTCCACTTTCTATAGGTCATATGCGAAATGGGGCGAAAGGCTTTTTGCTGTATCAGAGACGACACAGCGTCTTCCAATTCCAGCGTCTTCGTCCACCTAGACGATAGTCCAGACCCTGAAAATCCCTCCGCAGTGTTCACCCTCCTGAGAGGTCCTCCTATGTTCCCTGTCAACTTCGCTTTCGCAGTTTCGGATTTGAGCTTTAGTCTTAGTTCTCGAAAGGGCAAGGCAGGACTGGAGACTTCGCTAGAGAGCTTTGACTTACGCTGACTTCGGTGGGTAGGGAGAGTGCGGACTGAGGCGGGCTCCTTGGATGTCTGCTTCTTCAGTATGCCTAACTGATAGGAGTCAATGCATAAAAAGTACCATTTGTTCTGTATGTCTGGCAGTACGTCTATCGTCAGACTGCTAATTCTCCCGGCAAACCCTTGTAGTACAGTTTTTTCCAGGATCAAACGGACATATTCCACAGTGGCTACGAGGTGCTCAGTAGCCTGAGACAAGGAACACTCGGTTTCCTCAGCGGTCTCATTCACCTGCAAATAGTGCTCTTCCACGTCCATTAGCTCTGGATTGGGAGGACCAGCGAATCGCACAGACTGCTGCACCTCCTCTTTCTGCTTGAGAAAGGGTCGACTGTTAGACAGCAGTCGAGCCTTTGTACCTCGTAACTGTGTCCAGGTGACTCGCACAAGTCTCGCGACATCACTTGAACTGATGAGAAAGGTCTGCAGTACGAAGTCTTCCTTATTGGCTAGGCGCTCCCAGGCCCGGAGAGCCTCTTGCTTGGTGTAGAGCCAGCTCTTGGACCCTCGCTTTTTGAGCACGTATCTAGGCAGGGCGCCTCTCTCCTGGTCGTATTGGGAGAGTTGGTCGAGCATGTGCGGGAAATTGAGCACTTGGGTGAATTTGAGACCTGTAGGTGTGGAGGTCATAAGCACTGGATGGGCGAAGTCAAAGCCGCTAATAAAGGTATCCGGCACCTTCAGTGTCACCTGGTTCTGCGCAGCCAGCTGAAATAGCAGTCTAAAGAAGTGCACATTGCCCGAGTACTCCTCCACTCTCTGCATTAATGGGGTGTGCTTCCAGCGACGACAAGGCCCGCACTGACATGGAACGAGCAGTGCACCAGCAAACCAAACAGATAACCAGCCTGGAAAAGGCCAATAAGGAACTCAAGCAGATGCTCGACCAAATCCTCGGAGACACTCACCGCTCGAAGCAACAGGAAAACACGGATTCACAGGTGAGGGAAAGGATCAAGGAGCTGGAGGGGAAAATACAGCACTTGGAAACTCAGCTGCAGCAGAAGCGGAAAAAGGAATTGGACGATACCTTCAGCAGAGACTCGGAGCCGGATATACTGCTGCAGTCTCGGCAGCCAGAGGGAGTGACTCCAACGCCTCAGCCTGAGGAGCGTCCCTCCGCTTCCATCCTAGACGACCCTTCCATCAAGGAAATGTACGAACGCAGACGCCAGCTTTTCCAGCGCAAGCTGAACCCTCCCTCCGCTCCGACCCCTGCCCAGGCCAGCTAGTGTTAGCTAAAGACATGGCGAGCTACGTGATTGCAGGCCCTGCCGGAGACGAACAGCTGGCAGAGTGCGAGTACTTGGGACGACAACTGGACCTGTCGAGTGATGCTTCGGTCAGTGTAGTGGTCAAACATCCACAGGAGTGGCTTGGCTTCCTGGGTGGAGTGTGTGCCAGTTTCGGGTTCAAAAGGAAGTTTACTCCGCTTGTATTCACTGCGGATGGAGCGCTGATAGGCGGACTGGACGAGTTTCGGACACATGTATGCACTATATAGCTGAAACAGCATTACGGCATTGCGACTGAACTCGACAGTCGATCGAGAGAGAAAAGAGCGCAAGCGGACCTACAGCAAGCAGAGGATGAACGCCTGCAGGGGGAAATCGGCCCCAACTTGCTTACTCGCATAGCTGCCAAAATAAAGGAAGTGCGTGAAGAAGGCCTCATTCAGATCCTCGACGGACTGTTCGACCATGTAGTGGAGGACGGACTGGAGTTCTATATCAAGCGAAGTCTACTATTGACTCCCACAGGCGAGGATATGGCGAGTGACATTTCAGGCCGGGAACTGCCCTTCACTGTGGCTCCTGAACTAGCAGCAATTATAGCTCCTGGCAGCGATATGCGAGAAAACCAGCCTGCAATCATCACTCCCGAGGAAGCTTTACTAGTGACTCAGGACGAAATCCAGGAATCGCAAAGTGCAAGCAGTCCCGATATGTCCATGTCCAGTAGTGTGTCTCGAACACAGGACCAACAGGAAGACGATAGTGAGGACGAAGAGGCAGAAGTCCCGCCCAAAGTCGCACCTCCGCCAATCCGCGAGCCCAAGAGCGAACTGGACATATGGTCGTCACTCGAAATCAGCGAGCTGAATATGAAGGATTTCCTAGTGCGGTTTCAAAGCCAGGGCAAGCTTCGAAGTCCCTTGCACTCGGAAACACCTGTAGAAGTGCCTCGGGGGATCCATACAATCCGCCTTCCGCCGACCTATGTAGTGGAAGCCTTAGACTCAGGCTATATTTTGGCAGTACACCCTTTCCCACTGATCCCTGGACAGCTTTTCCTCTTCACAGCGGACTATACGGATGAGGACGGGAACTGGCTTGTGAGAGATCCGTCGGCTATGCGGAATTGGATCCGACTGGTGTCCGTACCTCCGCAGCGACCTATCCACTCTGATAACTCTGCGAGAGTCGCTCAAACTGAGTCTGTGGCTGTAGCAGGGCCTGCGATAGTCCTAGGGAATCGAGGGTTTACGAGCCAAGTAGTGCCAGTTTCCCTGCAAAACCCTAGGTATTCCTCACTCTTGGTAAGCCGGATAAAGGTGACGATAGCGCATATCCTCACAGCGCAGGACTGGGAGACTTGGTATAGCCTAATAAAGCAGACCAATGCGATTGGGTTTTACCAGTGGCTGCCGTATGGAAGTCGCCACTATCACCCGCTGACTGTGGGCTGTTTAAGCGTCCTCATCCCTCCTTTTGAAGGAGTTTCAGGTCCGATTCCCCTTCTGCGACTAGTAGAAGTCGAAAACCCCACAGAGGATCAATTTCAACTTTCTCAGCTACCATTCGACCATATTTTCCACAAAATCAGTCCGCAAGCAATTGGCAGCGACCTACTGTCTCTCTTCCTTTCCTGCATGGAAGTCCTGGACTTGGTGCACAAGTCTCTCGGTAACTGCTAGATAGACAGCGGCATTTCCCTAATCCTTACGAGTGACTGGCTGCTGGCAGTGCCCTTGTACCGGCCTGTGGGCAGCGAAGCAGGCCAGGAAGTCTTCATAGACGCACTTGCCTACTTGGGTGTGGTGCAGATTCCTGTGCTCAAGCCGCATTGGCCGCAAACAGCAGGTCTAGACAACTCCCCTCCTCCTAGTTCCGTCCTCCGGACCAGTTCCCGCGGGGCTCCCGGATATCTCCCTAACTAGTACCCTTTTCAAGTCCACTGGGAAAGCTAGGCTAGACTAGACTTCTAAAGCCAGGCGGCTTGCGGATACCATGCAGGCCCAGCAGCAGACAGCTGAGCACCAGTATGGCATTGCCTTGATGGGAAAGCGACTCCGGCAGGGGCGCAGCCCTGTAGAGTGAACTAATACCCAGTATCACTTGCAGACTCACTGCTATCATGGACCACCGAGCCATAGTCCTGCCTACTTGCAGACTGGTGGAAACCCGCCACAAGTCGTAGACACTCAGTGCTGTCAAGTAGGCAAAAGTGCGGTGGCAGAATTGAATCATCTCCCGGTTATCCCGAAAATTCTCTATTAAAGTCGGCTTGTCGAGAGCGCCTTGGGGGAAAAAGTACCGGTCTCCGTACCAGGGCCAGTTGGTGAGGACTTTGCCTGCGTCTGTGCCCGCCACTAGGGCGCCTGTGACGAGAGTGGCGGCTGCGAGGTGAATGCCCAGCATGTACCTGCGCCGTAGCAGACTGCTTTGCTTCAGCAATGCCAGCGATGTGATGATTTTGGACGTATCTGGCTTCAGCTGAGTCAGTGCGCTCCAAAAGACCAGCGAATAGAGACTCAGTCCCAGCGCTTGGTGAATGGCCAGGCGAGTATGTTTGACTCGGATGTTCGCTGTATCATCCTGCGGCTTTTCCAGTCCGCTTTTAACCATCCACCAGCCTACAAAGCCCTGGAAAGCGCCTAGGCCCAGCGCCAATGCCAGCGTCTTTTTAGCTGCGGGAACGAGTAAACCACTGCGCCAGAAGAACACCAAAGGCGCAGCGAAGTACAGACCCAGTCCCTTCGCATACGTCCTATGCGCCCACTCAATGAAGTAGATCTGCTTGAACTCCTCAAGTGTCATATCCGGCTTCGAGATGAACTCAGGGAAGCGCTGGTAGGTCGTAAATTCCTTGCTCCACTCCTTTTCATCCTGCGGATAGCCCCAGCGATGAGGCTTCCATTCCACCATGGACAGCCCTGCACGCTTGAGTCGGGTGTAGCCGCCCCACACGATCAGACCTGCCACTCCGCCGGCTGTCGACAGCAGCCAGTACCCGATCAACTTCGACATTGCTAGCGTGCACTAGGGCACTTTAATGGAAGGAGTGCTGGGGATATGGCTCCTGGGAGATATCAAGGGAACGATTCAATGTACACTTTGTTTAGGCGGATTAAAGCCGAATTCTACTGTTATTGCCACTACTTTTCTCATATAAACTCCTATATCCCAATACATCTCTACCACAGATGCCCGGGTCCTTTCCATTTCTGTGACTTCTGTTTCCGAATATAAAGCAACAGACCTGCCTCCTACTTCCATCCAGAGCAGTCCCTCCCCTGCCCCCTCGCCCTTCTCTGCAACAGAGATGGTAACTGTATAGTTAAATGGGCACAGGCTGGGCGTTGCTGCTGCTCGCACTCAGCGGAGTTCTGGGACTGCATGAAAACTGCGGACATATGGACCTGCAGGACCGAGCCAACGTGACTAGAAGAAAGCTACAGCGAGGGGAAGAGATCAACTCCGCTGCCCGCAATACACTGTGGAATCCAATTCGAATTAAAGTCTACTACGGCAAACTGCAGATTGATGCTGCTGTGGAGAGTAAGTTGAAGAGTGCGATGGAAGGGGCTGTGCACTGGTTCACACAGCTGCTGCAGGTGAGGACTGTTTCGAGTACTTGGAAACTGAAAGACACGACTTGTCTGGACTTCCAGTTCACAGGCGACATTGTGACGGACCAAATAGACGCAGACTACGTGTTTTACGTGGAAGCGGACTCTGCAGATAACGGCTTGGCCGGGGCGGCTATATACTGCCAGCAGGACGAAGACACCAATCAGCCCATACTGGGTTATTACTACTTCAACGGCCTGTCTCACAGTCAAGCCTCGGACGAACAGATCCTCAGCACGACAATACATGAAATGACGCATGCTTTAGGCTTCGCCCCTACCCTCTATTCCCAATATCTTCGTGGTGACGGCACTCCCTATCCCTCCAACATGCTTATAACTGAAAACGTGCGTGGCAATCCAGTGCTGAAGCTAGTACTGCCGAAGTCGCTGGAAAAGGCGAGGGCGGGGTTCCAATGCAGCACATTGAACGGGTTAGAACTCGAGTCGCAGGGCACCACTGGCACTGTGGGTGCGCACTGGGAAAAGCGAATTATGCATAATGACTACATGGTGGCTGATTCTGATGTATATGATATTGTGTACTCGGATGTTACCGCGGCCTTGTTCGAGGACATGGGATGGTATGAGGTCGACTACAAGTATGCACAAAGCATTAACTGGGGCAAAAATGCGGGCTGTGGCTTTATTACCCAAAAGTGTGTAAGCAGTGGAACGCCAATTACTGAGGATTTTTGTGTGGAGCAGTACACAACCGTAGAAATGTGCGATTTTATGCATATTCGTAAAGGATTCTGCAATTTGGGCAAATACCAATCAGCCCTCCCCTCAGCTTACCAGTACTTCGCAGACCCAATGATGGGCGGCTCTGACCAGTTCATCGACTACTGCCCTGTCGTGAAGCCATACTCGAATGGCGACTGCAGAGATCCAGACACAGTGCTGCTGTCCACAGACTTCGGCGAGGACGCAGGGCCTGACTCTCGCTGCATCACAGGCACTTATTCCAAGTCTGGGAACAGCAGTCCACACAGTGGCTGCCACACCGTCTCCTGCTCAGGCTCCACCGCTACCATCACTATCGGAGACACCAAGGTGACATGTCCTGCTGCAGGCGGAGATATGGAGGTGACCGGGTACTCTGGAGTGGTGCACTGCCCAGCGAGTGACGTCCTGTGCAGAGATGTGCCGTGCATCAACAACTGCAATGGAATGGGATACTGCCAAGATAGTCTCTGTGTGTGTGATGATGGGTCGAGTTCGTGTCAAAACTCGTTGTCGGCATTGGGGGCGGCGGAGATGTTTGGGGTTGGGGCGCTGCTAGTAGCGTGGCTTAGCTAAGTTATATACTTAGAAATAGGACCAAACTCTAAGGCTGTATTTCTCAATAGCAATTCGGAACTACAGACTTTTGAACACTTCCCAAAGTGGCCTTCCTAACCAAATCTCTTCCTTTTTATGCATTAAAATGCATCTAGAAGAAGTACTTCGGGAAGCTTCCGCAGTCGTTCTGTCTTCTAACCAAACACGGACCAACAGAGCACTCCTTCGCGCCTACACATATCTCTGGTAGTTTCAAGGGGTCTTCCTCGACAGAAGTCTTGAAATCCCATACATTGGTGAAGTTGACACGCGGGGAGGTCAGTTCCACCCAGGATCGGTAAGAACTCTCTGGGTCCTCTGTCTCAATGTAGTAAAATTGGTCGTTGAAGTTCCAGCTGTAGCGTTGATTGGTACTGTTGAGGAAAGAAGCGGTCTTCATGAAGTCTGGAGGCGGGACTCCGCAGCCTTGCGCAGCACTACAGCAGGAGCAACAGGTGATGTCTATATCCCCTTTATAGACATATATGAAGAGTGTATCGTTGGTAACGAAGTGACCACATTGACTGTCCCACGTCATTTCCGAGGATTCCGAGCAATACGGTTCCGCCCAACCGTCAATATAGTGCCAATGCAAGGCGGAATTGACTCCCTCATTCCAATAGTATTCAAGTACGCCAGAGCTGTAGTGAGTTTCATTCCAGTGGGACTTCATATTCCACTGCGCTGTGAACTTGTCAGGCCACACAGGTCCTTTTGGGTTGACAGCGTAGACTGTAGTGAAGGCGAGTAGCAGCCACTTCATATTTCTCAGGATTTATTCTACATCCTAGCAGTCTCGAGCATGGCCTTTTGCCCAAAAAGACCTAAAGTGGATACAATTGGACCAGTTGATGGCAGGAAGTAGAGAGCTAGGAGTGGGGGAATGCTTACTGCCTAGAAGAAGTAAATGGGCTCGTTCGTGCAGTTGTTGGTTCTTCTCGTGAGGCAGGGTCCAGCCGGACAGGCTCTCACAGGCGTGCAGATAGCCGGCAGAGCGAACACGCTGGGGTCCACCGAGGGTGTGAAGGCCCACACATTAGTGAAGTTGGAAGGGGTGGAAATCAGCTCCGCCCAGTCTCTATTGGTAGGACTCGCATCCACTGTCTCTAGGTAGTTAAACTGGTTGTTGAAGTTCCAGCTATATAGCGAGCGTCCAAGGTAGGTCACAGTGCCTTGGTAGGCGGAGTTCTGCATGAAGTCGGGTGGAGGCACCCCGCAGCCTTGACTGTCGTCGCAGCACATGCAGCATTCGTTCAGATATTGGTAGTAGAGGAAGCGTTGGCCGTTGACGACGAAGTGTTCGCACTGGACGTCCCAGGGCATGGGCAGAGACTGCCAGCAGTAGGGCTCAGCCCAGCCGTCGATCCAGTGCCAGTGCAGGGTGGGGTGCACGCCTCCGTTCCAGCTGTAGTCCAGCTGGCCAGAACTCGAATGAGCGGCGGTCCAGAAGGACACGTCGTTCCACTGCGCAGAGAACTTGTCCGGCCATACAGGTCCGGCGGGGTTGGCAGCAAAGGCAGCCACAAGACCGAAGAGCAGCCACTTCATATTCTTGGACCAATAATTATTCACTTCTCTAAGAAACTGGAGAAGCCACGGGGTCTCCAGCCCTTTCGCTCACAGCAGTAGCCGGTGCTTCTAGGGCTAGTTTGGAAAGTTGGGTGGTGAAGAAATAGGTTGTAAGGAAGGATGGGCGATATGGGGAAATATCCCACAGAGTCATTAGACACTGAAAATCAACAAATAGCCCTAAAGACACAACTCTTGAGTTTTGTCGCCTGAAATTTCTACATACATTTCTACTAAGCCAAAGACGACCCACGCTATAGGGCTATACTGAAACTCTCCGAGGCTTATTGTCTGTGGGAAGTCGATATCGGAGCCTGCACACTTCTCTCCATTTTCGTGTTGATGGTGATATAATTCGAACTCCCACCTCTGCATCGCAGTTCTCTTGGGATTGTCAGTCCTGCCGGCTAGTCTGTTCCTGAGTTAGAGGAGACTGCAGGTGTGACCAAGCCTTTAGTATGGACCTCAACCTTCACAGTTTCGTGGTGTGAGGAGACACTTTGGAGCGGTGTCAAGGATATACAAGGGGAAATACTCCTACCCATGTCCTATGAAAGGCCATGTCAACCCCTTGTGACCGGAGGTATTCGCTACCTCAATTACCCGGCCTTAAGACATGTTGCCAGTGCTGTAATGACAAGCATGCCTGCGGAGTCCCCCTCCGAATTTCATAAAGGATGCGAAGTATTGGGGGGGCGAAGACGTACTGGTGCTGGTTGACCATACAAGTCCCTACACCTACGTGGTTCGAACCCTATGAATCGATGCCTGCGCGGCACTTTATTGAGAGGGATTATCCAAATGTATGGGATGGAGCAAGAAGGCGAGGACCATTTCCATACCAAAAGTGTGCGAAACTTTCAATTCTGCACTGGAGTCTGCATGGGACGAGACTACACAGGCGCACGGACATCCGATTATCTTTAACTAGTCTAGCTTGGTCCAATATGAGTTGGAAAGTGTGCATCTAGAGAGAAACTATATGCCTTTTTGATGAGAAAATGCCAAATTTCCAACAATTTACGATATTTTCAGCCTATTCGATACCTGCTAAGTCCGAATTCTGGATCTATTCGCAGAAATGCGTTAACTGCAATTTGTGTGGTGCCCCATAATATTAGAGTTTGAGAGTGAATTCCACCTTTTTCCTTTATCTCGCCAACGAGACTTAGCCACTGAGAGAAAAGTCAGGCAAATTTGACATGCAGGCCACTAGAACATACAGTGAGAAGGCACATTTAGGTAGTCATAGTGGGTATTTATATGTATAAAATACAGAGTCTGGAAGTTTGGCTTGTCTTTCCTATCTACCCACATGTCCACCGCCCTATTAATTCCTTCAAAGCCCACCTCCAAGCCGCCTTCATACAGAACAGCCTAGCAGTCCTTTCTCAGTTAGTTGGGCAAATAGCATCGCTCTATGGTCTGTGCGCCTACAGCTTGGGTCTGGCGACCACTGGACTACATCTTGCAATTGTTGAGTATATTGGACTAACATTTCTATAAGGCTGTTCTGCCAATCTATGTGATTAGAAACCTTGATAGTCGAAAGAGCGCTAGTGGTGCTTCGTGTAGTGCGGGACTTGCTATCAATTTAGCACTTCTCCATCTTAGTGGTGAACGCATAATAATGAAAACCCACTTCGTCCTTGCTTTGCTCCTGGGCTTGAGCTTGGCTGACCCAGCTGTGGTTCCTGAAGGCACCTGTATCAGCTCTGATCCTTGCCCTGGCAATGGACCGATTTGGCCGAACAACTTCACAGCAGCCTGGAACGAAGAAACCAACTATACGGGCATTAAGAAGTACTCAGGCGGCAGCACTACCTACATCTGGGGAGACGGCTCCAGTCCTGCCCTGATCTGGGCGCGCTGGGACGGCGTGGCTGACCCTTACTGCAACAACTCCCTGCCTCTGCCCTACGACTCCCAGTGCCAGCACTATGTGGTCAACCACAACCGCTATCTCTACTACCCCATCCTCAACCAGTGCTGTTCGTGCTGCAATGACGCCCAGGGCTGCGGGGTGCCAGCGCCCACTTTCATGCGGAATGCGGCTTTCCAGGGTACAGGCCAATACCTTGGCCGCGGAGTGAACTACTGGGGAATCGCTCCTAACTACACCTACGTAGAGACTCAGGAGGACAACCCCACAGATCGGCAGTGGGCTGCGCTGTGGTCGACCTTCGATTACTACCCGAATGTGTGGAAGTGGGCAGTGAGAAGGAGCCCAATTACCCTGCCCAGCAAGTGTTCCAACGCTGCTGCCTGTCCAGCCGGCCCTTGCCTAGCGCGCAGACAGGCCACGCCTGCTCTGCCACTCATTCTTTTTAACTAGGCTTAGCAGCAATACGGCTAATTGAAAAAAGATATATGGGCGCTTGCGCTGAGACTCCGAATTGTGTAGAGCGGGCTGAACATGTACGTGAAAACATCAAGGTGAACGACGCCTTTTTCCCATTCCTGACTCTCGTGCATACAACTCCCGCACCGTATTTTGCCTTAATTGGCAGGAAGCAAAATAATGCGATAGAACCTAAAGCTCGTTTCTTGGAAGAACATTCGAAGACTCCCCCCAGACTACTGCTAGAAGTGAGGAAAGGAGCGGGCTTCCAGACCCAGCAGCCTCTCACTGCAGTGGCCACTTTACAGCCCAGTGGACGCATCTACCGCTCTCAACCCTGCGGAGGCCGACTCCAAAGATGGTACTTCCTCATCTGCCAAGACTACCACTCCACTCCCTTCGACACTAGCGTCCTACTCCAAGTCACAGACCCTGCAGACAAGCAGCTCGGCCAGGCTGTTGTTGATTTAGAGAATAGGCACAACCAATATATCCTGAAGTGGATCTGCTTCAAAGGTCCGGTCAAGCCTACGCCCACAGTGGAAATCCGCCTTTGGTTCCTCACAGATCCTGCGAGTTTCTGGAAGCCGGGCAGTGAAGAACTGAAGTCGGCAGTGACAGCGGCTTTGTCGCTAGTTAACTAGTAGAGATGCCGAGGAAACATGGGCTGCAAAGGCCGTTCCATGTGCTGCAGATGTGTGCCTGGGCCGCTGTCGCACTGATGCTCTTCCTCAGCTACTTCGTAGTGCAAAGAAGTCTCCCACTGGCCGCTCGGTCTGTTTTTCTATGTGTCTACTCCCTATCTCAACTGGCAGTTCTGCTGCTCGGAGGCCTGCTCACAGTCTACGACCCTACAGACTCAGTGGTGTACCGCCACAGAGCAGCCAAGCTGCAAGGCCTCTTGTTCGCAGAAGACCAATTCCCGATGGTGTGCACTGTGTGCGACACTAATGTGAGCACAGAGGCGAAGCACTGCTCTCGCTGTGACCGCTGTGTGGAGAGTTTCGACCACCACTGCAAGTGGCTCAATAACTGTATTGGGAAGTGCAATTACCTGTACTTTTGCACTCTGTTGGCAGCACTGTGGACCTGTTCGGCCACTCAATTGGCCTTTGCAGTGGCGGGAATTACCCTGGACACTGGGGACTGGGAGGAGCAAAACAGGACTCAAAAGGCACTTTTAGCGCTTGATATTGTCCTGTCTGGATTAGTACTGTTGGGCACTAGTCACCTCAGTTCCTTCCACATTTGGCTGCGCTGTCAGGGACTAACGACCTACGAATTCATAAAGAAACGCAGAGGCAGGCGAATTAAGGCAAAGACTGAGGAGCAGAAGTTGACCATTTTTGACAAAAATACGCTGGAGACGCAGTCAGATGCCGTCGCCAGGGCCGAAGACACGGAAATCACCCATCAAATCGACATTTCGGGCATTTGCGTAGTTCAGCACTGACAGTGCTTCCTTGGCTAACTCCCTAGTTCTCTGAATCAGCGGGGAATGGGCATGTATAATAATAGTGAAATAGGAAAAGGCAGAAGATATCCTGCTAATTCATACTCTGCCAAACCGCCTCATATGCTAGTTTCTCCTCAATTCCCATCTCTGAACCCTCTAAACTCAGAATTCCCAGTCCAAGTCCCGTATCAGTCCTCTACCCGACAACTGCCTACTTAGCTCAGTTGGGAGGGAAATGGTGCAAAGGAGGCTAGGAGAGGCAGAGTTATTAGGGAAGAGGGTTTAGTCATGCGGGGAAATAACGCATCTCATAATAGTGGATGGAGTCCATCTTTTGTCCGGACTCGCGAGCGCACGTCACCAGCTGGGTTGGGACAGGTGCAGGCAAGGGGGCGAAGTGTCCTGCCTGCGTGGTGGTGCAAATCTCTGCACCAGGTCCAGCCGTCCCTCCAGCCTGTGTGTACTGCGAGGAGAAGAAGAACGTGTTCAGCATTGTGGTCTGTCGCACCTGCAGCCAGATGCCGCCTGAGACCATCACTGCGGTCACGAAGGGCGCGCCCAAGCCGCCCCTCAAGGCCTTCAGAAGTATGCTTAATGGCATTGGGGAGCCCTTCTATGAGCACATCTGCACGGCCATTGACTACCAGCCTGCACTTCCAGAAGCCGAAGTCTCAGAGACTCCTCAGGACGACTCCCAAGTCCAGAAGCTAGAACTGCTGCTGGACCAAAGAGGCCAGGAAGTCGAGCAACTGACCCAAGAAAACCAGCGTCTCCGAGAGCAACTCAACCGAGCCACGGTTAAGACAGTCTCACCCAAGCCTGCTGCCAAAGCAGCGCCAGAGGTCGCTCCTGAGCTGCCTCAACTCGCAGCGCTCAACGCTCTGCTGGAAAAGTTCGACAAGCAGCAGGCTCAGGTGCAGGAAGTCCTGCGTGAGAACGGAGTCCTGAGTGAGCAGGTCCGGGCTCTAACAGAGCGCCTAGCGACTGAAGAGTCTCTCAGAGCAGAGGCTGAAGCCGCTCTTCAGACCATCCCAAAAGAGGCTACAGTGAAGCCTGCAGCTCCAGTGATAGTGGAACGGACTACTGGGGGAAACACTGAGGGGTTGGGGCAGGAAATTGTGTGCAGCCTGGCGAGTATAATGCCGCTTCTCAATGAACTACGTGTGGGGGATGCGAACACCCGAAGTATGGATAACTTCCTGGCTATGGTGGAACTGGGGATCAGACAACCTGCACAGGCTGCTCAGGTCCGGAAGACGTTGAAAACCTGCGTCCTTATTGCCAGACTAGTGGGCGCTTCTAAGGCCGTCACCCTCTTTTCCCAGGTCATCCGCAGGAAATTCGAGGAAAGCCCGGAAGACTGTCTGCAACTCGTGCACAGTCTGAAGCATATTTACCGGAGTGTGGCGAAAGAAGAGGGAGCCAGGGAAGTGATGAAGGAAATCCTGCTCAAGTTGGAGGGAGACAGTGGCGCCTTGACAGAAATGGTCAAGTTAATCGGCTTTCTGAGCGATGCTTTGCCGCCCAACCAACTTTCCGAACTGACTCAAGCCCTGTTCAGACTCCTAGGCAGGCCGGCGGCAGAGACGAAGGACTGGCTGGAAGCGCTGGCAGCCATCCCACTGCAGTGGCAGGAGCAGTATAGGGAAAAGGCACTGCAGAGTATTCGGAAAGTGTTGGCTGCGGCGGTGCTGATGAACTTCGATGGGGCCTGTTTGCAGTTGCTGCAGATACTCAATAAATACACCCATGCTGACCCTGAGCCACTTTTCGCCTTCATTTCCGGTGCCTCTGAATCTCTCCACACTGACCCGGTCCCAATAAAAACGCTCATCACCAAGCTGTTCACCTTCCTAATCTCTCCCGAGACTTCCCAGGACCTGAGTCCGAAGGTGCTTTCCGCGCTGCGCATTTACTTCACCAGCGACTCCAACCGAGAAAGCATAGCACTTCTAATGTGTGTCTTAATCGCACTGGAAAAGGACACATATGCAGGGCTGACTTGGCTTTATGGAGAAGGAGATAGTGCAGGTCCGGTGGAGTACGTGAGGAAAATGCTTAGATTGATGTTGGAAAATGGGACTGAAATGGGAACTAGTGCAGAAGTAATGGACAGCTTCTTTGATGCAGTTAATGGTGTGCAGGGACTTGCAGGTGCAGACAGCCTTGCATTTCTCAAGGTTACAAGTCACCTTTGTGAGGCGAAACCTGCAAAGACGCAGGTCATTCTCAAGTCGCTGACTGATGTATTGAGCAATGCGGCCGCTCACCCGTTCATACATGCAATCGCTCAACTGTGCGATGTTAACGAGGCTAAAGGGCATCAGGCCGAAACCCGGAAATTGCTCAATACTGTGCGGAAATTCCCCACTGAGACACTACTGCCCACTGCTAACTCCCTCACTAGTTCCATTCTAGCACTGCGGAAAGCAGATATCACTATGCCGATTTTCACCCACAAGCTAAAACTGGTACTACGCGAAAACACGAATAACCTGAATCTGCTTGTGGCAGCGATTCAGCCATTACTAAAGTCGGAAAAGGCAGCCGCGGCCCTGGCTCTAAGGATGCTGGAACTACTGCCTGAACAGACTGAGGAAAGGGTGCACTTGCTTAGCTTTGTAGGAGACTTGGCCAGTGCCTTGGCTGCAGAAATCGCTGTTGAAACCGCAGTTCAGTTCTGTGAGGATGCGATTTTGCCCTGCTTCGTGACTGAGAACGTGCACTTGTTGGAAATGCTGCAGGCTCAGTTGCAGACTTCAAAGTTGGCCTATCTAATGGACATGCTACGCAGCTCTAAGCGCAAATTCACCACTTTAGACATATATGAACAGTGCTTTTTACCTCTCCTTTTGCCAGACACTATGCGGATTTTCGACTGTTCCCGGCTAGAATCCAAGACCATCCCTATCGAATACCCTATCAAAGTGGACAGTTCCAGCTCGTACGCCTTCGTGGAAGACGGCGAAATTGTGTGCTGCGGAGGCTCCGACTCGACAGGCGCTAAGAACGCCAGCGCCTCCCGCGCCTCCAGCGTAAGCCCTAGACAGGACTGCTACCAGCTGAGTTGCCTAGGGAAAGTGGCGGTTCTGCCCAATATGCACGACGCTCGGAACTACCACGGTATCCTGTACTACGCGAAGACCAAGGGGTTGTATGTGTTTGGAGGCAGTTCTCAGCCGGATGTGCGGCGTAAGTGATAAGTAGTGCGGTCTGTGGAGATGCTGAGTTTGGAGGGAAGGAGTTGGAGACAGGTGGCAGATATGGGGGAAGCCCGGTACTGCTTTAACCCCTGTCTCTATGGAGGCTTGATTTGGCTTTGCGGGTATGGATCGACCAATATTGAGGCTTTCGACCCGGAGATTAACGAATATTTGCGTCCGGCGCCCCAAGTCCAACTACCCGAAAGCCACTTTTGCTGCTCCGCTGAGCACAACAGCAGCCTGCTAGTCGTCTCCTACGGCTACATGACCCGCTTCAAGCTCGAAGGCCAGACCCTCATCAAGATGGACGAACGCAGAGAAACCGTGAGTCGCACAGTGTGGCAGAACTCCAACCCCAGAGTGCTGGAGGACTTCGTGTACTTCTCGGAGAACAACGCGTGGTACGCAGTCAGCATCAAGGACGGAAGTCTCACGAAGTTCAAGGGCTAAGCTAGTTAGCGCCGAGTCGCCGTCTGGTTGCGGTGCTGAATGCTAGAGTGCGCTCTGCCCTGTGACTCACTTCGTGTAGTGTCTGCATGGCTTGGGAGTAGCAACTCGAAGGCTGGGGTGTATGCGACAGAGAGGGAGTGCTGGGGTGCGAGTGAGTGGGTGTGGTCTTCATAGAGAGCGGAGCGGCTCTCATGCTTGACTTGCAGTCCGCCAGTTCCTTACTAAGTCGACCAGTGACAGTGGCATTTAGCAGCTGAGCACTTTGGAGGTGGCTGACCTTAGTAGTCAATAGCTCCACACTGGCTCTTAAGGAGTCACAACTGGGACTTTCCAGCATGCGACTGAGTGAACTGGTGAGTGTCCTAACCTCGCCTTCGCAGGTCTGTAGGGCGGTGCTTAGGTGTTGCAGCTTGTTTGCGTGTTGGGCTTTATAGTCTGTCACTTCTCTGAGCAAAACTTCGAGTTGGCTGGATACGTTGTTTTTACGCGCCTCAGTCATCGTTTCCTTGTCACTGCTAGACCTCCTTCGCTCAGAGTCCAGACGCCTGATTTTCAGTGCTTTCCCAGTTTTCCCCACAGTGATGATAGCTCTGGGCTCTGTGTTGCACACTCCTATGGGACTGCTTGTCGTAGTAACCGGCACACTGGCCTCTGTAGTAACTTCCGACTCGAGAGGTCTGTACACTTCACATATCTTCACATTGCTGGTGCCTGTTTGTCTCGGTGCCTGTATCAAGGCCATTGGTAGGGCCTTGATAGCCTTTTGACTGCTGGAGGCTAATGGCTGTTTGCGATGCATAGCCATGCTCTTATTTAAATAGTAGCCAAGCAGCTAGAGGCCGATTGCCTTGTCGTCAGCCACATTAGTTGACAAATGCTGGCACCCGTCTTAGTTCTCCTGGCCCTGGCTTCAGCCGCACCGACCTGTCCCACCTACAACTGCTCAGAAGCCATCAGTCCCAACTGTATGCAGTTCAATGAGACCACAGGAGTCATGGAAGTCACAGCCTGTCCAGCAGGCGAAATCTGTCCTTTCGTCTTTTCAGGGAATTCCACTTGTGAGTCAGTGGGCGAGTTGGAAATTTACCCCGGGGATTACTGTGCAACTAACACCAACTGCACCTCAGGGATTTGCGACCTGGGTCTGTGCATCAACCTCCAAGAGCCCAATTGCACGAATGTGTACGACTGCTCACCAGGACTGTACTGCAACCTTTCCTCGCTCTATTGCGAGCCGCAGCGGATCCCGGGTGAATCCTGCATGTTTGAGTACGACTGCGAGAATGACTCGACTTGCGTCATGGGAGTGTGTGTGGAGTACTTCAGTCTGGGCGTGGGAGAGGCAGTGGACTTTGTGGAGGATAGGAACACGGGTCTAACTCTGGCCTGTGCCAGCGGCTTCTCTGCCTATAGCAGCGCTCAGCACATCAACCTTTGTGCCCTCGCTCCCAAAACCACCAAGTTCCCAGCTAAATGTCAGCCCGACTCCATGTGCGAAGACTCCAGTCAAACCTACAAAGCGCCCTGCATCTGCAGCTACGGCAACGGCGGCTACTGCCCTCCCTTCCCCGGCGACCCTCCAGTCCTGCAATTCATCCAGATTTTCCAGCAAATTACCACACTGAATGCAGCGTGCAACACCTTTTCCCGGTTCCGCTTTACCTGTTTCGGGCAAAGCAGTCCTGAGGTTCGCAACCTGTTTAACGAGTTCCAAGTGCAATACACGCTAATCATGGACGGACTGTATCCTCTGACTATGAATGCAGAGAGTTGTGTGGCGAATACGCTGCTGAGTGATTATGTGGCTATGCAGGAGGTTGCAAGTATCAATGTCACTCAGGTGTGCGAGCCTTTCGACTGCAATTATCAAGAAGAAATGGAGACGAATGATCAATGCGTCTTTTACGAGTTGGAAACTGCAGCATTTCAGTACCTCAACCCCACAGTTCACTTAGCTGCTTGCCTCAACGAAACAGATGTTTGCACAGTCGTAAAGGCCTCAAACTCCACCTGCGAGCCGCCCCTGCCTACCCGCTACCCTGGCGACTACTGCGAAACCCACATGGACTGCATATCTTCCAACTGCGGGAGTAACATGTGCCAAGGCTTCGTAGTCAGCAATAACTGCACTAACGTATACGACTGCAACCCTGGGTCCTACTGTGACTTTGACACCCTGTTCTGTACTGCGCAGAAGACAGTGGGACAGAGTTGCCTCACTGAGTATGAATGCGCGAATTACTTGGGCTGCAACATGGGGATTTGCACTGCGTATTTCTCGGTGCCGAATGGGAACTTTATAGACGGGGCGACGGAGGATGGCTTTTCGACGCTTTGTGCCTCTGGATTTGCATACATGGGAGAGTGCCAGCCTCCGCCGACCTCGAAAACCCCTCCGCCCTCTAACTGCACTTTCAATACAGAATGCGAATCCAGCATTCCAGGGGTAGTGAAGCTTTGCACCTGCGGCTACAACCCAGCAGGTCAGTCCCTCTGTCCACTCTTCCTTGGAGACACTGTTCCTCAAGTCGGCCTCGCGAGTATGAAGAAACTGGTGGCTTTCAACCACATCTGCAACACCTTTTCTCGCTTCAGTGAGGGCTGTTTCCTGCGGAACAATGCCGCTCTCGGTCCTTACTACATCTACGCAAGTGCGATGCTCAATTACACGATGTTCGCAACAATCCAATATAATGAAGACTGCCTCTACTCCACGTTGGCGAGGAATATACTGCAAACATGGTCGAAAGCGAAGCAACATAACTTCCCCCAGCCACTTCCGGATAAGGATGAAGACGGGTCGAGTAGAGAGAGGTTGGGACTGGGAGTGCTGCTGCTTTGGACTGTGTTCGAAGCCTAGTTTAGACTAATAAGAGAGGGAGTATTGGAGGAATGGGAGACTTGGAGTTGGATGTTGGGCTTATTCGATTGCTGACTTTTCTAGTCGAACTAAGTCTTTGTACGAATTTCCGAAAGCCCTCCCAGTATTTCCAATATGATAGCAGATCTATTGCTTTCCTAGGGTAAATTCTCAGTGTCCTCAGTGCTGTCAAGTAGGCTATTGGTGCTATTAGAGTATTTACTGGGGACTAATTAGCCTTTATTTAGGCAAATGAATAGGAGAGACGTCAAACGGAACCTTCTAAGAGTTAGGTTAGTCTTCAACTACCTACTTCGAATAGATCTAGTCAATGTCTCACCTTACAGTCGCTTATCCTCCCCACAACCCTCTCACTCCACTAATAGCCACTGTGAAATTCTCCTTCCGTCTTCCTCAATCTCTCGTAAAAGTCCTCAATTCCGCCTCTTCCTCTCCTTCCGTCACAAAGAGTCTATCCTGTCCCAGCAAGCTCTGCATAGTCCCATTCCCAAAAGACAGAAGCAGCAAATGCGATTATCCACGACATAATAGATGCTGCTTAGGCCAAAAGCAGCGAAACCACTCCATTCCGAAGCCTTTGAACGGACTAATCGTGACAGTTCAGTCCTCCTAAAACCGCCCATACCAATGCCTGTTCGCTTCTTGTAGATTAGAATTGCTCCGTCTCTGCTTGAAGTCAGCAGTTCCCAGGCTAGAAAGTCTCCACCATGCCTAATATTCAAATGAAACAGACTATCCGCACCCAGCGTTCCGAGCGCTGTCAGGTGGCCGAGCTCCTCAACCAAGGCCCCAAAAAGCCCCCCGCTCCCAGCTTCTCCAGACGCAATATCGACGCTCTGCGCAAGCAGCAAAGCGAAAATCGCTCCAAAAAGGAAGAGGAGGAAAACAAACCTCCGAGGGCGCCGTTCAAAATCAAGCGCTTTACTCGGGTGGAAGCAGTGGTGTACAGTGCGCAAACAGAGGGGAGGAAGGCCAGAGGCACCAGTGCTCCGCATGCTGCGGAGCCCAAAGTCGTCACGTATGACCAGGAGGATCAAGGGGTGGCTTCGGACCATGAGGAGAAGCCACCGCAAGGCCTACACGCCGAGTACGGGAAAGTGCCCCAGTACTTAGAGCGGTTCAAAGAAGAGCGCCAGGCCCGAGAGGACCAGCGCAGAAGAACGGAAGAGCAGGCTTCCTGTCCCTCCGGTATGCGGCTTATGAGCGAAGAAGAGCGTCTGGAAACGCTGGAATTGCTGCAGAAAGGCAAGGCCGACGTCTGGTCTGCAATCAATAAACTGCCCATTGCCTCCAATACGCCGTCCATCATTAGACGCAGGAATGAGTATGAGCGGAAATTGGATGAGATTGAAAGCGGGCTGAAGACTTTCTCGCGGGCCAAAGTCTATATAGCGCTTTAGCAGCTAGATTTTAAGGATAGGTCTAGGGAGCGCAGAGGGTTTGGTAGCTGACTATAGCTGGATGAGGGGTGTGGATGTTGACTGGCAATTAGGAGAGAAGTGGGGTAATGTAGTTGAATTATGCAAATGTGGCGATTTCTATTGTAAACATAAACTAATTTCGCTGTATTTGTAATTTACTCAGATTGGACAGCTCCTAGCTACGCTAAATTAGTTCTATTCCTAGACTAAACTGGCTATGTAAACTCGTATAATTTCCCTTTCCCTGTCCGAGTAAGTGCGTCCACAGAGACATGCGGTCATCCCAGCTCTTCTGATGCACTCATAGCATACAGGGTCAGCGTGATCTCCACACTTTACCATACGGTAGAAGTTGTTATCCGGTAACTGCTGGCTGCAGCCGCGACACCAAAGCATGACGGTCTGCATAGGTGGAGCTGCTGGTTGTGAGTACTCCTGTAAATAGTACGATTCTGGTTCATACTGAGTCTCTGGTTGAGGTGCCTCATATGCAGCTGCAGGCGGGGCAAGGGCGGCACAGACTTGCTGCATATTGTATCTGGCTCCTTCTTCATAAGCCAGCATGCTCCTGAGTAGGTTCTTTAGCGGTTCAGAATAGCGAAGTCCCTGCAAGACGGCCTCTACTTCCTGGCTGATCCTGAGCCTGTCTAGAAGCCAGGGCCTCTCCACCAGAGTGGCCGAAGCGAAGGCCAGCGTCGTCAATCCGAGACTGAAGACATCCCCTTTATAGGCATTATAATTCTCACCCGTACCAGTCCAGACGCTTCTCTGCTCGGGACTCATGTAGAACAGAGTCCCTGTCGCAGTGGTAGCGGGCATGTCGGCTTGGCTCTCGAAGTAACTGCCGAAGTCGCCGACCTTGAACACGCCATACCTGTTCATGAAGATGTTGGCAGGCTTGAGGTCGCGATGGGCGATCGCCTTGCTATGGGCGTAGGCCAGAGCCGCGGATGTCTGTGCAAGGAAGGTCTGGACTTCGTTTTCCCTGGGAATCTGCTGGCGTCGCTTTCTCTCCTCAATTTCCTTCCCTAAGTCTTTGTCCAAAGCCTCGAGTATGTGGTAGACGAAGTAGATGTTTTTGCTAATGTCCACATCCAGACAGATTTCCAAGATCTTGCAGGAGTGGAGGTGGTCGATCCGAGCTTGCGCCAGGCCAGTGTTCATCGCCTTATTGAACTGCTTAGTGAACTCAGCCTTTGAGCACTTGACGTACTGGATTTCGTGACACTTCGCTACTATTGGCTTTCCGTCTTTCCGAGACGTGCCGTAGTACAGCTTCACCTGCGTCTCTCGGTTGAAGAAAAAGGGCTCTGAGGACAACTCGTAGCCTTCCATTGTTAATGGAGACTAAAGGCAGCCTAACACTACGGCTCAGAGCATTCCTCCCACTTGCTTCTAGACACAGTCTCAGGGCCCGCAGGATGAAGAGGTACAGACTTCCCGAGAGTAGAACTATAGACCTCCCAGCGTCAACTCTTTCCTTCACTCTAGCACATCAGCGAACCCGCAGTGCTGTCAATTCGGCCTCTGGATGCGCTTCTCCAGTGTTATAAGTGGCTTCAAGCCCACTAGCAGCTTTGTACAGCAACACGGAGGCGACTTGGCTGAAGCAAGGGGTCTGGCTTCAACTGGTCCAATTGGCCCTTTGGACTCTCGACCTTGTTCGAGATGAGAAAGTAGTTGTGGGTTGGAGGGAGATAGTTGTTGTCAGGTGCAAGTCCTCACAAATAGCGCCGCAGCTCTTTTTTACATCACAATTTGTGCTGAGACCAGTGCTCCCAGTCCCTCTGCAGACCTGCCGCCTGTATCCTATTCGCAGAAGAATATACTGTGGGAAGACTGCCCATTGCCTCCAATACTCCTTCTGTTATTAGATTAGGAATGAGTAGTCACGGAAACGGATGAGCTCAAAGTCTATAAAGCGGATATTAAGGAAATAGGCTTATGCGAAATCAGATGGTTTTTGCCATTAAGTCATTATTATGTTGTGTGTTTTATGGAAACTATGATTAAACGAGGAAATTAGTGTAATAATGTGCTGAAAAGAGC
>Ga0247837_1000157_pt1 | contig 129718 bp, 120 predicted proteins | sample LaCtaG_2_FD_187115 | JGI IMG/M metagenome (GOLD analysis project Ga0247837, IMG submission 187115) | Freshwater microbial communities from meromictic Lake La Cruz, Castile-La Mancha, Spain - LaCruzMarch2015_14.5m | ecosystem: Environmental > Aquatic > Freshwater > Lake | place: Spain...
GTAACTCTGGTCAACGACTCTAAAACACCTCCGCCGGGTAAGGAAAAAGAGGCTAGCGATGTCCTCCGTTGGGTGCGTGATTCAAAATATGCTGACGAGTCGTCACTCGTGTGAGTCAATCCTTCACGAATTCAGTTGGAGAGAACTTGAACGCCCGCCGATGGATCCCGGTCGCACGGTGACGGTCGTGGAGTGGGCTAGTGGGGGGCGTTCCTGCGTCGCCAATTCGGTCTGCAAACCGGCTCGCACGATCGAGGACTTGCCGCTGCCCGATCCGCCGATGACCGCTGAAAAAGGCCATTCTTGCAAGCGACTGCAGAGTTCCTTTATCTCGCTGTCGCTGCCAAAGAAGTAGATCGCGTGCTTGCCCTCGAAAGGTTCAAGACCGCGATAGGGTTCGATCTCGGGTTTGGGAACCTTGGGGTCGTCGCCGGGGCCGGAACTGGGTGCCTCACCGAGGATGAAGGCTCGCAACCGCTGCAATGCGGCGGCGTCATCCAGCCCCTTCCGAAAGTCCGCCCACATGTGCAACGAGATGAAACCTTGAATCGCGCTTTCCTGGGCACCCGGAAGCAGGACGAGAACCAACCGGATCGCGTCATGGCCCTGCTCATACATCGCCCGCTTTAGTAGCAGGTCAATCTCGTACCTGTGAACCGGCCCGTGCCCGTCCGGGCCAAAGAACACCACCGCCGCACCGCAAGCGGCCACGGCATCTTCGAGCTGCGACATCCACGTTCCCTTGGAACGCAGATCGTCCTTGTCGAACCAACAGGGGATGGGTCGCTCTCCACGTTGCAGGTCTCCGCGTTCGAGCAGGCCCTGGATGACTTCCACCGCCGGCTTGTCGCGGCTGTTGTGGGACAGGAACGATTTCGCAATCTCAGAGTTGTCAGACATGGCGCGGCCCGCAAGTGACGAGTGCAATGTTCAGGCTCTCATAGTTCTTCCGCTCGCACTCCGCCCCGGCTTCGATTCCTGAACTGGGATCGCCATCGAGAAAGATCTGCTTGTCGCTGTAACCATGTTCGCGAGCTCGTCGCAGCACCTCGTTGGCAATTGCTTTGTCTTCGGTCATCTGGCTAATGAAGAGCATGGTCGGCGTCTCCATTCGTTAAATGGCTGGAGATTTCAAGCACTCTGCGCCGCTTCCAGTTTCGTCAAGTCTTCCACTCCCGCCATCGCCGAGAGCATTTGAGTGTAGCGGGTGAGTTGGGTCTGCAGGGCGACGAGTTCCTCGCGGAAGGTTTGGCATTGAGCCGGCTCTTTGAACGCTCCTTGTTCGGAGAGGCGATGCCAGCGGGCAGTGAAGGGGCGGACGATTTGGTTTAACACAACGATCGCAAGCTTGGTGAACTCGGCGCAGCCTCGATCGTTGCATTTGATGATGTCGCGGGTGAGGCCGAACAGGCTGAAGACACTATCGAGGGCGGTCTTCTCGTCGCCGTCTTGCTGCGGTAGCGGTTGAGTCGTGATGCGTGTGAGTAGCTCGATGTAGAGTTCCTATGCCGCGTTCTTGTCTTCATCCTTGGGTTGCCATTCCATTTCGAGGAAATGAGCGTTGATCTTCAGGGAAGTCATGTCCCAGTTTTCTAGCCACTTTTTCCAACGCATATGCATTGCTCCGTTAGGGTAAAAAATGAGGGGTGACCAGCAGGCCAGATTGTACGTCGTTTATCAGCGTTAGCCTTATCCTTCAAGTAATCATATCAGGCTTACTCAATGCGTGTCCCGAAGTACAACAGTTTGCTCCCCATTTCAACTGGCCGATTTTCAGCTCTTTCCACTTCGCGGCCTGTGAAACCTAGGTAAGACAAAAATAAATCGACCACAAAATGAATCGACAGGCACTTTAATATTCGGTTAGGGATTCCGTATTGCCCAGATTCTCTAAACCCGCATGTTGCTCACCGCTGTTGAGGGAGTTAGTATCTGTGGGATGGGGCGTTGTGATCGTCTTAGCCCTCGATTCGGGTTCATCTACAAAACGGAGAACAGGCCATGGCGGACAAAGCATTTATTTCTGGCATCAACGACTACAAGACTATCGGTGACCTACGCGGATGTGTGAATGACACCGAGACGATTCGACAATTGCTGGTCGATGAATTTGGATTTGACGCTGAACAGATTCGAGTGAAGACGGACGCGGAAGTAACAAAGTCGGAAATGATTAAGGGCTGGAAGTGGCTGATCCGCGGCGCGAAGCCTGGCGATCGGTTGGTGTTTCATTTTTCTGGTCATGGCTCGTACACCGCCGATGCCGACGGCGAGTCGGGGGAAGCAGATTTTCGCGATGAGTTGTTGTGCTTGTACGGAATGGATTGGAATGATCCGAAGAGCTACTTGCTAGATGATGAGCTGGCGGAATGGACGACTCACATTCCCAAGGGCGTGAATGTAACCTTTTTGCTCGATTGTTGTCATAGCGGCACTGGTACTCGTTTCATACAGCCAGACCTCAGTCGGGCGGCAAAGTCCGACTTTGCAAGTGCTGCCTCACTGTCTTTGGAGAACGTCGCGCAACGTCGTGATGTAGACAAGAGCGGGAAACGGACACTTGGTGATACCCGTGAGTTGAGGCCGACACAGCAATCGGACATCGGTCGAAAAACAGTGCTAGCTCGGTTCGCCCCACCGCCGGTCTCCGTGCAAGTGGCCATTGAGAGTGCGAAGAAGACACGATCGTTTCGGGACGTTTTTCGGTCGAGCACGACACGCGATGGCAGCGAACCAACTATGAACCATGTGTTGTGGTCGGGGTGCCGTGATGATCAGACCAGCGCCGATGCTTTCATCGAAGGCGATTTCCACGGTGCCTTCACTTACTACTTTGGCCAATCCGTTCGCGCCGCAGGGGAACAGGCTAAAGCTGACGCTGTCATTAAGTCGCTGCGGAGTTCGCTGGTTGCAGAAGGCTTTGATCAAGTGCCACAACTGGAGCCAAATTCGACTGCTGGGCATGTTTTTGGAAGCAATGACGACAGAACAAATGTTGACGTTGAGCCCGATGAAATGAAGACAAGTCCCGTGACGTTGACGTCCGCCACCTGGGGGCAACTGATCGCGATCCTGCAGCAGATTGCCGATCATTTAGCCGTTTCTCCTAGCGATTCGGGGCGCACAAGTGGTTCCGGCGGACTGCGCGCAAGCGGTCGGTCGTTGGTTTATGTGCATGGAATTTGTGAACACAAAGAGGGCTATTCAAATGGATGGTTTGACGCGATGGCAACGCATTTGACACCCTCGGTTCTTGCTGCTCTAAAATCGAATCGAAAGGAAGTTCTTTGGAGCGAGCATGTCACGAGAACAAATCGGAGCCTAGATCGCGATATTGATCCCGTCGAAAAGCAAAACACGCAAATGATGTTGCGGGCGGTTTTGGAGGAGCGAATGGTTCGCGAGGCGGCCGAGCAAATCGCGGAACGTGGCGATGTTCGCGGTCTGGATGACTCGCCCAGCGGTGCGATGCCGCGTGCCTTGCTGGGCATTCCTGGGCTGGACTGCGTCGATGACTTCGCAAAGTATCTAGCCAGTGACGGAATCCGAGCTCTGGTTGTTGCGGAAGCGACCGATGTCCTGCGCCCTCTTTTGAAGCAAGGCGACTCAGTCGAGTTGATTAGTCATAGCTGGGGAACGGTGGTCGCGTATGAAGCTCTGCACGAACTCCAGAGCGAAGGACTGCCGGGACGTATTCACAATTGGTTTACCGTGGGTGCTGCGTTGGCGATCAATTTTGTCGCCAAGCAGTTGCGACCGAGCGATGGTCACAAGCCGACGATAGTCGATCACTGGATTAATCTGGATGCTCGCGGCGACGGCGTTGGCGGCAGCATTCGCTCGACTGGAATGCATGTCGATCAAGAGTACTTGCGTCTCGAGGCGGTCGGTTGCAAATCGACGTTTGGATTGGTGTCGCCAGCCTGTGCGCATTCGTCGTACTTTAATGCTGACAACAATGCGGTAAATCGAGATATCTTTGCCCATTGGATTGAGCAGGCTTGATTATGAAGTGTCGAGTTCATCGCAGTCAGGTGGAACCGGCGACTCGCGCGATTTTCTGCATTGCAACCACGCACGTAAGTGAAGAAGATCGTCCGTTCGCCAAACAACTGGGAATAGAGCTCTACGACAAGTTGACTCGCGACCGGAACGATCCGTTGTCCTTTGGGCCTGGTATCCCGGTGGCGATTGACGTCGAAATCGACTGGGGCGGCAAAGACCAATTGAACGCGCTCGCCGATCATGTTTTGTTGGTGATGGTGGCGGGCTCTGAATCTGTCCTGCTAGAATCGGACGAAGCGGTCGAGCGATTGGAACGGCTGAAACATTCGGGAGTGAAGGTCACGAAGCTGTTGGTGCCGACCGATGGTCGATGGTGCTGCGAGGCAGTGCGATTTCCAAGTGTAGATGTGACCGATGTCGTTCTTGGAAGGGACGACTTAGCCAACGTATTGGATGCGGTGTTGTTAGCGACCGTGCGGTGTCTGGACGTGATCCACCAGGAGAGCAACTCGCGAGAACGAGTCGATTCGCCTAGGCCACAGCTATTTGTATCTGGACCTGCGTGGCAAACTGCTTGGAACGTTGATTTCGCGAGTTTAGGGGGGCGTGGAGGAAAAGCGACTTCGATCGGACGGTATTTCGCTTTGTTCCGTTCGATTGACGATCTTCGCGCCGAAAGCGATTCCGCGACGGGAAGTGTCTTGGGGGGTGTTTTGCTCTCGATACGAGGTCCGTTTTCCGGTGAAGCCCGGTTGCACGATCGCGAATTGATCATTGCGAAGAAGTATGGTTGGCCGATTGTTTTCGTGTCGCCTAATGCGGGCACCTTAAATTGGGAGCCACTTTTTCGACAGGCGGCCATCGCCCATTTGCAACAGAAGCATTTTCATTTGGTAGCCGACCAAATCATTCGCTCGGCCAGTCTGCCCGTGAATACGTCGGTCATCGGACGACCGCCGGAGTTGCTAGACATGGCGATTGGGACGCTGAGCAATTCACCGACTCGCACCATTTTGCACCCCGACCCATCGCTAACACCGGAAAACCGAGAGGTCTTGCGAGCGGCAGCGCCATTGGTTCACCCCGTAACACCATCGACCTTGATGGGACGCGGCGCGAGAGAAGACGCTTCGGGCCGCTTTGTTACGCCATTGGAGGGCATTCGTATTGGTTTGTCGGCATCCAATATTCCAGAAAGCGATCTTCAACTGGGCCAAACTGGTCTGCATCTTGAAGACGCAACCGTGCAGATTACACGCTTGTTGATTAGTAGCGGGGCGTCGATTGCGTACGGCGGAGGATTCAATCTAGGCAATGAATGTTCGTTCACTTTATTGTTGGCAAAGCTGATTGAGGCTTACAACCAAACGGCGACGAGGCCTGCCGAACTTCTTTATCTCTTTCAAACAGCCAGCACGGACCTCAAGGAAGTCCCTGCGGATGTGCGGTGCCGGATTCGGCATCTCGGCAAATCGAAGGACCTCGCGATTCCCGCAGTTCTTTCGTCCGATGAGATAGGCAATTTGCCGAGCGGACTAATTTATTCAGATATGCGTAACGTCATGTCCGCTGAAACGGACGCGAGAGTAGCGATTGGTGGCAAGCCGCTGCCGAAAGATAGCGAGGAATCATTGGGTTACAGCGGTCGGTTTCCTGGCATTGCCGAAGAGGTTTTTCGAGCATTAAAGGCTGACCAGCCTGTCTATCTTTGTGGCGGCTTCGGTGGCGTTACGAAGCGGCTGGCCGAGTTGATGCAGGCACCGAAAGAAATAAGCGAATTCTGGGATGACAAGCGTTACGGTTTTAACAAACGTTACACCGGCCTCGCGTGGGACGTTGACAATCATCCCGTTTCAAAGAAACTTGGACTCCCTAATAACTTGATGTCGCTGGCGAAGTCGGTCGCGACATTTTCTCGAGGACTCGAAGACGACGATGAGGCTTGGCGGGACTTTAATGGATTGACGCTTGCTGAAAACCGAGTGCTTTGGAATTCCATCGATCCGATACTACTCAGTTCGCTAATTGGCGAAGGGCTGCTTCGATGGCGAGGACGTCGAATGGCGATGGAAGGTCGCTACCGGATCGAGGCAATTCATGGGAACGTTTCCTCGGTGACACGTGCCGATGTGTTGGCTTTGAGCGTTTTCGATGATGTCGATCCGCAAGGTGCCGGGGCAGCTATTGATCGTGTTACTGGCGGGATGGTACGACAGGCTCAACAAGTGCCTGGACGATTGATTGGCGTCCGCAGCGATCAGCTTGATGTGGATTATTTGTGTGCCTTGTCGCTTGGCAGTGTAACCGACGGTGAAGGAGATTCGGCAACCCTTGAAAAGGCGGTGACGGATGCGGCCCGCGAGATGATGAAAATCTGTTTTAACGAAGGGTTTGGGACGCTCGCAGTTGTTACGTTTGGTGGATCGTCAGTGAAATCCTATCGATCCGCCGTGCAGGCAATGATGAAGGGATTTTGTGCACAGAAATCGAATGTCGTAATCAAGTGGGTTGAAGCAGATAGTGACAAGTTCGCAGAGCTAGTTGATGTGCTTAAGGCGAATGACAAGGCCGATGTGACGACGGTGTTAAGACCGAGCGATCCAAAGCCGTTGACCCGCTATCCTTGGTTCAATTTGACGGTGAAGTATCGAGATGGACGTTTGGATGTGACGACGCTCGCGCCCGAAGGCACGGGGGTTGCCTGGGCGAGAACGATTGAGGTGGATCAAAAAACGATCGATGAACTGGGGACTGGGGGCGGGGCCAGCGGTAATGAAACACCGATGCAAGCACAACTTCGAGCGCGTGGACTGAAGCTGAGTGAGTTGATCTTTGGGGAGAACGCGACCAGTTTTTGGAAACAATATCCCAACGTACCTCTTGCGATTACGCACGATGAAGCGGCATCTAGAATCCCGTTCGAGCTGATGTGCTCTGGCGGCAGCGATCCGTTAAGCGATACTCCGTCAATTGGTGAGGGAATTCACCGTTGGTTGGCCGTTGGCGGCGGTCGAATGTCAAGCTCGTTTGGGCGTCCGCGGTTGTCTCGAAAACTGAGAATTGGTCTGATAGTTGATCCGACTAACAACTTGCCAGGAGCGCGAAAAGAAGGGTTGGCGATCAAACGAATTCTGCAAACGATGGGAGGAGACGTCCAGCTTCAATCTTTGGGAGCCGGTGATCCGCCTGCGACATTGCAGAACGTGACGGACATCCTTCGGCAAGTCGATATCTTGCATTATTGCGGACACGCGTTCTTCGACGAGAATGATCGAGCAAAGTCGGGACTCATTCTAGCCGAGGGGGTAGTGTTGACGGCAGCGAAACTAGAATCGGTGACTCCGATCCCACAGGTTTTGATCTTCAATGCTTGTCAAGCCGGACGAGTGCGAGGGCAAACGCCCGAGGGTAAACATGAATCGTACTCTTTAGCTGAAGTGGTTTTGCGTGGAGGCGTGGAAGCATTCTTGGGGACCTTTTGGGAAGTAGGCGACGCAGCGGCCGAGTCATTCGCGAAGGAGCTGTATACTGAGCTCAGCGCTGGCTCGACGCTTCGCGAGTCGGTCACGCTTGCTCGTCGGAAGCTTGCCGAGAACCAGCAAAATGACTGGGCAAATTACATCCTGTACGGTGATGGTCGTTTTCAACTTGCATGAGCTATGGGCCATGAGTCGAGGGTTCTCTATCGATAAAATTCCAAACCGATCGCAATGATCCGGTCGGGCGGACAGGATCAGATTTCGGACCTCTTCGAAAAAGGCTTTCGGCAGTTTCATCGCAGCCCTCAGCTGGTTGGCAGACTTCGTATCCGAGCATTCGACCAAAACTTGACCTGCGGGGCGATAGGAAGCGTCTCAAAGCCGTGTTGCCTCCAATTGCCGCCAAAGAATGAGGAACTGGGAACGACTTATATCGAGTCATTGTGTAGAAATAGTGCTGGTCATCGCACGCGAAAAATTCCAATCATGGAGAAACGAAGATGAAAATCTTCGCCGTCGAGGCGGATCAAAAGATTCAACTTCTGGCCGAGTGGGTCGATGAGCTTGGTTTGCAAGGTTTCGCCGAATTGGAAAAGGGACTTGTTGGAATCGTCGTCCGGCGCTGCTCCCACGTGACTTGGGACGACGTGTTCGCCGACAAATTGACGATCGGTTCGCACACCGCGACACCGGATTTGGGCGAGGTCAGAGGCGATGACTGCCTCTTCTAGCCCTGGCCAGCGGGGACTGGATGCCGCGCCGATCGTCTACAGACTGCTTAGCGGTCATCCCGCTTCGGCAATGTGTGAGGGGCTACATCCGAAGCCATTCGGGGTGGCCCACAACGACCGTCACGTTGCTGGAAGTAGATGTCGTCCTGCGAAAGGTGTATGGCGTGTCTCCGGCGTTGGTCGCTCAAAAGATCGCACAATTCGCCGCCGGTCCCATCAGCGTTGTTGCCGTAGACGCGACCTTGGCCGTCTCCGCCATGACGACCGCCAACTCGCTGGGAATCAATCTGGCCGACGCCGTTCTCATGGAGACTTGCCGGGCACACGGGCTGTCGATCATCGCCACTGATGACGAATAATTCGCCCGAGAGTGCGTGCGGTCGGGACTCACGGCAGAGGCGCCCCTCGATTCCGCGACGCGGCAACAAGTCGCCGCCTGGGAATCGACGAATCTGCCGATGAAGGGTTTAGCGAGAGTCCTGTTCCACGTTCGCCACTGTCTGGACCAGCAAGACCCGCAGGTGGCCCAAGCCTTTTGGAATCCGACCGGAGCGGGGCACCATTTGCCGTGACCTCCGCTGTCTGGAATCCCACTTTCATCAATTTCCTGGATGTGTCCGGATGGTTGGCAGTTAGCAGGAATTCGGCGATCTCTGCCTCCCGCGTGGCGATCTCGTCCGTGAGGTCTTCAGGGCCGTGGTGCGTCACCTCCTCGCCCCCAGTGGACCGCTTCCTTTCCGAAACGTGTCATCGGTGAGCCCAGTGTTGTCGCCACGCTCGCCAGAGCGTGGGTTTGGCGCCCGCGCATACACGAATGAACTTTGGCGATATCTCGCCATTAAACCGTATCGGCACGCGGTTCATACGCGATAATGCATACGCCGAGTAGTTGGGCGGGGCGGTGTGCCGGCGAAATCCGGCCCAAATGCCGATCTTTGTTCGTTGCTCGCGTGGTGCCGTTTCCCAGATCTTGATGACTAATCTATAATCACGGACAACGCACACTACAACATATACATAGCTGGTACAATCCTAGGTTCAAATTCTCGAAGTTGAAAGGAGTTCCGTGATGCGACATCAGTTCGATGTTGGTTATTCGTTTGAACCATTTCGAAGCTTGGCGGGTGAATATCCCGGTGAGGATGTTTACCCAACTGGACAGTTTCGTGTCGAATGGGGACCAATCTTTCATCGAGGCAGGCTGGACGGTTCGGCCCGAGTCCTTGTACTTGGTCAAGATCCCGCACAGCACGAAACGATCGTACGTCGAATTCTAGTTGGCGAGGCCGGGCGACGCGTGCAAGGCTTGCTAAGGAAACTTGGCATCACTACCAGCCACGTCTTGATCAACACGTATCTCTACAGTGTTTACGGTTCGGTCAAAGCCGCTACGCGAAAAAGTGCGGCGCTCGTTGGTTATCGCAACCAGTGGATCGATGGAATCATGGCCACAGGTAATGTTGAAGCTGTGCTCGCCCTCGGTACGGCGGCTCAGGAAGCGTGGGAGTTTTGGAAAGTTACGCCCAAGGGGCAGGCTTCCACTGTACCATTCGTGGCAGTTACTCATCCGACACAACCAGAGAGTTCTTCCAAGGGAGACAGGGTAAAGCTCGCGCAAGCGACCAAGAAGATGCTGGCCAATTGGAATCAGGCGTTGCACGCTCTATCACCTTCGATTATTCATCCCGATGAAACGATCCCACTAGTCCTCTACGGAGACACGTGGGCAGAAGGAGATCGGATGCCGATACCGGAACAGGATTTCCCGCCGGGCCTGCCGGTCTGGATGCATGAACAGGATGGCTGGGCGCAACGCAAAGGGACCGAGGATCTTGCCAAGCGCCGCAACATTACTATCACTGTTCCCAAGGGTATTGTCATATGACTTCTGGCCGATCATGGTATCCGCTGACCGGTACTATCAACCCGTTGAGGCGCTCGGCTGCGCTGACGCAGCCAGTGGATCCAAACGTTGGTCCGAAGCTCGCCATCGCAGGCCGTGTCGTGACCATGAACGATACGTTTACAGTCCATGACGAAGCAATCATTTATGTTGAGAGCGGAAAAATCGTCGCTGTGCAAGCTCGTGATCAGACCGCACCGGACGGCTTCGTTGGCGTGCAGTTGACGGAAGCTGCGGGCACGATTTTCCCTGGGTTGATAGAACTGCACAATCACCTGAGCTACAACGCGTTGCCGCTTTGGGCGCCAGTACCCAAACGCTTCAACAATCGATCGCAATGGCCCAATCATGCAGACTATCGCCCGCTGGTCAGTGGGCCTATGACTGTCGTAGGAAAACATAAGGTTGACGGCAAATTCCCACTGCTTGCGCCGCTGACGCGGTATGTTGAGTGCAAATGCCTGTTGGGCGGTGTCACCACCAGTCAAGGAGTCAAGCTGGCCAGCAACGCAGGCATTCAGCGTTTCTATCGCGGCCTCATTCGCAATGTCGAGCAAACGGACGATCCAGAGTTACCAGAAGCTCAAGGTCGAATTCCGGACCTGGCTGCCAAGGAAGCCGTGCGTTTTCTCGAGCGACTGAATTCAGAAAAATCTTGTTTTTTGTTGCACCTTAGCGAGGGCGTGACCGATCCAGCCACACCGATGTCGATCGCGCGCAAAAACTTTCTGGCGCTCGAAGTGGCCCCGAATCGATGGGCATTGAGCCATACCTTCACAGGGATTCATGCGACCGGACTGCTGCCGGCAGATTTTGATGTATTGGCGCGGCACGGCAGTTCGATGGTATGGTCGCCGATGAGCAATCTACTGCTCTATGGAGGGACGGCCCGCGTTGAGGCGGCCCGTCAGGCCGGTGTGTTGATCGGCTTGGGAAGCGATTGGTCTCCCACTGGTAGCAAGAATTTGTTTGGCGAACTGAAAGTTGCTTGGCTTTACAATCAAGCGGAGTTGGACGGCCTTTTCAAGGCACGTGAAATCCTGGCTATGGCAACCAGCGATGCAGCTAAAATTCTAAAGTGGGAGAAAGTTGCTGGATCGATAAAGCCTGGGGCTCGCGCCGACCTGTTGGTGGTCGATTGTGGTAATGGTGATCCATACGAAGGATTTCTGAAAGCACGCGAGCCCGATATTCGACTGGTCATGATTAACGGTATAGCCCGTTACGGCTGGCCTGATATCATGGGTCAACTGGTCCCACCAGATCAAACAATCAAAGTAGGTGGCAAAACGCGGCAATTGTTCTTGAAGCAAGCGACCGCCGATCCAGACGTAAACCCTGTTACTCTCAGCCACGCCAAGTCCAAGCTCCGCGATGCGCTGAAGAACATTGCCGTGCTGGCCAAGACACTCGAAAATCCGCCGACCGCGACGCGTAGTTCGCACCCGCTCGACGCGCCCGATGAACCTGTTTGGTCGCTCGCGTTGGATGAAATTTGCGACTGCGGAGTGGAATTGGCACCACGCCTTCCGTTCGACGGACCGAATGATTTCACTGGCCCAGAACGAGCCCCACGCCCTATCGTCACCCGAGGAACGTCTTTATCATCGATCTTGAAACCCATTCAACTCGATCCGCTAACCGTCGCCGATGATGCTGACTTCTTGGATTTGATCGCCCAACAGCCCAATTTGCCCACTAGCATCCGATCCGGCTTGAGCAGTCTTTACTAAAACGCGTATCTCCGCACTTTGTGGCTTACGGAATAAGTCAAGCCCGCCAAAAGTTCAATCAACTCTTGCTGAGATATTTGTTACGTGTGTCGATTTCGCTGTGGCTAATTCGACCATAGAGCGAGTGCTCGGCAAATCTACTTACGGAGCTAAACAGGGGGAATGAGGCTCGAACTCGATCTGGTCAGCCAAGCCGTTTCGCAGTTTCCGTACCCTGCTCCGTCGTGTCAAACCGGAGACATCTGAGCGATCGAGTCAAGGGCAGTGATTGATTTTGTTTTTCTTTTTTAACGTTTTGTCAACTTAAGTACCGACATATTTTCCACGGCCATTTCGTCTCGTTGGAATGATTGTTGCGTATGCTCAAGTTTTCTTGATTTAAATCGCCTTCGACAAAGGCGAATGAGTCAGTTGCAGTCGATTGAGGTAGTGGGCTTCGTTGTAGGGCTGGTGATTCTGCCAGCAACGATAAATGATTCGAATCCATTTGAAAGCCAGCGCGCGCTTGGCCTTTTGCGGAGTCTTTCCACGTGACAACTGCAGCTCGTAGTAGGCCTTGGCCCAACCGCACTTTTTGATCGATAGGCCAGCGTACTCATGGAATGTTTGCTTAATGTACTTGGTTGCTGCCCATCGAGCTGCAACTTTCAGACTGTTGCCGCTTTGAATCGTTAGCGGCGCGATGCCTACAGCTGCCTGAAACCCTTTTACACTACGACAACGCTGGCGATCATCACCCAACGACGCAATGATACGTGCGCAACTTTTGACGCCTGCACCTGGAAGATCTTTGACGATTGCATAGTCCACATGCTGACACACTTTCTTCTCGATCTCGGCGTCATAACCGTTGATGACTTTGCTTAGAAGTTCAATCTGCGCAGCGAAACATTGACACAAGCGAGCGTTGGTTTCTAACACAATGCTGTCGCTCGTAATTGGCTTGGCAGTCATCAGCGTTTCGATCCTTGCTTCGAGCATGGCTTTGGTTCTTGTGCAAAGAATAGCTTTCGCAGTTTAGCCCGACCTGCAGCCTGAACCTTCTCTAGCGTCGGATATCTTCTTAAAAGGGATAGTACGTATTTCGCATGGATATTCGCTGGATTTAGCTCAATAATGGTTGGGAAATAGCATTTGAGTAAGGCTACCATGCGATTGCCAAGAGCGACTCGTTCATCAACTAGGCTACGACGGTGCATCGTCAGTGCTTCCAGCTCGCGAGTGGCTGGCGAATTTGGCAATAGAGAGCGGAGTTCATCCCGATAGTTTTGCAGGTACTTCAAGATAAGTTTGGCATCGACGCTGTCGTTCTTTCCTCCACCATGTTTGAAAGATTTTCGATAACTTGCCAAGGCTGCAGGGTTGACTGGGTAAATGGTCACGTTGGTGTACTCCATCAGAGCATTGATGAGTGCACCGCGAGTCGCCTCAACGCAGATAAGGATGCTTGCATTGGGAAAACGCCTGTGCCAAGAATCAATCCATTGAGCGATGTCAGCTTGCGACTGATTGAATGTGCCAGACTGACGTTTACCATTTGGATCGACTGCTTCAAAGGCGTGGACCTTATCGGCCCAGTCGATACCAACGAGGATCACTTCGGAAATTGCGGACATTGATAACTCCTAGACATTTGGGAAGGAAAAAACTTCGAGCGGCACGAGAGACCGAAATGCTTATTGATGGTCGTTAATAAGACGTCATCTAAGGATTCGTAAGTCTCGAGCCAACCAACTGCAGCGAACGTCTCCGGTAAGTCTTCATGCGCTCCATGAGAGCACTTGAGTCAGCGAGTTAAATTCGTCTGCAATTGGCTCGAAGTTGAAACCGAAAACAATTTCGGCTAAAAGTAGGTTATTCAAGTTCAGGGAAAAAAACGCCGCACCAGTTTTATTTTGGCCTACATTCCGAGCTCCAATTGGGCTCCCACTTCGGCCAACTGATTTCGTGTGCGGATCACAATAAGCGATTGGGTAGTCTTCATCGAAGGCCCCCCAACGCCGTTTACCAAAGCGGAGCACGTTTTAAAGTATTTAGCTCGCTACATCACGGGCGGCCCGATCGCCAACTCTCGATTAATAACGAACGAGGCAGGCCAAGTTAGCTTCTGGGCTCGATCGACGGACAAATCGAAGAAAGGTGAGCGAGTCAAGGAAACGTACAGCGGCGTGGAGTTCGTAAGACGTTGGACTTTGCACATCTTGCCCAAAGGCTTTACGCGTTCAAGGTTTTACGGAGGTTGGAGCAACATTCGTCGAAAAGCCTTCGGTAAAACTTGCGAGGAACTATCCCCAGTGTCAACGCGAGTTCCTGAGCTGACCACGAAACTCCTTGCAGAAGAAGAGGACTCACCAACAACTTCGAAAAAGTGTCCGAGGTGTGAATGCTCGATGGAGATAGAGTCATCGACGGACCGTCCGAGTTGGCGGGAACTTTTTTATGGCGAGTATCAGCCGACATGGTGGCGTAACGACGGGAGTGGCTGACGATGAGCGAACTTTCCGAAATAACCGCTCACCCAGAATCACAGGAGTCAAGAAACGAGGACAAGTCCAGCGGTATGGGCATCAGATTAGAACCGTCACAATCGGTCGAATCAGCGGTCGGAGCTTGGCAGGAAAACATGCCGCAAGCATGTTGCGGGTGCCCTTGCGGTTCTGATAGACTGAAGTCATGAAAAGCGGAACGCGTAGAATCCGCACAGGTCAGATACGGCGAAGCGACTTAGCCCAACGTACAATCTATCTCTCCGTTCCGCTTCGCTCCAGTTGGGATAGATTGTTATTCGTTCGGTAATTCAGAGTATCATGCGCCCTGGCGACTTTGCCAAGCGGCCGGAGTTTCTAAGGACACGATGAGCGACGATTCCCCTCCAAACGCCTCAATGGATGACTCTTCGAATGCCGTCGAAGTAATATGGGCGCGGTCTGGCGATGCGCCGAATCTTCAGGCCTTCCTGGCGGACCATCCGCATTGGTTGCCCAGCGAATTGCTGGCTGCGTTGTTGGTCGATCAGCAGTTCCGCAGCCGGACGCCCCTGCCATGGAGTACGGAGGACTACTTGGCGCTCGTTCCGTCTCTCGCGGCGGATAATGACTTGACGCTCGATCTGATCTACGGCGAGTGCCGCTGGCGAAGTCGTGAAGGCAACCCGCCGAACCTGGAGGAACTGGCCGGCCGCTTTCCGCGCCTGCGACTGCGGCTGGAGCGCCAGTTGGAAATTGCCTCCTGGTTTGAAGAGGCCGGCGGCAGCGACGCGCAGCCAGAAGATGACAATCGAGGTGACGAGGATAGTTCGGCCGAGGACGATGCCGCGACGATCCGCTTCGGTGATTACGATCTACTTGAAGAGATCGCGCATGGCGGGATGGGCGTGGTTTACCGGGCTCGGCACCGGAAACTGCAACGCATCGTGGCCCTGAAATTAATCCGGCCGGAGCGGATGATGCGAGCCGCCGACCGGCGGCGATTCAAGAACGAGACGCAGATCATCGCGCGGCTGGACCACCCGAACATCATACCCATCCTGCACGTGGGCCAGGTCGACGGCGTCCACTTCTTTACCATGCCGATGATCCGGGGCCGCGACCTGAATTTGCGCCGCACAGAGTACCTGGACGAAGTCCGCCGCGCCGCGCGGCTGGTGTGGTCAGTCGCCTCAGCCATCCATTACTCGCACCAGCACAACGTGTTGCACCGCGATCTGAAACCGTCCAACGTGCTGGTCGACGAGGCCTGCGAGCCGTTCGTCATCGATTTCGGGTTGGCCACCAGTCGTCTGACCGAAGTGAGCGATCTGACTTTGTCCGACGAGTTTCTGGGCACCCCCGCCTACGCGGCGCCCGAGCTTTTGCAGGAGGACTCTGACCCACCGACTGTGGCTGCGGACGTCTACGGGCTGGGAGCGATCCTGTACGTTCTGATCAGCGGCCAGCCTCCTTTTAGCGGACGCAACTCGCTGGAGGTCTGGAACAAGATCCGCGACAGCGAACCGCAGCGACCCCGGACGCTCAACGCCCGCGTCGATCCGGACCTGGAAGCGATCTGCCTGAAAGCCTTGGAAAAGAACCCCGCATCCCGCTACGCGAGCGCCGCGGCTTTGGTGGAAGACCTTTATCGCTATCTGGCTCGCGAACCGGTCGTCGCACGGCCCGTCGGCTGATGGCAGCGTCGCGGGCGCTGGCTCCGCAAACATCCCGTCGGTCCCGTGCTCGCCGTGACCGGAACGGTGGCGGCCTTTGCGTTGATGGCGGTAATCGTGGTCCAATCCATCGCATTGCACGATCAGAAGGAAAGGACCGAGGCCGCTCGCGAAGAAGCGGAATGGTATCGCCAATCGCTGGAAGTTGCCGAGGAAGAAGCCAAGCGTTTACAGGCTGACCTTGCAGAGGATGAACGTCAGTCCTCCGATATGCTGTAGGATGCGGATCTGATTCTTACGAGCTATCCCGCGACCGACACCCACATCTTGCGCTAAGCCTAGACAACGGCTAGGTCGAACCGCTCAATTATTCCCGTCGATAAGACCATGCCTCTGGGATGAAAACGCAATTATCGGAAATTTTCCCCTCTTCGCTGTCCTACTCCCGCTTGTTTGGCAATATGGATCGTAGCGGGGTTCGCTCAACAATGAGTTCTGAACCTTTTGATTTACGCTCAAATCGTCGCTTGGCAAAGGCCCAGTCAACCGGACGGTGTTTCAAATGGGCTCAACGCATTGCTAATGGCAACTTGATCATCAGAAAGAGTAGGTGTGCGATGGCAAAACACAATGAGAGTACATCCGGAACTGAAAAGCCAGCGGGCACCGGTGGCTCAAAACCGGGATGCGGCTGTGGCGGTGGAGGGAGTAGCACGGGAGAATCCACAGGTTCACCGCACGCTTCAGTCAGCAGCGAGGGTGGCGCGGAAGGCGCTTCGGGCGAAGCTGTAACAATGGTCGACCAAGTCGCAGAGAGTTTCGACGGACAACCAACCGGTGGAGAACTTGAGGGGTTGCCCGGCTTTGATCCCCAGCGTGCCATTGGTGAAGGAATGCCCATGGGGATCCTCACCGATGAAATGTTAGAACTTGGCGAGTGCCGTCCGGAGGGATTTGAGCCGGAAACCGTCTGCGGCAATGATGACCGTGTCGAGATAACGAACACCACAGTTGCCCCATGGCGCTCGATCTGTAAGTTGATTATCACGTTCCCAAACGGCGCAAGAGGCGGATGCACGGGCTGGTTTATCGGCCCTAAAGCGGTTATGACGGCTGGCCACTGCGTTTACTCACGTGCCAACGGCGGTTGGGCACGTCAGATTGAAGTAATTCCGGGCATGAGAGGCGCTACCCGTCCATACGGGTCGATGGTAGGAACCTCCTTCCGGAGCGTCACCGGTTGGACACAGGATAGCGACCCAAATTTCGATTATGGGTGCATTATCCTTCCGAGTCCAACACTCGGAAATCAAGTTGGATACTTCGGCTTTGCGGCATTGACCGATGCCTCACTGCAAAACCTATTGGTAAACAACTCTGGTTACCCCGGTGACAAGCCATCCGGCACACAGTGGTACAACGCGGGAAGGATCACCAACGTCACGGCTCGAAAGATCTACTACATGCTAGATACATACGGCGGTCAAAGCGGTAGCCCAACCTGGCGATTACTGAGTGGTCAGCGCCATGCCGTCGGTGTTCATGCCTATGGCGGCTGCCCCAATAGTTCGACCCGGATCATTACCGCCGTCTTCAACAACATGATGACTTGGCGGAACAGCTAGTCTCCGCCTCCGATATCAACGGGCGGACAGATGGTGATTTTGTCCGCCCGTTCAAACTTGAGTACCATGCGATGGATGCGACGATAATTCACGTGATGGAAAGCTGGCCACTGCAACTTGCATTGCTGACACCAGCCGGGCAGGAACATGTCGCCCTTGATGAGAACGCACGTATTCATCGCGCTGGAGTACTTGTAGACCCGGCTGCGCTTCAACCTGGGCAGCGAGTGAAAGTGCTCATGCTATCGACAGGAGGTGATCGCACCGTAATTGAAGTGGAGATCTTCGATTGAAGGTGGGGTGGTCCGGACGCGGTTTTGAGTGTCCGCGGCGCAATGCCATAAGAGGCAAATACAGATAGTCCCGATAGAAAACAAGCTCTTGTGCCAAGGCATCCATGACGTCAAAGATGACATCTGGGGCATCCTGCGATGTTGGTTTAACATTTGATTTGAGGTGTTTTTCAAGGCCCGCAACGTAGTGGGCAGGCATAACCCGTCTCCTAACTTCAGTTGGTTAGACACTGTCCTTAGGAGGCTCCTTTAGCAATTTGGAGAAATCGTCATGGCAAGAATTGACAAGAGACCATCGAGCGGCACTACCGCCAGCCGGGCCTCGTCCCCGGTTGAGGAATTGCTGCTCGCGGCACTCGAACGCGGCGGCGAGAGCCTTGAGACGGGTCGGTTTCTCGTCACGTTCAAGGAAGGGGCGGCTGAGGCGGGATTGCAGTCGCTGGGTGAGCAGGGGATGCGCGTGACCGACGCGAGAGAGTTTGAGAACCAGGCGGTGACGTTGGACGATATCGGCGACGCCGATGCCGTCCTCTTCCCGGAAATCGGGGTGGCGCTGGTCGGTGGCGATGCAGCGCAGGCACGCAGCATGAGCGTGCTGTCGGAGATCGCCTCTGACAGTCCCATCGAGTCCATCGACCCCGAGTATTTCGTGTTCTCGGACGGGTCGCCTGAGGGCTCCGTCAGCGAGTACCTGCGTGGCTTTCTGCGAGCGGCGGAAACCATCGCCAGTGATCTGCGAGGGGCCGGACAGGCGGGGGTGGATTTGGAGGAAGAGACACTGGTTCTCGGCGCGACGTGGGGGATGATTGCGTGCAAAGTTCCGCAGAGCTTGCGCAGCGGCCTGGGCATCAAGGTGGCGGTACTCGACACCGGAATGGACATGGGGCATCCGGACTTTGCCGGTCGCCTGTTCGCTGGCCAGACCCAGACCTTCGTGGGCCAGCCCGTTCAGGATCTGCACAGCCACGGCACCCACTGCATCGGCACGGCGTGCGGCCCCAAGGCACCAGCGGGAAATACACCGCGCTACGGCATCGGTTTTCGATCTTCGATTTTCGTCGGCAAGGTGCTGATGAACTCGGGATCGAGCGTCGGGGGCAGCGTCTTGAATGGGATGAACTGGGCGATCGCCAATCGCTGTCAGGTCATCTCGATGTCTCTCGGCTCGCAGGCGGGGGTGCAGCCCGCCTACACGGCGGCAGGACAGGCCGCGCTGAACAACGGCCTCTTGATCATCGCTGCGGCCGGTAACGTCCCCGGCGCCCCCACGGGTGCCCCTGCCAACTCGCCGACAATCATGGCGGTGGCCTCACTCGATCCGAACTTGGGCCACTCATCGTTTTCCAGCGTCGGCAAGATTGAGATTGCGGGTCCGGGCCGGGACGTCTTTTCCTCTGTTCCGCGGCCGACTCGTCACGGTGTTAAGAGCGGTACTAGCATGGCTACGCCTCACGTGGCCGGGTGCGCGGCTCTGTGGGCTGAGACTTCCGCCTCACTCCGTGGAATGGCCCTCTGGAGGAAGCTGCAAGCGACAGCTAGACGGCTGCCACTCCCTGCGTCAAAGGTCGGCGCGGGCCTTGTGCAGGCACCCTGAGGCCCGAATGTGATAACTTAGTGTCCGTCGGGAGATTCCTCCCGACGGACACACTTTCTATAGGGAGGCTCATCATGGCCAGCGGAAAAAGATGGATTGTCACAACCTCTAAGGATCGGTCACTCGGCGACGTCGAGAAGAACCTGAGTGAGACAGGATTCGCCGTGGATCAAGTCCTCGACGAAATCGGATGCATCACCGGATCAGCTAGCGATGACGTCGCCAAGAAGTTGCGAGATATTCCCGGAGTCGCCGATGTTTCACCAGAAATACCCATCGACATCGGACCGCCTGATGCGCCTGTAACCTGGTAGTCAAGGCGGGCTGGCTCTGCCAGCGCGAGCCAAGATGTGAGAGTTTGCCATTGCGGCGGAGTCTACGGAGAAGCAATGTGAATGGAGGACAGACGAAGCTCGGCACTGCAGATCCGAAGACTCCGAAACAGTGCCACAACAGGATTCGGGGGCGGTGGCCATGCAATGCCACCCGCCCCCACAGGATCTAAGAAACGGATGAAGCTTTCGTGGATCATGGGTGGGTGTTGCCGATGGCCGGTGGTGGTATCGCCCGTTGCCCAAACGGCGGCCCCGGCCGGGGTGGCGGTCCCGGTCGGGTTGACTGCAGCGCTACCGGACGAAATTCTGAAGGAGAAGATTAATCCCGATCCAAGCGATCCTGACTATGAAAATCGCCCTGGATACGACTCGAATTTTCTTGGGTTTGCCGTTCCGTTTCCGAAACTCACGAACGTTTCACGCCCCAAGGCCTACGTCCTTGATGGGGCAGTTGGCGATGACGCGACTTTGATCAATTACCACCACTACAGTGTCATCTTCAATAAGGCTCGCAGGCGCGCCTTCGTGGCCGGAGTGAACTACGACCCAATGCCCAAGGTCCAACATCCGCGAGATAAGGATGGAGACAAGTGGTTCTACGATGCGCGAGTGGTGCCAGAGGAAAAACTTCAAGCGGGCGAAGACTTGTATGTCGGAAATCCGCTCGACCGTGGTCACTTGGTACGCCGAGCGGATGCGGCCTGGGGTGCGACCAAGAAAGAGGCCAAGCTCGCCAACCATGACACTTTCCATTTCACGACTTGCTCACCGCAGCACGCGATTACCAATCAGGGCATCGTGAAACAGGCTCCGCCAGGGCTGTTGCTCTGGGGCAAATTGGAAGATCACGTCGCCTCACAAGGCAAGAAGCACAATCAAAAGCTCTGCATCTTCAATGGTCCGGTGTTTCGAAAGACGGATGAAAAGTACCGCGGAATTCAGCTCCCAAAAGAATTCTGGAAAGTCGTTGCGTTTGTGAATGACGCGGGAAAACTTGGGGCGGCGGCTTTCATTCTCACCCAAGCCGATCTCATTGCGGATTTGGAATAGGAATTTGAAGTCGGCGAGTACAAGGCAGTTCAAGTTCGCGTGAAAGACCTGGAAACGAAAACCCAACTTGATTTCGGCCCTTTCCGGACTGGATGGTGAGCTCAAACTGGAAGAGGACATTGCTCCGCCTTTTCGTTGCCGGTTCTCGCACTCGGCGACGATCACCGTGACGGGGATTCCAAAATCACGATGCCGAAAACACTCCACGATGCCACGGCGCTGTTTCCGGTGCTGGGCACACTTCGCACAAACGGTCGGGACTGCGCTCCCGAAACGGCCCTGGAGGTGGTGAACAGCATCACGGTGGACGAAAGCGTCTGGAAGGGTGGCAAGATCGATTTTGAAAGCGACGCTGACGCAAAGTCCGAAAAGCCCACGGTGGCGCTGATCCTATGGGCGCGAGGCAATGCGGGCCAGCCGGCGGTGGCGGAGCTATCGTTCCGCCTCAAGGACAACGAGGAACACTTCAGCCGCGACCTGCGGAGGCAGCCCGGTCGGTGTACACGCTGTTGCAGCGACTTGACTGCTCTAGGCCGGAAGGCATGACTAAAACGGGGTACATCTACCGCGATGCTTCGCGGGATTGAGCGGAGGGAAGAATGCATCGGCCCTTTGTGACATGCATGCTCGCCGGTTGCCGCGTGGCTGGGGCTGAGTCCGCTCCGCCCGGTCTGGCAGCCGAAAAAAATTGCCCTCTGCCTTGCAATTCGCTGTCAGCGCACAGAGAATGGCCGCATCAGGCTGTGCGATGAATGGGTTTCGCGCAGCGGTCATGCTTACAGAGGGGAACTCCATCCGTGGCGACAGAGGACTTTGGACAACTGGTCAACCGAGCGCAAAACGGCGACGCGGACGCGATGGAACGGCTTCTGAACGAGTACGGCGATGCGATCCAGCGCGAGATCCGGTTCTGTCTGATGGATCAGCGGCTGCGGCGAGTTGTCGGCGAGAGTGACGTGTTCCAATTGGTGACCGCCCGGTTTGCGCTGAAGCTGCGCGAGGGTCAGTATCATTTCGACACGCCCAGCGATCTGATCGGGCTGCTGAAGACGTTGGCCCGCACGCGTGTAGCCCATCTGGCCCGCTTTTGGCAAGCGCAGCGGCGCGATCTGCGCAAGAACAGGGGGATCGACGCCGAGGGAGTCGCCGAGCCAGCCTCGCACGACCCGTCGGCCAGCACTGTCCTCGCGCGGGTCGAAATGCTGGAACAAGCACTGGAGCATTTGCCGGAGCGAGACCGCCAGATCCTCGATTGGCGGCAGGGCAATGTCACCTGGCCGGAAATCGCTCTGCGGCTAAACGTCCCTAGTTCCGAAGCCCTGCGCAGGAAACATCAGCGCGCCCTCACTCGCATCGCAAAAGTGGTCGATTCCGAGGGATAACCCCCGGTCCGTACCGACCGCCGTTTCGCAGGCACCGATTCAAGCGAGCGATGTTGCGCCATCTTGGACATCTACTCGTCCGCTCCGATGTGTACGGAATACCCATCGCCTTTCACCGCTTTGTTTGACGAGATGAATCCTTCGTGTGTCTACTCAGGCGACTTTATTTGCCCGACTTGGACCAACACACTCCCGCAGTAATGACTGAGCGAAAACTGCTTTCCCCGCACCTCCGCAATCTGAGACGTATTGCCAATCTGATGATCGAGGTCGCTCGATTTCACCAATCAAAGCAGTCGACGAGACTACGTCCACGATCAGGCTTGCACACGTCGGTGATCGCGGCCCGCGCGCACAATGCTGCTCCGCAAACTGCTCATGTGGATGTGACGCACACCGATCGCAGCTCGCGGTTTTTCGAACTGAAAGAGGTCGGACAAACCCCGAGGATTTTGGTGGGACCGCTAACTCGCGCTGGCCTGACACGCGTTGGACACAACGGAGCGGTCAATGTGTTATCGTTTTGGCGGTTCGTTCAAAACCACCGAATGCAGTTAGCCGGTACGGCAATTTGCATCGGTTGCATGGACTTCGGCGGCGAAGCGGCAGATTCGTACGGCCGTTGGGTGCGGAGGTGTCTGTCACCGATGGCGGAAACTGCACTGAAATCGGACCCTCTACGAAGCGCAGCAACTCACGCTATCTCGGGCTCAATCAGATTTTTCTTTCTCGCTCCCAATCGCAGCTGCGATTTGCCAATAGCTGGGCTCCACCGGTAATGAAGCCCCAAGGTGCTTGCCACCGGTTAACTGTTGGCAAATGACTCCTAGTCGATTCATAAGTGGCCTTTCGCAACGGTGTGTTTCAGGTCGGCTTCCATGGCAATTTCCGCCGATCGCTGACCTTCTAAGAAAATCTTTGCCAAATTCTGACTGACCGTTGCTGATCCGTGCTTCGATTCGCGACTACTTGTTAGCGGGAATACCGCGCTCGAACTGAATTGGTTCTCTTCACTCCGACGCTCTAAACAGGTAAGGACTCTAACGAGCATGACTACAACAACAACTACCGATGAGATCTACGATTTCTCAAATACCAGCCGTGACGAATTCATGGAGCTCTTTGAGTTCGCAAGCAAATGCGATGCGACTAAATCGGCTGCGAACATCAAACCGGCTGAGTTTGAGTTCATTACGATTTTAGTAGCAACTTTGAAGCAATGGCGACCGCTTGCTGGCTTTGAATCGAACGTTATCGCGAGCATCAAATACGCACTTGGAATTCACCAGATCCGGTTGGAGTTGACGGACGTTTTGTTCAAACACGGGTCGCCAACAAAGAGCCAATTGGAAACTGTTTTCCGTTTGTTGTTTCAAGTCGCCTACATTCGACAGCAGCTTGTCACTAAGGCAGAAGCAAAAGCTCCCAGCCTCACAAAGATTCACGTATAAAAGCGACACGTCTGTCGCTTCTGTCCAGGTCGGCAACTTCCGATTTGGACTGCTAAACCTGGAGGCTCTGCCCCCAGACCCCCGAGATTTATAAGGCATAGGCTCTGGATCAAAGTGTCTTTCCATCTAGCCCTTGACTTGTTTTTTCTTACACAGCCCCTTCTACAAGGAACGTCCTATGAGTCACAAATCTTCAATCGAATGGACGAATGCGACTTGGAATCCGGTTCGAGGTTGCACAGAGATTAGCACAACAAATTCCATTCTTCTTCAAGCAATGGGGCGGTACTCGAAAACACTTGACGGGGCGAGAACTCGAAGGAAGGACTTGGGATGAATTCCCGAAGGTAGCTCACTCGATGGATCGAAAATCGAGAATTGCGGTCACGGGGTAGTAAGTCACCTTCGAGTTTGGACCGCACTCAAACAAAGAACCGTAATCTAAGAACCACGAAAAAAACCGAGCGGAGAGGGTAGACCTAATCGTCTTCCCCTCTAACCCGCTCGATCAGAGTAGAGAGCTGACTCTTCGACCCTTTCGACCCGGTTATCCCTTGGTAAATCCACTGGAACAATTCACTGGAACAGGTCCGGCTGAATCATCCAATAGAAATGGTTGCTTCTCAGCAGTGCCAACCTCCGTTTCACCGAGCCACACCAATTTCGCACAAATTGAATTTCAAATCAAAGTGGAGTACCCAACATGGTTGCCAAAAGTCGTAAGTACTTGATTTCAGATATGGCAAAAGCTCATCTCCTAACCGACGACCAAATGTGGGTGGAGAAGCTCTATGCGGATGATGCCTTGACCGAGGGCGAGCTGATGGCGTTCGCATCCCGATCGGAGGCGGAAGAGTTCGTTCGTAAACTTAAGGCTAAGGGCATCCATACCCAAGTAGTAGCTTTGAACGCAATTCGCTTGGGATTTCCGCCGGTTGAAGAAGACTATGGCCATGCCCTGAGTGCCCTTTGTGTCAGTGCTGATACTTGCTTGCGCGTCATTGCGAAAATTATCGAGCATGATCCAGAAACGATATTGCCGTTGGTCGCCGAAAACTATCACGAATTGGTTCTCAGCGAAAAAGTTGTTGAGTCCTGGATCAAGCATCTAAAGGCAAATGGGTGGGATGATTTGCCATAGCCGACGATTTTGCTTGACAGAGTTTTGCGAAAGAAGCATTTCTTGCGAAGGCTTGATTTGACCATGTGAGGTGCGCTATTCTTCATGCATGTCACTTCTTCGAAAGCCGCAAGCCTTCATCGCAACTTACCACGAATCCGAATGGGAATTGTGGAGATCCACTTCGGCAGATGGAAAGGATTTTTTTGCTGGTTCTTTTCAGGAATGGCAGACTCGTTGTATGGAAATCCTTAAGGAACGGACTCGCCAGGGTTTTGCCGCGCACGTTGTGGAAATTACGATCGCCGATTTCGTTCAGTGGGCAAAGCTCAATGATCGTACCCACGATGCACAAGCAAGAGCCGAGTACGCTGGGCTCCATTGCGGACAAATGTACTACATCTGACTACGGATTCCGATCTCTCCAACTTGTCGATTTCCCACAGGAAACCAGTTTTTCACTTCGGATATGCGACATGCGCATTCGTCCTTGCATAACCAAATACATGCCCATCGACGTCTCGGTGAATGGATAGCTCACTCTCTATCCGCTGACCGAGAGAAACGGTGGTGCGTGAACGGTTATATGTCTCTCTTGAAAAAATGAAAGTGAGGTGCCCTATGGCACAGTTAGATCGTCCTGTTCATGAAGTACGTTTGGGTAAGGTCAAGGCCGCAATTTGGCGTAACGAGACCGATTTGGGAGCACGTTACAGTGTCACCATTTCCCGAATTTACAAGACCGAGAGCGGCTGGGAATCATCCGGATCGTTCGGTCGTGATGAACTTCCGTTGGTAGGCAAGGTCGCTGATATGGCGCACTCTTGGATCTATCAACAGAACGATAAAAACGATGCTCAATCGGAAGACACTGAGAACAAAAATCAGAAGGCTTCCAATGGGCAACGCGAACGAACTAGCAGTCGTTAAACGTTTTCCCTTTTGGAAAGCGTTTCGATGATGAAGCAAAACGCTTCCAGGTAACGTTCGATTCTTCATCAAGGCGAGAGGTTCTCTTCACAGTTGGTTTATCAATCGGTTTCACGCACCACCAACCTCTCGTCATTCCTGGCATGGGTAGAAGACATACGCAACCGACTCCGTTGATGGGCTGATGAACTATTCCAGCTAATCAATGGAGGCCGGTGGCGTGCATCCAAAGGTTATCCAGTTTTTTACTACCTGTCTGCGGCTCTTCTTGGAGCATAACACGGCAGCCAAGGTCCGAGAGGTGATTCCCTTTCGGGCTCACCTCTTTTAGGCGGCTTTGTTCTTTAGGCGAACAAAGACTCCACCTTGCTCTTGCCGTGTTGACCAATGCCCTGAGAAGCCGCCGACGGGCTCCACGTTTTTACCCTTAGGTCGATTCAGTCGGATCGGCCAACTATGGAGGAAATTATGGATCGAGATGAAGCGTTGAAAACGAGCGACGAAGCTCTAAAGGAACTGAGCTCTGCACTGCAACAAGGCAAGAGCGAGAAGCTGCTGGAATACCTAGGCATGATGTCGAGGTTCCACAACTATTCGTTTGGAAATTGCATCCTGATTGCGATGCAAAAGCCAGATGCCACACTCGTTGCTGGGTTTGGCAAATGGAAGGAAATGAACCGATTCGTCAAGAAAGGGGAGAAGGGAATTGCTATCCTCGCTCCGCTTGTTGGCAAGAAGAAGATGGACGCGGAAACCACCGTGTCACAATCGCAAATGCCGAAGGAAACACCGACCGGCGAATCGCCCAAGGTGCTGTATGGCTTCCGAATCGTCTATGTCTTTGACGTCACACAAACCGAAGGACAAGAACTCCCAGAGTTTGCGTCCCTAGGCGGTGATCCTGGCGACAAGATCGAAAAGCTTGAAGCGATCATTCGCGGTAAAGGGATTGCAGTGGAGTACGTCGAAAGTCTGCCCTTCGATGCCAATGGCATGTCAGAAGGGGGCAAGATCACGATCAACTCAACTCGGCCTAAGCCGCAAATGTTCTCAACGATGGTTCACGAGCTTGCTCATGAGCTTTTGCATTGGGGTGACCGGCGTGAATCAACCACCAAGGTTATTCGCGAAACGGAAGCGGAATCTGTGGCGTACGTTGTCTGCCGAGCTGTTGGGCTTGAATGCTCGACCAAGGCAAGCGACTACATCCAACTTTGGAGCGGTGACGAGAAGGTGCTCATGCAATCGCTTGAGCTCATTCGAAATATCGCTTCGAAGATTCTGACCGAATTGTAAGAAGTTGCGACTGAATCCAAGGAGGTGGCCCATGTTGCATAGAAATCGCACCTGGAGTCTTCAGGTAATCGATGACGCAGAACGGTTGGCAACCAAGTTGTCGAACGTAACGTGGACTTGTTGCCAAGCATTTGTCTTGAAGGGCTACATCTTCGCCAACGACGCAACGTCGGCGGATGGCGCTCAAGAGTACGCGATTCTTCGCGCTACTCAGGATTGTCCAGAACTAATTCAAATCGAAAGCATCACGTTTTCGTGGTGTACCGAAGAGAGGGCACTTGAGCTGATCAAGGCCGTCTGTGCTGGTGAATTCGATGGGGAACGGTTCTGTAATGTCGCTCGGGATCGTTTCCAAACGATATCCGAACATGGTTTGTGTGGTCATTGTGCTTAACTTAATGGAGGATCTGATGAAACGTTTTATTCCAATTCCTGGTGATCTAATCATCGTGGAATTCAGTGAGTGGTACGCACTTAAAGACGGTGAGAAATTGCGAGTTTGCGAAGATGCGGGTTGGATTGATGTGGGAGAGGAACTATTTGTTGCTCCCAGACATCAAGTGAATACATTCTGGGGGCCGAGTTTCGGCCCTCCAGATGGATTCAAGCCAATGGCGATGAGTACTTCCGGTGGTCCATTCAACACCATCAAGATCAAGGACCTTACGGGACTTGAATTGATTGGCGAGGAAGAAGACCACTTTTGGTGCTGGCAAGATAGACCGCGATCGGGCGGTGGTATGGATCGGGTAGTAAAGGTAGCGCTTTGGCGACTACCGTTGCTTCCGGATGCCCATTACCGCGAACTGAAAGCTCATGGTTGTCCAACGCATCGTGATGAGGTGAACAAATGAGTGAACCAATTTACGATCAAAATCAGAAACGAAGTGAGGCCACCATGGGTGGCCTCCTTCGTTTAGGCTGTTGCCACTGTGATCGCGACGACTTTGACGGCGTCGCGTCGTTTCCGCCCGATTGGACGAAAATCCAAGTGGTCAAGCAACAGGGACTCGGTATTTGGGAAACGCATCTTGGCGTTTGTCCCAACTGCCAGCCTCACGAAGAAGATGGAGCCGATGCTACTCAAGATGGTCCGCCGCCTTGGGAAGAAACGACTCCCGAAACGCCTGTAGCGGATTCAGTGCATCCCATCATTAAGCAAATTATTGATCGGGATTGTCATGTGGCAACTCCAGCCAAGGAAGTGGTCCGGCATGTGATTTCCAAGCTCCGTAAGGGATACGAAACGTTGCGTACGATGCCACCGGCGGATCGAGACCAGCTTGTCGAGCAATGTGTACTGCATCACCGAGGCAACTTCAAGGAGTATGTCGAGGTGATGTCAGGCTTCACGCAAACGGTTGGCGCTGATCCATCCAAGTTGCCAAGTTCGCTGTCGGGCGCTGAAATTGTCCGTTTGATGCGAAAGCACAAGGTGACGATTGAAGCCCTCGCATTCCGACTCGGGACTACACAGAAGCGAGTATGCAAGATTCGGAATACCAAACTTGATGATTCGCTCGCAGTTCGCGATTGGATTCAAGCCATAACAGGCGAAGATCCAGGTCCTATTCCTGCTAAGGTTTGCATTCACAACCGACAGAAAGAAGGAGATTGCTGTTTTTGCGGCTATCCTCTGTATGTTGGCGATGTGGCGTACGAATACGTGGGGAGTATGTTTTGCTCAACCACCTGCTGCCGAAAAAGCAGAGGGTGGTAGAGATTGATTCAATCGGTATCAACTCAATTGATGCGGTTGAAGGAGGTTCTTTTTTTAGCGATGCGTGCCACCAGGACCTCTTCTTAATCATTTGGCTAAGCGACCACTGAACTGAGGACGTCGCAAAATCAGATCCGTGACCGCCGCATCCTGCAATTCAGATGGATAACGCGGCAATTCAAATCAGTACTTGGCTGCTATCCTCCAAGTCGCACCGGTTTGGGTGACGTTTGGGTGACCGGAGCGAATTAAAGGGCGAGCTTTGGCGATGCTCATGGGCGGTTCAAATCCCAACACTTCGATTTCGACGTTGCAGTGGCACTGCATTCATAATGCGGTGACGTTGCAATCAGATCCATGTCGAAAGGGAGGGGACACAAGTAGGTTCGCGATGCAGAAAACTGCGGGTGATCGCGTGCTCACCAGCGTCGCGCCCTTCAAGTGAATCAGTTGACCGAAACTCACAGGAGAGATGGACATGACCAAGAGCGACACGAACGAGATCAAAGATCGCATCAAAAAGCTAACCCCGGATCAGCGAAAAAAACTGATGGGTGAGGCGCCATCCGCAGAAGCGGTTTGTAAATTGCTAACCGACGAGCAACTACAAGCGGAGTTGATTGGGAAGGCGTATCGTTATCACCCTGTCGCGGATGCCTTGTCATTCGATGACTGGGTGCAGATGAAAATCCCGTCGTTGGATTGGAAGCGATCGCATGGCAACACGACCATCAGTCGCTCGTTCATTGTTCGACGAGATCATCGCCCATCCAGGACATGCGGATTCGAGTGCGTACCTCCGTGCGATGGTCAATTCAAACCCGCCGACGGTCGAGACGGAGCACCTGGACTTCAAGAGCGCCAGCCTGAACAGCCCCTAGCCTGGGGAAATCCCTGACACGAGGATCTCCGATGGGGATCGCTGTGTCGCCCTACAAGGGAAGTGGTCACGTTTGGCAAGGACGCTTCAAGGCGTTTCCGATTCAGGATGATCAACATTTCCTGACCGTCTTGCGATACGTGGAACGGAATCCGCTTCGTGCTAATCTGGTTGAGCGGAGCCAAGATTGGGAATGGTCGAGCCTCAAACCGACCGAACGAAGCGGACCTGCTGGGCTCCTATCCGACGGGCCTGTTGCGAAGCCCACGCAGTGGACTCGGTTTGTCAACGGCGTTGAAACTGAGGCGGAGCTGAAAGCGCTGCGTCAATGCGTTACGCGCGGGGCACCATTCGGTGACCTGGACTGGCAGAACGTCACTGCGACTCAACTCGGGATTGAGGCAGCAAAGCGACCGCGTGGCCGACTGCGATTGCAGGCCGACGGGGGATAGTAGGGCGTCGCGAGGGATCGGTTCAAAGCCAAGGCATCCTCCAGTCGAGTTCGTTCATTCTTCGATTCATCGAGATTGTCGGGATGATTCAGCAGCAGCCACCGAATCCCCTTCAGAACTTTCTTGTCAATCCGTTCAGTTTCGCTGCTTTGGCCATGCGTTGTTTCATGTTCGGCGTGTAGTGGCCTTCAATATCCAGCAGCATCAGCATCGGAAAAAGCCCCCGGCGACCATTCCCGCCCGATTGGCAGCGGTGACAATAGGTCACCGACAGTGACACCGTGACCTGACCGGGAAGATGAATGGCCTTCTTTCGTATCCCCTGAGAATGCCACTTTTGGGGAAGCGCTTTGAGGAACTCTCGTTCACGCGGCGCATCTACGAAGAATCCATTGCTTGAATCAACGCCATGCATGACACAACGAGGCCAGCTTCCGGCCAAGATCGGAAATCTGCCGCTCAAGCTTCGAATGGCCAGACGCCGAACTCAGTTCAACCGTTGTCGAAAGAATCCGCATTTTTCTTTGCACTTCACTCGCCTCGGCTTCTAGCCGTTGATATTCTGAGTTCATCAGTGAATCGCTCCCTGAAAAGCAGTCGTGATAGCCGCTCTTTACAGTGATTCACGGGGTCTCCTCTACCAATTTTAAAATGTCGAAGTGAATTGAATGCACGAAAAGACGACAAACGATCCAAGAGTATACATGTGCTTCATCTCATATCGGCGTACGGATAATCAAATCGAGGGTCGTCGATGGGCGACATGGCTTCATCGCTCGCTCGAAACTTATGAAATTCCCAAGGAACTGGTCGGTACTCGTAACGAGCGCGGCGAGGAGATTCCAAAACGTATCTTTCCTGTCTTCCGGGACGAGGAAGAGCTGGCGACAGGAGACCTTACCGTCAGAATTTACGATGCACTCAGTCACAGTAAAGTCCTCGTTGTCCTGTGCTCGCCGCGAACGATGGAATCGAAGCATGTGTATGAAGAGATTAGATTTTTTAAGCACAATGTGAGCACAGAGGCAGTCCACGCGGCCATCATCGAGGGCCGCCCCGAGGGAACAACGACTGAAGACGGCGTATGCTTCCCAGAACCTCTTCGATTCTATCTCACGGCCGATGGAACACCTGATAGCAATCGTCCTCGCGTTCCATTGGCAGCTGATTTTCGGCTCAATGACGGAATGCAAGGTTGGACGAATGCGAATGACTATCGGCGATCACTACAGAAGGTAAAGTCCACTGGGCTCTCTCGAAAACAAATTGATGGGTTGGTCGCAAACTATCGTGTACGTCTGGAAGATGCGAAGATGCAACTGATTGCGGGCATTCTTGGTGTTCCGCTCGACAATTTAAAAGAACGAGACAAGGTCTATCAACTCGCGCTAACTAGGAAAAGAGCCCGGACGCTAAAGGGCTGGTTACTGGTTGTCTCCGTACTAGCAATATTTGCGTTATTGGCAGCTTGGATCGCCAACTCGCAATATCACGCGGCAATCGCGGCGGGATTGGTAATCCAGCACGAGAAATACGCTTCCGACATTAATTCCGCGGAGGCCGCACACCAGCGCGGCAATACAGAGGAGGTCCACGAAATACTCAATTCCCAGTTGCCGAGGGCCGGAAGGAAGGACATGCGTGAATTTGCTTGGCATCATCTCTGGAATATTTATACTGGCGAATTGGGAAGTCGCACATTCAACTCTTCATTGGCCACAGTCAAATTTGATCGCAGTGGGAAGTCACTGCTCTCGATTGAGAGTAAATTCCAAGTCAACGAGCCAGAAGTTGTCGTTTGGGGCTGGAAATCTGGAACAAAACTCAAATCACTCAATTTGCCTGACAGAGACTTCTCGACCATTGTTTCTGACCGCGAACTCAATCGAATTGCTGCTACTGACGACAAAGGCCGTATTCATATATGGCGCATTGGAAGTGCTGCCGAAGCAATAGTTCTTGAGCAAGGGGCAAAACCAGATGTGCTAGAGTTCGCGGGCGGAGACCAGAAATTAGTATCAGCTCAATTGGATGTACGAGATAGCGAACTAAAGACGCTGCGGCTATGGGACATACAGACGGGAAAGTATCAAATCCTGCCAATTCCAAAGGAGTTGACTGAAAGAGGTGGAACACCATCCATCCTGTCTATAGCCATTTCACAATCACAACCGCTTATCGCAGTTGCCGTCGACTTTAAACTAACTATGAACGAAGTGGACGGACTGACGATAAGCAACGGCAACGGGACATTCATGGCGATCGTTTCCTGGAACTATATGGAGGACCGCACCACTGTTGTTTTCAAGAGCAACAGTCAGGCAGTACCACCTCTTGGCCACATGGCCTTTAGTCCATCGGGGGATCTACTTGCCGCTGGTTTTGGGACAAGGACTCGAGGAGGCGGACTCCTGAACGTTGCTATGGGCGGCACCCCAGAAATCAAGCTGTTTGACATGAAGGGCCAACGGACTGCTCGCACTCTCAGTAGGCCTAAGGGTGGAATATTTTACGTCGCCTTCCCGGAAACTGAGCGCATGCTCGTCTCGGTCGGCGGCAATGGTACGAAGGATGGTGAGATGGTTGTGTGGGATCTAATGACTGATCAGGCTAAGTATGTCATAAGCCAAGCAGAATCAGGGTATATCAATCAAGCGACCATTGCTCCTGGCGGAGACTACGTCGCTTTCAGTACAAATTCGGGCACCCAGTTGTGGTCACTATTAAACGCGAGAAGGTTGGGGAGTTTTCGCGGTCATTCAAAGGCGGTGAGGACCTTTGACGTGAATTCAGAGGGGATTGTCGTCAGCGGAAGTCTAGACACTACCGTGAAACTTTGGCAATCAAACGAGTCAGAAAAGGTTCTTTCTCCACCAAGTCAAGAAAATGCCCAAGCGGACATCACGGCCTTCGCATTTACATTTGATCCAAACAATGTCTTGGTTGCGCGCGGAAAAGGCATCATTCGTCGCGTAATCGCAACAGATTTTAACAAAACAATCGGAGAGGCGATGACGCACGGTGCTACGGTCCAGGATCTTGTCGTAAGCCCTGGTGGCAAGTACTTAACATCAATCAGTGAAGAAGACGTTCGCGTGTGGGACCTCGATTCACATAAGCTCATTCGTAACATACAGTGTCCAAAAGGTGAAATGCGTGGCGTCCGAGTCGACGAGAGCGCGGGAATCGTCTATCTTTTTACGAAGGCGCACGGGATCAACACTTTGAGCATGATTCCCAAAGCTTTTGATCTAAAAAGCGGTGATTCAATCGAGATAAAGCTACCGTCGGCTGAAGCACTGGAAACTGATCCAAACTACACACCCGATGAATTTGGTCGACCGGTGTTTGAGTTCCTGGGGATGGACTCCCAAGGTAAGTCTATGGTTTTTACAACGACGGTTGAGCACCAGAAGAATTATCAGCGAGATCAGAAGATCGACGAAAAATCTATTCAAGAACCAATGTATAAGGAAATTGTCACACTGTATGAACGCGAGTCCTCAAAAACCGTTCGGATTATGGAGCGAGCGATTGAATACACTTCAGACCATTTCTTTCGAGCCGAAATTTCGCCCGATGGGAAATACGTCGCGCTGATGGAACGACCGGCACCGTTCCGCAAGCATTTCCCGGGCGATGCTGGAGTCGTCGTCTTCGACACAGAATCGAAATCGCTTGTCGGCGAGCTAAAGGGACATTTTAACTCGCCAGCTCAAATGGAGTTCTCGAAAGATGGGTCTCACGTCCGCACGACGAGTTTCATAAATTCGGATTTTTTCCTCAGATGGAATGAGAGGTCTAGTTCAAATATTCAAAATATTCTCCAGATGAAGCATTGGGACACGCGCACTTGGCGACAGGTAGTGTCGATGAATCTTCGTCCGGACCGTGAATATCAATTCGATAGTTCACCGAGCGGAAACCGACTAGCACTGACAGCAGGTGGTGACGCAGCGGTATATGATACTTGGTCGAATGAGCCGCTTATATGCGAGAGCCGGTCCTACCCAATAGCACTTGCAACAGGTTTTGATCGGAGAGAGATACCGGTCGCCATCGTATCTCAGAAGACACCATTCCTTCCTGCATCGCAGCATACGAGTATGATTGGTATCTGGGATTTTGAAGTTCAGAGATTTCGATCCAAGAAGACGAACTTTCCCAAGACTCGCGTCGACAGAATCGCGTGCTCTTCGAAGCGTAAGGCGATCGGCAGGTTCAAAACTACCTGCCATCAAGGGTTTGCGGAGTGATGAGTATATCATAATCGGGTAGTGTCGTTGATCGTTGAAGTCGCTTGTTCACGTAGACCATTTCTTGCTTTGAGACCGTTACTCCTATGGGGTATTCTCCGTCCAGAAGAACAACCGCTGGGTGCTTCTGCTTCCAACTCATTCGTATGGCGCACGCCTGAACAACATCCCAACAGGTCAGCAATACGCCGTTCCATTTTTGTTGAAGCGATGACCAACATCTTTCGATTGGATTGTATTTGCTGTGGTACGGCGGATAGTAGATCAACCGCACCTCAAGTCCTGACCAATTGGAGAACTCCACCATGCGTTTCAAAAACTGAGTTCGCCGTCCCGAATTTTTTGGTCCGTTGTCGAGATAGATGTGGAGTCGTCGAACGCTTGAAAATTGGGAGCGAACAAGTTCCCACCATCTCTTAAGGCAGTCTCCCCAGAAGTCACTCGACTCAGCTTTTCCAAACAGTAGCATCAACGCGCCGGTGGTCATGATCAGTACGCCGAAAGGAACCAGTTTGCTTTCTGCTGGCGGATCGTGATCCCAACCCTTAGGAGCGTTACCTTTGCTATCGGTCCTGGTTTTTTCCCCCGAGAACGTATTCGCCTAAACTTACCTTCGTTTTGGTATCGACTGAGATCTCCAAAATGGTCGGGTCTTCGGTTGCCGCATCGCGTGCGGCTTTCACATTATCGAAGATCGGACTGGTGAGTTCGTTCTTTTTCAGCGGTTTGCCTTTCTGTATCCTTTTGAGTCGGTAATTCATTCGATTGAGAATGTCGCGAAGAGTCCGTTCGCTTGGCAATTGTGCTCCGCTGTAGCCCTTTTCAACAAGCGCTGATCGCACTTCACCTGCGGACAAGTTCGAGTAGAGTCGTGTGGTCTTGAGTTCTGGATCGGTATGCGTGTGGGGCTCAACGATCAATCGAATGTCCACAGCAAGCTGAGGGTTGCGAACTTCACTCCGAAGAGTGCTGTGACGCACCGCAGTATGTTTTTCGACGAATTGTCCACTTTTCTCCAAGAGTCCACGAGCCACGGCTTCGCGTCCCCAACCCAATCGCTCTTCAGCTTTGCGAGCACTACCGTCACAAAGCTGTTCGCAAACCAATGCCAAAAACGTTCGCCTCTGTTGACCTGTGACTTGTCTAGCTGAGAAGCGTATCACGCCGTCTATCGTTCCATCCATGAACTGAGCCTCCTGTGTTGAACATCGGAATCTCAGCAACTTGGCACATTCTCCAGTTATCTCCAAGACCAGTTTCAGGTAGATTTAAGAATGCCGGTCGCCTAGGGACGTTGCCGTAGCCCGCGAGGAAAATTTAATCAGCGTTTATTCGAGGGATAAAGATTCATCGATGTTCATGTTGAATGGGCACGAAGCTCGCATCACTTGTCTCTCCATGGATGAACAAGGCAGGATACTAATTTCGGGTGATCAACGAGGTCAGCTGGTCTGGTGGGATTTGGAAAGTAGGACGCAATTATTCAGAATAGATCTTGGAAACGCCATTGAGACTGGGATCATTGCCCGGGATGGCAATTTCGCAGTCATAGCAACCGGTAGCATCGTTTCGTTCTGGAATACTGCATCGCGGGAACGTGTCCGAGATGACATGAAATCGGACGAAATCGTGACATGTCTCGCAATCGATTCTTTCGATAGAACGCTTGCGATTGGTAGCGCAGATTCATCCTATTTTCGATTGGTGAATCTCGACAGTGGGCATATCCAGATGATCCCCTCGAAACTGAAAGGAATCCAATCTCTCACTTTCAGCACCGAGGGGAGCAAACTCGCGCTAGGGGCTGTTGATGGCGTTGTCGCGGTCTATGACTGCGAAATATCCTCTTTTATCGCAGATCTTCATCCGGAAATGTCCGCTGGTCTTTTCGGCACCACTAACGTTTCATTGGGACCGCACGGAGATCGCGTTGGGCACGGCGAATCGGTAACTTCGGTTGCATTCTCTCCTGATGGGCGCTATTTGGCGAGTGGAAGCACAGACTGCAGTGTATTCGTGTGGGAGACAAAGAATTGGCGAGCCAAGAATTTGTTACAAGGCCATTTTGATACAGTGAGTTCGATCGCGTTTTCCGGAGAAACAAATAATTTGATCACTGGCAGTGCCGATGGAAGCGTTAAGATTTGGGATCCGTCAACCGAGTCCAACAAACCTATTTCGGTCTTGAAGTCGTGGGATCGAACTTTCGCGACAGTTGCACTGTCTCGTGGGGGGAATCTGTTTGCAACTCTGGGTAACGCAGAAGGCATTACTCTTTGGGATACTGATAGCGGCGAGGCAATCGGCTCCCTTCCCGACGTCCGGGACGAAATCGAGTATTTGCAATTTGCCGAAACGCCAATCTTAGCCGCCGCGACAAGCAATGAAGTCTTCATCTGGGACACCGAAACGAAAAAACGAATCTGCTCGATCTCTCTCGCCGACGAGAAAATCTCAAAATTGGCGGTCTCCCGAATTGGGAACATAATTGCGATCGTCACATCTGACCAAGGGGTCACTTTATGGCGAGCTTCCAACGGCGAGAAACTTGGTTCGCTGGTTGTCCAAGATGGAATTGTGACTGCTGTTGCATTGTCTGACGATGGAAGAACTCTAGCCGTTGGTTTTGAAAATGGGCTGATCAAGTTGGGAAACGTCAAGTTACAAACATTTATCGCTCAGCTCAGGGGCCATCCAGAGCGGATCAACAGTATTACATTTTCACCGGACGATAGGACCATTGCAAGCTGCGGCAGCCGCCGTGACGACAACGGCAATAATATTGGGAGTGTGAGACTGTGGGACGCTTCAACAGGTCGGCGTCTACTGACATTTCCCTTCTCTTCATCCGTTTCTCGCGTAGACTTCAGTCGTAGTGGAGACATCCTGTTGGCACTACTGGAAGGTGGGAAAACACAATTGTGGTTTAGAGGCTCGCGGGAACGGGTCGACACATTGTGGTCGAAAGAAATGAAACACAAATAGCCGCAGAACTCTACTTCTTCGCACTGCGTGCAGCGATCGATATCTTGCAGGATCCTTGCAATTGCCCAAATAGCGAAATGGAAATCACATGGCGGTTGAATTTTAAGGCGTGTAACAAAGCAGCTCCTAATTGGCGAATGAACTTGGTGGATCTACCGACGCGATCCGAGAAAGCTCCCCACTCCTTTTAGAAGAAATCTGGCGTGTTGAGCGATCAAAAGTTCGCAAGTGGCCGATCCTCAGGTAACGAGTGAATGAATATTCGCCTGCATCGCGCCGGCGAGTTGTCCTTCTCGAATCTGGCTTTGCAGATCAAAGATCTCTTTAGACGCCAAGTCCTGGCTGCAGTTTGCAGCAAAAGTTGCAGCTGCAAAAGCGATGAACACAACCTATCCCTTACCCGATTCGACATTGCGCCGAGAGCGTGTAGTTCGACGAGAAAACGGCAACCGGGTGTTTGGCACCAATAGTTTGACTTGGAAAAGCGGTACTCCCATTGCGATCCTATGGCTTTGGCTTTGGCAGATCTGGCTACAACACAACCATCGTTGTTAGAGACAACGACAACGGGCTTGTCTTTGAGATACGGCCTGAAAACTTGCTCGCATGACGCGTAGAAGGAATTGCAGTCAACGAGCGCGACGCGGCGAATGGACGACATGAACGACGACTCCCCAAATTTCGACATTCATTTCTTCGCCAATCACGATTTGAGGCTGATTTGGGGTTTTCAGCGACAAGGCGAACTGAATTCACTTTGCGGCGGAATCTCTTGACCGTGAATTGCCCGACAACGGCAGAAATAACGATGTCGCCGTCGGTCGCATCGAGAGACTTATCAACGATGAGCAGGTCACCCGATTGAATGCCAGCGGCCCGTGCCGGCGCGTACCTCGAGGCAGGTTTGGTCGAGACGATGTTAAAGGATGTCTACCGCCAGCGAGGTTCGATGTCGCTATTGCAATTATCGATTTGTGTATCACGTGCTCAACCGGGGCAACGGTCGGGCGGATGTCTTCCATAAGGAAGACGACTACTCTGCCTTTGTGAGACTGATGCAGGAGGCTCACTAGAAGGTCGCATGCCCGATGCCAAATTCCTCGTCGGGATTGCGATTGATGCTGATCATCGACTGTTGCTCGCGAATCTTTTAGCGAGCCGCATTTCCAGCTGGAAGTACGGCGAGTTTAGGGTGCTCCAAGAAGGGACTGAATTACAGTCACCGGCGAAGTTGTTTTGCACCGAAAGCAGTGTGATTGTCGCCCCGTGGGGATTTACGACGGACTTCTCCGATAATGATCTCGTAGAGATCTTCGATTGGAAGCCAGATAGTCGTGCCATAAGGTCCTGGGACACCCCGATGACCGGACATTGGATGGGATTGCGTCCGAACGGAGCGGGTGGCTGTTTGTTGCCGACTTTTTGGCGGCGGGCATCGACGTTACATCGGTGCCGCGTTTGCATCCTATGAAATGGCGATTGTGCTTGGTACGATACTTAAGCGTTATCAGCTTGAGCTAGTCGATTCCAATCTGGTCGTTCCCAAGCGCCGTAACGTCACGATCGGGCCGTCATCGGGCGTTCCGATTCGCGTTAACAAACGCTAAATTGATATTCCGATTCGAGGCATCCTCAGCCGAAATTGGATTCAACTTTTGGTCGAAAGAAGTCGGACAAACCGAGTGGTTCTGGCCGACAACCAACTCGCTCTGGTTTGACACCCCGGTGCGTCGGTGTTTACTCGGCTCCCCCGCAGAACATTCTGGTCCAAGTAGCTCGCCAGCCCATTCAACCAGCCAGATAGGTTACATTAAGAATGTGTTTAGCCGACTGAAATTCTCCACCGATTGGGCCATCGAACCACTGCCTGACCTCGCTCAAGGATTACACTCATGTTGCCTGAGTAACGGTCAGCCATCGCATATCCGGCGTATCCTTGAAGGAACTTAGCTGGTCCTTCGCGATGCCGAGTAACCTGGAAGTCGAATACATCGTAAAGCTCGTCGGCCTGCCCGCACCGATGCTTGCGTGACGCTTGCATTCAACTAGTTCCGTGTTAAAATCTTGACAATCACGAATTTTAGTGGTCGACGCCCGGTCTCGCGCTGGCTGACGCGCGACTGACAGCTGGATGATTTTGGCTTTAGCAGAAGCACACGACTGCACATCGCTTGCTTGAATTGCACCAAAAGAAACTTTCATGGGCAGCAATGATTTGACCACCAGAAACCGCATCCCACTACAACTATTTCTGCTCGCCCATTCTCAGTCCGACTCAGCACAATTGCTGGCGGAAGAGTTGATGAAGCGGTTCGTTGATCCGCCAGCAACCGGCGGGCTGCGATTGCCCGTGTTCTTTACGCGACAAAACTCCGAAGGTCTGCCTCCGACATGGAACGTCGACGGCGGTGTTAACCTCGATGATGCCGAACACAGCGTCGTTGTAGTTTTGGCCGATGCCAGGATGGCTCGGTTTACGGACGACGGCACCGGGGATCGCTGGTCGCAGTTTCTTCAGGACGGCATTAATTTGGCAGCTTCGTCCTCGGGAAAACACTGTGTGTTCGGAGTTGCTGTTGGTGGCAACGGTTACCTTGTGTCTGACAAAAGACATATGGTTGGCGTGGCAGAGATTCCAGATCTGCCTGACAAGAGCGATACGACCGACCAAGCCAGAGTGCAACGGGCAAGGTTTGATGAATGGCTAGCAGAAACTGCCGACTTCGCTGCTTTACAAATTACCATACGTGCCATTCCATTAATCGAGCCACGCGCCGTTTCGGTTGGGCCAGGCAAAAGACCGCCAATCACGCTCTTTCTGAGTCATTCAAAGGCGGACTTGGGTGTTGCCGACGCCAATGCGGATGAGGCAGACCCCGTGCGAAACGTGGAGCTGGCTGTCAAAGAACTGCCAATACAGTATTGGTTCGACGCTCAAGATATCCCACCCGCTGAAGAATTTGAGTCAGCGATTGAACAGGGCGTGAGAGACTGCTCAATCGTGGTGGTGTTTCTGACAGACCAGTATTCCTCACGGCCATATTGCCAATGGGAGGTATTGATCTCAAAACGACTGCATACGCCCATGCTGGTAGTCGACGCATTGAGCATTGGTGAACGTCGCAGTTTTCCATATCTCGGAAACCTTCCGACCATTCACTGGAGCGGTAACGATCGCAAGGCAGAAGCGACTAAGATTGTATTCCGTGCCCTACGTGAGACTCTCCGTTTTCTGCACAACAGAGCCTGCCTGACTTCCATGCGGTCGTCATCATCAACTGCCGGTGCGTCGGAAGTAATTCTCGCAAATGCACCTGAGGCTATCACTCTCGCTCATTATCCGCCTCCTGACAGCGGAACTCAGACGTTTGTCTATCCGGATCCACCTCTGAACCGTTCCGAGTTGAATACTTTAAGATCACTGAGGAACGCTGATTTTGTGACGCCGTTAGTCAGACTGACGCGCGCCCCTAGGCCCGCTTTTGTAATAACCGTGGCCGTCTCTATCTCAGATTCTGCTGAATTGCCCAAGTATGGCCTCTGTCAATTTCATGAGCAGACTCTTACCGATGAAATTCACCTGTCACTACTGATGTCAGGTTTACAGATCGCGTATGGAGGACGTTTGGATCCGCCGGCTGCAGGACGGACGAATAACTTCACCTTACGCTTGTTTGATCTCGTTCGTGGCTACTCAAGCTTAGCGGCCAATGCGGAAACGAAGCTGGAACCGATATTGAACATTCCGCCGTGGCCGCTGTGGCTGACCTATAACGACTCTATCATGCGGTTGTTTGGTAAAGTCGCCAAGCTGACGAAAGGCAAGCGTCCACCAACGGACGAGATCCCAGAGACTGACGAAGACGGTAATGAATTGTTTCCCGCAAAATCAAATCCGTTCACGCTTCCGGACACTCCTCTCCGTCGCCTTGCTTGGACACGTGGCTTGACTCTGATGCGAAAGCAAATGACGTCTGAGACTCAGGCACGCATTGTCATTGGCGGAAAGTTGTTTGGATTCAGTGGCATTTACCCGGGTGTAATCGAAGAAGCTTGGTTTTCCTTGAGCACGGGACGCCCCCTCTATCTTGTCGGCTTTCTTGGCGGTGCCGCCAAAGCTGTGATAGATCTGCTTGAAGGGCACGAGCGTAAAGACGTTTCCCAGCCCAATCTTGGCGTTAAAGCACCATCTATCGAAGCGATCCTTCAAATGGCCACGTTACGTGGGCTGAAGATCATTGACTCTCCAGCCCCTATGCCCAATTCGTCAGAGATTCCTGGAACGATCATGCACCCAGCACAAATCGCCGACGATATTTGCATTGCAGGAGAGCAGGGCCTTGCAGCAGCCCTAAAAAATGGATTGACTGACGAACAAAATCGTGAGCTATTCCGAGCTACCGATCCAACACGAATTTCGGCGCTCATCGTTGAAGGTCTCTCACATTTACCGAACGACATGAGTCTTTGAATAGAACCTGTACCAACTTTTCCAATTAGATTCGACTGGCGACTTGGGTGGATCGCTTTGTTAGCGTCTTCAGTCGCATCGATTAACTCAGTATGACTTCATTGATTCAGGCTAACGACCAACGAGCCAACATTTTGGCCCGAATACTGTAAAGGGATTCTTGCGCCTTAGAAGCGTAGCTTTTGAGATTCTGGGCCGATGAAAGAAATTGGGACGCGTGCCAGTGTTCAACGGAGGACACTAGAGTTCTAACCATGTACGGTGTTGATGCAACAGCAATTTGAGATGCCAATTCATTAAGTCTATTCGTTGCCTCGCTAAGGTCATTGACACGCGCCCGCTGATGATCGAGTTCGCTTAGCGTGTCGCCCTTGAGGTTGTCGGTCATATCATATTCCCCCAGTACTTCAAGCAGATGCATTTTGTTCGAGCGTTCACAAAGGACATTTACCCATTCATCCAACGCACGGACGTCCTCAATTAGTCTGTTAAGCAACCCAAGGTACAATTCGTGTTTAACATCAACAAAAAGTACATTTATGAATTCTCCGAGCTGTGATTCATAGGTTACCGGGTCTGATAGGTCGCAGTGCTTTAGTTCCGGCAAGAAATCGGCGTTGCAAGGTGATCGAATAAGCGTGAATACTTTTTTGTCTTGACTTGCTAAAGCGTATTCGCACTCGCGTCGCACCCACGTCGATGCAACTGCGGACGGCGAGAGAACTATGGCAAAATTGTTCATCCGATCGATACCATCCTTGATGATTCGGGGCAGTTCATCGCCAATTCTCAGAATGTCTCGATCTATCCATACGTGAACGCCGCAGGAGGAGAGGTCTTGCGCCAACCGAACAACGAAATCTCTGTCGTCAGAGCTATGGCTGAGAAACACACCGGGCTTCAACTCCATAAAGATACTCCTGGCGTGAACTTCCTAGTAGCTAACTTTTACTATCCCGGATTGGGAGTCGGATAATCGGATTTTCTTGTGTTATCGGCGGTTTGTCAACGGAATTATACCTGTACTACGATCAGTTATCCCGGTTGGAACAGGTCGAGTCCAAAGGCCTTGCATCAGGGTTATTTGGATGCCTTGCATCAGGGTTATTTGGATATCGATTCTCTCGAACCTTCAATTTGGGTGTAGATTCGTCACGCGTCCGCTACATCTTTTTAAGCTTCCAACTCGCTCCGGGCCCGCTCCGGGCCCCAAGCCGGTTCCGCCGTCAAAACTGTTGGTAAATAAATTCTGGATGTACCCTATCTGGCTGGTTGAATTTGCAGGCTAGCCGCTTGGCGGCGAATGTTGGACTGGGCCGAAATTCTGCGGCAGCAGATGCGTGCCAATTCGCATCGTGTTCATAGAAACACCTGCAGATTTGCTCAGGACCGTAGACTGTGTCGTCATTCTGACTTCGCGGAATTGTCGATCTCGGGTTCGATTGCGGTTGCCGAATGTATCCAGGACGAACAGACCGATGTGACTCGACGCAAATTACGTCATCGGACACGCCCTACTGGGCGCGCTGGGCATGTCGCGGTTGTATCATTTTGACTTCAGTCGATAGTGGGTTTTTAGCACGGTGAGCTGTTTCGTACCGACCCAAGTTAACCACGACGCAATTTGCGTTAGGCCGATGCAATTGCGCCAAGCAATATTGCGAAAGGGGAATGAGATGTAATGAATCATCACAAATGTTTGTCCGACTGCAGATGTCGGCAGCATGGCTGGATATATTGAGTTTCTCGAAGCAAATGGCGATCCGGCATGCAAATCATGGCTGATGAGCACTACAGTGTTTTGGAGATGTCCTGTGAGCGTCGTTTCGGATTGTCCTGTCGCCGGTACATCATTTTTTGACATTTTTCCGACCAATTACAATCAGGTGGTGTGAGCATTGATCGTATCTCGCGTCGCGGCCATTTGCATCTGTCTGCGAAGCAAGAGAGAGCTTTTTTAATCGCTTTTCAAATCAACTAACCATGTCTAATCCAGTCCGCATCTACGTCATTTATCATCCGGATTCTCCGATCGGAAAAAAACTTACCAACGAAATCTATGCCTGGTTTAGGAGGCCAAACCTTGAAGGCATTCCTGTCTATATCCGGTCGCAGCCGGCGATAGGGAAAAAAGTCCCGGCCGACCCCCAGGGCAAAGAAGAGTCATTGGAGTATTTGATACCGCTGGTGGATGCAAATCTAGTTCGCGATGTCGCGTGGCATGACTACTTATTGAAGCTTGCCAGTCAGTGCTTGCCCGACGATTCCGACGATACGAAAGGCTGGGTTATGTTTCCGGTCGCACTCGATGGAACTGCATTCAATCTTCCCGCCCCGATCACACAACGGAATTTTGTGCGGTTTACAGCTCAGGCGTTGCCCTACGACACTTCCCCGCATCCGGCAAGTGAGGAACAGTCCATAACGAGCATGCTCAAAGACATTACCGAAGCTTTGAGTCGTGATCTCAATGCGAGGATTTTTCCTCAACAAGCCGGCCGAAAGTTGAAAATTTTCATTAGTTATGCACGAGCTGACGGTGCGAACGTCCCGAGGGCAATGCGAGATTACATTCAAGGGCAAACCCAGTGCGAGGCATTTTTTGACGAGAATGACATTAGTTATGGCTCCAAATACGAAGATACCTTGAGTATGAATGCAGGCGACCAGACAAGGGCTTTAATCGTGGTTGCAGGCGATCACTACGCTGATCGGCCCGTCTGCCGCTGGGAAATTCGTAAGTTCACCAAGCCAACATCGGTATCGCTGACTGAGGACACATTACGGCGAATTCACCTATTCCATCCAGTGATTGTGCTAAGCACTTTGAGTGACAGTTATATTTCTCGTGTGGTGCCGGAACTCGGACAGTCACCGACCTTGCGTTGGGAACCAGGTCGCGAAATGATTGTCTTCAGCATGCTGATCCGCGCGGTGTTGTTTGGCGCGCGCAATGTACTCGCCGCTCGCGAAATAAGCGGCCGATTAAATACAGGAATTGTCGTAAATCGACTTCCAGGTCCAGTAGCGCTAAAACGATTGCTGGACGACCATCCGCAGGAGTCTCGTGCACCGGATGGTTCGACTGAAATTCATTACCCTGGTAACGGACTTCCTCTCTTGGAGCTTCGACTCCTGGAAACAACATTCAAGAACTGCCATCTTACGGCATTTAGAGATATAGATCGACACTTACCTGATCCCCTCAAATTTGCGATACGCCAGAGACAGCGTCCACTCCATGAGAAAGTGATTGGAATCTCCTATGGCTTTTCGGAAAGACTGAATTCATTGGGATATCTTCCGCAACATCTGGAAGAGGCAATAGTCCACTTGCTTCGTCCACTCCTGCGCCTTGGTGCCGACATCATGTATGGTGGCAACCTGCCCACAAGTGGCAACCCGACCACGAAAGAAGAGAACAGCAGTACAGTAAGCAACATGAACATGACCTTGATGAACATGGTAAGCGACGAACTTAGTATCGCAGGCATTGATGGCGTTCAGGAAGAAACCGACTCAGGTCTTCCAGTTTCACCTTCGCGGCTCTTTAATCCCATTTCGTGGCCGAAAACCAACGACATTACTGCAGAAGATGAAGCGGCCTTGATAAACACATGCAGCGTTTTTAAAGTACTAATTCCCGAAATCTATATGAACGAACGAAAGAAATCCTCTCCTTCCTATCATGCGTGTAGGGCTCTCGCGCTCAGCCACAGTCGTGAATTGATGGCTGCGGGTTTCAAGTGCCCGGTTCCTGGTAATCTGGATCGCGTGGTAGTGCCCATGGCCATGATTTTTGTCGGCGGCCGAACAAACAACTTTTCGGGCTGCATGCCCGGGATTTTGGAAGAGCTTTTTGGGCACTGAAACATAAACGCCCAGTTTTTCTACTCGGTGGTTTTGGCGGCGCAGCAGCCATTATTTCCGAGTCCGTGTATAGCAACTTAAATACGATTCCTGATGCATTCAGTATAGAGCACTACACTCAAGAAGAGCATTACAAAATCTTGCTTGAGGGGTACGACGAATTGAAGATCTCAAAGAATCGACATCCAAAAGCAAAACTTGCTTGGCTTTGGAAAAAGCTCCTCCTTGCGCGTGAACAAGGCTTTGGCAAAGCCTGCCACAACGGACTGTCAGAAATTGATAACAAGACACTTGCAACTACCACCGATACACTCCATGCCGTGCACTTGATATGGAAGGGTCTTGACCATATGATCCACGTCAAATGAAACGTACCTCGGAATACAAGTATCCCTTTTGATTTTGGCGGTTCACGATCGACATCGAGATCGCCAAACACGTATGGTATAGCGGTTCTTAGAGTCACCGAATTTGGTTGCTCGAGGTGTGGGTCAGTCCTGAGTTGCTCGACGCCTACAAGAAGGCAGGGGAGACGGCCAAGTTCACCGATCTGCTACAGGAGCAATTGGCCGACGCCCGGAAAACGTTGCCTAACGACAGCCCTCAACTGGCGGGGGAGATGTCCCGGTTTGGCCTGGCTCTGCTGGGCATCGGTAAGTTCACCGCAGCCGTGCAGCTGCTCCGCCAGTGCCTGGCCATCCGAGAGAGGACGCAGCCCGATGTGTGGTCCACCTTCAACACGCAGTCGCTGCTCGGCGGGGCGCTGCTGGGCCAGAAGAAATATGCCGACGCCGAATCGCTGCTGCTCAAGGGCTACGAGGGGATGCAGGCCCGCGAGGAGACGATCCCATCGCAAGCCAGCACTCGCATCCCCGAGGCCCTCGACCGTCTCATCGAACTCTACACCAACTGGCACTCTGCCGAACGAGACAAAGGCTACGACTCCCACGCCGCCGAGTGGCAAAAGAAACTTGATGAACACAAAGCCGGGTCAAACACTGTTTCACCGACATAACAGATAGAAGTGTCCATTGAGCCAAACTCGCTCCGGTTTGACACGCCGGAGCTTCCGAGCATTCGAGAATTCCTAGATCCGGCCCTGGGTGTTCGGTGCGAGTTACTGCGTCGACGTTTGAGCAACTTCGGAGCGAGTTTTGGTACGTGGCATGAAGATTTGGGTACCGCATGGAAATGAGCTACGTTACAAGCACAGGACACGCCTCCTGTGTGCGAGTCGACGTCGGTCGTCATCCGATTCACAAAATTCGGTGCCCTCCCGTAGCCAAGTCATGTTCGTTGTCGTAAGTAGAGTTCATCCGCAACTCCTGGGAGAGAAAGCACCTTCTCTGCGACTTCCCGGACTGAGTCATTCGTCAATAGAGCGGTAGCGCGCCGAAGGACCGTACCCGAAATTTTGAGTTTTGTGCACAAATCCTTGCGACTACATCTCATTTCTGGGCGAAGCTTGTTATTCGACGCAAGCACTAGTATTGCATACCACCTTCGGTCAAGATAGTTCTCCTCGGTTGACACCAAGAATTCAGCCAGAAAATTATTTAACACGTCTGGATACGCTGTTCGAATGGCATACGCCAATTTGATTCTCGACTCCAATGATTGGCTTTGTCGTGAAGTTGACTTTACGTGGACCATGCGCATTCGTATGAATACATCGCCCTTGGCATCTTGTTCGAATTCCTCTCTTCCAGGTACAGCCGGTGCGACGAGCCATCCGGGGCGCTTTGTTTGGGCATCGCAAAAATCGTATTTTTTGTCAATTAAACGCAGGAAGTATTCGTCTTCTTCAATTTGGCTAGCCGCTCTGTCGTGCTCAACGATTACGAAGTTAAAAAATCCGTCTTCGTCCGTATGCGTGCGCCTTACAATGGCCGCGTCATCTGGAAGCCCTGCCAAGCCGATCTCAAGATTTCGCAGCGGGCTTCCGCATATGATTCGTCCCGTAATCACTATCTTTCTATCTGTTTCTTGCGTCCGCGAACGTTCGCTCATGCTATTTAACCTCGAAATCTAGTGGGTTGCTCCAGGCATTTGTGTTCAAATCGGTTGATTCACAAAATCGCAACTGTAGGACAGACCTTCGCAAGCCAAAAGCGCTTTCTAAACCATGCAGAGCATCTGCGCTGTTAGGAAGGTCAAGTAGACTTATTTGTACCGACGGTTCGTCTTCGGATAGGTCGATTTGAGCAGGTTTACTCCAGACGCCATCCTTCAAGCTGAGTTGATACCACATCTTAGAACCATTCTTCAAAATGCCTCCATGGTCTGTGACCTTCAATCTGAGTTTCCAATTGTCCATCGCGTAGACGAGTACTTCAGGAGATCCATTATTGTTCATATCAGTAGTTCTCCGGGACAACGCGGCGACAAACACAAGGAAGGTTAGAAGAATGACTGGCGAGTGCCCTGCGAGTTGCCACCTAAACTTCAATACTCGAACCATTACGCGTCGGCAGGTCTTGCTCGCATTTAGAACCCATGCCGATACTTGACCCGCCGCGCTCGGCGCGGCTATTTGCAGCGGGTCGGTTAGGGGTTTACGGATTCAGCCTTCGGCAGCGCGCCGCATTCCATCAGGGCCCACAAGAAGTGGATTGCATTCTGCATGGCGTATTTTCGAAGACCACCGCCCCCAACTGCGTCAAGCTCGTCCTTTCTGCTGTCACCAAAGTCAGAGATTCCTCTGACAACCAACGAACGACTGGGATCACCAACCTGGTATACGGCAGCAAGCACGCCGCCTGATTCCATTTCCAGGGCGAGATATTTTCGATCCTTTTCCTTAACTTTTGCGATGAACGCTTTCGCCGCCGCAACAACCGGGCCCGACGCGATATGGCCTGTTTGCACAATAGGCGCTTCTCGGACAAGACCATTCGTCGTCAAATTTCTGATCTGTCCCTCCGATAGATCGCCGTACAGTCGCTGCTGCGCAGACCCGCACCATTTCTGAAAGATTTTTTGATGGGCATAGGGAAGATGGCGAGATTCGTTTACAAGATCGCTACTGGAACGATAGACCTCCCCTGAGAGCTCAAACGAATAGCTCGTTGCTCCTTTGGGGACAGCTTTGGCATTTTGGAGATAGCTGTTGATAATCGTGCCAACGACGACATCGCCAACTTTCACATCATTGCTGATTCCCGCTGCGATTCCCAAGACTACCACCGTCTTAGGGTTCCATTTAGTCTGGATTTGTTGCGTTCTGAGGCTAGCCTGTGTTTCACCCATGTCACCAACAAACGTTGCCACGCAGCGATAACCTATTGATTTAGGCCAAGAGAATACATAGTCGTAAGCACTAGTATCAGCATGCTTTTCCGGTTTGCAATCATTCTTGATGATTTCGTGAAGGACGTCGAACTCTTCTTGGAGTGGAATGACAATTGCGACATCAATGCTAGTTGCCTTGATCCCGTTCTCTACTTTCATATTCTTGTCTCGCATTCTTACGTTGTCAGTTATTTCATCAAGGATTTCTTGGGCTCGTCGTTTCCACAAGTCATTCCTGCTTTTGAGCTTTCTTCCTAACGATGACCCTTCCAATTCATTTAGATTTGCCTCTTTCCAAGCGCGAAGAATGTTTTCAATTGCCGTTTCCAGATTCAGGCATTTGTGCTTTACCTCGTTTAAATCCTTAGCGGAGAACGTCGCGTTCGCTTTTTGGAGCTGAAAGTCCAACTCAAACATCTTTTCGAGCTGTTCGTGGTATTGCTTGCTTTTTCCGACATGGACAATCAAATGGAATAAATGGCCAGAATTGAACGCCCACTCGTGGAACGAATTGGAGTCCTTTTTTGCCGTTAGCAGGAAATCGTCATCGATGATTCGCAATTTAGCGGTAGAGTTGTCGGACAGGGCGATTTCGACGACCTCGGTGTTTAAAGTTGTTGGTTCCGAAGTTTGGTGCTCAAGTAAATGGGCAAACAGACACGAGTAGGGCACCACCCCCGGCCCATCAGTAAACCAAGCTTTCCAGCGTTTCGCCTCTTTCGGCACGAGTTGCGATGACGCTGCTGGAAGGTTTAGTGAGTAGATCCCAACAAGTAGAATCGTATCGCCGTACCGATAAAACAAAATGGCGTGTCGCTTGTCCATGATTATGGGCTCGTCTGACAGAAATCCTTGCTGATGCCCGCCAATAGCGGTTTTACTCGCGAGAAGCGACTGTAAATTCACCTCAGCCTCTGCATCGCCTCCGAAAAACTGTATCAGTCTTCTAGCATGTGCCACGCAAGCACTAACCTCGCTCGTCAGATAAAACGAGACTCCAATAAACGAATAAGTGCCCATCATTTCGCGTCACGCGAGTCCAGAAGAGTGCGCTGCTTAAGAATTTGAAACCATTCCGCGTTTCCTTCACCAATCTTTTCCATGAGCTCGTCGTAATTTTCCAAACCAAGACTTGGGAGATTGGGCTTGTCGATTCCCGCAGCATCTGCTGAGCCACCAAGTCGGTTTGTGATCCATTCCAGCTTTAGGCGTAGTGCATTGCCTCGTCCTATGGAAGGCCCAAAACAAAGATCAGCAACCGCCAGGCAAGCAAGTTCATCTGCGTCGGGCCAAGGACCAGCACCTAGTAATCCCAGGACGGGTAACCCACTTGATAGGCATTCACCCACTGATCTGAAGAAATCTTCACAGGCGTTGCACTCGGCTGTGACGTTGTCAGCTTCTTTCACGGCATCCAAAGACACTTGAACCAAGTCTTGTAGTGTATGATACAAGTGTCTGTCACCCGCTGTCACGGCCAGTAAAGCGTCATGACGCTTTAAGTCATGGCACACTTGATTCCATCTTCTACGGATTGTCGGTGTGTTTTTTGTGCGCACTTTCGAAGCGAATTGACGGAGATTTTCCGCCGACACATCGTTCAACCTTATTGCGACCCGATACTCTACAGGCAACATCTGATCGATGTTTTCAAAGAGGTCTCTCACTGAGCTCGGACAATCAATGCGAGCGAGTACTCGCGACGTGTACGCCATTGCAATTGCCTCATGTAGTCGGTACGACGCAGCGCCGTAATCGTCCCATTTCTCGCTATTGCAATTCCTACCCAAGATGAGATAGCCATGGGCGGCCTCATGGATTTCTGCAATTTGATGAAGCGAATCTACTAATTCTTCGGTTGGCATCAGTTCACTAAACTGAGGACTGCTTGCGGCCAACCGGATCATCCCAGAGTATATCGTAGCCGTTCGATTTAGTGGTTGGAACTCTCCCAAGATTCCTTCCGTTTCAATTCGTTCCCACGTTATTCCTACTTCGCTCAGTTGTGGAATTAGGCGTTGGGATACTTCTACAAGTAAAAAATACTCATCTTCAAGGCGGTCTTGAATTTCAGATATTTGCGACGCCATCTTTTCCAATTGCGGCGAAAACCGAGTTTCTATTGAATCAATCTGCGGTTCAAGCTCGCGAACCAAACTTTCGTAGCGATATTGCAATTGCGCCATTTCGTCACGGAGGCCATCCGCAGATTTTTGCATCGCGACCATCCGTTCAGGCTGGATATCAAATTCGGCGATGAACGCATCCAACCTCAGTTCGCCTGGCATGCGGGCATGTTCCAGCAAATACTCGAAACGCAACTCATCGGTGTATTCGAAAACGATACTTGAATCGAGTGAAAAACCAAGGACGGAAACAAATGCTGCATCGAGATCGATTGGGCTTCCCGCCCCGTATCGTTGCGATGCAAAATGAAAAGGCATTTGGGGCACACGGTGGAATCGACCAGCACGGTGCGGTAGAGAATTCAAACGCCATTCCCGCGTTCGAAATACCGTCGATCCAAACTGTCGCTCTATTCGAGAAATGCGTCTTTGAATATGTTGCCAATTGTGGATTATGTAGCGATATCCAATCATATCTTTTTGTCGCCATAGTGCTCGATTGAAATAGCGATAATACTGATTTACCGTACTTTCACCAAGTAGACTGGCAAATCGGGATTGAATCGACATCGGTAATGCGTGCCACGCCGACTCAAACTCGATTGATGGAATCTTGCTAAAATCAAGAAGCCAGCAGAGCGTTTCACCCACTAATGGATCGTTTTTGTTGCGCGATAGTGCCTCCAGTATGTCTGACATTGTCAATCCAACGTCTACTTCGAGAAATCTGTGACGTGGCGACCGGTTCCTGACCCAGGTTATAGAAGGGTTTTCAATTAAGGAAATCAGCACGGACCTAAGGAAAAACTGTGGACAATTGGCGTACATCCAATCGTCTGCGTCGTCATCCCATCTAGACCGCGAACTGTTGCAACTGCGAGCAATGTAATCATTTCTCAGCAATCGCAGGATCTGACTCGAAGCTGCGTGATCCCAGCCGATTTCTGTGTCAAATCGATTGAGCAAACGTAGACGATCCTCGAAGTTACCGCCAACAAAGGCATCTCGTAATTGAGCAACAAGCAGTCGAGCTTCTAACTCATGTGTCATAGTTCCGGTCCCCAAAAAGATGTTGGTCGTTCTCAAATTGTGTTCTCTAGCGAGCTCCGTAACTCTCCAGCGGAGCCCAGGTTGAGTGACGTGGCACATATTCCGCGCACCGCCAACACTTAATAAATCGCAACTCAAATTAATGCTTATGTTACCGAACTTTTCGGAGAAAGCGAGAGTGCGCAGCGTGTCGTCACGATGCAACGTCCGCAGTCTGAGCGGCAGTTAGCATGAAATCGCTGCGGCGCAAGAAGGCGAAAAAAGTCACAGAGCTGCGGCGGTGAAATGGACCCGTGACATAGTGTTCATAATTCCCTCTCCCTCTGCGCTTAGAACGACAGTGGTGATCTGCTTTGCGTACCAGCCAGTTGCTTGACGTAAGATAGTTAGCTTTCATGTTATGGAAGCTACGAAAGCCACACTGTATTTCTGTTTCCGGCATGACCTTGTCAATGGTTCTCGCTTTCATCCAATCAACCTATAGGACTTGGGTGGCAAGTGCTAAATCGCACTAGTTTGGCCTGACGAGTGGCTAGAAGATCGAATTTCTTGGTGCCGCAGGACGAACCGTCATTTTCCAAAATCTAAGGACACGCCCTCCTATGATAGTTGCGCCGGTGCCCTTTCTGGGCTTCCTCCGTCGGGGCTGACATGACTCCAACTTTGCCAGTCTTCATTCAACGCAAGCGCAGCGAGCGTCCCTGCCCCAACGACCTAGCGTCGTTGGTCAGCAAGTTTGGCCAGCTAAAACCAGCCAAACCGCGCAGCGGTCCCGGCCCCCATGCGCTTGCGGCATGGGTGAGCAAGTTCCCTCGTTCGCGGCGTTAGAAACCTGTGCGACCCACGACTCAAGGTCGCAGGGGGCTCCAACCGCCTGACGGCGAGAGTGTTTAGCCGACCAAACTTTGCTTCTCATGACACAAGGTCATGAGGGGCAATACCAGCCTGCTGCGCGGCATTCGACAACCCCGCTGAAGCCGCGGTACTAACTCAGGACGAACCGTCCTGTGTCAGCAAGATGCTCTATCGCTGCCCATAGAACAAAACCATCGTTTTGGCTAACTTGCACCGGTTTGACACGCGTTTGACATGCCGGAGCGGAATAGGGGATAGCACCCTTGGCTTGCTGTGGAGTTTACCACGGCGTCAAGGTCCGCCGTTCTCGCTGTCGCTCCGAGTGGCTGCTGCTTCGCGAGTACGCGAAGGCTCCACCTTGACTCGCCGTGAGGCGTTACCTCTGAGTGCCAATCATGGCATCGATAACACTTTGGAGGCCTATGACCGATCAACAAAACGAAGCGAATTGGACGGACTGCTTTATTCGAGAAGTTCGAGTGAACTATGTAACGAGCGACAAGCCACGATCAAGGGTAAGTGGCCCCGTCGATATTGCCGACTTTGTACGGTCTGTACTGATTGACAACAGCAGGGAACACTTCGTTGCAATTTACTTTGACGGATCGCATTCCGTGATCTCGTTCTCGATAATTTCAATCGGAATCGCCAACCAAACGCTAATTCATCCAAGGGAAGTGTACCAGCGTGCAATTTTGGTTGGAGCAACGGCAATAGTGGTAGCTCACAATCATCCATCGGGAAGCCTTGAACCGAGTAACGAAGATATTAGCGTTACCAATCGCCTCAAGGATGCCGGTACGTTACTCGGAATTCAGTTGCTCGATCACGTAATCGTTAGCGAATTTGCATTTAAATCGCTGCGAGAGGATATTCGATGCTGGACTTAGGATAAAAATTTGGGCCTATGCGCTTTGCCAATAGCTGGCTCCATCGGTACCGAGCCCAAGGCATTTCCAATGCCGCTTAACTGTTGGCAATCGCACTGCATCGCAACATTAGGCGTCGCTAAACAATTACTGTCCGGATTGGGGTTGATTTCAATGATTGAAATTTGCGATAATCGTAAACATGCCGGATGCACAAGTCGTAACATGGATCGCAGAGAAGTATACAGCAATTGAAGCCGATTTGGATGAGCGTGCGCGTCGCCGATGGGCAGCTGCAGAGGCTCGATCTTTGGGGTGGGGCGGAATCGCTGCGGTTTCTGCTGCGACAGGGGTTTCGGATCGCACCATTCGTCGAGGTATTCTCGAACTCGATGACCCCAATGCGGCACCCTCCAATAGACAAAGGCAGCCCGGGGCCGGTCGGAAGTCTCGTGAAATCGAGCAGCCTAATCTCAAGAAGGCTCTAGACCAACTTGTCTCATCAGGTACACGAGGTGATCCGATGTCACCACTACGATGGACATGTAAAAGCACAAAGACTCTTTCGATTGAATTGCAACGGCAAGGATTCCGCGTGAGCAGTGTCAAGGTTGGCCAGCTACTGAAGGAAGCTGGTTACAGCCTTCAGGCGAATCGCAAGACCATCGAAGGCAATCAACACCCAGATCGCAATGCTCAGTTTGAATTTATCTCAAAGCGCATCGTGGCCCTTCAGAAGAACAATCAGCCAACGATTTCGGTTGATACGAAAAAGAAAGAAGTCCTCGGGAACCTAAAAAACGCTGGAAAAACCTACCGACACCAGAAAGATCCCATCAAGGTCGAGACGCACGACTTTCCAAAAAAGGAATTGGGCAAGGCGGTTCCTTATGGTGTCTATGACATTGGACGAAACGAAGCAGGCGTGACGATTGGCATAAGCAGTGATACAGCAGAGTTTGCAGTATCGGCTATTTGTAGATGGTGGAAGCGTCTGGGCTCGAAAAGCTATCCGACGGCCAAACGCGTGCTGATCACAGCCGATAGTGGTGGGAGCAATAGCCCGCGCACACGACTTTGGCGAACCGAGTTGCAAAAATTGGCCAACGCCACGGGCCTTATCATCGAGCTGTGCCACTATCCGCCAGGCACAAGTAAGTGGAACAAAATTGAACACAAACTGTTCTGTCACATTACCCGAAATTGGCAAGGAGTACCGCTCGAAACACTAGAGGTGATTGTAAGCCTGATCGGTAACACACGCACGACTAGCGGCCTAGAAGTACACGCATGGATAGATGGAAAAAATTACGAGAAGGCTCGAAAGGTTACCAATGAAGAACTCGCTGAAGTTACAATTGTACGCAATAAGTTTCACGGCGAATGGAATTACGAAATCCGTCCCGCGAAATAAACAAAAGCGGACACTTATTGTTTAGCGACGCCTTAGTAGTAAACATGGTGTTGCCCACGGGTTAGACCTTCAAATGTCTCAATGCTATCGGACTTGATCGTCTCCTTGACGAGGTAAAACTCAATTCGATACCGTGTCTGCTTGTCAATCGGCGCGGGCAGAATTCTGATAATGGTTCCGCAATAGAACGACTCGGTTGACTGCTGACCAGTCATGAAGAAACAGCATTGCGAACCAGGGCCGAGTAGGTCCTCGGATTCTGTCACTTGCGTATCGCCGAATTTAATGTTCTGCGCATCGAGCTTCACGTGAGCATGTGACCATAGGCCCTCGGAAACCTCCTTTAAAGTACCGCAACCGCCAAGGTCACGAATTCCGATGGCAATATTTCTCATGTAGTCTCCGATTACTCTGCAAAAGTACTTGCGCTAATAGCCCTTCAATTGGTCGTATATGATAGCCGATCCAGGAAGGTACCGCATTCTTTGGCTTGCTGGCCCCATCGAATTAGTGCACCCAAAAGGACGTTATGGTCCAAAATCAATGAGGTGTTCTTCGGTAACGTCGGAAGATTTCGACCGCTGTTGCTACGCGACAGTCACTCGTTGCCCCGGCCGTGCTCTTTGACAGCGGCCCCAATGCTGTTCGTTGCTATTTGCAAGAGTGAGTGCCGTGGTCGGCACTGATCAACCAATCACCCTAGTAGTTTTAGTCAGTTACTGACCGATCCTGTCGGAAACTGTCCAGGCGAATCAGGAATACGCTCGACTCAGTTGAGTAGCATCGTGTTTATGGCATTATCTAGAGCAGAATGTTACGTCGTCTCAACTCATACGCCATGGACCGGAAAACTCAACTACGATTCAATTTTGACGGCACGAAGTCTCCAGAGCATTCGATTGCTGAAGCAAGGCTACCTATTCCAATTCCAGATAACAGCTACGGTTCTGTGAAGCGAGTGTCGCTTGTATATGAAGGCTCGCTCCAAGATCGTCCCTGCATCACTGGTACTGAGGAAGCCAAGAGACTTTTCAAGAGTTATTGGAAGCAACATCCTGCCAACGATCAAGAGCAGTTCGTTGTTGCATGTCTAGACACAAAACATCGGGTGCAATGCATCGTCAGGGTCACCATTGGAACGCTTGATGCGTCACTTGTTCATCCGCGAGAGGTCTTCAAGCCCGCCATAATCGAGGGTTCGGCTGCGGTATTGCTCTCGCACAACCATCCATCTGGCAACCCAGAGCCAAGTCGAGAGGACATCCAGGTCACGGATCGACTCACTGAGGCTGGGAAGATAATGGGTATCTCTGTACTCGATCACATCATTCACGGAGATGGAACGGGAGAGGTGCGATCGATTCGAGAGCACTAGCCGTCAATTGCAACCTGCAAAGCTACCAGGGATCGTACGTGAGCAGCTATTCCGCCGAAATTCAAAATCGTGCATGACGAATAACTGATTCGGGTTCGGCGGAACTGGGTATTGAACGATCGAATACTTGCGCGAGCCGGGTTTTGGTTGTACCCTGGGAATGGGAGCCGCTTTGCGGTCATCCAACGCAATTGCGAGCTTTAACTTTCCACAAACCGACTGCTCTAGCTTTTCGATGGTCTTCGCAATGGTGGCTTGAAGGCTTTCAGTAAGTTATGTTTCCTTCTCTGCCGCTACCCACATCGAGCGCAAAGAATCCAACAGCACATCCAGTTTCGTTGGATGATCGTCGGTTACGACTCTCTTGGTTGGTTTTTTGCGACGGTGCTGCGGGACACAGCATCCCTCTTTCTTCGAAAGGAATTTGGTAGTGTCTTGCCTCGCTTTCGCGCGTGACACGTCTGGTCACAGTCGGTTCCTTTGCACAAGATTTTTCAAATTGCAAAAAATCGCCAGTCAAAATGACTTTCACCCGTTTTCTGAAATGATGAAAGTTTGTGTTTCGGCGAGGTGTCGAGAATTCCACTTCGGAATCGGGCACTTGCGTCCCTGCGGAGACGCCGAGAATCAGGGTTTTGTGTCTAAAAATAGACTTCGGCAATCACAAGTTCCTGCGATCGACGCTTCGCCGGAGCCGCCGTTCTATTTGAGTAAGGATCTAATTCGTGGCAAAATGTGCTGTTCCACTTATTCAATAGGAGGTATTTATGAGCGAACAGACAGTAGCAAAAGGGAAGGAAAAGGGAGTTGAAGTCGAGAATATGGATCCTGTCCATATCATTCGCAAAGGGGCAATCGCTGCCAGTGTCTGGCAGCGGCAGAGTCCAAGCGGCTTTGCGTACTATGACTACTCAATCAGCCGATCCTGGAAATCAATGTCCAGTGACAAAACTGGCTATTCTCGTAACTTCTTCGAGACTAACCAAGCGGACCTGCTGGAGGTGATCCATCGAGCCTCGGGCTGGATCGTTGAAAGACGAGAACTTGAGAAAAATCTAGCTCAAAAAATATTGGCAGCTTAGTGTTGCGACGTTTGAGTGAGGCCGGTGGGCGTTGCGTACCGGACCTCCATTTCCGTTAGGATGCGTCAACACTCGAACCGAGCAAGTCTTTCAATCTGGCTAGGTTTATTTAGCGCTGACTATTGCGTTCGCGCTCGATTGTCCCATTTGGTGGCTTGCCATTGGCTGATCATGCCGTTGTGTTCACAACTATTGCATTGCCATTGGATAGCGTCCGATGGCGACTGAACAACGATGTGCACTAAACCCTTGCAGCCTCGTTTGCGACAGCGAATGGTGGATTCGATAACGCCGGGAAGTTGCTGCTCCGTCGCAATGTCGATTAGCAAGACGAGGAAGCTTGCAAGCTTTCTCGTAGGAGCAGGCATCGTGGCCACAATCTCACCTTCATCGTCGAGATAGTGCGTGATGTCCGTTACATAGGTTCCACTCATTGGCTGAACTTTGCTGAGGTGATGAATGATACAATTTCTATTGATCTTTAGCTGCTTGATTGTAGTCGCCCTTCGAATTGCGAGGAGGTGGTCGCGCGTGCAGTCTCGGCGGATACGACTGTGGACACTTGTGAGCAAACGTTAACTTGGAAGCTAGATTTTGGGTTGCTACGGCTGTTCACAATTACAATCAGGACGCGGCATGCGCTTGTGGCGAATCTTAAACGACGTCGGTTGGTTGCCAGACGACGAGTCCTGCGTATCGCTTAAAATCAGCACTGTTCAATGTAATCAGGTGGGTAATGCCATAGCTATTCATGGAGGCAACTAAACGCGCATCGTGAACAGACACGCCGACAATGTTATGAGCGACCAGCAATTGTCGCCACACTCCGTAGCAGAGTTGATTGAATGGTAACATCTTGCCGAGCTTCTCAATCGTGACTACCCGGCGTTCTGCCTCGTCGGGGGTCAAGCCAAAGCCACCACGGGCACTTGCAGGCCGGGTTGCCACATTCCAAAACTCCGCAATGTTTTGGTGCGTTGTTACAAGCGAATGCCCTTGAAGCCGCAGCGAACGGAACGCACGAAGAATAGGTCTTTGCTCCGACGACGATTTGTCAAAGGCTCGCAATAGTACTCCCGTATCGACTAGGATCTCCATTGAAGCAACTCGTCAATCGTGGTCAGCATAGATGTCGGCTCGTGAAAAATCTGTCGGGAGGGAGCCTTCGACGCTTAAGTCTACGAATTCCTTCTCCAAAGCATCCCAGGATGAAGACTGTGATTCGCGGGGGCTCGCGTCTACCAACGATTTGACGTAATCGGCCAATGAGACTCCGGCACCCATGGCAGCAGTTTGTAACGCAACAGCAGTTTGTTCGTCGACTTGAATCGTAACCATCGATTTACCCCTTTACAGTCATTGTATCACGTCTTTCTACATACTGCCAAATGGAATCACAGGCAGGTTGGTCGCTGAAGTAACTCCTTGATTTTTTTTGGAGGACTGCCGATGAGTTCGATGAAACCCATCGCTTTTCGAGATGTCTATGTTTGACTCACTGGATCGCAACTTTAGTCTGATTATCGCATTCGTACTACCGGGATTCTTGTTCCTTTTCGGCTCAGTCTTCCTGGTCTCATACCCGACTGCCGATTTAGTGAGCCAATTACGTCCCATTCGGCAGATTGGCGGTTTCATGTTCTTCCTGCTTGCGGCCACCGCCTGCGGAATGATTCTGAGTGCGATTCGATGGGCCATTCTGGATACGTTGCACTTTCTGACCGGACTGAAATCGCCCGCTCTGGACTTCAGCAAGCTGGAAGGCAAGTCCTCAAGTTTCATGCTGGTCGTGGAAAACAACTATCGATACTACCTGTTCTATGGCAACTCCCTAATCGCATTGCTTGGGCTATTTATGGTTGCATGGCTTGAAGAGGTGCCGCTTGTGACGCGATGGCTGATTATGCTTCTCTGTTTGATGGCGGTACTGTTCCTGGCGTCGCGCGACTCGCTCAAGCGATTCTACATCCGTACTGCGCAGATTATCGGTAGCCCAAACACTTCGCCGAAGGGCCCCAAGGGCCGTCGCCGTTAAGATTCAATCGCCAAGATTTGCGAAGAATCACTTCGTTGGTTTGGCAATTTGCTCTGCTCTTTTGAACAACTCGCTTAGCGTCAGTTCCAACGACTTTGCGATGCGTTCCGCCACATCAATACTTATCGTTACCTTGGCACGCTCGATCGAACTGGCATAAGTACGATGAACGCCAGCCGAGGTTGCCATGGCTTCCTGGGATAATCCAATCTCCTCTCGTCGTTGCCTGATCGCGGCAGCCATTCGCTCTTCAATGGTTTTCATTGAAAAATTATGAAGGGACGTTGACTACAATGCGACAGACTATAGACTGTCATCTAGTAGTCTGCATTGTATGTTTTACCCTTTGGAGAGATACTATGACAAATGGCTTTCATTACGACTCGGAATTGCTCGAAAAGGACGAGTCCGAGCTACAAGTTGCGGGATCCGAAGCAGAATCGGCCACTTGCGTTGCCGAGGAACCTGCGGAGCCCGCAATTCCGGAATCAGACATCGATTTTGACGATCAGCCTTGAGTTCGAAACTCCATCAACCGGCTCCCAAATCGCACGTTCGCTTCCAATGGAGAAAGCGCCGCGATGCACCCGATTCAGTTCGTTCGACCTGGGATGGTGGCGTGTATTTGAAGAGGTAAAGCCCGAGCGGCTTTGCCTTTTATAACTTCTCTTTAAACCGATCGCCGGAGGCTGACAGCAACGAATGCGCTGGCCTTCAACGTCAACGCGGAATCGTCGCCTTGGAAAAACGGTGATTATTTCGCGTCAATCTCAGACTCAATTGGTGATTCAATCGGGAGACTGCTTTCAAACGGTTTGACTATCGCCCGCCGATATCGAATACAGTCAAAAGGCAGCTTTTCGTAGCCGATGGAATGTCGCGTGTTGTTCACGGCCCGAAGTACTTTGAGAAGCTGCTTTCGTATTGGCGCGTACGGCTCAAACGGCTGGTTCCAAAACTCCCAACGCAGAGTTGCGGCAGTCCGGTGGGTTGCGAGGTCTAAGAGGTGGCCAGCAAGATTACGAAAGGCTTCGCGAGAGATGAGCACCCGAACTCGATGCCGATGATCTGCGCTCGCCTCTTCCTCACCTACTTCGCGTTTAAGAAACCCGCCGCGTTTCACGCTGAGCGAGTAGCCACGGAATTGTAGAGGGACTTTGCGGATGTCTTTGACGGTTGTTCCTTCAGCTTCGAAAAACGGATGCTGGCCGTGGGTTGCAAGGATTACAAAGAATCGCTCGAACCGCAGATAGTGGAGGTTCGCAAGTCCGTGGAGTTTCCTTCGAGAGCGCTGTTGGCGCGAGAGCGCGATGCTGTACTTAGCGAGAATTTTTCGGTCAATTGATTCTGCCGACTTGCCGTCAGGAATCCGGCCCGTCACATAGAACCAATAGCCGTGCGGTAAATAGTTACTCGCGAGCATTTGCACGAACCCCTCAACGCTCTTTGCCTCAAAGCGATATTCCATAGTGCTCCGTTAGTCAAAACGAAAAAAATGGAGTGTGATTTATTGCGAAAGGCTCACACTCCCAAAGCCTATAAAAAATCCTTATGGCATTCAGTGCTCGTTGCAACGTCGTGAAGCAACAAACACTGCTGGCGCAACCTCGAATCGAAACCTCAAGTCCTTCATTCAGAGAACCTCAAGCTGCGGAATGTCGCCTTCAAAATGGCGGCGGCGAACTTTCTTCCAAGTTAGACCGCCGCCAATTCCATAGGCGTACCGCTTAAACCTTTTCACGGTGACCGTCGTCAGTTTCAAGAAACACGTCGACTGTCGACCGGTGATCCACTGCCAAAGCACACTTCTCCGTCAGGAGACGTCTGGTTTGACCGCTGTTGCATCTTGCCATAGAACCTGCCACCGCAAGCCGCGTGAGTGCCCTTCAAACGATGAAGTTCACCCACGCATAGCTTACGTAGCAGACCGCACTTTCCATTCGGCTAATAAAGCCGTCAGCCCTTTCGTCGGCTTATGTTTGCCCAGCACCACCTGTCAGCATACAGCACGAGGCGGGAGTACCTTCCCCCGACATCGCTTGGCGTACAAATGAGGATTACTTCCGTAAACCCGTTCCGCCAACTTCTACTGAGGCCCCACTCCCAGTCATGAGTATTTCGCAGACGTTGAACCGGACCCTTGCATCAATTCGCAGCTTAATGGCTGCTGGCTGATGCCGGTTTTATTCAAACGCTACTTCAAGCACCTTGCCGACAAAGCAAGGCTCCGAGGAACCACCCCCGGCCACTCATCACCTTCCTGCATTAGTCAAATACGTTGCTCCCATGTTCACGTGGCTAGCTGATGTTACTCAGCACGGGTTTAAAAACTTGATTCTATGTGCAGCCGTCAGGCCGCCATACTTTCCGCCCTCGAGAAACTCGAAAGCGATTTCAGCGGGTAGAAGAAAGAAGCTCCTCACTTACCGTTGAATCAAGACCCTAATTGCCGTTTGCAAGCTTCCTATTGGTGCTCGCAAACTTCTTCGGTGTCGTCTCCATGGGAACTTACGAGCAAGCCCTCACGGGCCTTTTACAGTTGAGCTATTCGTGGTGAGAGACTTACTCTCATCCCCGGATGGGTCAGCATCCGGCTGCCTACCTCGCGGTAGTACAGACTCCCTGCGCTCGCGCACGTTAAACGCCCCTTACAAGAGGAAGCGAATCCCGTGGGTGGATTTGGTGCCGCGCATTGCGACACCGCACCAACTTCGTACATGACGGCCTTTTTAAGTCTCTGCGGAGTCTCTTGATAGAAACTCCTCGGGGAACTTGCAAAGGTATGTCTGCATCGCCCTTAATTCCAGATCCTTTTGCTTGAACCTATTGGATAGAACGACGGGATTACTCTACTGCTATACAAAAGCAGATAGGATTAGTCCGTCGAGCCTCCATCGAGCACGGACAAGCATGTCTCCATGCATCCGGCTCTACGGCACAACACGTGATGGGCGGTTAGCTCCATCGACCCTTAGCGAGGTGGTAGCCTCGTTTACCGGGTGTGTCGGCCAAATGGAAATGCGTCGCAAGCGTTATTGGTTTATCAAGCGACCAGCAGAGACAAAATCCTTTGCCCTGCGCATTGAGAATATCTTGAACGAGACTGCTACTCAAGTTTTGGCGAACGACCGAAAAGTTATGTGACGCTGAGCACTGCTATTCATATTTTGGCTGCTGTTTTGCGATGCATTTCTGAATCAATCGCATTCGCATTTGCGACTTGAGCCCGCTGTTATTCGGATCAAGCCAGTGAATTGTATATCGATGGCAGTCGCAAAAACCCTGCCTGACTTCGACGGATTCGATTTGTCTTTGGTTTGAAGAAGTTCAGCGTGAAGATTTGTTTTCGCTTCGATATACTTGGACAATGTTGCGAAAAGTTACTCAACTATTTTGCGAACGAAAGGACGGTTGCATCGCGACTTTCGAAACAACTCAGAATCGATCCAATTCACGCTACCCGAGAACGAGTACTTCGAAGGTGGCTCAGCAATAGTTGCTGACGAAATTCCACAAGTAACTGACTACCGTTCTGTGTCAATCGTTCATACGTATCACGCTGTAGCCGCGTTGCCGATGCCAGTGCCCGGCTGGCCAGTTCCGCGACTTCCTCGGGCGATAGATCCGAGAGGCTCATAAGGAGTTCCGCGTCCTCCTGCGAAGGCGGATCAATAGGAGCTTGTAGTACGACGGGCGTCTTCGCACGAACAGCCCTTGCAAGTTTCTTTTTATCGCCTTTCGTGGACTTAAAATCTCGCTTGATGGCCGTAATCAACCAGCCAGGTGGGTTCTTGCTAATGCGTTTATCATTCTTGGCAACGAGTTGGTCGAAGAAGGCAATCTTTTCCCGAATCAAGTCCTCAGGAAAATCTTTGGCAAGCTTCCTCGCGGTCGCCTCGCCGATCTCTCTCGCCAGTAATTCTTGCACGAGTGTGCAAGTCTCGTTCGATTCCTTCGCGGCTTCAGTTGCATGCTCTTTTTTCGAGACTGCGATGGTCCAGTGCTTGGGCCGTTGCTTGCGGAATTTGACTGGCTCGATAAAGCCAATGTCATGGAGCTCATCAAGGGCAGGCTTGAGTCGTTCTTTCAACTGGCCGGTATCATACGAGCGGCTAAGACCGAGTTTTTCACAAGCAAAGGTTTTCAGATCGAATTCCCAGGTTGGAGAATGAAAAAACCTTTTGTCTAGAAATCGATACGCTCGTTTGGCTGCTGGGCGTTTCAAAGATCGATAAACCGCGAAGTCGAGTTTCTTGACGTAGCCGGAATCAAGCGATTCAAAGAGTTTTCTATTCCAAATGATGCAAGAAGTCGTATTGGCTCGCACGGTTCCCGATCGTCGATCCATGGAGTACTTTTCGATTTCCGTGTACTCGATGACTCCTAAGGCGACAGAGTTTCGCCAGGTTTTGTTCGTGTTATCACGCCACGCGTTGAAGTAGTGGATCGAGACTCCTTTCCATCTATGCAACGATTCCTCAACTCTTTGATATCCCCAGCCCGTCGAACTCCATCCCAGAAGGTCAAGAATCTGCCGCTTGGTAAACTTCACCTCGGGATTGGTGAAGTCGTTGGATAGCTTGGTAATTTGAATCAATGCGAGTAAAACATCTTCATCCTTCGCGGTTGGAAGTCCAAACCTGTCGCTTCCAGTAATCGAAACTTTTCGCTTGAGTCTTTTCCCTGTGGACCAGTCGTCTATCTCGTCTTCGAACTCGATCGTTTTGAGATTTGCAGGCGCGGTGTCCGCAAGGATGGCGAGAGGAAACTCGCATAGTTGGTTGCTATCGCGACCATCGCGAAAATCGCTGAGTGCGGTGTTGGCTAAGGTCTTTCGAGGCATAGTTCCTTTGTCGCAATAAAAGAGAGCAGCAGCAATCCCCTTTGTTGTTGTTATTAGATTACATTAGCTGAACATTAGTTATAGGCTCGATTCCTCAGTCAATCCGCCAACTTGCAAGGCAAAATCTCGCTGCAATAACGTAATGCGTTCCGCATTCCTCGCCGCAACAACGTGATGCAGGAATTTTGCTCGCCGCAATAACGAATAAATCTCGCTGACACGACGCGAAACGCTTTGGGCGATGTTCATTCCTCGCCTCAATGACGTGATTAGATGCAGCCTACGACCGTTCGGATTCAACGCGTTCGAACTATTTTTTGTGCCGTCACCGTCTTTGAGAAATTAGGATTCTCGAGAGTTGCTATCGAATGCCAACTGTTCGCCTTGAACTGCTAATGACTAAGATTCAACAGGAAAGCCACTGCTAACCAATTGAGGCACAGATCCGCTTATGGAGCGATTTGATGGTTGACTTACCCAACGCCCTACGTCGACCGAGAATTGGTGCTCATAACGCGAGCACGTTCGTTTAACACGATTCCAATACAACCTTTGCAGTTTCGTTCGTTTCGAAACCGACTGCAATTCGGTTGGCTTAGCTGGCTTGCCATGCAAGCATGGCAAGCATTGCTGTTTTGGCCAAGTCGACTTGTCCAGCATCCTCAGCCACAGCGGCAGGGTCTGATTGGCCAGCCCGCAAATAGGATCTTGTCAGATCTCGCCGCGACTGCGTATTCTCGGTTCATGTTGATTGCGTTCTGTAACCAAAAGGGAGGTGTGTCCAAATCTACTTTGGCTTGCCATTTGGCGATCTGGCTGTTTGACCAGGGACTCCGAGTAGCTTTTATCGATACTGACGACCAACGGACATCTGCAAAGTGGCTTGGGATCGCCGAACCCATGCTCCCGGTGATTGTAGCCACGGAGGTCGATGCCATCCGCAACGCAAAGCAGCAACTGACTAAAGAAAACGACATCGTTGTCGCGGATACACCTGGAAGCGGGGGAGATGCATCCCACTGCATCGCCTTGCTCGCCGACGTTGTTGTGGTTCCACTCCAGCCGTCCAAGCCTGACTTACGGGCCATCAAGGATTCGCTCAAGTACGTTCGGCTAGCGCAGGAAATGAGTGGCGGCAAGCGGCCGGAGGTCTCACTCGCACTAACGTTCACCGCGATAGGAGATATTCAAACTCGAAAGCTTCGAACCGAACTGCTGGCCATGGGTTTACCGGTTGCAAAGTCCGAGATTCGTCGATTGAACGCGTTCCGTGATGCATGTGATTCATCGGTGACCCGGCAAAAATCCAGAGACGCCAAGGAGGCCGCAAAAGACGTCATAAGCTTGTTTGCGGAGATTCTCGATGGACGATTCGATTTTGGAAATGAAAACTATGAATCAGCCAAAAGAGCAGCGGCAAATGGATAGTGTTGGATCCATGTTCGGTGATGAACTCAAGTCGCTTACGGACGACGTGTCGAATGACGTCGTCGAGATTTTAAATTTGGCAAAATCCTCTCGGGCCAAACCAGAGCTGACAGCGGAAACGCGTAAACCGTTGGTACACGCAACAGGTAATCAACAGGCCAAGAACAATCGCCAACAAAATCCAAATCGTAAGAGCCAGGACCAAGCGGCCAATGAGTTGCGAGAAAATGTAACCACCAGACTTACTAGGCATACCAATGAGCTTCTTACCGAAGCATCGCTCCGGCAGAAGCTCAAAAAAGTAAAACCGGATTCCAGACAAGACATCATTGAGTGTGCAATTCTCGAGTGGCTAAAACGCCATGGCTTCATTCCAACAACCGCAACTGACGACACCACTACATCGGCGGAAAGAGATTGAAGCTCAATCCGCACATCCACAAAGCTGACGTCCGGCCATTACACGCGGGGAAACGTGTTATTTGGATTCATCTTCGGACTTTTGGGCTTGCCCCCACCTTAACCATCGAACGACGCGGTATTCAAAATCTTTAAGCTCATGGTCCCAGTCCGGTTCTTGGATCTCGTTGGCGCATTCTCCTTCAAATCTCTGAATGACACATGCTGGAAGGCCAGTGGAACGAGCGACGGCACTCCATTCTCCTCTTGCAGTTTTTGCATGTGGGACGAGACGAGACTGAATTCCTAGCGAAACAAGTGCTAGTGCTTGACGGTCTGGTTCGCGAAGGTTTTCCTCAATCGAGTGGTAACTTGCTTTAAACCAAGCTTCTCCTTCCGTGATGGCATTCTCAATTGGTTCGATATCATCAATCGTAAGTTTTGATTTTTTATAGAAGTAGCTTGTGAAGAGTTTTGAGAACCCTGGCTCCTCAAAATGGATTGCGAGGTAACGTGCGTTGCGAATCATGTCTTCAATCGAAAGCGAAACGCCAATTGCATGCCCAAGTCCATAGTGAAACGTCTGGCTTAGGTGTGGATTGGTTTCTCCCCTGATTTCCATCATCGATCGCTTCACGATTCCAAGACGTGTGGCAACGTATCCAAGATTCGTCCCGAGTCTCCAAGCAGCAAGCAACCTATTCTTAGGCGGAATTTCAGTTGGATCAAGAGTGCCACTTGCAGAAGCCAAGCATGACTCTGAAAAGTCCCCGGCCGTTTCGAATCGTTTGTCAGGGTGCCTTGAAACTGCTGCGACCACTATACGCCGTGTCATTGCGCTCACGGTAGTTTTGAACTCTGGCTCATGCACTCCACCCATGAGGATTGACATCACTACGGCTTCTTCTCGGTTCGTAGGTTTGATGAGCGAGGTTCCTTCAATCAACTCGAAAAGCATCGATCCAAGTGAATAGATGTCTTCACGAATGTCAGTGTCGGCGGCAACGCCAAGAATTGTCTCCGGACTCATTTGGCCAAGAGTACCAAGCGGTTTCCCGTCGGCATGGTGTGATGGATTTGCAGATCTCGAAACGTTGAAATCGTTAAGGAAGACTTTGCCACTTTTGTTTACAAGCACGTTGCCGATCTTGATGTCACCGTGGACATAACCTCGCTGATGCAGTGAATCGACGGTTTTGGCCACCGTTGCAACTATACAAAGGGCTTGAACTTCAGTGCAATAGTCAGGGCCAGTGACTGGCGGCGCACCATCAATGAACTCCAAAATTACAACTGGCCCTTCCGCCGACTCAAGCAAAGCAATCAGGCTGGGAATCCCCGAAACGGAAAGGGACTTTAGAAGCAAGCCCTCACTTCGAATTAGTTCTTTGGCCTTTTCGTCTGCTTCCGAATTGAACTTCCTTGGAACACGTACTGCATAAGACCTTCCATCAATAAGGGATACGCCACGGTAAACAACGGCAACACCGCCTGAACCGATGCGTTCAGTGATTCGGTATGAATTCCCAACGATTTCTCCCAGGTAGAACCGGTCGTCGCTACATCTGAGACGCAAGTCCGAGTGACAGCCTCCGAATAAATCAAAGTGATCTCCCGAAACCTGCATTCCAAGGCTGACCATGTCGCGATAGACGTTACGAAGGATCTCAATTCTGTGTGCATGAGTTATCATCAGACCAGGACTCTCCAATTGAGACGCTAGCCAAATCAGGTCAAACTTCCTGAGTTCTGTGACAGACCTCAACAAAAACAGAGTAAAGGTTTCTCGTTCAGCTAGCGGTGAACGATGGATCAGTTCAGCTAGGTCAGGTGCTGTTCCGTCATGAAAGGACGTCGTGTATTTCCAAAGAACATCATCCGCGTCAAATTCGTCACGATCGTTGCTCACGTTATTGCGACTCCATATAGCCTGCATTTATCAAAGCGATCTCGATCTGTTTCCGAATCTTCTTCGCTTTGTATTCGATAGTCGCAATTGGTATGGAATCAAAACCAGCTTCCACTATTGCATGCTGCACTGACACGCAAGGCAAAACTTCGACGACGCGGAGTTGACCGATCAGACGGCTCTCTGGGGCCTCCAATCGCGATATCGTGTCTCCGATTATTTGTACCAGTTCGTTGAATTCCCCTATGTTGCTTGTGCCACTTTTGTCCATGGCAGAAGTGGCAACGTCTGGATCATCGACCTCGCGGCCAACGCTCCGTTTTTCTGCGAGGTGTTTTCGAACTTCGGAAATAGCCGCATTCTTTGCTCGAAGTCTCAAAAAACTTTCTGCGTCCCAACTGTTGGTGATCTCCGTTTCGTTCGCGATATCAGGAATCCCTTTTCGAAGCGCTGTGTCAACAACCTCGGTTATCCGAATGCGTCTCAAGAGATCCGGACTGATTTGTCCAACCACCGTGCGTCGAATGCTCTCTCTGAATTCCGCGTGTAACTTTTCGAAAGCATCGTCGCTTGGGTTCTGACGATACGAATCGATTAAATCTGTCGTGTTCCCCATTTAGTTCTCTTTTCTTGACCGGAATCTGTTTTTGTTGACGCTGCTTGCGACTCTTTGGCAGGGACTAACATTTAATGACCCAATTTAGGACGAAAGCAATGTCACGCAAGCAACCTAAGAAAGAGGGCACGTCAGCGATCTTGGCTGGGTCTACCTCTATCCCTGACAAGCCCAATTTGATCTTACAGGAAGAGAATTGCATACCCGTGAGCGACGAAATCGCAGCCTTAATTGACGCGATCAGCCACGACCATCAGGCATGTACCAGCGCATCAAAGTCGGCGATCAAGCACGCAATTGAAGCGGGTCAGAAAATTCGAGCAGTTCGGGCATTCGCGGGACATGGAAATTGGGAAGAGTACTTCAATAAAAACATAGCGCCATCCACCGGCATTAGTCTACGTACTGGTCAACGCTACGCACAAATCGCCGACGAATGGGATTTGTTCGTTTTTAACCTTCCAAGTGGATGCGAGGAAAGGAAGGCCAAATTCCTCGACCAAAATCTGTTCGAAACGTTCCGTATTGAACGTGCAACGAAACGCGATCTACTACGTGCAGATATAAACGCATGGCTCACGCCGAAACTGATTCTGCTTGCCTCGAAAAAGACACTTGGCCATATTAGTCTGGACCCCTGTTCCATCGACCAATCGACCGATACCAATGGCGGAATTGATATCGAATGGCGAGGCAATTGCTGGATCGCACCTGGACATCATGGAGATCTAAGCCATTGGATAACAAAAGCGATCGATGAGCTAGAGTTGGGCAATATGGATGCTGGGCTTCTAATGCTGCCAATTACGGAACTCGCTCAGCATTCGGTGCTTCATAAGTTTCCGATCGCATTTCTCACTGAACCGCTAACTGTTTCTGCTCAACGTATCAAAAAATGCAAAGAGCAAGAGACATCCGTCATTTGGAAAGATACCGTCCTCCCGACACGTATGGCGGTAATCTACCTCGCAAACTCTCCAAATATTGAGCGATTTGAACAGGCCTTTAACGAGCTAGGAACAGTCTTTGTTCCATTCACAACGAGCAGCAAGTCGCTCAAGTCTTCTTCGCTTGTAATTGACGCTAAACAATCAATTGCAAGCGAGTCGGAATAGTCGCAAATCCATGCTTGAACTTTCGTTTTTTTGGCGTACCCAGCTGTTTGGCGTGCGCCTCTTGTTTCCCTTACTTCAATGGATCGAAACGTTATGAAAACCGTATATCGCTATTTTGCAAGACCAAAGCGACGTTCAGCTTTGCGAGGTATCTTTAGGCTCAATTTTGTTGTCGGAGGTGCCGCCTCTACGCTCTTGGAAGAACTGTTAAAGGACAAGGACGCAGTTAATGCGGTATTCGACAACGCTCGAGCGATTCAGCTTCTCCGTGAACAGTATGGCGACAACGGAGTCTTCTATTTTGTAATGGGGGACTGCGAAACGACGAAGTCTGTTCATTGCAACTCTGATGCGTCAACGAGAGATGCGTCCTCAAGCGTGTCCAACACCAATGTTTCGTTAGGGTATGGCGCTAGGCTTCATAATTCGTGTGTCGCCGCAGACAAACTAATCGCAAGCGAAGAATTCCAGTCCTTTTTGGCTGGTCTTCCTGATGAGGCACTTCGACGGACCGGTGGACGTCCATTGATGTTCGACCTTCAAGGCTACGGGAGCATTGCTGGAGCGGCCTACGCAGGTACGGGACCAAAGTTTGCAGATGTCTTTGCGAGGTCACTGTCCTATTTTGACCGAGCTATCCAAGTTCAATTCAATATCATTGGCCCAATAACATTTGCCGGTCTCGCCCCAAGAGCGAGACCCAACTCTGCTTCGTCGCTATTGAATCATCTTGGATACTGTCTCTTCTTTTCTAAGCCCCACGAGCTACGCGTTGCGAAACGTCTGATGCTTCGGGAATTTATGCCTTTTGGCGACGATCAGGATTTGAGAAACCATTTCCTTCGACTTGACCACTGCATGATGGCTTCAGTTCAAATGCAGGATCGTCTAATGCAACCTGCACCGAACGAAGAGCAAGACGATCTTCTCGGGGCGATCATGAGTCGAGAAGTGGATTACAAGACTCCGCTAGACCGACGTCTTGACATCGCAGCGATTACGGCCCTCGGATTTCTCAACGCTATTGAAGAAGCGAAAGGACTGTTGCTTCCAGACATTTCAACGGTAACGGAAATTGTTTTCGATCAAACCGAGGTGGCTGAGGGTAGGCGGCAAGAGCCAGAGGTTATCGCTGGCCTCTTATTCAATCAGTCTCCCGAGAAGCTACTTGATTCCATTGATCGTCCAGGCAGGAATGTCTTCTATCAGATGAGATATTCCTCGTCTTTGACGGATTCGATCCCGGAGCATATTTCGGCAACCATGGCGGGCTATCCTACCTCACTTGGTGAGTTTATGAGTCGCCTCGAGCTTTTGATGGGTTACCAGCAGATCGCCATCAGAGAGCTGTCGGTAATCGACGACGAAATCGAAGAATTGGAAGACAGACGAAACACCTTCAAGGAACGCTTCATCAAGGTTGTCAAGAAGGCAAGAGCGCGCCGCTCAAGAAAGCTCCCTCGCGGAACCGTCGAATTCATCGCCCAGCTTCGTTCCATCGCCGATGAGATTCATGACTTGCAATCCCAGAGGAATGCAGGAGAGCGGGCCCTCGTTACATTGGACGCGGAGGTCAACTTTCTCGAATCAAAACTATCATCTATTGTACGCGAACTCAAGAAATGGACTCCGAAGGGAGTTACGAGCGTAACCAACCAAAGCGTAACTTTTGCGGCCATCGATGATTTTTTCGATCGAGTCATGAGGCTTGAGCTTTTGTCGGATTCACAGAAACTGGACTTGTTCTGCGAGGCGCCTTCTCAGGTAACTCTGTTCGGACTCGCAAAAATTGCAGGGGCCAAGTCAGAACGACTAGAGGCAATCGCTGACCGAATTGTCAACGGTCCTTATGAAACTATGGGGCCATCGCATGGCGCCCAGAATATGCAGTTCAGCAACTCGACTGTCTACGCACTCCCGCCGTGCGAACCCGATGCTGAGTCGACGCTTGTTGAAGAGATCAAGAAACTCGATAAATCAGCAAGCGTTGTTTTTGGAGATACGCTTGCCGGTGGTGCCTGTGTCCAGCGAGTGCGATTTCGCCGCTTCCATTCTTTGCAGTCGCTTTTTGCTGGCTTACCTGGGCACGATCTTTGGGTGGCATACACAGACGCACTTAACGCACTTAATACAACTGATGGCTGGGAAACGTTGAACGCTCTCGGTGGACGAGTTGAAGGTGAACGCTTTGTGTTCGACGGTCCGATTCGCGAACCAAGAATCGCGGTCATCAACCAACACGATCACGCAGAATCCAAGTAACGATAAACCTCCTTTCAATAATATGAGAATGCAATAAACCATGAGAACTCCAAAAATCAAACCAGAATACTCTCAAGTTAAACCGCGTAAGGTCACACCGCACAAAAAGCAGTCCTGGCGACTCCCATCGACTTCTCTAGTGGCTGCCACCACATTAGCGCTCACACCGTTATTGTGGGCGCGGTATGAACATCGCTGGTTTCAAGCAGAGCTCGCGGCGAAGACCACCGAACTCACAAATTCTGCAGCCTCTCTTGCCGACACCCGAGGCGAACTCAATTCTCTTATCGCATCAAATGAGGCAGGGCGGGCAGAACTCGATTCCGTCAAATCGCTTCATTTTTATCGACTGATTAGGTTTGCAGACTTTGTTTTGCACGATCCAGCAATGGCGGAACGAGTTCTCGATGAGGCGGCTGGGTTTGCAGAAAAGTACAAGCTTGATTTGACTCCTGTTCGCGCCCGGATAGCAGATTTGCCAAAAGCGAGAGTCCTTGCGGCAGGGACAAAAGTGAGTGTATTAAGCATGAATCACACAGGTTCCGTTTCGACGGTAGATATCGCCGTAGTCGACTCCAGCAATACGCCTGTCGACGAGCTTGCTCGAGTCGACTTCATAGTCTCACACAAGGGAAAGCCGATTCATCTCGTTCGAGTTGAGCCGACAATGGTTGCCAGCGGAAACCACCGAGTGAGTTTCCTATTCGATTGTTCTAGCTCATTTGCCTTGGAGTTACCCGATGCCAAACTTGCGGGCAAAGCGTTGGTGACCGCGTTAGCGAATCCTTGGAAGTTTCGTGTTGTTCGATTTGCATCCGATGTACAAACCGTTTCGCCTTGGAGCTTCGATCCAGAAATCCACACGACCGCAATCGACAGTTTGGTGGCAGACGGTGCAACCTCACTACTCGCGGCGATGGAAGCCGATGCCAGGGAGCAAGCTAGATTCGACGGTACTCATTCGACAGTCATCCTTACCGATGGCAAAGATAGTCATGGGTCCGCAAACATCGAACAGATTCTCAAGCTGTATCAACAGAGTTCAACTCGTGTCCATATTATTGCTCTTGACCGAGGAGACATTGATGAACCACTGCTACGACGGATAGCGAATGAAACAAAGGGATCGTTTCAAAAGCTTGGTTCGACCCAGGAACTGCGAACTGGATTTAAAGCCATCGCTGAAAGAATGAAACGTCCGGTCTATCGGCTTACGATCCTCGGTCCAATCGATCGAGAATCACTATCGATCCAGCTTGCAAATAATAGCTTGGCGACGCAAACCGCCAAGCCTCAACTCACTTCGGCAAGATGACCAACGCACACACCCTGGCACAGTATGCAGGTGGGGACGTTGCAATATCACATTTGGAGATGAACAAGATGAAAAAGCAAGTGAAGGAAAATGAGACTGAAAAAGGAAACGGGCCGGTTTTTACGAAAAAAGTTGGGAATGTGAAGGCGAGCGTCTTCAGGAATGCGAGCGAATCAGGTCGTGTGTACTTCAACATGGGCGTTGTACGTCGATATCTCGCTAGTGATGGAGATTGGAAGGACACGCACATACTCAACGGCACAGCCGACGGGCTGGCCGCTATCGAATGCCTTCGGTGCTCGATTGACTTCGTAAATCAGAACGAAGCAGACAACCACAACGATCAAGAATAGAGGAGGAGAAGCTATGAGATTGTCAAACGTTTCTCTTACTGAAATTCTTAAGGCTCTAGAAAACTTCGATTTGGACGCGGCGCCAATCTTCGGAGGTGAAACAGAGCTGAATGCAATTCACTCGTATTCGAGAGCCCAGGCGATTGAAGACGGTGTGTTGATTGACGTCACGAAACAAGCGAAGGAGATCGGTATCCGATTTCCGACGGCTTTGACGGCTGGCGTTTGGGCCGAAGCAGTTGCGTCACCAATCGGGATCGAATTGCCAAGCGATAAGTGGGAAACATCGCGAGTCAATGAGATTTTGGAATTGGCCATGTCGGAACTAGAAACTTCGACTTCGAAATGCGTGCGGTCTGTGTATTACGTTCCGATGACTTTGGACGAATCGAAGCGAATCGAATTTAGGGCAACTGTAGGCCTTGGAGACGATGGTCGGCACGTCCTAACAGTTATGTTGCCACACGAGGACTAGGGGGAAATTCAGGGGAAACATTTGGCAAGCGTGAATGTCTACACAGCGATTAGGGGCTCGAAGTAAAAACGACAATCATGACGTTTTTGGGCCGGACTAGATAGGCGTTGATGCGTGTACTTTGCAGGGGCGGAGTATCAGCTGAATGGAACCCCTGGGGGTATGAATGGGTAGGGGTGTTTCACGATGGAGAGGCTAGACCATAAGGAAACGAAGACAATCGGACCATCGAGAGCTCGCAAGCAAGACTCTCAGATCAATATCCAATCGTCACGCTACTAATGGAATGACCGAATTCATTGACTGCACTTCTACCCAAAGGATGAATGAAAAGCAGGGACCAGCAGATTATTCGAGACGCCGTCAGCAATGCGGCGATTATCGAGATTCGATGGTTCTATATGAAAAACAGTGACTATTGACAATCAGGACACACCCTGGCACGTCGTGCGAAATTCGATGACGGCGATCGGGTGAATCTCAATGTTTTGCTGCAAATTCCTTTTTCAGCACCTGTAAACAAAAGCGTAAACAATATGGTCGGAAGAACTAGAACAGTACCAGTGAGTTTTCGCGTTGACGAGAGCACGCTAAGCGCTCTAAGTGAGCGAGCCAAGGAATGCGGAGTGTCCGTTGGTGTTTTCGTTCGAGGAGTCGTTATCGCCGAGATTCATCGCCCATTGCACGACCTTGGATCTCAATTGAGTGACCTTCTTGAGAGGGCAAATGCCATCGAGCAAACCGTCGAACTGCTCAGAGTAAATCAATCGAAGTCACTCTTCTTCGCTCTCACGCATATCGGAGGAATGTCGCCTGATCTCGCAAGAGATCTTGTTCGTACGAAGCTATCGGGAGGAGATACTGATGGTCGCTAGTATCCGCAAGCTTTCTGTTGCGAAAAAACGCGACAACTCTCCAGACAAGATGTCGGTTGCGAGTCTGGTCAACTATTACGTCGATGAGACAAGCTTGAACTATTACACCCAGGGCGGCGAACCGCCCGGGGAATGGATCGGTCAAGGTGCGATGCATTTAGGCCTTACTGGGCAAGTCACGAAGGAGCAACTGTTCAACATCCTCATGGGCAAATCGCCAGATGGAACTAAGCAACTCGTTCGGATCCAAAAGAGACAACCACCGAAGCAAGTGGGCAGTATAAAAGAGCCCGAACACCACGAGCAGCTTTCATCATCGACGCAGGTCGAACTTCCGAAAGATCAAACTTCGAATGCGCAAAATGAACAAACTGAAGTTAAAAAGCCCAAGGAACGGGAAGAACATGTTCCTGGATTTGACGTCACCTTTAGCGTGCCTAAAAGTGTCAGCATCCTGTGGGCCATGTCGTCACCAGAAGTTCGACAGACGATCGAGCTAGCCATCCAGAGAGCAGTCGATAGCGCATTGCGGACGACAGAAAATCAACTTCCGTTGGTCCGACGCGGCAAGGCTGGAGCGATCTGGGAACGAGGGAGAATGATTGTGGCAAAATTCGAGCACCACACGGCTCGCAATGAAAATGATCCTCAGCTTCATATCCATGCACTGATAGCAAACATGATGATTGCCAACGACGGGCGGGTATTCAAGCTCAACAGCAAGTCTCTGTACCCTTGGATTCGGACCTTGGGACCACTGTTTCGAAACAACCTTGCCTTTGAACTCAACGATAGACTCGGGGTGGATCTGTATCACTCAGAGAAGAAACCAGGCGTCAGAAGTGGCTGGTTCGAGATCAAGGGCGTGCCCAAAAAACTGCTGGGGCTGTTCTCAACGCGACACAAGGAGATTGCTGAAGCAGTCGAACTGTGGGGAACAAGACACTCTGATGTCAAAGCCAAAGAGGCTGCCAATTTGCGCACGAGGAAACACAAAGGTGAGTCGATTCCCACGGGCGGGCTTTTCCAAAAATGGCAAAAACAGGCGCAGTCGCTCGGTATCAAACCCGAATCCTTGCAGTCGGCGCTTGGGAAAAAGGTCAGCCACGACCGAGAGAAACGATTCGCTCAGGCGTTCGAATATGCAACTCACAAGCTGACAATCTCCGATGCCGCCTTCCTCAGAAGAGATCTTATTCGTGAAGTCTCGGAGCAAATGCAGGATGTCCCAATTCGTGGTGACGACCTCATCCGAGCTATCGATCACACAATTGCGCATTCAAAAGATTTGAAGACAGTCGCTTCGAGGGGAGACCTGACCTACTACACAACCAAAGAAATGTGGCGACTGGAGCAGGAAAATGCGCAAATGGTTGACAAGCTTGCGTCGACGCCAGGGCTAGCCGTTAAGCCAAAGAATATCGAAAAGGCTTTGAAAATGAACCCGCATCTGTCAGAGGAACAAGTGAAAGCAGTTCGGGAAATTCTGACCAACGAAGGCTCACTCGCTTGCATGTCAGGGATAGCAGGGAGTGGGAAGTCCACGGTGATGAAGGCAATCGTTAATGCATACGAGCTTGAAGGGCGAAACGTACTTGGACTTTCACTTGCCGGTGCAGCAGCTCAAAACTTGCAAGAGAAAACTGGCGCTGAATGCACCACGGTCGCACGCTTTTTATGGCACGCGGAAAAGACAATTCCACAGTTGGTAAAGGATGTTGTCAAGTCAACACTCGGCATCTACGAGAACGCGCTTCGGGGGTTTCCCGATCAACCGGAGCGAGTAGCAATTCCTAGAATTGACAGTAACACGATCGTTATTCCCGATGAAGTCGCGATGTTTGACACGCCTTTCGGACATCGGGTACTCAAGCAAGTTACCGACGCGGGCGCAAAGATGGTCGCAGCCGGTGACTCAGAACAACTTCCGCCGATAGGTGCCGGAAACTGCTTTCAACAAATGACAGCGCGAGTTGGCACCTCCTTTCTCGCGGAAAACTGGCGTCAGACAAAGATTGAGGCAGAGGCCTCGCAGTTACTTCGTGACGGCCATATCGACAAGGCGCTCAAGATATACGCCGACAAAGGCGATCTCACCGTTCACGAGAATCGCAAGGAGGCTGCATTGGCGATTGTAAAAGATTGGAGTAAAGACGGTCATTCTAAGTCTCCGGAAACGGCCATGATATTCGTTCAGACGAGGGAAGAGGTCCGGGCTCTAAATCGCATGTGCCAACAAGATCGGCTTCTATACGGTGACATGTCAAGCAAGCATGTCAAAGTAGGAACTGAAAAGGTCCATGTTGGTGAGTGGATAAAGTTCAACGCGGCGGATCGGTACCGCGGTATTGAGAACTCTCACACTGGCGTAGTGACCAAAATAACTCTCGGTGGCGAAGTCCATGTGAAGCTCGATCGTGAATTCACGAAGAACGAGAAACGGCGCGGTCTCAAGAAGGAGATCGTCATTAAGCCGAAGCAACTCAAGGCTCGTAAAGGGGAAAAGGAGCCCTTCATTATGCCTGCCTATGCAAGGACGGTTCATGCTGGCCAAGGACTCAGTACCAAATATGCCTACTTCATGCCGGGCGGGAGAATGACCAACAAGAACCTTACCTATGTCGGTATCTCACGTTCTAAAGTCCGAACCAAGATCTATGTCGACCAAGACCACGCTGGCCCGTTTTGCTCACTCATCACAGAGGCCATGAAAAAGCAAGTCTCCAAGGAGACGGCTCACGAACTAAAGGATCGCCTTAGTCTCAAACTGTGATCGTAAACACTCCACCTGTCTTCATAAGTACCCAATCATGCTGAAATACATCTGGATCACCGTAAATTTTATAATTGGCTTATACATGTTATGCGTATTCGCTTACTTTTTCATTTTTGGATCCGTCATAGCTGGCCAGTTCTTGAAAGGCTTTGCGATCTGGATTTTTGCGATTGTAATTTCCCTTCCTCAATTACTGTATGCGATTGTCAGACTCCTTATTGGGATCATCAAGTTCGCGATAGCTTTTCCGCTCGATTCAATTCTGACTATTCTTGGCGGAATTGTACTTCTCGCAATCCTCATGGGGTACATGGGTCTGCTCGAAGACACGGAACAAGAGGTTCGCCGTGGTAGTAGTCTTCAATCAGCCAGTAGTGTTCGACGTCGACTTGGCGGCCAAGGCAAATCGCCTTTAAACAAAGGTGAACGAACAGGGCCTCCAGTGCAACTGCGACGTGGTAGCCGACTAACTTCAGCAGATTCTATTCGCAATCGCCGTACAACTCCTAGTTCATGGCTACAAAAGCTATGGAGTCTTTTCAATCGGGGTCCCAATTTAAAAGTATTCCCACCGGAAAACCAACGGCCGACGACAGTGACTCACACTTCCCCGACTGCGGCGTCGCGGGGGAGGGGAAGGCGCCTAAATTGAGCAGCAATAATCAGTCGCTCTCAATTTCATACAAACAGAAGATTCGTTGACTATTTGCAACTTAGACCTCGACCAACGCTTGTAACTGCATCATTTTTCGTGACCCATTTCGTGGAGATAAAGATCATGATTCGTAATCAATCTGCGCCGCTGGCATTCCAGTGGGGGCCTTTCCAGTTCCACGACGAAGATGCCGAGGCGCATTGCCTTGCACTCGGGACTACAGGATCGGGCAAGACACTTATCCTTAGACTGCTGCAACAAAGTGTGTTGAGCCATGTTGGCCAAGGGCATGGATTTCGAGGTTTGTGCTACGACGCCAAGCAAGATATGTACCCCATACTCAGCGCTTACTGCGAGCCAGACCGCATCAAGTTACTCAATCCCTTCGACGCTCGTGGAGTTGCCTGGGACATCGCAAAGGACGTGACTCGCTCAAGCGTTGCGATGGAAATCGCATTCACACTCATACCCGAAGTATCCGACAACAGCCCGTTTTTTCGAAACGCGGCGCGGCATTCCGCCTGGGGGATCATGTGCTCCTACATGCTTTCGGGGCACGACTGGTCGTTCGCGGATCTATTGCGAGGACTGCGTGACGAGGAAGTTTGCCAGCGGATCCTTCAGCGTCATCATCAAACCGAGCATCTCATCCGGATGTATTACCGTGATCCGAAGCTCGTCAACGACATATTTGCAACGATCGCATCTGCGACGATGCTCTATGAACCAATCGCTGCAAGTTGGGAAAAGTCCTCCGAAAAAATTGCGTTGTCCGATTGCATGGATAATGAGTACATCGTGGTATTGGGTAATTCCGAAGTTAGCCGCCAAACCATAGACAGGCTTAACGCCGTCTTATTCAAGAGATGGACGGACTTAATTCTGTCGCAACCGGATGGCACAACCAAACGTTTTTGGACCTTTGTCGATGAACTCTCAGAAGCTGGTTACTTGGCTGGTTTGCCGTCATTCTTAAAGAAGGCGAGGAGCAAGGGCGGCCGCTGTGTGGTGGCTTGCCAATCGATCGAAGGGCTACGTAGCGACAAAATGTATGGCGACAAAGTGACGGCTGACTTCCTCAGTTGCTTTGGGAACAGGATGTTTACTCGACTCGAATGCCCCGAAACTGCCGAATTCTGCTCTAAGTACATCGGTGACCAAGAAATCGTGCAAACGTCGGAAACTAAGTCTGGAACACCGACAAAGCCTCAGTCATCAATTTCTTACTCAAAAGTCGTTCAGCGTACTGTCCTTCCGTCGGAGTTCATGAACATACCAAATTGCGGTTCTGCAAATGGATTGACTGCGATGTATAAGATGCGGTCCACTCCCGCTTGCTGGGACACCATTCCAGCCGATCAACTTTTCAACGAATGGCTGATTCCAAAAGCTCCAGGTGTGGATGAGTTTGTATTGCGGGAAGTAATGGGAGAGTTTCTTGAGCCATGGTCACTCGAGCAAGAATCGCAATTCGCTCCCCCAATAAGCCAATCTCTTCGTGATCATTTAAAGAAAAATCCAAAAAAAGATCTCGGGCAATCGCCACCGGACATCCAGGATCTCGACTTCTAAAACGCTACAAGGACGAACTATGCAAACAGATCAAACCAGCGATGAACTTCCGGTTCTTTTGACTATTCGAGAGCTGGCGGCAATTCTCAAAATTTCGCAACGGTCCATTTGGAGGCTTGTTTCTAACGGCAAGCTTATTCAACCACTTCATGTCGGCGGCAGCATCCGATGGCGCCAAGATGAGGTGCTCAAATGGATCGAACAAGGCTGTCCGGGGATGCCAGACCTTGAGAATTCTACGCAAGACGACCTCGATCAACTGGAAGAAACGCAATAGATAACGATTACCGAAAAGCAGGTCCTCTTCATGATTCGTAACGTGTTCGAATCTGGATTTGCTCAACCCGTATCTAAACCTCTGCGAAAGGACATAGATGGACATGCTGACAATTACACAAGTTGCCGAAAAACTCTCCATTAGTCGATCACTAGCCTACCGCATGGTTAGACGAGGTGAGATTCCCAGCTACCGCATCGGAACCTGCCGACGAGTCAGCGAAGAAGAACTTTTGGCTTACCTAGAGCGAACCCGCTTTGAAAAAGAACAGGAACTCCCGAAGCCAAAAGGCAAGCATTTCTAGTCATCGTTGACGCGATGAGCTTTCAGCAAGTTCGCAATCATTAGCTACGTCCAGCGATTTGAAACGAGAGTGGATTTATGAAAAAATGCTGTCGAGTGTTCAAAAATAGCAAAGATCTATCTGCAGCAACCGTTGCTAACCACTACGTCGGCATAACCGATAATCGCAATCCGGAAGGCCCGGGTGAACCTCCTGGACGATGGGGTGGCTATGCCACTACCGCTTTCGAAGTGGATGGCCTTGTAACCGAACGGGAGCTTTTAAATCTATTGTCTGGTTTATTGGGTGACGGAAAACAGAGACTAGTTCCAAGGCGCACGCGCGATCGAGTCTTCGGCTTCGAAATCTGTTTTCAAGCTCCACCCGACGTTTCAGATCTTTTTGCAGTGGGTTCGCCGCAGTTGAGAGCGATAGTAAGCGAATGTCAAGAACAGGCACTTCGCGAAACGCTTTGGATTCTCCAACAGAATATCAAATCGACCGAACCGGGAGCACACGGCAATCACTTTGACCATGGAAATATCGTGTACGCATCATTCTCTCATTGCACACTCAACAATCAAGATCCGGACCTTCATTCGCACGTGGTTATTCCGAACATCGCCAGCAGCGATTCCGGCAAGATTTGCGAGCTCAACGTAAATGAAATGCTCAAGTGGTCGGAGACGTTGCACCCGCTTTTCCGCAATTCGCTCCATTGCATCCTTGCTCAGCGATTACAAGTTGAGGCTTACCAACCCGTAGTCGATGGGAAATTGTCGAGTACGTTTGGCCTCCGCGGAATGCCAACTGCACTGCGCGAGAAAGCTTCTTGGCGAGACGGAGACGTGTCACAAAATGAGCAACCGCTGGAGAATTCAAATGCTTTCGAGATCGTCAGGCCAAATAGGATAGAGCTGCATGAGAAATGGACAACTGAGGCAAAGAATCTTGGACTTACGGCAGACTCGTTTGCAGAAGCGGTTGGACGCACGACGAAACTTGAGGTTGGCGACCGCTTTTCGGATGCGATAAAGAGCTCCATCCTTGATTTGACCAGCAACGACAAATCCTTCGAACGACCTGAGCTGATCAAAGCGGTTTCCGAAAAGTTACAAGACTTTCCAATAGCTGGGGGCGACGTTGTTGCGGTTGTTGATAGGCACTTACAAGAATCGCCAGACCTGCGGACGTTTGAACGTGAAGGTAAAACCCTGGTCTTCGACTCCAATTCCGTTGCTAAGATGGAACTAGAAGTCGGCAAGATTGTCGATCGCCTAATTAGCACTCCCGGTTTGCGTTTGGACAACGCTATTGTCAACAGGGCAATTGAATCGAGGCCTCAACTCGCGTTTGAACAAAAAGCGGCGGTCCGTCACGTCTTGCATTCGGACAATTCCCTCGTCTGTATCGACGGCAAACCTGGCGAGGGCATTGCAGATTCGATGAAGGCGGTTTGCGATTCCTACAAGTCGCAGGGGGCCAAAGTCTTTGGTGTCGCGACGTCCGCACAGGCAGCCCAAGAATTGAAAACTAACCTCGGCGTAGAGTGTCATTCGATCGAAGGTTTCGCAAAAAATGCGAACAAATCAGATGGAAATGGCCCCGAGGCCACGTCCAGAATGTACGACACAATTGCGATGGTGCCAGCGGATTTAAAAAAACCAACGCTTACAATCGACAAAAAAAGCGTCGTGATTCTTGGCGAAGCCGAGATGCTTGATACAGAACAAGCGAAACGCATTTTGAAACTGATCGATAGTTCAGGTGCAAAAATCGTCGCCTGCGGGAATTGTGAGCAAAAAACCATTTCAGGGAAAGGCTTCGCATTTCATTTAATGGCAGAACAAGCGGGAGCTGTTCACATTTCACGGGAATCACCGCAGGACAAGCTCAACGAGTTTTTCGAACGACTCGCCAAAAAGGGTGACGTTAAATTCTTTGCCGACCAATCCGACGCTACCAAAGCCATGATCGACGACTGGTCCAAGGAGGGCGGAATAAATCGCCCTCAAGGATCAACCATTGTGGCTCAAACTCGCGAAGAAGCGGATCGCATCAATGTAACATGCCAGTCAGAACGGCTGCAAAAAGGCGCAATCTCGCAACAAGCGATTCGCTTTGGAGAGATAAACTTACACATCAATGATCGACTACTTTTTACCAAAGACATCCCGAGGCAAGGTATACGTAGCGGAGATACGGGTACCATGGTCGCGGTGAACGATAGCAGAACCATCGATGTGCAGTTGGACAAGCAATCCTCAAAAGTAACCCTCGATTTGGCAACACTATCCGATCGAGACATTACGCTTGGATACAGCACGACCGCTAGCCAGATCAAGGTCCAAAGCCTCGGAAAAGTATACATCCAAGCTTGCGACAAGATCGTGAGTCAACATTCTGAATACGTCGCCATCACCCGAAAATCTCCAAAAGTAAAGGTCTACCAGAATTTTGCTAGCGCAGACGCAAACCTGTTGACGCTGACTGAATCGACGGAGAAGAAACTGCAACCGACGCCAGATCAGAATCAATCGCATTCGAACCGCCTATCCATCAGTCGCGGCGAAAGCTAACTCAGGAAGGCTCCCATCAACGAAATTCGACCCCAAACCGCGATTCCGAAGTCGAGGATCGCAAGGCTTTTCGATCGAATCTCGTTTGGAGGAGGCGCAGCTTTTGGGGAACTACGCTCGCGTGCTTTATGGAACCCGCTTAGCCCCAATGACGCATCCCTGATGACTCAGGACGGTTCGTCCTGTGTTATGAACGCCGAGCGCAGTCGGGCCTGAATTTAGCTCATCCGCGAAGTCAAAAATGATAGAACTGTCGCTCCGCGGGCTCTGGCGTTTCAGCCGGGGCTAGTTCGCGCCCGCTCATCAGTTTTTCAAAAAGAGCGGACAGACTCCACATCATTGCAGGCGCCCCAGGACCGGGGGCTTTACAAGATAGCGCAGCAGCATCTACATCTTCCTCCATTGTTCGCGGTCAGCGAACGATAGGGCCGTCGTTGCCCCAGAGCCACGTTTAAGCAATGGGCTACCTATTAAAGACCGCGAACACAGGTTTATCCCTACTCTACCCCAACTGAGCCCATAGAATCTAGTTTCTGCCCCAACTTAAACATTTGCTTCAGGATTATTGGTAAGATACGAGTCTGCCCTACGAATACGCCTTGGATGCGCAAAAGGTCCCGAGTCGTGCTTGGGACCTTAATTTTCGCAGAAGTTTGTTTTAAGGAGGTTCTAAATGTCGATAGAAGAGAACGTGAAGAAACAAGCGGCGGGACTTAGTGCCGGAGCTGCTATGGGTGCGCTTACTGGTATAGCCAGCTCAAGTACTCGCATGAATCCTTACGCGCCGCAAACTGCGATTCAAGTCGGACAGGCGGCTGGAGCCGCCCTACGGAATGGATCGGGTGTGTCGGGAGCTGCGGTCGCGGGTGCTGCGGTACTGACAGCAAAGGCCGCAGCGATAACTACGGTGGCTGTGGCTGCTGCACCTTTTGTCGTTGGTGCTGCGGTAATTGGCGGGATTGGCTATGCTGCTTACAAACTCTGGAATGATGACTAGGAAATTGTTCCGTAGGTTTTCGATAACAGTGCGATCCACCGAAGTCGCGGATCAGCCGCTTCCTGATAATCAGTTTTCTGGACGCGACATCGGTGAACTTCGTTCGTTTGCAAAATCTGGCGTCGCAATTCAAGAAAGTTTCGAACGGAACGAATAGCGTCAAGCAAAGGCAACAAGTCCGAAAAGTTAAGAAGGTTACTGCAATGCGAATAAGATGGTGTTTCCGTGTTCTGAGCGTTTTGATTGCATTCCAATTGTATTTAATCGTAGTGGCCAAAAATGCCCATGCGCAATTAAATTTCGATGTACTCAAGAGTTTTTCAAACCACGTTGAAAACGAGAAAAGAAAGCAAGTTGAGGCCAGTACGGAAGCAGAGTACTACTTTTCCAATCAGACTTTCGAAAAGGTATTACTTGATGACTGCACATTTCAACCGGGAGTGACCTGGGACATCAATCCCGGGCAACTGGTGGTCTTAGAATATAAGGGCAAGAATCTCAAGGCTTTGCCTGGAAGTTGTAAGGCCGAACTTCCAGATGGTGCTCGAGTTACCTTACAGTCTACTTTGGATGCTGGAAGACATTGTATCGTATTGACTAACGCCGACGTTGTGTCAAGTAGGAAAAAGCGTCACAATGAATCACTATCACGAAAAGAGGCTACATATCAGTACTGGGTGTCGCTGAGGTCAATTCACGAGAGCGAATCCCGACAAATGATGTCGGATATTTTGTCGCTCGATAAAGAGCGATCTTCCTTCAAGTTAAACCCTTTAGAATCGCTTAAGGTGGTGAATATTGCGTCGGAGATCGCAACAGACATACTTGGTCCAGGATTGCGACGTATTGCGATTGAATTTGAGTCAGCTCCGACTGAAAACGTTGACATTGAAGCCGTTGCCTGCGCACAGGCTCTAGCCGCTCTGATGCGAAGCATGACAAATCAGCTTTCTCAGTCGGGAATTGCAACGTCCGTGATTGTCGTAACAGAACTTTACAATGGGAACACAACAACTCTTTCGGAGCTAGGAAAACAAGGAAGGGAACTCGCGAAATCTGGCGAATCCGTAGTTGCATTCATTCAACGAAACCAACGTACATTAAATGATCGACATGGGTTTCGATTGCCGTCAGTCTTGACGCCAGCTGGTCTTGCAATAACCCCGTATATGATTGGAAAAGGGTATTATGTGGACGTAGTTGCAACGCCCTTCGCAACTATTCGTGACGTTGATATTAGGATTGCCGACGAAAAAGGACGGCAACTCCATCAGCGAACTATCAGCGGGCTCATCACCTCGGCAGGTAAAAAGATCGACTTTGGCAATATCAAACTCAGCCGGAACGAAATAGTCATTCTACGTTTGGGCAACGACGATGCGGTAACTCTTTGCGTGTCGGACTTCCTTAAGTGACGCGGAAACGAACAGTCAGGTGCCATTGGCTCGATGCATCAGCTCACCAACGGGGTAGTATGTTGGGGATGATAGCATATCAGGATAGATGCAGAACTGCTAAGAATACTTTGGGTACCCGCCATTTCCGATAAGCTCATTTGCCCCCTAACTGGTGAGCAGTACACTACTGCCGACCAAACGGACCTATGACTCTAGAATTCAAATGTTCTCCAGGGTACTACGAATCTGGTGGCACAAAAGCTATTTGCCAAATGCCTACTGTCGCCACCTTCGACACAATTGCACCAACTGAAAACAACGCAACCTGTGGAGATTTTACAAGCGACTCGCTTTTCACTTAACACCCCTGTCATCAAGGACCCCCACGTACCAAGCGGTCGATTTGACAACAGCAGCCACAACGCCAACGTGCTCAGGAGGGTGTGTCCTTAGCACGCAAGTGGTCACCGACTGGAACAAGATGCGGATCGTGCGACACGCCGAAGTGCTTGACTTAGTTGCTTTGAACCGAGGAGCGAAGGGATTTTCTTAATCCGCCAACTCGCTCCGGTTTGACACGGGTTTGAAACGCCGGAGCAGCGAATTCATGTCAAAGCGAATTAGGGGCGGTCGCGACTTGAGGGGGGCGTTGGAGTGGCGGATGGCGCCGGTAAAGCATTTCTAGCTTGCTTCCTTAGAAAATCATGATTCTGGGCCAAGTGGGAATAGACCTCGGCGACCATCGATGGCGATTTGTGCCCCATCAAATGACTGACAGAAATAGCATCGATCCCGTTTAGCAATGCGTTAGTCGCGTAACCATGGCGAGCGCCATAAGCGATTACCCTGAAACCGACCCTCTTGCTGATTCGTGTTAGAACGCACTTTACGGAGTCCTTTGTCCATGCTCGACCAAGGCGGTTGCGGAATAGGGGACCGGTTGGGTACTTGGCTGCAAGTCTCTCAACGATGGCTTGCGATTCCGCAGTTAAGAACAGGACTCGCTGAAACTTTTCGCCTTTGCTTTCGTCGATCGCGAAAATGACTAAATCATCATTTAAGTGGCGGGCCTCAAGTGCTCGCGCTTCTTGTGGACGGCAGCCGGTAGACCAGAGAAAGTCTAGGAAATCTACGATCGGGCCTTTTGCGGCGCATCGAACCTTGTCCCATTGGTCGGCAGTGTAGAAGATGTCACGGCGTTTGGCGGGAGGCTTCCGAACTTTGGCGATTGGGTTGTAAGTGAAATAGCCTTCCTCCATTGCCCAATTGAATGCCCTTTTCACCACACCCATGGCATCGTTCTTGGTGGTCGAACTCCAGGACTTGTCTTCGAACCACTTGGTCAGGTGGAGTTTTCGCACTTGCCCGACTCGGAGCCGTTTGCCGGTCGATTCGACAAAAGACTTGAGGTAATGGAGATGCTTGGTGTAGGTGCTCGGCTTTTTGTTCTTTTGGCACCAGTCCAAATAGGTCTGCGTTAGGTCGTAGACCGTCGATGAATCGGTCTGCAAGTCGGCTTTTCGACCCATCAACTCATAGAATTTGGCAAACGCGTCTGCCTTGTTCTTTCCGAGCGGAATTTGCTTTCCGTTGATGGAGCAATACCAGCTTTTGGTCTGCTCTCGAAAAAACGGTTTACTCTCCCGTGACATGTTTTACTCCGCGATTCGTGCATTGATTCGTGCATTTGCCCGAATCAATAGTCGCGGACGAGGTCCAAACGAGTAGTTTTCCCTGGAAAAAATAAAATCGGACCGGCGGGATTCGAACCCACGACCTCTACCACCCCAAGGTAGCGCGCTAGCCAGGCTGCGCTACGGCCCGATTTATTGTGTCGCTCCTGTCAGCAAGCGTATAATCAACGCCCGATTCAGGACTCTCCCAATCCCCAGAGTATACACCAGAGTCATCCATCGGCCAAGGTTCGTTCACTCAACCCGCTTTCCTTGACCCTTTTCGACACAAATTCTGACTTTAAGTTGATATTGCGCAACCGACTATGACCATCGATCAATCATTCGACGACCTCTACAGACTGCTCCGCGGATCGAGATGCGCTTCCCCACTACTCAGCGCACGCACTCTGTTCGACTCCGGAAACGTCGCCGAATCCATAGCGGAACTCAAGAAAATCCGTCATACCTACCAAGAGAGCCGCAAGAACACCCTCGCTACCGAATTCGATGACTCCAATCCAGCCGACAAAGAATCCAAACAACTTCTAAAACGCCAGTCCAAAGCCGTCGATGCAATCGGTCAAATGGATGGACTTGTTTCCATGCTGACACTTCAAATACCGCAAGTTCAAAAACCAAACACCACCGCGCCCACTGCTGCGCCAAAGTCCATCGAAACCCATCGGATTTCTAGTCCATCTGACCAGCTCGACAATGACTTGCGGCAGAAACTCCCACTTGCAACTACCGATGCCGATGTTCGACGCGTTCTTTCCCAACACTGCAATTTGACGATGGTTGCGGACGATCACGAACTTCATGCCGGTGAACGATTTGTCATTTTCTCGAATGGACTTGGATATATTGTCGAGGTTGACGAACCACCGCTGGAAAACAACTCTGTCAGGATCCTGACTTGGCTCGATCGAAAGCGGATGCTCCCGATTCCTCTCTCAAAGTGGAATAAGTCCGCCTCCAAAAGCAAGGTCCTCAAGCTTGAACCTTTCGCCCGAGAGGCTGTTCCAACGATTGCGGTTCCAACGATTCCAGTGCCAGCGTTCAGCTCGAAGCTGCCTGGAACAGATCGCAGCGGTGAGAACTCGGACACGGCCGAAAGGGACAAGATTTTGGACGTGGGGGCATTCTCACAACTGCTCGACGCGGCCCAGCGGAGCGGCATTGTTCCAGGCTCGGGAGTCATCATTCAAGTTCGCGATTGCGAGTTTCGCCTCGGCAGGTTCAACAAGGGCCTTCAAATGATGGAGACGTTGTATACCACGTTTATTGGCGCGGAATCGCAACGCAATCAACGCTTGCAACGCGAGGAGGCGGAGATTGCCAGCGGACGAAAAAAGATATCCCCCAAGGATCTTCTAGCGAAACGCGCTCAAGACAATCAAACAACACAGGTAGTCGATCGAACTAAGGTGAGGTTTCAGCGTGTTCTGGAGGGACTTCGTGGGTTGCTCCATCTTGAAAAGGCGTCCAATGAAATGGACTGAGCCCAGGAGTATGGTAACGCGTAGGACGATAATGAGACGCGTAGCGGTCGATCCGTATTTCGCTGCTGCACGCGTCATATCGATCAAGGATAGGGCTGGCATTCGACCGCAACTTTCTCATTCATCCTGTCGATGAGTACCCAGTTGGAGGTGGATTCGCCGCAGGATGCTGCGAAGTGATCGAGGATTCGAGCTCACAACCCCACCAAACGATTTTCACGGAAGGAGCCTTTCAATCTGCATTTTTGGGAATCTTAACGGAGTGGACCGATGGCCAAAAAAGATGTTTTCCGTGTTGTGACTCGAGCCCAGGACGGTTCGCTCAAGATTCGCGATTTCCATAGCCCTGAATTCATTCTCTCGACCCATTCTCAATCCGGTGTCGATGACAGTAGCACTGACCTGGATCTGAGAGGGATGCCGATTTTCAGAGGCCTGATCGGTCCGATTCCAGAGGGCAAAAACATCGTTCGTTACGAAAGTCCCGATGTTTTCGAAATCATGACCAAAGAATGGGGGACAAACAAACCGCGCCGTCGTCGCACGAAAGCCCCCGTGGACGTCAATGTTCCCAGCGAATGGGTTACACAGACCGAATCGACGTGACAATGAAGCTATGATTCGTGATCTTGTTGGGCTACAGTAGTACGAACGCGTTCCTTTCCTTTTCGACTACTTTCCAATTCGTTCCTATGCCCGATTTGATCGCTCAAGGGCCAACTCCCTCGGATCGTTGGCGCCGCCCTTTACCGAAAGAAGGCTCAGCACAAAAGACCATTGTGCTTGGCAGAACCTCGGTTGGATGGTCGGTTCCATGGGATGATCGTATTTCTCGCAACCATGTCAGCTTGACATGGAACGGTGCTCGACTTGAGGTCTCGAGACACATCGATGCGCGCAATCCTGTCTTTCACAAAGGACTGCGACAAGAAGAATTCGAAGTTGGTATCGGCGACCATTTTGTCATCGGGCAAACAACATTTAGCCTGGTCGACCAGCGTGTTCGCGTGCTTTCCCAATCCGATGAAGCCCCAGCGCTGACCGAGCATTCGTACGCTCCAAATCAATTGCGACAAGCTCGTTATCGCGACGCCGACCGACGAATCGAAGTCCTGAGCCGCGTCCCTGAGATCATTTCGAGCAGCAGCAGTGATGAGGAGATGTGCGTTCGTGTCGTCAATGTTCTGATGCAGGGGATTCAACAAGCAGGCTTCGTTGCCATCGTTGCAGATCAACGCGACGGCGGGTTCCATTCAACCCCGCTCAACTCGGCGATCGCCAAAGGCAAGTCACTTAGCGAGTCCAATGACTTCGGAATCCGTCTATTGCATTGGGATGCTCGAAATCTTATCGGGCATCAGTTCTCGCCATCGGCTCAGCTGATCCAACAGGCAACCACGAGTCGCGAAAGCGTGTTGCATGTTTGGAGTCGAGCCATCGACGCAACTCAAGCATCCTATACTCAAAGCGAGAATGTAGACTGGGCATTTTGCACACCCATCAACAGCGAGTCCTGTCCAGGATGGGCCATCTACGTCGCGGGCGACTTTGCGAATTTGCATCCGCAGAACGCGAGGGACGCGACGGCGGCGATCGCGGTTGACTTGCAAGATGATCTCAAGTTTACCGAGCTGACCGCGACCACGCTTGGCTCATTGCGTCAAACTCGCATGCTGCAACGCCGGCAAGACTCCTTGCGGCCATTCTTTGCACCCGTTGTTCAACAAGCACTTGCAACGCGTGATCCCGATGAAGTGCTTGCGCCGCGCGAAGCCAATGTATCCGTCTTGTTCTGCGATTTGCGAGGTTTTTCCAGACAAAGCGAGGAGTCCGGCGACAAGCTCTTGGAGTTATTGCGGCGAGTAAGCGACGCGTTAGGGGTCATGACACATCATATTCTCGATCGAAACGGTGTCGTTGGCGATTTTCATGGTGATGCCGCGATGGGTTTTTGGGGCTGGCCACTTGAACAGAAAAGTTCGGTGCTGCAAGCCGCACAAGCTGCCTTGGCAATTCGAGCTGAATTTGAGGCAGCGTCGGCAATCGAGAAACATCCGCTGGCAGGATTCCGAGCGGGTCTCGGTATCGCGACTGGCAAAGCGGTGGCTGGACGTATTGGAACAGTCGATCAAGTCAAAGTTACGGTCTTTGGACCGGTAGTCAATCTGGCATCTCGATTAGAGAGCATGACGAAACAATTGCGAGCACCCATCTTGATCGACGAAGCGACGGCGAGTCGTGTGCGAAGCGAAGTCGCACCGAATGTTGCGCGCACACGGCGGGTGGCTCGAGTATTGCCCATGGGGATGACGACGCCGCTGATGGTAAGTGAGTTGTTACCGCCCGAGGGCCCCAACGAACTGCTTAGCAATGCCCATATTTTAGCCTACGAAAAGGCGTTGGATGGGTTGCAGGACGGCAATTGGAGCGAAGCGTTTCGTTTGTTGCACCAAGTCCCCGCGGAAGATCGCGTGAAGGATTTCCTGACGGTCCTAATCGCTCAACATGGGCGTACGGCCCCACCTGATTGGCAAGGATTCATAAGGCTGCCCGAGAAATGATGCGTTCACCATCCAAGCCTGATGTTGCGTTGCCGGAACGGAATAAGAGTTGGCTCAAGCCTGTAGTCTGGATCGGGTTCTGTACGGTGCTACTGCCGCTGACGGTCACCGCAATATTGAGCGGCAAAAGTTCTACTGAAAAAATGCTTACGGGCATGGCTCAGCCGCTGTTCGTGGCGATTGTGGCAGCAATGGCGATCGGAGCTACGTTGCTACGTCGCGGAGAGCGGCCAATGGGTTGGTTGCTAGTGATCGGTGCTTGTATCCTTTGGTGCGTTAGTAGCGGCTTTGTAGTCGAACGGGTTTTCTCGTATTGGGAATCGGGATTCGAATCGATCGAACCGTCGGCGATCGAGCCATTCGACTACGTTGTGGTTCTTGGGGGTGGAACTGGGATAGCTCCTGATGGACGTGCGCAATTTGGGGGAGCGGGTGATCGAGTTGGGTATGCCGCGCAGCTTTTCCTGGCGGGCAAGGCAAAGAATCTGGTTACGACCGGTGACACGCTTGTTTTGACAGGGATCTTGGCCCGCGAATTTGAAGCGAAGTATGATCCAAGCGAACAAACACGACAGATTTGGAAAGACCTCGGTATCCCCGGGGATGTGATCTTCGAACTCCCAGGTCAAAATACGTCGTCTGAAATGGCCGCTTTGAAAGAACGTCCGGAATGGTGGAAGGGCAAGCGATGCGGACTCATCACGAGTGCCTTTCACATGCCGCGAGCATTGAAGTTGGCGGAGCGAGCAGGGGTTCAAGTCTCACCCATAGGCGCAGACTATCGCGCTGGAAGAGGGCCTTTCATGGTCCAAGATCTCATGCCGAATATAGGCGGGCTGGAGCGACTGCAGTTGATTATCAAGGAGTGGATTGGAATGAGGATTGGTCGCTAAAATCAATCGAATTATGCTTGCTAAGCACATCGGTATGAGTCTTCGAGTGAAACAAACTGATAGCCGAAGGGCGATAGCCCCGGTTCTCGACGAATGTCGAGCAATTGGAAAACCGGGGCTATCGCCCAACGGCTAATTGGGTTGAAAAACATCTGCGGATGTGCTTATTTTGTCGTTTTGTTAAGCGCCTGGAGCACAATCGGTACAATGAGAGGAGTTGCCAACCAGACACCTTTTCCAACCTTCTAGAAGTGTTGCTCGATGATCCGCAAAATTGTGCTTTCCAATTTTATGGCTCATGCTCATACCGAGATTCATCTGGCGGAAGGACTCACCGTGCTTGTCGGCCCCAACAATATTGGGAAGAGCACAATCGCAGTCGCTCTGAAAATTTTAGCTCGCAATACAAACTCAAACTTTGTCCTGCAGCACGATCAAAAGGAATGCTCGATTTCCGTAGAGACGAGCGAGGGGCACTCCATTCAGTGGATGAAACGCAAAAGCCCTAGCTACGTTATCAACGGTCAAACCAAAGATCGACTTGGGAGAGGTGGAACGCCGCCGGAACTCGACGAAACCCTACGACTTGCCCCGGTTGAATTTGAAGACAAAGATTTCGAACCGCATTTTGGGGACCAAAAGTCCCCTATTTTCTTACTCAATCGGTCGCCAAGCCAGATCGCTCAGTTCTTTTCGACAACTTCGGATGCCGAGCGACTCGTTGCCATGCAGCGCTTGCATCAACGCAAGCGTTCCGAGGCTCAAACGCAAGCCAAACTATTGGCAGAACAGAACGAATCGATTCAGAAATCGATCGATGTGCTGGTGGATGTTCCTTTTCTTGAACAGCAACTCGAGGGTTTGGAACGCGACGGAGAATCGCTTAACCAATTTGAGCGGGAGATCGCTCAGCTGGAAGCTCACGTTCAACGCTTTGCGGGACTCATGATTGAACAACGACTGGAGGCTCATCGTATTTCTTGCCTTCAAGATCTGGAGGTCGTTCCGGCTCTACACCCGACCGAGTATTTGGCGAGCATCGTCGCTAGCTGGCACGCGAGTTCCATCAACCAAGCCTGCTTTTCCGAAACGCAGAACGTTTTGATTGATATTGGGCCCGTACCGACCGTAGAAGAAATTGCTCCACTCGCAACGGCAACCTACCAAATTGAGCATTTGGATCGCGACGTCGCATTCTGGAGCGATTGCTTCCAATTGCAATCCGAACTGGGTTTGCCTCCTTGTCTTGATTCTCGCATGGAAGAACTGGCGGAGCGGATTAACGTGATGGTCGAGACGGCTCGCGACTTCGAGAAATACCACTTGCTTGTAACGCTTCTTGGGCCACTTTCGCCGGCGGCACCTGCGATAACAATCGAGCCACTTGCAGATACCATCAAGCGATGTTCTGAAATGCAAATGCATCTTTCAGACACTTCTTCGACGCTTGAGCAAGTTCGCCAGACGATCGAACAACTCGATTCAGAAGCATCCGCTTGGCTCGAGACAGATCCCGTTTGCAGTACTTGCGGAGCTAAGATCACTTCGGACTCAATCCGATTTTCTTCCCATGAGCATGAGGAAGCTCGATGAAAAATGCAGTGGATCAAAACATCTCGAAGCACTTAGCGGAATCGAATCAAGCCGACAACATTTATGTTACGGTCAATCAAAAAAGATTGTCAGGATTGTTGTTTATTGGTGACCCTCACGTCGAAGGACGAACGCCGGGGTTTCGAAAGGACAACTACCCCGAAACGATTCTGAACAAGTTGCAATGGTGCGTTGAATATGCCATACAGCACGACTTGCAGCCGATTCTACTAGGTGACATTTTTGACAAACCACGCGACAACCCAAACTGGATCATTTCGCGTTTGTTGGACATTTTGGCAGACTGCACGATTCCAACGATCTTTGGCAACCACGACTGCGCGAATCCGCAGATGGATGAAAACGACACCTTAACACTTTTAGCAAAAGCAGGTGTCGTGCAATTGCTCGACTCGCATCATCTCTGGGCTTGTCCTATCGAAGGCCGAACCGTGGTGGTCGGTGGATCGCCGTATCGACACCCCATTCCCAGCGCCTGGTCACTCCAAAATCAGAATGTTGTACTGACGAACCAGACTCGCACCCAACTCTCGGAACCAGATCAAGCAGCTTGGATTCGCTCTCTGAACACGCCTGGATTAACTGTATGGCTTACGCACCATGACTTGACATTCCCCAACCCCCATGAAGCGGTCGTCACGCAGATGAATGAACTGCCTGGAATCGACTACATTATCAACGGTCACATTCATCGAAGGGCTTCTGCAAACGTTGTTCGAGGGCAAACAACTTGGGTCAATCCGGGCAACATTGCCCGCCGATCTCGAACCGATTCCATCCGTGGTCATGTTCCAGCCGTATTGAGAATGGACATTGGATCCGATGGACAGTGGCTTCACTACGTCAATGTTCCGCATCAGAGCGCGGACGCCGTCTTCTACGATCTCGAATCCTTGAAGACCGAAGAGACCGTGAACGAACAATCGAACTTTGTAACAGGGTTGGCGATGTTACAAGCGCGAAAGACGGAGTCCGGTGCAGGCTTGATGCAGTTCTTGACAGAGAATGTTACGCAATTCGACGAAGACGTCGCAGCCGAGATTTTGAACTTGGCCAACGCCGTGCTAGTAAGTCCTGAATGAGACCCCAACTAGTCGTTCAACGAAAAAATTTCCGAACCGGAACGCGTGCCGGCCGCGCTCCAAATAGACAGTTCGATAGCATCCGAGATCACTTGAACATGACCATCTGCAAATATCGATTGGATCAAGCCAGTGTGACGAGAGCTGTACCCAAGCTCGATGTCTTCGATGAATGTGAGCGGGCCCAATTTCCATGAATTGATTTTGATGGCGGTTGACCCAAGAGCTTCCGACATCTCACTACTCCCCATGCCCGGCGAACCGACGCACCTCGCAGTTTCGCGAGCAGCTTGGACAGCGGGAAATAGCAGAGAGATCAAAATAACGATAATGGCAATCACAACCAGCAATTCGACGAGCGACATGCCGCTGATTTGCCGAACATTAAACGATTGCTTCCGCTTCAATTCGAACGTCATGACCCGCGCCTCCGCCTTTAGAATACTGCACCATCCTATAGCTTAGGAACTTTGGGGGCGATGAAGTGCGCTAATCGCGTCGAAATGAAGACTTTCGCAAGAATGCAGCCAATGCGATAGACTTCAAGCGGGCGGCAGTCCTTAGAAATGATCACTACTGCGGGGGAGTGTTTGCTTGGTTTTTTTTCAAGCCATCTTTCGATTTCTCGATTTCGGCTGCTTCGATCATGGACTGAATCACTTTGGACTGTGCCAACGCCTCGTCTTCCATCCCAATCGCTTTGTACGCATCGACCATTTTTTTTCGTGTAGACAATCGACTTTTGTCCTGACGGATGGCCAATTCATATTTATTGATCGCCTCTTTGGGACGATTGGCTATCATCAAAACGTCACCTAGCGAATCAAGGACTTCCGGACTGCTAGGTGCTAAACTCAAGGCCATGCTGAGAAGTTCGAATGGGCGATCGAGGTTAGCGGGATTGGAACGTGCCAATGCCACCGCCAAGTTATTCATTGCCGTGGTGTTGCGAGAGTCCTTCTGTAATGCCACTTCCCAATTTCGAATAGCTTCCTTGATATTTCCTGAATCAAAATGTCCATCCGCCAGAAACATGTATGCTTGGACGCCCACGGTGTCTTCGTGAATTTGCTTTTTCAAGACATCGACCAGTTTCTTGGTCGATTGGATCCTCATCGGCAACAGCTTTGCAATTTCAACTGAAATGCTTGGGTTATCCGGAGCGGTTTCGGCTGCCGTTTCGAGCAACGCAAGATCGGCTCGAAACTTGCCGTCTGGTTGCTGCGCAATCGATTCGATGTAGAGCTTGAGTTGTATTTCCGAGAGTTCGCGCCTAAGAAGTGGTCGGTCCGGTTTATTGAGCAGACCTTCAGTCAAAACGGTGGATGCCAGATCCGGTTTCCCCATCAGCTTCAAAACTTCGGCTATGGCGAGACGATCCTTGTCTTCTTCTTGCGATGTGTTCAGTTTGCGACCAAAGTATTCTTCCACTGCATAGGCGCATTCGCGAAGCCCTTGTTGATTGCCAACTCGGGCATAGAGTCTCGCTAAATCTAGATTCAATTCTGGCTGGATGACCGCAGCTTTCTGAGCGACCACAATGGCCTTCTGAGTTTCCCCCGCCAGCTCAAGCCGTCGTGAGTAGATCTGCATGAGTCTAACATCACCATTTTTCCAAGCAACGGCTTTCGCAATATTAGCTGTCCATTGTGGCAACAATTTCTCGTCAAGATATGCCCCTGAAGAAATCGAGCTTTTTGCCAACCAAGCGTTTGCTTTCGGAAAATCATAATTCTTGCCTTCTGCTAACAATCGCATTTCATCGGTCGCGGCTTGAGGATTGCCATTGATGAAATAGATCAGTCCCAAACGATAGTGAGCGGTTTGGTTATCTGCCTCGATAGAAAGAATCCGCCTGCAAAGCAACTCAACCTGTTTTTTGGTCAGTTCGGTAGTAACGATCGCGGACTTGGGATCTGCTTCAGGTGGAGCAAGCCCAATTTCCCTGCAGAAATCCGGCTCAATCAACTGATCGCAAGCTTTCTCCAGCGTGCTGGTGGAACAAATCTTCTCGCTTTCCACAAGGAAACGTTGCATCTCGCCATCCGCAGTGTGGAATCGCGAGAAGCCATAAACGATGTAAACACCTGCAATGAAAACTGCAGCGGGCAAATTCAGCAAAAGAGATCGCCAACTGCGAGAGAATTTCCAGCCTCGCGCAGCATCCAATAATCCACCCAACACTTCGATCGGACTGCGAACAACCTTGAAGATTTCTTTCACGAACCAATTGAAATTTGAAAAAAAGGAAACTGAGTTCAAGCTCATATCAGGACTCCTCGTCCATCGGACCAAAATTAAAATCTCGTTGCGGCACCGAAACGGTCAACTTCGGGAGTCCACAAAGCCAGTTCCAACCCATCGTGAATAATGGGAACTCGGTATTGGAGAACTCTAGCGGTATGGGCTGAAGCAATTCCGAGAAAAACTCCTGCAAACTAACAATCAATAGGCACCCGACAATCAAACATCCTAACTCCATTTGGAAGCTCCATTCGTACCATGATCCATTCCTTGCTCCCAAGTGTAATAAAATGACCCATGCAACCGCACGCACTGCAAGCCAAACGAGAATCGAGGAAGCTATGGTAACGACCGCCGACAAAAGGTTCCGACGACGGATTAGCAAAAAGAAAACTCCGACGGCAATGAAACTCACCACGCTGTCAAGCTCTCCAATGCTTGAAAAGCGACTCGCCACCCCATTCACAAAAAAAATGTTGCTTCCCTCGCGAATATTGAAAAAATGGGAAGCATCCGCGAGGCCCGCAGTCAAATTCGCGGCAAACGACTCAATCAACGTATCCCAACCAGTCCTGTTCATCCATTCGATCCCAGCAGGAAACGTGATTGCTCCACCCAATGACAACGCGAACGCCAGGCTTTCTCCCCTGACTCGCACGGTACACCAACCAGCGAACGCCAAACCGATTGCGACAAGTGGTTGTTGAAAGAACTCCAATTGGTCTCCGCCAAAACTCAGCCCGATCAGAACCAATGCGGAAATCCAAAGAAGTACCGCCGACGCGATTCGCCATTTGCTTTGATTGCCCCGCCAAGCCGCTTGAGCGATCGCAATGATTAGCCCAGCCGCGATACAGACTGACAATACAGTTCTATCCGCCGTTGAAAACAAGGTTTGCCAAAACCGATGCGAGGGCAATGCCGATCCCACTATCAATGCAAGCGACACGAGTTCGATCCAACAACTAGACCAATTGGTCGGACCGCTAATATTCGCGTCGTCTCGATCTTCCATTTCGATCGTTATGGCTGAGGCTGGTACCGCGCTTGTCATGGCTATGGTTCATTTTCTTTTTCTTGCATAGATTATCTTGGGCAAAACAAACTACAACTCATCGGGAAATCAGAGTGTTCAAAATGGACTCCTACCAACTCCACTTATGTCGCGTTTGCTAGATTTATTGTACTTGTTCATCCTATTTTGCGCCAGCCCATGGATCGTGTGGCGGAGATTGAGGTTCGGACGTTACCGAAACGGATGGAATGAAAAAATATTTGGACCCACATTCATATTCCATTCACATTCGTCTGTTGTCTGGCTTCACGCAGTAAGCGTAGGCGAAGTACAAGTGATCCGAACGTTAGTCGAACGACTTGAAAACGAACGGCCAGACCACTATCTGGCCATTTCCGTTTCAACGGATAGCGGAATCGAACTCGCCAAAAGACTCTTCCCAAAACATACCGTTTTCTACGCTCCATTCGATTTCAGTTGGGCCGTCCGTCGAGCAATTCAACAACTTCAGCCGAAACTCATCATTCTGGCTGAGCTGGAGTTGTGGCCCAATTGGTTGCTGACTGCCGAACGCGTTAACTGCCCCGTCGCAATTATTAATGGAAGACTCAGTCAACGCAGCTTTCAAGGCTACGTTCGTTTCCCTTTTCTTGTGCGGAAATGCATGCAAAGTATTGATTGGGTGGGAGCTCAATCCGAAACCTATGCGAAACGCTTTGAATCGCTCGGCGTTTCCGCAACGAAAATCATGGTAACCGGAAACACCAAGTTCGATGGTGCTTCGGGAAATCGAACGGCCATGGAAGTTCTTGAACGAAAAACGTTGTTGCGGATATCAGATACCGATTTGGTCTGGGTTGCAGGAAGCACTCAGGCTCCCGAAGAAGATCTAATACTGAAAACCTTTGTCGAGTTAAGTCACCTATTTCCAAACCTAAAACTCATTATGGTACCTCGACACCCAGAGAGGTTTTTGGAGGTCGCCAAACTCATCGAGTCGACGACACTTCCATGGGCGCGCCGTAGCGAACTTCCTGCAACCGTCCTCGACCCGACGTGGAAAATTTTTCTTGGTGACTCAGTCGGCGAACTTCGTTGGTGGTGGGGATTGGCCGATATCGGTTTCGTTGGCGGGAGTTTCGGAGATCGAGGCGGTCAAAACATGATCGAACCGTGCGCTTATGGTGTCGCGACTTGCTTCGGCCCAAACACGAAGAATTTCGCCGATATTGTAAAGCTCTTGCTCGACGCAGATGCCGCCAAGGAACTCCAGGTGGCAAGTGAATTGAGGCCATGGATTGAGAGCATGATTGTCGATCCCAACGAACGACAACGCATGTCAAAGTCAGCAACGCAAACGTGCCAATCTCAACGCGGTGCAAGCCAACGCACCTGGGAGAAAATCGAACATTTTCTCGGCTAAACACCCTCGGGCGAGATGGTTTCAGCCCCCAGCGACCGAAGATGCAGTAAGCGCGGCTCACGACTCAAGGTTGTTGGGGCAGTTTGGTCACATGGTCCAACCGTCTTTTAAAGTCGCGTCCTTGGTCACAATCGGGATCCCATCGCGAATGTAGACGGGCTCGAACTGATCCGATTCGGTCATGCTCAATCGGTTGATGACTTGAACATGGCGACCTATTCTGCAATTCTTGTCGAGGATCGCACCTTCGATCAACGAACCCGCTCCAATTCCTACTGGCACTTCGCCGCTGGCTGCAAGGGTTGCGAGGACTTGTTCGGCTTCAATGTAGTCCGCGCCCATGACGACGCTATTCTTGATCGTCACACCTTCCCCAATAACGCAGCGAAGCCCGATAACGCTGTTCTCGATCCGAGCCCCCTTGCCGATGCGACACCCGTCCGCGATCAAAGAACTCGAAATCGATGCGCCCTCCACCACGCTTGGCGGCAAAAATCTTGCCCGCGAGTAGACCGGTCGATCGGCTGAGAACAAATCGAAAGGTGGGTTGTTTTTCGTGAGTGACAAATTGGCATTGTAGAATGCGCGAATCGTTCCGATATCTTCCCAATAGTCATCGAACAAATGAATTTGGACTTTCCTTGATCGGATCGCCGCCGGGAATACTTCTTTGCCGAAGTCGCTGTAGTTGGTTTTGTTGAGGATATCGAAAAGCAACTTCTTGTTGAAAATATACAGCCCCATGCTTGCCAAGCAATCACGACCTTGAGACGGAATACCGCGTGCATCGATCCATGCCGGACTGGTCGCTACCATATTGATCTCCTCGTCGGTCGCCGGTTTTTCCAGGAAACCGGTCACGCGTCCCGAGTCATCGCACCGCATAATCCCCAAAGCGTGAGCTTCTGAGCGATTAACTGGGATCGCTGCAATCGTGACGTCGGCATTGGACTTGATATGGGTGTCTAACATATGGCCATAGTCCATGTGATACAACTGATCACCGCTCAAGATTAAAACGTATTTGCAATCGTTTTCATCGAAGTAGCGAAGGTTTTTTCGAACGGCGTCTGCCGTTCCTTCATACCATTCGGTACCTCCCTCCATCGTTTGTTGTGCCGCTAGCAACTCGACGAACCCTCCACTGAAGTTATCAAATCGATAGGTTTGTCGAATGTGTTGGTGAAGCGAGACACTGAGGAATTGCGTGACCACGTAGATTCGATTGACACCGCTATGAATGCAATTGCTGATCGGAATGTCGATCAGCCTGTATTTCCCAGCCAACGGGACAGCAGGTTTCGCACGGATCTTGGTCAGAGGGAATAGCCGAGTACCTCGACCACCCCCCAGAATCAACGAGATCACTTGACGCATATCATTGAGCATCGAAAAAACGCAGCCTTTCAACCAAAATACGCATGGGAGGGATTACTAAGACTACCTAGAATACTCGAAACCTCAAAAGCCGGACAGTTTACCTTCCAGAAGAGCCTGCAATGAACGGACGCATATTCGAAAAGACGTTGCAACTAACCAAGGATTTGGTTGCTTACCCGTCGGTCAGCCATGAAAGCAATGAGTCGGTAAGCCAATTCGTTTCCAATCAATTATCGGCCCAGAATTTCGATATTGAATGGCACCACTATGTCGACGAAAAGGGAAAAAACAAGGTGAGCGTCGTAGGAAAGCGAGGGGGAGGACGAGGCGGCGTCGCGTATTTGGCCCACACGGACGTTGTGCCCGCCGAAGATTGGTCGTTTGATCTCAGCGGTCCCTTTGAACCCAAAGAACATGGCTCACGGCTTTACGGTCGCGGTTCGTGTGACATGAAAGGCTCGCTGGCCTGCGCAATCGTGGCGGCCAGCCAAATCGATGCCGAACAACAATCAGGACCCATCTATTTCGTCGTGACGAGCGATGAAGAGATCGGCATGTTTGGTGCGAAACAAGTCAATTCGCAATCGATTTATTTTCAAGAAATGGTGGATTCCGGGACCGTCGGGATCGTTGGGGAACCAACTTGCCTGAACGTCGTTCACGCGCATAAAGGTGGACAACGCTTAGCGGTCAGGTCGCGTGGTCGCAGCGCTCATACCAGCACCAACGAAGGGATTAACGCCAACTATCAACTTATTCCTGCCCTTCAAGAGTTATTGGCCATCCGGCAGGAAAGCGAAACCAATCCTATCTATCGCAACTGCTTGTTCGATCCACCCACTCTCTCATGGAACATGACCATCACCAATGAACCAGAAGCCGTCAATGTCACTCCATCGCTAGCTCAGGTGAACATCTTCTTCAGGGCCATGCCAAACGTAAATCATCAGCCATTGCTCGAAGCTACCCGGAAACTATGTACCCAACACGCGTTGGAATTCGACATCAGGGATTGCGTTGATCCATGGCAAGTTGCGAGCGATGGCCCGTGGATTCAAGACATGTTGCGAATCGTGGGGCAAGCCAAATCTCATAGCGTCTGCTTTGCTACCGATGCCGGCATCCTACAACGCCTAGAAAGGCTATTGATCTGTGGGCCTGGCGATATTCAACAAGCACATCGAAGCGATGAATGGATCAGCTTCGACCAACTCGAGAAAGGTGTCGAAGTCTATCGTCGGGCATTTGAGTTTTGGGCAACGAAAGGTCAACTGCGCTGAAAACGAGCAGAGACCCCGGCGGGCCATTCGGGGCAAAATCCCTGACATTCACTCGCTAAGCCGCTTTGCGTGCAGCCCGCCGCAGATGCCGAGGCTCGATGACTTCGGACGCAAGGCCGATCCACTCCAAAAACTTGATTTCGTAGTAGCTGATATCAATTTCCCACCATCGATGTTGGAGGCAAGCCGTGGAGGGGTCTTCGTGATGATTGTTGTGCCAGCCCTCACCAACGGTTAGAATCGCGACAAACCAATTATTGCGACTATGTTCTTCGGTTTCGTAGTTTTGATAGCCGAACAAGTGGCTCAGTGAATTGACTGACCAAGTGATGTGCCAGACAGCAATGATGCGAACATAGACGCCCCAGACGATCATGCTCAGTCCAAGTTGCAATGCGCTCGCAGATCCCCAACCAATCCATCCTACGATGAATCCTAGAAGGAAAAAGGCAGGCAATTGGGCCAATGCAATGTAAAGGTGCGTCATAGGACGCTTTTCCATGTACATGTAAAACGGATCGCGGAGCAGGTCTTTCGAGAATTTTTCGATGGCTGCTAAAGAATGCGTTTCTCGGTTCTTGAACATTAGCCAGCCCATATGCGACCAAAAGAAATTGACGAGCGGCGTATGGGGATCCGGTTGATGATCGGAGTGGACGTGGTGCATGCGGTGAATGGCTACCCAACGGGCAGGTGAGTCTTCGAAGCAACAAATACCCAAAACGGCAAAGGAATGCTCAACCCAGCGAGGGGTTTTGAAACTTCGGTGGGTCAGAAGTCGGTGGTAGCCAATCGTGATACCTTGTCCAAAAACGTGGACTCCCAACAGCATGGTAAACAGGCCGACCCACGAGAAAAAATACGGGTGGAGAGCCAACAAGCCAAGCAAGTGCATCCCCACGATTGTCCCGAGGTAGAGACGGTTTAGCGTGAGCGGCTTTACGACTGCCGCTGGGATTTCTAGAGCCATATTGGCTGAGCTCCGTTTGAGCATAGTAATTTCTCCATTCAGGTTCCGTACCATCGGTTAACCGTCAACCGGCGTTAACCTTAATCGAGTCTCCCTGAAAAAGAACCTCGATTGTGGCAAAAGCGTAGTAAACAGCCAGTACAGACCCTACTTGATTGAGAAATAATTCTCTACAGCGAAATCCAGGTATTCTTTTTTTCGCTCGAGCGGAACGGAGTTGAAATAACGAGTTGATCGAACGGGACTTGGACTTTTTGCGAATAGGGACTGTCAGGTAATCGAAGCGTTTTTCCAACGGGACGATCCAACATTTGAGCAATTCCTCCCAACAGTTGAGCGATTCTTCGACGCTCATGCACTGCCGCCAACGCCATTCAGACACAGCTTTTGCCCAGTTTCTAGATGGATTGCCCAGTTTCTAGGTGGATGGCACATGGAATGTGGCTACTACTTTGACTTTTGCCGACCGTGTCGATGTCAGGATCGTCAAGAAAAATGCGATACGATCCGTTGCAAGCAGTTCGAAGGCTCGTTTTTGCGGCGGCGACGACAAACAAATGGCGACAACCTCACCAACAAAACCTGGCATATGGTGGCTCGGAAGCGAGTCTGCAAAAAAAGAACAACAATAGTTGCTTTGCCCCTTGCAGCCGTGGCGAGGTGCCACTATCTTTTCGCCTCCTCGCTGAGACCAACTCCGGTTGATTGAGTTTTCTGCCTCGGCAAACTAGCCGATGCGACGAAAATAAAAGCGAACTGATGCTTGACACGAACCGACAAACTCGGTTACACTGTTGGGCCCGACGAAACGAGTGTTAGCGAGACGAACGACCTGGAAAGGGAGTTTGGTCAAGCGAAACGTAAGTTGAGTCAATCTGATCTTTGACAATCTGGTGGATGAGTTTTAATGTTGATGTTTTTAGCAAACGTCAATAACTTTGAGAATTTTTGTGTAGATGAATTTCGGTGACCAATTGACCAAGGTCACCAACCGGTTTCAAAAAACCAACCAAGTTAGTTATGGCTGATGTTGAGAGCAATCTCAATGTTGGTCTAAGCATACAAAAGTGAAGGGTTTGATCCTGGCTCAGAATGAACGTTGGCGGCGTGGATTAGGCATGCGAGTCGCGCGAGAATGTAGCAATACAGGACAGCGGCGAAAGGGAGAGGACAACACGGGAATCTGCCTTGGGGACGAGGATAGCGTCGGGAAACTGACAGTAATACTCGATAATGTTTGCGGACCAAAGGTGTGATTCCGCCCCAAGATGAGCCCGTGCCCCATTAGCTAGTTGGCAGGGTAATGGCCTACCAAGGCTATGATGGGTAGCTGGTGTGAGAGCACGACCAGCCTCACTGGCACTGAGACACTGGCCAGACACCTACGGGTGGCTGCAGTCGAGAATCTTTGGCAATGGACGAAAGTCTGACCAAGCGACGCCGCGTGCGGGATGAAGGCCTTCGGGTTGTAAACCGCTGTCGTAGGGAATCAAATGTACGGGGGTTCTCCCCTGTATTTGAGAGATCCTAGGAGGAAGGAGAGGCTAAGCTCGTGCCAGCAGCCGCGGTAAGACGAGCTCTCCAAACGTTATTCGGTATTACTGGGCTTAAAGAGTTCGTAGGCGGCTTTGTAGGTGGGGTGTGAAAGCCCTCGGCTTAACCGAGGAACTGCGCCCCAAACCACAGGGCTTGAGGGGTATAGGGGTAAGCGGAACAGATGGTGGAGCGGTGAAATGCATTGATATCATCTGGAACACCGGTGGCGAAGGCGGCTTACTGGATACTTTCTGACGCTGAGGAACGAAAGCTAGGGTAGCGAACGGGATTAGATACCCCGGTAGTCCTAGCCGTAAACGATGAGCACTAGTCTGAGGATCTGTCACAGATTCTCGGACGTAGCGAAAGTGTTAAGTGCTCCGCCTGGGGAGTATGGTCGCAAGGCTGAAACTCAAAGGAATTGACGGGGGCTCACACAAGCGGTGGAGGATGTGGCTTAATTCGAGGCTACGCGAAGAACCTTATCCTAGTCTTGACATGCTTAAGAACCTGACTGAAAGGTTGGGGTGCCCGCAAGGGAGCTTTTGCACAGGTGCTGCATGGCTGTCGTCAGCTCGTGTCGTGAGATGTCGGGTTAAGTCCCTTAACGAGCGAAACCCTTATCTCTAGTTGCCAGCGGGTCATGCCGGGGACTCTAGAGAGACTGCCGGTGTTAAACCGGAGGAAGGTGGGGATGACGTCAAGTCCTCATGGCCTTTATGATTAGGGCTGCACACGTCCTACAATGCAACATACAAAGGGAACCAAAATCGCGAGATCAAGGAAATCTCAAAAAGTGTTGCTCAGTTCGGATTGCAGGCTGCAACTCGCCTGCATGAAGCTGGAATCGCTAGTAATCGCGGGTCAGCATACCGCGGTGAATGTGTTCCTGAGCCTTGTACACACCGCCCGTCAAGCCACGAGAATTGGGAGGGCCCGAAGTCGCTGAGCGAACCGCAAGGACGCAGGCGCCGAAGGTCAGCTTGATGATTGGGACTAAGTCGTAACAAGGTAGCCGTAGGGGAACCTGCGGCTGGATCACCTCCTTTCTAAGGATAATTACAGTCTACGATGGCTCTGCCAGACGTAGGCACAATTAAGTGACCACAATTGTTCGAAGAGTAAAACTCATCTATCTGGTACTGTGTCAAACAGTGTCAGTGAAATACACCAGATTTCAAAATAGAGAAGCCCGGCTTAGTGCAAACTAAGTCGGGTTTTTTTTTGCGCTCTGCGTCCATCCGCTGCTCTCAACTATTCCTGCTCTTGCGCGGGTTCGGATGCGACCAAGCATCCCGAAATGGCATTGTCCAGCCTCATCGAATACAATGATGATTGGTTAGGATCCCACTATTGAGATGATGTCATGAGCATTGCGTTAGCAACAACTTGGGAAGATCGATTAACAGACCTCGGCAACGTTCCGACAGCTAGGGTTAGAAGCGAACCTGCACCCGGCGCTGCAACCGTCGAAGATGTCGTGAGACTGCGTAACTCGGAACGCCGACTCTATGAATTGGTTGACGGCACATTGGTGGAGAAGGCAATGGGTTGGCAAGAGTCTTTTTTAGCGGGAATTCTTCTGCAGTGGCTGAACAATTTCCTCGACCAGCATCGCATTGGCGTCGCAACTGGTCCAGATGGGATGACGCGGCTCTTTGGGGATACGGTGCGTGCTCCCGATTTGGCATTCGTTGCTTGGGAAAGGATGCCTGGAGGCCGGATTCCGAAGGAACCTGTGCCTGATCTTGTCCCTAATTTTGTGATCGAAGTCTTATCTGCAGGCAATACCTATGGCGAGATGTCTCGCAAGCGACGCGAGTACTTTCACGCTGGCGTCGAGCTGTTATGGATGGTCGATCATCGATCGCGAACCGTCACCGTATTTAGAACGCCCCTAGACGCCACCGTGGTTACCGAGGGACATAATTTAGATGGCGGCAATGTCCTACCGGGCTGGAAAGTCGACATCGCCGATCTATTCAGCCGCTTAGAAAGCAATGCTGACACACAATAATTTTTGGCTCATCTTCCCGACAACGGGATGTGTGGGCATCGTTGGGCGTCGCTTGACGATTTCGCTGTGCCGCTGCCAGGGGAAATACTGGCGATCATCGCAAATTGTCCAAAGTTCTTGGTAATATTGGTGCGAGTTTCACGTGATTCTCGATCGCCAAGCAATGCGAGTTCGCCGGAACGTTGGTGTGTGTTTGTTGAATGCCCGATGGCCAATGAATATCGAGTCGCTCGACCATCGTCGCGTCACCTAGTCCGATGTGGATCACTTTTTCGTTCGACGCCATATAACCATAGCCCGCTACCAATTGGTGGGTCGATTGCCGGCCCGAGACTGTCGCGACAACTTCCGTTCCGACCGCGTCGCGATGGGACTGTGTTCCGACGAAGCGAATGCTTAAGAAGTTACCGGATTCCGATTCATTTCGAACGAGACTCGCAGGTCTCTCAAGATCGGTTGCTACAAAATCCTGCCTACCATCTCGATCGAAGTCGACCAAGGCCAAGGCCCGTCCAAGGCGTTCTTTCGCAAAATAAGCGCCCGTCGCGGGAGACCGATCCTCAACGAATTTCCCTTGCCCATCCCCAACAAAAAACTGCGCTCGCATTCGAAACGGAGTCCCTTTGTGCGACATGTCATCGATATGACCATTGAGCACGATGAGATCGGCGATTCCGTCACAGCGGGCGTCGATGAATTGCGTTCCAAAGCCAAGCATCTTCACGCTTGGTTTAACCAGTCCCGAAGCGCGAGTGGCATCTCGAAAAATTCCGCCGGACTGCTGAAGATACAGCGTATTCGATTCGTCATAGTAGTTGGTTACCAACAGATCGATTGCTCCGTCATGATTGACGTCGCCAATCGCAATCCCCATGCAGGCTTGCGCCTTTCCATCACCATCGTAGGCGAGTCCGTTCAGCATTGCATTGTCCACAAATCGAATATGCAACGGCGAGCTCACGTCGGGTTCTGCGGTCAACATCATGTTGGCCACTTGATCGTTGGCTACGAAGATCGATGGGAGTTGGTGGTTCTGGAGGCGAAAGATGGCTAAACCCAACGCATTGCCTTCTTGTATCGAAGGCGAAAGCACTTGGGGACTCACGTCGCGAAAGATTCCTTTCTCATCGACGGCTAACAATCTCCCCTTGGCCTTGCGAAAATTGAGTGGCGAGCATGCGCGGGGTTTTCCTTCTATGAGACATCTGCGAGTCGCCACGTCCTCCCCTTCCACGTAGTTAGCGTCGTAAATCTCTGCTAGTCCATCACCGTTTAAGTCCGCGATAGCAGCGCTAACGGTCCAGCTTGCGGACATGACGGCGATCATCGCCGAACCCTCGCGGAAAGTGCCATCGCCCTGGTTGATCCAGAGTTGGTTGACACCAAAATTGCATACGTAGATGTCATCGAATCCGTCGCTATCGACATCCCCGATGGCCACACCCTGGCCAAATGCATTCTCTTCGATCCCTGCGCGATTGGTTACATCGTCGAAGATGGGAACATTAGCGTCCTTCCATCCTCGGTTGCGCTTCAACCGATCGGAATGGGATTGATCTGTTCCGTCCGATGGCCAGTCGCTCCCTTGTGCCAAAAACAGGTCGGGCCAACCGTCTCGATCGTAGTCGAGAACTCCAACACCTCCGCCCGTAATCTCAAACATACGCCGACCATCCTCAAACGAAGTGCGCGATGCGTAGTAAGTGAAATCGAGTTCGCCGTCGAGTTCCGTGAATCTCACTTCCCTTTTTGCCTGCTCTGGTAGGGATGCGATGAGAGGCGCTGCGCTTTTCTCCAGCTCCCACACAGGTAACTTAAGGGATTGCATCCATTGGGAATCGACGACACTCACATTCCCGTGTGTGCGTGTTGAACGTCGATCGAGCAGGGGACGCGCCTTATCGGTTAAGCTTTGCAAATCTCGATTCAATGGGTCAACCGAAAGCCCGTACTGATTCCAAGCCATCGATTCCCAGGCACGTCCAAGTTCAAGCGTCTGTTGGGCAGCCAGCACAATAGGTTCCAATCTCCCTTTCGACCTCAAGTACTGTTCGTACTCCATTTCGGACATTTTCCTCTGAGCGAGGGCTTGTCGTCCGGACCACTCGTCCGCCATAATCCTTTCGAAAACAAGAAGTAGCTTTTCTAGTTGAGCAGCGCGATTTGCAGTGGCTCGGGCTTGATCCAGATTCCCAAGACTTGCACTCACCTGCGCCAATGCGTTCAAGGCCGCGAGATGATCTGGATCCAAATGGAGCGATTCGGCAAAGCATCGTGCGGCGGCTTCCAGTTGTCCGTGATCGCGAGCCCACTCGCCTCGAATAAACCATATGTCTGGATGCAGCTCTGCGTTGATAGGAAGAGAGCGATTCCAAGAATTGATTTGTTGTGGATCGGATTGAAGCAAAAGCTTGCCGAGTTGCACATGGGCTTCCACCAAGTTCGGCGATTGATTCAGAACTTCGGTAAGCAATCGCTTGCACTCGTCGAGAGCCCCTTCTCTCAATCTAATTCTTGCCAGACCTAGCAGAGGTAAGCGATCATTGGGGGCTGCTGAGAGAAAATGGCTTAATTCCTTTTCATTCTCAACCGATTTGGCGATGTTTCCTAAGTACAACAGCTGTTGTGCCGAGAACTTTCCTTGACGGACCATCTCCAGCAAATGAGGTGATGCGTCCCAACGCCGGCCCGCGAGATTGAGCAAATAGATCAAGCGTTCGCGTGCCCTTTCGTTTCCGGCATCGAGCGCAAGAGCTTGTTCCATTCGAACGATGGTCTCCGACATTCGTCCCAATTGGAGCGATACTTCACCGGCCGCCCAACGCGCGGTCGATGCATCGCTTTTCGATGAGTCTGATACGCGATCATAAAGTTGAATCGCTACTTCATATCGCTTCAATCTGGAAGCGGATTCGCCTGCCATCAATAGCAATGTTGACGAGTCTTTTTGCTTCTTGAGCAGCTCAGCGCAAATCGCGAGTGCTTGTTCATGATCGCCTTTTTTGAACGCGTTTCGGGCGGCCGTCAGGGTCATTTTGTCCGGAGTCGTTGACCTATTGCACGCTGAGAGCAGGCCTATGCCCCCGACCGCAAGCAACATTAGGATCGCGATCAACGGTCGCGGCGACCACGTTTTATTTTTCTCCACAGTCTACCCACAATCGCACAAGGCCTACGGGATGAAAGGCATCGCCACCAGCTGTGAGATCAAGCGTGACCTGAGCTTGGCGGCCACTCTTGCCAATCGTGTTGACCTTGGCGGAAACCGGAGTTGAAGTGGGCTTGCGATCTTCTCCGGCGGGCGCAATGCGAACCGCACCGCCTTGTTTGAGGAGTTTGATCTGATCACCGCCTTCATTGAAGAGCGTGAGGACGACTTTGGATGCGCTGGCTTCGTCAATGTAACCGGGCGCGCCCTCTTCGAGGATGCGTTTGGCGTGGACGGCCTTCTGATCGGTCTGGAATTTGAGTAGGCTTTCGTCGTCGAGGAAGACTTCCCACGGCACCCTATGTTTCCCGCTGCCGGTACCGTGCGTTTTGGTTCGCAATTTATTGCCAACCTTGATGTCGCTGAACTTCGCAGGTTGTCCGTTCTTCCAGTAGCGCGTGTCCTTGTCGGTCTCGATGACGACGTTTTTTTCACGCACGAAGGTCATGTCGCCCTTCGCCCACGTCGTGGTGATCTTTCCGGCGGCAGCATCGACTTCATCCACGAAGAAGTATTCACTGTGTCCGTTCATCATGTTCATCTCGTCCTGGATGTAGGTAAGCCACACCCACTCTTCTTTCTCGTTAACATGCAGTCGGAATATCGCGCGCTCGCCGACCTTGAAGTCTTGCAAGTCGCCAAGTGTGGCATGATGCAGCAACTCGGCATAAGGCATCACCGTGAATCTCATCACCTCGTCTGTGCTCTCGTTGCGGAACGTCCCGGTGCGGGTGGCGAAATCGATGCTGATGAGTTCCCCCCAGATGCGGCGCATTTTCTCGCCAGGGATGATCACCTTCCCAGGGGTGATCACAGGGATGGGCTTTGCGGGCGGTTCCTGGGCGGAGATGCTAACGAAGGGGAGGCCGGAGATGGCTGTGAAAGGCAGGGCGAGGGAGGCAAGGAGAAAAAGATAGGGTTTCATAGTATAAGATTTGACGTTGGTTTTGAAAATTTCTTGACTTGAATGACAGTTGGCGTTACTCGCGTCCGTGGAACTGTTCTTCCTTCGGTAACGCAGTGACTTTCCACGTGGCGGGATAAAATCGCACGATGCGGCGCGGGCGATATCCTTCCAGCATCATGTCGCACTTCACTCGGATCTGTACGCCGCTGCTGCCGGGTTCGATAGGGATTTTTTTAATGTCGAGAATGTTGCCTCCCTTGCGATCGTTAACGGGGTCGTAGGTCATGAGACTCTCGCGAGCGACCGCAATGGTGCCTTTCGGCGCGAACTGATTCTCGGGCTCCTTGGAGAGCGGCCAGCCTATCTTGTCGCTGTTCGTGAGAGTGAGTTCGTCCAACAGTTTCGAATCCACTCCGCCGAAGAAAGTCATGGTGACGATCTGTGCATCGTCATCGACGGCGCTCACCCAGCCGGGCAATCCTCGCTCGCGGATGTGGTTGCGATGTCGTTCGAGTTGATTCGCGGTGACCAGCGCGCGGGCCGGTTCGTCAAGCCACATGTCGGTGATGCGACCAGGACCGTAAAGCGTTGCCCAGGTGAGGTTGAAGAGCATCAATTCTCCCGGTTGGATGGCCTTGAGATCTGCGATGGTGGTGCCCATGAACACACGGGTGCTGGTGAGCAAATCGAAGAGCTTCGGCCGTCCGCTGGGCTGACCGTTGTCCTGAAGAGTGGCGGTGAGCTTTTTTGCGTCGAGATCGATGCTGTCGATCTTCCAAAGCTGCTTCTGCCTCGCATAGAACGTGAAATCATCCTCAATGCGGAAGCAGCGACGAAATTCCCACTCGGGCGTCTTGCGATTATTTGCGGTGTCCGGCAGTAGCGTGTTGTCGTTGGGATCGCTCAGGTAAAACAAACCGTGCAGGTGCGTGCCGAGCGGAATGTCCTGCAACGCCGCAGGCGCTCCCTGATACCAAATCGAACCATACGGCAGCATCATCACATCCAGCGGCAAGTCCCAAACGCCGCGATCTTGGCTGTCATTGCGGTCCACCCGAATCTGGAATCGCCGCTCCAGGTGATTGAGTTGGATGATTTCGCCCGTGACCGCGTGTGCGGAACCCTCCGGCGGGAACTGCCCTTCGACAAGCTGGAACCAGTCCGATGGGTCATCGGGCTTTCTGTTTTTGGGGTTCGTACGCTTCTCATTTGCCTTCACAGGGCCGTCCGCATCGGTGCGAAACTTGGGCGGCTCGGCCAAGAGAAGTGCCGATGAGAGGAAAAGGCCATTAAGGCAAATCCCAAGGATAAGTCGCATACGAAGTCCGGTGATGCAGGGTGCGGTGTTAAAGTCTTACTCTGTTTTATGCTCGCATTTTTTCGGTCGAGTTGGGTCGAGTTGCTCCTCAGCTCGACCAAATGGGCTGCGGGCAAAGCCCGCGTTACACCAGAATTTGGGAGATGACTCCCACGCTGTCCTGAAACGTGTCCACCTTCACATCCACGCATTGCAGCATGGTGAGCAGCAGGTTGCTGACGCGGGCGTCGCTGTCGACGGGTCGGCTGCAAATCTTGTAGTGAGCGTTGGCGTTGGTGACGTCGTAATTGCCGATCTTGGGCAGATTGAAATCGACGTGCGTGCCGTGCTTGTAACCAAGGGCTTTGCCGCCCGCGAGGATGGTGGGAAGGTTGGCGTTTCCGTGGCTGTGGCCATAGGCCATGCCGCTGCCCCAGAGGACTTGTGTCGTGTCGAGCAGTGGCGTGTCACCTTCCTTATGCTCCTTGAGCTGGTCGAGGAAGTAGCTGAGCTGGCCGACGAGAAAGGTATCGGTCTCAGTGAGACGACGAAGCTGCTCGGGGTCGCCGTTGTGATGGCTGAGGCCGTGCCGTGTCTGCAGGATGCCGATTTCGGGGATGCCGCTGGTGTTGCCCTCGCTGCCGATGCCGCACGTGATGACGCGAGTGGAATCGGTGCGCAGCGCCATGACCATGAGGTCATAAAAGAGGCGGTAATACTCGCCTGCCTCGGCCATGCTGAGCTTGCGCTGAAGACGAGCGGCTTCACTCGCAGGCATGGCGGGCTTGGGCACGTTAAGCCATTCGTCCGCGCGGCGGGTACGTTCTTCGACCTGACGCACGGCGGTGAGGTATTCGTCCAGCTTGCTGCGGTCTTCTCTGCCTAGCTTGTCCGTCACTCGCTTCGCATCGTCTGCCACGAGATCGAGTATGCTGCCGCGTCGGCTGAGACGGCGGCGAATGGTCTCTTTGCTGTCCTTCTCGACGCCGAAGAGCTCATTGAAAATCTGCTGTGTATTGCGCTCTGCTGGAATCTGGATACCATCCTTAGACCACGCCAGTGACGTACCCTCGATGGCCATCTCGAGCGAGGAAAAACGCGTTGCATTGCCTTGCACCTCAGCCATGAGTTGATCGGCGGACACCGTATTGCGGAAGGCACCTCCATCGCCGGGAACGTTCGCTCCCGTGAGCCAGACCTTCTCACAGTTGTGGTGCTTGCCGATGACCATCGGGTGATGCAGGCCACTGATCGGGGTGATGTCCGCACGATGTTTTTCGAGCGACATGAGCGGTTTGGTAAACGCATAGTCCGCGCCGGCTTCCTTGATCTGCCACGTCAGAGTGTTTACACCATTCGGGATGTAGAGAAACACGCTGCGCTTTGGCCTGGCGGTCGCCTCGGCAGCACGCGAATTGGCGGGCAGCATGGCGTTCATGAGTGGCAGCGAAATGGTGGCACCCATTCCGCGCAGGACCTCGCGGCGGCCCATTTTCCAACGATTCAAGTTTAGGTTGCTCATAGGTTGCTCATAGTTAACGTTTCTGGAAAAGATCGGAGGTAACCAGTGCGGTGACGATGTCGGTCACCCGGTAGTCGTTGGCCTTGCTGGCGGCGGCGATGGCATTCAGGTCATCGCGGTCGTCAAAGGACAAGCTGCGGCGTAGGGCGTAAGTGGCGAGCTTCTCGATGAAGGTATGATTGAAGGCGTCAAGGTCCGCAAGGAGTAGCTTCTTGAATTCATCGGCCGTCTCATAGGCGCGACCGTCCGGCAGTAAGCCGGCAGCGGTGACGATCGGGTTCGCGCCGATTCCGTCGGTGACTTCCTCGGTGCGCCATCGGCCGATGGCGTCATAATTCTCAAATGCAAGGCCGAGGGGATCGATCTTCGCATGGCAGACAGCGCAGTTGGCGTCGTGAACATGCGCTTCGAGCTTCTGGCGCAACGTGGCTTTCGGGCCAGTCGGGTTCGTCGGAATAGGATTTACGTTTGCGGGTGGTGGCGGTGGCGATTTGCCGAAGATGGCTTCGCTCAGCCATACGCCGCGATGCACGGGACGATGTCGTACGCCATCGCTGGTGAGCGAGAGGATGGACGCCTGCGTGAGTAAGCCTCCGCGATGGCTGTCGGCGGGCAAGGAGACTCGCTGGAAGTCGGCGCCGCTCAGATTTGCCTTGGGCAGGCCGTAGAATTGTGCGAGCAGCGGGTTCATCATGCTCCAATCCGAGTGGAGGAACTCACGCAGCGTAAGGCCGCTGGTGAGCACTTCATTGAAAAACGCTTTCGTCTCGCCGATCATGCTGCTTTCCAGCGTTTTGTCGTAATCGGGGTAGAGCATCTTGTCCGGCTGGAACATGCCGACTTTTCGCAATCGCAGCCATTGCGTTGCAAATGAGTCGGCGAAGCGCTGCGAACGGGCATCGGCCAGCAGACGAGCGGCCTGCTGCGCGAGCACGGCCTTGTCGCGGAGCTTGCCTTGCTCGGCGAGTGCGAACAACTCGGCATCCGGCATCGTGTTCCAGAGGAGGTAGGAAATTCGCGACGCGATCTCCCAATCATTGAGCTTCTGACGCGATGCGTTCTCATCCCCCTCGGCGATGAAAAGGAAGCTCTTCGAGTTCAGGATAGCGAGCATTCCGGCTTTTACCGCATTGCGGAAGCTCTCCTTCGCATCGAGTTCGCTCTGCACGATGCGCATGGTTTGGCTGATCTCCTCGTCGGTGACCGGACGACGAAAAGCGCGCCGAGCGAGTGTGGCGAGACAGGCGCGTGCTTGTTCCATGTTTCCCTCTTCACGCGGCATATAGTCGTCGCGGAGTTGCCGCTCGATATCCTCGATGATCGGACCTTTCCACGAGATAGAGTCCAGAATTAGAAAGGGATAGCGAGGATTGCCAGCTTCATCGGTGAGCTTCATCTGCCACGGGATACGGCCGACCTTCGTGCTGATGAACGGCACCTCGCCATGACGTCCCGAACGCGGATTATTCGATGGACCGGGCACATCGTTAAAGACTTCGATGTTGGGCCTTCCTTTGGGCAGGTGCGCACGAAAGCTCACGGTGACTGGCTTGTCCTCGGGAGCAACGATGTCCTGCTCAAACAACACGCGGTCCAGCTTCGACTCATAGACCTTGAGTCGCGGCACACGGCCTTTCTCAGGCTTCAGGCCGCTGAGCGTGTAACTGATCTCATAGATGCCCGCCTCGGGTAGCGGGTCCTTCAGCAGCGAATACCGGAAGATGTCGCCCGGCCACATCTCGTATCGCACCTTGTCGAGCAGACCCAATTCGCGTAGCCGCTCACGGTGTCGCTCGCTGATTTGTTCTTCGTAGAGCACAGGCTTAGAGCCACCGAAAGGGGACGAGGGTTTCGCGTTCTTCGGCAGCGGATTAGGATACGCTTCATTGAGAATGGTCTCCGCCGCCGTGAGATACTTCTCGATGTTCGAGGGCGAGAGCGTCAGCACGGAGCCAATGCGTTCAAAGCCTTGCCATTCTGGGTCGTCGAGCAGCGCGCCGGGGTCCTTTGCGTCGTATTGCACGCCGATCAGATCGCGAATCGTTTGAACGTATTCCTCTCGGGTCAAACGGTTGTACGAAACGCGACCACGTGCAGCCATGCGGGCTGATTCTCCTTCCTTGAGTCGGGCCGCAATCCAAGCGACGATCGCAGCCCGCTGATCGGTAGTGGGCAAGTTTATTTCTTCCTTGGGAGGCATTTCACTCGAGTTGATGCGTTCCATGACTTCAGCCCATTGTGGGTTGTCCTCAAGCCCAACTTTATCTGAAAGATTGTCGATGCGGAAATCACCTTCTCTTTTCTCGGCGTTGTGGCATTTAATGCAATGGGACGTCAAAAAGGGTTGAAGGTCGGTTTCGAATTTCGGTGCATCGGCAAAAGTCAGCTTAGGGATATCGATCGCCAGGGCGATCACCACACTCATTCGCATCAGTACGCATATCGATTGCCGGGGCCAGTTTTGCATTGTTGCCTTTCGTTCTTTGTCGTTCGCCAATATTGAATTCTATTGTAAAGAGCGCCTTGCCGCTCAATTCGAACCAAGGCGATCCGAAACTCTTGACGGTTTTAGCTACCCCCAAAATCCAATGGAACCAAAGCAGCGTCCTTCAACGCAACTTTTGCGGAGCAATTACGCGACTATCGGAGGCTCGTTCGACCCTCTTGTGCCAATTGTAAAAGTTCGGACTCCAAAAGTGCACGATCCCAGATCGCCAATTCATCGATCCGACCTCGAAATGCACGATTGCGTTTTGAATGACCTACGACGGGCAACCAATTGCCGAGACGACAGGAACCTGGAGTCATTTTCACCTCGCGTTGTAGGTAGCCTTGCCGAACGAGCTTGCCATTCGCATAAACCCAACGCATGCGGTCCGGAACAGAAATCACCATCGCAACGTGGAGCCAATTTCCTAATGCCAGCGGTTCGCCGATGAAGGTGTCGTTCGTTTCTCCTCCCTGCACGCCTCCCCGGAGAAGCCCTTGCCGAGTCATTTGAAAGTGCACATCGCCATCGTCGCCATAATCTGAGTTGAGGATCGCATTCATTTCATAGTCGAGTCTGTCGATTTTGATCCAAGCAGCGATTGTTATCTCTTTGGCCTCGCCCGAAACATCGATTTGAACAAACTCGTCGTCGCCATCGAAGAGAAGCGAGTCTTTTCCAGGCCAGCGTCCAGAGGTCCAACGAGCTCCTTCGATTCGACCATTCGGAACACGTAGGGCTACACTTTCTTTGGCATCAACTTGATTTGCAAGCTCGGAATCGTCCGGCGTTCGTTGGAATGGAAAAAAAGCAATCAAGCCTGGGGAATGCAACAACTTCCGGGCATACTCTTGCCAACGAATGAGGCCGATCTGGTTCGGTGTCGTGAAATTTCTTGAATGAAAGGCTGGCGCTGTTTTGGCAACGCCTGCTACATATCGTGTGGAGGCACCTTCTAAAACCTCTTCAACGACCTTGTTCGTTGCTTTGTCGGTCACGTTCACTTGCCCGTCGAAAACAAAAAGATCACTTGATCCATTATTTCGATCCACATCCAGTCCGAATTCCGTTCCGAGATCGATATACTCGGCGGATGGTGTCGAGATCGTGAACCCTTTTGCCGAGGGAGGAACGATTGCCCGCATCTTGCCATGCTTTACGAACGCATGCATCTCATCCTTTACGGTCCAGTGCGCCGGGCCATTGAGAACCAATTCGGCGCCGCGGGCGAAGCGAAGATGCACAATCCCGGAGAGCAAATCATAGTCGCCGGCCTCGAATCTCGCCCCCTGCGGCCCCTTTCCCTGCGAGAAAACCGCGCCTGCTTCATCGATGAGAATCGCAGCAACGTTTTCTTGCGGGACGGCCAAAGATTCGGTTGAAGGCGCTAATTGTGCATCATGATCATGCTGTCGACTATTGGAGAACCACCACCATGCGCCTAGGGACACAGCCAACAAGACGGCAGCGGCAGTAGCGCAATAAGCGACAGCGTTCGAGAAAATGGCGTTTCGATTGAGCACGATGATATCGTCTACCGCCGCTTTCTCGCCGCTCAAGCCTGCCGCGATTTCGGCCAACGCTGAGTCCAAATTGAGGTGTGCCGCGAAGATTTGCCGTGCTTTGGAATCCGCTCTCAAGAGTTCGTTGAGGCGGTCCATTTCTTCGATGGTGGCTTGACCATCAACGTAGCGATTGATGAGGAATTCGAGATCATTTATGGGTGATTGAGTCATGGGTGATTGAGGCATGGAGACTTTGGTTATCGAGCCACTTCGTGTTGTACACAATCCAATAAAAGTCTTCGCATGCGGTGCAGCCACTGGTAGAACGCCGCGATCGACCGCCCGCTGCTGGCTGCCACTTCTTGAATCATCAATTCTGAACCATAGCTTTCTAAAAGCAAAGATCGATTCTTGGGCGTTAGTTTTTCTAAACAGGACTGGAGAGCGATGCGCTGCTGCTCCAGCTGGGCGACATCGATGGCCGTTTCATCCGCAATCATTTCAGCTACATCGCCAGCCAAGACCAATCGATCTCTGCCTCGATCTCTCAGCCACGCGAGTACTTCGTAGCGGGCGATTCCCATGGCCCAACTTCGAAAGTCACCATCCTCCCGAAATTGTTCGAACTTGGCCCAGAGCACCAACGCCACGCCTTGCATGATGTCATCGGTGTCTGCTCGCGACGGAAGAAGCCGCCGGACATAGGCCCGGATCGCCGCCTCGTTGGTTGTGAACGAACGCAGAAAAAATGCATGTCGGCTTGAATTGGCGGTCACTTCAGTTCGAACTTGAAATCGTTAGGACCACTTTCGGTGACGCTTGCCGTCAGGCCCGATTTGGTCGGAATCGAAAATTTTTCTGGAATGATCCAGGTGATCTCAAGCGGAAGCGCCTTGCCGCCCGCAGACACGTCCACGTCCTTGGGTGTCTTATCAATCACATCCACCCGTCGTATGGAGACCACCTGCGGGCCGGCAACCACGCCATCATTTTGAAGGTAGGTGGTCAACGTGAATCGACCCGAACCGTCGGTCTTGCCCGTACCGGTAGTATTTGCTTGAGTGTTGGTAAATGTAACGTCAGCGCCTTCGATCGCTTTGCCTTGGTATGTCACGGTACCTGTCGTCTTGAACCGCTTCGGCCAATTTGGGTTCTCCGCTTGACCCCCGGAGCAACCGAAAATGGAGAGAGTGCCTAGGCAGCAGAGCACATGAACGGGAATCCATCGGGACATTTTGAACAATCACTTTCTGATGACTTGAAATGATATGTTGAGGCTCAACGCGTCGTCGGGACCCATTCACCCGGTGCGCCAAGCTTGACACCCGGTACGCCAAGCTTGACACCCGTTAGAGTCCCAGCTAGAAGTCCATTAATCACTGCGATTCAGGTCCTCAGGCTCGCGCATCGAAGTTCAATCTCTACCACGTTACAAAGGTAATTATTGATCTTCGCTGGCTACTTCGCCGCCGTTGATGGTTGCTAGTGCACCCCAGACGCCATATGGACTGGGTCCACTGAGTCTCTCTGGAGCACCGGAGTTTCCAGCGTTAATCGATTCGCTAATGAACGAACCGAGCCATCCGCAAAGACACAGTTTACACCACCCGCGTGCCAACTTTGCGCTGTCATCACACCCTGCGTATTGATGTTCCCAATCAAGCAAGATGGACTATTCGGAGGCAGGATAGCGTTAAAGCCAGTATAGATTGGCATGCCATCGTACGCTCGAGTCCCGCCCGTTCGATACCCTGATACCGTAGCTGTAGGAAGATATTGGCGTGTCGCGCGATTTGCCTGCGCCAGACACAACGCTGGATTGGCGGTGATTCCAGTCAGGCTCTCGATCGTATTTCCAAAAACGCTACGTGAACCTTTTGGAAAACAGCGTTCGGAAATCGCCATCGTATTGCTGGTGCCGTCCGTGATGTCCCTGAATCCTGCCCAACTTCGAGTCCCAAACAGGCCTCGACGCTGATAGGCTCCTTGATCGCGAACACCGGTCTGGTGATCGCCATGGCAGAAAGAGTAGCTCGTAGTGGCAGCAGCTCCACCCGCCCAGCGTCCGCCGCGATTGTCACCGACAGGACTATCCGAAGGACAATTCATACCCTTGACCTGAAACTGAGATCCCCAAAGATCATAGTTTTGGTTCCAGGGTTGCGTCCCACCAGGAAGAAACACGTTCGCCCCAAAGGTTTGCGTCGACTGGACCATATTGTAAAGAGAGCTCTCCTCGACATACGGCAACAATCCAATCATTGCGTTCAAGCGATTTCCCGAATAAGAGGGACCAGCCGAACCCGCAGGAAACTTTTTGAACGCATCTGCGTAATTATGAAGCGCCAACCCAAACTGCTTGAGCTGATTGGTGCACTGCATTCGACGAGCCGCCTCGCGAGCTGCTTGCACAGCAGGCAATAGCAATCCAACCAAAATCCCAATGATGGCAATCACCACCAATAATTCCACAAGCGTGAAACCACGTTTGCGTCTTTTTGTCATACACTCCACTCCCGTCAAAGAAAATTATTTCAAACCCGAACTACGGAGGAATAAAACCGCATCAAGAGGATCTCCCTCTACTCGCACGATTTTACGAAGATTTTGGGAAGAAGACGGAAATTTTTTCTTAAAGCCGATTTAGTGGTGCCTCAGTCGCCGCTACCGCCAGCGATCGCGTTCACAAGCGTGTGGTCTCGCTCCGCGACTAAGCAACCGTGATTTTATGGAGGCTGGCACATTCTGTGGCCAAGTTTGGGAGTGGTTTCGAGATTGCTACCCCAGGGGGCTAAATCAATCTTGATTCCAACGAAAAACCTGATTGGGACCATCTTTGCGGTTGCGACACAGGGTAGAATTCCGTCCCAAGTTAACGTCGAATTCCTCTTCGAATTTCCAACAAACCTTTGCAATAAATCTAATGAACGATCGCAAGACTCTTGAAGACCGCGCCCAGATGTCCGATCTGGATCGACTCCGTCATTCCTGTGCCCACGTGATGGCGACAGCAATTTTGCGTATTTGGCCGGACGCCCAGTTTGCCTACGGTCCGCCGGGCGAGTACGGCTTCTATTACGACTTCGACATGAAGCATCGCGTCACCACGGGAGACTTTCCTGCAATCGAAGCTGAGATGAAGAAGATTGCCAAAGAGAACCAAAAATTGGAAAGGAAAGTGATCAGCCGCGAGGAAGCCAAGCAGATGGCAGAAAGTGGTAGGCTGGGTGGTTTATCCGAACGTCCTGGGAATGTCAGCCGATTCAAGCTCGACCTCATCGACAAGATCCCAGACGGAGAGGAAATCTCTTGCTATCAGAACGGTGACTTCATCGACCTTTGTGCAGGTCCACATGTCAACTACACCAGCAAGTGCAAAAACGTGCGACTGACCAGCGTGTCTGCTTCATTCTATATGGGGGATGAATCCAAGGGCCAACTTCAGCGACTGTACGGTACCGCATTCCCGACGTCCGAGGAACTGGAACAGCACTTTGTCGCTCTTGAGGAAGCCAAGAATCGCGACCACCGAAAGATCGGAAAGGAACTTCAGCTATTTCACATCGATGATGATGTAGGCCAGGGTCTCATCCTTTGGACCCCCAACGGCTCAGTCATTCGTCAGGAACTGCAAAACTTTATTAGCGAGGAACTGCGGAAACAGGGATATAGCCAAGTCTTTACGCCTCATATTGGCAAGCTCACGCTCTACAAAACCAGCGGACATTTCCCTTACTACAAAGAAAGCCAGTTCGGAGCGATTGTCGAGAACGACGCGTTTCAAAAATGCGCCGCCGAGGGCTGTACTTGCGCCGAAATCATGCAACGACTCGATGGAGTCAGCAAGCGTCTGGCGGATGGCATCAATGAACGCGCTGGCAAGGAAGTTATTCCTCTTGATCGGGTTCTTGCGGATGATCAGATTGTCGATGGATTCATGCTCAAGCCGATGAATTGCCCGCACCACATCAAAATTTATGACAGTCAGCCGCGAAGCTACCGAGATCTTCCTGTCAGGCTTGCGGAATTCGGAACGGTTTACCGTTGGGAGCAGAGTGGTGAACTCAATGGCTTGACGCGCGTCAGGGGCTTTACTCAAGATGACGCACACCTTTTTTGTACGGAGGACCAGATCGCCGAAGAGTTGCTTGGTTGCTTAAGCCTTGTCAAGAAGGTTCTGACCACGCTTGGAATGTCGGACTACCGAGTCCGCGTCGGTTTGCGAGATCCTGATAGCAGCAAATTCACGGGAGACCCTGCGCAGTGGGACAAAGCCGAAGATGCTTGCCGAGCTGCAGCCAAAACCTTGGGTGTTCCGTTCACCGAAGAGCCCGGCGAAGCAGCTTTCTACGGTCCAAAGATTGACTTCGTCGTGAAAGACGTAATCGGTCGCGAATGGCAATTAGGGACGGTGCAAGTGGACTATGTTTTGCCGGTCCGTTTCGATCTTAATTATGTCGGTGCAGACAATACAAAGCACCGACCGGTCATGATCCACCGCGCGCCGTTCGGTAGTATGGAACGATTCTGCGGCGTATTGATTGAGCATTTTGCAGGCCATTTCCCCGCTTGGCTCGCACCGGAGCAGGTGCGTGTTCTAACCATTAGCGAAAAGAGCACGGAGTTTGCAACCCAAGCCCTCTCGCAATTGAAAGCTGCGGGGCTACGCACAACACTGGACAATGCAGCCGAAAAAATAGGTGCCAAGATTCGTAACGCACAATTACAAAAGATCCCGTATATGTTGGTGATTGGCGAGAAAGAAGCAGCGGCACAAAGCGTCAGTGTGCGTCACGCCAAAAAGGGGGACTTAGGAGTAAAAACGCTAACCGAGTTTCTCGGCGACATTGCTTTGGAAGTATCCGAGCGAAGGTTGTAAGCACATCCGCATGTGTTTAATGCCAATTAGCCGTTGGGCGCTAGCCCCGGTTTCCAATTGCTCGACATTCGTCTAGAACCGGGGCGATCGCCGGTTTATCCCAGGGGATCGTTACCTTCACGCTAGGGCGACGGTCAATTACCACTGGCGTAAAGCCAGATGGCATGCATTGAGAAGTCTGCTATTGTTTCCCTCGTCGAGCTTCTACCGGATCTTGATCTGGAACTTTGAGCTCGACTCGCAAGCGAGCGAGTTCCGTTTCAAGTTCGCTTTGGACCGACGCGTACGTTGGTTCACCAAACACGCTACGCAACTCTTGTGGGTCGGTCTTCAAGTCAAACAACTCCGAATAGGTCACATCCTTATCGTAGAACCTGACCAATTTATAGCGATCGGTTACCACTCCGTAATGTTTGCTCACACTGTGGGGGCCAGGAAATTCATAGTAATGATAGTAAAAGCTCTTGCGCCAATCGGCGGGCGTCTCGCCTTTCAAAAGTGGTATCAGGCTCCTGCCTTGCATGTCCATTGGGACTGGCACGTTGGCGGCTTCCAGAAACGTTTCCGCGAAGTCGACATTGGAAACGATCTGGGAACAGGTCGAACCTGGCTTGACGACACCTGGCCAATTGACAATCAACGGAGTTCGCAACGATTCTTCGAATATCCAACGCTTGTCGAACCAACCATGTTCCCCTAGATAAAACCCTTGATCGGAGGAGTAAACGATGAGCGTGTTGTCGTCGAGACCATTGGCTTTTAAGTAGTCCGTAATCCGACCTACACTCTCATCCACACTCTTGGTGCAAGCCAAATAGTCGTGCATGTAGCGATTATATTTCCATCGCACGAGGTCTTTACCTTGAAGGTTATCGTTACGGAATTTTTCATTGCGAGGCTTATAGTACGCATTCCACTTTTCAAGTTGCTCGGGTGTCATCCCTTTCGGTTCGTCGAGTTTGAGGTCGTCTTTTGACATCGTTTTGGCGATCGTCATGTCCTGTTCATGTTCGGCGTTGCCTCGACCGGAATAGTCATCAAAGAGTGTCGATGGCTCAGGGTACTTTCGATCCTGATCGTGACCTAGGTGTTTGAGGTTCGGCTGCCAATTGCGGTGCGGTGCTTTGTGCTGACACATCAATAGAAACGGCTTGGACGTATCGCGACGTTTGAGCCAATCGAGCGAAATTTCGGTAATGATGTCTGTCGTGTATCCAGTGTGTTTGATCTGTTTGCCCATCTCGATCATGGGCGGATTGTAATAAGCTCCTTGACCTGGCAAGATGTGCCAATAGTCAAACCCGGTTGGGTCGCTGACCAAATGCCACTTGCCCACCATCGCGGTTTGGTAGCCTGCGGATTTCAGGAGCTTAGGGAACGTCACTTGCGAACCGTCGAAGACGCCGTGATTGTTCGTCATGAAACCGTTTGCATGCGAATATTTTCCGGAGAGAATCGTCGCGCGGCTTGGGCCGCAAATCGAATTGGTCACCAAACAGCGATCGAATCGCATCCCCGACTTGGCCAACTGATCCAGATGGGGCGTTTCGACAAGGGTTGATCCATACGCGCCGATCGATTGGTACGCATGGTCGTCCGTGAACAAGAACACAATGTTGGGCGGACCGCGATCTATGTTGGATTGTACGTCCGCAATTGCCGGAAAGGCAGCGGGTAGTCGATTGATCCATGCGAGGCTGCAAGCAACGAAAAGGCCCAGTATTTGAATAGAAGGTTTCATTCTATTGGTTTAACCGAAACCTGCCAGAACGTCAAGAAAATACCATAGACTTTGGCAAGGCAATATTTTTTCCTTGGCCTTCATTTCAAGCGAGCGCGACTCGACATGAGCCGCTTTCGGCTCTACATTGTGGACCAACCTGGCAGCGATTTTTGCTTGGAAGAAATCGTTTTTCCGAAACACAGCCCACGGTAGAAATCTTGAAAATCCTCATCAATGAAACGCAAATTGGACTCGGAATCGATCGCTTGGCTGCCCAGCTCAAGGAGCATTACAAGGATCAGCCGCTGACCATCGTTTCGATCATGACTGGAAGTCTCGTAATGCTTGCAGACCTGATTCGACTCCTTGAAATGCCGGTTCGCATTAGCCTGATTCAAGCCACCTCTTACCGAGGTGGGACTAAGTCGGGTGACTTGATCATTCATGACCATATGATGCTCGATATCAAAGACCGTGATGTCTTGCTCATTGATGATATTTTTGATACGGGCAAGACACTGGTTCAAGTTACGAAAAGGCTTAACGATATGGGCCCAAAGTCGATTAAGACGGCTGTATTTCTCAATAAACTCGGGCAAAGCACGGTGACTGCGGTGCCTGACTTTGTTGTGTTTGAAATACCAAATGAATTTGTTGTTGGCTACGGATTGGATTATGAGGATTTGTATCGCAACATGCCGTATGTCGGAGTTCTCGAGGAATCCGATTTGAAGAATCACGTTGCCACCTAACTTGGCGACGCGACTATGCACGTTCCCAAAATACTTCTTGTCACTCGCAGGTTTTGGCCATTCACGGAGGACTCTTGCCAACGCCTGATGCACCACTGCGCGGCTCTGAAACGCAATGGAGCTGATGTCACAGTTGTGACAGCTCGTTGGCATCCGAGTTGGCCCGAATTCGCATTGTGCCGAGAAGTGCCTGTCTATCGATTATTGCCAGCTCCGTCCACAAATTGGAACGAAAACCATTTCCAAAAAAATGTCGTAAGCTGGATTTCCACATCGATAGCCAAGTTTGATTGCATCTATGTCGATCGTGCTGACGGCTTGCTCTCCACGTTGCAAGGCAAGTCGTCCAAGTGGAACAAGCCGATCATTGCAAGATTTTCACCTGATGATTCAGGATTTGGCTTGTCCAATAGTCAAAAGATAAGTCAACTGGCGATGGCCGATGCGTGCCGACGTTGTTTTCGCATTGTATGCCCAACGCCACATGCGCATCGATTGTTGATTTCGCAGGGTGTGAGTGAGTCGCAAATTGTTAGGATCGCCGACATCGCTTGGGCTGGAGTCACTCGGTCGGAAGAGGTGAAGGCATCGGCGGCGCGTGCTTTGTTTGAAACATGCAGCGACTTTGTCACTCCCGGCCGAACAGACATCCTCGTTCACTTGGGGCTGTCTGAACTGAAACCTCTTCGAGCCGTTCTTCAATCGGTTTGTGATCAACTGGATGCCGGAGCGATGCTGCGAATGTGGGTGATCGGGAGCGGAATTCCGCTCAACGCATTGTATGATTTAATTAAGTCGCGAGGTTGGCATCGCGAAATCCTGTTGTTTGACGGTTTCGATGACCTTCAAGAGTTGATTCGCGTTGCGGACTTGGCAATCGCCTCGAATTCGAAGGAAACGCTACAATACTCGTTGCAGATGCTAGCTCAAGCCGGTGTGCCGATGATCATTGCGGACAACCCAGACTGTCGAGCTTGGCTTCCCGATTCCAACTCCTTTCAGCTCTATTCGACAAATCAAATTTTCGACCTAAAACTTCAAGACTGGCTTTCAAACCGAGAGCGATGGACGTCGATGGCGAGTTCCTTGCGTCAAAATTTGCGTCGCGCCAAATTCAGCGACGATTGTGCTCAGCAATGGTTGACCTTGTTTCGTGACTCTAGCATCGAACGAACAGCATGATATTGAGAGTCTGTTTAGTCATCCCTACGTTAGACCAAGGTGGAGCAGAAAAACAACTTTCGCTTTTGGCTCGCGGCTTACATCGTCATGAGATTGAACCGATTGTCGTTGTACTGACGCGAACGGGTCCTCGCCAGCGCGAACTGGTGGACAACGGCGTTGAGGTGCACCATGTCAACAAGCGACTCAAGCTAGACCCGTTCGCATGGTTGCGATTGAGAGGCCTTCTCAAGAAACTGAAGCCGGACGTGGTGCATACTTGGATTTTTGCGGCCAACGCATACGGACGTACCGCCGCATGGTCCGCCGGAGTGCCAGTCATCATGGGGTCCGAACGATCCGTTGACCCTTGGAAGAACGGCCTGCAATTTTGGCTCGACCGATTCTTGGCAAAGCGAACTCAAGGTCTAACGGCCAACAGCCAAGGTACGATTGATTTTTATGGGAAGCACGGGATCGACGCCAATCGCTTTCACTTGATCCCGAACGGAATCGAACCATTGCAGCCGAGCACTCTCACGCGCGAGCAAGCGTTTGAGAGAATGGGAGTTCCGCTCAACAAAAAAATCTTGATTTCGATTGGTCGATTGTGGCCACAAAAGGGATACAAAGATTTGATTTGGTCGGCGGAGTTGTTGCGAATTGCACGCCAGGATCTTTGTTATGTTATCATTGGTGAAGGCCCCGAGCGGCAACGCCTAGAGCAGTTTCGAGACAATATCAAAGGAGCAGAACACGTCAAATTCTTGGGTGAGCGATCGGACATTGGCGAATTATTACCCCATTGCAATCTGCTTTGGAACGGTAGTCTGTACGAAGGGCAGTCGAACGTCATCTTGGAAGCGATGCAATCGGGGATACCAGTTGTCGCGTCGGATATCCCAGGAAATCGAGAGCTGATTGAGCACGGTCGCACTGGCATGTTGGTTGGTGTCGGTGAAGTCGATCAGTTGACTCGAATAACAAATCAGTTGCTAAATGACGACAATCAGCGAAAATTATTAGTATCCAATGCGCAGTTGCATGTGCTGCAAACGCATTCCGTTGAAAGTATGGTCACACGACATGCGAATCTCTATCGCGCAAAGGTGAAAGATCGATGAAACAAACCACTTGCTTTGAACCGAGGATTGGAACACGAAAACTCAGCTTGCAGCTCCCGGACTTCGCATCGGAAGTACGCGTTGGTGGCTTGCCAACGGAACAGTCGATAGACGATATGGTTACATCGGCGCTGGATGAACCGATTGAATTCCCTCCCTTGCCACTTGCCCTCATCGACGATGACCATATCGCCATCGCGATCGAAGATGGAGTGCCGGAGGCAAACTCGATTGCATGTGCCCTGGCCCGCTATCTGGTCCAACATGGGACACGACAAGAAATGATTACGATCGTGCTTGGCTCGGACAATCAAGACTGGCGCGATCGACTTGTCGCAGATCTCGTGGGGCAGGAGTTCTGCGATATCAAAGTGGTTAAGCATGAGCCGACCAGCCAAGAATCGCACGGTTACGTGGGAGCGAGCGAAACGGCGGATCCGATCTACATTCAACGAGACGTGTTCGAAGCGGAAGTGGTATTGCCCATTTATTGCGTTCGAACTCCCGAGTCGCCCAGCGCGAGCGACAAGTATGGAATGTCACCGAGTTTCGCAAATGCAGCCACGCAACATCGGTGGAATTTGGCATGGCTTGAAGACAACACCCATCATATGCGTCGGCAAGAAAAACTGAGCCATGAAGCGGGTTGGCTGATGGGTGTCCAATTTGCCATAGCCGTTGTACCTGCTTGTGATGGTTCCATCGCGAATATTCTTGGCGGCAGCCCTGATCCTGTTTTTCGCAAGGCGGGCGAAATGGTTCGTACCGAAGGCAAAGGAACGCCGGATGCCAATGGCTTAGTGATTGCGTTTGTGGAAGGGGACTGGACGCAGCAGTCATGGATGAATATCGCTCGGGCAGCAGCGCACGCCGATATGCAACTCGACACCAACGGAAGTATTGTTATCTGTTCGGATATCAAGCAAATGTCGCAGGGTATTCTGCAGCTTGGGACGGACGAGCAAGATGATAAGCTGCAGCGAAGATTGCTCAACAGCGACCTGGAAGATGCCTTTGCGGCATCGGTTCTGAGCGCGATCAAGAGCCGGAGAAGTATCTATTTGATGTCTCAATTAACATCGCATCAAGTTGAAAACCTAGGCTTAGCGTACATCGATAGTCCTGTCGATGTAGAAAAGCTCTGCCAATCCGCAGGCTCGGTTTGTGTCATGCGATCGGCGCAATTTTAGCAGTTGTTGATCTCAGAATGCTATTATGCCAGAACGCAATTATGTTAATGTCGAAAAACCTGCCCACCCCCAAGATTCCTTTGTCACCCACCCGGAACGATTTCATGCTTTCTCAATCCTTTTGTTCTCATTCGAAATTCATCCGTTCCATATGTGATTTTCACAAAACTTGGATGGCAACGATGATGGTCGCGTTGTTATGCACGACGGTTGACGCTGCTGAGACAGTCAAGGTGAACGATGGATTCAAGATTTCGTCCAACGATTGGCCCTGGTGGCGCGGTCCCGGTCGAAACGGCGAAGCCTCGACGGATCAGTCTCCTCCGTTGACTTGGAACGAGAATCAGAATGTGGTTTGGAAAGTCGCGATTTCCGGACGAGGCTATGGCTCGTTGTGCATCTTGGGCGATCAAATCTTTACGCAAACGTCGGACGAGGCAAGCGGAGCGCAGTTTGTCGTTTGTTTCAGCAGGGAAACCGGCAAGGAACTTTGGAAAAAAACCGTTCATGCGTCAGGCGGCATGCGAAAGAATGAGAAATCAACGGCAGCCTCGAGCACGCCCGCTTGCGATGGCGAAAGCATCTTTGTGAACTTCCCGAATCAAGGAGCACTTCAGACGACCTGTCTCGACCTCAATGGGAACCAAAAATGGCAGGCGAAGATTTCGGAATATGTTGAACATCAGGGTTATGGTGCCTCACCAGCGCTATATCAATCGCTCGTCATCGTTACATCGGACAACAAATCGGGTGGAGCCATCGTGGCATTGGATCGTAAATCGGGTAACGTCGTATGGACTCGCGATCGCCCCAAACAACCAAACTACCCATCGCCGATCATCTT
>Ga0247837_1000159_pt1 | contig 129326 bp, 105 predicted proteins | sample LaCtaG_2_FD_187115 | JGI IMG/M metagenome (GOLD analysis project Ga0247837, IMG submission 187115) | Freshwater microbial communities from meromictic Lake La Cruz, Castile-La Mancha, Spain - LaCruzMarch2015_14.5m | ecosystem: Environmental > Aquatic > Freshwater > Lake | place: Spain...
TCCCAGCGGCGCACGGTCGCGGGCGAAACCCCAAGAGCTTCCGCCGCCTCGCCTATCCTTACTTTGTACACTTTTTTGCTCATGTTTGGCAAAAATGTACAACTTTAATCGCAACAGTTCAAGCCCCCCCACGGAGCGCTTCATGTCATCCCTCGAATCCCAGGAGACCAGTGGCCAGACCCGGGACATCAATATCAGCATTCGCGCCCAACGCAACCAACGCGACCTGATCGACCAGGCGGCCCGGATTTTGGGCAAGACCCGCTCGGACTTCATGCTGGAGACGGCCTGCCGTGAGGCCGAGGACGTGTTGCTGGACCAGCGCGTGTTCGTGCTGGACGCCGCGGCATTTGCGGCGTTTCAGGCGTTGCTGGACGCGCCGCCCGCCGACAATCCCCGACTGCGTGCCTTGTTGGCAACCAAAGCGCCCTGGGAGACCTGACTTGCCAACGGTTGGCACCTGGACGGCGCCGGCGCCCCTCGCGGCGACGCATGACCTGACGATCTTTGAGAGCGGCGAGCCGGCCCTCGACCACTGGCTGAAAACCCACGCCCGGCGCAACGAAGGACGCGGCGCGTCGCGCACCTATGTGGTGTGCAACGATGACCAGGTCATCGGCTACTACAGGCTGGCGACCGGTTCCGTATGCAGCGAACAGGCGCCCGGACGTATCCGGCGGAATATGCCGAACCCGATTCCCGTCATGCTGCTTGGGCGCTTAGCGATTGATCTTGCGTGGCAGCGCCGCGGCATCGGCAAGGCACTGTTGCGCGATGCCATTTTCCGTACGGCCACGGTGGCGCAACTGGTGGGCGTCAAGGCGCTCATGGTCCATGCCCTGTCCGAGTCGGCGCGGCGCTTCTATGAGGTTCATGGGTTTGATCCTTCACCGACGCACCCGCGCACCCTGTTTCTGCCGATCGTCTTGTCGAGCGGTGAACTGCACCGCTCGACACCACACGACCGCCAGGTGTTGCGCCTGGATGATTTCACGGCAGAGGATCTGAAGGCCGTTTTGGCGGTCGAGCCTTCGCCGCAAGCCGCCGCTTTCGACGATGAAATACCATGACCGCCCTGGTCATACGCCCTGTGCCTACACGTGATGTCAACGCAAGTTTCAGATCTGATGATCAAGGCCCATCATCGTTGTAAAGATTTTCAGGCCCTGCACTGCCCCGCCCCTCGCCGACCAGGCACGGGTAGGTGGCGAATGCCTGGCATCTGGGCTAAAGCCGCGCGCGGCAGGATCTTCGGACATCTTTCCCCACCTGGAGTTACGGTGACAGTTTACTAAATGCACTGAATGCGGATGGGCGTTGAACGCAACCCGTAATTACTGTATTTGGTAAACTGTCAGCGCCTAGCCCCGCGGCGCGGCGGGGGTCAAGGTTTCGACTTGCCTTTCGCTGTTTATGTATATACAATAACGAGCATGGACATCGCCTTTGATCCCGCCAAAGACCGCCTGAACATCGCCAACCATGGCGTCTCGCTCGCGCTGGCGGCGGACCTGGAATGGGATCTGCTATTGGCGAGCGAGGACGCCCGGGAGGCCTACGGTGAACAACGCCGGGTCGGCTTCGCGCCCATCGGCCAGCTGATTTATTGCGTGGTGTTCACCGAAGAGAATGACTGCTATCGCATCATCAGCTTGCGCGGAACGACGAACAGTGAAAAATGCACTTACATCCATCACCTCTAAGTCCGGCCGTGTCTTTCTCTTGAACAGCGAGGAAGAAGACGCACGCATCCGCGAGGGTATCGCCGCCGACCCGGACACCCGCGAGCTGTCCGCCGCGGAGATGGCCCAATTGCGCCCGCTGGGTAGGCCCAAGTCGTTGGTCACGAAACAAGCCGTCTCGATCCGACTTGACCCCGAAGTCGTCGCGTTCTTCAAAGCGGGCGGCCCCGGCTGGCAGACGCGCCTGGATGCTGTCTTGAGGGACTATGTACGCGCACACTCATAGAGGAAAATGGGCCAGGCTCAAGTATGAACCAGGAACATAGGATGAGGGGCCAAGGATGAGAGGTTTGCAATGCAGGTCGGAAAATAGGGGACGTACCACGGAATCGCTATCCCCGAGCAATCTGCGAGGTCGCTTCTCTGCCAGCTCTCCCGGTAGACAGCTTCTTTTCCAATGGCGAGTGTCAGAGAGACCTTTCGCCGATCCGCGGGCACAGGGTGATAGAATGCTGCCCCTAAGGCGAGGATCGCGTGCACGGAAGAGGGCAAGTTCATCCGTGCACGCTCAACTGGATGATCACGCGGCCAAGAGCGCGGCGGAGAAGTTGTCCAAGTCGAGGATGCCGGGTTGGTGCGTCCGCGATCCCGGGACGTGCAGATCTGGCGTGATTCCCGGGGGTCGGGGGGTAGATCTTGGCGACAGGATATCGCTCGGACGGGGCCGTGGTCGGGCGAAAGCCTGTAAAATCAGGCATCCCAAAAAAAGCTGAGCCCCGGTCGCATGCCGAAGCAGAGGCGGGTCCGGGGCTTACGGGTAAAGAGTATATGGCGCAGCCCACAAGTGTCAAGATTTTCGGCCTTGAAGGAGGCGTGCTCGATGCGCTCGAGACGTCTCTTTCCCCCGAAAGATTAGCGACATATGTCAACGCGGCTGGTGGGGACCGCGAGCAAGCCGTCCGGCTCTACACTTGGAACACCGCTGTCAGCGCGGCCTTCTACGGACCCCTACAGGGCCTCGAAGTTGCTCTACGCAACGCCATGCATGCCCAGCTTACCGGTGTCTACGGACCGGCTTGGTTCGCTAACCCTGCCTGTGGCTTGGATGCCGGGGCGCTTGATCGGATCGGTCAAGCCAAGCGGACCCTGGTCAAGAACGGCTATCCCGCTGACCCGCTGCATGTGGTGGCCGAGCTGTCCTTCGGTTTCTGGGTTTCCCTGCTCGGAAAAGGCGGTTTCGGCCGGGCATCGAACCCGCGCAAGAGCAACTATGACATGACGCTGTGGCGAAAGGCGCTCTATAAATCTTTCCCACATAGTCGCTTAAGCCGCGCCGATACTCACAGGCCGCTTGACTACCTGAGGACCCTGCGCAACCGCATTGCGCACCACGAGCCCATCTTCACCAGGCATCTTGATGCTGACTACCGATCGCTGGTTAATGTCACTGGATGGATCTGCCCAACGACCGCAGCGTGGATCATGCACCACAGTCGGGTCCCGGAGCTTCTGCGGTATCCACAAGATAGCGGCGAGGTCAGGTTCTGATCTCGCCGGGATTTGTGTGTGAATCCGAGTTACGCCGAGTTACGGTGACAGCTTACTAAATGCACTGAATGCGGATGGGCGTTGAACGCAACCCGCAATTACTGTATTTAGTAAACTGTCACCGTAATTGCCATCACCTAACCCAAGAAACCAAACAGGGCCGGATCAGTTCTTAGTGTCGCCAGGGGGTCAGTTCCTGGTGTCGCTTGACACGGGTATTTCTGGCCCGCCCCCAAGCACCCGACCTCGATCATCGACCTTTTGCGCGAGATACCCCCACCAACCAACGGAGACTACTCCATGACCGACCTCGAACCGACCCCCGACGAACTGGTGAACGGCATCCTGTTGAACAACGAGGATGGACTGATACCGGATTCCAGTTGCCGGCGCGATCCGCTCGATCCGCTCGATCCGCTCGATCCGCTCGATCCGCTGCTCTGGTTTTCCATTGTTTCCTTCATGGTCTGCGACTGCGACGATGACGACAGCGTATCGCTTTTCAAGCTGATGCGGCTAGCGTCCCTAGACGACTTCCCGTATCAAGTCAACCTCATGCCTGATGCCGTGCAGGGCTACTCGGGAGCATCCGCCCCATGGGTGTTCGCCGTCGTGTTCGGCTGCACGCGCCTGGTGGGCTACCAGGTTGTATGGACCAGACGGATCGACCGCGACCACCCAAGGGTCGCCGCCAGCGTGGCGCCCGAGTCTTGGCTGATGCCAGCCTTCCGGTACAAAGGGCTCGCGCGCGCCCTCGACGAAGGGATTCAACGCTACCTCGAATCCCAAAACGTCGAGATCAAGCCTTGGTCCTTCACTGACGGTGGGCAGTAGCCGGGCGGCGGAAGGTCAGGGCGAGTCAGGCCCCGAGCGCAGACCTCGTGGGCCGCCCCGCGCCTGGCCCCGCCGCTCTTCTCGAAAGCCTGACCACCCGGGCCGCCAGCCTGCGGCGGGACACGGGACAAGCCGCGACATCGGCGGGACATGTCCCGCCCCAGTCAGGAACCGGGACAACGGGACACCCCTAGAGGGGTGTGTCCTGTCCGTCCCGCCCTGCCTGACCCTGGAACCGCTATAATCCCCAAGGCACAGGGCGAGGGTCCCAGTGAGAGGATGACTCTCCCGCGAATGCACATTGGAACCGCAGCTTCGAGACTATTCGGTATGTCGCCACCAAATGACGCACTGTTTCCGGAAGGCCGCGTAACACCCAAACCGGAGTTGCGCGCGAACGGCGGCGATTCAGGCCCAGGAAAGAGCAACCAAATTGCCGACGCAGTGACTCCGCTCCTGCTCTACGGATACTATCTCATTCTAATCGGCGCTCAGGCAGGTACAGTCTTCCTCCTGCTAAACGGCGATTTTCAATTCGGAATATCAATATCCGCAGGGAGTGCCGTTGCTGGCTTATCTGTATCCTTGCTCTCTACGCTCTTGGTTTTCAATAAAACAAATCTGAAAGGTATATTCGAAGTTGGGTTTGGTTTTATTTTATGGCTTCTTCTCATGCCCCTCTTTATGATTTTGCCTCACCCAATGAACCAATACGCAGCCGTTCGGGAATACGATTCTAGCCGCCTCATTGAGTTTGACGAGATATACATGCGATCTGCGCCCATTGTTCGCGAACTGGAGGCAAAAGGTTTCAAGCGAACCCGCGAGGGACGTTCGCTCGTTATCGAAGGATATCTTTACAGTCCCCGGATCGGAATGTTAGCCGGCAAGATAGTCGGCGCTGGCTATGGAGCACCTGAATTGGCGGATGAAGGCAGAGGGATCGCGGCATGGCTTTTTGGCGTCAGGGCGGCGTGCGAACAGTTTGCCTTTCTCGCCATTAACCTTACCCCTCTGATATTCGCTTTCGCGGTATATAGAATCTGGCGGAATAAGGATACAAGCGACCTTCCTATCATCGAGCCCATTAGGGGCCTGTTTTTCTTGGGTCCGTTTGCAATCGGTATTATTCCACTCATTAGTTTGGGCGGCACGTTAGGCACAGTAGTTTTCTATGTCGGCGCATTACTGGCGCTTCGGTTCGGATGGGCTGTCGTCCGGATAGTAACGAATATATATAAAGACTGGAGGCTGTGGAGAGCTAATCCGGAGGAATACCAAAGACGCAGCGAATACATCTCTATGCTTTTTGATGTCCAGGATAATCTGCACCAAGAAGAGCAGAAATCGCCAAGGCAGGAAGCGACTCCACCATTGTCGCAACAAGCCCCGGCAGCATCAGGGCAGAAAATTGCTGCCGCACAAGCCGAAACTAATGTGATTTCAGCGCCGGGGGCGCAAGATGATTCATTTTCTTCTTTGGTTAAGTATGGCACAAGCCTGCGCACGGCCTTAGCCAAGGGCCACCTAACCGCCTACGATCTTGCCGAGTTGCGCGTTATCCAATTAAACCTCGGAGTCACGGACACTGAACGCGAAGCATTCGAGATCGACCAACTTGGAGAAACCGCCGAATCGCGCGAACAGAAAGACAGACTTCGGCTCGAAGTGGAAGAGAGCGAGAAAGAGTCGAGACTGAAACAAGCCGAAGAACGTAGGTTAGCCGCTTTTCGGGAAAAAGAAGAGACGGACCGGAAGAATCAAGAATCGCGCGAGAAAGTGCAACAAGATCGGCTGCAACTGCAAGGCGCAAGACTTGGCGTGCAGCGAAAGGGCATGTTCCTTGACGCTGTGCGAGTTGCCACGGGTGAAGGCTCGGCTTCCGATACCGAACTAACCAGGCTACGGCGCTTACAGATAGACCTAGGCATTACCGACACGGAGCGGTTCCGATGGGAATCGGAAGTGCTGCGGGAATCAACGGTAACTTGGGGCAGAAATAATTCCGGCGCCGAGAATTCGACCGGAGAAGTCGAGCAAAAATCAACAAGCGAGTCGTTGCGCCACAACCCAGAGAACCCCATATCGGTCGACCGAGCGTCACGTTCTACCGAGAGTGAGGAGAAAGGGGAAGCAATACGAGCTTATTCAGTGCGCGCTGGAATTTCCCCGCGCACTGTCATATCGAAGCTCAAGGCCGGAGAGCTTCGACTGGTTAGGCGCGGCGGCGAAATCCAGGTTCTACCGCGCAAACAGCCGCCGCTAGACGAGGGGAAACCGCCTGAAAGCTAAGGAGGCTGAAGTTTCCTGATTCCAATTAGGCCACGAGCTTCATCACCGCGGCGATCAGCGGATTTTGCGTGGGGGTGCCGGCATCTCCGCAACCGATACCGAAACCCTCGCCGCCGAGGTCATGTGCGAGCTGGCGCCGGAGGTCAGCGAACGCATATTCGGTACGCTTGATCGTCGGATAGCGGCGCGGTGGCGCCTGCTCCAACTGCGCGCCGTAAGGTTACGGTGACAGTTTACTAAATGCACTGAATGCGGATGGGCGTTGAACGCAACCCGTAATTGCTGTATTTGGTAAACTGTCACCGTAATTGAAGGGCCAGCGGGATCAGGGCCAGCCAACCCTGCCAGGCGATCCCGAGCGGCCCCAGCAGCAACAGGGGCTGGGCAGACTCATAGGGGGTCACCCCTCGAAAACCACCGTTTGCGAGAAGACCACCGGGCGAGGGATGCTCGCGCGGTCTTACCGTGCCGAATTTCCGTTTCGTGAGGTGACCTCTTTCACGCCAAGAGAACAGGGCCGTTGTGCCATGTACCAAAAAATATTATTTTTAGGTACTCCGAACCAGAAACAACAAGCCCCCATGCAGAAAAACACTAGCGTGACCCTTGGTACTCACTTTGAACAGTTCATCACCCAGCAGATTGCCCAAGGTCGCTACGGCTCGGCCAGTGAGGCGGTTAGAGCCGGTTTGCGGCTTCTGGAAGAACACGAACTGAAACTATCTACCTTGCGTCAGGCGCTCGCGGACGGTGAAGCCAGCGGCAGGGCGGACTATTCCCTGAGCGGGTTGCTGGCTGAACTTGACAGCGAGAGTACGCACTGATGCTCCGGTTTGTGCTGACCAAGGCGGCCAAGGCTGACTTGAAGGCCATCGGTCGCTACACCCAAGCCACTTGGGGCCGTGACCAGCGCACCCGTTATCTGACCCTGTTGGACGCGGGCTTTCGTGCCTTGGCGGACAACCCGCTGATGGGGAAAAATTGCGACGACATCCGCCCCGGCTACCGCAAGCACCAGATTGAAGGGGAAAAAGGACGGGGCGGGACGCGGCGGCGGTCCGTCACCGGCGCGGCACCGCAACCCCCGGAGTTGGCGCGGGTTCCGCTCGATCAGGTGGTGCCGACGCACCGCCCCGCCCCAGCAGGCCCCGGGCGTGCCCGCGGCCACTGACCCGCAGGAACATGGGGTTCGAGGCGCAGTGGAACCGAAAACCGGGTCAAGCAAATTCTTGTGTTCTTGCCCGAGCGCCCACCAATGCCATCATGGGGTGGCCGTCGGCGCCGTAGCGCAGCGCTCCCACCCTCCGCCGCGCAGGCGCCAATGGACCCCAGCGTCCTCATCGATGCGCAACAGGTGCAGCCAGCCGTTGTCCACCAGTTGGCGCACCAGCGCGTGGCGCTCGATGATCGCGTCGATGGCCGGCTGCGGGGCCTCGATGAAGACGCTGAGGCGCAGCGGCTCGTGTACCCAGCGCCGGCCGTCGTGCAGGGATTGCAGGGGCAGCCCGACGCGCAGCTCGCCGCTGTTGCCTTCCAGCACCCCGATGGCGCCGCCCACCACGTTGTGCAGCAGCTTGTTACCGCTGCCGAAGCGGCGGTTGTCCACCACCGAGCCGTAGTACTGCATGTTGATCCAGTTGGCCACCACCATCGGGGCGGTCATGATCAGCTCCAGGATCTTGAAGCCCTCGTCCTGCTGCCAGACGTACTCGTGCAGAAAGGCGCGTCCGCCCAAGTCCAGGCCAATGGTGCGCGCACGCGGCGCGGCGATGAAGGCGGCGTTGTTGGCCAGGGCCCATTCCTGGCGCACGTGGGACCAGTCGCGGCTGCGCCGGCGCACCTCGGCCTCCACCGCGCGGTCCGGCCGGCCGCCGATGCCGAGCAGCGCGGCGCGCTCCATGCGGGTGAGGTCGCCGGCCTGCTCCAGCCAGTGGCGCAGTCGGTCCAGGTCCGGGGCCAGGGCGTCGGGAACCTCGTCGGTGTCGAAGAGACGCAGGACGTCGGTCGTAGTGTCGTGCAGGCCAGCCAGGAACCAGGTGTCCTCGGGGATCGCGATACCCCGCTCCGCCAAGCCCTGCCGCACGGCGCGGTCGTTGAGCAGGGCGGCCACCACCCGGGCGCTGGCCTCGCCGGTCTGGCCGGCGCAGGCGCCGCAGTCGAGGCCGGTGGCGTGGGGGTTGTTCACCGTGGTGCTGCCATGTCCGGCCAGCAGCACCAGGGGGGCGAAGCCCGCGGTCATCGCCATGGCGCGCAGGATGCGCTCGGCATGGTCGAGCCGCTCCGCCTCGGGGATCCCCGAGGCCCCGTGCCCGCTTATGTGCCCGGTCTCGCACTGCCCCGGCGGGACGGCCTCCAGGGTCGGCCCGGTGCGTGTCAGGGTCTCCGGGTCCAGACCCTGGCTGTGCGGGTCGGGGACCGGGCGGCTCCAGCCGAAGCTGTCGGTGACCAGCTTGGGGGCGTACATCAGCCCGGCCGACTCGACGAACGAGAAGCAGGAGGCGGCGGAGAGCTTGAAGCCCTTCCACGCCTTGAACAGACCGAGGCGCAGCCGTCGCTGCGCCTGCACGCCCTCGCGGTCCCCGGCCTTGACCCGCTCGCAGATGCGGTAGGCGGGGTTGAAGATCACCGGCACATGGCTGCGGGCAACCGCGGAGCCCAGGGGTACGTGCTCGATGAAGATGCCGAAGAAGCCGGCGAAGCCGATGGTCTGGACCCCGGGCGCCACGGTCTCGAGCGCGCGGCGGAAGACCTCGGAGCGCACATCGATGCAGAACGCCGCCTGAACCGCCGGGCGGGCCGCGGGCCGGTCCGGCACGCGGGCCAAACCGGCGATCACGCGGCGCTGCAAGCCGATCTCCATCGCCACGAGCAGGATGCGGTCGATCTCAGCGGAGGCCTGGCGCTTGGCGGACGGCGGTCGCATGCTCGCCGCGAGCATGTCCTGCCAGCGGGCCGCCAGCGCGGGCGAGCGTTTCTCCTCGAAGAGCAGCATGTCCCACATCAGGCGGATGGCCAGGAGATCGACGATGGAGTCGTCGCGGCTGCCGACCAGCTCGGCCTGCCAGCGCAGATACCGGGTCCAGGCCGCCCAGCCGCCGACGCTCATCAGCGAGGCGTGCAGGTAGCGCTCCACCGCCGCATCCGGGATGCCGAGCCGCTCGATGGCCAGTGCGATGGCGCCGCGGGGCTCCGTCGGCAGACGGGCCACGGCGCGGCGAAAGTCGCGCAGTCCCATCAGCGCCGGGCTGTGGTCGATGCCGGCGGCCTTGCGCCAGGATGGGTAGAGCGGGAGCTGACGCCAGGGCATGGCGACGAGCGCCTGGCCCAGGTCGAAATGGGCGGCGCAGTGCAGGCTGATGCGCTCGGCGACGAAACTCGACCAGAGGCCGCCCTCCACCCGCTCCAGCACCTCGCTCACCGGGGCCATCCCGAGCCGCGGCTCGGGCGCGGGGGCGGCCAGTGTGTGCTCCACGGTGTCGGCATCCAGGTGGCTACCGCAGCGCTCGAGCGCGGCTTTGAGGTCATTCCGGCCGATGCGCCCGCTGGCCAACTGGTCGCGGTAATAGCCCCGCGACATGTAGAGACCGGTGCCGGTGATCCGCGCCAGGACGTCGGAGGCGTCCTGAAAGCCGAGGTCCCGCAGCCCGAAGAAGGGGTTCACGGCGACAAAGTTCTTCAGCGGCCACAGGGGGGCAATGCGCTCGCAGGCGGCATCGATACGCCGATCCAGCTCGGCGGCGTCGATGATCGGGGTGGGCGCCGCCGGCTGGTCGGCGCTGGCCGGCACGCTCGCCGCCGGGACTGCGGATTTCGTCGGGATGGTGGCGTCGTTAAGGGTCATGATCAGGCTCCGGGGGAGGTGACTGGAGCGAAGGGGGCAGGCGGCGTCCCGGGCGCGGGCAGCGGGCCCGGCCAGATGCGCTCGATCAGCCGGGTGATGTACACGTCGATGTAGAGGCCGTTGTAGAGGTGCATGTAGATCCCGTCGCCCAGGAACGCCGGGGCCTGTTTGAGCACCTGCTGGAAGACCAGCAGGACCAGGAACACGCCGACAAAGGCCTGGGCCAGCCAGACCTGGAAGGGCCCATCCGCATCCTGAACCGGCAGGACGCTCCCCTGCAGGGCCGCATCGAACAGGGCGTGCAGGGTGAAATAGGCCACCGCGACCACCGCACTCAGCGCCAGACCGCGGCGCAGGAAGTCCTCGCCGCGCATCACGCCAGCCATCTGCAACAGCAGTTGAGTCACGGCGATGACCACCACCGTACCGGCCGCCAGGTGCGCCGGCTGGTGCCCCGCGGTGACGCCGAAGGCGGCGCCCACCGCCAGCACGATGAGTCCGCCGCCGGCTAGCGCCGACAGTAACCGCAACGGCCCAACGCCTGGGGATGCATGGGGGAGTACCGGCGCCCGAAAGGCGTCCACCCCGCTGCCGGAGGCGAGAAAGGCATGGGCCTTGTAGAGCGAGTGGGCCACCAGGTGCAGCATGGCCAGGCTATAGAGACCCAGGCCGCACTCCACGAGCATGAAGCCCATCTGCGCCGTGGTCGACCAGGCCAGCGAGATCTTGATATTGGTTTGGGTGAGCATGACCAGGGAGGCCAGTGCCAGGGTGAACAGACCGATCACCGCCAGGACACCCATGGCGAGTGGTGAATGGGACATGACCGGGCTCATGCGAATGATCAGGAAGGCACCGGCGTTGACGATCCCCGCGTGCAGCAAGGCAGACACCGGCGTCGGGGCCTCCATGACCTGGAGCAGCCAGCCGTGGAAGGGGAACTGGGCAGACTTCAGCACCGCGGCGATCACGATCAGCAGGGCCGCGATCTCGAGCGCAATCGGCACCGGCCCCGCCATGGACGCAAGGATGCGGAACAGCTCGTCGAACTGCAGGGTGTTCAGGGTGAGGCCGATGAGGAGGACCGCGACCAGCAGACTCAGGTCCCCGACGCGGCTGGCGACGAACTTCTTGTGGGCGGCCAGCACGGCGGCCGGGCGCTCCGGATAGAACATCAGAAGCTGGTGCAGGCACAGGCTGGTCGCGATCCAGGCCAGGGCGAACATCAACAGATTGCCGGAGACGATCAGGGTCAGGATGGCCGCCAGGGTCAGCGCCAGCCACTTGTTGAAGCGGCCCCGGTTGGGGTCCCCGTCCAGATAGTTGTACGCGTAGCGGGTGACGATGGCACCGATGAAGGCCACCAGCATCAGCATGATCACCGTCACGCTGTTGACATAGGTGCCCAGCGTCAAGGCCCCCAGGCCGCCGGGCAGCTCGACCCGGTAGAAAATCCAGGCATAGGTGCCTTCAAACGGGTAGGCCGCTGCTGCCAGCAGTGCGCTGACGAACGCCAGCCAGGCGGCGGCGCCGGAGAGGCGCGCCATCAGTCCCGGCCAGGCGTTGGCCCAGGCGGCCGGCACCAGGCCGACCGACAGCAGGAGCAGCGGTGCGGCCAGGACCAGGCCGTGGGTGGGGCCATCAGGCAACATGGCGGCCTCCCCCGGCGGCCTGGAGCGCCCGTGCGGACCGGTCAGTGCAGAGAAGCTGAGACGACGGCCGGCCGCCGCCTGGCCCGGCCGCCCGCGGGTGTGGCGGGATGGGAGATTGGCTCATCCTGGGGCTCCTCTGTGGCTGAAAACAGTGGCGGCCGCAGGGATCTGCACCGCCCATGGCAGAGGAGTCTAGGGCGGCCGATCCAGAAAAAATAATGAATTGTCATCATGGAAACGATAACCTTAAGGCTATCGTTTTCCGAGTGAGGGACCGGCCATGATGCATGTCACCCTGCGCCAACTGCGGACCTTCGAGGCCGTTGCCCGGTTGCGCAGCTTCTCCCGGGCGGCCGAGGAGATGCACGTCACCCAGCCCACGGTGTCCAAGCAGATTCGTCTGCTGCACGAGCAGGTGGGTCTGCCCCTGCTGGAGCAGTTGGGCAAGAAGGTCTTCCTCACCGAGGCCGGCCAGGAGCTCTTCGCCACCTGCGCCGACTGGCTGGACACCTGGGGCCGCTTCGAGCAGACCATCGACAATCTCAAGGGCCTCAAGCAGGGGCGCCTGCGGATCGCCGCGGTCACCACCACCAAGTATTTCATGCCGCGTATCCTGGGCCCCTTCTGCGCCCGGTACCCCGGCATCGACATCGCCCTGGAGGTGGTGAACCGCGACCGGCTGCTCGACCGCCTGACCCGCAACCAGGACGACCTCTACATCATGGGCGTGCCGCCGGAGGGCCTGGATACCGAAAGCGAGTCGTTCATGGACAACCCGCTGATCGTGCTGGCACCGATCGCCCATCCGCTGGCGGGGCGCCGGAGGATCCCGTTCGCCGAGCTGGCGGCCGAGCGCTTCCTGGTGCGCGAGCAAGGCTCGGGCACCCGCATGACCATGGAACGGGTGTTCCAGGAGCGCGGCACGCCGCTACGGATCAAGATGGAGCTGGGCAGCAACGAGGCCATCAAGCAGGCCGTGGCGGGCGGTCTGGGTCTGGCCATGCTCTCGCGCAGCACGCTCGATCTGGGTCCCAGCCAGAGCGGGCTGGCCGAACTGGACGTGGAGGGCTTTCCCATCGTACGCGCCTGGTACGTGGTGCGGCCCAAGGGCAAACAGCGCTCGGTGGTGGCCGCCACCTTCCTGGAGTTCTTGCGCGGGCATGTGCAGATCTTCGTCAGCGGCCAGTATCATGGGCCCGGGAATTGAGTTTCGGCCTTGGGTCATGGTCCCGGCCATGGGCCCGCGGGCCTCGATCATCGTTCCGGCCGGAACCGGGCAAACGCCCGGGCACTGGGGTGCGGCGCTCCCAGCGGACCGGCGGACTTGACGTGATGCCGGGTTCGGGCTAAGCCTATAGCGACGGCGGAACAACTTCAGCAGGGGGAATCTCCGATGGCCCTTCATCATGCGCGCGTCGCCGCACTCGGCATCCTGTCCTTCCTTGGCCTGAGCGCGGGCGCCGAGGCGAGCTATAGCGAAACCTGGAACGACCCCGGGGCGGGCGCGAACCGCTGGTACTACTTCCAGGCGGGCGCACCCGACAACGGGGACGTCCCTCTGGCGTGGACGGCAAGCGGCGGTGTCGACCCGGCACCGAGCGGCTTTGTCAGCGCGGACCTTGGCGCCGCGACGACCTGGACGCCCACCGGGGCGGGAAACTACTTCCTCGCGTATACCTACCGGTCGCACCACCCGCTCGACCTCACCCTTGCCCCCTGGGCTGAGATCGCACTCAAGGACGGCGGGGGCCTGGACCTCGGCGGCGGCACCCTGCGCTTCTGGATCGGGGACTTCGACGACCCAAACGGCCCGAACCCGCCAGCCGCGACCTACTCGTTTTTCTATCTCGACCTGCCCCTGGCCTACGGGACCGCGGGGTGGGTCACGAACAGCATCGACACCACCGCCTATTCCTGGGTCCAGTTCGCGAACCAGAATGGCCGCCCGGTCGGGGACCTGCTCAGCGATCCGCAGCAGTGGGGCATTGGGCTCTTCGGCGCGACCAATACCCCCGGCGGCACCCTGGCCCTGGACAATTTCATACCCTCCCCCGCCCCGCTCGCCCTGATCGCACTGGGGCTCGCCGGTCTCGGCTGGACCCGGCGCCGCGATCCGCTCGCGCCCACCGCCGCCGCCTAGCGGCTTTCCCGGCGGCGCGGGTGCTTGCGCTCGCGACGCCTGGTGGGGCGAGACGCGCGGCTGAGGTGGCGCTGACCTGGCCATCCTCGTCGGCACCCAGACCGGCACGCGCGCCCCTGTTTCCCCGTCAGAAGGGACCGCAGGCGGCTTTTCCGTCAATCTGTTAGTCTCTGTAAAGATCGGCAGCACGATCGGCAGAGCGCAATGTTCCTTGACCCTTCCGCAATGGAGCCCATGCTCCCCGGCCGCGACGGCGACCTGGGGGACCTGGCCGATCTCGCCTTGGACCTGGTTTCCGAGTCCGCCCAGGCCGCCGGGCGGCTGCACCCGCTCACCGAGGCGACGCTGCGCGACCTGCTGCGCACCATCAACAGCTACTACTCCAACCTGATCGAGGGCCATCGCACCCACCCCATCGACATCGAGCGGGCCATGCGCGCCGACTATGCCGCGGAGCCCGCCCGGCGCGCGCTGCTGGCGGAAGGGCTCCTGGTCTGCGACAGCGCCAAGGGACCGGTGCGCCTGGGGCTGCCGATGGCGGCGGTGCCCTATCTGTTTCCGGGGGTGTTTCCGGCGGAGGGCTGACCGTAACGGTCGCGCAGCGACGCTGTGGGAGCGGCTTCAGCCGCGACGAGACCTCGCGGGTGACCCGAGCGTCGCGGGTCACCGCGCCCTTGGGTCGCGGCTAACGGCCATGAGCCTAAATCCGGCAATTGCTCTCACAAAGACACAAAGAACACAAAGAAGAACGGATCATTGAATCCGGTGGGCAAATCACCGCCCAGGTGATCTCCGCGACCGACATATCGCTTTGAAATTCTTTGTGATCTTTGTGTCTCTGTGAGAGAACTGCTCTTTCCAGGATGAGGGGTTGTCCGTCACCCCGGGACCTGAAAGTTCCTTGTGGGAGCGGCCTGCGGCCGCGATGCGGCGCCGCGGCGAACGCCGATGCCGCGCTGCTCACGCGACCCGTCGCGGCTGAAGCCGCTCCCACAGCGTCGCTGCGCGACTTTCACGGCTGCCACCGGGGGCTTTCGTGTTCAGACCCGTCGGTTGGGCCGATGAAGGAGGCCCGACAGTGCGCGGGTTACGCGCGATTCCTTGTTGGGCTTCGTTCCTCAGCCCAACCTACGGTCCTGGTTCGGACGCGAGTGGCTCTCCAAGACTCGGCTGCCTAGTCCGGCCAAGACCGACCCGCCGGCTGTCCCGAGGAGCAACCCGAGGACCAAGCCCCCGAACGTTTGGTCGAGTCTGAGCCAAGCGAGGTAGACACCGCCGAAGAGTGCGCCGACAAGCGCGCCGACAAGCGCGCCGGCCGGCACCGACCAAGGGGCTTCCCGGCGAAACTCGACCCAGGACCAATAGATCCGCTCCATCGGCTCGATGTGCTGTGAACTCCTGGCGGGAGAAAAGACCAGGTCCGCAAGAGTTCCGAACCCGGCACAGGCGATCACCACCCCGATCCAGTCCGGCGACTTCCCAACCGGCAGCCATTGCGCGAGACCGATCGACCCGACGAAGCCAAGGCCGACGATCACGCAAAACAGCGCCACAACCGCCACCCACACCGCCGTCAGCCCCCACCGTCTCCCCCAATCCGGCTGCAAGTCCTCGATCCGAAAGACGCTGAGCCCATGTCGCCGCATCTACCCGGCGAGCCAGACCAGATAACCCCGGGGCTGCGCCTGCGACCAGCGCGCCCCGTCCGGCGGCTTGCGGGTGAAGACCCGCTCCAGGTAGGCGGCGAAGAGCGCGTCGCGGCGCCCCGCCGCACCGTCCGCGCCGGGCGCTGATCCGGGATCGGACGCGGTGCCCGCGCCTGCCCCGGGCGACGACTCGGCGAGGATGGCCGCGCAGGTCAGCCCCTCGTAGGTCAGGCTCATGACATTGAGCATCAGCGGGGTCTCGGCGAGCCCGGCGAGTTCCCGGTCGGCGGCGAGCGCCTGGCGCAGCCCGGCGAGCGCGGGACCCGCGTCGCGCAGATAGCGCTCGATCTGGCCGCGGTCGAGCGGCAGGATCGCCAGCGCCCCGCGGAGTTTGAGCGCCGGCAGCGCCCGGTATTCCCGGCTGCGGCAGCAGACCGCGATCGGGGTCAGCCCATGGGCGGCGCGAAAGGCGTCGATGGCCGCGGCGCAGTCGGCGCGGCACTCGGCGCGCACCTCGTCCAGGCCGTCGAGCAGCGGCAGTACCCGGTCGCGCGCGACCCAGTCGGCGCCGATCTTGCGGGGGATCTCGTGCCAGCGCCACAGTTCCTCGGCGAGCCAGGCGTCGAGCGGCAGGCGGGACAGGGCCCAGGTGGAGAGGTTGAGGACCACCGGCACCGGGTGGGCCTGATCCGACCCGGGGTCCGACCCAGGGGTCCGAACCGGCATCCGACTCCGCGCGCGCGAGGAGGGCACGCGCCAGCGTCAGCAGCTCCACGGACTTGCCCGCGCCCGGCTCGCCCAGGGTCAGGAGTGCACCGCCGACCTGGTCGAAGACCTCCGCGGTCGGGGTCTCGGGCGGCAGGGGGCGCGGACCCTCGCCCGGGCGCTCCAGGTCGCGTCCCCAGGGGACGGGCACCGCGCCCGGCTCGCTCCGGCGCCCCAGCGCGATCAGGACCTGGGCGTAGAGCGAGCCCGCGAGCCGCTCCTCGACCTCCTGGGCACAGCGGCGGCGCAGGATCGCAAGCCCCCGGCGCTCCTCCGCCAGGGCGCGCTGGATCTGCGCCGCATCGTTGGCGGGGCCGGGGCGGGCGATCGTCGCGAGTAAGGTCATCAGCGCAAGGGCGATCTGAATCGCCGAATCCAGGCTTTGCGCCTGGTCGCCGTGGGCATCGAGCCAGACCATGAAGGGCGGTGCCCACCAGAAGGACGACACGAAGGCCGTTGCCAGCGCCGCGACCAGGACCCACCGCCAGGAAGAGAGATCGCGCATCGTCCGCTCCGCCGATCAAGGGTGGGCCGATTGTAGCAAGCGGGGAAGGGTTACCGGTGAATTCTTGAGCACGCAGAATGCGTATCGGGGACCGGCCAGGGTTTCGTACGCTTCTTGCGATCACACAAGAAACCCGGCTGGTCGGTCACGGCCATGGAAGGTCGTTCTGCCACCCCGGGAGATGAAAATCCCCCGTGGGAGCGGCCGGAGGCCGTTCCCAGGCCTTGGTCATAGCTCCGGCCGCCCGGGCGGCGGTTGGCGCCCCGCTGTAGGTCGGCCTTCAGGCCGACCGGGGGCGCCGCGGTCGGCCTGAAGGCCGACCTACAAACCGGTGGCCGGAGTGATGATCAAGGCCGCTGGTCCGCGCTGCGGACTGGTCATAGCTCCGGCCGCCCGGGCGGCGGTTGGCGCCCGCTGTAGGTCGGCCTTCAGGCCGACCGGGGGCGCCGCGGTCGGCCTGAAGGCCGACCTGCGGGCCGGTGGCCGGAATGATGATCAAGGCCGCTGGTTCGCGCAGCGGACCCTACAGCGCGGGCGAGCGCAGGCGCAGGCCATCGCGCAAATTCAGACCGAGCAGCGTGATGTTGACGGCGCCCGCGATCAGTTCGAGCCCCTGGACGGTATAGAAGGCGCCGTCGAACGCGCCCGACTGGGCCTTGAAGGACAGAAAGAGCGCGCTCGGGACCAGGATCAGCAGCCCGTTGGCGGCAATGAAGGGCATACGTCGGCGCTTGCGCGCGATCAGTGCCCCGGTGCGCTTGCGCCCGAGCGCGAAGCCGGACCCGCCGACCGCCGCCAGCGCCGGGATCAGGAGCAAAAAGCCCCAAGGGATGGCGGTCTTGACGGCGACGACGGTCGCCGTCGCGCCGAGCGTTTCGGCCAGCACCGTGGCCATCCAGAAGGTCAGGATGGTCAACAGGGCGAGCGCACCGGCGAGGGGGTGAAGGCGTTTCAACATGGGCGTGGCTCCAGCTAAGCGGGAAAGATAGCACACTATATATCATTGCATACTAAGCTATGCAAGTGTTAGCTTGGGGCATGAGCTTTAACAAAGACGACTCCGCGGGCTATCTCGCCAACCACCTGGCGCGGCTGTTCGCACGCGAGCTTCAGTTACGCATCAAGCCTTTGGGTCTGAGCACCGGGACCTTCCCGGCGCTCTTGGTGCTGTGGGAGGGTGACGGCCTGACCCAGCGTGAGCTGATCGAGCGCCTGGACATCGAGCAGCCGACCATGGCCAACACCCTGGCGCGCATGGAGCGCGACGGGCTGATCGAGCGCCGCAAGGACCCGGCCGACGGACGGATGCAGCGCATCTGGCTGACGGCGGCGGCGCGCGCGCTCGCGGGCGGCGCGACGGCGGCGGCCGAAGCGGTGAACGCCCAGGCGCTCGCGGGGTTGGCACCGGACGAGCGCGCGGTCTTCCTCGAACTGGTCCGCAAGGTCATCGCTGGGCTGCAGCGAGAGGCCAGCGCAACGGGGGAGCAGGACACCGCGCCCTGAGCCACGGCGCGGACAGGGGCGACCACCCGCCGGACGTTGAGCGCCGCCTGATGGGCATCCGGTGGAGCGCCGTAGGGCGGATGCCCGCAGGGCGATCCGCCAGGCCACCGCCGAACATGGCGGAACCGTCGGCGGCGTTCCCCCCTACGCGACCTTCATGCGTTAATCCTGGAAAGATCATTTGTTTCACGCAAAGACGCAAAGACGCAAAGTTTTTCAATGCGATATCTCTGTCGTACGGTTCACCTAACGGGTGACGGGATCATCGCCAGCACATTTCTATTCTTCTTTGCGTTCTTGGCGTCTTTGCGTGAGCAATTGCCGATTCTAGGTCAATTGCAGGTCGGCTCACACCACCCCGAACTCCTCGCGCTGCCCGAGCCAGCGCCGGATCAGCGGCTCCACCAGGTCCGCGTTGTGCGCGAGAATCAGGTCCGCCGCCCGCTGAGCGGCCGCGGTGAGGTGCTGGTCACGCAGCGGATCGGCGACCCGGAACTCCAGGGTGCCGGTCTGGCGCGTGCCCAGGACCTCGCCGGCCCCGCGCATCTTCAGATCCTCCTCGGCGATGCGAAAGCCGTCCAGGGTCGAGCGGATCAGGGTGAGGCGATCACGCGCCGGGGCGCTCAGCGGAGCATGGTAGAGCAGCACGCAATGGCTCTCGCGCGCGCCGCGCCCCACCCGGCCGCGCAACTGGTGCAGTTGCGAGAGCCCCAGGCGTTCCGGGTTCTCGATGATCATCAGGCTGGCGTTTGGGACGTCCACGCCCACCTCGATCACCGTGGTCGCCACCAGCAGGTCCAGCTCGGCCGCCGCGAAGGCGGCCATCACCGACTCGCGCTCCGGACCCCGCTGGCGGCCATGGACCAGGCCCACCCGCACCCCGGGCAGGCCCTCGCCGAGCGCCCGGGCGGTCTCCTCCGCCGCCTGCGCCTGGAGCGCCTCGGACTCCTCGATCAGGGTGCAGACCCAGTAGGCCTGGCGCCCGGCGGCGCAGGCCTCGTGCACACGCGCGATCACCGCGTCGCGACGGGTGTCGGGCAGGGCCACGGTGACGATGGGGGTGCGCCCGGGCGGCGCCCGGGCGATCACCGAGAGGTCGAGATCCGCGTACAGGGTCATGGCGAGCGAGCGCGGAATAGGAGTCGCCGTCATGATGAGCTGGTGCGGCGCCCCGCCCTCCTGCGCGCCCTTCTCGCGCAGGCGCATCCGCTGGTGGACGCCGAAGCGGTGCTGTTCGTCGATGATGGCGAGCCCGAGATCGGCGAAGCGTACCTCCTCCTGGATCAGGGCATGGGTACCGATCACGAGCGGCGCCCGCCCCTGCGCGATGGCGTCGAGGATCGCGGCCCGCTCGCGCCCCTTGTGTCGGCCGGTGAGCCAGACGGGCGCCACCCCGAGCGGCCGGAGCCAGTTGCCCAGGCCCTTGCAGTGCTGCTCCGACAGCAGTTCGGTTGGCGCCATCAGGGCCGCCTGGCGGCCGGACTCGATCGCCTGGAGCGCGGCCAGGGCGGCCACGACGGTCTTGCCGGACCCCACGTCGCCCTGCAACAGGCGCTGCATGGGCAGCGGGCGGCCCAGGTCGGCGGCGATCTCGGCCAGCGCCTGCTCCTGGTCGGGCGTCAACGCGAAGGGCAGGGTCTCACGCAGGCGGCGGCACAGGCTGCCGTCACCGGCCAGGACCGGGGCCGGGGTGCGCAGATGGGCAAGGCGCAGGCGCCGCAGGCTCACCTGATGGGCCACCAGTTCCTCGAACGCCAGGCGCAGAAAGGCCGGGTGGCGGCGCTCCGTCAGGTCCTCGAGGCTGGCCTCCAGTGGCGGGCGGTGCAGATAGGTCAGGGCCGCGCGGAGATCCGGGACATCGAACCCGGCCAGGGCCGCGGCGGGCAGGACCTCGGCCGGGGGCCGCTGCGTCAGCAGGTCCAGGGCCTGGTCGGTCAACCCCCGCCAGGACGCCTGCTGCAAGCCCTCGGTGGAGGGATAGATGGGGGTCAGGCGCGGTTCGCCGGGGGCCTCGTCATCCGGGCCCTGCAAGCGGTATTCCGGGTGGACCAGTTCCAGGCTGTTCGGCCCCTGACGTACCTCCCCGTAGCAGGTCAGCCGCACCCCGGGGCGCAGCGCCGCCACCTGTTGGGGGGAGAAATAGAAAAAGCGCAGCAGGACCCCGGGCGCGGGGTGCTGGTCACCCGTGGCGGCCAAGTCCCGGAGCCAGACCTTGAGCGAGCGCCGCCGGCCGTAGGCGATCTGGGCCTCGCCCACCTCCCCCTGCACCTGCACCTCGACCCCGGGGCGCAGTTCGGCCAGCGGCACCACGCGGCTGCGGTCCTGGTAGCGGACCGGCAGGTGGAAGAGCAGGTCCTGCACGCTGTGGATGCCCAGGCGGGCCAGCCGCGCCGCGACCCGCGGGCCCACCCGTTGCAGGTCGGCGACCGCCAGGCGATCCAGGGGGGCCGCGGGAATGGGGACAGGAGGCTCGGGCATCGCTGGCTTTTACCGGCGCGGGACTGGACAATCGGGGGACGGTAGCATCATTTCTTCCCGGAGGCCCACCGCCATGATCATTCGACCGCCAGGCCGCGGCGTCCCCGGACCGGGTTCCCGCCCGGAGGCCGCGCGATGATCGTCCAACACCAACTGTCCGTCAGCACCCGCGGACGCGGGACCTACGAGGTCACGGTGCAGGTGCAGCAGCAGGTCCGCGACAGCGGTGTCCACACCGGGCTCTGCCATTGCTTCGTCCAGCACACCAGCGCCTCCCTGATCCTGTGCGAGAACGCGGACCCGACGGTGCGCCGCGACCTGGAGGCCTTCCTGCAAGGCCTGGCCCCCGACGGGGACCCGCGCTACGAACACCAGGACGAGGGACCGGACGACATGCCCGCCCATCTGCGCACCATCCTCACCAAGACGGAGTTGACCCTGCCGGTCCAGGCCGGCCGTCTGGCGCTCGGGACCTGGCAGGGGGTCTACCTCTACGAGCACCGCAGCCGCGCCAATCGGCGGCTGGTGCTGTTGACGATCAGCGGGGAGGCGGCGTGATGGCTGAGTAAAGAGTCACGAACAGGTGAAACACAATCGTTGTCGTAATCGTAATCGAAGAAGCGCTGCAAATTGGCTTGCGAGAGAATCCTTGGCGCTGCGATAACCTCGATTACGACAACGACAACGACAACGACAACGACAACGGTGAGATAGACATTCCCTAATAGACTTACGGCATTGATTAATGAACGGTAACTTATTATCTTGCTTGGCGCCTTGGCGTCTTGGCGTGAGCAATTCCCGGATCCGGGATGACCGACTCAGGCTCCGCGCAGCGGCGACTCCCCCACCGGCGGGACACCCTCAGCCAGGGTGAGCCGATAGCCGATGCCCCGCACCGGCTGGATGCAGATCTCGGACATGCCGGCCTCCTGCAGCTTGCGGCGGATATGACTCACATGCACATCGGTCGCCCGCTCATCGGGGCTCCAGGATTCGTTGCGACTGAGGTCGGCGCGGTGCACCGACTCGGCCGGCTGGGCCATGAGACAGGCAAGCAAATGGCTCTCACGACCGGTGAACTCGACCCGGGTGCTGCTGCCTTCCAGGCTCAGGCAGCGGTCCGCGGTGTTGAGTCGATAGGGGCCGAGCGTCACAACCTGCTTCCAGTCCCGCCCCCGTCGGCGGCGCCGCAACACGGCGCGGATACGGGCACGCAGTTCGTCGTGATCGAAGGGTTTGGTCACATAGTCGTCCGCCCCGGCCTGAAGCCCGGTGATGCAATCGGACTTGCGCCCGCGCCCGGTGACGATGATGAGCCCGGTGTCGGTGGTCCCGGCCAATTCGCGCGCGATATCCAGGCCATCTTCGGACCCGAGATTGAGATCCAGCAGCACGAGGTCCGCCGCCCCGCGCCGCAGAAAGCGCTTGAGCTCGGCCCCATCGAAGGCGAGTGACACCGCGAAGCCGTCATCGACCAACAGGCGCTGCAGGCTGCGGGCCGTGGGCACGTCGTCCTCGACGATAATGATACGCGGGGTTTCGGTCATGATGGCTGCGAGCGACTCTGAAGTTGGCATCCGACCTGGGCCCGGCCACGGTGGACGATCGCGGCATGGATGTTGACCTGACAACGACGGGCACCGGCACTGTGGGCGGCAATCCGGCCGGTCCGCACCGGCGCCGCGAGGACCGGTCAATTATGGCGCGGCCCGGCGCACTCGGGCGTCCCTTTTTACAACAATTGACAGACGGCCAGGTCGTTTCACGGTTGACCGATGGTTTGAACACGCAACGATTCGCGCTGCCGCAACGCCTGCCGACGCTCGCCCTGCTGGCCGGCCTCACCGCCGCCGCCGCGCTCGGGGGCCTGGTGCACCTGCCCATGGCCTACGGGGTGGACCTGGTGTTCGGCTCCATCTTCGCCATGCTGGCCATCAAGTGGCTGGGGACCCGCGCCGGCGTCCTGGTCGCCGCGGTGGGCGGCGCCTACACCCTGGTCCTCTGGCACCACCCCTATGCCTGGCTGATCATCGTGGCCGAGGCCCTATGCGTGGGACTGCTCCGCACGCACCTGCGCCCGCGCGGCGAGGTCCTGCCCCTGGCCGCCCTGGACGGGCTTTTTTGGGTCGTGCTGGGGATGCCGCTAGTGGCGCTGTGCTACGGCGGACCGCTCGCCATGAGCGGCACCGAGGTCCTGCTGGTCGCGTTCAAGCAGGCCATCAACGGGGTTCTCAACGCGGCCCTGGCCGGGGCGCTCGCGATCGGCATCCAGGGGCTGCGGCGTCGGCCGGTGGCGGCCTCCATCAGCGATTTCCTGTTTGTCACCCTGGTGCTGGCGGTCCTGATGCCCGCGCTGGTGGTCACCATCTGGCAGAACCACCGCCTGACCGAGGCCATGGAGCGCGAGGTCGCCGCGACCCTGGCGCTGGCGATCCGGCTCACCACCGCCGAGTTCGCCGCCCGCCACCCGCCGCCGACCCCAGCGACGGCACGCGACGCCCTGCCCGCGCTGGTCACCCGGATCACGGGGCTCATACCACAAGCGCAGGGGCTGCACCTGGCGCTCGCGGCACCAACGGGCGACCCGCACCACAGCACCGCTGCGCACGCCCTGGCGGAGCCGTCACCGCGGCCCGGACTCCAGGTCCGGGTCGCCGAGCACCCCGGCTACTCGCTCATGGTGCGCTGGCGCAAGGGACATTACCGGATGCAGGCACCCCTGACGCTGGCCGGTCAGCCGCTGGAGCTGGTGGCGGAACTGGCGGCGACCCAGGCCGTGAAGACGCTGCAAGGGGTCCAGCTCGGGGTCTTCTGGCGCCTGGGTGTCATCATCCTGCTCGCCCTGACCGGCGCCTTCTGCCTCAGCCGCCGGATCGGCCAACCGATCGCGGCCCTGGCCGAGGCCGCCCGGCACCTGCCTGCCCGCCTCGCCCAGGCCGACCCGACCCCGCCCCCGCGTCCGAGCCGCCTGCGCGAGACGGCGGACCTCGCCGCCGCCTTTGCGCGCATGGAGTCGGCCCTGCGGGAGAACTTCAAGGCCCTGGCGCAGTCCCGCCAGCGCGAGGTCATCGGCCACCTGGCCGGCGGCGTTGCGCACGACTTCAACAACGTATTGGGTGCCATCGGCAACAACCTGGAATACCTCAAGCGGCTGCTGCCGGCGGACACCGACGGCCACGAGGCACGCGAGGTGCTCGACGAGACCCAGGCCGCCATCGGGCAGGCCAAGGTCGTCACCTCCGGCCTGCTCTCACTGGGGCGGGGCGAGGACCACAGCGTCGGCCCCTGCGACCTGGGCACCCTGGTCGAGGCCTTTGCGCCGCTGGTGCGCCGCCTGCTGCCGCCCGGTATCGAACTGACCCTGGAGTTGGAGCCGGGGGTCGGCGCCCTGGTCAATCCCGCCCTCCTCCAGGCCGCCCTGCTCAACCTGGCACTCAACAGCCGCGACGCCATGGGGGCGTGCGGGCACCTGACCCTGAGCGTGGCGGCGCGGCTGGAACCGCACCCGGAGCCGGCGGATTTGGGGGATCCGGGGCCGGGCGAGCGGGCCGAACTCTGCGTCCGCGACACCGGGGTCGGCATGACCGAGGCGGTACGGGCGCGCATCTTCGAGCCCCTGTTCTCGACCAAGTCCCGCGGCCGCGGGACCGGCCTCGGGCTCTTCATGGTGCGCGAATTCGCCCTGCGCAGCCGCGGCGCCATCCAGGTGCACTCGGTGCCGGGCGTCCGCACCTGCGTGCGTCTCTGGCTGCCCCGCACCCGCCTGCCCGCGGAGGTGCCGCGCCTCCCGGTCGCTGCGGTACTCGAACCCGCCGACGCACCGCCGTCGCCCATGCCGCCCCAGCCGCAGCGGTGCCCGCTCCTGGTCGTCGATGACGACCAACGGGTGCGCAACGCCCTGTCCCGGGTGTTGGAGGCGGCGGGCTACCGCGTCCTGAGCGCCGCAGACGGCGCCGACGCGCTGGACCGCCTGGCCGCGGAACCGACCATTGCACTGGTCCTCTCGGACATCGCCATGCCGCGCATGGACGGACTCGCCCTCTACGGCGCCCTGTGCTGCGGCCACCCGCAACTACCGGTCATCCTCATGACCGGCGACCCGAGCGCGGCGACCGACGCCGCCGCCATGGACCCGGGCGCGCTGGTCCTGCGCAAACCGCTCGACCACCGCGCGCTGGTCGAATTGATCCGCGCGGTGCTGGCTGGCGAGCGCCAACCGCAGGAGACCATGCCTCCCGGGACGGAGTAGGACTCGCCGCGCCGCGGCGGGACGCCTGGGGCCAGCGTCATCACCGCCGCTGACATGGCACGCATCGTCACCCACCTCGGTGAACCACCACGCCTGCCCCGCTGACCAATGCGCGCCCCCCGCCTCGGCCCCTGCCTTCGAGCCGGTGCCCGACTCCGACCTTCTCCGACCACCCGACCCCGAGCCCAAGCCCAAGCCCGACTCTGAACACCATCACTGCATTCTTTGGTAACCCTAGAATCGGCAATTGCTCACGCAAAGACGCCAAGAACGCAAAGAAGAATAGAACTTTGCTGGCGATGATCCCGTCACCCGGTAGGTGAACCGTACGACAGAGATATCACATTGAAAAACTTTGCGTCTTTGCGTCTTTGCGTGAAACAAATGCTCTTTCCAGGAACCGGTTTCCCCCGCGCAGGATGACTGCCTGGAGACCAGGGCGCGGTCGCCCTGAAGGGCGACCGACAGAGGCGGAGGGCGATGGCCGGGATCATGATCGAGGCCGCTGATCCGGGCTTGCGCGGCGTGTCGCTGAGGGAAACCGAGGATGATTGGTCGCGGCAAACGCCGCCGCCCGCTATTTTTTCAGTCCGCCCGCGGGAGCGTCTGCGGCGGTTTTCCCCTGCGGGACATTGCCGGTCATGAATTTCTGCATCATGTCCCAGGACGCCATGGTCCCGGCCATATAGGGTTGGAAGAGCTTCATCGGATCGTAGCCCTCGACCCCGGACATCATCCGTTCGCGGATATCGTTCATCAGTTGGCGCTGGAACTCCTCCACGTCCGGGAGGCCGAACAGATGGCGCATCTCCGCGGGCGTGAGATCGAAATTGACCGTGATCTTCATTGGGAACTCCGGGATGAGTGAGCGAGCGTGACGACTGGGCGGTAGCGGCGAGGCCCCCACCCGGGGCGGGCGGCCACCCACTGTGACCGACCCGGGCGGGCGGCGCAAGCCACACCTACGCCGGGGCCTCAGTGTCGGCTGGCCCGCGGGATCGGGTCCGCCCGTTCGGGCTCCTCGACCGCCAGGGTTTCGCGCACCCGCCGCCCGATCAGGACGCAGGCCCGCTCGAAGGCGCGGCGCGCCTCCCGGGCGTTCCAGTCCCACTCCGACGGATGGGCGCTGGCCTCGAGCTGCCAGTGGCCGGTGGTGAGCACGGCGCCGATGCGCACCTCGAGCGTCCAGTCGTGCCAGACCTGCTCGGGTTTGCCGTCCTCCACGAACTCCTGCTCCACCAGCCGCACATAGTTCCCGGCGCCGTCATCCATCGCCAGGACATTTGACAACGCCAGGGTCTCATCCACACAACTGGCCCAGCCCGTATGCACGGCGCTCGCGGCGCCCATCAGGGCGTGGATCAGGAGGGCCGGGGTGGTGGTCAGGGAGAGGGGGGTCTCCCAGTCCGGCTCACCGGCGTCTGGATCGTTGGTCATGTTTGCCCCTGCGATTGCGGCCCCGCCCCGCGCAGGCCCGCCAATGGCCCCAGTGTAAGGGCCCGCAGCGCGGCAAGACAATGCACGCGGGCCGCGGTATGGTGCACGAAAGCCCTGGCGCAGCGGTGAACAGCGATGAGAGTGGTGGTGTTTTCGGACGTGCAGGCCAACCTGCCGGCCATGCAGGAGGCGGTGGAGGCGATCCTGAACTGGCGCCCGGACCTGGTGATCATGGCCGGGGACCTGGTCAATCGGGGGCCTAAGAGCCTGGACTGTCTGGAGTTGTTCGATGAGTTGCGGCGCACCCGCGGCTGGCTGCCGGTGCAGGGCAACCACGAAACCTATATCCTAAAATGCGCCGGCGAGGCCCCCGCCACCCCCCTGGACGCGGAACTGCGCCGCTTCGCCGACTGGACCCAGGCCCAGTTGCAGCCGCGCATCGCCGCCCTGACCGGCTGGCCGGACCACCTGTGTTTCGATGCCGGGGACGCCGGGGCGGAGCCCGCCGGGAGCTGGGTCCACGTCACCCACGGGACCATGGCGGGCAACCGGGATGGGATCGGCCCCGGGACGCCGGACGCGGCGCTGCGCGGCAAGCTCCCGCCGGACGTCGCACTCTTCGTCACCGCCCATACCCACCGACCCCTGGAGCGGGTGCTCGACGGAACCCCGATCCTCAATGTGGGGTCCGTCGGCTCGCCCTTCGACGGGGACGTGCGGGGGAGCTTCGCCCGGCTGGAGTGGCGGGGCGGGCGCTGGCACCGGGAGATCGTGCGCTTCGCCTATGACCGGGCGCGCGCCGACCGCGACTTTCTTACCTCGGGATTCATCGAGGAGGGCGGGCCACTGGCACGCATCCTCTATGAGGAATGGTTCCAGGCGCGGCCCCTCATGCCGCAGTGGCGGCGGAATTTCGAGGCGGCCGTCCTGGCGGGCGACCGCGCCCCGGGGCCGGCGGTCGCGGAGTTCCTCGCCCAGGTCGGCACCCACCACCCATCAGCCTAGATAAAGAGTTCCCATGGCCGACACCGACAGCATCGCGCGCCTGCTCTTCGAACACACCGCCATCCGCGGCAACCTGGTCCACCTGGACGCCAGTTGGCGCGCGGTGCTGGACACCCACCCCTATCCGCCGGGCGTGCGCGTCCACCTGGGGCAGGCCCTGGCGGCGGTCGCCCTGCTCAGCGCCACGATCAAATTCGACGGCTCCCTGATCCTCCAGGTCCAGGGCTGCGGGCCCCTGCGCACCCTGGTGGTGCAGGCGACCAGCGCCCGTACCCTGCGCGGCATCGCCCGCTGGGAGGGCGAGGTCCCGGTCGGCGCCGACCTCGCCGCGTGCTGCGGCACCGGGCGCCTGGTGCTGACCATCGAGCGCGGCGCCGGGGAGCCCTACCAGGGCATAGTCCCGCTGACCGGGGCCGGGGTGGCCGAGGCCCTGGAGCACTATTTCGAGTCCTCCGAGCAGCTCCCCACCCGCCTGTGGCTCGCCGCGGACGATCAGCGTGCCGCCGGGCTCCTGTTGCAGCGCCTGCCGGGCACACACCGGGACCCGGATCAGAGCAAGGACCAGCACGCGGACCAACGCGACGACCAAGAGGAGGACTGGCGCCGGGTCGGACTGCTCGCGGCCACCGTCACCCCGGGCGAACTCCTGGGGTTGAACACCCTGGACCTGCTGCACCGGCTCTATCACGAGGAGGACGTGCGGCTCTTCGAGTCGGAGCCGCTCGCCTTCCGCTGCGGCTGCTCGCGCTCGCGCATCGAGGACATGCTGCGCACCCTGGGCGAGCACGAAGTCCAGTCCATGGTGGCCGAACAGGGCGCGGTCACCGTCACCTGCGAGTTCTGCAACCGCACCTATCACCTGGACGCGGTGGATGCCGGCCAGTTGTTCGTGCACAGCCCCCGCCAGCCCCCCTCGGCGGCCCCTCACTAGGCGTGTCGGAACCCCCATGCAACTGCTCCAACCACTCCTGGGCCTGGCCCTGATCATCGCGTTCGCCTGGGCTCTGAGCGAGGACCGGCGCGCCGTCGCCCCGCGGCTCGTCCTCGGCGCCCTGGCCCTGCAGTTCTTCTTTGCCGCCGTACTCATCAAGCTGCCCCCCGCCCAGCACCTCTTCATGGCGCTGAACGACGGCGTCACGGCCATCCAGCGGGCGACCGAGCAGGGAACCACGATGGTCTTCGGCTACCTGGGCGGCGGACCCACCCCCTTCGATCTCGTCCACCCGGAGCACAGCTTCGTGCTGGCCTTCCGCGCCCTGCCCCTGCTGCTCGTCATCAGCGCGCTGTCCGCACTCCTGTTCCACTGGCGCATCCTGCCGCTGGTGGTGCGCGGCTTCGCCTGGGTCCTGCGGCGCACCCTGGGCACCGGCGGGCCGCTCGGGCTCGCCGCCGCCGCCAATGTCTTCGTCGGCATGACCGAGGCGCCGCTCTTGATCCGGCCCTATCTCGCGGGGCTCTCGCGCAGCGCCCTCTTCGGGGTCATGACCTGCGGCATGGCCACCGTGGCCGGGACCGTCATGTTCCTCTACGCCGGCATCCTGGGCCCCGTGATCCCGGACGCCATGGGCCACATCCTGATCGCCTCCATCATCAGCGCCCCCGCGGCCCTCCTGATGGCCGGCCTGCTGGTCCCCGCGACCCGCGGCGACGACCACCGCGACCCGGTGCCCATCACCCCGGAAACCACCGGGGCCATGGACGCCATCACCCGCGGCACCCTGGACGCCATCCCGCTGTGGCTCAACATCCTCGCCATGCTGGTGGTCATGGTCGCCCTGGTCGGCATCCTCAACCAGCTCCTCGGCCTGTTGCCGGCCGTCGCCGGCGAGCCCCTGAGCGCCCAGCGCGCCCTGGGCTGGGTCATGGCCCCGGTGGTCTGGCTGATCGGCATCCCCTGGTCGGAGGCGACGACCGCGGGCGCCCTGATGGGGGTCAAGACGGTCCTGAACGAACTGCTCGCCTACCTGCAACTCGCCGCCCTGCCGCCCGGGGCCTTGAGCCCGCGCAGCGCGCTCATCATGACCTATGCCCTGTGCGGCTTCGCCAACTTCGGCAGCCTCGGCATCCTCATCGGCGGACTGGGCGCCATGGCCCCGCAGCGGCGCCACGAGATCGTCGGGTTGGGGATGAAGTCCATCCTGGCGGGGACGCTGGCCACCTTGATGACGGGGGCAGTGGTGGCGGTATTGATCTGAGCGGCGGTGTGACCCTGATCATTACCCCGGCCATCGGCCTATGCCAATGTAGGTCGCCCTTCAGGGCGACCAGCCGAGGCCGCGGACTCTTGGTCGCCCTGAAGGGCGACCTACACCTGTCCGCGGCCGGCATTATGATCAGGCCGACGGTGTTAGACTTCAGGCAATCTTTCGGCACTGATGCCACCGGCTCACGCGAGAGTAACGCGTGGATCGTCCCTGAACATCGGCAAGACGCAAACAAGCATTCACATGGCTGAACTCTCACTGGAGCGCGTGCGCATCGACGGGTTTCGCGGCCTGCGCGGTCTCGATCTCGACGGACTCGGGCGGGTCAATATCCTGGTCGGGGCGAATGACTCGGGTAAAACCAGCGTGCTCGAGGCACTATCTGTCTTATGTAAACCATTCGACCCCTGGGAATGGCATGCGATGGTCAGGAGACGAGATTTTGGGGGTCTCGATGAGACGATCATACACTCGCTGCGCTGGTGCTTCACCCAAAGTAGCGGACTGTCCGAGCCGGAAGATCTGTTCTCTGGCCGTTGCGAGTTCGCGTGCGATGGCCAGTTTCCGTTACGCAAACTCGCTGTCGCTTATCACGAATGCATCGATCAACGCGCTGCGGTTGAAGAGTACCTTAGCGAGCGGCTGTATCCGGCCCCTCTAATCGCCGCAGATGTGGATCAGGTGACCGAGCAGTCGGTTTCGACATCGCTGAGGTCGCAGCAAGGAGCGCCGCCAGCACCCATAGCAGCTAAATCGCCGCCACCGCGGCAGGGACAAGGGACATTTCTGGCGGCTGACCTGATTAACGACGTCACTTGGGATTGCGCTGCGGGCGCCACTTCGTCCCATGGAAATCGGCCCCCAGATGGGCAAGTCATTGCGTTTCGCATATGGGAGGACGGTCTCGGTAGAAGTTCTTTTCGGGGATCATCAGCGTCGTTAATGTGTGAGTCACTGACCCCATACTCACACCAAATCAATCGCTTCCAGGTCAGATCCCTATCGAAGCAGATTATCCGGGATGAATCGGATCAGGCTTTGGATATGCTCCAAAGCTTCGACCCCGACGTGATGGCAGTCCAGGTTCTCTCGTTGCGTGGCGATCGTCCGGCGATCTATCTAAAGCATCGCCGCCTCGGCTGGGCACCCCTGTCGGTGTTCGGCGACGCCATGCGCCGCTGCGTGTTGCTCGCCGCGACCCTGCCCCGGCTCAAGGACGGCGGGCTCTTGCTGGTCGATGAGGTGGAGACCGGCATCCATGTCAAGGCCCTGGGGCGGGTCTTCCAATGGCTGATCGAGTCCGCGCGGCAATTGAACGTGCAGGTCTTCGTCACTACCCACAGCCTGGAGGCGCTCGACGCGATCATCCTTGCCCCGTCCGCACAAGACGGCGATGTCGTCGCCTTCCAACTCTCCCGCACAGACGAATCCACCGTAGCGAAGCGCTACGCCGGCGATCTCTTGAAACGCCTGCGCCAGCAGCGCGGTCTGGACCTGAGGTAAGCCATGCGCCACTTTGGCTATCTGGTCGTCGAGGGTCCGCATGATGTCGAGTTCGCGTATCGCCTATTGAGCCCGTTTGGATTGGAGCGGATACGTCATCTCAGCACGCTGGACCCGCTGTTCGTGCCGCTGGTCCCGACGGACTACCCGCCGGACGACGACCTCCAGAAGCGGATGCCGGTCCCGCTATTCCTGCAGAGCGCCAACCACGCGATTGCCCTGCACTCCGCCATCGGCGACTCCCGTTTAATCGAGACGGTCGAAGAAAACGACGCGCGGCTTGGCCGTAGCGCCATCAGCGGCATTGGCATACTCCTCGATTCCGACCGGCAAGAGCCCGCGACGCGCTATGCGAAGATCCGCGACGATATGGCAAGAATCGGCTTTGCGCTCGCTGCCACGCCCGGACAGGTTGCCGCGGGAGCAACCCGGGTGGGCGCCTTCGTACTGCCAGACAACAGGACCAAGGGCACCCTCGAAGACCTCTTGCTGGAGAGTGCCGAGGCGATCTATCCAGGGCTGCTCAGCAGCGCCAGGGAGCACATCGATCGGGCCTCGCGGGACGCTGGATTGACCCCGAAGGATCTGGCTGACTTCAACCTGCCGGCCGGTCGCAACAAGGCCACCATCGGCGCCATGGCCAGCGTCCTGAAGCCCGGCAAGGCGGTGCAGACCTCGCTCCAGGACAACCGCTGGCTGCGCGATCAGGCCCTCGCCATCCCCAGGATCGCCGCAGTGCAAACCTTCCTCGCAGAACTGTTCGAGTTGCCCGCAGTCCCGTAGGGTCCGCTGCGCGGACCGATTCGACAACGGTCCCGGCCAGTCTCAGGTGCGTCGTGCCACAGCCGCCGACCTCTCACGGCACGGCACGGGCCCATGTATTGAGCCGCCTTTCCGCTAGACTATCCAGCGAGTCCATCGCCGGAGGTCGCCCTCATGCCCGCACCGACTGACACCGAGGCCCAGCCCCGCTCACTGGACCTGAGCGACACCGTACTCGGCCGCGGCCGGCCGCTGGTGATCCAGCGCAGCCGTCTGGCTGGCTTCCGCCACCACGCCGCGCCCGCCCTGTGGCCGGCCCTGCATCCCGGTGCAACACTCATCCTGACGGCAGAGCAGGACAATCCGCACGATCCCCAGGCGGTGGCGGTCTATTGGCGCGGGCGCAAACTCGGCTATCTGCCGCGCGCGGAGAATCTGGTCGTGTCCCGGCTGCTGGCGCGTCGGCGCACCCTGAGCGCCCGCATTCGGCGCCTCCTGCCGGAGGCGGACTGCGAAGGGCGACTGCTGCTGGATGTCCTCATGCTCTGAGGCGCCCCAAGGTTTGCGGCAACCCGAGCGAATGCGGGATCATGGCGCACGAACCAACCACCGGAGACGACCATGGGCGAGGAGATCCGCGGCTATTGCTGGAATTGCGGCCAGGGCCTGACGCGCCTGGACCTGGGGCGTGAGTCCCCCTGCCCCGGCTGCGACAAGCCGACCCACTGCTGCCGCAACTGTCGGCACTTCAAGCCCGGCCGTCCGAACGAGTGCATGGAGCCCCTGGTGGAGCGGGTGGTGGAGAAGCTCAGGTCCAATTTCTGCGACCTCTTCGAGCCCAATCCCAAGCCCGCGGCGGGCGCCGCCGCCCCTGACCCGGACGCCCTGCGCAAGGCGGCCGAGGCCCTGTTCGGTCAGTGAGCCCGCGCCCCGGAGTTCAAGGCTTGCGCCTTGGCGGTGCGCGAACCGGGCCAAGACGCGGGCCAAGGCGCTAAAGCGTCGCCACGTCCAGTGAGTCGCTGAAGGTCTCGATGCCGAGTTGGTCGGCCACCTGCTGCGCCCGCGGGTCGATCATCGGCGAGATCACGATGAGCCGATTGGCCTTCTGGCCGTGGCGCTGCTCGTAGTAGCGCGCCTTACGCTCGAAGATATACATCCCGGCCTTGTCGATGGACGACTTGAGTTCGCAGATCAGGAGCAGTCCGTTCTTGATGATGATGTCGAGTTCCACCTGATCGGGACGGCCGAAGACGGTGCCGGCATCGTCATACTCGTCCACCCGCATGACGGTGACGCCGAAGCTCTGCTCCAGGATGCCGGCCAGGGCATTGCGGAAGGCCGCCTCCGATTGGGTGCCCCACCGGGAGCCTAGGGCGCCGATGCCGCGCTCATGTTTTTTGGCCTGGGCCATGATCGCCTCATGGACCGCGTCGAACTGGCGCTTGTTCTGGTACCAGCGACGCTCCTGCTCAGCGGAGCTTTCCTTCCACAGGCGACTTTGTTCGGCCATGTGATCCCGCAGGACGGTTTGCTGTTCCGCCCATTTCTGCTCTTGGGCCTCCCACTTACGCTCGTTGGCCTCACGGTCGCGCCGCAACTCGCCCAAGAGCTTCTCGAAGCGATCCTGGGTCTCCAGCCGGTCCGCGAACTGTCCGCGCATCAGGTCCTGGATATAGCCCCGCAGGTCCGGGTCTTCCCGCAGCAGGGCCGGCAGTTCCCGGCGGATCGCCTCTTTCAATGTTTCAGCGTTCATGTGGGTCTCTCGTCAACTCATCGTCATTTCGTAGTCTAGCCCAGGATGCTCGCCCCTTCACACTGGTCCGGCCCCGCGCGCCGGGTCCGACGCCCGCTGCGGTGCTAGACTTCAGGCATGAACAGCCGCCGCGCGTCACTGATTGCCGAGATCGAGTCCGAGGTCCGCCAGACCCGGCAGGAACTCGGTTTCGACCGCCTCGCCCCCGCCGTGCGCGCCGCCCTGTCCGCGGTCCCCCGCCACGCCTTCGTGCCGCCCGCGCAACGCGACTTGGCCTACGCCAATCACCCGCTGCCCATCGGCAAGGGCCAGACCATCTCCCAGCCCTATATCGTCGCCATCATGAGCCAATTGCTCCAGTGCGGCGCCGGGGAACGGGTCCTGGAGATCGGCACCGGCTGCGGCTATCAGGCGGCGGTACTGGCCGCCCTGGGGCTCACGGTCTACACGGTGGAGATAGTCCCGGAACTGGCGCAGCGCGCCCGCACGACCTTGCTGGAACTGGGTTATGACCAGGTGCAGGTGCGCACCGGGGACGGCTGGCAGGGCTGGCCGGAGGCGGCGCCCTTCGCCGGCATCATCGTGACCGCCGCCGCCCCGCGGATCCCCAAACCCCTCCTGGAACAACTGCGGCCGGGCGGCCGGCTGGTGATCCCGGTCGGTGCACCCGAGGCCATCCAGGACCTCTGCGTCTACGTGAAGGGACTGTCCGGGGAGGTCAAGGGACACCGCGTACTGCCGGTGCGCTTCGTCCCGGTAACCGGGGGGCTGGGGCGTCAGGACGCGCCCTGAGCGGGGGCAGTCGCCGCCAACTCCGTCAACGCGGCTTCGAGCCCGATGGCCTCCACCCCCGCGGTCAAGGGGTAGCGGTCTGCCCCGGGGTAGAGGACCCAACTGCGCGCCGGTGCCAGGTCCGCCCGGGCGCTGTGGAAGCCCTTCTCCACCCGCGGGGCCAGCGTCCGCTTGATCTCGATCGCCCAGGGTTCGCGTCCACCCGGCAGTTCCAGCAAGAGATCGACTTCCGCGCCGGCGGCCGTGCGATAGAAACTCGCCTGGGTCCTGGGGGGCGCGACCGCCAGCAGGTTTTCGATCACAAACCCCTCCCAACTCGCCCAGACCACCGGGTGGCCCGCCAATGCGTTGTGGTCAGGGATACCGAGCAGGGCCTGGACCAAGCCGGAATCGCGGACATAGACCTTGGGTGACTTCACCAGGCGCTTGCCATAGAGGCCGAGCCCAGGACCAGGAAGCGGCCGGAGCGCCGCCCCCGCCGCCGACCCTGATCAATGAGCCCACGCAGCGTCTGGAACAGTTCCGGGACCCGGTGGATCTCGTCGAGGATGACCAGCCGGTCCTCGTAGGCGGAAAGAAAGAGCGCCGGATCGGCGAGTTTCGCCCGCTCCTGGGGCAGTTCCAAGTCCAGGTAAAGCGCCCCCGTCTGCTCGGCGATGGTCAGGGCCAGCGTGGTCTTCCCGACCTGGCGCGGCCCGATCAGGGCGACCGCGGCCTGGCGGGCGAGGGCCTGCTCGACGGTTTGGAGTGCGTGACGGGGGAACATCCTTGCAATCTTAAAGCCTCGCTTTCGATTTGCAAGGGAAGCTTGGGTTTGCATCACCCCAACCGGCGATGTAGGGTTGGCTCCACCATCGTCTCGGAGCGACCCCCGATGTATCGAACACAAATCTCGCTCGACCCGGAGCAGCACCGCAGGTTAGGGGAGGAGGCCCGGCGGCTTGGAATCAGTGCGTCCGCGCTGATCCGGCGCCTGGTGACGGAGTACCTGGCGACCCCTGATCCAGACGACGAGGACCCACTCGCCGCCATTACTGGCATCGCCCACGGCGGCGGCGAACCCATCGGCCGCGAACACAACCGCTTCCTTTATGGCGACCGGGCCCGATGAGACGGGTCTTCGTCGATACCGGCGCCTGGTACGCACTGGTCGATGCGGACGACCCGGATCACGGGCGGGTGGCGCCCTGTTTCCGCGAGCATCGGGGCCGCCTGATCACCAGCAACTTTGTTTTCGATGAGGCCATCACCTTGACCCGCTACCGGCTCGGGTGGCCGGTGGCCAGCCGCCTTGGAGCCCAATTGCGCGCAGGTCAGGTAGCCCTCGTTGAGCGTGTGACACCGATTGACGAAGAGGCCGCGTGGGCGATCTTCTCCAGTTACCGCGACAAGTCCTTCAGCTTCACGGACTGCACCAGCTTTGCCCTCGTGAGGCGACTGCGCATCGACCTGTGCCTCGCAATCGACGCGGATTTCCGTTCCTTCGGACTGCACTGCATTCCCGGGCTGGACTGAGGAACTGCAACTGAATATCGAGCATCTTAAGGCTCTATCCAAGAAGGCAAGTGCTGCAAATCCAATTCCAGCACAACATCCCGCGGCGCATCCTCTAGCCTTCCGATGAGAGGCGGAATGCCAGCATCCGGAAAGTTGATCTCGATATCGAAGTACGGGCGACCCGGGAATACTTCAGCCGCTTTCTGCATAGCCTGAACAATGTCGATGGTCCATGACGAGATGCCAGCGCGCGTGGCGTCGATGCGAATAAGGAGAGGCTGGGAGGCTTTGGCGCCGCCACCAATCAAGTTCATCTGGTGATGGTTGTTTAGCGCGTCAAGCGATGCCACAAGGTCCAAGCGTTCCCGTTGGGTATAACGCTGCGTCGCGACAATCATCGCGCTACGTTGTGCCAACCGACAAAATGCGTCCTGCTCGACCAACGTAAGATCCGCGATCGGGTTCTGCGCTAGATCGTGCATATGCGTCATGTCGCCGACAGCAGAGAAGACGAACGAGCGATGAATCAGGCAATGGCGATGCTCGACCGTGTTCGCGTAAACGGCCGCGATGCGCGACCATATCTGATGATCCCCACCAAGTGGCGCGACAGCAACCGTGTGCGCATCTGCCTTCTTAGCCGCTATTGTCCACTTCGCACGAGGGGTCGGGATGTTCAGACCATACTCAATGAGGAGGTCCAAGACCTTCCATGCGGTGCCGAAGAGGAGGGGGCGCAATTCCCGGATCAGGTTGTCTCGTTCGCGCGTTCCTGTATCGTCAATCATGACGATACGGGCCACATTGTTTCGGAGATCATACCCAGCACCAGCACCAGCACCAGCACCCGTTGAGTTTATCACCGGATAGACTATAGCCAGTGTCGCCCGCTCGAACGCACTGGCATCAAGGAATTCCGGAAGCGTGGTAATCATGCGTTTCTATCCGTATGAGCGCGATCAAGCCGCCTGAACGACCAAGCGGTGTTGAGGCCGCGGCAGGGGCAGCCCGATCTTCTGGCAACTCTCCAGGTGCAGATCCAGTGCCTCGCAGGCGTTGGCGAATGCCTGGCTAAGGGTCGCGCCGCTGGTGATGATCTCCGGACAGTCCGGGAAATCGACGCTATAGGCGGGGTCTTGGGGCAGATAGCGGATGTAGAAGACGTAGTCGCGGTAGCTGTGCGTGGTATCGATCATCGCTAAAGAACCAGTGCGGGACGGAATACCCACATCGTTCCGAAAGTTTATTCTGCCGCCGACCCCCGGTAAGGGCTTGCGGGTGCGGGGAAAACCTTCCGGACGGGGCGAATGCCCCGTCCGGCCCGTGGGGGGCGAAGTCCCGTCGTCAAACCGCATATTCCCTGTGTCAGGTCGCGACGCGACGCCCACCGGGCCGCAGAGCGGCCAACACATGGGTGACACCGCGAAGCGGTGTCACTAGAGCCGACTTGGTGCGAAACCCGGTTCGTGGGCGCACTCTCTTGTGACGCCCTTTCAGGGCGAAACGTTCTTATTCCGACAACCCAGGCCGCTGCGCTGGGCTGGTATGACACGCGCTGCGGGGCTCAAATCGCAGCAGATGACCTCATGCCGGTTATCCTATCGAATTAAACCAATCGTTTTTTTCGCCCAGCGGGCGAAAAAAACGATTAGAAACCCATCTTCTCGAAAAAGCTCTTGACCCCATCCACCCAAGTGGATGACTGGGGGCTGTGCCGGGAGCCGCCTTCCTGCATGTGCCCGTCGAACTCCTGCAACAGCTCCTTTTGCCGTTCCGTCAGGTTGACCGGCGTCTCGACCAGCACCCGACAGATCAGGTCACCGCTGACGCTCTCGCGCACCGGTTTTACGCCCTTGCCGCGGACGCGGAACATCTTGCCGGTCTGGGTACCGGGGGGGATGCGCAGGCTGACCTTCCCGTCCAGGGTCGGCACCTCCATGTCCCCGCCCAGGGCGGCCACGACGAACCCGATCGGGACCTCGCAGTAGAGGTGACTGCCCTCCCGGGTGAAGATAGGGTGCTCCTGGACCTGGACCTGGACATAGAGGTCCCCGGGGGTGCCGCCGTGGTCGCCGCGCTCGCCCTCCCCCGCGAGCCGGATGCGATCCCCGGTGTCGACCCCGGGGGGCACCTTGACCGAGAGGGTCTTTTCCTCTTGCAGCCGGCCGCGCCCCCGGCAGTGGGGACAGCCTTCTTCAATGATGTGGCCCTTCCCCCGGCACTGGGGACAGGTCTGCTGGATGGAGAAGAAGCCCTGCTGCATCCGCACCTGACCGGTGCCGCTGCAGGTGGGACAGGTCTTGGGCTTGGTCCCGGGCTTGGCGCCGGAACCGCCGCAGAACTGGCACTCCACCAGGGTGGGGATGCGGATCTTGACATCCTTGCCGGCGACCGCCTCCTCCAGCGTCAGGCTCAGGTCATAGCGCAGGTCCGAGCCGCGGCCGCGCCCGCGCCCGCCGCCGCGCCCGCCGAAGATGTCGCCGAAGACATCGCCGAAGATGTCCTGGAAGGAGCCGCCGCCGAAGTCCCCGGGACCGCCGAACCCGCCCGCCCCGGCCTCCACGCCCGCGTGGCCGAACTGGTCATAGGCCGTGCGTTTCTTGGCGTCAGAGAGGACGTCGTAGGCGAGTTTGATCTCCTTGAACTTGGCCTCGGCGCTGCTGTCGCCGGTGTTGCGATCCGGGTGGAACTTCATGGCGAGACGCCGAAAGGCCTTCTTGACGTCGGCCTCGCTGGCGTTGCGCGCAACTTCCAGGATCTCGTAATAGTCGCGTTTGGGCATGGGCAGTGGTCGGTGATCGGTTGCTAGTAGTCAGTCATTGATCTTTTTGGGCAGCACTGGTAGCAACGGACAGCGCGGACCCCAGGCCCGCGCGTTCTGTCCACTGCTCACTGCCCACTGACGACTATTTCTTGTCGTCCTTGACTTCTTCAAACTCGGCATCGACCACATCGTCCTTGGCGGTACCGCCCCCGGAGGCGTGACCGGCCCCCGCGCCGCCCTCGCCCGGGCCGCCCTGGGCGTCACCCGGGGTTCCGCCCTGGGCATAGAGCCGTTCGGCCATCTTGGCGGAGACGTCGCCCAGTTTCTTGGTGAGCGACTCGATGCGATCCTTGTCCTCGCCCTTCATGGCCTCTTCGAGTTCGTGCAGGGCCGCCTCAATGCCGGACTTCTCACCCGCCTCCATCTTATCTCCAAGCTGCTCCATCGACTTGCGGGTGGCGTGGATCATGCTGTCGGCGTGGTTGCGGGCCGAGACCAGGAGGTGGAAGCGGCGGTCGTCCTCGGCATGGGCCTCCGCATCCTTGACCATCTTGGCAACCTCAGCGTCCGACAGACCCGAGGACGCCTTGACGATGATCGACTGCTGCTTGCCGGTCGCCTTGTCCTTGGCGGAGACATTAAGGATGCCGTTGGCGTCGATGTCGAACTTGACCTCGATCTGGGGCACCCCGCGCGGGGCCAGCGGGATGTCGCTCAGGTCGAAACGTCCCAACGACTTGTTGTCGACCGCCCGCTCGCGCTCGCCCTGCAGCACGTGCACCGTGACCGCGGTCTGGTGATCATCGGCCGTGGAGAAGACCTGCTGCGCCGAGGTCGGGATGGTGGTGTTCTTCTCGATCAGCTTGGTCATGACCCCGCCCAGGGTCTCGATGCCGAGCGACAACGGGGTGACGTCGAGCAGCAGCACGTCCTTGACCTGCCCGCCCAGCACGCCGCCCTGGATGGCGGCGCCGATGGCCACCGCCTCGTCCGGGTTCACGTCGCGCCTAGGGGCCTTGCCGAAGAACTCCTCGACCTTGGCCTGGACCTTGGGCATGCGGGTCTGACCGCCGACCAGAATCACCTCATCCACCTGCCCGGCGGTGAGCCCCGCGTCCTTCAACGCGATGCGGCAGGGCTCGATGGTGCGGTCCACCAGTTCCTCGACCAGGGACTCGAGCTTGGCGCGGGTGAGTTTGACATTGAGGTGCTTGGGACCGGTCTGATCGGCCGTGATGTAGGGCAGATTGATGTCGGTCTGCTGGCTGGTCGACAGCTCGATCTTGGCCTTCTCCGCGGCCTCCTTGAGGCGCTGCAGGGCGAGCGGGTCGTTGCGCAGGTCGACCGCCTGGGACTTTTTGAATTCGGCCACCAGGAAGTCGATGATCCGCATGTCGAAGTCTTCGCCGCCGAGGAAGGTATCCCCGTTGGTGGACAGGACCTCGAACTGGTGCTCGCCCTCGATCTCCGCGATCTCGATGATGGAGATATCGAAGGTGCCGCCGCCTAAGTCATAGACCGCGATCTTCTGGTCCCCGCGCTTCTTGTCCATGCCGTAGGCCAGGGCCGCGGCAGTGGGCTCGTTGATGATGCGCTTGACCTCGAGGCCGGCGATCCGGCCGGCGTCCTTGGTCGCCTGACGCTGGGAGTCATTGAAGTAGGCGGGCACGGTGATGACCGCCTCGGTGACCGGGTGACCCAGATAGTCCTCGGCGGTCTTCTTCATCTTCTGCAGGACCTTGGCCGAGATCTCCGGCGGGGCCATCTTCTTGCCGTTGACCTCCACCCAGGCGTCGCCGTTGTCCGCCTTGACGATCTTATAGGGCACCATGGCCTTGTCCTTGGCCACCACCTGGTCCTCGAACCGGCGCCCGATCAGGCGCTTGATGGCATACAGGGTATTGTGCGGGTTGGTCACCGCCTGTCGCTTGGCGGACTGCCCCACCACCACGTCGTTGTCTCCGGTATAGGCGACGATGGACGGCGTGGTCCGGTCACCCTCGGCGTTTTCGATGACCTTGACACTGTCACCCTCCATGACGGCCACGCAGGAGTTGGTGGTGCCCAGGTCGATACCGATGATCTTTCCCATCTTGTGTCTCCGAATTCTGTTGGTCTCGCGGATGTCGGTGGCGCGCCGGCCCCGCATTGCCCCCTCAGTTGGGGGGAAAGCGGCGGCCGTTCAAGCCGGTTCCTGATGTCTCGTGCATGGCGCGGGGCGGGGTCGGACCGCGGCGCCTCAGGCAGCGCGCGACACCATGACCAGGGCCGGGCGCACCAGCCGGCCGTTGAGGGTGTAACCCTTTTGCAGCACGGCCGTCACCGTGTTGGGGGCCAGGTCGTCGCGCGGCTGCACGGACATCGCCTGATGCAACTCCGGGTTGAACGGCTGCCCCTGGGGCTCGACCGGTACCACCCCGAAACGCGCCATCACATCGCCCAGGAGCTTGAGGGTGAGGTCCGTGCCCTCGCGCAGTTTGGCGAGGTCGGCCCCCTCTTCCAGGGCAGCGGCGTGGCCCGATTCCAGGCTGTCGTGGACCTGGAGCAACTCGCGCACGAAGCCGTCCAGGGCATACTTGTGGGCCTTCTCCAACTCCGTGGCCTGGCGGCGGCGCAGGTTCTCAGTCTCTGCCCGCGCGCGCAGCAACTGGTCCCAGTAGTCGTCGGCCTTGGCACGGGCGGCCGTCAGTTCGGTGTTCAACTCGGCGGCCGTCGCGGCGTGCTGCTCGATGGCCTCGGGCTCCGCGCCCAGGACCGGGGGCGGGGGCGGGGGCGGGGGCGGCTCGGACTCCAGGGCGTGCACATCCAGGGTCTCTCCCGGGGTGCGGGGCCCCGTGGTTTCAGTCGTCATATCTGACCTCCGTTACTGTCGACGACCAAGGCGGCACACCAAGTGAAGGCGCCCGCGGCCTGGCCGCGTCTAAAATCAAGGGCTACTGACGCAGGGCCGCGGCGAGCAGCCGGGCCGTGACGTCCACGATCGGGATCACTCGCTGGTAGTCCATCCGGGTCGGACCGATGACACCGAGCACCCCCACGACCTGGTCGTCGACCCGATAGGCCGTGGTGACCAGGCTGCAATCATCGAGCAGGTCGTAGCCCGACTCGCCGCCGATGAAGATCTGCACCCCGCTCGCCTCGATACAGCGGTCCAGGATGTGCAAGATCTCGCGTTTCTGATTGAAGGCATCGAACAACTGCTTGAGGCGCTCCAGGCTGGAGAGTTCGCCGAACTCCATCAGATTGGTCTGCCCGGCAATGACACAGTCGTCCGCGCGCTCGGCCGCCTCCAGCACCTCGTGCGCCAGGGTCGTGGCGCGCATCATGAGCGCGTCCATGTTTTTGTGGGTGTCCTTCAGGTCCTCCAGCAGGCGCTTGCGCACGTCCTTGATGTCCTGGCCCATGAACACCCGGTTCAGGTAATTCGCCGCCTCCTCCAATTGGGGCGGAGTGAAGCTGCGCTCGGTGGTGATGATCCGGTTGTGGACCTCGCCATCGCTGGTGATCAGGATCGCCAGCACGCGCAAGCCGCTGAGCGGCAACAGCTCGATCTGGCGAAAGGCGTGGCGCTCGTGGCGCGGCAGCATCACCACACCCGCCAGGTGGGTGATCCCGGACAGCAACCGCGAGGTAGACTCCACCAGCGTCTTGGCGTCCGTGGCCCCAGCGAAACGCGCGCGCAGGGTCTCGATGTCCTGCGCCGAGGGCTGGCGCATCGTCAACAGAGAATCCACGAACACCCGATAGCCGGCGACCGTCGGCACCCGCCCGGCGGAGGTGTGAGGCGAGACCACCAGCCCCAGGTCCTCCAGGTCCGCCATGACATTGCGGATGGTGGCCGGGCTCAAATCCAGGCCCGCGTCCTTGGATAGAGTCCGCGAGCCGACCGGCTGGCCATCTTTGATATAGCGCTCCACCAGCACCTTGAGGAAGTGCATCGCGCGCTCGCTAACCTGGGTGTCGCCCTGTCTCACCTGGGATACCTGAAGGAATGCCTGCCGATTTTTAGGGTTTACGACGATGCCGACGCCCGCCCCCGCAGGGGCCTCTGTTAGCACTCACCCACGGAGAGTGCTAAACCCGCAATCTAGGGGCTTGGCGGCAGACTGTCAAGGCATAAGCGGTACGCGGGTGCGATCAGAACTGACGTGGTGACCGAGATCCCGGGTACGCTGTCCTGGTCGTTGTCGCTGTCGCTGTCGTTGTTGTCGTGATCGGATTGTTCGATCACGACAACGACAACGACGCCCGGCGCGTGAGAAGGTCCAGTCGCGTTAGGGTACGCATTGCGTGCCCGGCCCCAGAGGTTGCCGCGGCTCGGTGGGGACGGCGCCGGGTATCGGCTGACCGCGGCCGAGGTCAAGGAGACGGCCTTCCGACTCGACGGCGTGCTGCTACCACCGGCAGAGGCGCCAGCGCAGGACCCGGTGTTGTTCCTGGAAAACCAATTCAACGCCTTGGCCCAGTTCTACGCCCGCTGGCTCGCCGCGATCTTCTTGTACCTCTATCGAGAAGACGTGCAACGACCGTGGGTTGCCGTCGCCCTGTTCCCGACCCGCGCGCTGGAGCCGCCGCTGGGCCCCGCGTTCGCCGCGCTGGAGTCCGCCGGACTGCTGCGTCGGGTCTACCTGGAAGACCTGCTGCGGCTGCCCGATCCCGCGGGCCTGAGCCTCGGCGTGCGCCTGCTGCGCCTGGTGGCGCTCGCTGCGGCAGACCTGCCCGGCGAGGCCCGCGACCTGGCCGCCGCCGCCCGCGCCGAGCCCGATCCTCTGCCGCTCATCGACCTGATCGAAACCATCCTGGTGTATAAACTACCCAATCTCTCCCGCGACGAGATCAAGGCCATGCTGCAACTGCCCGATACCGATCTGAAACAGACCCGTTTCTATCGCGAGGTCTTCGCCGAGGCATTTGAAGAAGCCCGTATCGAGAACCAACACCAAACCGCGCTCAATCTGCTGCGCCTGACCGGCTTAGACGACGCGGCCATCGCCGCCGTCACCGGGCTCGCCGCCGACGCGGTGGCCGCGCTGCGCCGGGGGTCGCCGGGAGACGGCTAGCCGCGATCGGCCCGATAGACCGCGGTCGGCAAACGGGCAGGGAGACATCGAACGTCCGCCGCGCGCAGTCCAACTCGACCGCCTTTACTCCGATGCAGAGCAAGCCCAGATGACCGCCGACCCCGAGCCCAGGCGCGTGATTCCCGACCGCGCGGCGCCGCCCACCCGCGGCGGCGTGGCCCTGCGACGCATCGGGCTCGACAGCCGCGCCTACCGCGACCTGCTGGACGACTATTGCTGCTGGCGCCTGGGCCTGCACCCCGACCTGCCCGCCGATGCCGACCTGCGCGACGCCATCCTTGAGACCGCCGGGCACCGGTTCGCCTTCGTCGCCTTTCTCGCCGAGCGCTGCCAACGCGGCAAGGAGGACGCCGACAGCCTGCGCCGCGCGCCGGCGCCGGCCGCCGCGGACGGCACCCCGCCGGATGCAGACGACAGGCCCGAGACCGACAGCCCCCGCGGCGAGTCACTGTACCGGCACTGGCTCGCCGGACTGCACCTGGAATACGGCCACAAGCTCGCCGAGCGCATGCGCGCCGTGCTGGCCCTGCTCTGTGCCGCCGAAGCGGCCCATACCTGGGTGTTCGGCGCCGGCCCACTCGCCCACCCGGTCACCGATGCCGCGCTGACCCCACTGCCCGAGCGGTTCGAGGGCCTGCCGCTCGCGGTGCTGCAAACCCTGCTCCTGCTGGAGCCGCCCCCGCGGCCACTGCCCGCGGCGGGTCCGGGCGATGCGGACCCGCCCGGTACCGCCCCGGACCGGCCGGCGGCAGACCGCTACAACCCCGCTCTGCTGCTGACCCTGCAACAGCTCCAAGGCGTGCTGTCCGTCCACCGCGGCGGCAGCGGCATCAGCCGCTTCCGCATCGGACTCAAGGACCTGGGGCCAGCCCTCAAGCACGATGCGCACGTCGGGCCACTGCTGGAGCGCGCCCCGGCACGGATGGCGAGCGCCGCGCTCGATGCCGTCGAGGCCATCGCCGAGATCCTGGACGGCACCCCAGATGCGACCGACGACCGGCCCGGCCCGCGCCCGAGCCGGCACCCGGACTGGCCGCTGTTCGAGGCGCTGGCGCCGCTGTTGGAGGCATTGGTGGTTGCTGACGGGTCAGAGACTGTCGAGCGGCGGTGGGGGCAGTTGCGCGAGACTGCCGAGCGGCTGTTGCAGGCGGAGCATTACGAGTTGGAGCGCGAAGGCCGCACCGATCTGCGCTTGCCGGGTCTGACCCTGCTAACGGCGTGGTGCGCACACGAATGGGGACGCAGGGCGGGTGCGGCACCGGCGGACGCACTGGATTCCGCCAATGATTTCGCTGGAAGCCTCTCCGAACGCGGCCTTGCCCATGGGGAATACTCCGACTTCGTTAACGCCATCGCCGACTTGAATGCTGCGGTGAAAATCCGCGTGGGAATTCGCGATGACCTGCATGCCGCCGGGCGCGAGGCGGACTGGAGCGTCTCCTATCGCAGAGACCTGGCTGCAGCGCTGGGTAATCGCGGCAACGCCTATCAGCGCAACGGTGACCTCGCTTCTGCTATTGTCGACTACGATGCTGCGGTGGAGATCGCCCAAGGTATTCGCGATGGTTTGCGCACCAGCGGGGGCGAGGCGGCCTGGAGTACCCAGCGTCGCCACGAGTTTGCGGGGCTGCTGCAAAGCCGCGGCAATGCTCACCGACTCAGCGGCAACCTGGCTGCTGCAATCGCCGATTTCACCGACTCGGTGAAGATCGCCGAGGGGATTCGCGAGGGCGTGCGGGTCGCCGGGGAAACCTGGAACATCCTCGATCGCAGCCAACTCGCCGAAGTGCTCCAGAACCGCGGAATCGCCTGGCGGGCCAAAGGCGATCTCGCTGCCGCTATCGCTGACTACGACGCCGCTGTGAAGATCGCCGCAGGTATCCGTGACATCCTACTCGCGGTCGGCGGTGAGGCAGCTTGGAGCATACCCTACCGCAACGATTTCACCGGGATGTTGAAGAATCGCGGCAACGCCCACTCCGATAATGGAGACCAAGCTGCCGCCTTCGCCGACTACGATGCCAGTGTGAAGGTCAGCGAGGGAATTCGTGACAGCCTCCGCGCTGCCGGGGGCGAGGCGGCCTGGAGCATCCTCTACCGCAACCATCTCGCCCTGATGCTCCAGGGTCGCGGCGGCAGCCATCAAATCAGCGGCAACCTGGCTGCCGCCATCGCCGACTATGACGCGAGTGTGAAGATCAAGGAGGGAATTCGTGATAGTCTGCGCACCGCCGATGACGACTCGGCCTGGCCCGTTGCGTATCGAAACGAGCTTGCCGGGTTACTGCTTAACCGCGGCGTTGCGCATCAATTCAACGGAGACAGGGCCGCGGCCATCGCCGACTGTGAAGCCGCCATGGTCATCGGCGTTGAGATCCGCGATCATCTCCGGGATCGAGGCAGGGAACAGGACTGGAGTCCAGAGCAAAGGGAAGTGCTCGCCCGTATCCATGCGGGTCGGGCGATGGCACTCGGACCGACTCGTGGATCTCAAGACCTGCTCATCGCGTTGGAAATGGCGCACGAGCTCGTGCGCTTGGGTTTCCACGGACCGGCACGCCAAGTCTCTGGATTCTGCGGACTCGTAAAGATGGTCTGGGCCAAGGAGGCAAAGACCAATTCCGGGGGCACAGACATCTTTTTTAAGCAGTACAGTTTTTTCATTCGGCTGCGGAAACGGGCTCCGTTCGTATACTGGCCGATGATGGCGGTGCTAGTGGTGATCGGGCTTGTCCGGCTGCCAATCATTCTAGCTCTCCACGGATTGCGGTTGCTCTGGCGCCGTATCGCCCGCCTGGGGGCGAATACATTTGGAGGGCCATCGAGATGACCCTCGCCCCCGCCGACAAGCACCACATCCGCGACCTCCTGGAGTCCGCCGAATCCGCCGGCCAGACCCGCGAGGCCGCGCTGGAGTCCATCGAGCGCTGGATCGCCGAGCAACACGCGGACCCCGGCCGTGCCGAGCAACTCGCAGACTATGCAGCCCGCGAGTCGGACCGCTACCGCCTGGCCGCGGATCGCACCCTGCCCGCGGATCTGGCGGAGGCCGCCCGGACCCTGCGCGGGCTGGCCCAGCGCATGGGCTCGGGCGACGCGGCCCCCGGCTGGTTGGAGCAGGTGCGAACCCACTGGCCCGCGCCCATCGCCCACGAGGTCGCGCGCCTGTACGAGGACTTGCAGGGCCAGCCGGACGGGGCCGGTCGGCGCCTGCCGCCGAGCCCGGAGGCGGCCCTGCTCCAGGCCCGGGATACGGCGGAGGTGCTGATCAAGCTCTGCGCCTGCGTGCTGCTGCAAGGGCTGATCGCGGCCGACGGGGACGACGCCGACTGGGCGCAGCGGACCGCGTTCCGGCGCGGGCTCAGTGTCGGCACCTGGGTCCACGAGATCCTCCCCGAGGCCATCGCGCGTGTCCAAGCCCTGCCACCCGGACCGCTGCCGGGGCTGGCGGCGACCCTGCAGCGCCACCTGCTGCCCTTTGCCAGAGCCTATCCACCGATGCGCAACCGCGGGATCGGCCACGGTGCCCGCGCCATTGACCCGCGGGAGACCGCGACGTTAGTCGAGGCCATGCTGGAGACCGGTCGCTTGCCCCTGGCCACCGGCGCCGTGAAGTGTGAGCCGCTCTTGCCCACCCTCGTTGCCTTGGTGAAGGCAGAGGCCTTCGCGGGTTGGCGATTGCAGGCGTTGGCAGCGTCCGCCCCAGCACCCGGCGACGGGCAGAACCTGGGGTCGGAGGACGACTGCATCGACCTGACCGGGGCCGGGGCTGCCAGCCATTGGCTCGCCGACCCGCAACACGACGAAGGCCGCCACCAGGGGCGCCGGTTGGCCCTGGAGCTGCGGTTGCCGGACGGCAGTCGACTCCCACTCTCGCCGCTGGCCGCGGCGCGCATCTGCGAACAGTGCGGGCGGCGCGATGTGCTGATCTACGATTCCATGGCCGACGCGTCGACCAAGCACGGTGGACACTTCGACCTGCTGGACTATGCCCGCGGTCACAAGTCCCGGCGGTGGGGTAGTCGCGAGACGGACTTAGGCGAGGCGATCGTCGGACTGGACATCCCGCTGGCGGAGCTACCGCCCGCGGGCCTGCGCGACGCCACCTTGAGCCAGGGCTGGGTGCTGCGCGCCCTGGACCAGGCGCGGGTGGACCGCAACTATCGGTCGCCGCGCTATCTGCGCGCCGACTTGGCGGCCTTTCTCGCCGAGTGCGCCGGCGGGGTCTACTGGCTCCAGGCCCCGGCGCACGTCGGCAAGACGACCTTCGACGAGTCGCGCCCGCCCGAGGAGGGCGACTGGCCGCTCCAGGTCCTGCCCACCGCCGACCTGCTGCCCGCGGGGCTCTACCTGGTGCTGACCTCGCGCCCCCTGGACGATCCGACCTCGCCGACCTTCCTGAGCGAGCGCATCGCGCCGCTCTATGCGGGAGACGGTGCAGATCAGGATGTCGGCGCGCCCGGCGGTCGAGGCGATCTGCAAGGCGATCACCCTCGGCAATCCCGCTAAGGGAAGGTGCTTGGACGGGTGTGCCAGCCCCCGGGGTCCGTCCCCGCCGACATCTTCTCAGTGCAGCGGCGATTTCTCTCCGCGAAAAATGCGAAAATCCAGTGATCGCGTTGCGGTACCCGATTTATCGCGCGCCGCTGTGGGCCCCCGGCGCTTGCGGCTATTGGCGCGCCTGCCGGCCCATGCTACCGTTCGGCCTCACCCGCCCGAAACCATCGCCCGAATCCTCAAGCAGGGAAACCCGCAGCCCATGCCGCAATTCCGTACCGTCGGCATCATCGGCAGGCAGAGCGGCACGCCCGAGGTCGAGTCCATCCTGCGCCGGCTCATCAAACACCTGCGCCGCCGCTCCTGCCAGGTCCTCCTGGACGGCGAGAGCGCACGCGAACTGCGCCTGAAACCCGCGGACGGCCTGCCGGTGGCGGTGCTGGGGGCACGCTGCGACCTGGTGGTGGTGGTCGGCGGGGACGGCACCCTGCTGCACGCCGGGCGCGCCCTGGCCGGGAGCCGGGTCCCGCTCCTGGGCATCAACGTCGGGCGGCTGGGCTTCCTGGTGGACGTGTCCCCGACCGACATGGAACCCATCCTGGACGCCATCCTGGAGGGCGAGTACGTGACCGACCACCGGGCGCTGCTGACCGCCGCGGTCCTCGGCAACCCGGCCGAGGGGCGCGCCTTCGCGGCCCTGAACGACATCGTGATCCATAAGTGGAACACGGCCCGCATGATCCAGTTCGACACCTCGATCGACGGGGTCTTCATCAGCGCCCAGCGCTCGGACGGACTCATCGTCGCCACCCCGACCGGCTCCACCGCCTATGCCCTGTCCGGCGGCGGCCCCCTGGTAGACCCGGCCCTGGACGCCATCCTGCTGGTGCCGATCTGTCCCCATGACCTCAGCAACCGCCCCCTGGTGGTACCGGGCGGCAGTTGCATCGAGATCAAGGTCTGCGGCCATGACCTGGGCCAGGCGCGGATGACCTGCGACGGCCAGACCGAGGTCGCACTCCCGGCAGAGGCCGCGGTGCGCATCTGCCGCCACCCGGACCACGCCTGCCTGATCCACCCCAAGGGCCACGATCACTATCAGATCCTGCGCGCGAAGCTCGGCTGGGGCGGCCACACCCAGGTGACCTCGCCGTGCTGACCCCGGGCGCGCCGCGCACCGGCCAAGCCGCCGCCGGGGCCAGGCCCGGCCGGTTCGCGCGCGAGGCCAACCGGAGGCGAGCCCCATGCTGACCCACATCCTGATCCAAGACCTGGCGATCGTCAGCCGCCTGGAACTCGATTGTGCCCGCGGCCTCAGCGCCCTGACCGGCGAGACCGGGGCCGGCAAGTCCATCCTGGTCGATGCCCTGGGGCTCGCCCTGGGGGACAAGGCCGACGCCGGCACCATCCGCGCCGGCCGCGAGCGCGCCGAGGTGGTCGCCACCTTCGATCTGCGCCAGTGCCCCGCGGCCCGTGACTGGCTCGCCGGGCAGGCCCTGGACGACGACGGCGAGTGCATCGTGCGCCGCCTCATCGTGCGCACCGGCCGCGCGCGCGCCTTCATCAACGGCCGCCCCGCCAGCGGCAGCCAGCTCAAGGACCTAGGCGACCTGCTGGTCGACATCCATGGCCAGCACGCCCACCAGTCCCTGCTGCGGCCCAACGATCAGCGCGCCCTGCTCGACGCCTACGGCGGTCACGGCGCCCTGGCGGCTAAGGTCGCGGGCGCCTTTCGCGAGTTCCGCACCCAGGAACGGCGGCTCACCGAACTTGAAACCGCCGGTACCGAGCGCGCCGAGCGCCTGGATCTCCTGCGCTTTCAGGTGGAGGAATTGTCTGCGCTGGCCCTCACGCCGGACGAACTCCCCACCCTGGATCAGGAGCAGCGGCGCCTGAGCAACCTGGGCCGGCTGCAGGAGACGGCGGCCCGGGTACTCGCACTGCTCGCCGAGTCGGAGCCCGCCATTGAGGACCAGTTGCGCACCGCCGCCGCCGAACTGGCGGAGTTGCAGGCGATCGACCCGGCCCTGGCGGAGACCCGCGAGTTGCTGGACACCGCCGCCATCCATGCCCACGAGGCCGCCGCCGGTCTGCGCCACTATCTCGACGGTCTGGATCTGGACCCGGCCGCGCTGGCAACGGTCGAGGGGCGCCTCGCCCAGGTCCACGACCTGGCCCGCAAGTACCGCTGCTTTGCCGCCCAGTTGCCGGACCTGCTGGAGGCCCGCAGGGGCGAACTGCGGTCCCTGGAGGTGTGCGATCAGGACCTGGACGCCCTGCGCGAGCGCCGCGCCGCCGCCTGGGCCGAGTTCAGCACCCAGGCCGGCGCGCTCACCGCGGCCCGAGTCGGCACCGCCGCGCGCCTGGGCGAGACCGTTACCGCGGCCATGCAACAGCTCGGCATGTCCGGTGGGCATTTCGCCGTGCAACTGGAACCCCTCGCTACGGACGCCGCCGGGGCCGGCGGGTGCGAGCGCATCGAGTTCCTGGTCAGCGCCAACCCTGGGCAACCCCTGCAGCCCCTGGCGCGGGTCGCCTCCGGGGGCGAACTCTCGCGCATCAGTCTCGGCATCCAGGTCGCCACCGCCGAGGTCGGCGCCGTCCCCACCCTGGTCTTCGACGAGGTCGACGTGGGCATCGGCGGCGGCGTGGCCGAAATCGTCGGGCGCCTGTTGCGGCGTCTGGGCGCGGCCCGCCAAGTCCTGTGCGTCACCCACCTGCCCCAGGTCGCGGCCCAGGCGCATCACCAATTGCGGGTCCGCAAGGAGACCCTGGACGGCGAGACCCACACCCGCATCGAGCCCCTGGACGGCGCGACCAGGCGCGAGGAGATCGCCCGGATGCTGGGCGGCACCGAGATCACGCGGCGCACGCGTGAGCACGCGAGCGAGATGCTGGCGCGAGCCGGCAGCGGCACCCATGGCGAGCCGACCGCACCACCGCCGGGCAATTGACGGCCGCATTGGGGTGCGCCGCTTTACACCCGGCGCCGAGACGCGAAGAATAGCGAAGAATAGGCGTCGCGCGCCCGGGCCAGCAAGCCCAGGCGGTGACAGCACCAACCCAGACGATGACCAAGTGGGGGAGTGAGACATGGCAGGCATCATGGTAACGATCGGGCGGATCGCGGGCGCCCTCGGCGTCCTGCTCACGCTAGGGGCGGGGGCCGCCCGGATCGCCGGATTCTACTGGGTCGGGAGCTTCTCCAGCGGCACCCTGCTGCTGGGAGGCATGGCGGCCATGCTGATCGGCTGCCTGGCCCTCCTCGCGGCGCTCACTGCGCAACCGGGCGCGGACGACCACTAGGGGCACTGACCGGGTCCCCGGCTCCGACCCTGGGATTCGGACCCCCGGGGTTCAGATCTCGGAAGCGGCCCCGCCAACACCGCGCCCGGCAGTGCGGTAGAACAACGCATGCGTGAGCAAGCGCGGGCCGGCGCCGGGACGGGATCGTTCTTCGACTACCTCCGGACCTAAGCATGTACCTGCACGGCCTTACCTTGCCCCGGGCGCGACGCTGGCGCTCCCTGCCCACCGCCGCCCTGCTGAGCCTGCACTGCCTGTGCGCCGCGTCCGCGGGCCTGCCGGATACGGCGGCCATCGTCAAGCGCAGCGTGGTGGCGGTCGGGACCTTCCAGGTGTTGCGCGCCCAACAGCACGAATTGCGCGGTACCGGCTTTGCCGTGGCCGGCAACCACGTCGTGACCAACGCCCACGTGCTCCCAGCCAGCCTCGACGCGGATCGGCGCGAGACCTATGCCCTCTTCATCCCGGCCGGTGGCGGGCGGGCTGAGGTGCGCGAGGCCAGCCTGGTGCGCCGCGACGAGGCCCATGACCTGGCCCTGCTGCGCTGCGGCGGCCCGCCCCTGCCGGCGCTGCGCCTGGGCACGAGCGCACAGGCGCGCGAAGGGGCGCAGATCGCCTTCACCGGCTACCCGATCTTGAACGCCCTGGGCCTCTTCCCCGCGACCCATCAAGGCCTCATCTCCGCCATCACCCCGGTGGTGATCCCCGTGGATGCAGACCGCAACTTGACCGCCCTGGTCGTCAAGCGCCTGCAACAGCCCTTTGAAATCTTCCAGTTGGACGCCACCGCCTACCCCGGCAATTCGGGCAGCCCGCTCTACACACCCGACAGCGCGCGGGTGCTGGGGGTGATCAACAGCGTCTTCGTCAAGGGCACCAAGGAACTCGCCCTGACCAACCCGAGCGGCATCACCTACGCGATCCCGGTGGACCATGTGCGCGCCCTGCTGGACGCGGCCGGGGTCAAGGTCCCGCCCTGATAAAGCGCCCGACCGAGGCCGAGGACGCGCGGCGACCCGCTGATCCCGGGGGGCCGCGCTCGGCACCCTCCACCCGGACTCAGAAGTCGCCGAAGGTGTCGAAATCCCCACCGTCGTCCATCGCCGACTCATCCGGGGCGTCGGTCGCGGCCGGCTCGTCCGCCGCGGGCTCCTCGGCCTTGGCCTCCGACGAACCGAAGAGACCGCCCAGGGCGCTGGCGAGCATGACCCCGCCCGCCACCCCCGCCGCGGTCGTCAGGGCCGATGCCATGAAGCCGCCGCCCCCCGCCGGGGCCCCGCCGAACATGCTGCGCCCGCCGGCAGCCTGCGCCGGCGGATTGCCCCAGCCGCGGCCCTGCGGGGCCTGGGTCCCGTAGGAGGTCCCAGGCGCCATGGCCGGCGTGCGCTCCGCGGCCGGCCGTGCCGCGGTCACCGACTGACCCGCGCCGCCCCCGAAGAGGCTGCCCAGGAATCCGCCCCCGCCCGCCGCCGGGCGCTCCGCCAGGTCCTTCTCCAATTCCTGGATGCGCTGGTACTGCGCCTGCATCGCATGGTCCTGGACCAGGAGCACCTGCGCCATGTAATAGGGCGCGGCGGGCTGGCGCGCCAGCGCGTCTACGATCTGCCGCTCGGCGCCCGGGTCCCGGGGGCCGGACTGCTGCTCCGCCTGCTGCAGTTTGGCGAAGAGGCCGTCGATCATCTGGCGTTCGTTCTGTTCCACTGTGTCACCTCATGGTTGCTTGAAAGACTCGGTATGATACCGCTCGGTCCGCCGTCACCGGCGCCCGCCCGCCCCCCGACAGTGGGGCCACAATCGAGGACCACCAGATGCGCCTGTCACGCCCGCTGATCCCCCTGCTGCTGTGTGTCTGGGCCCCGGCGGCCCCGGCGGAGCCCTTCGCGGGCAGCCTGATCGCGGAACAGGCGTGCCCGGCGGGCATCTCGACCAAGCACCAGGAGAACCCGGGGCAACTGCGGCTGGTGCCGGGTCAGACCTATGTGATCGTCGCCCGCAATCGGGCCCAACCCACGCATTATCAACTGCGCATCCCATCCGCCCAGCCCCAGGACCGGTGGGTGGAGGTCGCCTGCGGCCGCTTCGTCGCACCCCTGGCCGCCGCGCCCCAGGCGCCGTCGCCGAGAGCGGACGAATCCCGGGCCCCGGCGCCCACCGCCGCGGCAACCCAGGCCGGGGCCCCGAGCAGGCAGGGCGGCATGGACGCCCAGTATGTGTTGGCCGCCAGTTGGCAGCCAGCCTTCTGCGAGCCGCGCCCACACCGCCCCGAGTGCAGGGGCCAGACCCCGGAGCGGGCGGATGCCCGCCAGTTCTCACTCCACGGGCTCTGGCCCCAACCAATCGGGCGCGCCTACTGCGGGGTGGGACAGCCACAGCGCGCGGCCTCCGAGTCGGGTGACTGGAAGCGCCTGCCGGCACCGGCCCTCACCGCCGCCACCCGCTCCGAGCTTCAGCAGCAGATGCCGGGGACGGCCGGGGACCTGGAGCGCCACGAGTGGGTCAAGCACGGCACTTGTTACGGCACGGACGCCGAGACCTATTTCCGGCAGTCCCTGGCACTGCTGGCGCAGCTCAACGGGTCCGAGGTGCAACGGCTCTTCGAGTCCAACATCGGCAAGCGGCTGCGGGCGGAGGAGGTGCTGGCCGCCTTCGACCGGGCCTTCGGTCCGGGCAGCGGGGCACGGGTGCGCCTGGATTGCGACCATGACGGCCGTATCACGGAGCTGCGCGTGGGGCTCAAGGGGACCATCACGGAGCGCTCGTCCTTGGGCGAACTGATCCAGGCGGCACCGACGCGCACGGCGGGTTGCCGCGGCGGCTGGGTGGATCGGGCGGGACCGGGGCGATAAGGAACGACCCGAGAACAAGCTAGACACAAAGTTGATTGTTTGCGTTGTCGTTGTCGTTGTCGTAATCGGAACCACGATGCCATTATCTTGGTCATCAGCAACTCGATAAGCTCGATAACCTCGATTACGACAACGACGCCGGAGGCATTCCCTGATGGATTTGTTTAAGTTATCAGTGAGCGGTTCCGCAGGGCGACGGGGGCGCGACGCCCCCGCTCCTATGCTCAGACCCGCCGGGCGGCCATCATCCGTTCGATGATGGGCTGGAGGATGATCTCCATGGCCATCCCCATCTTGCCGCCGGGCACCACCATGCTGTTGCGCCGGGACATGAAGGAGTCCTTGATCATGGAGAGCAGGTAGGGGAAGTCGATCTCGAGCTTCTCGGGCTCGCGGAAGCGGATGATGACGAAGCTCTCGTCGGGGGTGGGGATGTCCCTGGCGATGAAGGGATTGGAGGTGTCGACCGTGGGCACCCGCTGAAAGTTGATGTCGGTCAGGGAGAATTGGGGCGTGATGTAGCGGATGTAGTCCGGCATCCGGCGCATGATGGTGTCGACGATGGCCTCGGCGGAGTAGCCGCGCTCCAGGTTGTCGCGGTGGATCTTCTGGATCCACTCCAGGTTGACGATGGGCACCACGCCGACACCCAGGTCCACGGGTTCAGCGGCATTGTCCTCCTCGGTCACGACCATGCCGTGCAGACCCTCGTAGAAGAGCAGATCCGTGCCCTCGGGCAGGTCCTCCCAGGGGGTAAACTGGCCAGCCTTGAGCGCCGTGCCGAGCCGGGCGTTCTGTTCGGCCGCCTCCTCATCGCTGTGGATGTAGTAGCGCTTCTTGCCGGCGCCGGTCTCGCCGTAGGTGTGGAACAGCGCGGCCAGCAGGTCAAAGTGGTTGGCGTCGGGTCCGAAGTGGCTCAGATTGCGGCCTTCCGCCGCGAAGCGGGCCATCTCGGTCTTCATGGCGGCGCGGTCGTAGCGGTGATAGCTGTCACCCTCAATGACGGCGGCACTGATGCCGTCGCGATAGAAGATGTGCTCGAAGGCGCGCTTGACGGTGGTGGTTCCGGCACCGGAGGACCCGGTGACGGCGACGATCGGATGCTTTCTTGACAAGTTGGTCTCCCCTCTTCTCTTACGGTCCGGAACTTGGAGCCCCGGCGACCGGCGAGGGGCACTCGCGGGGGAGTGGGGGCCTGCGTCGGTGCGCGGAAGCACTTCAGGATTAGCTAATATAACATGGCTGGCCGGAGGCGGCGCCCGCCCGGATCGGCCCGGCCATCGACCCGGCGGTGCGCCCACGCGGGCGGCCGTAAACCTTGGGGTCCTCTGGTTTGAAGGCAACACAGCGGGGGTGACGATGGCGACCAAGAGGGGCTTCGCGGGTCTTCCCGCGGGGCTGACCGCGAACGCGGAGTTTCAATCGACGCTGGTCCGGCTGGCGGTCTGGTCCTTCGGCACCCTGTATATCTCCATCGCCGCCTGGACCGGCTACTACAAGGTCGATGTTCCCTACTTCCTCACCCTTTTTGCGATCATCCTGACGGTCACCCTGGCGGTCTTCGTCAGCGTCCTGATCCGTCCCGACTGGCCGGCCCGGCGCTATCTGTCACTGTCGCTCGATATCCTGGCCATCAGCCTGGCAATCTTCATCACCCGGGAGGCGATCAGCCCCTTCTACCTGCTCTATATCTGGGTCTTCATCTCCGCCGGGACCCGCTACAGCACCCGGCACCTGCTCGTGGCCTCGGCGGAGGCGGTGATCGCCTACAGCCTGGTGTTGAGCGCCTTGGGCCAATGGTCCAGACACACCTACGAGGCGGTGTTCTTCCTGCTGCTGCTGGTGCTGTTGCCGCTCTACCAATACGCCCTGCTGCGGCGCGTGCAGGGGGCCAAGGACGAGGCAGAGCGGGCCAACAAGGCCAAGGGGGACTTTCTGGCCTTCATGACGCATGAGTTGCGCACCCCGCTGACCGGCGTGGTCGGCATGACCGAGCTGCTCAAGACGACTGAACTCGACCGCGAGCAGCGCGACTATGTGGCCGCCGTCTCCAACTCCACCCAAGTGTTGAGCGCCCTGATCGGCGACATCCTGGACTTCTCCAAAATCGATGCGGTCAAGCTCAAGCTCGAACACCTGCCGTTCGACCCGCGCGCCCTGGTGCGGGAGGTCTGCACCGTGCTGGAGGGTCTGGCCCTGGCCAACCGGGTGGAGTTGATCTGCGAGGTGGACGCGGCGCTGCCCTGGACCATCCAGGGTGATCAACTGCGCGTGCGCCAGATCCTGTTCAATCTGATCGGCAACGCGGTCAAGTTCACCGCGGCGGGCGAGGTGCGGGTGCGCCTGACGGTGCGCCCGCCCGAGGCGGGCATCGGGGCGCCCCACCTGCTGCTGGAGGTCGAGGACACCGGGGTCGGCATCCCCGCCGACAAGATCGCGTCGATCTTCGAGAGCTTCCGGCAGGCGGACACCTCCACCACGCGCCGCTTCGGCGGCTCGGGCCTGGGCACCACCATCGCACTGGAGCTGTCGCGCCTGATGGGGGGCACCATCGGCGTGGCGAGTGAGGAGGGCCGGGGCAGTCGCTTCTGGGTGCGGCTGCCGCTGCTCGCCGGGGCCGTGCCGGTCTCTGCGCGGGGCATCGACCTGACCGGGCGGCGCGCCTTGGTCCTGGAAGCAAACCAGAACCATCGCGACCTGGCCTGCGCGGTGCTGCGCGGGGCCGGGGCGATCTGTCTCGCCGTCGCCGAGCCCGGCGCGGTCGCCGCCCTGGGGCTCGGGACCGCCGACCTGGATGTTCTAGTCATTGCCGACCGCCTGGACGGACTCGATCTGGCGGCGACCCGCGCCCGGGTCAGCGAGTCCCTGGGCAGCCCGGCGGACGACGCGTTACCCTGTCTCTTCCTGACCTATGCGGCGCGGCGCCCGACCGGGCGGCTCGCACACACCCGCTGTCTGGGCAAACCTTTCCTCGCCGAGGACCTGGTCGGCGCGGTGGCGAAACTGCTCGGCCTCACCCCCGGCGCATCGCCGGGCGCGCTACGGAAGCAGGAACTGGGCGGTTCCGACCCCACCAGCGTCGCCGGCATCCGGGTCCTGGTGGCCGAGGACAACGAGATCGCCGCCAAGGTGATCACGACCTTTCTCAAGAAAATGGGGATCGCCTGCACCCGCGTGCAGGACGGCGAGCAGGCCTTGAGCGAGGCGCTGGGCGGGACCTTCGGCATCGCGATCGTCGACCTGCGGATGCCCAAGCTCGACGGCATCGCCTTTGCGCAGCGCTACCGCGCCCTGGCCGCACAGCGCCCCCTGCCCATCGTCGCCCTCACCGCCAACGCCTCGGCCGAGGTCAGGCAGCAGTGCCTGGACGCCGGCATGGTCGACTTCCTGGCCAAACCGGTGAGCCCGGACCTGCTGCGCCAGACCATCGAGCGGCTGGCGGTGCGCACCGCCGGGCCGCGAACGACCGACCCGGAGCCGACCGAAGCCCTGGAGTCCGCGCCTCCAGGCGGCCAGCGGAGCGCCGACGTGGATCATCCTGGAAAGAGCAGTCAGCCGTCAGCGATCAGCCGTCAGCCATAAGTGCATCAGCATCTTACGAGCCGTCTTGGAGCCGCAGGCGCCCACCCGACAGGTGATGCACCGGGTGGTCAGAAACTCTTGAAATGCAAAGCCAAATGCTGAAAGCTGATCGCTGACTGCTCTTTTTAGGATCATGGTGCGACACCCCAGCCGCATGGTCGCTGCGCAGGTGCAACGGGAATGGGTACGATAGGACCCACGGGGCTGGGCGCCGGTGCCGATTCGCCCGGACACAGATCCGGCGGCCGGCCGACCGCGGGCGGGACCGGGGAACCGCCGGCTCAATGACGGCAAGACGGGGGGAACGATGGCAGCACCGAGGTGGTTGGCGGCCCTTTCGCAGGGCTTGAGTACGAACGGAGAACTCCAGTCCGCGGCGGTGCGGCTGGGGATCTGGGCCTTCGGCGCCCTGTATATCGCGCTGGCGGCCTGGACCAACTACTACAAGGTCGATATCCCCTACTTCCTTACACTGTTCACCATCGTCCTGGTGATCACCATCGGGGTCTTCGTCAGCATCCTGATGCGCCCCGACTGGCCGGCCCGGCGCTATGTGACCCTGACCCTTGATATTGCCGCCGTCAGCCTGACTATCTTCATCACCAGGGAGGCGATCAGCCCCTTCTACCTGCTCTATATCTGGATCTTCATCTCCGCCGGGACCCGCTACGGCGCCCGCCACCTGCTCGTGGCCTCGGTCGAAGCGGTGGTCGCCTACAGCCTGGTGTTGAGCGCGCTGGGCCAGTGGTCCAAACACACCTTCGAGGCGGTGTTTTTCCTGCTGCTCCTGGTCCTGCTGCCACTCTACCAATACGCCCTGCTGCGGCGCGTGCAGGGGGCCAAGGACGAGGCGGAGCGGGCCAACAAGGCCAAGGGGGACTTTCTGGCCTTCATGACCCACGAGTTGCGCACCCCGCTGACCGGTGTCATCGGCATGACCGAACTGCTCAAGACGACTGAACTGGACGCCGAGCAGCGCGACTATGTGGCCGCCATCTCCAACTCCACCCAGGTCTTGAGCGCCCTGATCGGCGACATCCTGGACTTCTCCAAGATCGATGCGGCCAAGCTCAAGCTGGAGCACCTGCCCTTCAACCCGCGCGCCTTGGTGCGAGAGGTCTGCGCCGTGCTGGAGAGTCTGGCCCTGAGCGCCGAGGTCGAATTGATCTGCCGGGTGGCGGCCGAGGTCCCCCAGACCATCATCGGCGACCAACTGCGGGTGCGGCAGATCCTATTCAATCTGGTCGGTAACGCGGTCAAGTTCACCGAGGCGGGCGAGGTCCAGGTGCGCATGACAGTACGCCCGCCCGAGGCGGGCATCCCTGCGCCCCACCTGCTGCTGGAGGTCGAAGACACCGGGGTCGGCATCCCCGCCGACAAGATCGCGCATATCTTCGAGAGCTTCCGTCAGGCGGACACCTCCACCACGCGCCGCTTCGGCGGCTCCGGCCTGGGCACCACCATCGCGCTGGAATTGTCGCGCCTGATGGGGGGCTCCATCGGCGTGGAGAGCGAGGAGGGCCGGGGCAGCCGCTTCTGGGTGCGGCTACCGATCCTCGCCGGGGCGGTGCCGGCGTCCGCCCCGGTCAGCGACCTGACCGGGCGGCGCGCCCTGGTGCTGGAAGCGAACCAGACCCACCGCGACCTGGTCTGCACGGCCCTGCGCGCGGCCGGGGCGACCTGTCACGCCGTCGCCGAGCCCGGGGCGGTCGCCGCCCTGGGGCTCGGCGCCGCCGACCTGGACCTCGTGGTGATCGCCGATCGCCTGGTAGGGCACAACCTGGAGGCGGCCCGGGTCCAACTGAGCCGGTCCCTGGGGGGCAGCGCGGGTGACGCCCTGCCCTGTCTCTTTCTCACCTATGCGGCGCGGCGGCCGACGGGGCGGCACTCTCAGGCGCGCTGCCTGGGCAAGCCCTTCCTCGCCGAGGACCTGGTCGGCGCCGTCGCCGGCCTGCTGGGGCTCAATGCCGGAGCCTCACCCGGCGAGCCGCCGAAGCAGGACTTTGCCGGCGCCACCGCGGCCATGGTAGCCGGTATCCGCGTGCTGGTGGCCGAGGACAACGAGATTGCCGCCAAGGTGATCACGACCTTCCTCCAGAAGATGGGCATCGCCTTCACCCGGGTGGAGAACGGCGAGCAGGCCCTGCGCGAGGCCCTGGCCGGGACCTACGGCATCGCCATCGTCGACCTGCGGATGCCCAAGCTCGACGGCATCGCCTTCGCGCGCCGCTATCGCATCCTGGCCGCCGAGCGCCCCCTGCCGATCGTCGCACTCACCGCCAACGCCTCCGAGGAGGTCAGACAGACCTGTCTGGCCGCCGGCATGGTCGACTTCCTGGCCAAACCGGTGAGCCCGGAACTGCTGCGCCAGACCATCGAGCGGCTGGCGGTGCGCTGAGGCCGAGCGCAACATGGAAAGCAAAGACACCACCGGACGCAACCTATTCACGGGCAAGAAAGATGCAACCGCAACGCGATCAAGTCTTCATTTGCTACAGCCGCACGGACGACCACTGGCGGCAGCGGATTCAGACCGCCTTGACCCCACTCTTGCGCGGCGGTGCCGTGCGGGCCTGGGACGACACCCGAATAGTCGCCGGGAGCGACTGGCTAGCCGAGATCGACGAGGCCCTGGGCCGTGCCCGCGTCGGTCTGGTGCTGGCCAGTCCGGACGCACTGGCCAGCGACTTCATCATGGAGCGAGAGCTCCCCGCCCTCGAGTCCGCCTCGCAGAGCGGGGACCTGCGTCTGCTGTGGGTGCCGGTGCGGGCCTGTCTTTGGGACCATACGCCGCTCGCACATTACCAAGCGGCCGTGAGGGACCCACGCAGCCCTTTGGCAGCCATGTCCGCTAGCGCCCAAGAGGGGGCCATCGTCGCTGTCTGCCGACAGATCGAGCGGGCATTCGGCTCACCGGCGCCGATCCCGGCTCCCCCTCAAACGCCAGGCGGAACCGGTCCCACTGGGACTGCCGGGTGCCTCCCATCGGTTGCATCGATCGTCCAGGGCGGGAACGAACGACGGCTGGTTGCACTACGCGAAGAATACGCCGCTGCGGTGACCCAACTCGGCGAGACCATTGATGCGGTTCAGCGCCTCCGAATCGAGCGGCGGATAGCCTCCCTCGAGTCCGAGATGCGGGGGCTGGCGACCTGACGGATCGCCGCGGCTCGGCGGCCTGGGCTGTCGGCACCCGCGAGTGCCCAATCCCATCGCCGCCGGGAATCAGTGCTCTATCGGTCCCGACTCTGCCCGCGCGATCATGCGCGCCAACAATTCCCGCTGGGCATCCGGGAAGAGCCCATTGATCCGCAGACCTTTGCACCGCAGCGAACGTTGGAGCGTCGGGCCCCGGGGCACGGCGCCGGTTCGCCCCGGTAACCGGGTCACCACGATAACCCGGTCCCCGCCTCCCGAGACCAGGGTCTCCGGGTCCAGGAACAAGAGACTGGTCACGGGGCCCTGATGGACAGGCGCGGCGAAGGTCTCCTCCGCGCGGCCCGCCGGCTGGTCCGGCCGAATGCGCACCAACCGCACCTGCCCGTCCGCCTGACCCAGGCCCACGAGTACCTCGTCCAACGCAACCGCACGGATGGCGGCGCTCGTCGCATTCCTGCAATGAATCTCGCAGCCCAGACCGGCATAACCCTTGCCCGCGACCAGCCGCACCCGATTATCATCGAGCCGATGGACCAAAAGCCCCTGATCCGCCGCGGCAAAGACGGAGGACTCCGGCATGGGTACGCGCATGACCACGTCCATCGTTTCCAACTCGATCACTCGGCAGGCCGGACCACCGTCGATCCCCAGGACGCTCAAGATCGACTCACCGACCGTGAAGTCGCTGACCCATTGTGCCAGCGGGATCCTGGCCATACACTTCCAGTGATCGGCGGACGCATCGAAGAACAGTAGCCAACGCCCGGCGCAGGCCCACACGAGTCGGCCGGGCGCGCATCCCAAACGCGAGATCCGCAGCCCCGGCTCGGAGAAGCGGATGCGATAATCGGGGCGGGCGCCGGAGGGCAGGTCCCACTCCCAAATGGAACCGTCCTCGTAGGCGGCCAGAATCGCTTCGCCCTGCGGCGCGGCAGTGATCGCACAGACCGCCGTCGTTTCGTGCAGACGCACGCCAGTCAGGTCGCAGTGGGAGAGATCGGCGCCGCTGAGGTCCGCGTTGGACAGGTTGGCCCCTTGAAACAGACTGCCGCTGAAGTCGCACCCCGAGAGATCCGCGTCTTCGAGTTCTGCCTGCGAATAGTTGCGACCCCGATAGTCGAAGCCTTCTGGAAGCTTCGGACTCAGTCCGGCCAGCAGGGTCAGAGCCTTGCCAGCGAATCCGTCCGGATCAGATGTCGGCGTCGACCGTTCGAGGACGCTCAGCAGTTGCCCAATCGCCAGACCCGTATCCCGCCGCCGCAGGATGCGTCCGGCGAAAAACAGGATCTCAAAGTTGACAGGTCCCTGCTGCAACCAATCGACCACCGCATCTGGCCCCTGATCCAAGCGTTCGACCAGGCAACGGGAGAGGAAATACTCCCACATCGAGCGGTGGCAGAAATTCACGCGCCATTCCCCGGAAGCGTCGCCGGACTCAACCCGGGTCAGCAGGGAGCGCGTGCCGACGCGTGCCAGTGCGTCCTGGTCGAGGCGATTCGGAGAATGAGGCGTACTCTCGCCTTGCAGCCGCGCTTCGATTTCGCGGCTCTCCGTCTCGATGGATGCACGTTGGCGATCGAGTCGCACCCGCTCGGCGTTACCCAGCGCCATACCGAGATCCGTGATGATTGCAGAATGTTCTTCTCGCAGATCGCGAAGCCGCCGCTCAGCGTCGCTCCGAACCCAATCCGCAGCTTGGGAATCCGCGCGCGCGGTCCCCACGCGGGGTTCATGTTGATCCCCGGCGCTCAGGTCCCATAACAGTTTCGCGGGCCCGAAACCCAGTTGCGTCGCGAGCGCGGTGAGTGAAACGTAAGAGCGTGTCAACCGTAGCGCCTCGGCCAGACGCCCCAGGAAACTCAGCATCCGCTCTGGGTTCTCGTCCGGGTCAGTCTCGGCCTGTGGGTCATCCAACATCTCCTGCTTTCGGCGAAGTCCCTGACGCACATACCGGTCGTAGATGACCGCCTCGTCCGGGTCCTGGGGCAGGTCCCGGAGGGTTGCCTTCACCATTTGAAAAAAGAGTGGCTTGGACGCCAGACCGAGCGGATCGTGCATGGTCTCGATACGCTCCAGGAGTGTGCGTTGTTCCGGCGATTCCACGCCCTGCCACAAGCGCGCACGGGCCTCCGGGCGAGGAATGCCGGCCAGTCGATAGACATACGGACGGCCAAGCCGCTTCAACAACCGGTCGGCATCACGCGACTCGAAGAAATGCAGGCGCGAGGTAATCAATAACCGCGCACCACCGAATACCGGATCCCCGCAGCATTTCAACAGCTTGGTGATGTTATCGCTGACGGTCTGCGGATCGAGCTCCATTGAGAACTCATCGAAGCCGTCAAGGATCACCAGGGTGCGATAGCGACGCTTTATCTCCCACCAGCCCTGAACATTCGCCCCGAATTGATCCAGGCGGGCCTGAAGAAACTGGGGCGGGCTATAAGGGCCATAGTCGCGCAACGCCAACCTCAGCGGCACCACGCCAGTCTCCGGGGCGTCGCAAAATCGCCTTAGCAGGAGTCGCGCCAGACTGTAGGTCAGGAAGCTCTTGCCGTCACCGAACTCGCCGAGCAGAACGCAACAGCGCGGCGCATCGGGCGTATCGAGCCAATCATCGATCAGGCGCCGCTCCGCCGGACCCGGGATCTCGGTTCCGTCAAAGTTCAGGAGACGCAACGACACCCGACCCGGGTAGGCGAGATCAAAATCGCTACGTTCACCTTCCGAAAAGCACAGGAGTTCCGGCCGAGTGACGTAGGCCCCCCAGCCATCGGGCAGACTCAGCACCGGACGGAGCAGGCCGGCGAAGCGCGTGATGATCTGGCTGCGACACTCCTCGCTCCAGTCGCGCGGATGAGGGCCAGCCGCCGGCATGGGGAAGAATCGGTCGAAAAGGCTCGGCTCCAACCCGAGCAGGGTATCGACACGCATCGTTGGACCCCAGACCTGGATATCGAAGCCGTAGCGCGCGCGGGACCGTTCGCCTTGGAGAAAATCCGAGAGGTCCTCATCCGGATCCGCATGCAAACTGAGTGCTCCAGGGCCGCGCCCGCGGGAAACTCGGCAACCAATGCATCCAGTTCAGCCGGGCGCAGCAAGCGAGTACCAGCCTGCTGCATCCGTAGCGCAACCGCCACGCAGATGCGCCATAGCGTGCCTTTATCCGGAGCGTAGGTGATCTGGCGCCGCAGCTTGACCTCCTCCCGCGCAAGCCAGCGATCCACCAGAGCCTCATACAGCGAATAGCTGTCCCAGTCGCGCTCGCCTGCGTCCAGGATGTCCTGGATATGCGCGAGCAACAGCGGCCGGAAGCGCAGAGACTGCATCGACCCCACCACTCGGGCGGCCCGCAACCGCACCGGATTCTCCCGACGGAATAACCGTTCCGCCAAGCTGTCCGGGAAACGCCGCCGCAGATAGGCATCGACTTGGTCGTCGTCGAAGAGGGAGAGAAATACCATGGGACAGGTATAGCCTCCGACCTGAACCCGCCCTGGCCGACCGAAGGCGTCTGCCGCGGTCTCGGGAAAGAATTGAGTGCGACAAGAGAGGATGACCCGACGATAATTGCGGGTGGCGTTCAAAATCTCGATCAGGCGTCCCTCAATGCGGCCCCAGGCAGTCGGGTCTTCGTCCAATGCGTCGAGCAACAGGACAGTATGCTGCTGATCCGAGTACGCGCGCACCTGCTCCAGGGTCTCCGGCCCGAACTTGAGCAAGCGGCAGTCATAGCCTTTGGGCCAGAAGGCGTTCAGATGCATGAGCCGGATCATCATGAGGAGCGAGGTCTTGCCCATCCCGGCGTCGGAGAGGATGAACAACTGGGTGCGCCCGTCCCCCAGGGGCGGGAAGTTGCCCTTGAGGAAAGCGTCGATGACATCAAAGGCCGGCTGGCGAACTTGGGCCATGACCTCCAAGTCCTCGTGACGGTCCGCGGGATTGTGGTGCTGGCAGTACGGCTGGATATAGTAACGGGCCAGTAGCTTGGGATCCCCGAAGACGTCGCCGATAGCAGCGAGTTCCTGCGCCCGCTCGGCGGTCTGCTTGAGGATCTCCTGGTAGAGCGGACGAAGCCATTTCTCAGAGGCAAATGAGACTGGATCGGCCATGTATACCTGCCTGATTTATGCTCCGGAAGCACCGCGGTGCCGCGAGCGTTATGCCGAGTGCGGCAAACGCGTCGCAGATCACGAGCGCCACCGGTGTCGATGTGAGGCTCTGGCAATCCGTTCAGATCTCCGGACCTGCGTTATTCCGGCGGGATCACCGAGACGAAGGACATCTGCACGAAATGGGAGTCGAAGCCAGCAAAGCGCTTGATGCCATTGGCGGCCATGATGACGAAGCTGGTGCAGTCGGTGACGCTGAAGTCTTTGTCTGAATACTTGCGGAACAACCGGATGGCACGATCTTTCGTCGGCTGATCCACATTCAACAGGTTCACGCCCGCCGCCCCGGTCTCGTCGAGGAAGCGGATCGCGAGATCGTGCCGGCCAAGCGAACAGTTGAGATACGTCATGGTTTCAAATACGACGAAATCGGAGACAAAGATGCGATAGTTCCGCAGCAGATGTTCCAACGCGTCTTTCGCGATACCGTGATTGCTGTCGCGGCGATCAAGTAATGCAATCCAATACCCGGTATCGACGAATACGCCGGTCTTCATGGCCGCGGTTGAGTCAAATACCGGTCGTGCTCGATGGCGCCGTCGTCGCGAGCAGACAGTATCCCGACGAGGTCCGCAAACAGCGTCGGAGCGGCGTCCTGCGCCGGCGGGGGGGCGTCCGGCAGTACCGTGACGATCAATCTGGCTCGCTTGATGTTCGGAATATCCTCAAGCAAGGTGACTTTGCCGTCTTCGTAGACTGCGTTGACCGATAGCATCGTGATTTCTCCACCGTCACCGGCCCCAGGTTGGACTGCTGTTGGTCGTGATCAGACCCGGGGTTGAGCGACGTCACGGCGGCGGCGACCGCGCGAGGCCCCGGTCCTGCTCGCGAATCGCATTCTTGCCTGGCGGAGCAAGGTTGCGCAAGCCACAAGGCGCCCGCCGCCGTCGGCCGCACGACCCACCGCTTACTCAAGCGGCCCCCGACGGCGCTGTCGCTGCGCAGGACGGACCCGGACGAAGCGGACATGGCGATCCGCGGCGACCGGCAGCGCGAGTGACCCTTCGAGAACCAGGATCAAGCGGTGGCTGGTGGTCCCGCTCAGTGGTAGTGCTCCGCACTGTACTGCCCCGGCGCATTGCGCCGATGGCGCGCCAGCCCGCGCGCCTCCAGGATCAACTTGGCATCCTTGATCATGGCCGAGTTGCCGCACAGCATGACGTGGCTGGAGGCTGACGTGATGGGGTCGCCCACCCGCGCCTCCAGGGCCCCGCTGCTCAGCAGATCGGTGATGCGCCCGTTCAGACCCGCGGGATAGGGCTCCCGGCTCACCGCGGGGACATAGACGAAGCGGTCCCCGTGACGCGCGGCGATGGCCGCGATGGTCTCGCCGTAGACCAGATCGGCGGCCGTGCGCACCCCGTGCACCAGGACCACCCGCCGGAAGCGCTCCCAGGGGTCCGGGGTACGCAGAATGGAGAGATAGACCCCAAGGCCGGTGCCGGTGGCCAACAGCCACAGGGTGTCGGCGCCCGCGACCGTGTCGAGGGTGAAGATGCCCCCGGGCTGAGCGGACACCCAGACCTCATCGCCGGGCGTGAGATTCGACAGGTAGGGGGTAAGGGGTCCCCCGGGGACCTCGTTGAAGAGGACCTCCAGGGGCCGCTCCGACGGTGGGCTGACCAATGAGTAAGCGCGCCCCACCCGTTCGCCGTCGATATCCAGGGCGATCTTGATGAACTGGCCCGCCCTGAAGTCGGCCACCGGGGCGTCCACCTGTATGCTGTAGAGACCCTCGGCCCAGACGTGCCTGCCGACCACCGTACCTTTGACCCAATCTCTCATCGTTGCCTCATTCCTGCCCAGGGGTTGCCGAATCGCGGTGCCGGGGGCGGTGCGCCCCACGTTACCCATTGTGCCGTGAGATTGGTCCGGGCGGCCGGCATTCAAAGCGGCGCCCGCACCGCGTCCGAACCTGGAACCGACGGTACGACCGCGCTCCGGAGGGTTCGCTGTGCGGACCAACCACGCGCGGTTGGCTCGGTGGCCGGAAGCCTGACCGAGGTCCGGCGCGGGCAACGGCCGTGATTGCAATTTCCGCGGGGACCCACCATTTTCCGTCCGGTCAAGTACTGTTCACCCGGGAGCACCCATCGTGAAGACCACACTGTTCGCCCTCGGCCTGGCGGCCATCAGCGGCGGCATCGCCGCCGACCCCGCGCCCCCGGCCCCGGCCTGTCCGCCGCTGCTCGACCTCGAGGTCCGGCGCCTCGCCGGGGAGGAGGCAGTCAACCTCTGCGCGGCCTACCGCGGCCAGGTGATCCTGGTGGTCAACACTGCCAGCAAGTGCGGCTTCACCCCCCAGTACGAGGGCCTGGAGGCGCTCTATCGCAAGTACCACGACCGCGGCCTGGTCATCCTGGGCTTTCCGTCCAATGACTTCATGAAGCAGGAACCGGGCAGCGAGGAAGAGATCCAGAAGTTCTGCCGACTCACCTACTCGGTGGAATTCCCGATGTTCGAGAAGGTCAGCGTCAGCAAGGGCACGGCCAACCCGCTGTTTGAGCGCCTGGTCGCTGCGGGTGCCCCCTATCCCAAGTGGAATTTCTACAAATACCTGATCGATCGCAACGGCAACTATGTCGACTATTTTTCCAGCATCACCGCGCCCGAAAGCGACAAGCTGTTGCGGGCGATCGAAAAATTGCTGTGAGGGACGCCTGGACCCGGCAGCGGCGCCGCGCCCGGGCCGGCCTGATCGTGATCGCGGCCTGCGGCGTCCACCCTGCGGCTGCGGGCCTGCTGACGACCGAGCGGACCCTGGCGGACTTCAGCTTCGCGGGCGACCAGGTGGACTATGCCCCGGACTCGCGGTCCTTGAGCCCGACGGTGGACAGCGCCTACAGCTTCACCGCCACCGATCCGACGCTGGGCCTCGGGCGCGCCGACAATACCCACGATCCCTTGCGCGGCTCTCTGCATCTGCTCCTGAAGGGCAGCAACTACGGTTACTTCGAGGGCGCTGATTTCAACACCTTCGGCAGCCTGCAGACCCTGGAGCGGCTGACCGAATCCAGACTCCTGACCGACGCGATCACCGCACTGCGCCCGGACAGCAAGCCGGGCCCCCTGGATTTCCTGATCGATCGGGACCGCATCGTCGGTCGCCTGGCCAGCCGCTACCGCGGGGTCGGCATCTTCATGGTCGTCAACGGCGTGGATGACCTGACCTGGGTCCAGGGCTACGCGGACGGGGCGGCCACCATGGAGATCCTGGACGTGGAAGACGGGGCGATCAACCCGGCGGGGGCCAACCGCGGCAAGTGAACCTCAGGAAGGGTTCACTGATAAGCTATACGTCCATCAGGTAGAGCCTTCAGCGTTGCAGTGCTTGTCGTTGTCGTTGTCGTTGTCGTTGTCGAGATTATCATACCGGTCCGGATTCTCTCGCACCTTGTCGTTTCGCTGTCCAAGCTTTGTGGGTCGAATTCCGATAGGTCGAACTGCTCCCGTCCAAATTGCATCGCTTTTTCGATTACGACAACGACAACGACAACGACAACGACAACGACAACGATTGTATCGGTTGTTCCTCCAATTTCTGACTCTTTACCGATAGACGCGAGACCTCAATGTACGCGACACCCGAAACCGACGACGGCTGGATCACCCGGATCCACGGCCACGAGGGCGAGGCCCTGGTCGTGGAGGCGCACTTCAACCTCCCCCGCCGCTTCCGCGACCTGGTGCGCGGACGCGAATCCGAACTGGTCTTCGCCGCCCGCAGTCGCCTGGCGCGGCTCGGGATCAACATCACCCCCCTGGGCGAGCCGATCTTCAACGGGCGCTCCTGCGACCTGCGCCTGGCGGTGGTCGCCGCCATCCACGCCTACGGGATGGCCGAGCACCTGGACCGGCTGGTCGTCCCCGGGCTCTCGGTGGGCCGGCTGGTCTTCTGCCCGCAGGACACGCGACTAGGTTCCACCGAGATCCACGGCCTGATCCGGGACAATCAGATCCAGGTACCCAGCGGCTTTTCACTGGACGCCCACGGCTACCTGATCCTGCGCCCCCAGCAACAGGTCTTCCGCTTTCGCAAGCCGCTGACGTACGATGAGGTCACCGCCGTCGCCAACCATTCGGACGGCAAGGAACTGCTCAACCGGCTCCAGGTCCGCACCGCGGTCGACAATATCGAACTGGCACCCATGGACGGCCTGGTCACCGCCTGCTCCATGTTCCTGCACCGGCACTATGTGGTGCTCCAGAACCTCGATGATTCGCTCGGCTTCCACCTCCAGGCCACGGTGCTGGACCCGGTCTCCACCCGCGGCACCAACATCTATCTGGAGTTCATCAACCGTTCCGACCAGCTCATCGTCAACCCCACGGTCGCCGCCACCGTGCATGAGGCGACCCGCCTGGAGCCGGAACATCGCTACTGGTTCGGCGCCGCCCGGCCCCAGCCGAGCACCGCCGAAACCGAGTACCGCGCACTGCTTCAGGTCTTCGACCGACTGGAGGCCTCACCGCTCATGGGCGGGGACCGTCACCGGCTGATGGCCGGCACCACCGAACCCGCCGCCCTGCTGCGCGGCGCCGAACCGGACCTCCTGTGCGCCCGCGAGGACAATCCCGCCAACCCGCGCGCCGGGACGAATCACCAACCGGCACCCGCCGCGGGTCCGGCACCCCAGGGCGGCCCGCCCTGCCCAGGCCCGGCCCCGCTGGAGCAACTCCCGGACGGCGCCGAGGCCACGCTCCTGCTCGGCTACTTCCCCAACCTCATCGAGCACACCGAGATCTGTGCCGCCGCCTTGCGCCGCAAGATCGCCCGCCTGTGCTTCCGCCGCCCCTCCTTCGAGCACGGGGTCTTCCTCTCCGACCGCGACCACGGCCGCCTGGCGGACTACGAGGGCCTGGGCCTGGAGGTCTACTGGTGCAACGAGGCGCGCACCCATGTCGTGCGCCACGTCTTCCGCGGCCTGCGCGGCTATTTCACCACCCCGGACAAGCTGGACCGCTTCCGCTCGGCGCTGGTGTTCGCAATTTATGGTTCCATCAAACCCTTGAGTGAACAGGAGATGATCCACACCGAACGGCTGCTCGAAAACCTCAAGGGCCTCTTCGGCAACGACATCGGCATCCTCACGGGCGGCGGCCCCGGGGCCATGCAGCAGGTCACCAACAGCGCCCACCGGCTGGGGCTCATGGCCGGCTCCAGCTTCATCGAGACCATGGACCAGGAGACCAACAAGACCGCCGACTTCTACCAGACCTTCCAGGCGCGCAGCCGTCAATCGCGCCAGCGCTGGTTCGAGATCGCAAGCTTCCACATCTTCCTGATCGGCGGCGTCGGCACCCTGGAAGAGATCGGCCTCACCCTCACCGACATGAAGCTCGGCGTGATCGAGGCCAGCCCCGTCGTCTTTCTGGATAGCTCCGGCGGCGACTTCTACTGGGAAGGGCTCAAGACCCAACTCACCCGCATGGTCCGCGCCGGGCGCACCCCCGGCTGGCTGCTCGACAACATCCTCATGACCGCCGACCCTGACGAGGTACCACGCTTCTACAAGAAGACGTTGCGGCTGGGCTGAGCCGACAGGTCAACGCCCGGTACGGCGACCGGCCGGGCGGAACCGGCCAAACCCCGGAACCAGGGCGCGCGGCGGCGCTGACCGGGATCCCCGGGGCCGGCAACTACCCCGCCAGCCGGAGACGGCGGCGTTGTCCTCGCCGAGCCTCCGCCCGGCCCGCTGCCGGGGGTGTCCGAAGACCCGGGCGCGCAGGGCCTCGCGGCTGGCCCGGAGACCACGTCGTAGGGCGGATGCCCGCAGGGCGATCCGCCATCATGCCTCTGCGGATCAAACGAGGCCAATGTGGCGGAACCGCTAGCGCGTTCCGCCCTACGCGGGCTGGGTTTGGCCGTAATCGGGTGGACGCTGGGTCGAGGTCGGCGCCACGACGGTCACTGTGGGCAGTAGCCTTATGCGCTTTGTGCGATAATTTCGCGCCAATCGTTCCGACCAAGGTCTCTGACCAGCATGGCATTACCCACGACTGAGGGGCGCAGGACCAAGGTCCTGGCCCTGTCCTCGCTCTACCCGAGCACGGCGCTCCCCCAGAATGGCATCTTCATCGAGCACCGGCTGCGCCACCTGCTGGCCTCGGGGCAGGTGGACCTGCGGGTCGTGAGTCCCGTGCCCTGGTTTCCGTCGACCAATGCCCGCTTTGGTCACTATGCCAGGTTGGCCGCGATCCCGGCGCGCGAGGAGCGCTTCGGAATCCCGGTCGCCTACCCGCGCTTTCCGACCATCCCAAAGTTCGGGATGACGCTCGCCCCCACCCTGATGGCGGCAGCACTCTATCCAAAGCTCCGCCGGATGCTGGCGAGCGGTGACTTCGCCTTCGATGTCCTCGACTCCTACTACATCTATCCGGACGGCGTGGCCGCCGTTTGGCTCGGCCGGATGCTCAAGCGGCCGGTGATCATCAGCGCCCTGGGGACGGACATCAATCTGATCCCGCGTTATCGACTGGCGCGGCGGATGATCCAGTGGGCGGCGCACCACGCGGCCGGGATCACGACGGTCTGTCAGGCGCTCAAGGATGGGATGGTGGACCTTGGGGTCCCGGCGGAGCGCATCCGGGTGGTCCTGCACGGCGTCGACCTGGACCTGTTCAGACCACCCGCGGACCGCGAGGCGCTGCGGGCACGCCTGGGCCTGACCCACCCCACCCTGCTGTCGGTCGGCCACCTGATCGAGCGCAAGGGCCACCACTTCGCCGTCGAGGCGCTGGCGGAACTCCCGGAGATGGACCTGGTGCTGGCCGGCTACGGCCCGGAAGAGGCCGCCTTGCGCCGCTTGGCGGCCCGCCTCGGGGTGACGGAGCGCGTGCGCTTTCTGGGCTTCGTCGATCAGGCGGCCCTGCGTGACTGGTACGGCGCCGCGGATTGTCTGGTCCTGGCCTCCAGCCGGGAGGGCATTGCCAACGTCATCCTGGAGGCGCTGGCCTGTGGTACACCGGTGGCGGCGACGCGGGTCTGGGGCGCACCGGAGGTCATTGACAACCCGGCCGCGGGGGTCCTGATCGAGGAGCGCTCAGGGCGCGGGGTGGCCAGTGGCGTGCGGCACCTGCTGGGCCTTCCGCAGGATCGCGCGGCCACGCGCCGCCAGGCGGAGCGTTTTCGCTGGGAACACACCACCCGCGACCACCTGGCGGTACTCGCCGAGGCCTTGAGGTCTAGTGCACCGGGCCGGAATGCTCGGACCATTGACCCCGGGCGTCCGACCTGCCGACCCTAGGGTCCGCTGTCCGGACCAGCGACCTCGCAAGGTGCACACGGCGCACCCTACGACCTCAATGCCTGAGGAATGCATTGCTCTCACAGAGACTCGGAGACACCAAGAAAGAAATCAGGCGAGCCCGTCATACACCCGCATGTAGCCGCGGATCATGGCGGCCTGGCTGAAGACCGCGACCGCCCGGTCGCGGCCGGCCCGACCGTAGGCGGCCAGGCGCGCGGGGTCGTTCAGGTCGTCGAACAGGGCTTGCGCCAGGCGCTCGGGGTCCGCAGGCGGGACCAGCGTGCCGGTTACACCCTCCAGCACCAACTCGGGATTGCCGCCGACCCGGGTCGCCACTACCGCCAGCCCGCTCGCCATCGCCTCCAGCAGGGTGTTGGAGACCCCCTCACGCCGCGACGGCAGGACGAAGAGGTCCAGACAGCGATACAGGTCCGGGGTATCGTCGCGAAACCCAGGGAGCCAGGCGTGATCCTGTAGCCCGGCGGCGGCGAGTTCAGCCTGGATCGGCGCCCGCAGTGCACCGTCACCGACGACGACCAGACGCAGCCGCGGGCGCAGGTGGGGCTGGGCGTGCAGCAGCCGTATCAGGGCCCGGACCAGGGTGACCTGGTCCTTGACCGGCTCCAGGCGGCCGACGGTGCCAATCACCAGGGCATCATCCGGGGCAAAGCCGTGCGGCAGCCGGTCGCGGGGCCGGGCCCCGGGGGCAAAGCGTTGCACATCCACGCCGTTGTAGACGACCGACAGGTCTTCTGCGGGAATCCCCACGTCGGTGTTGAGCCAGTGCACCAGGTCGGCCGACATGCCGATGTAGTGCCCGACCAGCAGGCGACTGAAGCGCCGCAGGCGGTTATAACGCCGGTGCTGCCCCTCGATCTCCACGGCATCCAGGCCATGCTCGCTGTGCACGAGTCGCCGAACCCCGGCGAGCCGGGCCGGGACCAGCATGTCCAACGCCGGCAAATTGCGCGTGTGCACGAGCCAGGGGCGCAAGTGCCGCAAGGCGCGGTAGACGCGGCCATAGGCGGCCAGGTCCTTGCCCGCCCGCTTGCCGATCTCGATGATCGGCACCCCGGGGCGCGCAATGCGTCCGCGAAAATCGGTCGCGTGCGTCAGGCACAGGATGGCGTGCCGATAGCGATCGGCCGGCATCCAATTGATCAGGTTGACGACACCGTTCTCCAGGCCGCCATAGTCCAGCTTGTAGATGAGATGACAGATCAATCGCCGCTGGTCTGGCGCGGGTGGCTTGCTCAGAACTTCGGTCATAGTCGCTTCCCATGGGCCCTGGGTCCGACCGGGCGTGATCGTCCGGGGCCCGGGGTCGGACGAGGAGTTCGCAGGATAACCCGGGGCACGCTCGCAGGACGGCGGCACGGCCTTGGTCATCCTAGAAAAAGAGCAGTCAGCGATCAGCTTTCAGCATTTGGCTTTGCATTTCAAGAGTTTGTGACCACCCGGTGCATCACCTGTCGGGTGGGCGCCTGCGGCTCCAAGACGGCTCGTAAGATGCTGATGCACTTATGGCTGACGGCTGATCGCTGACGGCTGACTGCTCTTTCCAGGGTCATCGTTCCGGCCACTGGGTTCGCCGCCAGTCCGGTCCGCACAGCGGACCCTCAGGCCGCGCGTTGTAGGGTCCGCTGTGCGGACCGCTCGCCGCCGGCCTCCGCTCGAGGGCAGCGGCACACCGATCGTCCAGGCCCCCGGCGCACCAACTCAGCACTGACCAGGCCAGCGTTGCGCGATCTTGGGGCGCAGCGCCCCTGGCCAGACGCCCGCGGTCCGGCTCGGGCCAGGCCCGCGGCGCCCTACCGCCCTCGGCGGCGCCCGCAGGCACCCTAGGGCGACCCCGACCGCCAACCCACGTCACTGACCCAGTTAGCCGATTCCGGGTCGCTGCCGGGACCGCCCCGGATGCTGGCGCGGTATTTGCATTCGTTCTAGGTAGATACCCCCAGCCACCAGGCAGTCGCACCATGCTAAGGCAATTCCAATCCAGTGGCGGCGGTCAGGTCCAGTCCAAACAGGCTGGCCCCGCGATGGCCTACCACGAGTTCTACGCCGACAACTTCGTGCCGCGCGAGCACTATCGCCCGATGTGGGAACACATCCAGGGCACCGGGCAGCAGATGCTCGGCGCCAAGGCCCACGAGGCCCACTTAGCGCTGCACACCGAGGGCGTGACCTTTACCGTCTACTCGGACCAGGACGAGGGGATCGAACGGGTCTGGCCCTTCGATATCCTCCCGCGCATCATCACCGCCGACGAGTGGACCATGCTCGAGGCCGGGCTCAAGCAACGCGTCCGCGCCCTGAACCTGTTTCTCAAGGACATCTACCACGGCCAGCGTATACTCAAAGACGGGGTCGTACCCCCGGAACTGATCTACCGCGGCAAGGACTTCCGCCGCGAAATCATGGACATCGATCCACCGCACGACATCTACACCCACATCAGCGGGATCGACCTGATCCGCGACGAGGAGGGACGCTATCTGGTCCTGGAGGACAATCTGCGCACCCCCTCGGGCGTCTCCTACATGATCGAGAACCGGATCGTGGAGCGGCGCATCCTCCCGGAGTTCTTCGCCCGCTACAAGGTGCGCCGGGTCGAGCACTACCCGGCCCTGTTGCTCCAGGCGCTGCGCTTCCTCTCCCCGCGCGGCCCCGAGGAGGCCACCATCGTGGTCCTGACCCCCGGGATCTACAACTCGGCCTATTTCGAGCACACCTTCCTCGCCAAGGAGATGGGCGTGGAACTGGCCGAGGGCCGGGATCTGGTGTGCGAGAACGACAAGGTCTATCTGAAGACCACCCAGGGCCTGCGCCGCGTGGACGTGGTCTACCGGCGGGTGGACGACGACTTTCTGGACCCATTGGTCTTCCGGTCCGACTCCACCCTGGGGGTCGCCGGCATCATCGACGCCTGGCGCGCCGGCAATGTCGCCCTGGTGAACGCACCGGGCAGCGGCATCGCCGACGACAAGGCGGTCTATGCCTATGTCCCTGAGATCATCCGCTACTACCTGGGGGAGGCGCCGATCCTGCAGAACGTGCCCACCTACCAGATGACCGACCATCAGGACCGCGCCTATGTGCTCGACAACATGGAGCGGATGGTGATCAAGGCGGTGGCCGAATCCGGCGGCTATGGCATGTTGATGGGGCCGGCCTCCACCGCTGCCCAGCGCAACGAGTTCGTCAAGAAGATCCACGACAACCCGCGCAACTACATCGCCCAGCCGGTGGTGCAGTTGTCCCGGCACATCTGCTATCTGGACGGGGAACTGGAATCGCGCCACCTGGATCTCCGCCCCTTCATCATCTATGGGGACGGCATCGAGGTGGTCCCCGGGGGCCTCACGCGCGTCGCCCTGACCAAGGGGTCACTGGTAGTCAACTCCTCCCAGGGCGGCGGGAGTAAGGACACCTGGGTCCTGACGGACTAGGTAACGAGTCAAGAACCGAGCCGGACGGGGCATTTGCCCCGTCCGCAACGTTTTTCCGTGACCTCCAGAGCGTATCGGCCAGCGGCGACGGAGTAAACACTCGGGACGGGGTGAATACCCCGTCCCGCCCGGTGGCTGGGACGGCCCCCGGGCCGGACCGGGCAGGGCATTCGCCCCGTCCGGAACCTTTTTGCGAGGGCTCCGGCGCGCGGCGCACCCTACATCTGTGGATTCATTTGCGGACAATCTCCTAAATGTTGAGTCGTATCGGCGAATCGTTGTATTGGATGACGCGCAACCTGGAGCGTGCGGACGACACCGCGCGCATCCTGGACATCAACGTCGTCTACATGCTGGAGGCGGATGAGGGCGCCACCGAGGAGATGCAGTGGCAACCGCTGCTGAACATCGTCGGGGCCGACGAACTCTATCCGATACGCTATCCGGACAAGCGCGTGACGGTGCAGCGGGTCATCCACCTGCTGACCCAGGAAAAGGACCACCCAGGCTCGCTCTACAACAGCGTGCGACTGGCCCGGGAGAACGCCCGGGTAGTCCGCGACCGCATCTCCAGCGCGATGTGGGAGGCGATGAACGAGTTCTGGCTGTCGGTGGACAAGCACCTGAAGACCAATCTCCAACCCTGGCGGGCGGCCGAGTTCTACGCCCATGTCCACCGGGAGGTCGCCACCTTCTACGGGCTCGCCCAGAGCACCATGATCCGCGGCGAGGCCTATGGGTTCACCGTGCTCGGCACCCTGTTGGAGCGCGCGGACATGACCGCGCGCATCCTCGACGTGCGCTACCACCTGCTGCTGCCCGATCTCAGCCTGGTGGGCTCACCGCTCGACTATTACCAATGGGGCGCGCTGCTCAAGTCACTCTCCGGGTTCGACGCCTACCGCCGCCAGTACCATGGCGGTATCCGGCCCATTGAGGTCGTGGAATTCACCGTGCTGAACCCGGACTTCCCCCGCTCGCTCGCCTATTGTCTGAACGGCATGGAGCGGGCCATCGCGCGGATCGGCCTGGTCGATCAGGGCGAGGTCCCGCAGGCCCTGCTGGCGCTGCGCCAACACCTGACGGTGGCCACCCCGCGGGACATCCTCGACCAGGGGCTGCACGAATATCTCGACCACTACCTGGCCCTGTTGGCGAACCTGGCAACGGCCCTGCAGGCGGACTACTTCGAGGCCCACCTGGGAGACGCGAAGTGAAGTACCGCATCGAGCGCGACTGCCGCATCCTCTATCCCACCCCGGTGCGCGAGCATCACTGCCAGGTGCGCCTGGCCCCCTGGGAAGACGGCAGCCAGGCCCTTACGCTCCTGTCACTGCAGGTCTCACCGGACACGCTCCCGGTCGCCCGCTACGACGGCTTCGGCAACCTGGCCCACCACTTCGCCGTCCTCGGCGCCCACCGCGCGCTTGCGTTCAAGCTCACCGCCGAGGTCGAGACCCGACTGTCAAACCCCTTCGACTTCGAGGTCCTGGACCCGGCCCGCGAGCGCGCCTGGTTGACGGACAGCCTGCACCAGGCCCCGCGCCTGTGGGACTTCGTCTACCACCAGGGGTTGCTGACCCCGAAGCTCCCGGAGAAGATCGCCGGCCGCCCTACACCCGAATGGCAGGAAGGGGTCGCGGTCCTCAAGCAGATACAGGACGCACTCACCTGGGTCCACACGGTCGCGGAGTTCGACCCCGAGGCGACCCAATCGGTCACGGCCCTGCCGGACCTCTACAGCGCCGCGCGCGGCACCGCCGCGGACCTTGCACACCTGCTGATCGCGCTCCTGCGCGGCTGGAACCTGCCGGCCCGCTTCGTTTCCGGCTACCAGGACGCCGCCTATTTCGACCCCGACGACGAGGCCCCGGCAGGCACCGCCCCGCGCCCCCAGACCCTGCACAACTGGGTCGAGGCCCTGGTCCCCGGCGCCGGCTGGCGCGGCTTCGACCCCGCCTTCGGGCTGCTCGCCGACCACACCTATATCCGCGTCGCGGTCGGGCGCGACGCCGGCGATGTCAGCCCCTTGCGGCACACCAGCAAGGGGGCCGGGGATAGCCCGGAAGTGTCGGAGACGTTGCGCGTCACCCGCCTGGACGGGGCCCCTGCCCCTTAGTAACGAGTCAAGAACAAAGAACATTCCCTAATGGACTTGTTTCAGGCACGCCTACCGTCGGCGACGGAGTAAACACTGGGGACGAGGTCAATACCACTCATAAAAAAAGGTATACCCCGGCCCGGCCCAAGCCCGGCCTTCGCACCAGCCGGGAGGCCGAGGTGGTCACCCGCCCGCTAGCCCAGGAGTTCGAGCAGCCCGAACCCGAGGGTCCCGAAGGGGAGAATAGCTAGCTTGATCAATGGGTTTTCCGAGAACCGCTGGAACGCGAAATCGTGCATCGTCTCGACCCGCTCGATCAGGTTCTCCAACTGCCGCCGCCGCGGCAGCCCCCCGGGACGCGCCGCGGCATCGCGCAACTGGTCGCGATAGTCACCCAGGGTAGCCGCTCGCAGTCGTCGCGCCGCGCGCTGCACGATCCAGGCCGAGAGCAGGAGGTAGAAGGCCAGCACGACGAAGGCGATCAGGATCGCGGGCGACAGCACGGTCGTGTCGAACCAGGGCAGGCGCGCGGCGACCAGCAGCAGCAATACCAGGAGTGGATAGACGGCGGCGCGCACGGCCATGTCCGCGTAGCGGGCGACCACACGCAGACTGATCCAGCGGTCGACGAGACTGATGTCGACCCGCAACTCCTCGTCCGCGTAGCGTCGGCGTACGGGCTCGGGCCAGGAGACCGTCTTCGGACTCAGGTCGGCGATCAGTTGCCGGGCGCAGAACGCCAGATCCAGATACAGAAAGACGAGCACCGACACGGCGAGCATGCTGACCGGGCGCAGGTTGATCATGAACTGCCGGAGATCCTCACCGCGCAGGGCGCTCGTGCCGCTGTTCCCGCCGATAGCCGGAAACAGACTCATGACGAAGAAAAAAAACAACACGGCCAGGGACAGGGGACCCAGCAGGCGCCAATCGAGCCGGACGCGGCGCCGATGCCGCTGCCAGAGCGCTTGCGCCTGGTCCGATTCCCGACTGCCCTCCTCGGGTAGCGCAGACCCATCAGCGCAGGCACCGGCCCCGGGGGTTGCGACAGCCCCCGATCCTGCCTGCTCACCGGGTCCCATCTCATCGAGCCCCCCGCGCCCCCGCTTCAGGCGGCCGGCCAGGCCGGCACCGCGCCCGCGCAGCCAGGCCCAGTCCCGCGCCAGGCCCTCGCGAAACGACTGCGCGGATGCGGACCTCGGTCGACTGTCGGCAGCGGCATTCGTGAGATAGCGCCGCTCGATCTCCCCGAGGGCCCGCGCCCGCTCCATGAACATCAGGGGGACGAACAGGACCGACAGGGCCACGGCGAGGGTGGTCAGATAGATAGGTATCCAGCCGCTGGTCCCGCTAGCGAGGCTGAAGGGTTCCGTAGGGACCCCGGGCGGGCGCAGCGGATAGACCAATACCGAATGACTAAAGGCGTACCACAGGCCCAAGGCCAGCAGGATGACCAGCACCAGCAGCCCCAGCGTACCCAGGGGGTGCGCACGCGGGGATCTGCGAATGCTCGGGTCATAGAGAAGATAGACACCGGCCAGGGTGAGCGCGAAATAGAAGAACGTCAGCAGCCAATCGGCCGACTTCCCCGGGGCCAGGCCCCGGGCGGTCAGGTCGAGGGGGCTGGGCACCGCGGCCGGGTTCACGAGTTCGGTCGGGCCGTGGCGACCGATCTCGTAGAGTCTCACCACCGCGGCTGGCTTGTCGATGACCTGACAGCGCGCGGCCCCGGTCTCGTCCGACCTGGCGCCGCCCGGGAAGGCCTGGCGTACGGCATGGAAGATCGCGGTCTGGTAGTTCGTCCGAAACGGCGGGAGCGAGGCACTGGGGTCGCACTCGGCGGGTCTCAGGTCAAAGCCGCTGGCGACGATGAGCCCGCGCGTCGCCTGTTCGTAGGCCGAGTCGAACATCCGGGCGTCGAGATCCGTCGTGAAGAAGACGGCGGAGGGGAACTTCGGGCGCAGCGCCTGCAGGATCAGCATCTTGTCGTGCAGGTCGCTGCCCAGGATGCCGATGGCGAAGACCCCGTTCGGCGCCGCCGCCAGTTCATCCGCCAGGCGGCGCAGATAGTCCAATTGCGCCTGACCCTCGGCGCGCTCGTTCGCGGGGGTGGCCCGGGGCGGCGGCGACAGGGTCCCGGAGGCCGCCCCCGGGGCCGCGCGCGGGGCCTCCTGCTTACCCTGGGCGGACGGGATGTTGCCATCCAATCCGCGCATATAAGTGAACAGGCTGACCTCGACCTCGGGCGGTGGCTGGCCGTCAGTCGTGTCGGCTGGCCGATCCCGCCCCTCCGGCGGGAGTTGGAGCTGCGCCTGCACCGCCAGCGGCAAGGAGCGGCCGTAAATGGTATCCCACTCCGAAATGAGGACGACGTGTTTGACCCTTTCTCTCGCCCGACCCGCCACTCCGAACCAGTCGCTCAAGAGACCCTTGAGCCATTTGTTAACTCGTCTCGGCCATCCCAGTAGAGGAGCAGGGTTACGCTGGGAGGAGAGTCCGCGCTCGTCCAGTTCCTGACTCAATCGAACGGCCAACTCATCATCGTTGGGGATGAAACGCCGCAGGCGCACCCGCAGCGCCGGGCAATCGTAGGCGCTATCTTTGCAATCACCCCGACGCTCGGAATCGAGGCCGACGGCACGCTTCAGGCTGTCATCCGTCGCCGTGGCAATCGCCGAGAAAAACTCCAGTTCCAGCGGCGGGTTTGCCGCATCCACGGGGGCGTCCGCCGTTATCTTGGGTGTATAGATATCCTTGAGGTAGCCCACCAGTCCGTCGGAACTCGCCGGACCCAGCACCTTGATCGGGGCCGCGATACGCATCTGGGGATCGATCCCGGCGACCACCTGCGTGACCACCGCCCGGATGCGGCTCAGCGGTTCCTGCTTGAAGGCGTCGCTGGCGAGCCACAAGAGTATCAGCCGCTCGGACACATCCCGATGCTTGAACCGCTCGTACGGCACCACTTTGGGAAGCCCATCGCCACCCCGTGGCGTAAAGTAGCCGATATGGGTCGAGTCGACCGGCAGATAACCGCTCTCCTCGAGGGCCGACAGGATCGCGTGGCGCGAGCGCAGGCGGCCCTCCACGGACTCCGCATAGGGTTCCGCATTGACCATCACGGCCAGGACTTGCGTCGGCTCGGTCGCGGCCTGATCGGCAACGTCCGGCGCCGCCGCCCGGGGACCCGAATCATCCTTCGTCTTCGGCTCGATCGCGACCTCGACCCGCCAGTCTTCATCCTGGACCGCCCCCTGCAAGGTCCGCACCCGGACTTGGGCGTTCAGGTCGCGCAGCGGGCTGACCGCGGCGGGGTCGGGGGGCGGCTCCTGGGACTTCAGAAAGCGCTCGACGGCCTCGAAGGGGTCCTGCCACAGGCGTGCCGGGACCTTCTGATCAGAAAAAGACTGGTCCGCCAGGCCGGAATTGGGGGGCCGCAGAGTTTGCAGCGGCGCGCCGTCGAACCAGACGACGCCGACGACCGCAAGCACCGCGACCACCCCGGGCACGGTGAAACCAAGACCAGTGTTGGATGCACTCATGACTCCTCCTCGAACCCCTTCAAATCGGTCGGCGAACCACGGAACCTTGGGAGCGGGACTTCCGGCCGGTGCTTGGGCAAAATAATAGGCGATGGTCCCACCGTTTCCAGGATTTCATCAGAACCTTGAGTTGCCGAAGGCCATCGATCCTGCTGCGCTGCTATGTTCAAGGCGCCCGGCGCGTGGCGGCGGTGCGGTACTCCACTGAGCGGCACTGAGGTTGCCGACGGGAGGAAACAGGCTCCGCCCCCTGGTCTACCCTTGAGCCCGCCCGCGCAATCCCCCATGATGCCGCTCCCCCATCAGGTCCAGGTCCGCCCCGCCCATGCAATACGCCGATCTCCGCGACTTCATCGACCAACTGGAACAACGCGGTGAACTGAGGCGCGTCCGGGCCGAGGTCGACCCCTATCTGGAGGTGACCGAAATCTGCGACCGGACGCTGCGTGCCGGCGGTCCGGCGCTCCTGTTCGAGCGACCCAAGGGGTCGCGTGTCCCGCTGCTCGGCAACCTGTTCGGCACCCCCAAGCGCGTGGCCCTGGGGATGGGCGAGGAGTCGGTGGCGGCCCTGCGCGAGGTCGGGCGACTGCTCGCCTTCCTCAAGGAGCCGGAACCGCCCAAGGGGCTGCGCGAGGCCTGGGCGGCGCTTCCGATCTTCAAGAAGGTCTTGGACATGGCCCCCAAGGTGCGGCGTCACCCGCCCTGCCAGGAGCGGGTCGTCGCGGGCGCTGCGGTCGACCTGGGGCGCTTTCCCATCCAGCACTGCTGGCCGGGGGACGCGGCGCGGCTCATCACCTGGGGTCTGGTGATTACCCGCGGACCGGAGAAGGCGCGGCAGAACCTCGGCATCTACCGGATGCAGGTGTTGGGACCCAACCGGGTCATCATGCGCTGGCTGGCCCACCGGGGGGGTGCACTGGATTTGCGTGACTTCCAGCGGGCGCACCCGGGAAAACCCTTCCCGGTGACGGTGGCCCTGGGGGCGGACCCCGCGACCATCCTGGCGGCCGTCACACCGGTGCCGGATAGCCTCTCGGAATATGCCTTTGCCGGACTGCTGCGGGGCAGCCGCACCGAGGTGGCGGCCTGCCTGGGGTCGGACCTGCAGGTGCCGGCCCGTGCGGAGATCGTGCTGGAGGGGCACATCTACCCGGACGACCTGGCGGCCGAGGGGCCCTTCGGCGACCACACCGGCTATTACAACGAGGTGGACCGCTTCCCGGTCTTCACCATCGAACGGATCACGGCGCGCGCCGACCCCATCTATCACAGCACCTACACCGGCCGACCACCGGACGAACCGGCGATCCTGGGGGTGGCGCTGAACGAGGTCTTCGTGCCCATCCTGTGCAAGCAGTTCCCGGAGATCCAGGACTTCTACCTGCCGCCGGAGGGCTGCTCCTACCGGCTGGCGGTGGTCAGCATGAAGAAGCAGTACCCGGGGCACGCCAAGCGGGTGATGCTGGGCGTCTGGTCCTTCCTGCGGCAGTTCATGTACACAAAATTCGTCATCGTGGTGGACGAGGACATCAACACGCGGGACTGGAAGGACGTGATCTGGGCCATGACCACCCGCATGGACCCGGTACGGGACACGGTGCTGATCGAGAACACCCCGATCGATTACCTGGACTTCGCCTCCCCGGTGTCCGGGCTCGGGTCCAAGATCGGGTTCGACGCGACCAACAAATGGCCGGGCGAGACGACCCGCGAGTGGGGCCAGCCGATCCGTATGGATGATGCGGTGCGCGAGCGGGTGGATCGGATCTGGGCCGACCTGGGGATCCAGTAACCCTAGAATCGGCAATTGATCACGCAAAGACGCAAAGAACGCAAAGAAGAACAGAACCTTGCAAGCGATGGTCCCGTCACCCGCCAGGTGAGCCCAGCGACAGAAATATCGCATTGAAAAACTTTGCGTCTTTGCGTCTTTGCGTGAAATAAATGCTCTTTCTAGGGTAACCGGTTTCAGCTTCTCTTGCGTAGCGACCCCAACGGGGTCGAACATACCAGCCCAGGGCAGCGCCCTGGGTATGGGTTATCGCAGCGCTTAGCCCTGAAAGGGCGTGACATAACGACGCGGCTCCCTATGTCACGCCCTTTCAGGGCTGGGCCGAATAAACAACGCTATCCCAGGGCGTTGCCCTGGGCTGGTATATCGCGCCCCTGCGGGGCTTGAGCAGGCGCAGCCAAGAGTAGTGTCCAATGTCAGAAACCTCTATCGCCGACGCGAAGAGCCAGCGCGCGAGTTTCTGGGACCAAATCGAAGCGATGCGCGCGGATTCCGGATTTGAGCCAGTCGACCTGACCCCGCAGGAAGTTCGCTCTTGGCGCGACCGCAGCGACGGGCGCGATTTCCAGTGGCCGCAATGAAGTACCTACTCGACATCAGCGTCGTTTCCGAGCCGGTCGCATCCCACATCCACACCGAACGCCGGCGTCATGGGCCGAATCCCGGCTGGCACTCGTCGCGGCCGGGGGCCGCGACGGGCTGCCGCGACGACGGGTAGGGGCGGCTTTACCGTGCAAATCCGGCGGGGGCACTCTGGAAGCGGCTTTAGCCGCGACGAGGCCTCGCAGGTTGCCCGAGCGCCGCGGCTTACCGCGGCCTCGCATCGCGGCTAACGGCCATGCAGTCTTGTCCGGCACCCCGGAACATGAGAGATCCATGTGGGAGCGGCCTGCGGCCGCGCTGCGGCGCCGCGGCGAACGCCGACCCCGCGTTCCGCGCGCGGCCCGTCGTCGCTGAAGCCGCTCCCACAGCGTCGCTGCGCCACTTTCACGGCAAAGCCTCGACCTCCAATTGCGGCGGGGCGCGACGCCCGGTCAGCCGTACCAGGTATCGAAGACCCGCGCCCCGCTCGCCTGGATCAGGTTGCGGTAGTGGTCCGGGAGACGCTCGGCGGGGACGTCCAGATAGTCCAGGGTAAACAGGTCGTCCGGGGTCAGTTCGGCCCCGAGCAACTGGGAGTAGTCGGCATCCGCCAGCTTGACGCGGATACGCTCGTCGCGCAGATAGTCCCGCAGGGCCGCGAAGCGCGCCTCCTGGCCCGGTTCCTTGAGCAGCAGGGCCAGCAGCCGGCGCTGATGCGCCTGGTAGTCGACCACCCCCAAGCGGACTACCGACACCTTGTAGCCGACATGATCGAAGGCCCCGGCGCCGCCCTCGTTCCGGGGCACGGCGGCGGAGACGGTCACGCTGCCGACGGCGACCTGACCGGCGCGCAACTGGTCGGCGATATAGCCGGACGCCAGGTCGACCAGCACCGCCTCGGCGATATCCAGGATCAGACCGCCGACGAAGCGGGTGGGGTGCAGGCGGGTCCAGGTCATGGCACCGGCCTCAACCAGACCGGCCGGCAAGAACAGGGCCGGGGTGGCGGCGAGCGCCTGCAACAGGCGGCGGCGGTCTTGAGCGACAAGGGTTGACGATGCGGTGATACGGCTGACCATGGCGAGACACCCCAATCGGCACGGATGGATGCTGGGACTGAGCCGGGCGGTCGCCCGTCCGGATCACTTGAGTATAACCCTAGAAAGAGCAGTTCTCCCACAGAGACACAAAGATCACAAAGATTTTCAACGCGCGGCCCAACGCCTTCAATGATTTGTTTTTCTTTGTGTTCTTTGTGTCTTTGTGTGAGCAATTCCCGGACTTAGGATAACCGCGAGGTCATCGACAAGGCGATTTCCAAGGACCGTCGTAGGGTGGATAAGGCGCGCACGAAACCCTCGCAGACCGGGCACGGGGCTTGATCGCGCCGCATCCACCGGGCGGGGTGGTGGATGCGCTGCGCTTATCCACCCTACCGATGGGGCCGTCGCGGCGAGGCTGAAAAACCGCCGCGCCAGGGGGCTCTGCCGCCTGGCCCCCCGACCGACGTTAGGGGGCGGAAAGAAGAAGAGCATGGAAAAGGGAAAAAGTATAAAGAAAAAAGTGAATTAGTCCTGGGCGAGGCGGAAACCGAGGTAGTCGTACCGGAGCGACGGCGCGAGCCAGAGACGGGAGGCGGAACGCAGCCACGACGGCCTGTGGCTCCACGAGCCGCCGCGGATCACCCGGTTCGGCGAATTAATGGCATCATTATTGCTAATACACGTCTTTTCCTTCCCATCGTAGGAATTGGCATAGGCCGAGCAGGGCCACTCCCAAACGTTGCCGCCGGTGTCATAGAGCCCCCAAGGATTGGCCGGAAAGCTTCCCACCGGGGCGGTCTGCTTGTTGTCCCATTGGCTGCCGCAGCCGTCGCAATTGGCGTGACTTCGACCGATGTCGTCGCCCCACCAATAATCGGTGCTGGTCCCGGCACGGGCGGCATATTCCCACTCCGCCTCGGTCGGCAATCGGTAGCGCCCACCGGTGACTTGACTCGCCCATTGCGCAAAGGCGGTCGCATCCTCCCAGGACACGTTGATCACCGGCCGCTGCTCGCGGCCCCAACCCTGATCCGCCGGTTTGGCCCGGCCGGTCGCATCGCAGAAGAGGTCGTATTCAGCGAAGGTGGTCTCGTAGCGGCCGATCTTGAAGGCATCGACACAGACCTGATGCGTCTTGCCCTTCTCGCCCATCGCGAAGCAGCCGGCCTTGATCGCTGCCATGCGCCCGGGAAGGGCCTGCTTGAAGGCGTCGAGTTGCGGTCGCAGTTCCGTTGCTCGCTGGGCTTGCCGCTGCCGGTCCTGTTCCTTCTGCTGCCGCTCCAACTTGTTCTGCCAGCCCTTCGGCACCTGCACCGAACTATCCACCTCCAGCGCGACCAACCGCTGCATGAGAAAGACATCCCCCCAGGCCGGATCGATCCTAAGCCCCGGATTGCCGCCAAGCTTGAGCTGACCCAGTTGCGGGAAGTCGAGCCCGTCGCGCGAGGCGAAGGCCGTGAGTCCGCTATTGCTGAGGTCCAGTTCGGTGACATTGGGCGGCAGCAGACCGGGATCGAGTTGACCCAGGGCGCTGCCGCTCAAGTTGAGTGTGCGCAATGACTTAAGCGACCCAAGCCCCAGCGGGACCAGGGTGCCGAGCCGATTGCCGGACAGGTCCAGATGGGTCAGGTTGGCGAGTCGCCCCAGATTGCCGTAGGCGCTCGCCGCGCCCAGGGTGCCGCCGAGCTTGAGGATACGCAGATTGCCGAGCGCGCCCCAGAGTGCGTCCAGTTCCGCCGCGCCCCCGCCGGCGGCGAACAGCGGGACACCCGTCAGATCCAGGTGCTCCAGGACCCGCATGGCCTGCACGGGGGCGAGTTGCGCCGCCTTGACCTGGGTGCCGGAGAGATCCAGGTGCCGCAGCCGGGTGAAGCGCCCGAGCCAGGGCGGCAGGCGTTGCAGGTCGAGCCCGCAGAAGCTGATGGTCTCGGCCAGCACCAGGCGCGCCGGGTCGCTGTCGGCGGGGATGACGTAGGGGCTGCGCTCGCCCTCCAGGGCCATCCGGACCCCGAAGTCGTGCATGGTGCGGATCTCCTCGCGGGAGAAGCCGGTGTCCTGGGCCTGGGTCAGGCACGGCAGCACGGCCAGGAGCAGGCAGGGGAGCAGGTAGCGGGGCATGGTGGACCTCCTTGGGCTGTCCGGCGATTGTACCCCGGTCATCCTGATCGGCTGGCCCTGGCGCGCGACGTACCGGACGATGAAAGGCATGCGTGGGAGGGGCTTTAGCCGCGCCGGGGCCACGCGGCTTGCACGGTCGCGTCGCGGCTAAAGCCGCTCCCACAGCGTCGCTGCGCGACGCTCACGGTAAAGCCTTGACCTTCTGTCTCCTTGCGGGACGCGCCGCACCGGGGCGCGGCGCGTCCGGTCGCTCAGTAGCGCCCGCCGCCTTCCCGACCGCCGCCATCGCGGTCACGATCACGGCCGCCACCGCCGCCGCCCCAGCCACCACCGCCGCCACCGCCCCCTCCACCACCGCCGCCACCACGCGGGCGGCTTTGCTGGTCGCGCGGGCGCGCCTCGTTGACGGTCAGTTTGCGGCCCTTGAACACGGACTCGTTCAGTTCCTTGACGGCGGTCTCGGCCTCCCCGCTGTTGGGCATGTCCACGAATCCAAAGCCCTTGGATTGTCCGGAAAACTTGTCCTTGATTACCTCGGCGCTGGCGAGTTCCCCGTACTCGCCGAAGACGTCGCGCAAATCCTCATCAGTGACGGTATAGGTTAGGTTGCCTACGTAGATCCTCATCGCTGTCTCTCACGCTTTTGTGTATTGATCGGAGGGAACCCGAAGAGCGACCAACACACAAGTCCGCTCACCGGACACAGAGAACCTGCGCGGGCCCGGCGGTCTGATCGGCACCGCCTCGCCCCATTGGGATGGGGTGGCGCCGATCGCCGACAGCGCTGGGCGCTCGCCGCGATGGAAACAAGAAGAAAAGTAGTGGATCAGGGCCAAGGCGTCAACCATGATTGCACCGATAGGCAAAACTCCCACAACCGTAGTCGATTCATCCGTCGTCGGCATCAGTCGATGTTGCCCTTGCGATGCTGGTCGTAGAGGTAGCCGCCCAAGGCGCCGACACCGAGCCCGATCAGGGCGCCAGCACCGGCCTGGGCGCTCAGGGAGCCGATCAGGGCGCCGCCGGCGGCCCCCATGAGGGCGCCGCTCGCCGCGCGGGTGCCGGTGGTGGAACCGCAGCCGGCGATGGTGAGCGTGGCGATCAAGATGGCGGGGACGCGCAGCGTCTTCAGTGAAAAGGTGTTCATGCACGGGACTCCAGGACGTTGGCGGACGCGACCGACGACCGCGCCGCGGGGGATTTCAGAGACCAAGGCGACGCGCCTTCAGCCGGTCGGAAGCGCAGTCGCCGCCGCACGCGGGCTCGGCGCGGACGCGCTCAACCCTTGCAGGGATACTTGGCCGCCAAGCCGCGGAGCAGACCCAGCACCGGCGGTGCCGCCATCGCCTGCGCGTCCCCCGCCTTGGCCGCAGCCCAGACCTGGAAGGCGGCCACCCCGTCCTCAATGGTGGCGTTGGCCGGGAAACAGACCAACCGTTTTAGCTTGCCGGGCTTGCTGACCGCATCGTGATACTGGGCCGTGGCCTCGATGAAGGCGCGGCATGCCTGGCGGGCCATCGGGTACTCGGCCGCGTCCGCCGGGACGGCGCAGACGCTGTAGAGTTCCTTGGTCGTATCGAAACGGAAGTCGGCGTTCTCGACGGCCGCCGCCGACTGGACCAGACCCAGCGTCAGCAGGGCGGCGAGCCCGGCGACGGCCCGGGTGGTGATGCTTAAATAGCTCTGAACCATGGTCTTTCGGCCTCGTTGATTGTCTGATCGGCACCGGCTGACGCAGCGGGGCGACAGCACGGTCATTCTCTAACTATCGTTGCCCGCGTCTCGCTCGTCCCGCGGGGCTCACCCGAGCAGCACGTCCTTAGCCTCGTTGATCTTGGCCGCCAGGTAGTCCGAGCCGCCCCGGTCCGGGTGCAGGCGCAGCATCAACCGCCGGTGGGCGGCGGTGACCTCGTCCGTACCCGCGTCCGCCGCCAGGCCCAGGACCGCCCGGGCCTCGTCCGGCACCATGCGCAGGGCCGGCGCGGCCTTGGGCCCCGCGGCCGTGCGGGCCGGGTCCGGGCGCTTCACCGGCTGCTGTCCGCGCTCGCGCTCCAGATAGACCTCCAGGGCTTCGGCGGAGGCGATGTCCGTCTGGTTCCAGCGCGTGAGCAGGTCCTGGAGGTCCTCGGTGGAGACCGCGTCCAGGGCCTGCCCCTGGTGGGGCGCCTCGCGCAGTTCACCGCTGATGTGCCCGGAGAGTTGGTCGATGCGCAGGTGCACGCCGCGGGTCGCGACCCGGGACTCGTGGGGTCCCTGGTAGGTCCGCGGCCCCTTGAGTTCGCGCACCCACAAGGCGGTCGCACCGGCCACCGCGCTCGGCATGACGATGAAGTTCAGCACCGGGACCAGGCTGAGCCCGGCCGTCGCGGCACCGAACCCCAGGCCGAGCCCGCGGCGCTCCTTGAGCCGCCGACGTTGCTCCCGGAACTTGATTCCGTTGTTTCCCATTGGGTAATCGGCATACTGCAGGGCCAGGATCCAGGCCGTGAACAGGAACCACAGCACCGGCCCGACCAGGGGTACCAGCAGCAGCAACAGGAAGGGGATGGCCCAGCCCAGGGCATAGAGGATCTTGCGCAGTTCATCCACCACCGTGGGCACCAGGTCCCTGAGCATCTGCGCCATGCCCCCGCCCTGATCCAGGGGCTGGCTGGTGAGCAGCCGCTCCACCTTTTCCGCGAGCAGGCCGTTGAAGGGGGAGGCGATCAGATTGGCGATCAGGGAGAACCCATAGGCAACCAGGACCAGGAGCAACAGTACGAAGAGCGGCCACAGGACCCAGTCCAGCCACTGGAGCCAGTCCGGGACCCGGGCATTCATCCAGGCCAGGAACCCCTCGAACCAGGAGACCCCGGCGGCGATCCCAACCGCGAAGACCAGAATGTTAATCAGCAAGGGGACAATGACGAAGCGGCGCAGGCCGGGGCGCGTGATGAGCCGGATGCCGTGAAGCAAGTAACCGGCACCGGAGGCAGGGTCTACGGACATGGCTGGATTCGCATGGTTTATACCGGGCCGACAGTATACCCAGCCCGGCCCCGCAACGCCGCCGTCCGCGCGCCCCTCAGCAGGCCGGCGGGATCGTGATCACCCCGGCCAGCCCGCAGTACCCGAACTCCTGTTGCCCCGACTCGCCCGCCGGAAACAGCGGGTCGGCGGGGGCACTGGTCCAGCGCCAGGCCATGCAGTGGCTGCCCTTGCAGACGATGTGCTGCTGGGCACCGGACACCACCGGGCAGAAATAGCGTTTGGCGTCTTCTTCTTTGACTAGCATCTTTGAGGTCCTCGTTCGAGCCGATTGGCCGGGCGCGGCACCGGGACCGCGCGCCGGACTCAGGCCACCGCGACCACCGCCTCGGTCTGCGGTTCCGTCAGCGCCCGGTGCATGACGATATTGAGCATGCGCATGGCCGCCGCGATGGCGGCATAGACCTGGTTGGCGTGCACCCCCCGGGTCTTGAAATCACCCTGGGCGGTCTCCCAGGTAATGGTGCACTCGGTCAGCGCGTCGCTGCGTCCGCCCTTGGGGATGCGCACCTCAAAATCCTTGAGTCCGGGCAGACTGATCCCCTGCCGCTTGACCAGCCGCGCCAGGGCGTTGTCGAAGGCAGCGTAGCCGCCGTTACCGCTCCCCGCGGCGCTGAAGACCTCGGCCCCCAGGCGCAGCTTGATGCTGGCGGTCGACTCCAGGTCGAGGCTGGAGGTGACGGTGCAGGCGAGCAGTTCCGCGTGGTGATAGTCCTTGCTGTCCAGGACCTCGGCGATGATGAAGGGCAGGTCCTCAATGGTGATGGTCTTCTTGGAGTCCCCCAACTCGACGATCCGCGCCAGCACCCGGCGCTGATTCTCCTCCGACAGGCTGATGTCCAGGCGCTCCAGGTTCTTCGCCAGTGACGCCTTGCCCGCCAGCTTGCCCAGGGCATACTTGCGCCGCCGGGCAAAGCGCTCCGGCGACAGGCGCGTATGGTAGAGACTGCCCTTGCGGTCCCCGTCCGCATGGATGCCGGCGGTCTGGGTGAAGACGTCGGCCCCCACGATGGGCGCGTTGTCGGCGATACGCTTGCCGGAAAAATATTCGACCAGTTCACTCACCCGGGCCAAGTGGGTCTCGTCGATCCCGATGGCGAAGCCCAACTGGTCCCGCAAATTGACCGCCACCTCCGCCAGGGACGCGTTGCCCGCCCGCTCACCCAGACAGTTGACCGTGCAATGCACCGCGGCCGCGCCCGCCTGGGCCGCGGCGAGCACATTGGCCGTGGCCAGGCCATAGTCGTTGTGGGGGTGGAAGTCGAACAGGCGCCCCGGAAAGCGCCGGATCATGTCGCCCATGGCGCTCCCGACCCGCTCCGGGGTCATGACCCCGAGCGTGTCCGGCAGCATGAAGTGGGCGATCCCACAGTCGGCCAAACGCTCCATCAGGCCGTAGACATAGGCCGGCTGGTCCCGATAGCCGTTGGACCAGTCCTCCAGGTAGATGTTCACCTTGAGGCCCCGTTCCAAGGCGATGCCGACGGTCTCGCGCACGTCCGCCGCGTGTTCATCCAGGGTCTTGCCGAGTTGGCCCCGGCAGTGTGTCTCGCTGCCCTTGGCCAGCAGGTTCAGCACCCGCCCCCCGGCGCGCGCGATCCAGTCTACGCTGCGTCCCCCGTCCACGAACCCGAGCACCTCCACGCGCTCCGCCAGCCCGCGCGAGGCCGCCCAGTCGACGATGTGCGCCAGCGCGTCCTGCTCCCCGGGCGAGACCCGGGCCGAGGCCACCTCGACACGGTCCACCCGCACCAGTTCCAGCAACACCTTGGCGATGTTCACCTTCTCATCCGGGGAGAAGGAGACCCCCTGGGTCTGCTCGCCGTCACGCAGCGTGGTATCCATGATCAGGACAGTGCGGGGGGACTCGGTCATGGGTCGTCTCAATAGTGCGTCGAGGGTAGTGCGTCGAGGCAGGCCTGAGCCACCCCCGCGGGGGCGCCCAACGGGCCGCAATCCCCTGTTTCATTTGTTTAAACCGCTCGCCCGCAGGGGGCGTTGCAGGCCCCCATCATACCACCCTTGCCGGCGTCGCCGGGCCCTCGCCGCCGGGCCTCCCCGCCGACCGGCACCGCCGACGCCCGCCCCGATCCCCCGGGCCGGGCTATACTCTGCGGGTTATCGTCCCCATCCCCGCCCAGGTCCTTCGGCATTGAACACAGCAACGGCCGGCTGCACCAGGTCCGCACCGCGGCCCCGATGGCCGTGCCGCCATGCCGCCGGGTCCGCGGTGCGGGCCGCCGGCCCGGCGGCGGGTGCGGCACCCTGAGCGAGCGAGCGCGTGCGCAATTGTCCCGTCCGTCTCCGACCACCGCCGCCCGCACCCTCGCCCTCGCCTGCCTGTTGGCCGCGCCCTGCTGCCGGTCGGACGCCGCCGCAACCACAGCAGGACAGCGCAGCTGAACGAGGCTTTGGGACGTCTATTAGCCGCCGTGGCGCCGGACCTGGCCGGGCGGCCCCTGGAGTTGGACCGGTCCCCCCTGTTGCGGAGCCTCCTATGAACAAACCACTGTCCCTCGCCGCTGCCCTGGTCCTCGGATACGCCGGCACCGCCTGGCCCTGCGGGGGCCCCAACATCCTGGTGCCGTCCCTGCGCCCAGCGGTCGAGACCCTGACGACCGACGAGTTCGACAGCACCTATCTCGCGCCCTTCCGCTTCCTGGACCCCTTCCGACTGGCGGACGTACACCAAGGGGTCCTCCTGGCACAGATCGCCTATGAAGGGGCCGAGGCGCCCACGCAGGACCCGATCGCCGCGGACCTGGACGCCATGGGGCAGGCCCTGCACGCGGGGGACCGGGCCGGGGCACGGAGCGCGGCACTGCGCGCGATCGACACCCTGCTCACGCTGCCCGCGCCGCTCGCCGCCGCCGGCACCGAATCGTTGCGCCGGGCAGTGGAATTCGTCGAGGTGGAGCCGGCCCTGGGCGAGACCTCCGGGGACCTGGCGGCCGCCGTGTTCCGGGTGGACGCCGCACACGGCGGCACCCCGCTCCTGGATCAGGTCCTGGCGATTCGCGCCGCCCCCTTCGAGCAGGCCGCCGCCACTCTCGCGCGCTTCCCGGACTCCCCCCGGCGCCCTTCACTGGAACTGGCGGCACTGCGCAACCGCATGACCGCGGAGATCGGCAACGGCTGGCCGGGCCAGATCCAGGGCACCGCCCCGCTGACCTGGGCCGCGCTGCTCACTGCCCATGACGACTGGCTGGCCCGCCACCCGGACCACCCGCTCACCGACCTGGCCCGCCTGCAGCGGCTGCGCGTCCTGTATCTACAGGGGGACGGCCCGGCCGCCTGGGGCCTGCTGCTCGACCTCTACGGCCGACGCCCCGCCCGCGCCCTCTGGGAGATGCGCCACCTGCTGCGCAACGGCATGGCCCCCAAGGACCTGGACCTGGCCGGACTGCCGGACCCGGTGTTGGCCGCCGCCCTGCTGGGCCTGGTCCCGGAACCCTCCCCCGCCCGCTGGGACGCCCTGTGGCAACGCGCGGCGGCGGCCGTCGCGCAGACCAACGGGGCGCCCTGGGCGCTGAACTGCCAGGAGCGCCTGCTGGTCGCCGCCGCCACCGGGACCGACCCGACGCTCCCGTCCAACTTCCCCGCTGAGCCCGCCAAACCCAGCGAGCTGTGGGCGCAACTGCGCAGCCTGGCCCTGCACCGCGTCGGGCGGTACCAGGAGGCCCTGCGTCAGGCCGAACTGCTGGATGAACACAACCCGCAGTCGGCGTCCATCCTGGCCACCGCCTTAGTCGAGGTGGGGCAGGCGACCCGCGCCGCCGCCCTGTCGGCCCTGGACGAGCACACCGCCGCCTACCTGCTGCACGTGAGCGCCGACGACCGCGCCCTCGCCGCGATGGCGGGCGGCGGCGGGCCTCGCGCCGCGCTCGCCGCGCAGGCCCTGGCCGAACGGCGGTTGGGCCGGGACGACTGGGCCGCAGGCGCCCTGGTCCTGGCACCGCACGACCCCGAGCGGGCCACCCGCTGGCGCGAGGCGGCACGGCGAGCGGCCGACCGCACCCCGGCCGCGCGCCTGGCCCTGGCCGAGTGGCTGCTGGCGCGCCGCGGCGAGATCTTCCCCCCGGACGACGCCGCCGGCTCCCGCGGCCTCAAGCTGTTGCTCGACACCGAACTCCCGGCGGCGCAGCGCGAGCGCCTGGCCGCCTGGCTGCTGGGCGGCGGCGAGCGCCAACGCGCGCTCGACGCCTATGCCGCCGCCCTGAAGGGTCTGACCCCGGAGGACCCCCAAGCCGCGGCGGTCCTGACCCTGGCGGACGGGCTGTACAACACCCTGCTCAACTGGGACGTTTCCGGGTCGGCCGCCTACGAAAAGCTCTTGGCCGCGAGCCCCGCCGCGCGGCAGATCCGCGCCGCGGGCAAGGCCTTGCGCGCGCGGCCGGCGGCATCCTGAGGGCACAACCTCCCTGGTCCGCACAGCGGACCCTACGGGCGCCGTAGGGTCCGCTGTGCGGACCGCTGACCTCGCAGTTGGCGGATTGGCAGCAGTTCTCAACGAGGCGATGAAATGCTGGAGCACCGTAGGGTCCGCCGTGCGGACCAATCCCCCGCCGGCCACGAAACAGCCGGAATTCATGATCGCGGCCAACCGCAGATCGAGGCTTACCCTGAACGTCGCGCAGCGACGCTGTGGGAGCGGCTTCAGCCACGACGAGGCCTCGGGAGATCTGCCGCCACGTCGCCGGTTGCCGCGGCCTCGGGGGAATAGGGGGGAATAGCGGGGGAATAGGGATCGGGGGAGGGAATAGGGGTCTGACCCTGAGGTATCTTGATGCTTTCCCCAACTGCGCTGGCGCCCTCATAACCCCCCATGGGGATTCGGAAAAAATTCAATTGAGCCTGGCCCCTTTACCCGTATCATCCGCTCGCGGGTCCTGCCGGGGCTGCAATTCCGGCTGACCGATCTGCTCACACAGCCCGAGCCCAAGGCGATGGTCCGCGACCCCATCTATGTCGACTTCGTGCTCCCCGAATGGCGGGAGGCCGAACTGCACGCCGCGGCGCAAACGCGGGCCAGACAGGAAGCCGAGGAACGCGCCGAGGCGCAGGCACGCCGGCAGGTCGAACAAGCGTTGGCACAACTGCGGGGGCAGTTGGCGCAGCGACGGCCGCCACCCTGACGCTCAGACGGGCTCCAGGTCCACCTTGTCATAGATCTGCGCCAGCGTCAGGGTGCAGCCGACGCTGGCCAGTGTCACGGTTGCATCAAGGGCAGTGAACTCACTGAGGGTCCAGCGGTCGTCCGCCCCCCGGCTGAAGAGTTCCACCGCGACCCGGTACTGGGAGACCAGCAGATACTCCGTGAGGCTCGGAATCCGGCGATAGATCGCAAACTTGCCCCCGCGGTCATAGGCCTCGGTGGAGTTGGACAGGACTTCGACGATCAGGGACGGGTTGAGCAGCAGGTCACGCCGGTCGTCGAGGAACTCGTGCTCGCCACACAGCGCGACCAGGTCCGGATAGGTGCCGGCATTGGCGGCGCGGATGCGGACCTTCATGTCATTGGCATAGATGTGGCAGGGACGGCCCTTCATCTGGGCGTGCAACCCGCTGCCGATATTCATGACCACGGCGTTGTGCTGTTCCCGCGCCCCGGTCATGGCGAAGACCTCGCCGTCGATGTACTCGCTGCGCGCCTCGATCGCCGCGCGCTCGTTCGCCAGCCAATCGTCGAAGGTCATGATGGGTTTTGGTTGCAATAACATGGGGCTACTCCGGGGTAAGGCGGTCATGCTGGAAAAAGCAGTTCTCACACCATCCTGCGACATCAGTTGACACGATAGCGCTCCAGCCAATGCGCATAGGGTGCCGGGAGCACCCAGGCCGGGCGATCGATCCCGAGTGTGCGGGCGGCATAATAGGGCCAATGCGGATCGGCCAGGTGCGCCCGGCCCACCATCACGAGATCCAGCTGGCCATCCCGGACCACGCGCTCGGCCAGTTCCGGCGTATCGATACCCCAGGCCGACGCTACCGGCAGCTCCGCCTCGCGGCGCACGCGCTGCGCAATCGGCGCCAGGAAGGCGGGGGCCCAAGGGATGTTCGCGGTCGGCGTCGAGAAGCCCACACTGACGCTCAGCAGATCCAGCCCTTCAGCCTTGAACCCTCTTGCCAGCTCGATGGATTCGGCCAGCGTCTCCTCATCGCGCCCGTCATACTCGATGACGCCGAAGCGCGCCGTCAGCGGCAGGTGTTCGGGCCACACCCGCCGCACCGCGGCCAGCGTCTCCAGCAGGAAGCGGCAGCGGTTCTCGAAGCTCCCGCCATAGGCATCGTCGCGCGCATTGGAGTGGGTGGAGAAAAAGCTCTGCCCGAGATAGCCATGGGCAAAGTGCAACTCCAGCCATTCGTAGCCGACCTCACGCGCCCGCCGGACCGCCGCCACGAAGTCCTCGCGCACCCGCGCAATGTCCGCGAGCGTCATCGCCCGCGGGACCTTGGGCAGATTGGCGCCGAAGGCGATCGCCGAGGGGGCGATGGTCGGCCAGCCGCGCGGGTCGCCCGCGGCGATATGGTCGTCACCCTCCCAGGGCCGGTTCGCGCTCGCCTTGCGCCCGGCGTGGGCGATCTGGATGCCCGGCACCGCGCCCGCCGCCTTGATCGACGCGACCACGGGAGCGAAGGCCTGCGCCAGCGTGTCGCTCCAGATCCCGGCGCACCCCGGGGTGATCCGGCCCTCCGGGGACACCGCCGTCGCCTCCGTGATGACCAGCCCGGCACCGCCGCGCGCCAGCCCCGCCAAGTGGACCCGGTGCCACTCGTTGATCAGCCCGTCGAGCGCCATGTACTGGCACATCGGCGGCACGGCAATGCGGTTGCGCAGGGTTACGCCCTTGAGCGTGAAGGGTTCAAATAATGGGGACATCGGAAGGCTCCGTTGAAGAATCTGGTTCACTGAGCCCTATATTATCAGGTCACCAGCGCCATAGGGCGGATGCCCGCAGGGCGATCCGCCACGGCGCGGGCGCCTAAGCGGCGGAACCGCGAAATGGGTTCAATTACTCGTCTTGCGCCTGGATTTCAACGCAAGAATCAACTCGATCGTGGCCCCTTTTCCTGGCAGGGCGATCCGCCATCACCCGCCCACCGAACTGGCGGAACCGCTATCGCGTTCCGCCATACGTCGGCTGGGGGACCGGCCAATACCGACCGCGCCCGATCCGGGGACCTACGGTCGGTACCAAGAACAGGGCGCCACCGCCTTATGGCAGGTGCTGCAACAACTGAACAACCTGTCGCAGCACCGGGTAGATCAGCGCCTGCGAGGTACAGTCGCGAATCCAATCGTCCTTATCCACCGCACCCGTCAGCGCGCAGCCGTCGCTCTTCTTGAGGATGTCGTTGGTGAGCTTATCCAGGGCCGCACCATAGTCTCCCCTCTCCACGTCCTTCAACACGACGCCGATCTTGCTGTTGAAGGGCTTTCTCTGGTTGTCGTTCTTGAATGCACCGACGGGGAGCGCATCGACCAGCGTCATCGCCTGATTCAGCAGCACCGCGATCTGCCCCGGATCGAATACGGCCGAGGCGGTAACTTGGTCGGGCAAGCTGGTGTGGCCATGGGTGTCGGCAACCACGAGCGACACGCCATAGACGCCGGTCACGTCGGGAGTCAGGGCAGCCATGGCGGTGTTCGCGCCAACCAGAGTCGCGGTGCTGCCCGCTGGCCGGGACAGGATCTGCCAAGTGAAAACCAGTGGGTATTCCTGATCGGGATCGGTACTCGCGTTGCCGTCGAACATTACAGTGCCGCCCAATGCGACAGAACGATCACCCCCTGCCGCTGCAATCGGGGTGTCGCACGGATCGCCGCGCCCGTCACTATCTCGGTCGACTTGATCCGCATTGGCCATAAGAGGACAATTGTCGGCATTGTTGCCGATACCGTCCCCGTCAGTGTCGATGGTCTCGGTCGGATCGAGTGGGAAGGCGTCGCTCACATCGGGCACACCGTCATTGTCATCGTCCAAGTCCGCCCTATTTCCGATACCATCACCATCGGTGTCGATCGTCTCGGCCGGATCTTTGGGAAGCCCATCTTGCGTATCGACGACCCCGTCGTTGTCATCGTCATCATCGACGGAATCGACAATGCCATCGCCGTCGGTATCGATCCCCGCTTCATCCTCCATCGGGTTGGTGTCAACGATATCCGCAACGCCGTCATTGTCGTCGTCGGGATCCGCATTGTCGCCGATGCCGTCTCCGTCAGCATCGTAGGCCTCACCGGGATCGGCGGGGAAGGCGTCCGCGCAATCGGGTATTCCATCCCCGTCGGTGTCGGGCGGAGGCGGCGGCTCCTCGCCGCAGCTGATATCGATATCGCCGACGCTACCACTGAAATCGGTCTCGATGACGACCCAGCCCGGATTAGCAGTCACCGTGGGATAGAAGGTCTGCGCAACGACTGCCACCGAGGTCGTCAGAATCGGGGCGAAAGTGACCCGGGACGACGCCGCCTCCGGGAAGGTGACTTCCCGCGTGGTACCATCGGAAAAGAAGAGGAGAGCATCTTTCACGTAGGCGCTGTATTTCATCGGATTCACCAGGCCCGAGAGGTAGGTCCTCGCCTGCATCTGCGTCAGGGACACACCGTTGATGGTATAGGGCTCCGGGAAGTCGACCTGCATCCACTGTCCCACATCCGACCCGGTGTAACGCGGGGCGAAGAAGCTGCGCGGACTCAAGGCACCGCTACAGTTCCACCAGGCACCATAGGTGAAGTGATAATTGCCGTCGATGGCGTTTTGGGCCTTGCCGTCACAGACATTGCCCCAAGGCTGTAACCACCAGGTAGACTGAGACCCGGTCCACAGCCCCTTGCCGCCCAACTGCGGGTTGCATTGGGCGTCGCACGCATCGCCGATCCCATCACCGTCGCTGTCCACTTGACGCGGATTCGCGGCCGCCGCGCAATTATCGCCGGCATTCGCTATTCCATCCCCATCGGTATCGTCGTCGCAGGCATCCCCCGCGCCATCGTGGTCCATATCCAATTGCTCCGGATTGGCCACGCTGGGGCAGTTGTCCACTGGATTGAGAATGCCGTCGTTGTCCGAATCATTGGGGTTGCCGCCATAGAGATCGAGCTCGAGGCCGTAGATGCACGCCATCGGATAGTCGCCGTAAAAGTCAAGGATCTCGACCTTCAATGAGGTGGTCAGACGTGCGGCGGAGAGGATGGCCGTTGCCTGTTGCGCCTGAGAAAAGACAACGACCTCCGAGGTGCCATCGGCGAACCAGATCCTCGCCGTTTTCAGCAGGCGTGAATACTTGCCCGAGAGAGACGATCGCAGTATGTAGGGAGAGCCTTGGGAGAGAACCAGCCGCGTGACGCGTTCAGTGCGCCCGAAGTTGATTTGAAACCACTGCCCGTGCTCGTTGGTTTGATAGTAGGGCGTGTAGAAGCTGCGGGAATAGCCGCAGGTGTCCGCCGGGCTGGACAGGACATAGACCCCATCGTAAAGGTGAAGGGGATGCCCATCGCAGACCGGTTGGGACCACCAACTGGACGCAGTCGAGGTCCACCCCGCTTTACTCAATGGCACATCCGGGGGGGCATCTTGGGCACTTAACAGACTGCCCCAAGAAAACAGCAGGCCGCTCAGACCCACCGCAGTCATCGTGATTAGGTCTTTCATCTTGGAATCCTCCATCACCCCGAGTATCTGCGTTAGCAATCGCGTGGTGTCGGGAGGTCTTCTCAGACCCAGGTCACTGTCCGTCGGCCGTCGGCCCCTTGCTCACCGCGGGACGGCCTACAAGACCCACCGCCGGCTTCGATAACCTTGGGTCTATCGCGAGGGCCGCGATGTTTAGCTGCTTTCTTCGCGCTCACCACGCACCTGGAAGCGGGCATCCGATCAAAAGCAACTCTGTCCGCAAGCGCTCAGACAAGGTGCCGCGCCTTGAATGTAAAGTGTAGCAGAACGCCAGAAAAGGAAGCGCCCAGCCCAGGCGCCTCCTGCAGCTCCAAAGTTCAGCCCATAATGTTATGAAAGACTTCTTAGAATTTACTGGAGAATCCGATACTATCTTGCTGTGCAGCGCAGGTGCCGAAGTGGACAGCAGCGGCATTGATGGGGGCGGTTCGCGAGACCTTGCACGACCTGTACGACGTCCACTGTGACTGACAATGACAAAGAGACCGGTCGCGGCGCACCGGGATCAATGAGTCAAGGCTGGCGGGGCGCGGCCAGGACGCAGCGCAGCCCGACGTTCCCGCCCCGGACCACGGGCACGTACCCGAACCGGTCCGAGGCGCGCAGGCCCCTGGCCCCGCCGTTGAAGGCACCGCCGCGCAGCACCCGCGGCGACCCGCCGTCGCCTTGGGCCAGCGGATCGGCGGCCAGCCCTTGGCCCTGACACTGGGCATAGAACCCCTCGCGGGAGGCGTCGAGGCACCACTCCCATACGTTGCCGGCCATATCCAGCACGCCCTCGGGCATACAGTCGCCGGTGAAGATGCCCACCGGACTCGGTGCCCCGACCTTGGCAGCGTTGAAGTTGGCGTGCTGGGCATCGGGTTCCTCGTCACCCCAGGGATAGCGCTGCCCAGCCTCGCCGCGGGCAGCGTATTCCCACTCGGCCTTGGTGGGCAGGCGTGCCACGCGCCCCGGCGGCAACAGGATGCTGCCCTGGGTCCCCTGCGGCCGTCCCAGCCGGTCCGTCAACCAGGCGCAGTAGGCCATCGACTGGTGCCAGGAGAGCTTGACGACCAGGCGGCTGGGGTGGATCTCCTGGTCCTCCCAGTCGTCCGGTGCCATGGGCCGATCCGCCCCGCCGGCCTGCCACCAGCGCAGGAAGGTGGTCTTGCCGCAGCCGGGGTCGTCGGCGATGACGAGCCGCGGGTTGACCAGGGCCGCCCGCAAGGGCTGTGGTCGGCGCGGGCGTCCAGGCGGGGGCCGTGGCCCCGGCGGTCAGGCCCGGCGGTGGCGCCGCTTGCCTGGAGTTCGATCTGGTAGCTACCGAGCAGGAGGTTACCGCGGTCATGATCGCCGCAAGCTATCCAAGCGGAATCGAGCCCGGCAATGTGTAGTCGCTAGCCGTTAATCGAGATGCTGCGCTGCCACCAGGGTAGGGCCAGTGCCTCGCCGAGCCAGTCCCCATAGAAGGCCAGAAAGGCGACGTGGCGCTTGATCAGGGTCGCGCGCTGGCCGGGGTAGCCCAGGACGGTGGCGATTCGGTTCTGATCGGCCTTGGTCAGCAGACCCTCTTGGACCATGCTGGCCACCTCATCGACCTCGCCATGGTCCACGTCATGGTTGCCGGGTACCAACAGCAACGCGTCCCGCGGCAGTGCTCGGGGTGCGGTCGGCGACAGGCCGGGCCACAGGCGATCCAACAGCCAGGTACGCGCGAGTTGGTATTCCTCGGTCTTGCCGGCGAAGACTAGGTCACCGGTGATGGCCACCAATACCTGGTTCCCCTCGTGCCCTACGTGCTAGGCGGCTTTGGCGGCGGCTGACCATGGGCTCTGCGGGGATGCAGCCATCGGGATGCCCTTCCGGCGCCATGCCCGTATCTAATCAATATCTTAGTTTCTAGGCAGGTTCTGAGCCGGTTCGATGTCGGGCGGCGGGATCTACTGGCCTGTGTCGCCGTTTTCACGCACGAGCCGGGGACCTTGGGTGCGTGGGCGGGTCGGACGAACTACGCGACGACCCGGGAGGACGGGTACATCGACAGCAAGCGGGGCGGAGATCGGACACCGCAGTATTGGAGGTGGGAGCGATAGAGGGGCGTCTCTACCGTCCGGGCTTGCGACTGGTGGCCCACGTCCCGAGGGCGCCGCAAACCGTTTCGCACTCAAGTCTAGGCGATCACCACCAAAGCTGCAATACAGGGTCCCGGCGGACCTGGCGGAAACGCAAGCGTCGGCGCACCACCGGTGTTGCACCCCGTCGGCACTGCGTTTAGCCTCTCCCGGCCGCACCACCGTCGGCCGGAGGACCGCAAGAAAATGAACGACGACCACGGGCTGGGTTTCGCCACCCGCGCCATCCATGAGGGCTATGACCCCCTGGAGCACGAGGGGGCGCTCAACCCCCCGATCTATCTCAACTCCACCTACGCCTTCCCGGACATCACCGAGGGCCAGCGGCGGTTCCGCGGCGAGTCGCCCGGCTTCATCTACTCGCGGGTCGGCAACCCGACGGCGAGCGTGCTGGAGGCGCGGCTCGCGAGCCTGGAGGGCGGCGCGGCGGGGCTCGCCACGGCCTCGGGGATGGGCGCCATCACCTCGGCCCTCTGGACCCTGCTTGCGGCCGGCGACACCATCGTCGCGGACCAGACGCTCTACGGCTGCACCTTCGGCTATCTGGAGCACGGGCTGACGCGGCTGGGGATCAAGGTGCGCTTCGCCGACCTCACCAGCCCCGCGGAGTTGGAGGCGGCCCTGGACCCGCACACCCGCGTGGTCTTCTTCGAGACCCCGGCCAATCCCAATATGCGCCTGGTGGACATCGCCGCGGTCAGCGCCATCGCCCGGCGGCACGGCGCCCTGACGATCGTCGACAACACCTACTGCACCCCCTATCTGCAACGGCCCCTCGCCCTGGGGGCGGACCTGGTCGTCCATTCGGCGACCAAGTATCTGGGCGGACACGGGGACCTGCTGGCCGGGGCGGTGATCGGCAGCGCCGAGCTGATCCAGCAGATCCGTTTCTTCGGGGTCAAGGAGATGACCGGTGCCTGCATCTCGGCCTTGGACGCCTATCTGGTCCTGCGGGGACTCAAGACCCTGGAACTGCGCATGGAGCGCCACTGCGACGCGGCCCAGACCCTGGCGGAACTGCTCGCCGGCCACCCGGCGGTGGCGCAGATCTGGTACCCGGGCCTCGACTCCTTCCCCCAGGGCGAACTGGCGCGCCGCCAGATGCGCCGGCCCGGGGGCATGATCGCCCTGGAACTGCGCGGCGGCTATGCGGCGGGGGTGCGCTTCATGGATGCCCTGCGGCTCGTGACCCGGGCGGTGAGCCTGGGCGACTGCGAGACGCTCGCCCAGCACCCGGCCTCCATGACCCACGCCACCTATGCCCCGGAGGAGCGCGCCCGGCACGGTATCAGCGAGGGCCTGGTGCGGCTGTCGGTGGGGCTGGAGACCTGTGCCGACCTGGCCGCCGACCTGGGCCAGGCGCTGGCCGGGCTCTGAGCGCCGCCGCGGGCCCGCACCGCGCCCGCCGCGCATCCCGATCGTCGATGACTGACACCACCGGAGCGACCTGCCGACCCATGTCTGACCCAGCATCCGCCACGCCCGAGTCCGCGCCCCCCGCCAACGACCACACCCTGCTGGAACTGCGACTGATGGACGGCGTGGCCGCAACGGTCGCGGTCGACGCGGTGGGGCAGACGTTGCGGGGGCTGGGCTTCACGGCCGCCGTGCTCGACAGCCTGACCACGGTTTTGGACCAGCTCCTGCTGGAGGCGCGCGGGCGCGAGGTGTTCGCGGATGATCCGCCGGTGGTGCAGGTGACGCTCAGCCTTCACGGCAACCAAGCCCTGGTGCGGGTGAGCGATCTGCGCATGCCCCAGTGGGGCGAGGGACTCAAGCCCTGCCGGTCCGACCAGTTGGTGCGCCAATCGCGGCTGGATGGCTTCCACCGGGGCGAGCAGGGCAACAGCGGCAACTGGAGCGAGTGCATCCTGAACCTGCCGGCCGCGGCCGGCGGCACCCCGCCGGACCTTGAGATGCCGACGGATACGCCGCGGGTAACCGCGGCGGCGGCCGCGGCGGTGCAACTGCGCGAACTGCTCGCCGCGGATGCCGAAGGACTGGTGCGGCTCATCTATCGGGTCTATGGCTACAGCTACCCAAAGCCCGAGTTTTATTCGCTGGAGGAGATTCGGCGCCTGCTGAAGGTCGGCGGCTTGCGGGGCATTGTGGCGATCGACGACACCGGCCAGGTCGTGGGCCATGTGGCCATCGTCCCCGATACCCCTTACCTCACCTGCGAGCTGGGCCGCCTGGCGGTGGACCCCGGCTATCGGGGGCATAACCTGGCCTCGCGGCTCACCAATCAGGTGCTCGCGGTGGCGGGCCGGGCCGGCATACCGGCGCTCTGGGCCGAATGCGTGGCCAATCACCCGGCCTCCCAGCGCGTCCTTCTCGCGGCGGGCGGTACCGAGGTGGGGTTGCTGCTGGATGCCTTTCCCGCGATGCGGATGTCGCGCTTCGCCGCACCCCTGCAGGCGCGCCAAAGCCTGGTGCCGATCGCCAAGGTCCTGGCGCCGCGCCCCTCCTTCAGGGCCCATCTGCCTGCCCATCTGGAGCCGATCTACCGGCAACTGATCGGCCAACTCGGGCTACAACGCGACCTCGACACCAGTGACCGGACACCCGCGGGCACCTTGGCGCTACGCGTCGCGCTGCTGCCCCAGATCAACGGGGGCTTTGTGGCCGTGGATCACCTGGGCAGCGGTGGGCTCAAGCGCGTCCGCTCGGAGATGGCGGCGATGATCCAGGCCCGCGTGGCGGTCATCTATCTCGATATCCCGCTGGCCGAGGCCGGCGCCGGCCATGCCATCGAGGCGGCCTACCAGCACGGCTTCATTTGGGGCATGTTGTTCCCCTGCGCCCGCCCCGACGGCGACGTGCTGCGCCTCCAGTGGCTTGGTTCCCAGGTCCTGGACGTGAACGGTATTACGTGCGCCACGGCGCATGGTCGGGCGATGAAGGAGTGGGTGCTCGGGGAGCGGCAACGCGGCCTTGGTCACGGTTCCGGCCACGCCGCATCGTAGGGTGGACAAGCGTAGCGCAGTCCACCAGCATCGACGCGAGATTCGGTGGACTGCGCTGCGCTTGTCCACCTACGCCGCTGGAGTCCAAGGCTTCAGCCTTGGTCCTGTCTATCCAAGGCTGAAGCCTTGGACTCCGGCCCGGGGCGGCCGCAACGATGATCAGGGCCGCGCCGCGCGCAACCGCTCCAGTTGCGTCATCAGGCGCCGGGTGTGCCGCCCGGCGGCGGCCCTCAGTCGACCGGACTCGCGGCGCCGGCAAAAAAGGCCTCGGCCGCCGGATGCAGCGGCAGGGTCAGGCCGACGGCAGCGCTGCGGCGGTTGATCTGTGACCCGGCCGCGGACCCGGCGGCAACGAAGTCGATCCCGCCGAAGAGGGCACCCAGCACCAGGTCGACATCGGCCCGCGGCAGGCGCTCCGCGGCCACCAGCAGGGCGGTCGCCGCCAGCGTCGGCACGGGCTCGCGCTGACCCGGGTAGGTGTCGGGCGGCAGTTGGATCGGCACCAGCCCGGCGGCCTGACCGGCCAGCGCGTGCTGGAGGTCCGGCGCGATGGGCAGGAGCCGGATCAGGCCCAGCGCCGCCGCCTCCTGGATGCGGGCGGCCGGGGCGCTGATGGTGGCGATGACCGCGTCGACCCGTCCCGCCGCCAGGTCCGCGAGACCCTGCTCCAGACCGCCCTCGCGGACCGCCGCCAACCCCTTCACGTCGACCCCGGCCGCGGCCAGGAGCAGGAGGGCGTTGGCGCGACTGCCGGAGTTGGGCTGGCCGAGCTCCAGGCGCCGGCCGGCCAGGTCGTGCGGGGTCCGCAGGGCGGAGTCGGCGGCCACGATCAGGTGCAGGGGCTCGGGGAAGAGGCTCGCGAGCACGCGGAGCGCAGGATTCGGACCGGCCGAGGCGAAGCCGTCGCTCCCCATCAGCGCCGCGGCGGCGAGATCATTCTGCACCAGGGCCAGGTCCGCCCGGCCGTCGCGCAGCAGCGCCAGGTTCTCCGCGCTGCCGGCCGTGGTGAGCGCGTCGGCGGTGCGGCCCCGCGCGGTCAGGGTCTGCGCCAGCAACTGCGCCACCCCCTGGTACTCGCCGCCGGCCGGACCGCCGGCCAGGATGAGCGTGTGTTCCAGGCGGTCCAGGCGCTGGGTGATCGTCTCGTAGGCCTGGTCGAGTTCCTCATTGATGATCTTGTATTGGCGCTTGGGGTCGGCGCTCTGGCGCGCATAGAGCTGCTTCAAGCGGGCGAAGAGTTGCTGGGACGCGGCGCTGCTCGCGGGGCTCAGCGGCGCCGAGGGGGTCCCGACGCCGGGCAGGGTCACCGCGACCGGCACCCACCCGTCGGCCGCGGCGGCGTCGCGCACGAAACTCGCGCTGCCGTGGACATAGACGCGATCACCGCGCCGGTTGCCCGCCTGCTCCAGGCCTCTCACACCCAGCGGCGTGGCCCCCAGCAGGCTCGCAAAGGCGGCGATGTTGAGCGTGTCCCAGGAGGAGAAGTCCAGATCCCGCTCCAGGCCGAGCACGGCGTTGAAATAGACGATTTGCCGGGGTCGGCCCTGCGCGTCCGCGGCCAGCGGGCCGCTGCCCAGGCGGCGCAGGCGCTCGATGGCGAAGGTCTGGGGGCCGAAGGCCTGGGTCAGGCGCGCCTGGATCACCGCGTCGAGCGCGGCCTGGTCCGGGGCCTCCCGGCAACCGGCCAGCAGCAGCACGACCAGCAGCAGCCAGAGTCCGCGGGTGAGTTGCATCAGGGATCGCTGCATGATCAGAACCCGAACCAGGGCAGTGCCAGGAACCCCTGGATCACCAGGGCGTTGGTAATGTCGATCAGAAAGGCGCCGATGATCGGCACCAGCAGAAAGGCCAGCGGCGAGGGGCCGTAGCGGTTGGTGATCGCCTGCATGTTGGCGATCGCCGTGGGGGTGGCACCCAGTTGGAAGCCGCACTGACCGGCGGCGATGACCGCCGCGTCATAGTCGGCGCCCAGCACCCGAAAGGTCAGGGTGACCGCCAGGACCACCACCAGCAGGGCCTGCAGGCTCAGGAGCACGAGGATCGGCAGGGCCAGACTCACCAATTCCCACAGGCGCAGCGACATCAGGGCCATGGCCAGGAAGAGCGACAGACAGACGGTGCCGAGCAGTTCCACCGTGGGCCCGTCCACCCGGTAGAACCCCCGCAAGCCCAGGGTGTTGCGCAGCACGATGCCGGTCAGCAGGCACCACACGAAGGTCGGCAGCTTAAGGCCCGGGATCTGCACGGTCTCCGCCAGCAGGGTGCCGACCCCCAGGCACAGCATCAGCAGCAGCACCGTCTCCATCAGGGACTCCGGGCTCAGGGGCCGCCGCTCATCGGTGCGCAGCGAGCCGGGCCCCTGGTCCGCGGCCGCATCCGCGCGGGGTTCGAGCCCATGCCGCCGGATCAGCCACTGGGCCGTGGGCCCGCCCAGGATGCCGCCCAGCACCAGCCCGAAGGTGGCACAGGCCATGGCTACCTCCACCGCCCCCTGCAGGTTGTTGACCTCCCCGAACAGCTTGCCGTAGGCGGCCCCGGTGCCGTGACCGCCGGTCAGGGTCGCCGAGCCCCCCAGGAGGCCCATCAATGGGTGCAGATCGAGCCCGCGGGCGATGGCGATGCCCAGGGCATTTTGCAGCAACAGGGCCAGGATCACGACGGCGAACAGGATGACCAGCTTGCGCCCGCCCCGCGCCAGGGTGCGCAGCTCCGCGCTGAGCCCGATGGTGGAGAAGAACACCAGCAGCAGCGGCGCCTGGGCGCGGGGATCGAACTGGACCTCGAGGTCCGCAAACCGCGCAGCCGTCAACAGCAGCGCCGCCGCCAGCCCGCCCACCACCGGCTCCGGGATGCTGTAGCGTTGCAGCACCGGCACCCACGCGATCAGTGCCCGCCCCCCGAGCAGGACCAGGATGGCGGCGACCGCCGTCAATGCGAGCGAGACCTCGACCTGCATGGGGCACCGTTCAGTGGGGGATGAGTCGGAAGCGGGTCGCGGGTCTGGGGAGCCTACCGACATGGCGACCGTTCGTCGGCGCCGACAAGGTTAAGCGAAAACGCGGGGCGATGCAGCAGGGCGCGCGGTCAGCAACGCCCCCGCGGCCAGTTGGCCATGCCCAACGACCATGGACGCAAGCCCAACAACCCCGAGCGACGAAAGTCCCCCGTCGGAGCGGACTCCGGCCGCGCTGCCATGCCGTGCCAACCTGAACGGTGGACCCCAACGGGGTCAGACATACCAGCCCAGGGCAACGCCCTGGGTACGAGGCATCAAGGAGCCCAGCCCTGAAAGGGCGTGACATCGGGTCCGCGCCGCCATGTCACGCCCCTTCAGGGCTGGGCCGCTCGGATGACGCACTCCCAGGGCGCTGCCCTGGGCTGATATGTCACGCCCCTTCGGGGCTTGGCGGAGTTACGTAGGGCCCTGTCCGCCACCCTCGATCGCTTGCGGCGCGCCGTCACCCGACGCGCAGGCGCCGACCGTCGGGTTACGCTGCGCTAACCCGACCTACGCCACTGCGCCGCATCCGGGCGACGGCCAGGCCGCAGCGAGAACTCGCCCAGCGTTGCGGCCGCCCCGCTGCGCGCGGGCCGTCCCCGCGACCGGGCGCCCGGACCCCACTCCGGGCTATACTCGCGGCGGCTCCACCGGAGGATCACCGTGTCACTCAAGACCAAACCCAGCTACCAATTCGAGGACTATCTCGCAACCGAGCGGGCGCAGACGCAGGTCAAGCACGAATATGTGGACGGCGAGGTGTTCGCCATGACGGGCGCCTCATTCAATCACAATCTGATCGTGCTCAATCTGGGCAGCGAACTGCGGGCGAAGCTCAAGGACCGACCCTGCCACGTCCTCCCGAGCGACATGCGCGTGCGCATCCAAGCGGCGAACGCCGGCACCTATCCGGATCTGGTGGCCCTGTGCGAAGCACCCCGCTTCCACGACCAGCGGCGCGATGTGCTCATCAACCCGGCCCTGCTCGTCGAAGTCCTCTCCCGCTCCACGGAGGCCTATGACCGCGGCGGGAAGTTCGCGATCTACCGCCGGCTGCCGAGCCTCAAGGAGTATGTGCTGGTGAACCGCGACCGCCCCTTGGTGGAGGTCTATACCCGCCAACCCGACGGTCGTTGGCTGCTCGACGCGATGGAAGGGATGGATGGCGAGGTCCGCTTCGAGTCCATCGCGTGCGCGGTGGCCATGCGGGAGATTTACGACAAGGTGGATTTCGAGGCGGAGTAGCCCTGGGTACGAGGCATCAAGGAGCCCAGCCCTGAAAGGGCGTGACATCGGGTCCGCGCCGTCATGTCACGCCCCTTCAGGGCTGGGTCGCTCAGATGACGCCATCTGCCCTGGGCTGATATGTCACGCCCCTTCGGGGCTTGGCGGAGTCTCGTAGGGTGGATAAGCGCAGCGCTGGTGGACTGCGCTGCGCTTGTCCACCCTACGATGCTGGAGTCCAAGGCTTCAGCCTTGGCGCCTTATTCCAAGGCTGAAGCCTTGGACTCCATGGGTGGCACCGGGCTTAACGCGACGGCGGTGCACCCTAGCCCGCGGGCAGCAGTGCCCGGCCGAAATACTGGTAGAAGGCGTCCGCCGGGTCCGCCACCAGGTCCTCCCACATACCGCGGACCGCCTCCGCAGTCGGCGCCTGGGCCCCGTGGGCGCATTGGTTGCGCAGCCTGACCACCGCGTTCAGGGCCTTGGTGCGCCGTTCGTGCAGCCCCGGCGTGCCGGGGAACAGGTGCGCCTGGTTGGGAAAGGCCCCGATACGCCCGAGCAGCAGCCGGTCGGTCGGGTCTGCCGCGGCGGCGCCGTGGTCCAGGGCGCGCAGCAGGGTGGCCACCATGGGGCCCAGGCTCAGGTCACGCCCGTCACCCTCCAGAAAGTCCGCCACCTGGTCGGCGATCCAGTCGTCACCCAAGGGTGTCTGCGCCCGCGCCGCGCCGGGCGCCCGCCAGGCCTCACGCAGCGGCCGGAAGACCCGCCCCGCCAGGCTGCACTCCAGGGCCAATCCGAACTCGATCCCGGCGTGGCGCGCCTGTCCGTCCTGCTCCAGAAAGCGCAGACCGCAGGCGAGGAATCGCCGCTCGTCACTGCCCAGCACCCGCGTCCAGACCGGCCCGAGCAGGGCCTCGAGCCTGGCCTCCGCCGCCCCCAATTCACCCGCCGAGACCGCCCGGCTCCACTGCGCCACCCGCGGCCCCAGTGCCTTGTCGATCTCATCCTGGATCGCACGGCGCCCGGCCTCGTCGCCTTGGGCCAGGCGCTCGAGCAGACGCGGCGGCAGTTCCGCCCAGGCCTGGGTGATGGTGTCCTCGAACTCCGCCCAGCCCGTGGTGCGGCCCTGTGTCAGGCTCCGGGTCATGGCCAGGCTCAGGGACTTGGCCTGCTCCCAGGTGCGCGCCTCCAAGGCGTTCTCAAGCTCCGCCGCGACCGGCCCCCAGAGCGCATCGAGCGCGGGGTCGAGCAGGGCGCGCCAGCCCTCGGTCGCCAGCCCCGGCAGCGGGACACCCGCGGCATCCCGGAACAGCAGGTCCACGAAGTCGCCCTGGAGCCAGTCCCGCAGGGCCTCGCGGCGCGCGAACAGGGTCCGGGTGTCCATGGCCGCGGGCGCCCCCTGGCCCGGCTCGATCCGCTTCAGATCCAGCATCTGGCCCGCGACTTGGGCGACCCGCCGCACGATGTCGTCCCGGTCGGCATCGGCCGGCGCCTGCTGGACCAGGACCGCGGCGGCGCGCTGATAGCAGTCCAGGGCGGCCGGCGCCGCCTGGTGCCGAACCTGGAACTCGGCCAGGGCGAGATGGCCTTCGGGGTCCCGGGGGCGGGCCTCCGCATAGTCGCGCAGCAGTGCCTGCGCCTGGGCCGGGTCGCCGCGGCCCTCCAGGTCTGCCGCCTGGAGGCGCGCGGACTCGGCGGTGCCGCCGAAATAGAGCTGGCGCCACTCGGTGAGGCGCTGCATCGCCAGCACCAGCCCCGCGACCCACTCGGCCGATCGGCCGGTCTCGAAGAGCACGGCCATGCCCTTGCGCAAGGCCTCGCTCGCCGCCCAGTGCATTGCCGACGAAGCCGGGGCGCTGCCCGGCTCGGCCGGGTCCAGGTGTTCGCGGATGATCTCCGGGATGAACTGGGGCTGGCGGGCGCTCAGATAGCCTGTGAGGGTCAGGTCGAACAGCTTCTCGCGCTGGACGCGCAGTACATGGACCCCGGCGCGCTCCAGGTCACGCAGACGGCCCAGGCCCTCGTCGGCCGCGTCCGCGGCGTTCATCGGGTCGTTCTGCGCCAATAGGACAATGGCCTTGTTCCCGTACGACGTGGCCTCCGTGTCGGCACGGCCGAGCCGGAGTTCCTCGCCGGGTCGGGCGGTCGCCAGGCCGATCGCCTCGTCATAGGCCGCTACCGCCGCCGCCAGGGCGGCCGGAGTGCCCTGCTGCAGGAGGGCATTGCCCTTGCTCCCGTGAACCTTTGCCAGGTCGTTGCGGTACTGGGCCACACCGAGGTCGAGCCCCTGGTGCAGATGGATCGCCTCGTCAAGGGCTGCCACCGCCGCCGCCAAGGCGGCCGGGGTGCCCTGCCGCTGGAGGGCATTGCCTTTGCTCCCGCAGGCATTCGCCAGGAACTCGCGAGACTGGTCCGTGGCGAGATCGAACCCCTTAAGAAGCCCGATCGCCTCGCCATAGGCCGCCAGCGCAGCCTCCAGGGCCGCCGGGCTGGCTTGGTTCGTGAGGGCGTTGCCCTTGTTCACCTGAGCACCGGCCAGACCGTCGCGGTGCTCGGCCACGCCGAGGTCAAGCCCCTGCCACAACCCGATCGCCTCGTCATGGGCCGCCACCGCCGCCGCCAGGGCGGCCGGGGTGCCCTGATGCTGGAGGGCGAGGCCCTTTTGGTTATGGGCCCAAGCCAGGGTGTTGCGGTACTCGGCCACACCGAGGTCGAGCCCCTGCCACAGCCCAATCGCCTCATCATAGGCCGCGACCGCCGCCGCCAGGGCAGCCGGGGTACCCTGGTTCGCGAGAGCAAGGCCCTTGTCGTAAAGGTCCCGTGCCCGCCGATGCGGGTCCGCCCGCTCGCCCCAGTCACCCGGATTCGCGTCCTGCCCGAGGTCATCGCTGATGTCCATGATCCGCTCACTCATACCCGCCCCCATCGGCCCAGTGCAGTTGCGGCAGATTCTACCCGTCCCCGCGCCCCGGGCACCGCGCGGTCTTCACCCGGCAGCCGTGTTGCCGTGAACGCCCGGCGGGGACCTTGTGGGAGCGGCCTCTGGCCGCGATGCGAGGCGCCGGTAACCTGCGACCTTGCGGCAATTTGCGCGGCCCGTCGCGGCTGAAGCCGCTCCCACAGCGTCGCTGCGCGACTGTCACGGTAAGGCTCGACCTGCGGTGCGGGGTGCCCGGCAATGGCCGGAACCATGGTCGAGGCCCAGGGTTTTCCCCGAGCCCCTTGCATCTGCCGCGCCGTCGGCCCATGTTCAGCCGGTCCGTCCCGTACCGTTGGAACATGACCAGGCGCGAAGCCGCTTCAGACCGAGGTGATGAAGAATGACCGGATTGCCGGGTTACGACCGTGACTTTTTCGGCTGGCTGAATACGAATGCACAATTGATGCGGAACCGTCAATTCGACCAGATCGATATCGAGCATATTGCCGAGGAGCTGGAGGCGATGGCGAAGAGCGAAAAGCGCGAACTATTGAATCGCCTCGCGGTATTGCTGATGCACCTGCTCAAGTGGCAGTACCAGGCCCCCAAGAGAACCGGCAGTTGGCGCAATACCATCGTGACCCAGCGCATGGACATCGCGGATCTGATCGAGGATAGCCCCAGCCTGAAGCCGCTGGTGGCGGAGAAGATACAAGCGGCCTATGAAAAGGCCAAGCTCAAGGCCGAGGATGAGACCGGAATCGATCGCCGGAATTTTCCGAGCCAGTGCCCGTACACACTTGAGCAGTCACTGTCACCGGAGTTTTTCCCGGGTGATGAAGGCGATGGCTAATCAGGTCCGGCGGCTGAATTTCGTGTTACCGGACCGGGCGGGGCGAAAGCCCCGTCCGCGTCCGGCGGGGACCCTGTGGGAACGGCCTGGGGCCGCGATGAGACGCTGCGGTAACCTGTGACCCTGCGGCAGCGTGCGTGGCCCGTCGCGGCTGAAGCCGCTCCCACGGGGTCGCTGCGCGACTGTCACGATCAATGCCTCGACCTCCAGTGCGGGGGGCCGGCGACGGCCTGAACCGTCGTGAAGGACCAATCAGCGCACCCTCCGGCGCTCAGGCCCCACGATACCCCTTGCGGTTGGCGCGCGGCCGGCCTATGTTTCCCTGATCAGCCCTGTGATCTTGGAACCTGACGATGCAACACTTCTCAACCCAGGATGCGACGGCGAGCTTCGGCCAGGTGCTCGATGCCGCGGCCCGCGCGCCCGTGGCCATCGAGCGCAATGGGCTCCCCGTCGCGGTGCTCATGTCCAAGGTCGCCTTCGATGAGTTCGAGGCACTGAAACTGGAGCGCCTGCGCGCGGCGGTGGACAAGGGCATTGAGGCGATCGAACGCGGGGATTACACCGATCTCGATGAGTGCGATCTGGCCGGCTTCGCGGATCGGATCAAGGCGGCGGGGCGCAGACGCACCGCGGGATGAACTATCGCATCTCGTCAGGGGCCGCGAATGACTTACAGGCAATCTGGAACTTCACCGCGGATCGCTGGAACACGCGGCAGGCGGACCAGTACATCGATGCCTTGGTCGCCCGCTTGTCCTGGTTGACCCGCAACCGGGCGCTCTGGCAGGACCGACCGGATATCCGTTCAGGAATCTACGCGTACCCCGAGCAAAGCCACATGATCTTCTTCCGCGTAGTGGGCGAGCGCCTCGAAATCCTGCGGGTACTGCATCGGCGCATGGACTACAAGCACCATCTGTAGACCACCCGGGGCCGCCGACGCGGCGAATCCCCCGCCCTGCCCCTGGGTGTCTGGCCGCTTCGCGGTTATCCTGTAGGCCCTTCAGGTCTGGCGACCGGGCTACCGGAGTGGTTCCATTGGATCAAGAGTCACCGACAGATACCGGGGTCTATCCCTTTTCAACGACACTCGACCCGGACCCGGGCGGGGCCGACGCGGGCGGCTACAGCATCCTGCTGGTGGGCCTGCGCCACCGTGTGCACCTGCGCCGGGCGACCCCCTGGCCCCTGCTCTACCCGCGCCAGGTGCGCGCACTGCAACGGGACTGGTGCAGAGCTTTCACGGAGCTTGGCTGGGGCCTGCACCCCTATCTGCGCACGCCCCCGGGGGAGGCGTCGGCGGGGCGCGCCTTCGCGCCCGCGCGGGCGCTCTGCCCAAGCGCGCATGAGGCGCTGTTCGGCTATGGGACCTGAAGAAGAAGGCGATCGAGCCTCATCTCGATGGCTTGGGCACCTGGACGCTGGTGGCGGGGACCGGCGCGCTCGTGGTCCTGGTCATCGCACTCTATCTGCTGCTCGGCCCGCGCATCAGCCGCTGGCTGGGCCGACTGGCGGACTGGGTGCGGCGGCGGGGCTGGTAGCGCCCAGTGGCCCGAACCACGCTGATGCCGGCCTTGCTCATCGTGTCGGCCGCCGCCCAGGCGTTGCGTACCGGAGGTCGAGGCTTTACCGTGAAAGTCGCCGTAAATGATTGCCAGAGAAGCATTTTATGTCGCTGTCGCAGCCATCTCGGGCAGGCGGCCCCGCTAGCCTGACAGACTTTCATGTTCGGGGGTGTCGGCCACCCCCTAGATGGCCGTTAGCCGGATCAGGGCCGCTTGGTCTGCGATGTCGACCGGCTAACGGCCATGTGCTGTCTTTGACACCCCGGCGCATGAAAGGGCCGCCGTAGGGGCGGGTTTGAAACCCGCCCCTACATGGTTGCATCGCGGCGGGACCTGGCCACCATGGATGAGTCCGGCCTGACTTTCACGGTAAAGCCTTGACCTCCGGTCTTCTTGCGTTCATTTGCGGACCCATAGGCCCTTCGCCATGATTGACTTGCACTATCGCTTCGTCCCCATGGGTACGACCGCCGAGCCGGACCCCGGGCGTCTCTATCTCGATGTGGGCAACCGCTTCGGCCCGGGCCTGATCGACCACCACCAGCCGGATGGCCCGGACCGCTGCACGGCGGCCCTGGTGCTGGAGCAGGCGGCGGCGATCCGGGCCCAGGCGCGGGCATTGCCGGCAGGTCAACCACTGGAACTCGTGACCCACCGCCAGCCGGACCTGGACGCCATCACGGCGATCCATTTCGTGGAGTCGCTGGTGAAGGGGCCCCTGCCCCGCCCGGCCGCGGACCTGTGGGCGGCGGCGGTCGCCCTGGTGCGGGCGGACCTGGGGCGCTACCGCGCGGACCTGGCGCGCGCCGAGCGCCTGATGGTTGCCCTGCCCCGCACGGCGGCCGGCGAGACCGAGCGGGTCCCCGGCCTCTGGATCGCGGCACCAGATTCCCTGCTGTTCAAGGCCTGGGCACGCGGCGATACGCGGGGGGCCGGTGACCCGCGCGGCTTCGTCTTCACCGCCGTCGCACTCTCCCCGTCCCGGGTCATCCTGAGCGTCCAACCCGGGCTGGGCCTGTGGCTCCGCGGCCTGGGGGAAGCCTTGGAGGCGGCGGAAACCGCCAAGCGACTGCGCCTGAACCGCCCACGCCGGGGCGCACCCCGCCCCGGCTATGCCGGCCCGGACCCCTGGTACGACGGCCGCTCCCCGCTGCACGGCTATACCATCGTAGACGCCCCCCACGGCGGCACCCTGCTCGACCCGGCCGAGATCAGGGCGGTCTTCACGCACTGGCTCGGGGGGTAACGCACCCGCGGCAGGTTGCCATAGGCGGGCGGCGGCGGGTGCGCTTCGAGGTCCAGGACACCGGAATCGGGTTAGCGCCGCCGGTCAGCCGCGTGCCACCCAACAACACCTGCACATGGCGCCAGGTCGACGCGCTGAACAGGCGCGCAAAGGGCAGCAAAATCGCTACAATCAACGCTGGCAGGTGGGGCATGCGAGGGTAAGTCCGGTGTCTAGGTCGATTTCGGACGGTATTTCGTTATTGGTCCACCAACCTTCTCGCGTGGGGGCGGCGTTTGTGCCCCGACGGTGGGCGGCCCCGGCTGCGGCAATCGGCCGCGACCCGTGCCCGCTTGCAGGAAGGCCAACGTCGAGTGAACCCCGCCGACACATCGTCGGCTGGCCGTATCGCACGGAAAACTAAGAAATGCCACTGGATTCCTATCAAGGCACCGCGATGCACAGTCTGCTGGCCCAGGCCTCGACGCTGGCACAGGAACTCGCCAGGGGGAGGCCCGGCGACCTGGATCGGCTGCGCGAACAGGCACAGGACCTGATCCACATCCTCGACACGGAACACCCGGCCCTGTCGGCCATGGAACGGGTGCTCGGACTTGTCCGCCACCTCGCGGACAGCGGCACCGAGAATGCCTCCTGGTTTCGGGAACAGGCCCAGCATTTGTCGGCCACCGTGGCCGGCCCCGGGCGGGTCCGGCGCCGAGCGATTCCGGCCTCGGCGCGGGATGCGGATGCCTGGATTCTGGAGATGTTCCGCGCAACGGAAAGCGCCATCCCGCGCGAGGCACTGGTCGAGGACTTTATCAGCCGCTACCGTCGGGAGCGTCGCATCGAGGATACCGAGCGCCACCGCGGCCCCTGGCTGGTGGTGCTGGAGGCCGAAACCGAACACGGTGACGTGATCGGCCTGCATCCGCTGGCCGGTGCCGGACTCTATCCAAACGCGTTTGAACGGCGCTGCGCGGACTACCTGCCCCATTGGCGCGATGATCTCTTTCTTGCGCCGGTTTTCCTGGAGCAGGCGGACATCGATGGCTGGTATGCCCTGCCATTCGGTGGATCGCCGTTCTTCGACGCGGTGCTCGACGTGCGCCGCCACCTCAACGGCGAGCCCGACTACTGGATCAACGCCGTCTCCCTGCCTGGCGACGGCCGCCATCATGGCCGGGCGGTGTTCACGCTGTACCGCAATGCCGGCGATCCGCTGACCCCGGAGCCGCCCTCGCTGATGCGCCAGGATATGCGCCTGCTCACCGTGCTGGGCCTGGCCTGGCGGCAATTGGAGCATCAGGTCCGCGCGCTGGCACGCGTCAGTGAGGCGGACCGACGGGACATGATCAACCTGATCGCCCCCGGCCTGCTGCACCACGAACTCGGGTACCTGATGCGTACCGCCTATGGTCAGGCACTGGAGCAGTTCCGGCTATTGCAGCGGCTCGCCCTCACGACCGGCAATCCCGAGGTCGACCGGGCCGCCCTCTACGCCCAGGGCGTCGCTCGACTGGTACTCGAGGGCTACCGCGTTACCGATGTCTTCAACAAGCTCGACAAACGCGCTGAGGTCGAGGACAGCACCCTGCAGCAGGTGTTCAGCGATCTGAAACTCCTGCTCAGCAACCGCCTGGGTAACGCCAGTACTGAACTCACCTGGGATGCCGAGGCGTTCGACCGACAGCAGATCCATACCGATGTGATACTGCTGTCCCAGGCCTTGCTGAACATCCTGACCAATGCGTTGAACGCCCTGACCGAGGACGACACCCTACCGCCCCGGCGCATCAAGGCGCTGATCGAGCGATCGGACGACGGCCATGTGACGCTGATTCTCGTCAACAATGGGCCGCCGGTCGCCCCCCGCGAGGCGCGGGACATCTTCCGGCGCGGCTATACCACGCGCCGCCAGGGGCACGGCCAGGGGCTCTATCTGGCGCGACTGGAGGCCCATTACCTGGGCGGCGAGTTGGTCTTGATGGAGCCTGCGGCCTTGCCGACGGACTTCCGGACCGGTTTTCGAATCAGTTTCGACCGCCGGCTCCAGACCGGCGAGGGGCTCTCTCGTGAAACAGCCTAAGCGCGGCGGCACCCGGCCACCTCCGGCATCCGCGGACCTGACCCTGCCGGAGGTCTTTCCGGAGAACGCATCCCCGGCATCGCCGCTGTTCAGCACCCTTGGTGCTGCACTGCCGTCCCTTGATGTGCTCGAACCCACCCCGCTGCCGCGACGGAATACACCGCCCCGTTTTCTGCTGGCCGATGATGAGCGGGGGTTTTTCGAAGCCCTGCAGCGCAGTCTGGACACCGTCTATCCGGGGCAACTGGACCTGCGCTTCTGGTCTCCGAATCCGCAGAAGGACCTGCTGAAGAAGGACCTGCTGACGTATCTGCGCGAACTGAAGGCGGCCGGCTGGCGACCTGATGCGGTCATCATCGATATCAATTTCGATGACGGCGGGCGGCATGGCGTGGATTATCTGCGGATGCTGCGCGAGGAGCCCGGCTGCACGGCGCTGCCGGTGGTGTTGACGACCGGCAATCAATTGCGGGACCTGGAGGAGGACCGGCTCAGCGGCACTGACCGCAACTGGACCGGGACCCAACCGTCGCGCTGGTTGACGGCGGCCGAATCGCTGGAGCCCGAGGGCATCCTCTATGGCAAGGCGGGTATTGCAGCCTATCTCGGGCGGATCGCCGAATTGCTCGATGATTGGCGCCGCACGGCCCGCCGACGCGCCTGGGTGCGTCTACTGCGGGACGTGGCAGGCAAACTGGACGGCCCCGCAATCAAGGTCGAGAAGATCGCGCTACCTATCGTGAAGTTCGCCGTGGATGAATTGGGCATGGAAGCGGCCTTCGTCCGGCAACGGCAAAAGGACGACAAGTACAGCCTGATGGCGCATTACCCAGAGGACTACCCCGTCCACCGTGAAGTCCTCGGGATCGGGGAGGTACCGTTCCTGCATAAGATCGTCGGGCAGCATCGCGAGGTCGTGGTGCAGACGCTGACCGAGGACGACGTCGGGGCGACGCGCAGAGAACTGGTTGGTCAGCGCCTCCTCGGCGTCGGCTGCGTACTCGGTGAGCGCAACGTCGGGTTCATTACGATGTTGCCGCCGGCCGACACCGAGAGCTTTTTCGATGAGATCGACCGACAGTACATCCACGTACTGGCACGGTTGCTGGCCTCCGGTATCAGGGTCTCGACCCTGCGGGACCGGCAGACCGAACTGCTGAATTTTGCCATCAAGGCGGGGACCGCAACCGATCGTGACGAGGTCTGTACGGTGCTTGCCCGTCTGGTACACAACGAATTGCACCAAGCGGATAATGCCAATGCCAAGGTGACCGTGCGGCTGCTGGATTCAGGGACCGGCGACCTTGAACGCAAGGCCCACATTGGTCTGCCCGCCAAGCCGGGAGAGGTCTATATCACCTCCGAGGAAAGCGTTTACGCCCGTGTCGTCCGCGATAATCAGGCGACGCGTATCGAGGATATGCGCGAGGTACGCGCTGTTCATCACGAATTGGACGGCGAGGTACGCTCGGAACTCTGTGTCCCGCTGTCGATCGGCGGTTCCGCGATCGGGGCAGTTAACCTGGAGCATCGTCAGCAGGATTTTTATCGGGCCTATGACGAGGAGTTTGTGAACGCCGCCGCGGCGCTCGCGGCCAATGCCATCGCCCGTATCCGCACTGCGCAGGTCTTGGAGGGCATGACGAATTTTGTGCATCAGTTCGCGACCGAGAAAACCGACACGCTGAACGCACGGCTGCGCAAGCTCCTTTACAAATTTTGCGGCTACAGCGTGCTTGTAGACCTGGCCCCGTCGACAGACGGTCATGGGCCCTGGGCCGTGCAGGCGATGGACTGCCGCCTGGTCGGCGCCGATGAAGAACGGGTACGCAAGCAGATCGATGAGGGGTATCGGGATGACTGGGCGCAGACCTGGGTCGGGAAGCGCTTTCTCGACAAGGACTGGCGACAGCATTGGGCGCGTTATACCGACCAGCCAGCAGATTTTCACCGGATCATGCTGACCGAAGGCATGTCGCAACGCGCCGACGCGGTATTGTGGTTGCGCGCCGGTGACGGCGACGACAGCCCACCGCACCAGGCGATCCTGCTGATGTGGGCACTGCCGCCGCCTCTGAACAAGGCCGACCGGGGGCTATTCGATCGCATCGCGCGACTCTTCTCTGAGTTGTACGGCCACCAAGCCAACATCAAAGAATTAATGGAACAAAAGGTCATCGGCGAGGAGGCGGCCCTCGTCGGGCACGTGATGCAGCACTTCAGGCACCGACTGGGCAGCCTGACCGGTGGCATGGCCAACCATATCGCGCGCGTGGACCGTGCCTTCGCCAACGGCGACCGGGATCGGTTCGCTGATGCGATGGCTAACCTGCGGGCCAACGCTCAGGAGATCGCGGACTCGTTCGACCGCTCGCGCGGCTATGTGAAGAAGGTCGAACCGGAGGCCGTGCCGGTCACCGAGATCGTCCAACGGGCGCGGCGCGACCTGGCGGACCGTCTCGCCCGCGTCGAAGTCGATGTCCGGGTTCCATCGGGCCTCCTGGCCTGGACCGATCCCGAGATCGCAGCGCTCGTCCTCTTTTCATTGTTACAGAATGCACTGGATGCGACCAAGGACCAGGGGCAACCGCGGATCACGATCACTGCAGAGGCAGACGGGGACTGGGTGCGGTTGTGGGTCGCAGACAGTGGCCCCGGCGTGTCCGAGGCCTTCCGTCCGCGATTATTTCAATGGGGCCAAACGACGAAGACGGGCGGGCTTGGCTCCGCCCTCGCGTTCGCCCGGGCACGGATGCGTCTGTTGCAGGGAGACCTGATCTTTCCGACTCCCCAGCCGGACGGTGGCGCCCTGTTCGAGATGCGGCTCGCGCATTCAATTCCGGAGACCTAACATGACCGACAATAACTATCCGTGGCGGGTGCTGATCGTCGATGACGAGGAACGGGATTGGGTGGTACCTATGACCGAGGCGTTGCGGGACACCGCGGGGCAGGCCGGGCTCAGGCGCCTGAGGATCGCATCGGCCAACGACCAGTACACCGCCGAACGCCTGCTCGCCCGTGACTTTTTTCATGTTGTCTCGCTGGATATGCGTCTACCCGAGCGGACCGGTGAGGTCATCTCGGTGACCACCGGGGAGCAACTGGCCCGGCAGTTCCCCGACGGGCTGTTTCCAAAGCACCTGATCTACAGCCAGACCCTGCGCGAGACCGACATTGTACAGTCGCCACGGGACGCGCTGCGCGTTGCCCGGCTCGATGCGGACCAGTATGCGAAGCCCACCGGCGGCCGGGCCGAACGGGGTGCCCCGGTGCCGGTGCTGACCGTCGAGGCCTGGGCCACGCGGATCCTGGACAGTCTGATCGGGGACCGCCTGAGGCTGCCCACCGACGGGGCTGAATCCGGCACTGACCAGGGGCCGCTGACGGTACTGGGCGCCTATCTCAAGTACGGCCCGGAACGGCTCCCGCCGGCGCTTGGGAAGCTGTTGGACGATATTGCCAATACTTGGGACCAAAAGGATCCGACCCGACGCATTGATGCGGCCGACCGGTTCATCGAGTTTACGACCAGGCTTGCACTGGCTCAGGTGGGCGTGCTGCTGGCCCCTGACGGCAAGACCCTAACGCCGCCCGGGGATGGTCAACGCGTGTCCTGCCTGGAGCGCTTACGCGTCGTGCGCGACGAGGTCCGGGGTTGGAACTTCTGGAATTATTTGACTACGGACGTGATCGACGCCCTCGACGAGGCGCGTCAAGCGCGCAATGCCGAGGCCCATGCGCGCACGCCGACCAACCCAAAACGGGCCTGGGCCGCGCTACGCGTCCCCCTGCAATACGCTCTGGACCTGACCGCTTACTGGGTGCGGCATCCATTGTGCGTCGACCTGCGTTACTCCCATGACGGCTGGACCGCCCAACCGCTCGCCGGCACCGCCTGGCCCCGACGGCGACGCCCGCTGCCAGGCAGGCTCGAGTTTCCGACCGAGGCCATCCAGGGGGGCGTTTGGCAAGCGGTCTGGACCAACGAGGAGCAACCGGTTCAACGCGCCGTCCCCTGGCGCGACTGGCTGATGGAGGACGAGACCGACGAGCGGCCTTGGTGGCTGCTGATCGGCCGTGACGACCGCGGACGGGCCTTGCGCGTGGACCTCGACTCCGGCAAAGGCGAGTCCGGCCGGCGCTGACGGATGCCGCCCACCCCTCACCCGAGTCCGGCGCTGCAATGGCCGGACGATCGTCCCCTCGATGAGGACGGGCGTCGTCGCCATGACGACTACCGCCTGGACCCGGTGATCGCTGCCCTGGAGTCCCAACTGGCTGCCTGGCTTGGCAAACCCCCGCGGGGGCGCGCGCCGGTTCCGCCACGGATCGGTCTGTTCGGCAGTCTCGGGCAAGGCAAGTCCACGGTTATCGCCAATGTACTCGCACGCCTGTCCCGCGATCGCGACTGGCGGCAGAGGTGGCGTGACCGGCTGCACGGCCCGCGGATCGCGCGCTTTGACGTGAGCTTTTTCAAGGCCGATGACCTCGAGTGGCGGTTCTATACGGCGGTGCTCTGGCGCCGGGTCTCGCGAAACATCGCGCTGCTGGCGCTGCTGGTGCTACTCGGTCTTATCCTACTGTTGGTCCTGCTCAGAGGCATTCCCAACGGCTGGGGACTGCCTCGCTGCCTGGCCGATCCGAGCGGCTGCGTTGCCTTCCTGCGCGCTGGGGTCAGCCCACTCCGCGCCACGCTGGAACTGGCGGCGACAGCCGTGTTCGGCGCCGCAGGGTTGGCCCTGGCCTCGCGAATTTTCAGAGACGCATCAAAGGCTTACGCGGCTGTAAATCCCGGCACCGGGCTCTATATCGGCCTTCGCGACCGCGCCATCCGCGGCCTTGCGGCAGCGGTCGGCGCCCTGCCGGACATCGTCGTGATCGACGACCTCGACCGCGCCGCGGTGGAGCAGCAGCGCGGCTTCCTGCGCGCCCTGAGCCGCTTCTCACAGGGTCTCGGCTTCGCGTTGGTGGTATGCATGGACGAAAGCGATCTGCTCGCGGCGGGGCCGAATCCGGAAGCCCCCGCCGAATTGCTGCGCAAGACCCTCACCGTGGAAATGCGGGTGCCGGAGCGCACCCGCGAGGACGTAGTGCTGCTCGCCGCGGTCTGCGCACGGGAGTTTGCGCGTGCCAACTGCCGGTGGCATCCCGAATTGGCCCACAGCCTGAGCAGCGTACAGTTTGTCACGGACCTGATTCGTACCCTGCTCCTGAACTCCGCGGCGGGGCCAATCCAACCGCGCAGGGTTTGGCGGCTGCTCAGCGGCGTAGCCGAACACGCACGCCAACTGAACGTGACCGCAGTCGATGACCTCAGTGCGCTGTTGCGGATCGAGGGGCTTGTGCAACTGGCCCCGGGCCTGCGCCGCGGCCCGGATAGGCTACGCAAGGCGTTGGAGAAAAATCGCGTGGAGGACCTTGCTACGCTGCTCGCCGGGCAGGGAGTGACCGACCTGCGCGAACAGGACGCCCGCACTTTCTTTGAGCGCACCCGCATGATGCGCCCGAGCGTGCGCGACGGCTGGTTCCGACTGCTCGGGGGCTTTAGCGGTGGGGCGGAGCATGACGACCCCGACGGGGTCTGGTCCGGTGCCTGGCCGATGGCGCCGCGGTCGGTGGTCTTCTTCCGACTGTTCATTGAGGCCGTTGAACTGGACGCGCGAGGCCATACCCATGATCTGGTACTGGAGGTGCTGGAGCGTCTGGATCCGGACTCCGGTAAATCGGTGACACAGAGCTTTAGTTTCACCGTACCCGGTGGGTACCTGGAGACTTTCGATCCAAGCGACCTGCCCGAGCAGTTTCACTCGGCGGGCAGTGATTACCTCGCCGAGTGCTGGCTTCTTTGGGGCTGTGCGCTCGTCAGCAGCCTAGGGCCTGAGCGTCGCCATCGGATGTACCTGCGGGCACACGGATGGATTCTGGACATGGGCGCCGAAGCGCATATCGAGTTGCTCGACCTGTACTGGCGTGAGTGTCTTGCGGACAAAGCGATGTGGGCCTCGTTGTCTCCCGAAGACCGAGACAGCCTGTGGAACATCCTCTGGGGCGATCTCCATCAATGCCCGCGTCTCGCGCACCTCACGGTGGAGCACGGGCGGATATACGGCAAACAACTGGCATCCGCGGAATTTGCTGCGGCTTGGCGCTTGCTGAGCCTGCCGATGAGCGGCCACTCGCCGATGAGCGGCCACTCAAGGGACGGTCGCTCGGCACTGTTCTGGCTGGCGGACCTGGTCCCCGAGATTGCTCCGGCACAACTGGCAAACGCGACCGGGGACGCGCAATCTGCCTTCCCGGCGTCATTGTGGCCGGCACCACTGCGCAGTCCTGATTGCAGGTCTCTCTTCAAGGCCCATTTTGCGGCCTTGAAGGCACTGTTCGATACCTATCGGATTATCCCTGTTCCTGCGCCATTGATGAACGCTTGGGAGGACGCGCAAACACGCGTCAAGGTAGGCGACTGCCTGACGCTCATCCACGGGCTGGCCTTCGACTCCACCCGCCCCCGCGGCCAGCGCTGGACTGTCGTCCTGCCGGACCCGTGGATTCAGGCGATCAACGGTCCGCTCGCCGCGACGCTGCAATCGCTCGTCAGCCGACCCGCTGCCAACACGTCGGCGCTCTTGGATGCCGGCGACGTCCCAGCGCAAACGCCAGCCCGCCCTGCTGCGCAGACACTGGCTGCCGAACAATGGACCGCGCTGATCCTGATCGCTGCACGGCGGGAATGGATACCAGTTGCGCCGGCCACATTGATTGATGCGGCAGCGCCGAATGCGCTAAAGGAACTTGCCCAGACCCTTGATGATCGCGGCGAATTGCCGAACTGGCTGCGACCGGTGCTGGCGTGATGCCGACGTGGGCCACCCGCTCGGCCGAAGTGCACCGGTATCCTGTTAGTGCGTAACGGATGTGGCAATTCGGCATATCCGCATGGCGGGACCGGCGGGCATCAGTACGCGTTGCGGCCGTGACGGTGCCCTGTAATCTTTTCCGCGGCCGGATAGATTGCCGCGGGGTCGCTTCGCGGCCGGATGCAACTGAAGTGGGGAACGTCCGTGTTCCGGGGTGAGGGGCAGCACCCGTGATCTGGGCCAGCATCACGGGCGGCATCGCCGCTCGGGCCAGCAGCCCCTCAGGCCGCCATCGCGCGTTGCAGATCGGCCTGGGCATCGCTGCCGGTCAGGCGCAGGTCATAGCGCTCTTTCAGGATCGCAAAGACGTTGGGCGTGATGAAGGCCGGCGGGTTGGGGCCGAGCGTGATCCCCTTGATTCCCAGATGCAGCAGGGTCAGGAACACCGCGATGGCCTTCTGCTCGAACCAACTGATCACGAGCGTCAGCGGCAGGTCATTGACGGTGCAATTGAACGCCTTGGCCAGGGCGGCGGCGACCGCAATGGCTCCGTAGGCGTCGTTGCACTGACCCATGTCCATCAGGCGCGGCAGGCCCAGGTGCTCGCCGTAGTCGTGGTCGCGGATACGGAACTTGCCGCAGCCGAGCGTCAGGATGAATGAATCCGGCGGGGTCGCCTGGGCATACTCGGTGAAATAGTTGCGACCCTTCTCCGCTCCGTCGCAGCCGCCGATGACGAAGAAGCGGCTGATCTTGCCGGCCTTGACCGCGTCCACGATGGTCGCCGCCGCGTCCAGCAGCACGGTGCGGTGGAAGCCGATGGTGGATTCGCCGGTGATCCGCTCCTCACAGGGGGGACCAGCCAGGGCGGCGGCGATGACCGGGGCGAAGTCGCCATCGGTCAGGCGCTGGCCATTCGGGACCGCGGTGGCGCGGATGGTAAAGAGCCGACCGCTATAGGTCTGCGGGGGGATCAGGACGCAGTTGGTGGTGCCGAACACGGGCCCCGGGAAGGCGGCGAACTCGCGCTTCTGGTCCTGCCAGGCGCCGCCGTAGTGGCCGGCGAGGTTGGGGTGCGCCGCGAACTTGGCGTACATGTGGGCCGGCAGCATCTCACCATGCGTATAGACCTTGATCGGGGTCCCCTCGACCTGTTTGAGCAGGTCCCACAGGTCGAGCAGGTCATGGCCGGTGACCAAGATCCCGGGGCCGGCCTGGGTGCCCTCCTTGACCTTGATCGGGGCCGGCGTGCCGAAGGTTTCCACATGGCCCTCGTCGAGCAGTTGCATCACCCGCAGGTTCATCTCCCCGCACTTCAGACACATCTCAAGCAGGGACTCGAGGTCGAAGTTCACGTTGGTCATGGTCGCGAACAGGGCCTCTTCGATAAAGGCGGAGACCGCCTCATCGTGCTTGCCCAGGCGGCGCGCATGGTTGGCATAGGCGGCCATGCCCTTGAGCCCATAGAGCAGGGTCTCCTGCAGTGATTGGACGTCCGCATCCTTGCCGCAGGTGCCGGGGGAGTTGACGCAGGCTTCCTGCCGAAAGGTCTGTTCGCATTGATTGCAGTGCATGGCGGGCTCTTCTCTTGCCGGGAATCGGCGCTGGGGATCGGGTCAGGGTTATCCTGGAAAGAGCATTTGTTTCACGCAAAGACGCAAAGACGCAAAGTTTTTCAATGCGATATCTCTGTCGTACGGTTCACCTACCGGGTGACGGGATCATCGCCAGCAAAGTTCTATTCTTCTTTGCGTGCTTGGCGTCTTTGCGTGAGCAATTGCCGATTCCAGGGTCATGGGACGGGTCGCGCCGGCCGTCCGCGGGGACAAGAACGGACAACCGGGCGGTGCACGGCGGGGAGTATCGATGGGTTCGGGCGAACCGGCCTTGACGCGGGTCAAATCCGCTGGGGCCGCGCTCTGGTAGGGGCGGACGCGGTGAGACCGCGTTGGCGGGTGGTCAGACCTGAAGCGAGCAGGCGAGCCGAAAGTGCCGCAAGAGAAGGAAATCGCTTAGCCTGGAGAGGGCAGATCTCATGCCAAGGCGCCAAGCCTTCGTGTCGTCTTCTTGGCGCCTTGGCGTCTTAGCGTGAGCAATTCCCGGATCCGGGTTCCTGGCTCAAACCTTGACCCCAAGGGTCTGCTGGATATTCTGTACGACCGTCGCATCGAGCCCGGTCTTCTTGGCCAGTTCGGCCAGATAGGCGATTTCCTGCGGGGTGTCGACCTCGATGGCCAGCAGCGAGGCGGCATAGACCTGGGCCGCCACCTCCTGATTGGGAATGGCGGCGGCAAAGGCGTCGAGGTCCAGGGGCTGGCGCAGTTCCTTCATGATCCAGGCCTCGGTATCCCCGCTCATACCGGCCTCCTTCAGCTTGCCGACGATGCGGGTGATTTCATCCGCGCTCACCTCGCCGTCGGCCTTGGCGGCGTTGATCATGCCCTTCACCACCAGTTCGGCGGTGTTGGCCAGGACCTGGTGGTCGGCCGGGGTCTCGGCGGCCGTCATGGCGACGGGGACCGCGCCACCGCTGAAGGCGGGGGTCGCCCCCGGCTCGGCGCCCTGCCTCGAATTCATCAGGGCCTTGTAGGCGACGCCCGCGAGCATCGCGAGCGCACCGCCCTTGATGGCACCTGAGACCGAGCTGCTGCCGCCGCCCAGCAGTGACCCGAGCACGGCGCCAAGACCGGCCGCCTGCGCGGGGTTCTGGGAGGCATTGCCCAGGGTGCTCTTGGCCGTTTGCAACACCTTGTCCAGGATCCCACCTGCCCCGCCCTGGCTGTTGGCCATGTTGCCAAGATTCGCCTGTAGGTCCTTGAGGACGTTGCCGACACGCGCGCCTCCGGACTGCGACATCGTATTCTGGATGAAGGTACCGACCAGATCGCTTAGGTTCGCCATGGGTCTATTCGCTCCGCGTTGGTGATTGGGTTGATCGCGGAGCCGACACTGGGGCCAAGGTGCCCGATTTCCAGTCCTATCCGGAATGACATTGAACCGGGTCGCCCGGCCCGAGCCCCAACACCCGATCGGCCCGCCCCTGATTAACGGCGATTTCGACCAACCCCAGGGCATTGACATACCAGAACGCCTGCCCGGGTGGCACCTCGCAGAAGGTGCGCGCGTACCCCAGGGTGAGCCCCGCGGCGCGCAGTTGCGCCGTCGCGGCCACGGCGGGCGGGCGCAGTCCACACATGAGGTTGCCATAGCCGTCGCTGTAGACCACGGCGGGCAGGTCGTCGGGCCAGTCAGCGCCGATCAGGATGCCTGGATCAAGGTCGGTCAGGGCCAGGGGATCGCCACGGCACAGGGCGGCAGCGACCGGAGCGAACCAGTCCCGGCCATGAAAGCTGTTCGAGACGCCCGGGGGTTGCCAGTCGATTCGCTGCAGCCGAGGAGACTCCGACCGCCGCACGGCCTGGCAGAGGAACCCGTTGTCCGGGGCAATGTACAGGTCGCCACCGGCCTCCAGAACCAATCCGGCGCGCGCGCCACCCACGCCGGGGTCGACGACGCAGAGATAGAGGGTGCCGCGCGGCATATCGCGCACCAGGGCCGGCAGGAGGTAGGCGGCAAGGTCCGGGCGGAAGGGCGGGAGGTCATGGACCAGATCAATGAGCGGCAGGCCCGGAAGCAAGGCGCCAAGCCGGGCCAACACCTGCCCGACATAGATTCCGGCGCCGAAGTCGGTCACCAGCGCGATGCGTTCGATGGTCGTTGCGTTCATCCCAGGGCCCGCAATTAGTCCGCGAAGAACGCGAATGAACGCGAATAAGAACTCAGGTTTGACCGCCTGACAGACAGTCAAGACGGGGGTGAGCAGATAGGCCCAGTGTTCTCTTTGTTTTCTCTTCGCGCTTTTCGCGTTCTTCGCGTTCTTCGCGTTCTTCGCGGACTAATTCTCTCTTCAGGGTAAACAACAAAAAAGCCGGGCAGTGCCCGGCTTCTTGCATTCCGTCATGAGCCGTCGGCTCAGTCCGCGTCGACCGCCTCCGCGCGCTCCGGCCGGTCGACTAACTCGACATAGGCCATCGGGGCCGCATCGCCGGAGCGGAAACCGCATTTGAGGATGCGCAGGTAGCCGCCGGGCCGGGCCTGGTAACGGGGGCCCAACTCGACGAACAACTTGCCCACTACCTCCTTGTCGCGCAGCCGGGCGAACGCCAGACGCCGCGTGTGGACCGAATCGATCTTGGATAGCGTGATCAGGGGCTCCGCCACCCGCCGCAACTCTTTGGCCTTGGGCAGGGTGGTCTTGATCAGTTCGTGCCGAAACAGGGACGCGGCCATGTTGCGGAACATCGCCTGGCGGTGCGAACTCGTTCTATTTAGGTGCCTTCCGGCTTTGCGGTGACGCATGGTCCGTGATCCCGGTATCTGTTAGCGAATGCTCAGTTCGTCGATGTTCTCGGGGGGCCAGTTCTCCA